>JAABUP010000005.1_pt1 | contig 592394 bp, 582 predicted proteins | sample 5559201 | NCBI WGS metagenome assembly JAABUP01 (sample SAMN10711887, study PRJNA513373) | rock metagenome | isolation source: Antarctica rocks | place: Antarctica
AAACGAAGCCACCGCTACCCCACCAAGGCCGCCGACCCGGCCCGCCGACCGCCTCCGCGCAGTGCACTGACACTGGTCATGCTCCCGCTGACACCAAGCTCACCCGGTCCCTAAGTTGAGGGTATTGCGGGGGGGGTGGGGGGGCACGGGCCCTGCTGAGATCACGGTGTCTAAGCCAGTCATCGTCGGCGAGAGCCGTGCCCGTGTCCTCATCTTCCCCTACCGCGTCCTGTCCCCATCGAGGTGCTCGCGGGTTTCGAGTTCGCTAGTCGGGAGCACGTTGCGCGCAGAGGTTTCACACGCTTTCACAGTTGATCTCCAACCGTTTCACAGTGGCTTGTTCTGGGTCCCGTAACGATCAGTCGAACGTCGTGATCATCGCCTCGACCACGGCGTGCGCAAGCCTCATCCCGCTCACGTCCGCCCTCACGGCCGCGGCATCCACCCGCACGGCCAGCCGATGCCCGGACAGTTGCCGGGCATGAGCGCGATCGAGCGTCGCTCTTTGAGCGTCTCGACCGGATCCAGCGCCACGGCGTCGCCGTCGAACGGCCTGGGCGGCCCTGGGTCGTCCCTTTCCCTACGGGCCCGTCGTGTGACGGGCCTCGGGATTCGTGTCGGCTGCCCGAAGTGCGGCCTGGACCACGCTTGGGCTGCACCCGAGCTCGGCGGCGATGCGCCGGACGGACAGGTGCCGGTGCGCGTCGGCGATGGCGTGGCGGCGGTCCCGGGCGTGCGCGAGCATGTCCTGTCTGGCCTGTTCCACCAGCGTGCCGGCCCGGCGGGCGCGCCGGAGTGCGTCCTGCGGTTCAGCCACGGCGCGCACACCCGGGCCCTGTGCCCCGCCGGATGCTGCGCTCGGAGTAGAGCGTCCGGCCGCAGCGCGCACACGGCACCGGCTGGGGCACGTCGCCCGTGCGTGGTGCCGGCCCGTCGTCGTGACCCCGTGCGGCACCCGGTGCGGTGTCCGGTGCGTGGTGACTGCCGAGCCCGGCGACGACACCTTCGAGGACGTACAGGGAACGCATCTGGAAGGTACGTTCCGCGACCGCCCGGCTGTAGTACTTCACGACCAGGTCGACACCTTGTTCGACGGTCGTCAGTCCGAGGTTCCCGTATAGGAACGCGATGTCCTCGGTGTCCTGCTCCACCCGCGCGGCCATGATCTTCATCGCGAGGAGGTACCGGCGCTGGCGAGCTCGACCCGCAACGAGGGGGTGCTCATCTCCAGCGACGCGCCGGGGTCGGCACCCGGCATGAAGCCTTTGGCACCGTCGTTGAGCCAGTCGTTCGCGAGCCCGTGCCGGGCCGAGACCCGCGCCGCGGCGTCGCGGACCACGGCCGAGGGCCGGAACGCCGCGTCGACGTCACCGGTGACGCGCCGGGCGTCGAACGCGAGGCTCATGGCCGCGCCACCCACGACGAACAGCGTGGCGGTCTCGCCCGCTGCGGCGAGCTCTTCGGTGAGCTCCCGCAGCATCGTGCGGATGGCGTCCGCGCCGAGGAGTTGCCGGGTCATGCGCGGGCGAGGCCGCCGGAGGTGATGAGCACGCCGTGGGCTCTGAACGCGGGCGGTGTCTCCGCCTCCGCGAACGGGAGCATCGCGGGCATGGCGCACACGAGCCAGTCGTCCGCGACCCGGCCCGACTCTGTGGTCCACGCCGGGACGGGCCAGTCGTCCCGGACCGCCAAGTGCTCCGCCAGGGCGGCGAGGGCCGCGTCCACCCGCACGTCACCCGTCAGGTCAGGGCGTCCGGCGGCGACCGCCACCGCGTCCTGGTCGTGGCGACGAGCCGACTCGTAGTCGTCGAGGACCTGCAGCACCGTGTGCCGCCACAGGACCGGGTCGCTCGCTCCTTCGCGCAGCAGCAGGCTTCCGGCCCAGGCTGCGTCCTCCATCGTCACAACCGTAGGGTACCCCCATACAGCCGCGACTGTCCACTACGGATGATCCGGAAGGCGACCAGGGTTCGCTCGGCGACGCCGCGTCTCACGGGATGTCATCCCCTGTCCCGCCGGCCCTCGCACGTCAGCGAGGTCCGCGAAGCCGTCGGCGAGCTCCCCCACCACGCCTGGGGACTGTTCGACGCGCACGCCGGGGTCCCCAGCCTCAGCGGCCTGTACCGCACCGTCAGCACCCTCGCCCGCGTCCTCGACCGCGCCATGACCGGGACCGACCCCACCGCCCTCGCCCTCGTCGACTGCATCGTCGAAGCCAGCGGCGGACCCCGCACCCCCCACGACACCACCCTCGCCCTCGACACCAGCTACGTCGACGCGTGGGCCGCCCCCCGCCCCCACGGCGTCACCGGCAGCGACCCCGACGCCACCGGCCGAGTCCTGCTCAAGCCCAACGGCGACACCGACAAGCACTACGGCTACGCGCTCGTGTCGATCGTGCGGGCAGGCGGCAGCGGCACCCCCGACGCGGGCGACGAGGTCACCCGCCGGTTCCGGCTCCTCACCGCCAACGCCGACGACGTCGCCGCCAGCACCGACCTCCTCCGCCGCTACCGCGACCAACACCCCGACTTCGACCGGCTCCTCCTCGACAGGGGCTTCAGCCAACGCGGCGGCGACTAACTCGAACCGCTGCGCCACGACAGCTTGTGGGTCCACTTCGACCTCAAGTCCCACAAGGCCGAGACCCACGTCGCTGACTACCACGGCTACCCCGTCCTCGACGGCTGGCCCCACTCCCCCGTCACCCCCACCGCGCTCCGCCAGCTGACCCGAGCCCCGCTCAACGCCCCCCTCGCGGAACGCATCGCCAGCCGCGACGCCTTCGACCGGCGCGCCCTGTACGCCCTTCCCCTGAACGGCAGACCCACCACCACCCTCGCCCGGCTCCAGAGCCCCGCGCTACGAGGCCGCAACGGCTGCCTCGACCTCCCGGACCTCCTCCACCTCGCCGACCCCGCCGTGCGCACCTGCCGCGGCGGGCACCCACCCGGCACCGGCTGCCTGCGCGAGAACCTCACCTGGTCCAGCAGCAAATCCCCCCGCCTCTGGCAATGGCCCCTCTACGGCACCACCGAATGGGAACGCGTCTACAACCAGCGCGGCGCCGTCGAACGCAGCTACGCCCACCTCAAGAGCGCGGCCGGCCCCGGGCTCCGCCGCGACGAGTTCCGCCTCCGCGGCCTCGGAAAGCTCACCGTCGTGATCCTCGCCGACGTCATCGCCAGCAACCTCGGGAAGATCTACAACGTCGCCACCGCCGACCACGAACTCCACCACCGGCAACACGACTGGGCCGCATGACCGGGCCGCGTGACCGGGCCGACCGGACGCACGTGAACACGAACGCGGAGGGCCCCCGACCGCTCAGGTCGGGGGCCCTCCGCATTAGCACCTACGAGTTACCGGACCGCCCCGCACGAGCCCCTCGGCAGGAAACTCGTCAAGATCACCCGGAAAACTCGCAAGTACCTCCCATCATCAGCTGCAACCGGAGGTGGAGCCGCAGGACTCGCAGACGTAGCAGGAGCCGGCGGGGCGCATGTTGACCCCGCAGGTGAAGCAGAGCGGCGAGTCCTTGGCGGTCGCCAGGCTGTAGGCCTCGCCGGGCTGGGCGGAGGCGAGCTCCGCGGCGACGACGCTCTCCACCGCGGCGAATGCCGCGTCGGCGGCAGGTGATGGCGCGGCCGGGGTAGAAGGCACCCCGACTGCGAGGGCCTCGACGTCGACGGTGTCGGTGACGACATAGCTGCCGGTCTCGAGCTGGCGGGCCCGCTCCTCCGCTGAGTGGATGCCGAGCTCCTCACGGGTCTCCGCGGGCAAATAGTCCAGGGCCAGCCGGCGGAACAGGTAATCCATCACCGAGCTCGCGATCCGGATGTCGGGATCGTCAGTCATCCCGGCCGGGTCGAAGCGCATGTTGGTGAACTTGGAGACGAAGGCCTCCAGCGGCACGCCGTACTGCAGTCCGATAGAGATCGACACCGAGAAGGCGTCCATCACCCCGGCGAGCGTAGATCCCTGCTTGCTCATCTTGATGAAAACCTCGCCGAGGCCATCGTCGGGGTAGCTGCCGGCGGTCATGTAGCCCTCGGCGCCGGCGACGCTGAAGGAGTAGGTGTTGCTGGGACGCTTCTTCGGCAGCCGCTTGCGGCGCGGGCCGACGACCTCGACGACCTGCGCGGCACCACCCTCGTCCTTGCTCGCGGTGCTCCCGGAAGACATGGGCTGGCCGACCTTGCAGCCGTCTCTATAGACCGCAAGGGCCTTCAGTCCGAGCTTCCAACCCTGGAGATAAACGTCTTCGATATCTTCGACAGTTGCCGCCTGTGGAACATTGACCGTTTTGCTAATGGCTCCCGAAAGAAAAGGTTGAGCCGCCGCCATCATTCGGATGTGGCCATAGCCGCTGATCGATCGCTCGCCCACCGCGCAGTCGAACACGCCATAATGCTCGGGACGCAGCCCGGGCGCATCAACGACGTGCCCGTGGTGCGCGACATACTCCACGATGGCCTCGACGGTCTCCTCGGTGTAGGAGAGGGCGCGCAGGGCCTGCGGCACGGTGGCGTTGACGATCTTCATACTGCCACCGCCGACGAGCTTCTTAGATTTCACCAAAGAAAAGTCCGGCTCAATTCCTGTAGTATCACAGTCCATCATAAACCCGATTGTTCCAGTAGGTGCCAACACGGATGCTTGTGCATTTCTCCAACCATTCTTTGCACCAAGAGAAAGGCAGCCCGCCCAGGCCTTGGTGGCCTCGTGGAGGATGCGCGCGTCGTCGGCGCCAGCCGGACGGACGGCGTCGTTGGCCGCGGCGTGCTTGCGCATGACCCGCTGGTGGGCGTCGGCGTTGCGCGCGTAGCCGGCGTAGGGGCCGACGACACCGGCGATCTCGGCCGAGCGCTTGTAGGCGGTGCCGGTCATCAGCGAGGTGATCGCGGCGGCGAGAGCGCGACCGCCGTCGCTGTCGTAGGCGTGGCCGGTAGCCATGAGCAGCGCGCCGAGGTTGGCATAACCGATGCCGAGCTGGCGGTAGGCCCGGGTGGTCGCAGCGATGGGCTCGGTGGGAAAGTCGGCGAAGGAGATCGAGATCTCCATCGCGGTGATGATCAGCTCGACCGTGCGGGCGAAGTCCGGGGCGTCGAAGGTGCCGTCGCTGCGTAGGAACTTCATGAGGTTGAGCGAGGCCAGATTGCAGGAGGAGTTGTCGAGCGACATGTACTCACTGTTGTGGGCGACGATCCCGGCGCGGCCCTCCGTCGTGACGACGAAGTTGTGCAGGCCGTCGACCTCGATGTCGTAGACAGGCACCTCGTGATCGAGGGTCGAGCGCTCCACACCTGTCACGGTCACCCGCCCGGCCTCGGCGCGCAGCTCCGTACCGGTGGTCAGATCCTGGGCCTCGACCCAAGCACCAGTTGCCGTGAGGAAGCGGTGCTCAGGAGTGCAGGACAGGGATAGCCCGCTGCTCGTGGTCACGGTCACGAGGTGCCTGGTGCGGCCCGCCTCCCATCCCGCGCGCACGGTGCGCTCGACCTGGTGACCCGATTCCTCGTCATAGGCGAGAACAGAGCGTGGCTCGCCGGCGGCCACCGCCTTGACGAGCAACTCGATGCTTTCGCGACCGAACCCGGTCCTCACCAACGTCTCTCCGGTGAAGCAGCAAGGATTGCTCGCCGAGATGCGGCCTGTCTCGGGGTTGGTATGCCAGTCGTTGATCGTGTCGTCGTACTGGATGCCGGGGTCGGCGCATTCCCAGGCCGCGGTCGAGATCTTACGCATCAGCGAGCGGGCGTCGACCGTCTCGATGACCTCGCCGTTGGTGCGGGCGCGCAAGCCGAACGGCTTGCCGTCCTCGACCGCGCGCATGAACTCGTCGTTGACTCGGACCGAGTTGTTGGCGTTCTGATATTGCACGGACGTGATGTCGCGCCCGCCGAGGTCCATGTCGTAGCCGGCGTCGCGCAGCGCGCGGATCTTGTCTTCCTCGCGCGCCTTGGTCTCGATGAACTCCTCGATGTCGGGGTGGTCGACGTCGAGGACGACCATCTTCGCCGCCCGTCGGGTCGCCCCGCCGCTCTTGATGGTCCCGGCACTGGCATCGGCTCCGCGCATGAAGCTGACGGGGCCGCTGGCAGTGCCGCCGGAGGACAGCAGCTCCTTGCTGGAGCGGATCCGGGACAGGTTGACCCCGGCGCCGGAGCCGCCCTTGAAGATCAGCCCCTCCTCCCGGTACCAGTTGAGGATGTCGTCCATCGTGTCGTCCACCGCGAGGATGAAGCACGCCGAGACTTGCTGCGGGGCAGGCGTCCCGACGTTGAACCAGACCGGGCTGTTGAAGCTGAACAGCTGGTGCAGCAGCGCGTGCGTGAGCTCGAGGCCGAAGACCTCGGCATCGTCGTCGGTGGCGAAGTACTCGTGCTCCTTGCCGGCGGCGACATAGCGCCCGACCACCCGGTCGATGAGCTGGCGCAGCGAGGACTCACGCTGCGACGTGCCGACGGCGCCACGGAAGTACTTCGTCGTGACGATGTTGCTCCCGTTGACCGACCAGGAGGCCGGGAACTCCACACCGCGCTGCTCGAAGTTGACCGAGCCGTCCCGCCAGTTCGTCATCACGACGTCCCGGCGCTCCCAGGTGACCGCGTCATAGGGGTGCACGCCGGGGGTGGTGTGCAGCCGCTCGACGCGCAGCCGCTCGGCCGGCGCGACCATCGCGCGGGTGGGGCCGACCTCCTCGACGCCGTACGTCGAGGGGGTGGTCGCCGTGCCGCGCCGCGCGGACCGCGACTCGGAGGTCTGCGACTCGGAGGTCTGCGACTCGGAGGTCTGCGACTCGGAGGTCTGCGACTCGGAGGTCTGCGACTCGGAGGTCTGCGACTCGGAGGTCTGGGTCATGCCTGTCCTGCCCTTCGGGGGTGTGTGGGTGCAACGTCGGTGGTGGGTGGGGCATGCCTCGGCGGAGGTGTGGCGGGTGCGCGCTCCAGCCGGAGCAGGGCGATCTCGGACTCGAAGTCCTCCACCGAGGCGAAGGACCGGTAGACGCTGGCGAAGCGGAGATAGGCCACCTCGTCGAGGTCGCGCAGCGGGGGCAGAACGGCCAGGCCGACCTCCCCGCTGTCGACCTCGGCGGAGCCGGCCGCGCGCACGCACTCCTCGACGCGCTGCGCCAGGGCCGCGATCGCGTCGCCGTCCACCGGGCGGCCCTGGCAGGCCCTGCTCACCCCTGCCTCGACCTTGGCCCGGCTGAACGGCTCGGTCACCCCGCTGCGCTTCACGACGAGCAGCTGGGCCTCCTCCACCGTGGTGAAGCGACGCCCGCAGGAGGCGCAGGAGCGGCGACGACGGATCGCGGCCCCCTCGTCGGTCTCGCGGGAGTCCACGACGCGGGTGTCCGTGTGCCGACACGAGGGGCAGCGCACCGAGCTCACCTCCTCTGTCGTGGACTGTCGCTGGCGCAGCTGGCACGGTCGCAGCGGGTGCTCGTCGTGCACAGGGTGGGGACGGGCTGTGCGCTGGCCTGTGGATGACTTACACGGGTGTGATTCCCAGATGTTGTGGTCCGGACGTTAGAGCCACACAAGACCTTGGGCAAGGACGACACGCGCCGACACGCCGGAGAGCACACGGCAGGAGCCGGGGAAGGACGTCAGCGGCGCGGGAGCTGGAGCACCCGGCCGGCCCGCAGCGGCACCGAGGCATCGAGGTGGTTGAGCCGGGCGAGCCGCTCGACCGCGTCGCGGGTGTCTGCGCGGGGCTCGGCGCGACGGGCCAGTGACCACAAGGTGTCCCCGCTGCCGACGGTGACCGTCGGAGCCGGTCCGGACAGCGCGGCCCCCGCGCTGGCGCGGCCGACCACGAAGGCCACCGCGGCCAGCACCAGCACCGTCAGGAAGACGGCGAGCCGGCCTCGCCGGGTGAGGTGGAGATCACCGCGCGCGCCCGCCCGCGGCAGGTGGTCGGACCGGCGGTCGGGCACCGCCACCAAGCGGGGGCGGGTGGGGGGGTGCCGGGAGATGGTGAGAGCGGACATTGATGCCTCCTCGTAGGTGTCGAACACATGTTCGTCGAAAGCCTGTGCGAGCGCAAGGGCCGGATCGAACGCCTGTGCCCACTGTGGAGCGGGGGTCCGACAGTTCCGGAGCCGGGGACGAGAGTGTGCGAGAAAGTGGCGACACGCTCGAACACCTGTTTGGTATCGTCGATGATCGGAGCTACCGTCGGAGCCACGACGATCACCGGGACGAGCCGGTGGGTGGACAGGAGGAGCAGTGGCCGGAGCCGACGTCCGTGAGATCCCCGACGGACCGCCAGATGCGACCGGGCTGACGTCGCGCCAGCGGCGGATCCTGGAGGTCATCAAGGACGCCGTGGAGCGCCACGGCTATCCGCCGAGCATCCGCGAGATCGGCGAGGCGGTCGGGCTGACCAGCACCAGCTCGGTGGCCTACCAGCTGAAGGTGCTGCAGGAGAAGGGCTTCCTGCGCAAGGACCAGCGCCGCCCCCGCGCCCTCGACGTCCGGCTGCCCGAGCAGCCTCAGCCGGAGTTCGACGAGCGGAGCGGGGCGAGCAGCCGCCCGCAGCCGGCGTACGTCCCGGTCGTGGGGCGGATCGCCGCCGGCGGGCCGGTGCTGGCGGAGCAGGTCGTGGAGGACGTCTTCCCGCTCCCCCGCGAGCTCGTCGGGGAGGGGACGCTGTTCCTGCTGCGGGTGACGGGTGACTCGATGATCGACGCCGCCATCCACGACGGCGACTGGGTGGTCGTGCGCCAGCAGCCGGTCGCGGAGAAGGGCGACTTCGTCGCGGCAATGATCGACGGCGAGGCGACCGTCAAGACCTATGCCCGCCGCGGCGGCCACACCTGGCTGCTGCCGCACAACCCGGCGTACGAGCCGATCCCCGCCGACGAAGCGGTGATCCTCGGGCGCGTCGTCACGGTGCTGCGCAAGGTCTGACGGCTGGGGACGCCGGTCGCCGGCGTCCACAATCCCGGCCGCGGTGACCAGGACTGTCGGACCCGAGCGCGACGGTGGGATCCCACCCAGCCAGCCCGGAGGCCGCCGTGTTCCCGCACCTCCCCACCGCATTCCCGCACGATGTCGTGGCACTCGACGACGTGAGCACCCGGCTGCGCGCCGCCGGCAGCCACGTGATCGCTGCCGCCGAGCACCTCAACGCCGGAGTGGCCGCCAGCGAGTGGACCGGGCTGGCCGCGAACGCCGCGGTGACCCGCGCCGGTGCCGACGCGCTGCGACTCGGGCGGCTGGTTGCGTCACTTGGCGAGGCGGGCGCCCTGGTGTCCGCGCTGCGCGGGCTCGTCGCCGTCGAGGCCGCCGCGGCCGTGGCCCTGGAGCACCGGCTGCTGGACGCCCTCGACCGGCTGAGCACGCTGCCCGCCGACCTGTCCGACTCCCTCCGCCGGGCTGCCCGGCTCGGCGGTTGGGACGGGCTGCTGGTGCACGGCATTCCACTGCCGCGCAGCGGCTCTCGGGCCTGGCACGAGGCGGCCGGGCTGTTCCACCGGCTGCTCCAGTGAGGGCGCCCGCCGGCACGGTGCCCGCCCTCGCCGGGTCCGTCCGCGATGCCGCCGTCGCGGTCGCCCAGGCCGAGGTGCTCTTGCTGGGCGTGCCCGAGCAGACCCGCCGGGCCGGCCATCACACCAGCGTCGTGCGCACCCTGCTCGCCGTCGCTGCCGTCAACGATGGTGGCAGCGAGGCACGGCTGTGCCGGCTGGAGCTGCTCCGCCTCGCCGGCCTGCTGGGCGCCGCCGACACCACCTTGCAGGCGGTCGAGGCCGAGCTGGCCGGTGGGTTCATCGCGCACATGCGGGCCCAACGGGGTCCTGGCGTCGGCGCCGTCGCCCACGCGGCCCTCCTCCTCGGCGAGGGCGCGCTCACAGTCGGCGCGGAGCAGGTCGTCGGGCTGCTCCCGCCCGAGGTCACCGCCGGGGTGCTCGTCGCCTGTCGTCTCGGCGACGACGGACCCGGGTACGCCGCAGTGCTGAGCACCTCCCGGCCCGGCGGGGACGTCGGGGCCGTCGCCCTGGACGGCTGGCTGCGCCGCGTGGAGGAGCTGCCGGCGGGAGCCGTCGCCGTCACCGACCTCGGCAACGGGCATTGGGTCGTCCAGCTGCCGGGCATCCACAGCCTGCTGCCCGGGCCCGATCCGCAGGACCTCACCGGCGCGGTGGTGGCGATGGGCAGAGGGCACTCGGCGTACTCCCGCTCCGTGGTGCTGGCCCTGCAGCTGGCCGGCGTCCCGCCTGGTGCGCGGTTGATGCTGGTCGGGCACAGCCAGGGCGGCATCGTCGCCGCCGATCTGGCCCGCGACCGCTCGGTGACCGCCCGCTGGCGGGTCACCCACGTCGTGACCGCCGGCAGTCCCGTCAGCCGCATCCCGGTCCCCGCCGGCACCCGCGAGCTGGAGGTGGACAACGCCCACGACCTGGTGCCCGAGCTGGACGGTGTGCGCAGCCACGACGGGGACGGTGGCGACCGCACCGTGCTGCGCTTCCGGGCCGAGCACGGCAGCGTGGGGCCCGACCACTCCGTGACCACGGCCTACCAGCCGGCGCTCTCGGCGGGTGCGGTGACGGACCCGCGGGTGCGGGAGTGGGCCGCCGGTGCCGGGCCCTTCCTGCAGGGCGGCCCCGCCACCACCACGATCGTGCGCATCGCCGACCGGCCGCCGCCGTGATCGCACCAGCCGCACCTGCCGCGGGCTCAGCCGCCGGGTCAGCCGCCGGGTCAGCCGCCGGGTCAGCCGCCAGGTCAGCCGCCGGGAGCGACGACGTAGGGCGCGACCAGGTGCGCCAGCCCCTTGGCCACCCGGGCGTGCAGCAGCGTCCCCTCGCCGGTGAAGGACTCCGGCGCGAGCAGCTCCCCCTCGTCGTGCACCCGTGCCACCAGGCGGCCGGCGCTGAAGGGGAGCAGCACCGTGACCTCGACGGCGGGCCGCGGCAGCGCCAGCTCGAGCGCGGCCACCAGCTCGTGCAGCCCCTCGCCGGTCCGTGCAGACAGCAGCACCGCCCCGGGCTCGCGGCGTCGCAGCCGGCCCAGCACCAGCGGGTCGGCGGCGTCGATCTTGTTCACCACGACCAGCTCCGGCACGCCGGCCGCGCCGATCGAGGCCAGCACCTCGCGCACCGCCCCGACCTGTGCCTCCGGGTCGGCATGCGAGCCGTCGACCACGTGCAGCACCAGATCGGCCCGGCCGACCTCCTCCAGCGTGGAGCGGAAGGCCTCGACGAGCTGGTGCGGCAGGTGCCGCACGAAGCCGACCGTGTCGGTCAGCGTGAAGACCCGGCCGTCTGGAGTCTGCGAGCGGCGCACGGTCGGGTCCAGGGTGGCGAACAGTGCGTCCTCGACGAGCACTCCCGCGCCGGTGAGGCGGTTCAGCAGCGAGGACTTCCCGGCATTCGTATAGCCGGCAATCGCCACCGAGGGGACGGCGCCCCGCACCCGCGCGGACCGCTTGGTCTCGCGCACCGCCGCGACCCCGACCAGGTCGCGCTTGAGCTTGGCGATCCGCGCCCGGATCCGTCGCCGGTCGGTCTCGATCTTGGTCTCACCGGGCCCGCGGGTGCCGATGCCGCCACCGGTGCGCGACAGCGACTCGCCCCACCCCCGCAGCCGGGGCAGCAGGTAGGAAAGCTGCGCCAGCTCGACCTGCGCCTTGCCCTCGGCCGAGGTCGCGTGCTGGGCGAAGATGTCGAGGATCAGCGCGGTCCGGTCGATGACCTTGACCTTGACGATCGCCTCCAGCTGGCGCAGCTGCCCGGGGGAGAGTTCGCCGTCGCAGACCACCGTGTCGGCGCCGGTCGCGGCCACCACCGCGCGCAGCTCGGCGGCCTTGCCCGACCCGACGTAGGTGGCCGGGTCCGGGCGCTCGCGGCGCTGCACCAGCGCCTCCAGCACCCGCGAGCCGGCGGTCTCGGCCAGCGCAGCCAGCTCCGCCATCGAGTTGTCGGCGTCAGCGGCGCTGCCCTCGGTCCAGACGCCGATGAGCACGACCCGCTCGAGCCGGAGCTGGCGCTGCTCGACCTCGGTGACGTCGGTGAGCTCGGTGGCGAGGCCGGCGACCCGGCGCAGGGCCCGGCGGTCGTCGAGGTCCTGACCTGCTCCGTCGGCGCCGAAGAACTCCTCGTCGAAGGGCGCTCCCGACAGACTGATCTCGGAGGCCGCCAGCGCCGCCGGGTCGCGCTCCGACCGCTCTGGACCGGGCCGGGAGGCGCTGGGTGCTGGGGTCGTGACCGCTCCTCAGGGTGCTGGGCCGGCTCCGCACCGTCCCTGTGCGTCCAGCCTGACACGCCTCGCGCCGCCCGGCCAGGTGGTTCCGCCTCAGGCGTGGACTGCCCCTACGCGACCGGCCAGGGCAGCCAGCTCGGCCAGCTCCGACTGCGACAGCACGGAGTACGCCGTCGCCAGCCGGGCCACCGTGACCTCCTCCGCGGCGGCCCAGCGGGCTGCCAGCTCCGGTGTCACGGCCGGGTACGGCGGGGTCCAGCCGAACCAGGCGGCGTTGTCCTCGCCGTAGGGCCCGGCGACGATCGCCTCGACCGGGTCGAGCCCGGCGGCGACCACCGCGACGCCGTGCAGCCCGCCGCGCAGCTCGCGCAGGCAGTGCAGCAGCAGGCCCGCGCGCCCGGCGGCGTCAGCGGGGCGCTGCTGGGCCCTCCAGCCGGCGAACAGCGGCAGGCAGCCGACCGGCGCCGCGTCCACGACCGCCGCCGCCAGCACCGCCAGCCGCCCCACCTCCTGCACGGTGAGCGCGGCGAGCCGGTCGCGGCCCCAGGAGGCGGCCAGTCCGCCAAAGAGCTGGGCCCCGTCCTCCGGCGTCAGCACGGAGGTCCCGGCCGCCCAGCCCTTGGCCACGCTCGCCGCGGGGAGGAAGACGAACGCCGCCTCGACCACCTCGGCTGCCACGTCGCCGAGGACGCCGCCGCGCCCGACGTAGTACGCCGGCCAACTGCGCAGGCCCCGCTCGCGGCCGGCAGCCCGGGTCGCCGGATCGAGCATGAACGTCTCCGCCACCAGGTGCCGGCTCGCCCGCACGGCCTCCGTCGGCGTCACGCCGCCGTCCCCGTCACGCCGCCGTCCCCACGAGCCCGAGCACCGCCGGGGACACCTCGCCGTGGGCCAGCAGCACAGCCGGCCCGCTCATCAGCACGGTCTCGCCGGCCCACGTCACTCCCAGCCGCCCGCCCGGCACGTCCACCCGCCAGGCGGTGTCCCGCGGCGTGCCGGTCCACAGCGAGGCCGCGACGACAGCGGCGCAGGCGCCGGTGCCACAGGACGCGGTCTCGCCGACCCCCCGCTCGTGCACCCGCATCATCAGGGCCCCGGGACCGTCCAGCCGCACGAACTCCACGTTGACCCCCCGCGGGAACGCCGGCACCACGCCCGGCGCGACGGCGAGGTCCAGCGACCCCAGGTCCTCGACGGCGACGACGATGTGCGGGTTGCCCATGTCCACGGCGGTCCCCGGCCAGGACGATCCGCCGACCGACACCGTGTGCTCCACCCCAGACAGCGCGGGCGGGCCCATGTCGACGGTGACGTCGCCGGCAGCCGGCACGACCAGGGCTCGATCGCCGCCGCGGGTGCCCACCGTCAGCGCGCCGGCGGGGGCGAGCCCCTCGTCGACGAGCCAGCGGCCGAGCACGCGCACGCCGTTGCCGCACATCTCGGCGTGGCTGCCATCGGCGTTGCGGTGGTCCATGAACCATCCACCGCCGACCGCCGGCGCGACCCGAAGCACGCCGTCGGCTCCCAGGCCGGTGTGCCGGTCACAGAGCGCCCGCGCGAGTTCGGCGGTCAGCTCCAGCCGGTCCTCGACGTCGGGCAGCAGCAGGAAGTCGTTGCCCGTGCCGTGCCCCTTGGCGAAGCGCAATCCCACAGCGACACCGTACGGCGGGGTCAGTCCCCCAGCCGGCGTGGGCGGACGACGGTGACGGGCGGCGCGACGGCCGGCACCGCAGCGGCGGCCAACGGGTCCGACGGCCGGGGGAGCAGGCCGGCGCGGACGGCCGGGACCTCCTGGGTGTCTGGCAGTGCCGCCACGACCTCGCCGGCGAGCTCTCGGTCGAGTGCCTGCGCCGGCTGGGTGTGGCCCCAGCCCGTGCCGTCCCCGACGTAGCTCCCGCGCCAGGTCGAGCCGCCGGCCAGCTGCCAGCGCGTCCGGTCGGCCCGCTGGGGAGCGCCGAACAGGAACCCCGTCGCCCGCTGCACCCCCAGTCCGTGCAGCACGGCCGCCTCAGCCCAGGTCTCCACGCCGTTGGCGGCCACCGGCAGCCCGGTCGCGACCAGCGCGGCCACGGCGGCCCGGGCGGCGTCGTCGGTCTCGACCGCCGCCACCAGCGCCCGGCCCACCGTCAGCACGTCCACCGGCACGCCGGCCGGCGCCGGTCCCGCGGTGGCGACCAGCACCCCGGCAGCATGCAGCGCCTCCACGAGTCCGGCGGAGGTGCTCTCGGTCAGCGCCGCCGCGGGGATGTCCAGCAGCAGGGCACCGGGCGGCACGCCGGCGGCTGCGACGACCGCGGCGAGCTCGACCGCCCAGGAGGGGGTGCTCACCTCCTCGGCGGAGACGTTGACCGTGCAGCGGGTGCCGAGGGGCCACCGGGTCACCTCCGCGGCCACCCGCCCGGCCACCCACCGGCCCAGTGCCGGCAGCAGGCCCGCCTCGCGCACCGCCGGCAGGAAGTCCGCCGGCCACAGCAACCCGCGAGCCGGGTGCGACCAGCGCACCAGTGCCTCCATGCCGGTCAGCTGCCCGGTGCCGAGATCCACCTCCGGCTGGAAGTGCAGCTCGCTCTCGCCGCGCTCCACCACGCCGGCCACATCCATGTCCTCAGCCATGTCACCCATCGTGACAGACCGAGCACAACCGGTTGACTAGATCGGGGGGGTGACCCGCGCGGCATCCGGGTGAACGTCCGCAGCAACCTGGTGGGCCGCGACGGCGTCGAGGGAGACCCGCAGCAGCGGCCCGGGGTCACCGTCGTAGGCCGTCAACACGTCCGGCACCGGCAGCCAGCGCACCCGGTCGTCGCGCCGCCACCACGAGCGCTGTCGCCGCACGAACCGCCGGGTCGCGCGCACGGTGTCCGCGCGCGCCTGCTCGGCGGTCAGCTCGCCGTCGAGCTGGCGCAGCACCTGGGCGTAGCCGAGCGCCCTCGCGGCGGTCCGCCCGAGGCCGTGCGCCCGCAGCCGGGCCACCTCCGCCACCAGCCCGGCCGCCCACATCCGGTCCACCCGCGCCTCGATGCGCCGGTCGAGCACGGGCAGCGGCGGGTCGAGCCCCACCTGCAGCGCCTCCCACCTGGACGGCCCGAGCGACGGCTGGGTGGCCGAGAACGGCCGGCCGGTCAGTTCCTGCACCTCCAATGCGCGCACGATCCGCCGGCCGTTGGTGGGCAGGACGGCGGCGGCCGCGGCCGGGTCGATCGCGACCAGCCGGGCGTGCAGCGCCGGCGCCCCGCCCGCTGCCAGCTCCGCCTCCAGCCCGGCCCGCACCCCCGCGTCGGTGGGCGGGAAGGCGAGGTCGTCCAGCAGGGCCCGGACGTAGAGGCCGGAGCCGCCGACCACCACCACGGGCGTGCCGCGGGCGAGCAGGCCGTCGACGGTAGCCCGCGCCAGGGACTGGTACGCCGCGACGCTGCCCTCCTGCCCGGGATCAAGCACGCCCAGCAGGTGGTGGCGCACCCCCCCTTGCTCGGCCGCCGTCGGCGCCGCGGTGCCGATCAACATCCCGCGGTAGAGCTGCATCGCGTCGGCGTTGACCACGTCGCCGCCAAGCGCGCTGGCGACGGCGACGGCCAGCGCGCTCTTGCCGCTGGCCGTCGGGCCGACCACGACCACGACGGTCACGTCGGCGTCCACACGGCCACCGGCGCGCCGACCCCGAGCGGCGCGCCGTCGAACAGCAGCTCGCCGCGCCAGGTCCCGGTCCCGGCAGCGCCGGCGAGCATCTGCCAGGGCGCCCGGCCTGCCACCAGCAGCTCCTCGGCGAGACCCAGGTCCAGGGCGAGGAGCGCGCCCGTATCACCGGCGGCGAGGGCGCGGGCGACCAGCCCGTCGTACGCCGCGGCGCGGGCGTCCAGCGTGCCCGGTGCCTCGACCGCCCGGCGGGCGCTCCCGTCGCCGAGCACCAGCAGGGCGGTGCGCGAGGGGCCGGCGACGAGCCGGGCACCGAGGGCAGCGGCCTCGGCAGGAGGGGTGCCGACGGGCAGCGAGCAGCCGGTGCGGGGCAGCCGGACACCCGCCGCCGCCAGCAGCCAGGCGCCGATGGCGACGGAGGGGGACAGCGGGTCCGCCGCCGGGGCGGCGGTCGGGGCCGTCGGATCGAGCCGGATCGGCACCGCCACGCCGTACCCCTCGAGGCCCCCGCCGGCGTACCCCGGCCACGCACGGGCCGGGCCGACACCGACCACCACGACGGCGTCCGGCCGCGCGCCGGCGAGCCTGCCCACCGCGTCGAGGCAGGCGGCGCGCAGCTCCGCGAGATCGTCTGCGGCACAGAGGGACACGGGCGGCACGAGCCCCGGGGGGTGCGGGCAGACGGCGGCGGCGACGAGCACGCGCCCACCCTCGCACCCGTGCCGGGGAGGATCGTCGGCGTGCGGGCCGTCCTCTTCGAGTCCTTCGCCGGCCCGCTGGTCCTGCGCGACGTGCCGGAGCCGGTGCCGCCCCCCGGCGGCGTACTGGTCCTGGTCGGGGCCAGCGGGGTGTGCCGCAGCGACTGGCACGGCTGGCAGGGCCATGACCCCGGCATCGCCTTGCCGCACGTCCCCGGGCACGAGCTGGCCGGGACGGTGGTCGCCGTCGGCACCGGCGTCGCCGGTTGGCGTGTCGGGGACCGCGTCACCACGCCGTTCGCCTGCGGCTGCGGCGCATGCGCACAATGCGAGGCCGGCGACCAACAGGTGTGCATCGCGCAGACCCAGCCCGGGTTCACGCACTGGGGGTCGTTCGCCGAGCTGGTCGCGATCGAGGCGGCCGACGTCAACCTGGTGGGACTGCCGGACGAGCTGCCGTTCACCACGGCCGCGGCACTGGGCTGCCGCTATGCCACCGCGTTCCGGGCGGTCGTGCACCAGGGCCGGGTCCGCGCCGGCGAGTGGGTCGCCGTGCACGGCTGCGGCGGGGTCGGGCTGTCGGCCGTGCAGGTCGCCGCGGCCGCCGGCGCCCGGGTGGTCGCCGTCGACGTCGCGCCAGGCGCGCTCGATCTCGCGGTCCGGGTGGGCGCCGCCGCCGTCGTGGACGCGACGCTGACCGACCCTGCCCTCGCGGTGCTCGAGCTGACCGGCGGCGGGGCCGCCCTCTCGCTGGACGCCCTCGGCAGCGCGGCGACGTGCGTCGGCTCGGTGGCCTGCCTGCGGCCACGCGGACGCCACGTGCAGGTGGGGCTGCTGCCCCCGGCGCTGGGCCGGCCCGAGGTGCCGATGGACCGTGTCGTCGCCCTGGAACTGGAGCTGCTGGGGAGCCACGGGATGGCCGCCCACGATTATCCGGAGCTGCTGGCGCTCGTCGCAACCGGTCGATTGCGCCCGCAGGAGCTGGTCACCCGGTTGCTGACGCTGGAGGAGGCACCGGAGGCGCTGGGCGCGATCGGCGGCACACCGGGCATATCAGTCATCAGCACGTTCTAACGGCTCGGCGTGCGGTCACGACCCGCCGGTCGCCCTATGCTCGCCCCGACAGAAGGGTGACACATGCGGACCACAGTTGTCGTCTGCGATCTCGACCAGTCGACGCCGGCACGCACAGCGGTCGCCGAGATCCAGCTTGTCGTCGACCGGGCGCGCAAATCCCTCGACGTGTGCCAGGAACACCTGGAATTCCTGCGAGCGCTGTCGCCACCCGGCGACAAGCCCTCCGGCGGCGGGAAGGGCAGGCGGCGGACGGCTCCCGCCAGGGGGGCGCGCACGGGCGCTGCCGGTGCGTCCCGACGGCGTGCCGTCACCACGCCGGCCGGCGACGCCGAGGGATCCCCCGACGCAGATGCGGCCAGCCGCAGGGACCGCCAGCTGCGCCTCGCCGACGTCCGGGAATGGGCCAGGGCGCAGGGCCGGGAGGTCGCCGACCGCGGGCGGCTCCCTGCCGGTCTCGTCGCGGATTACGAAGCCGCCACCACGTCCTGACCCCGCGGTGGTCCATTCGCTTCGGGCCGATCGGTGACGCGTTTCACCATGACGCGTGTCGGCGAACGGACCACTCGGCGGCCGCCGCAGGTCTGCGCGGTGCTGCTGGTGCTCGCGCTCGCCGTGGGTCTCGCCGGCTGCGGTGCCCGTCAGCAGCCGCGACGACAGCAGGGTGACGCGCCATCGCGGGCAGCGCGACCCGCGTTCCCGGTCGCGCCGCTGACGCTTGTGCGCCCGCTGGAGCAGGACCGGCTCGACGCCACCCGCTCGGCCCTGGAGGTGCCGCTGCGCAACGACGGGCGGTCCCCGGTGACCGTGGAGTCCCTCCGGCTGGACGCGCCCCGCTTCTCCTCGGTCGACGCCGTCACCTCCGGGGAGGTGATGCAGCCCGGGCAGGAGGTCGACTTCGTGGTCGGCTACGGCGACGCCGTCTGCCCGGGCGACGCCGGTGCCGCCGACCGGGTGCTGCTGCGGGCCCGGGTGGGATCCGGGGCGGCGGTGGACTACCAGGTCACCGTGCCGGCGCCGGACGCGGTCGCCGGCCGGGTCCACGACCCCGAGTGCAGGCTGCGGGCGGTGCAGCACGACTTCGCCGTGTCACTCGTCGCGGATGGCGCCCCGGCCGTCGTCGCCGGCCACCCGACGCTCCCCCTGCTACTGCGGGTCACCCGTCGCACCGGCTCGGATGCCTTGCTGGTCAGCGAGATCGACGGCAGCGTCCTCTACGACGTGTCCCCGCGGGCGGTCCCGGCACCGGTGCCGCTGGTCCGCGTCACCCCGACCGCGGCGGGCGCCGACGTGCCGCTGCGGGCCAGGGTCGCCCTCTGCGATCCGCATGGTCTGACGGAGGCAAAGAAGGTCTACGTCTTCCGCATCTACGCCGGGCTGGACGGCGCGGCACCCGAGCCGGTGGAGCTCAGCCCCGGCACCGACGTGCAGGCCCTGCTGGAGGCGGCCCGCCGGCTCTGCCCAATCCTGCGGTAGCGCGGACGGCTGGTGCCTCAGTTCAGTGCCCGCGTGCCCGGTGGCAGGGTGCCGCCGGCGACCATCTCGGCGGCGGCGTCCTGCAATGCGGTCAGCGCGGCCCGCTGCGTGTAGGGACCGGTGGACACCCGCGCCACCCCGAGCTCCTGCAGCTCGCTGGCCGGCAGCGAGACACCGGGGACGGCGATCACGCTGAGCCGGCGTGGGCCGAGACCCTCGACGAGCGAGGCGATCTCGTCGCGCGTCACGGCACCGGGCACGAAGACCACCGGTGCGCCAGCCGCCAGAAACGCCCGACCCCGGCGGATGGCCTCGGTCACGAGCTCGCCGCGGTCGGTGCCCCTCGCGGCCAGGAGGAAGACGTCGGTGCGCGCATTGAGCACGAAGTCGATGCCGGCGGCGCGCCCTGCGGCGAGCACCGCCTCCACCGCGGCGACGGCCTCGTCGAGGGGCTTGAGCTGATCCTCCAGGTTCCCGCCGACCACCCCGGCCGCGATCGCCCGGCGGGCCGTCTCGCCCGCGTCGCCGTACCCGGCCTCGATGTCCATCGTCACCGGCAGGTCGACGGCGGCCACGACGCGCCCGACCATGTCCAGGTGCAGGTCCAGCGGGATGTGCTCGCCGTCCGGATAGCCGAAGGTCGCCGCAATGGAGTGGCTGGCGGTGGCCAGGGCGCGCACCCCCGGGGTGGCGGCGACCACCCTGGCCGAGACGACGTCCCACACATTGGCCAGCACCAGGATCTCCGGGGCGGCGTGCAGGTCGAGCAGCGTGCGTGCACGGGCGGTCAGGTCGGCCATTCCCGCACGCTAGTCGGGGCACTGGCACGCACGCGCACCCCCGACGTACGGTCTGATCATGCCGACGACCGCCCCCCTGCCCGTCGACACCGATGCCGATGCGGTGGACCTCGAGGAGCTGACGGCGCTGGCGCTCGCCGCGGACCCGGCCGAGGAGCCGGCCGCCGACGCCGTGCCCGACCCGTTCGTCGGGCACCCGAGCACCCTGCCGGCGGCCTACCTGCCCGGCTCCTCCCCCGGTCCGCACAGCCGTGGCCTGGCCGTGGTCGCCCTGGCCCTGGTGGCGCTGTTCGTGTTCATCGAGGCGGCCGGCTTCTGCAGCACCTACGGGCCGCTGACGTTCGGCTGACCCGTGGACGGCGCCCTCCAGCGGCACCGGCTCGACGCGACCAGCTGGGTCGACATCGGTCGGGACTGGCTGCCCGACAGCGACGAGGTGTACGCCGCGCTGGCCGCCGGCCTGGCCTGGAAGGCGCGCACGATCTGGCGCTACGACCACGCCGCGGACGAGCCCCGCCTGTCGGCGTTCTGCCGGCCCGGCCCGGCCTGTCCGCATCCGGCGGTGACCGAGGCGCACCGCCGGCTGCGCGCGCACTACCGGGTGCCGCTCGACGGAGTCGGCCTGTCCTGGTACCGCAGCGGCCGCGACGCGATGGGGGCGCACCGCGACAGCGACCTGCGGCATTGCGACGACACCATCATCGCGGTGCTCACGCTCGGCGCCCGGCGCCCCTGGACGCTCACGCCGGTCGGCAGCCGCGAGCCGGCGTTCGACGCCGACCCGGGACCGGGGGACCTGCTCGTCATGGGCGGCCGCGCGCAGCGGGACTGGCTGCACGGCGTGCCGCCGGTCCGGGGCGTGCAGGCCGGCCGGATCAGCCTGCAGTGGCGCTGGACCTCGGGCCGCGGCCGCCCGGAGCGCGGGGGCAGCAGCGGGGCTCCCCGGCAGTACGGCGGGGGCCGCTGAGCGGGATCCCCGTCGGAGCGACAGGAGGGGCCGCGGCAGCCAGCAGGTGCGGAGCCTTCCTCAGCCGCAGGCCGGGACCGGCTGCAGCGTAGGCGCTCCCACGCCGGGCATGCCGAGTGATACGCCGGTGGCCGGGGTGGCGGGCAGCCGACCGGCAGCCCAGGCGTCCCCGGCCGCGGTGCGCCGGTGCCCGGTCAGGGGGCCCTCGGCGACGAGGTGGTGCGGCGCGGCCCGGGTAGGCACAGTGGTCACGACGTCGCCGGGCCGCACGTCCGGCGTACCCGTCAGGTGCACCAGCCGGCCGTCGCGCGCCCGCCCGGACAGCCGCCCGGTCGCGGCGTCCTTGCGCCCCTCGCCGACGCTCACCAGCACCTCGACCTCGTGGCCGAGCAGCGCGCGGTTGGCCGCCCAGGAGATCTCCTCCTGCAGGGCCACCAGCCGCTCGTAGCGCTCCTGGACCACGGCCTTGGGCAGCTGCCCGTCGTAGCCGGCGGCCGGTGTGCCCGGTCGCGGGCTGTATTGGAAGGTGAAGGCGCCGCTGAACCGGCTCGCCGCCACCACCCGCAGCGTCTCGGCGAAGTCGGCCTCGGTCTCACCGGGGAAGCCGACGATGACGTCGGTGCTGATCGAGGCGTCCGGCATGGCCGCGCGCACCCGGTCGATGATCCCGAGAAAGCGCTCGGCGCGGTAGCTGCGTCGCATCCGGCGCAGCACCGCGTCCGAGCCGCTCTGCAGCGGCATGTGCAGCTGGTGGCAGACGGCCGGCGTCTCGGCCATTGCGGCGATGACGTCGTCGGTGAAGTCCCGGGGGTGCGGACTGGTGAAGCGCACCCGCTCGATCCCCCGCACCGCGCCGACCGCCCGGAGCAGCGCGGCGAAGCCGGGGCGGTAGGCGTTGACGTTCTGCCCGAGCAGGGTGACCTCGAGGACTCCCTGCGCCGCAAGGGCTTCCACCTCGCGCAGGATCGCGTCCGCGGGCCGGTCGCGCTCGCCACCCCGCAGCGACGGGACGATGCAGAAGGTGCAGGTGTTGTCGCAGCCCACGCTGATGCTGACCCAGGCGGCCGACGCGCTGTCGCGGCGCGCCGGCAGGGTGGAGGGGAAGACCTCGAGCGCCTCGAGCAGCTCGACCTGGCTCTCCTGCTCGACCCGGGCGCGCTCGAGCAGGGCGGGGAGGCTCCCGACGTTGTGGGTGCCGAAGACGACGTCGACCCAGGGGGCGCGGGCCAGCACGGTGCTCCGGTCCTTTTGCGCCAGGCACCCGCCGACCGCGATCTGCATGCCCGGCCGGGCCCGTTTCGCCGGGGCGAGCTGGCCGAGATTGCCGTAGAGCCGGTTGTCGGCGTTCTCCCGCACGGCGCAGGTGTTGAAGACCACCAGGTCGGCATCCTCGGGGTCCGGCGCCGCGACGTAGCCGGCGTCCTCCAGCAGCCCGGCGATGCGCTCGGAGTCGTGCACGTTCATCTGGCACCCGTGGGTGCGCACGACGTACGACGGGGACACGGGTCCCAGCGTAGGTGCGCTCCACCCGCTCAGCGCTCGGTCAGTGGGCGGTCTCGGTGGCGCGCGACTCGCGGACGACGGTGACCTTGATCTGCCCGGGATAGGTCAACTCGGTCTCCAACTGCTGGGCGATGTCACCGGCCAGCAGCCGGGCCCCGATGTCGTCGACCTGCTCGGGGAGCACCATCACACGCAGCTCGTGCCCGGCGCTCATCGCGAAGACCCGGTCCACGCCCGCCTTGGACAGGGCGATCTCCTCGATCCGCTGCAGCCGCCCGACGTAGGACTCGACGCTCTCCCGGCGGGCTCCCGGCCGGCCACCCGAGCAGCTGTCACTGCCGATGGTGAGCCAGGCCTCGAGCGTGGTCGGGGCGACCTCCAGGTGGTGGGCCTCTATGGCGTGCACCACGTCCTCGCTCTCGCCGTGGCGCCGCGCCAGCTCGGCGCCGACAAGGGCGTGGCTGCCCTCCACCTCGTGGGTGAGTGCCTTGCCGATGTCGTGCAGGAACGCCCCCCGCTTCACGCTGGCGATGCCGCGCCGACCCAGGCCGAGCTCGGCGGCCATTCCGGCCGCGATGTGCGCGGTCTCGACGAGGTGGCGCAGGACGTTCTGCCCGTAGCTGGTGCGGAACTGCAGCCGCCCCAGCAATGCCACCAGCTCGGGGTGCACGTCGGCGATGCCGACCTCGAGCAGGGCCGCCTCCCCCGCCCGCATCGCACCGGCTTCGACCTCGGCGCGGACCCGCTCGTGGGTCTCCTCGATGCGGTGCGGGTGGATGCGGCCGTCGAGCAGCAGCGAGGTCATGGTGCGGCGGGCGACCTCGCGGCGGACCGGGTCGAAGCAGGAAAGCCCGACCGCTCCCGGGGTGTCGTCGATCACCACGTTGACGCCCGTGACCGTCTCGAAGGTGCGGATGTTGCGCCCCTCGCGGCCGATGATCCGGCCCTTCATGTCCTCACTGGGCAGCGGCACCAGCGACACCACGGTCTCGGTGGTGGTCTCGCTGGCGACCCGTTGGATCGCCTGGGCCACCACCTCCCGGGCGCGGGTGTCGGCGGTCGCGCGGGCCTCGGCCTCCAGGTCGCGCACGGTGAGCGCGGCCTGCCGCCTGGCCGCGTGCTCGATGGCGCCGACCAGCTCCGCGCGGGCGTCGGTGCGGGTAAGGCCGGCGACGCGCTCCAGGGCGGCCAGCCGGTCGGTCTCAGCATGGGCGAGGTGCTGCTCACGATCCTGCAACGCGGCGTCGCGGGCGACGCTGACGCTGCCCAGCTCCTCCAGCCGGCGCGCGTCGGCGGCAGCGCGCTCCTCCCGCCCGGTGAGCCGCTCGTCTCGCGCGGTGAGACGCTCCTCGCGGGCCCTGAGCTCCTCGGTGGCGGCGCGGAGCTCGTCCCTGGCCGCGCGCAGCTCGTCCTCGACCCTGTGCTCAGCGCCCGCCCCGGCACGCGCGGGAAGGCGCACGAGGAGCACCACCACGGTGACCAGCAGGACGGCGACCGCGGCCCCGACGACGGTGAGCGCCGCTGTCACGCGCCCACCCCCCTAGCCCGATGCCGTCCTGTCACCCTACGTCCGCCTGCCCGCCACAACCGTTGGCCCGAGTAGGGCGAGCAGGTCCGTGGCGGCCCGGACCACCTCCTGCCTGGTCCCGGCCGCGAGGACGGCGCGGTCCGGGCGCAGCAGCGCGGCCTGTGCGCGGCCGCGGCGAAGCCACCCCGCGAGCCGGTCATCGTGGAGGTCGACGCCGAGCTGCAGCAGCGGGGCGCCGAGTCGGCCGGCGGTCGCGGCCAGCTCGGGTCCGGCCGCTCCACGCGCGAGCACGGCGAACCCGGGGCCCAGGACGTCGTCGAGCCGACGGCGCCCGCCGCCGGCGACGACGTCCGGCTGTGGGACGAGCCCACCCGCCAGGTCCCGGCCCCCCACCCGTCGGCGATCTCGCTGCACGAGCAGGCCCGGGGTCAGCCGCGGGGGCGCGCCCCCCAGCGCCGAGGTGGCGCCGGGCACCCGCACGACGGCGGCGAGCACCGCCCGGCGGACGGCGGCGGCCCGGTCCTGCCCGCCGGTCATCGCCCAGCCGACGAGCACCGCGACGCGGATCAGCTGCCGCGCGTGCGGGGCCCGCTCCTGCTCGTAGGTGTCCAGGAGCCGCTCGTCGGCGCCGCGCAGGACGAGCGCGAGCTTCCAGGCGAGATTCGCCGCGTCGCGCAGCCCGGAACCGAGCCCCTGGCCGACGAACGGCGGGGTCTGATGCGCCGCGTCCCCGAGCAGGAACACCCGCCCCGCGCGCCAGGACCTCGCCAGCCTGGCGCGGAAGACGTACTCCGCGGCACGCAGCAGCTCGAGCTTGCTCGCGGGGACCCCGCCGAGCCAGGGGGCCAGCAGGGTGGGGAGCCATCCGGCGAGGTCGGCCGCGGTCTCGCCGGCGGCCAGCCGGAACTCCCAGCGGTAGCGCTCGGCACCCACCCGCATGTACGTCGCGGGGCGTGCTGGATCGCACACCTGGTGCACGCCCTCCCACGCGTCGAGGGGCTGCGAGCAGCGGACGTCGACGACCAGCCAGCGCTCGGTGAAGCGCAGGTCGCGCATCCCGATCCCGAGGAGGCCGCGCACGGTGCTGGCCGCACCGTCGCAGCCGAGCAGGGCCTGGGCCGCCACCTCGCGGGCTCCCCCGGCGTCGGCGTGGCCGCTGCGATCGTCGCGCAGCCGGACCAGCACGCCAGGGGGGGCGTGCTCAAGTCCCACCAGCTCGGTGCCAAGCTCGATGTCGATGAGCGGGTGCGCCAGGGCCCGGCCGAGCAGCAGGGCCTCGAGATCGGGCTGGTCGAACATGTTCGCTTCCGGCCAGCCGTTGCGCCCGACCCGGTCGCGGCGAACCTCGGCCATGACCCGGTGCCGGGCGTCGAGCAGCCGCAGGCCGAGCGCGGGCCGGCTCAGCCCGGCGAACCCCTCGGCGACCCCGCCCCGTTGCAGGACGCGGTGCACCTCGTCGTCGAGGTGCACCGCGCGCGGAGTGTCCAGCGGCACCGTGCGCCGCTCCACCACGAGCACACGGACTCCGAGATCCCCGAGCAGCAGCGCTGACGTGAGTCCGGTCGGGCCGGCGCCCACCACGACGACGGGCACGCGCTCCTGCCCCGGCTCCACCGGCCGAGCCTCCCCGACGCCGTCACTCCTCGTCGGCAGGGGCGTCCTCCTCGACGCGCAGCAGCAGGTCGGCGCGGGCATCCGCGAGCACACCGTCATCGCCGGCGGCGTCCAGTGCCTCCCGGACGGTGCTGGCAGCCGTCCCCCCGCCGTACCCCTTGCGGGCCAGCAGCCCCAGCAACCGCCGGGTCTGCACCTCCCGGGCGAGGCCCTGCATGCCGCGCAGGCGACGCTCGACGAGCGAACGCGCGGTGGCGGCCTCGGTGACCGGGTCGAGCTCGCCCACCGCCTCGTCGACCGTGTCGCCGGCCACCCCACGAGCCCGGAGCTCACTGGCGAGGGCCCGGCGGGCGAGACCCCGGCCGGCGTGTCGGCTCTCCACCCAAGCCATGGCAAAAGCCCGATCGTCGACCAGGCCCACCTCGTCGAAGCGCGCCAGCACCGCCTCGGCAGCCTCCGCGGGGATCTCTCGGCGCCGGAGCTTGGCGGCCAGCTCCGAGCGGGTGAGTGGCCGCACCGTCAACCACGCCAGGCACAGCTCACGCGCCACCCCCTCGGGGTCCCGCGACAACCGTTCGGCGGCGTCGGCTCGCGCCCGCTCCCGCTCCTGCTGACGGCCGGCAGCACCCCGGCCCCGGGATCGTCCCGCAGCCGGGGCACCAGCCACCCCCTCGGCCATGTCCGCCCCGCCCGGCATGCCCGTCCCCGGCCGGGTCAGAAGTCGACCGGCGCGGGCGCCACGGCGTCGGCGTCGAGGACCGCCCCGACCCCGAGCTTCTCCTTGATGCGCTTGTCGAGCTCGTCGGCGAGGTCGGGGTTGTCGCGCAGGAACTGCTTCGCATTCTCCTTGCCCTGCCCGAGCTGATCGCCGTCGTAGGTGAACCAGGCGCCGCTCTTGCGCACCAGGCCGTGCTCGACGCCCATGTCGATGAGGGAGCCCTCACGGCTGATCCCCCGGCCGAACTCGATGTCGAACTCGGCCTGCTTGAAGGGCGGACTCACCTTGTTCTTCACGACCTTGACGCGGACCCGGTTGCCGACCGCCTCGGTGCCGTCCTTGAGCGTCTCGATCCGCCGGATGTCCAGGCGAACCGACGCATAGAACTTCAGCGCCTTACCGCCCGACGTCGTTTCGGGGCTGTTGTGCACGATGACACCGTCGGCGAGATAATTGTGCGTGCCCTCGACCTCGATGTCGTAGCGGTGCATCGACCGTGTCCTCGGCTTGACCTTCACCTCTCGCACCACAGCGGGGACCGGCATGAGCACCGGCTCCACGAACTCCGGCTCGACGGCGAATCGCCCGCGGAATCCGGGCAACAGCTTGTCCTGCATCGAGGGGTGCACGTAGGGCGCGACGATCTCGTGCAGCTTGGCGGTCTCGTCCGTGGCGAACACGAGGTAGTGCCGCTGCCGCACCCCCTTGCTCTCGAGCGTGGGGTGCAGGCCAAAGTCACCGGCCAGGTGCTCAAGCAACCGCTGCCGGGACCCTTCGCTCAGCGCCTCGACACAGATCTCGCTACGACCGCTCCCGTCGCGAGTCCGCTCCTGCGAGCCTTCCGACCAATCCGCGAACGACCCGTCGTCCTGATACCACACGGCCAAGGAGAGCGGGGTCAGGCTCTTGAGATAGTCGTGCGAGAGGTGCTTCCTGCCGTCGCCCTGATAGACGGTGCCCCGGAGCTCGGCGAGCTCCGGCAGTGGGGCCAGGTACACCACAGCAGCCCCCTTGGCAGTGACGGAGCGGGTCTGCTCGATGTTGCCGAGCACTAACGCCTTCCAGTCCAGGTAATCCAGCTGCCTAGCCCCGTGGCTCATGCGGAAACGGGTGCCGAGACTGCCGGCGACCCGGCTCGGCGACAGCGCGGAGTCACCCATCAGCCCGCCCAGGACCAGCTGCCATTGCTGGTCACTGAGCCGCTGAGCCTCGCTGAGCAGCACCCGGTCACCGGCCTTGAGCTCCCCAGCTTCGCGCCAGCCACCCGGGGTGCTGATCTGATGGTTTGTTGTCACGCCGAGCCGGGCGCGCCCGTTGCCACCAGGGCGGGCGACCGTGACCTGCAGGAAGTGGTCGGTGACGCCGTTGTCGAACCAGTTGACGACCTTCTTGGGCACGACATGACCCTGGTCCGGGTCGAAGGACAGCACTTCGACCGCCATACGTTGGTTGACGATCTTGCCGATCTTCTCCTGGCTGCCATCTGCCAGGGTTATCCGGGTGTCATAGGAGAAACAGCCGAACATGACCCCAATCTTTTCGCGCAATTGATTGATGAAAATTGCGGTCGTGTTGGTATTGGCGATCGCACCGGTCATCTTGCGCAGCGCCTGGCTCATCAGCCGGGCCTGCAGGCCCACGTGACTGTCGCCCATCTCGCCTTCGATCTCCGCACGGGGCACCAGCGCTGCCACCGAGTCGATGACGATGACGTCGAGGGAGCCGGAGCGCACCAGCATGTCGGCGATTTCCAGCGCCTGCTCACCCGTGTCGGGCTGGCTGACCAGCAGCGCGTCGGTGTCGACGCCGAGCCGCCCGGCGTAGTCGGGGTCGAGCGCGTGCTCGGCATCGATGATCGCCGCGATCCCCCCCGCGGCCTGGGCGCTGGCAATCGCATGTAGAGCGAGGGTGGTCTTTCCGCTCGACTCGGGTCCGTATATCTCGACGACCCTTCCGCGGGGCAGGCCACCGATCCCCAGCGCCACGTCCAGCGCGATGGAGCCGGTTGGGATGACCCCGATCGGGACGCGCACCTCCTCGCCCAGGCGCATCACCGAGCCCTTGCCGAAGCTCTTCTCGATCTGGGCGAGGGCCGTCTCGAGGGCCTTCTCGCGGTCCGGTGCAGCAGATGCCACTGGGAACTCCTCGTCCGTGCGCTCGGGTCAGCAGGTCGCTCTCGATGCTGCAGCCCGGGTCCGACAAGAACCGGGCGGGCCGCGTCATCTGTGGACGACGACCACACGTTAAGCGAACGCCTGTTCGATGCCAGCCGACACGCCGTACGACGCGTACGGCTCAGCACAGCCGCCCGTCAGCGCAGCCGCGCCGGCACCTCGAACTGCTCGACCACCACCCGCCACACCAGCTTCGGGTCCTCGCCGGCGTCCAGGGACTCCAGCACGGTGCGACCGCCGAGCCCGGAGATCACCTGGTCGCGAGACAGCGAGTCCGCGTACGCCGGACCGAAGGCCTTGCCCATCCGCTCCCAGAAGTCCGTCAGCCGCACCGGCCCAGTCTGCGGCAGCTGTCGGAGCCCCCCGTTAGCGTCTGTGGGTATGACGACACATGCGCTCCTCGAGGACGCGTTGGCGAGGGCGGAGGACGAGGCTGGCGCCTCCCTGCGCGCCACCGCCGCCCTGGTCCGCGAGCTGCGGCGGGCCCAGGTCGGCGCCAGGGAGGGGCAGGCGCGGGAGCTGCGTCGCGGGGTCGCCGCCGCCCGCCAGCAGTGGGAGGTGCTGGGAGAGCGACTGGAGGGCCTGGAGTCGGCGTACGACGTCGACGAGACCGAGCACCTGGCCAGCGGTGCCTTCGTCGCCGAGGTGCTGGCCGAGGCGCAGCGCACCGGGGTGGTGATCAGCCCTGATCCCGACGCCCCCGACCGCCTGCTGTCCTATCCGTCCGTGGTGCGCGTCCTGCCCGGCGAGGCGGCCGTCGAGATCGACAAGCGGCGCGAGCGGAGGCTGCGGCCCTCGTTGCTGGTGGCCCGGCTGGGTCGCAATCAGCAGCGGCCACCACGGTTCCGGGCCGAGGCCTTCGTGGAAGCGCTGGCGATGGGATACGAGCTGGTGACCGCCAGGGAGGGGCGCGACCCGGGAGCGGTGGTGCGGTTGGACGCCGTCTGGTCCGTGCTCACCGTCCTGCCGGGGGCGCGCACCGACTATGGCCGCCCCGAGTTCGCCCGCGACCTCTATCTGCTCGACCAGTCGGCGGTGGTGGGCACCCGCGACGATCGGCGCTTCCGGTTCGCTGCCAGCACCGGCACCCGCGGCGCCGGCGTGTTGACCACGGTGGCCCGTGGCGGCCAGCAGCAGCTCTACTGGGGCGTCAGCTTCGTCGCGCGCCCGCCTCGGGAGGACTGATCCGTGACCGGGGTTCTGCTGCCGCAGGGGGGCGGCACGCTGCGGGTCACCGACTGGCTCGACGTCATAGAGGCCGACTACCTGCGCTCGTTCCTGCCATCGGGTGGTGCCGCGGTGAAGCTCGCCGTACCCGGGAGCAGGGACACCGCCGAGGAGGTCAGCCGCGGGCTCCGGGAGCGGGCCGTTCACGCAGGGCTGGCGGTCGCGGGCGTCGACGCGGCGTCGACCCGGCTGCACATGGTCGACGACGTCTTTGCCGCCGTCAGCTCGCAGCTCGATTGGCGGGCCGTCGCGAGGGGGTGGCTGCGCCGGGCCTACGCCGACCTCGGGCTCGACGGCGACGACCAGGTCGGGGTCGAGGGGGTCGCCGAGCAGGCCGAGCTCGACCCGCGCGAGCTGCAGCGCAGCCTGCGCCGTCGGCTGGAGCAGACCCTGCTGGCCGACGCCGCCCTCCCCCGAGACCTGCGCACCGCCGTGTTGCGTGTCGCGCAGGGGGAGGCGGCGTTCCCGGAGGCGCGGCCGGAGGAGTCGGAGGCGGCGCTGGCATGGCTGCGGGGCGAGCCCCTGCCCGCCGCCGCATTGCGCATGCTGGGGATCTCCGGCCGGGTCACGCGCAGCACCGCCCGGGCCCTGCTCGTCTCGCTGGGCCGGGTGCTCGCTGGCAGCGGCGGTCCCGGCCTGGCTGGTCTCGTCGTTGTCCTCGATGCCGACCGGCTGGCGGTCGCGCGGCGGCCCCCGCTGGAGCAGCGCGAGGGCAGCTACTACACCCGGGCCGCGGTCCTGGACGCTTGGGAGGTCCTTCGCCAGCTCATCGACGCGGCGGAGCAGATGGCCGGCATGCTCGTCGTCGTGGTGGTCCCGCCGGAGCTGGTCACGGACGAGGGGCGCGGGCTCCCGTCGTACTCCGCCTTGCAGCTGAGGGTCGCCGACGAGGTGCGAGACCGGCGGCGCGCCAACCCCTTCGCCGCGCTCGTGCGCCTGGACGTCAGGCTGGAGGCGGTCCGGTGACGAGTGTCGACGCGGCGGCGGCCGACGGCGCGCTCACCGCCCGCCGGGCCGTCGAGGCACTGCGCAGCGGGGTGCCCAGTCGCACCGCGGTGGCGGTGCTGGGCCTCGGCCAGCCCGTGGTCGAGGACCGCTTCGGCGTGGTCCTCGACGCCGCCGAGGACACCTCGGTCGCCAGCGCCGGCCTGCTGCTGGGTGGCGGCTTCGGTGCCGGCAAGAGCCACACGCTGGAGCACCTCAGCGCGGTCGCCGCCCGACGCGGTTTCGTGGTGAGCCACGTGGTGGTGAGCAAGGAGACGCCGCTGCACGACCCGGCCAAGCTGCTGCGCGCCGCCGTCGAGACAGCGGTGCCACCGACGGAGCAGGGCTGGCGCTCGCCCGGCACGGCCGTGACCGAGGCACTGGCCGCGCTCGACGCCGACACAACGGCGTACGCCGCGCTGCTGCGGCACGTCACGTCGCCGTCCTCGGGCCTGGACCCGCGCTTCGGCGCGACGCTGGCGCTCGCGGGCCGGCTCGACGGCCCGGCGATGGGCTACCTCCGCACGGAGGTGGGTGAGGCACTCGAGCGGTTCTGGAGTGGAGAGCCGCTGCGCACCCCCGAGCTGCGCCGATGGCTCCGTGCGGCCGGGGAGCCCCGACCGGACCTGCCGGCGGTCGCCGCCCGCGAGCTGGCGCGGCAGCGACTCGCATTCCTCCCCAGATTGTTTCGGGCGGCCGGCTGGACGGGGTGGGTGCTGCTGGTCGACGAGGTCGAGCTGATCGGCCGGTATTCTCTGCTGCAGCGCGGTCGGTCCTATGCCGCGGTGGCAGATCTGCTGGCGCTTCCTCGCGAGGATCGCGGCCTGCCGTTGGTCCCGGTGCTGGCGCTGACCGACGACTTCGAGGCGGCGGTGCTCGTCGGCAAGGACGACCGCACCCAGGTCCCGGCGCGGCTGCGCGCCAAGGAGCGGCCGGAGTACGACGAGCTGGCCGCCGCCGCCGTGGACGGCATGCGGGCGCTGAGCCGCGACGTCGTGCTGCTGCAGCCACCCGACGACGAGGAGCTCGACCGCGCCTATTCGGTGCTGCGGGAGCTGCACGGCCGCGCCTATGGCTGGGCACCGCCACACGTCCCGGGCCTGGAGCGGCTGCAGGCCACCAGGATGCGCCAGCACGTCCGCGCCTGGATCAACGAATGGGACCTCGTCCGCCTCGACCCCTCCTATGCGCCGGTCACCGTCGCCGGGTCGTTGGAGAGCCGCTACGACGAGGAGCCGGAGCTGGATGCCGCACAGCAGTAGGGCCGGCCCGCCGTTCCAGGATGAGGAGAGTTCATGAAGGCCATTCAGTTCGCGACGTACGGCGGCCCCGAGGTGCTGCGCCTCGTCGACGTGGAGGAGCCACATGCCGGGCCCGGTGAGGTGCGGATCGCCGTCCGTGCCGCTGGGGTGAACGGCTTCGACGGGAAGGTCCGGGCCGGCTACCTGGCCGAGCAGATGCCGCTCACATTCCCAGCGGGCACGGGTCTGGACGCCGCCGGCGTCGTGGACGAGGTGGGCGACGACGTCGTCGACGTCGAGGTCGGTGATGCGGTCTTCGGCTCGGGCAGATCGACGTACGCGGAGTTCGCCGTGCTGACCAGCTGGGCCGCCAAGCCCGAGGGGATGTCCTTCGAGGAGGCCGCCGGCTACCCGGTGCCGGTGGAGACAGCGATCCGGATCCTCGACCAGGTCGGGGTCACCGCGGGCCAGACGCTGCTGGTGAGCGGCGCCGCCGGTGGCGTCGGGTCAGCCGTCGTACAGATCGCCCGCGCCCGGGGCATCACGGTGGTGGGTACGGCGAGCGCGCGCAACCAGGACTACCTGCGCTCGCTCGGCGCCGTGCCGACGACCTACGGCGACGGGCTCGTCGACCGGGTCCGGGGAGTGGCCCAGGACGGGGTCGACGCCGCGCTGGACATCGCCGGGTCCGGCGTCATCGGTGAGCTCATCGAGCTCACCGGTGAGCCGTCGAAGGTGGTGTCGATCGCCGACTTCAGCGCGCCCGAGCAGGGCGCGCAGGTCTCGACGGATCCCAAGGACCCTGCCGGTGCGTTCGCAGCGGCGGCGCGGCTGTTCGACGACGGCGCGCTGCGCACCCCGGTCGCCCGGGCGTTCCCCCTCCCCGACGCCGCTGAGGCGCAGGCCGCCAGTGCGGCCGGCCACGTCGCCGGCCGGTTCGTCCTCACCATCCCCTGACCCGCTTGCGGCTAGGTCTAGCGGCACCCCGCGCTCGGTCGGTCTCCGTCTACCTCCGCCGTTCGGTTCACGCGAGCCGCTGCCCCCGGGTCACCAGCTCGTCATCGCCGAGCGTCATGACCACTGGTTCAAGGGGGTTCCCCGCTCGGTCGGCGCCGCGGGGTGGCGACGATGCTCATGCAGACACCCTGACAGGCGATGGCGCTGGTGTTCGCACACGCGCACCCCCGGTTCGGCGGCAGAACCACCGTCTGCTGATCGCGTACGGCGACCGCTCGCGGGACTTTGTCGGAGCGCCCGGCGACACTGCAGACATGGACCCGCTGGCACGCTTCTCGGCCGCGACGCGGTCGTGGTTCGAGGCCAGCTTCCCTGCGCCGACGCCCGCGCAGGCGGGGGCCTGGGAGGCCGTGAGCACTGGGCGTGACGCGCTGGTGGTGGCCCCGACCGGGAGCGGCAAGACGCTGGCGGCGTTCCTGTGGTCGCTGGACCGGCTCGCCGCCGAGCCGCTCCCGGACGATCGGCTGCGGCGCTGTCGGGTGCTCTACGTCAGCCCGCTCAAGGCGCTGGCCTTCGACGTCGGGCGCAACCTGCGGGCCCCCCTCGCCGGCATCCGCGCGGCCGCGCAGCGACTCGGGCTGCCCGAGCCCGACATCTCCGTCGGCACCCGCAGCGGCGACACCACCCAGGAGGAGAGACGGCTGTTCACCAAGCGGCCGCCGGACATCCTGATCACCACGCCCGAGTCGCTGTTCCTGCTGCTCACCAGCGCAGCCCGGGAGGCGCTGCGCGGCGTCGAGACCGTCATCGTCGACGAGGTGCACGCGGTCGCGGCGACCAAACGCGGAGCCCATCTCGCCGTCAGCCTGGAGCGCCTGGACCAGCTGCTGGAGCGACCGGCACAGCGGATCGGGCTGTCCGCAACCGTGCGCCCGCTGGAGGAGGTCGCCCGCTTCCTCGGTGGGGCGAGCGAGGTGACCATCGTCAACCCGCCGGCGACCAAGACCTTCGAGCTGTCGGTGGTCGTGCCGGTGGAGGACATGAGCGCCCTCGGCGAGGGGCTCGGAGCGCCGCCACCCGGCGCCAGCGCCGCCGGAGCCGAGGCGCGGGCGAGCATCTGGCCGGCGTTGGAGTCCCGGGTCCTCGACCTGATCGAGTCGCACCGCTCCACGATCGTGTTCGCCAACAGCCGCAGGCTCTCCGAGCGGCTGACCGCCCGGTTGAACGAGATCGCCACCGAGCGGGCCTACGGCGGGGACGAACTGGAGCCGGTGCCGCTGGAGCCGGTTCCACTGGAGCCGGTGCCGCTGGAGTCGGTGCCGCTGGAGCCGAGGCCGGAGGGATCCTCGGGCGTCAAGCCGGGCGGGCTCGTCCCGCTGCGGAGACCCCCGGCGCAGCTGTCCGGCCAGGCTGGCACCGGCGGCGGCGCGGCCGTCGAGGTCGCCCGGGCCCACCACGGCAGTGTCAGCCGCGAGCAGCGGGCCGAGACCGAGGGGATGCTCAAGGCCGGGCTGCTGCCGGCCGTGGTCGCGACCTCGAGCCTGGAGCTCGGCATCGACATGGGCGCCGTCGACCTCGTCGTGCAGGTGGAGTCCCCACCCAGTGTGGCGAGCGGGCTGCAGCGGGTCGGGCGCGCCGGCCACCAGGTCGGCGCCGTGAGCCGCGGCGTGATCTTCCCCAAGTACCGCGGGGACCTCGTGCAATGCGCCGTCGTCGCCGAGCGGATGGTCGCCGGCGAGATCGAGGCGATGGCCTATCCGCGCAACCCGCTCGACGTCCTCGCGCAGCAGATCGTGGCGATGGTCGCGATGGAGCCGTGGACGGTGGAGGAGATCGCTTCCGTCGTACGTCGCGCCGCGCCGTTCGCCACCCTGCCCCAGTCGGCGCTGGAGGCGGTGCTCGACATGCTGTCGGGGCGCTACCCGAGCGACGACTTCGCCGAGCTGCGCCCGCGGGTGGTCTGGGACCGGGTCGACGGGCGGCTGACGGCCCGCCCCGGCGCGCAGCGGCTCGCGGTCACCAGTGGCGGCACCATCCCCGACCGCGGCATGTTCGGGGTGTTCCTCGCCGGCGATGGTGGCCCCGGAAAGCGGGTCGGCGAGCTGGACGAGGAGATGGTCTACGAGTCGCGCGTGGGCGACGTCTTCCTCCTGGGCTCGACCTCCTGGCGCATCGAGGACATCAGCCATGACCGCGTCCTGGTCACGCCAGCGCCGGGGATGGCCGGCAAGATGCCCTTCTGGAAGGGCGATGCGCTGGGGCGCCCGCTGGAGCTGGGGCGCGCCCTCGGGGCCTATCTGCGCGAGCTCGCCCGGCTGCCGGACGACGCGGCCGTCGAACGGGCCACGGCCGGCGGGCTCGACCCCTGGGCGGCGCGCAATTTGGTTGCCTACCTCCGCGAGCAGGCGGAGGCCACCGGCGTGCTGCCCGACGATCGTACGCTGGTGGTCGAGCGCTTCCGCGACGAGCTGGGCGACTGGCGGATCGCCGTGCACTCGCCGTTCGGGGGGCAGGTCAACGGACCGTGGGCGCTGGCCATCGGGGCCCGGCTGCGCGAGCGGCTCGGGATGGACGCCCAGGCGATGCACTCCGATGACGGCATCGTGATCCGGCTGCCGGCCGGCCTGACCGACACGGGGGACGAGGCGCCCCGCGCGGAGCTCGCACTGTTCGAGCCGGACGAGATCTACCCGCTGGTGCAGGCCGAGGTGGGCGGATCGGCGCTGTTCGCGTCCCGGTTCCGCGAGTGCGCCGCCCGGGCGCTGCTGCTGCCCAAGCGCAACCCTGGCAAGCGCTCCCCGCTGTGGCAGCAGCGGCAGAAGTCGGCACAGCTGCTGTCGGTGGCGAGCCAGTACGCCAGCTTCCCGATCGTGCTGGAGACGATGCGCGAGGTGCTGCAGGACGTCTTCGACGTGCCGGGGCTGACCAGCCTCATGCGTGACGTCGCCGAGCGCCGGGTGCGGGTCGTGGAGGTGGAGACGCGCGAGCCGTCGCCGTTCGCCCGGTCGCTGCTGTTCGGCTACATCGGCGCGTTCATGTACGAGGGGGACGCGCCGCTGGCCGAGCGCCGCGCGCAGGCCCTGTCGCTGGACCCGGCGCTGCTGGCCGAGCTGCTCGGCCAGGCCGAGCTGCGCGAGCTGATCGATCCCGCCGCGCTGGCCGAGGTCGAGGCCGAGGTGGGTCTGCGCGCCGAGTCCCGGCGGGTGTCGGACGCCGAGGGGGTGGCCGACCTGCTGCGGCGGCTGGGCGACCTGACCACCGCTGAGGTGCTGGCCCGGGGGGGCACGCCGCGTCATCTCGCCGACCTGGAGGAGTCACGACGGGCGGTCCGGGTGCGCATCGCGGGCGAGGAGCGCTGGATCGCGGTCGAGGACGCCGGGCGGGTGCGCGACGCGCTCGGCGTGCCGCTCCCCGTCGGCGTCGCCGAGGCCTTCCTCGAGCCGGTGCGCGACCCCCTCGGCGATCTGGTGTCCCGATGGGCGCGCACCCATGGGCCGTTCGTCCCGCGGCAACCGGCGGAGCGCTTCGGCCTCGGGGTGGCCGTGGTCGACGGCGCGCTCGCGCGGCTGGCGGCGGTCGGTCGGCTGGTGCGCGGGGAGTTCCGCCCCGGCGGGACCGACGTCGAGACCTGCGACGCCGAGGTGCTGCGCCTGCTGCGCCGCCGGTCGCTGGCCCGGCTGCGCCAGGAGGTGGAGCCGGTCCCGCCCGAGGCACTGGCGCGCTTCCTGCCGCAGTGGCAGTCGCTGGGCTCGTCCTCGGGGCGGGGCGCCGCCGCGCTGCTGCGGGCCGTCGAGAAGCTGCAGGGCGCGGCGGTCCCGGCGTCGGCGCTCGAGACGCTGGTGCTCCCCGGCCGGGTGGCCGGCTATTCCGGGTCGCTGCTCGACGAGCTCACCGCCAGCGGTGAGGTGCTCTGGGCCGGCGGCGGATCACTGCCAGGCAACGACGGGTGGGTCACGCTGGTGACGGCGGACGCGGCCGACCTGCTGCTGCCCCCCACCAACGCCGACGTGGTGGTCGAGGGCTCGGTGCACGAGCGGGTGCTGGCGGCCCTCGACGGCGGTGTCGCACTGTTCTTCCGGGCCCTGTCCGACCGGGCGGAATCGACCGACGACGCGGGGCTGCTCACCGCGCTCTGGGAGCTTGCCTGGGGCGGTTGGATCACCAACGACACGCTCGCTCCCCTGCGCACCCTGCTCTCCGGCGGCCGCACCACGCACTCCTCGAAGCGGGCGCCGGTGCGGGCCCGGCCCTCGCGCTACGGCCGGCCGGTCATGCCCACCCGCACCGGGCCGCCGACGGCCGCCGGCCGCTGGTCGCTGCTCCCCGCCCGTGAGGCCGACGAGACCCGGCGCGCGCACGCGCTGGCCGAGGTATTGCTCGACCGCTACGGCGTGGTGACGCGCGGCGCTGCCGTGGCCGAGCGGGCCCCGGGTGGGTGGGCGGCGGTCTACAAGGTGCTGTCGGCGTTCGAGGAGAGCGGTCGAGCCCGTCGGGGCTACTTCGTGGAGGGGCTCGGCGGCGCGCAGTTCGCGACGCCGGGCGCGGTGGACCGGATGCGGGCGTTGGCCGCCGCCGCGCCGCCGGTGGAGGACGTGGAGCCGATGTGGTCCACGCCGGTGCCCGGAGGGTGGCAGGTCGCGACCGAGGCGCAGCGCCGGCGCAAGGACGAAGCCCGCGCGCTCGTGCTCGCGGCGACCGACCCCGCCAATCCCTACGGCGCGGCCCTGGAGTGGCCCGAGCACGAGGGCACCCACCGACCGGCCCGCAAGGCAGGTGCCCTGGTGGTCACCGTCGACGGGCACGCGGTGCTCTACGTCGAGCGGGGCGGCAAGACCCTGCTGAGCTTCGCCGGAGCCGAGGACAGCCGTCTCCGACCGGCCGTCGACGCGCTCGCGCTGGCCGTCCGCGACGGCATGCTCGGCAAGCTGTCGGTGGAAAAGGCCGACGGCGCAGCCGTGCTCAGCACCCCGCTGGGACTCGCGCTGGAGGGCGCCGGCTTCCGCCCCAGCCCGCGCGGACTTCGCCTGCGCGCCTGACCTCAGTTCGCCGAGTAGTGCGGCTTCAGGGTGCGGCGCAGCACCCCGGTCGCCGACCCGATCGGGGGCCAGCCGGGCGAAGCGCACGATGACCGCGGCGGCGCGTCCGACGGTGTTCTGGTGCGCGGCCTCGAGGTGGTGATCGCGTCCGCGATGACCCGCGCGGCGTGCGCCGCCGGGACGCCGTCACGGGCGAAGCTGCGGGCCAGGGTGGTGATGGCCCCGATGAGGGCGTCGTAGCGCCGGTGCTGAACCGGTGTCACCGCCCGGGCGCGGTTGTCGGCGGACGGTCGGGTCGAGATCCAGGGCTGGACGCGAACGGCGACGCGGTCTGCGACTCCCACTGACCGGCACCTCACCGTCGGGCGACCCGGCCGGGTCGCACGCACTGGGTCTACGGCCGGACCGGGCGCCTGGGCCGCGCCGCGCCGACACTGGGCAGGTGCCGGAGGTGGACAGCTGGTGTCGGGACGCCCGTGCCTGAGGGCGACACCGTCTGGCTCGCCGCCGAACGGATGCGCGCCGTGCTGGCCGGGGAGGTGCTGACGCGCAGCGACTTCCGGGTGCCGCAGTACGCCACCGTCGACCTGCGCGGGCGACGGGTGCTGGCGGTCGTGCCCCGCGGCAAGCACCTGCTGACCAGGATCGAGGGGGGGCTGACCCTGCACACACACTTCGAGATGGATGGCTCGTGGCACCTGTACCCGGCGGGCGCGCCATGGACGGGAGCCGGCCCGCAGTGGCAGGTCCGGCTGGTGCTGTCCACCGCGGGCACCGACGTGGTGGGCTTCCGGCTGCCTGTCATCGACCTCGGACCGACGGCGCAGGAGCAGGAGTGGGTCGGCCACCTCGGCCCCGACGTGCTGGCCGACGACTGGTCGCCCGACACCGCCGTCGCCAATCTCGGACGCGACCCGGGTCGCGAGATCGGCAGCGCCCTGCTCGACCAGCGCAACCTCGCCGGCCCCGGAAACCTCTACCGCACCGAAGCGCTCTTCCTGCAGGGCCTGTCACCCTGGACGCGGGCAGCCGACGTGCCCGATCTACGGCGCCTGGTCGAGCGCACCCGCCGACTGATGATGGTCAACCGCGGCCGCTGGGAGCAGGCCACCACGGGCGACACCCGGCGGGGGCGCACGCACTGGGTCTTCCAGCGAGAGGGGGAGCCATGCCGGCGGTGCGGCACCCGGATCCCGGCGGCCATGCAGGGTGACCCGGGCGTCCAGCGGGTCACCACCTGGTGCCCGCACTGCCAACCCGGCCCGATGCCCACGCCGGCGGACGTGGCCGCCGAGCGACAGGCGCGATCCCCCCGCCCGAAGCGGCAGCCGACGCACCGCGGCTGAGCGACCAGCCGCGGCGTACTCCTCAGGTCGGCGGCGTCTCCGGCAGCGCGTCCTTGGTCAGGCTTGGGGTGGCCGTCGCGGAGCCACCGCCGAGCGAGGCGCGGATCTGGTCCAGCCGGGCGGATGCCGCGACGTCGATCGTCGCCTTCTCCACCTCGAGCATCCGACCCTGCACGCTGTCCTGCGCCAGCTCGGCCTGGCCGAGCGCGGTGGCATAGCGCCCCTCGATCTTGTCCCGGACCTGGTCCAGGGTCGGGACGTCACCCGGGGCGGCGAGCTGCGAGGCCTCCTGCAGCTGCCGGCTCACGGTCTCCTGCATCTTCGCCGACTCCAGCTGGGTCAGCAGCTTGGTGCGCTCGCCGAGGAACTTCTGCAGCTGCTGGGCATTCTGCTCAACCATCCGCTTGGCCTGGGTGGCGGCCGTGCCCGCCTGGCCGTGCAGCGACTTCAGGTCCTCAAGCGCGCCCTCGCTGGAGACCAGCTGACTGGCGAAGGACTGGGCCGTGGATTCGTACTGCGTCGCCTTGGTCTCGTCCCCGGCGGCACGCGCAGAGTCGGCCAGCACCAGGGCCTGGCGGGCCGAGGCCTGCAGCTTGGCCGTCTCATCCTGCTGGCGGGCGAGCTTCATCTCGATCTGGCGCTGGTTGCCGATGACCGAGGCGGCCTGCTGGGTGAGCTGCTGGTGGCGCTTCTGCGCCTCCTCGACGGCCTGCTCGATCTGGATGCGCGGGTCGGCCTTGGCGTCGAGCTTGCTGTTGGCCGACGCGCCGAAGTATTTCCACATCCGGCGGAAGAACCGTCCCATGGTGCAGCCGTCCTGTCGCAGTGCGTGCGGTCGGGTCGAGTCTGTCAGACCGCTCCGACCGGCCGGAACGGGTCGGCGGCCCGGCTCGGGGGGACGGCCACCGTGACCAGCTCGCCCACCCGCTCACCGTCGGCGGGGTAGCCCAATCCCGGCACCGTGGAACGCGCGCCGCCGGCCACACCGCCGGGTGCGGACACCGGTGCGGTCGCGACCGTCTCCGCGCCGGGCTCCGCCAGGGCCGCGACGGCCGCCGGGGCCGCCGGCTGCGTGCCACGCAGCAGCAACCCCACGACGGAGGACGCCTCGTCCCGCGGCGACGGCCACAACAGCTGAGACACGAGCAGGCGCAGGAGCGGCTCCACGGCGGCGGGATGGTCGCCCAGCAGCTCCCCCAGCCCCAGCCGGGCGCGGGCCCAGGCCGGGGCCGCGACCGGCCCGGGCAACACGATCACGGCCAGCACCGCGGGTTCGGTCTCGGCCAGCCGGCGCACGACGGGGTGCTCCCCCGCCCGCTCGAGCAGGCGGACCAGGGCGGTCTCGAGGTCCGCTCCGGCGACCAGTTCGCCGGTGTCCGCGAGGGCAATTGCCACCTCGCTGTCCGCCAGCGCGGCCAGCACCTCGCCCTTGGTGCGGAAATGGTTGTAGAGGGTCGCCTTCGCCACGCCAGAGGTGGCCGCGATGTCGACCATCGTGGTACGCCGGGTGCCGGCGGTGAGCACGCACCGGCGAGCACCCGCCAGCACGGCCGCCCGCGTTCGTGCCATCGCGTTGCCGGCCCGGCTGCGCCCGACATCGTTGCGCCCGGCGTCGTTGCCTTCGCCGGGGGTCACCGGCCCACTCTGCCACCCGACCAGGCGCGTCCCTGCGAGGCTCGGACGGGCGACGGGACCGACGGATCAGGCGGCGCGGTCGACCACGGTGGGGACCGCTGGCGCGGGCTCGCGCACGGGCAGCGGCTCGACGACGGCGAGGTCGTCGCTGACCTCACGGAGGACGTCGGCGAGGCGCACGTCGAGGGCGGTGCAGATGCTCGCGAGCAGCTCCGAGCTGGCTTCCTTCTGCCCGCGCTCGACCTCCGAGAGGTAACCCAGGCTCACCCGGGCGGCAGCCGAGACGTCGCGCAGCGTGCGCGCCTGCTGCAGCCGTTCGCGCCGCAAGGTGTCACCCAGCAGGGTGCGAAGCAGGGGCATCCGTCGCCACCTCCCCGGGTCCGGTGCCATCACGCTACTCGTCACCGGCCTGGTCATCAGCTCCACACCGCCGCAACGCCGTCATCACGTCCGACGTTCCCGGTCGGCAAGAGCCAGCCGCAGCAGGTCCAGCGCTGCCACGACGCTGAGGACGCGCACCCGTTCCCGGTCGCCGGGCAGCTGCAGCGCCCGCGACTCGCTGCTGCCGTCCGGCCGGGCCAGCCCGAGGTGCACCGTGCCGACCGGCTTGCCCTCCTGCTCGTCCGGCCCGGCCACGCCGGTGGTCGCCAGCCCCCAGTCGGCGCCGAGCCGCTCACGCGCGCCGGCCGCCATCGCAGCCGCGGTCGCGCCGCTGACCGCGCCCTCCGCCGCCAGCAGCTCCTCGGGCACGCCCAGCAGGGTGGCCTTCAGACGGGTGGCGTACGCCGTGACCGACCCCACCAGAGCGGCACTGGCCCCTGGCACGTCGGTGAGCCGGCCGGCCAGCAGCCCGCCGGTCAGCGACTCCGCCACCGCAAGGGTCTCCCCCCGCCCGCGCAGCGCCGTGACCACCACCGCCTCGAGGCTGTCACCCGATCCACCGAACACACTGTCCCCCAGCGCGTCCCGGGCATAGGCGACCGTGGGCGCTGCCAGCTGGGCGGCGTCGGCGCGGGTGGCCGCGGTGGCCGTGACCTTGACCCGGGTGAGCCCGCCGCTGGCCAGGAAGGCGACCACCGGGTTGCCAGCCACCCGCACCCGTGCCTCCTCCGGCGCGAGCGCCTCGGCGACCTGCGACTCCCACAGGCCGGCGGTGCGCAGCACCTCCACCACCACCGCCTGCGGGGCGGCGAGGCGGCCCAGCAGGTCGGGGACGACGCTCGCCTCCACCATGGCCCGCATCTCGTACGGCACGCCCGGCAGCGCGTAGACGACCCCGCCCGCCAGCTCGAGGCGCACACCGGGGGCCGCGCCGGTGGGGTTGGCGATGGAGCTGGCACCCTCGGGGACGTCCGCCATCCGGTAGTTCATGTCGGGCACGGCCCGCCCCCGGCTGGCGAACGCCGCCCGCAGCCACGCCTCCAGCTCGGGGTCACGGCGCATGCCGACGCCCGCGGCGAGCGCGATCCCCTCCCGGGTCAGGTCGTCCTGAGTGGGACCGAGACCCCCGGTGACGACGACGGCACCCGCCCGGGCGAGCGACTCGGTGAGCGCGGCGGCGATCACCCCGACGTCGTCCCCCACCGTCACGTGGCGGCTGACCGACAGGCCGGCGTCGGCGAGCCGGGTGGAGATCCAGGCGGCGTTGCGGTTGGTGATGTCGCCGGCGAGCAGCTCGTCGCCGACGGCGAGCACCTCGAGGGTCAGCGGCTCGACGGTCGGCGGCTCAGCCATGCGGCGTTGCCACGCTGCTCGTGCCGGTGCCCCGCCCTGCGCGCAGCCGCACCGCCCGCCCGACGTAATCAGCGCCGGTGACCAGGGTGACGACCAGTGCCGCGGACATCACGAACCACCGCGCACTCGCGAGCACGCCGGACAGGGGCAGCACATAGAGGCCGACGGCGACCCCCTGCAATGCGGTCTTGACCTTGCCGCCCCGGCTCGCGGCGATCACACCGTGACGGAGTACGGCGAACCGCAATGCGGTCACCCCCAGCTCGCGGACGACCACCACGACGGTCAGCCACCACGGCAGGTCGCCGAGGATCGACAGGCCGATGAGCGCCGCCCCGGTGAGGGCCTTGTCGGCGATGGGGTCCGCGAGCTTGCCGAATCGGGTGACCAGCCCACGGGCACGCGCGATCTGGCCGTCGAAGCGGTCGGTGAACGCCGCCACCGCGAACGCCGTCCAGGCCAGCACGCGCCAGCCGTCGGAGTGGCCCCCGCGGGCGAACAGGCAGGCCAGGAAGACCGGGACCAGCAGCATCCGGCCGACGGTGAGGACGTTGGCGATGTTGACGACGCCGACCGGATCGACAGGACGCGCCGCCGGATCGACCGGAACGGCGCCCGCGGCATTCACGCCACGCCTCAGGCCAGCGCCGGCTCGAGCGCCGAAGGGCTGCAGACGCGGTCCACCACGTGCTCGGCCACGCAGACGAGGTCGACGCCCTCGGTCCCCACCACGGTGGCCCGGACGAGATCCCCTACCCGCAGCCCACCCAGGTCAGCGGGGTGGACCACGCACGAGCCGTCGACCTCGGGCTGCTGGTGCTCGGCCCGCCCCTCCGCGACCACCCGGTCCGACGACCCGGACACGCTCTCGACCAGCACCTCGAGCGTCTCGCCCACCCGGTCCTCCGCGCGCTGGGCGGTCAGCTCCTCCGCCAGCGCCTGCAGTCGCGCGACCCGCCGGGCGATCGTCGTCGGGGCCACGTGGCCGTCCAGCCGCTCGCCCTCGGTGCCGTCCTCGTCGGAGTAGCCGAACACCCCGACCGCGTCCAGCCGCGCGGCGGTGAGGAAGCGCTCCAGCTCCAGGACGTCGGCCTCGGTCTCCCCGGGGAATCCGACGATGACGTTGGAGCGGGCGCCGAGCTGCGGCGCTCGGCTCCGGAACGCCGAGAGCAGCTCGAGGAACCGCTCGGTGGACCCGAACCGCCGCATCCGACGCAGCAGCGGCTCGCTGCTGTGCTGGAAGGACAGGTCGGCGTAGGCCGCAACCCCCGGCGTCCCGGTGATGACCTCGACCAGGCCTGGGCGCACCTCAGCCGGCTGCAGATACACCGGGCGCACCCGCACGATGCCGGGCACCGCGGCGAGCTGCGGCAGCAGCCGCTCCAGGGCCCGCAGGTCGCCGAGGTCCTTGCCGTAGGACGTGGAGTTCTCGCTCACCAGGACCAGCTCGCGCACCCCCTCGCCGGCGAGCCAGTGCGCCTCCTCCAGCACGTCCGCCGGCGGCCGCGACACGAACGAGCCGCGGAAGCTCGGGATGGCGCAAAAGGCGCAGCGCCGGTCGCACCCGGACGCGATCTTCAGCGGGGCGACGACCCCGCCGTCGAGCCGCCGGCGCAGCAACCGCGAGCCGCCGGGCACCGGCACGCTCGCCTCCGCCACGGCCCGGGGCCGCTCGGCCGGCACGACGGGCAGCAGCCGGCGCCGGTCGCCGGGAAGGTGGGAGGGGATGGCCTCGCCAGCCAGGACCCGGTCCAGGTCGGCAGCGATCGAGGGGTAGTGGTCGAAGCCCAGCACGGCGTCCGCCTCGGGCAGCTCCGCGGCCAGCTGTTCGCCGTACCGCTCCGCCAGGCAGCCGACCGCCACGACGTGCGCGCCGGTGTCGGCGGCGGCGAGCAGGGTGTCGACGCTGTCCTTCTTGGCGCTCTCCACGAAGCCGCAGGTATTGACGAGCACCACGTCGGCACCAGCGGGATCGGTGTCGACCGCCCAGCCGCCGGCGGCCAGCCGTCCGGCGAGCTCCTCGGAGTCGACGTCGTTGCGGGCGCAGCCAAGCGTGACCACCGCCGCGCGGCGGGCGGGGCGGCTGGTCACACCGTCAGGATAGTGCGGGCTGCAGCGGATCAGCCCTGGCCGGTGGTCGCCGTCTCCGGCCCGAACTCGGGCTTCTGCACCTCGCCGGCGGCGCCCGCCTTGCCGATGTGCTTGCCGTTGACAGTGAAGTCGACGCCCCCGGCGTTGCCGACCGTCACCGTGATCGGCTTGTCGGACGTGAACTGTTTGGTGGCGCCGGGCTGCAGCACCTCGCCGTTGCCGAAGTCCTTGCCGGAGCTGGCGGCCAACACCCAGGATGGCTGACTGATCTTGAGGACGACGACGACGGGGGCGAGCTGGGCGACGAGCGGCGGCGACGTGGCGGCGGTGGCGGGGCTGGGCGCGGACGGGCTGGCCGGCGCGGACGTCGATGCGGGGGGGGATGGCGCAGGTCCCCGGGCGTCCAGCACCTGGACACCCGAGGACGGGCCGCCGTTGGCGAAATAGTTCGCGCCCAGCAGGGCGGTGGTTACCGCCGCCGCGCCGACGGCGAAGGCCATCCAGTTGGGCCCGCGTCGCTCCCGGATCCGCGGTGCACCGGTGGACTCCTGCATCGCCGAGTGCAGCTCCGGCAGCTCGCCGTGTCCCTGGTCGCGGTCGAACTCCGCGATCAGCGGGACCGCGTCGAGCCCGACGACGTGCGCGATCGCCCGGAGGTGGCCCCTGGCGTAGACGTCGCCACCGCAGCCGCTCCAGTTGTCGGCCTCGATCTGGCCGATCAGGGTGCCGCGGATCCTGGTCTCGCGGGAGACGTCGGCGATGGAGAGGCCCGCCTGCTCGCGGGCGACCCGCAGCGAGGTGCCGATGCTCACGACTGCCTCCTCCCCTCGCCGGGCACCGCCACGCGGGTCAGAGGCGGCAAGCCGAGTCTAGGCGGGAGGTGGCGGCCACCCAAGCCCACCCTCGACCCCCGGTCGAGCCCGGTCGAGCCCCGGCGGCTCAGCCGCCGCGGACGGTCAGCAGCACCCCGTCCAGCTCCTCCGGGCGCACCAGCACATCCCGGGCCTTGGACCCCTCGGTCGGGCCGACCACGCCGCGGCTCTCCATCAGGTCCATCAGCCGGCCGGCCTTGGCGAATCCCACCCGCAGCTTGCGCTGCAGCATCGACGTCGACCCGAACTGCGTCGTCACCACCAGCTCGACGGCCTGGCAGAGCAGGTCCAGATCGTCGCCGATCTCGGCGTCGACCTCCTTGCGCTCTCCCTCGGCGGGGGCGACGACCTCGGGCAGGTACGTCGGGTCGGCCTGCGCCTTGCAATGCGCGACGACCGCCTCGACCTCGTCGTCACTGACGTAGGCGCCCTGGATCCGCAGCGGCTTGCTCGCACCCATCGGCAGGAACAGGCCGTCGCCGAGGCCGATCAGCTTCTCCGCGCCGGGCTGGTCCAGGATCACCCGGCTGTCCGCGAGCGACGCGGTGGCGAAGGCCAGCCGCGAGGGCACGTTGGCCTTGATCAGGCCGGTGACGACGTCGACGCTGGGCCGCTGGGTGGCCAGCACGAGGTGGATCCCGACCGCGCGCGCCATCGCGGTGATCCGCACGATCGAGTCCTCGACGTCGCGCGGCGCCACCATCATCAGATCGGCGAGCTCGTCGACGATCACCATGATGTAGGGGTACGGCGCGTAGACCCGCTCGCTCCCCAGGGGGGCGACGATCTCGCCGGAGCGGACCTTGCGGTTGAAGTCGTCGAGGTGGCGCACGCCGTTGGCGGCGAGGTCCTCGTAGCGCATCTCCATCTCCCGCACCACCCACTGCAATGCGTCGGCAGCCTTTTTCGGGTTGGTGATGATCGGCGTGATCAGGTGCGGGATCCCCTGGTACGCCGTCAGTTCCACCCGCTTGGGGTCCACCAGCACCAGGCGCACCTCGTCGGGGGTCGCGCGGGAGAGCACGCTCACCAGCAGGGTGTTGATGCAGGTGGACTTGCCAGAGCCGGTCGCGCCGGCGATCAGCAGGTGGGGTGTCTTGGCGATGTTGGCGACGACGAAGCCGCCCTCGATGTCCTTGCCCAGCGCCACCAGCATCGGGTGCGGCTCGTCGGTGGCGACCCGGCTGCGGAGCACGTCGCCGAGGCTGACGTTCTCCCGGTCGCTGTTGGGGATCTCCACGCCGACCGCGCTCTTGCCGGGGATCGGCGACAGGATCCGCACGTCGGCGGACTTGACGGCGTAGGCGATGTTGCGGGCCAGCTGGGTGATCCGCTCCACCTTCACGGCCGGGCCGAGCTCGACCTCGTATCGGGTCACGGTCGGGCCGCGGCTGAAGCCGGTGACCCGGCAGTCGACGCCGAAGTCGGCGAAGACCCCGCTGAGCGCGGCGATCACCTCGTCGTTCGCCACGGTCCTCGCCTTGGGCGGGCTGCCCTTGCCGAGCAGGCGGGCCGGGGGCAGGACGTACTGTCCCTCGATCCGCAACTGCTCCGGCGCCCGCGCCGGAGGGGTCGGGACCGGCATGGTGCGCGGGGGCTCGTCGGGCAGGTCCAGGGCGGTGCCGGCTACGTCGGGGACCGGCGCGTGCTCGGGCTCGGGGGTCGGCCCCAGCGGGACCGCGACGGCCGGCTCGACGTCGTAGATCTGCTCCGGGACGACCTCTTCCGGACCGTGCAGGGCGGCCTCGAACAGCGGCCGGCGGCGGCGGCGCGGCTCCCGCGGCCCCTCGGTCTCGGCCGCATGCGGCGTCATCACCAGGTCGTCCACGTCGCCGTCCGGCTCGTCGGCATCGTGGCGCCGGGGGCGGGTCAGCCGACGTCCGAGGGCTGCTGCCCGGCCGGGCACCTCGCGCACGGGGGTGCCGGCCACCACGAGCAGGCCGAAGGCGGCGAGCAGCGCCAGCAGCGGCGCCGCGACCCAGCCGGTGACGGCGGTGACCAGTGGCGAGCTGGCAAGGAACCCGACCAGCCCGCCGGCCGCACGCACCGCTGGACCGTCGGTCGGCGGGGGGGTGCCGTGAGCGACGCTGACGAGGCCGGTGACGCCGCCGGCGAGGGCCAGCCAGCCGACGAGCAGCCGGCCGCGGACTGCCGGGTCGGGCGCCTGGCGGAGCAGCACGATTGCCGCGGCCGCCAGCAGGACGGGGAGCAGCAGGGCTGCGCTGCCCACCGCGCCACGGGAGACATCGGCCGCCCCGGCGCCCACCGGCCCGCCGGCGCCGACCCAGAGGCCGACCGCCTCCAGCAGGGCCAGTCCGAGCACCGCGAGGCCGGCGCCGTCCCGACGGTGGGCGGCCTCCAACTGGGGGTGACCGAGGCTGCGGACGGCGCCCCCGAGGCCGCGGGCGAGCACCAGCCACAGGCCCCGCATGAGGCGGAGCAGCGCGCGCACCAGGCGCACCGGCATCGCCGGCCCACGACGGGCCGGTGCCCGTCGGGCGGCAGGGCGTTTCGCGGGGGCCCGCCTGGCGGCAGCCGCTCCGCCAACCGCTCGTTGTGCACGGGCCTTGCCGGCCGAGCCGGCCGCATGGGTGGCAGCCGGCCCCCGGGCGGACGTCGTTCCACTACGGGGACGGGCGGGTGCTGAGCTGCGGGGTGCCACCCGGCCACGCTACCGGCGCAGCCCCATCCGTCACAGCAGTCACACGCCGGAGGACGTTCCGTGGGTCGAGGTGCCAGCGGAGGTGCGCAGCTGCCTGCGGACCGGGCCAGGTCGGACGGGTAGCCCGGCGCCTCGCACCCGGCCAGCGCCCGGACCAGTCCGCGGAAGCGTCGGCGCCGGCTACGAGGGGACGACGGCGGACCGGGCGCCCTGGTCCCGGAGCCAGCTCACGAGGACGTCACGACCGGTGCCGGGGGATCCGGCGATGTCGAGCGGCGCCTCCCCGGCGTAGCCCGGGCGCCCGTTGACGTCGGCGCCCTGTGTCGTCAGCAGGTGCTCCGCCATCCGTCGCTGACCGCCGTGGCAGGCCTGCCAGAACGCCTCCGTGATCTCCTCGGCGGTGGGGGCGGGGTCGCCGGCGAGCAACGCCGTCACCCGGGGCATCAAGCCGAGCGCTGCCGCCTGCCACAACCGGTCCACCCGGGCCCCCCGCTCGACCAGCAGGCGGGCGACCTGCCAGCAGCCGTAGCCGACGGCGTCGTCGAGCGGGGATCCCCCGGCGATGGAGGCGCCGGGTGCCTCGATGTCGGCGCCGGCATCGAGCAGCGCGGCGGCGACCTGCGCGTCGTCGCTGCTCGCCGACCAGTGCAGGGGCGTCTCCGGGTGCTGGCCGCCCACGACGGCGGCGTCGGGGTCGGCGCCGGCGTCGACCAGCACGACGACCAGCTCGGGCCCGCGCGGGAAGTGGCCGGGCCAGTCGGCGACCACGTGCAACGGCGTGCGCGAGCACCCGCCCGAGTCGAGGATCCTGACGGTGGCGAGCCCGGGGTGCCCGGCCAGGAGGCGCTCGACCACGGACAGGTCGCCGGCTCGGATGGCGCCAACGAGCTCGGCGGCAACGGCGTCGCCGGCGGCGAGGGTGACCACGCCGGACAGTGAAGCAGGCAGGCTCCCGGTGTCGCCGGCCGGCCGGGCGGACCGGCCCCGGTGCGCGGCCGGCCGATCACGGCACGGCGACCAGGTCGACGAGGTCGCCCGCGCCGCGCGCCAACCGGTCGTCCGTGGTGAGCAGCCTGGCGCCGAGGCTCTGCGCCAGTGCGACGTAGCACGCGTCGTACGCCGAGCAGCGGTCCCGCAGCTCCCACGCCCGGTCCCGCAGCGGTCCGTGGCGGTGGCGCACGACGGCGAGTTCACCCAGCTCCTGGACGGCCCTGCCGCCGGCCTCGTGCTGCAGCCACCCTCGCACTGTCCAGCGACGAATCACGGACAGGACCTCGGGCTCGATGAGCTCGGGTGCGTGTGCCTCGGTCACCGCGGCCAGGGCCCGCGCGACCCCGGCGCCCCGGGCCGTCCCCAGCAGGAGGTCGACCGCCGCCGAAGCATCGAGCACGATCAACCGCTCCCGGGCTCCTCGCCGGCGCGCTCGCGAGCCATCGCCTGCGCGGCCGACTCCGGCAGCTCCATCACCGGGCGGTCGGCCAGCCTGGCGAGCATCTCCGCCATCGTCGGCCGCCGCGCCAGCTCCACGACCTCGGCCCGGACCAGCTCCGACAGCGACCGGCGCTCCTCGCGGGCCCTCTTCGTCAGCCGCCGGTGGACGTCATCCGGGACGTCGCGCACCTGGATGGTCTTCGGCATGCGTGCACGCTACACCCACTGTGGGTGTCCCTGGTGCTGGCCCCAGCCGGCGACGGGTCAGACCTCGACGATCACCGGCAGGATCATCGGCCGGCGTCGGAACTGGTCGCTGACCCAGCGCCCCACCACGCGCCGCACCACCCGGGCGAGCGCCTGCGCGTCCGTCATGCCGTCGGTGACAGCGCCCTCCACGGCCTCGCGGGCGAGGCGCACCAGCGGGTCGAACGCCCCCGGCGTGTCGCTGACCCCGCGGGCCGACACCTCCGGGCCGCCGACGACCTTGCCGGTCACGGCATCGAGGACCACGGTCACCGTGACGAACCCCTCCTCGCCGAGCACGAGGCGGTCCTTGATCGTGGTCTCGCGCACGTCGCCGACGCTCTGCCCATCGACGTAGACGTAGCCGCAGGGCACCTTGCCCGTGACGGACGCGATGCCGTCCACCAGGTCGACCACCACGCCGTCCTCGGCGATCACCACCCGCTCGGCGGGCACGCCGCTGCGCACGCCCAGGGCGGCGTGCGCGCGCAGGTGCCGCCACTCGCCGTGCACGGGCATGAGGTTGCTCGGCTTGACGACGTTCAGGACGTAGAGCAGCTCGCCGGCGGCGGAGTGACCGCTGACATGCACCATCGCGCCGCCGCCCTTGTGCACGACGGTGGCCCCCAGCCGCGAGAGTCCGTTGATGACCCGGAAAATGGCGGTCTCGTTGCCGGGGATCAGCGAGCTGGCCAGGATCACGGTGTCCCCGTCGGTGATCTTCACGGGGTGGTCACCGTTGGCCATCCGCGACAGCGCCGACAGCGGCTCGCCCTGCGATCCGGTGGACACCAGGCAGACCTTGTCCTCCGGCAGCTGGTCGACGTCGCGGGCGTCCACGATCAACCCGTCGGGAAGGGTCAGCAGGCCGAGGTCGCGGGCCACGCCCATGTTGCGCACCATCGATCGGCCGATGAACGCCACGTGCCGCCCGGTCTCCACCGCCGCGTCGATCACCTGCTGCACGCGGTGCACGTGGCTGGCGAAGCAGGCGACGATCACCCGCTTCTGGGCCCGCTCCAAAGCATTCAGCAGCACCGGGCCGATGGCGCTCTCGCTGGTGACGAAGCCCGGCACGTCGGCGTTGGTCGAGTCACTGAGCAGCAGGTCGACCCCCTCGGCGCCGAGTCGGGCGAAGCCGGCGAGGTCGGTGAGCCGCCCGTCCAGCGGCGTCTGGTCCATCTTGAAGTCCCCGGTGTGCAGCAGCAGCCCGGCCGGCGTGCGCACCGCTACGGCCAGCGCGTCGGGGATGGAGTGGTTGACGGCGAAGAACTCGCAGTCGAAGACACCGAGGCGCTCGCGCTGACCCTCGGCGACCTGCAGCGTGTACGGCGTGATGCGGTGCTCCTGCAGCTTGGCCTCGAGCAGCGCCAACGTGAAGCGCGAGCCGACCAGCGGCAGGTCGGCGCGCTCGCGCAGCAGGTAGGGCAGCGCCCCGATGTGATCCTCGTGTCCGTGCGTGAGGACCACGGCCTGGACCTTGTGCAGCCGGTCCCGGATCCAGGACCAGTCCGGCAGGATCAGGTCGACGCCGGGCTGCTCAGCCTCGGGGAACAGCACCCCGCAGTCGACGATCAGGAGCTGCCCGTCGTGCTCGAGCACGGTCATGTTCCGGCCGATCTCACCGATGCCGCCGAGGGCGACGACGCGGAGGCCGCCCTTCGGGAGCCTGGGCGGCGGGGACAGCTGGGGGTGCGGGTGGCTCATGTCGGTGTCGCTTCCGATCTGTCGGGCAGCCGCAGCCGCTCGGTGGGCTGGCCGGTCACGCCGGCGATCAGCTCGAAGTCCTTGTCGACGTGGAGCACGGTCAGTGCCGAGAGCTCGGCGACTGCGGCCACGAGGAGGTCCGCCACGGAAGGAGCGCGGTGGTGACCTGCGTCGCCGAGCAACGCCTGCACCTCCACCGCCCGCTCCTCCACGGCGGGCGTGAGGTGCTCGACTGCCAACAACGCATACGGGAGTCGCGTCTGCCGCCCGCGCAGGTCAGCGGCGGACCGCGCCGACAGACCCATCTCCAAGCGGGTCACCGTGGTCCAGCGCACGAGCGATCGTTGAATGCGGTCACCCCATGTGTCACGGTCAGGGGAGACCGCAAGGCGCGCCAAGGCCGACGTGTCGATGACCCACTCGATCAGCGCCACGCCTGCTCGAGGAAGCCGGGTTCACGTGCGTCAGCCGTGCTGTCGTGCAGCCAGTGCCAGTCCTCGTCGGAGATCTTCCTGGCCTCGGTCACCGCCTCCTGGGACAGCCTCCGTCGGAGGAACTCGCTGCGCGACAAGCCCACGCGGGCCGCTTTGACGTCAAGAGCTGCGAGCACCTGCTCGGGGACGTCACGGATCAGGATGTCGGGCACGGTCGCCTCCTCGGTGATGTGCTAGCCCAGGATATCAGTGCCACACGCCCTTCATGACTACGCCACCAGGGTAGTCGGCGGGCCCGACGGGACCCCGGCCGCGGCGAGGTCGGCTCGCAGCTGGTCGACCTGCTCGGGCGTGGCATCGACCAGGGGCAGCCGGACGGGGCCGCCGGGGAGGCCGAGCAGGCCGAGGGCGGCCTTGACCAGGGTGACCGCGGGCTGGCGGAACAGCCCGGCCCAGACCGGCAGCATCCGGAGGTGGACCGTGGTGGCCGCACCGGGGTCGCCCCCGTCGTACCGTCCGATCATGGTCGCGATCTCCCTGCCGACCAGGTGCCCGGCGACGCTGACGACCCCAACCGCGCCGATCGAGAGCAATGGCAGGGTGGCGATGTCGTCGCCGCTGTAGATCGCGAGGTCGGTGCGGGCCCGCACCCACGCGGTGGCGGTCAGGTCGCCCTTGGCGTCCTTGACGCTGATCACCCGGGGGTGCTCGCCCAGCCGCACCAGGGTCTCGGTCTCGAAGGCGATACCGGTGCGGACCGGGATATCGTAGAGCATCACCGGCAGGTCGGTGGCGTCCGCGACGGCGCGTACGTGCACCTCGAGCCCCGCCTGCGAGGGCCGACTGTAGTACGGCGAGACCACCATCAGCCCGGTCGCCCCGGCCTTCTCCGCGGCGTGCGCGAGCTCGACGGTGTGCGCCGTGTCGCTGGTGCCGACGCCGACCAGCACAGGCACCGCGTCTCCCACCGCCTCGCGCACCGCGCGCACCAGCCGCTCCTTCTCGGCGTCGCTGGTGGTGGCCGACTCGCCGGTGGTGCCGTTGAGCACGAGGCCGTCGTTGCCCCGCGCGATGAGGTGGGTCGCAAGCTGCTGCGCGCCGTCCAGGTCCAGGCCGCCGTCGGCGCGCATCGGCGTGATCATCGCGGTGAGCACCCGGCCGTGCGGTGCTGGCGGCAGGACGGGCATGGCGACGAGGCTACGGGGGTAGGCAGCCGCCGTGACCGACACTGCTCCCTCTCCCGGTGCGCACGATCTCGAGCTCACCCGGTCCGCGCTGCGTGAGGGCCTGCCCAGCCTGGGCCTCGACGGCGGGCTCGTCGAGGTGGACCGATGGGTCGACGCGACCCGTTCGGCCGGCCTGCCGCAGGTGGCCGACACCCTCGTCGAGCTGCAGGGGCTGCTGACGTCGGCCGCCGACGCCGCCGCCTTCCGGCCGGTCCTGGAGCGGCTGGCCGAGCAGACCCGTGCGGCCGCCGACGGCGCCGCCGACGAGCGGGTGGCCGGCGAGCTGCGCGACCTGGCCAACGAGCTGGAGCAGGCCCCCGGCTCGCTCGGCGGGGTCGGCCCGACCGGTTCCTCGGTGCTCCCCGGCGTCTGACCGGCGTCTGACCGGCAACGTCGATCGGCGCGGCTTTCCCGCCTATCCAGCCACTGTTGACTACTGTCGGATCACCATGTCCGTGGGTTCCGGGTTCGGCGCCCTGCTACGTATCCGTGAGTTCCGCGGCTTGCAGGCGGCCGCCTTGGTCAGCGTCCTCGGTGACCAGCTTGCGCGGGTGGCCCTGTCCGTGCTGGTCTTCCAACGCACTGGTTCGTCTTTTTTGACGGCAGTGACCTACGCCGTGTCGTTCGCTCCGGCGCTGGTGGGGGGCCCACTACTCTCCGGCCTGGCGGATCGACTCCCCCGCCGTCGCGTCATGATCGCCTGCGACCTCGGGCGGGCTGCTATCGCTGCCCTCATCGCCTTGCCAGGAGTCCCGCTCGGGATCTTACTCAGCCTGCTCTTCTGTGTGGGGCTGCTGAGCCCGCCGTTTGCTGCTGCTCGCAGCGGGGTGCTGCGTGCGGCGGTGGGGAGCGACTCCTATGCCGCGGCAAGCGGGTTCAACCAGGCCGTGGACCAGACCGCCCAGCTCGGCGGATTTGCCCTGGCGGGCATCCTGGTCGCCGCCACGTCGCCGCGGATCGCCCTCGTCGCCGACGCATTGTCCTTCCTCGTGAGCGCGGGTCTCCTCGTCGCCACTATTCAGGTGCGCCCTGCTGCTGTCGTCGCTGGGGAAGAAGCCGAGCGGAGCCTGCTTGCTCTCGCCGGCCGCGACGCAGCGCTGGGGTGGCGACTGCTGATGGGCGACCCCGTGCTGCGAAGGGCGGTCCTGCTGGTCTGGGTCGGACTGGCCGCCGCGGTCGTGCCAGAAGGGCTGGCCGCTCCGTGGGCAGCCCAGCTCGGCAGCGGCGCCCGCGGGGTCGGGCTTCTGCTGCTGGCCAACCCGCTGGGAACCGTTCCGGGCCTGCTGCTCGCGACCCGCGAACGCCGGGGCGTGCGGCACGATCCAGGTCGACTCATGCTCATCCTGCTGGCCGTGACCTTGATTCCGCTCGTAGCGTGCCTCGGCTCCCCACCGTTGGCCGGTGCGGTCGCGCTCATTGCCGTCAGCGGTTTCGGCTCGGCCTACATCACGCTCGCGCAGGTGCTCGTCGTCCGCAGCGTCCGCGACGAGCACCTCGGGCGCGTGGTCGGTGTTGCCGGGACTGGGCTCACGGTGGCTCAGGCGGTCGGCATCGTCGGGGGAGGCGTGGTGGGTGACTGGTTCGCCGCCCCGCACGTCGTCGGCGGGGCGGCTCTGCTGGCGACCGCGACCTGCGCGGTGGTCCTGCTGGGTACCCGCGCGATCGCGCCCATTGCGGGTTTACCGCAGCGCTAACACAACGTTCGGACTAGCCTTGGTCGGCCGTCCACTACTCCATTCGGCCGTCACTAATGTGGCATCTGCATGTAACTGCCAGTGACGGATGCGGCGGGAGGTGCATGACATGACGACCAAGGAATGGCGCTGATCTGAGCAGTATGCCTGTGGCCGTGGCCGGTGTTCACGCACCGGACCCGGCCACAAGCTTTGTCGGGCCGTCGAGCGTCCGCCTGAAGCACTCGCGCAGTGGGTCACCCGGGTGGCGCAGCCGCCGGGGCTGGTATCACCCGGATAGCCGTGCGGGTAGGCGTTCAGCCGGCGATCGACACCGTCGAGGCAAGACGCGTGAGGAGGAAGGCCAGCCGCGCGGGAGTTAACGTGCTCCCGACTCGACTGGCGCAGCCCCTCGGGATCTTGGTCTGCCTGGCCCTCCCCGCGCTCTCTCTTACGGCGACACTTGCCCTTCATCCGCCTTTCGACCTGACTCGCTGGCTCGCTGCAGCAGTTCTGGGCATGGCGTCCTGCCTGCTCCCCGTCCAGCTTCACCTCGGACAACGTCGCGTCTACGTGCTCTGGCACGAGGCCGCCTTTCTGCTCGCGCTCGTCCTCCTACCGCCGGCCGCCGCCGCGCTCACGACCATTCTGGGATGGACGGCGTCCCAGGCGTTTTCGCACGGGTTCGCCTGGTACAAGCGACTCGTCAATACCTGCGCCATGATCGTCCCGCTGGCGGTAGGGGCAGCAGTCGCCACGCGCCTTGGCCATGTCCCCAGTACCCGCACCGCGGCGTGGCCGGCCTTGATTGCCGCCGGGCTCACCCTCGTCGTACTGAACTCTGCGCTGGTCGACGCTGCCCTGGCCCGGGTGGCCGACCGGCCCATCCTCCCCGCAGTCATCCACGGCCTCCCGCCGGTACTGGCGACGTACGCGGCGAACCTCGCGGTCGTCCTGCTCCTGCTCGCGCTCTGGGACTGGCCGCGGCTCGGTCTGGGCCTGGTGCCCGTGGTCGCCCTGCTCGCGTGGCTGGAGAGCCGCCGGCTGATCAGCGCGCGGACCGAGGACGACGCCCTCGCCCGACTGGACCGGGCGAGCCGACCGATTGCTGCGCTGGAGCCGGCCGCGGTCTTCGCGGAGGTGGCCGACCGGGCGGAGCAGCTGTTCGGGGCACAGAGCGTCGAGGTGCGCGTCACCTGCTGGCCGCCGAACGCGGCATCCCAGAGCTTCGTCCGAGCCTCCGGCGAAGCCGACGTCTGGGGCCCGCTCGGCGACGACCCGGATGCCCGCCTCGACGCCCATGTCACGCCGCTGGTGTCGGGAGAGCAGATCCTGGGTGACCTGCTGCTCGGCCTCGGCCACGAGCCGGACCGCGCCGAGCAGCACGTCGTCAACGCGTTCGCCGCGACCGTCGCCGCCGCCACGCACCATGCGCAGGGCTACGCCGAGCAGGTCCACGCGGCCCGCCACGATCCTTTGACCGGCCTGTTCAACCGGCTCGGCCTGACCGAGCAGGTCGCCGACGCACTGGCCGGGCATCCCACCATCAAGGCCGTCGGCGGCCGCCGTTCCATCCCGGACGACGGCGGCGTCACCGCGGTCCTGCTGCTCGACCTCGACCACTTCAAGGAAGTCAACGACACATTGGGCCACGAGGCCGGTGACCGGCTGCTCATCGAGGTCGGCCGCCGACTCCGCTCGTGTGTGCGCGAGTACGACGTGGTGGCGCGGCTGGGCGGCGACGAGTTCGCCGTCGTGCTGCGGGGGGTGCACGACCCGGAGACCGCGCTGAGCACCGGCGAGGCGCTGCTTGCCCGCCTGGTGGAGCCGGTCGAGCTGGACGGGCTACGGCTGCCGCTGGAGGGCAGCGTCGGTGTCGCCGTCTCCGGACCGGAGGGCGCGGACGCCGCCACCGAGGAGGGGCTGCTCCGCTGCGCCGACATCGCCATGTACGAGGCGAAGCGCCGCCGCAACAGCGTCGTGCGATATCAGCCCTCACAGGACACCACCAGCCCGGAGCGACTGGCCCTGATCGGGCAGCTGCAGAGCGGCATCCGTGGCGGCGAGCTGCGGCTGCACTTCCAACCGGTCGTGTCGCTGGTGGACGGCATGCTCATCGGTGCCGAGGCGCTCGTCCGCTGGCAGCACCCGGAGCGCGGCCTGCTCTATCCCGGGGCGTTCATCCCGGCCGTGGAGCGCACCGGGCTGGTGCTCGAGCTCACCCTGGAGGTGCTCGACCAGGCGGTGCGGGAGGCGGCCGGGTGGCATCGCAACCGCCCCGCGGACACCCGCCCGGTGACCGTCGCCGTCAACGTCAGCCGCCGCTGCCTCGTGCACCGGGAGTTCCCCGACGATGTCACGGCGGTGCTGGTGCGACACGGGCTCCCCGGCCACTGCCTCACGTTGGAGATCACCGAGACCCTGGAGCTGGCCGAGCTGGAGGTGGTCGAGGACGTGCTCACCCGCCTGCGCGAGCTCGGGGCACATCTGTCGGTGGACGACTTCGGCACCGGCTATTCCTCGATGAGCTTCTTCCAGCGGGTGGCCGTCGACGAGGTCAAGATCGACGGCAGCTTCGTGCAGGCGATGGACCGTTCCTCGTCGGCACGGGCCATCGTGCGCAGCACGCTGGCCCTCGGCCACGGGGTGGGCCTGCCGGTGGTGGCCGAGGGCGTGGAGACCACCGAGCAACTGGCCGAGCTGGTCGCCGTCGGCTGCGACTCCGTGCAGGGCTACCTGCTGGGCCGTCCGATGCCCGCCGCCGACATCCGCCCCCAGCTGTGGCGCGCACACCCCCTCGTGCTCGCCGCGCTGGCCGAAGCCTCCGACCGGGCAGCAACGGCGGACGAGGCCCTGCTGGCCGGCTGAGGCAGACTCCGCCCCATGACGATGGCGGCGCAGCTCGGGCGGGTCGGTATCTGGACGAGCAGCCTGGAAGCGGTGCAGCCGCCAGCCGCCCGGGATGCCGCCGCCGAGCTCGACGCGCAGGGTTGGGGCACCCTGTGGTGCGGCGAATCCTACGGCCGGGAGGCCTTCACCCAGGCCGGGCTGCTGCTGTCGGCCACGACGCGGATGCGGATCGCCACCGGCATCGCCAGCATCTGGGCCAGGGACGCCGTGGCGACCAACGCCGCCGCCCGCATGCTGTCCGCGGCGTACGACCGCCGGTTCGTCCTCGGACTCGGAGTCAGCCACCGGCCACTCGTCGAGCGGGTGCGAGGCGGCAGTTACGACAAGCCCGTCGCCGCGATGCGGGCCTATCTGGAGGCGATGGCAGGAGCGAGCCTCTACGCCGCCGAGGCGGCCGACCCGCCGCCACCCGTGCTCGTCGCCGCGTTGGGGCCCCGGATGCTCGAGGTCGCCCGGGAACTCGCCGACGGCAGCCACCCCTATCTCGTCACGCCCACCCAGACAGCCGGCATCCGGGCAGCGCTGGGACCCGACAAGATCGTCGCCGTCGAGCAGGGCGCCGTCCTCAGCACCGATCGGGAGACGGCGCTGCGCCGGGCGCACGCACACCTGGAGATCTACACGGGCCTGCCGAACTACCGCAACAGCTGGCTGCGCGCCGGCTTCACCGAGGCCGACCTCGTCCGCGGCGGCTCGGACCGGCTCGCCGAGGCGCTCGTGGTGTGGGGCGACGAGGGGGCCATCCTCACCCGGGTGCGTGAGCAGCTGGCCGCTGGCGCCGACCACGTCTGCGTGCAGGTGCTGCGCGAGACACCGTTCGAGGTGCCGGCGCAGGAGTGGCGGGACCTCGCGCCGGTGCTGGTGCCGGGGTGAGCGCTGGGCTCGTCGACGGCGTGGAGAGGATCGCGGTCCTGCGCTCGGGCGGCCTGGGCGACCTGGTGGTCGCCGAGCCAGCGCTCGCCGCCGTCCGCGCGGCGTACCCCCTGGCCGAGATCTCGTTGCTGGGGGCGCCGCACCACGCGGCGCTGGTGGCGGGGCGCCCCGGGCCGTGGGACCGCTTCGTCGAAGTGCCGCTGGTGCCTGGCGTCCGGCTCGGCTCCGACCCGGATGCAGGCGCCGCCGACGTGGAGGCATGGTGCGCCGGCCAGCGGGACCACCGGTACGACCTCGCACTCCAGCTGCACGGCGGCGGCGGGTTTTCCAACCCGCTGGTGCGCCGGCTCGGCGCCCGGCTCACCGCGGGACCGGCAGCTCCCGGCGCGGAGCGGCTGGACCGGTGGCTGCCCTACTCGGCCATGCAGCTCGACGGGCTGCGCTGGCTGGAGACCGTCGCCCTGGTCGGTGCGCCCCCGGTCCGGCTGGAGCCGGCACTGGTGGTGCTGCCGGCGGAGCGGGCGGGCGGCCGACGGCTGCTCGGGGCGCCGGTCCGGCCCGTGGTGGCGGTGCACCCCGGTGCCAGCGAGGCGCGGCGGCGGTGGCCCGTCGAGCGGCTGGCCGCGGTCGCCGACACGCTCGCCGACCTCGGGGCCGCGGTGCTGCTGCTCGGCGGTCCGGGCGACGAGGCCCTCGTGCAGGGCGTACGCCGGGCGCTGCGCGCCGAGCCGCTGATCGCCCCGGCCTGCACTCCCCTGCCGGTCCTGCTCGGCCTGCTCGCCGAATGCGCCCTCCTGCTTGGCAACGACTCGGGCCCCCGCCACCTCGCCGCCGCGGTCGGCACGCCCACGGTGGGTGTCTTCAGCGCGCCGAACCTCGCCGATGTCGCCCCGCTGTTTCGCACCTGGCACCGGATCGCCGTGTCCTGGCGCTCGGCCTGCGAGGTCTGCGGGATGCGGATGGTCGACGGCGGCTGCGGTCACGACGCGACGGCGCTCGCGGACGTGACCGTGAGCGAGGTGGAGGCGCTCGCCGTCGGGCTCTGGGAGCAGGTGCTCGACGCCGGCGGGTCCGTCGCGGCGTGACGGTCCGCTACCACCTCTGGACCCCCTCGCTGCGCTCCGCCCACCTGGAGAGGTTGCAGCCGCTGCCGGGGATCGACCTGCGCCTGCTGGCCAGCGGGACGCACCCCGACTGTGACCCGGTGCTGCTCGCCGACCCACCGGTGCCGGTCACGGTCGCCGCACTGCCGGCCCTCGCCGCGGCACTGGCCGCGGACCCGCCGGACGTCCTCGAGGTGACCGAGCCACGCTGGCGGGCGCACTGGTCGCAGGCCCTGACCCTCGCCTCCGCGGCGCCGGGGGCGCGGCTGGTGACCTACGCGATCGACAATCTGCCGCCGGTCGCGGCGGAGGCCACCGTCGGCCTGGAGCGGCTGGCCGCCGTGGCCTTCGGCAGTGCCGACGCCCAGCTGGCCTACGCCGCGGCGTACCCGTCCTGGCGTCCGTTCGGTGCCATGCTGCCCGAGCGTCGGGCCAGCTGCCACCGGTGCTACCCGGCCGGAGCCTCGGTGGTGGACGCCCAGCGCGAGGTGGTCCTGGCGGCCGAACTCGGGCCGCGCAAGGGTGTCGACGTGCTGCTCGCCGCCTGGCCCGCGGTGGCGGTCAGGGCCCCGGGGTGGCGGCTGCGGCTGCTGGGCTGGGGCCCGCTGGTGGGAGCGGCGAGGACCTTCGCCGGGGCCCGCGACGACGTCGAGGTGGCGCCACTGACCGACCGCGCCGGCATCCACGCCGCATTGCGGCGCGCCGCGGTCGTCGTCCTGCCATCGCGCCGGGTCGAGGGGTGGCGCGAGCAGGTCGGCCTCTCGCTGGTGGAGGGACCGGCGCACGGCTGCCGCGTGGTCACCACGACCGAGACCGGCATCGCCGCCGAGCTGGCCGCCGCGGGGCACGAAGTGGTGGCGCCCGACGACGTCGCGGCCCTCACAGCGGGCCTGCTGCGCGCCGTGCGCGCCGCCGGTCCGACGAAGCTGCTGCCGGTCGGCGAGGACAGCCGCGTGGCCGCCACCCGCTGGCTCGCGGGCTGACCGGGCCCGCGTCAGTGCTGCTCCACACGCATGTTCTGCCGTCAGCCGCCGCTGCCCCGCAGCACGCAGAACTCGTTGCCCTCCGGGTCGGCCAGCACCACCCAGCTGGCCTCGCCCTGGCCGATGTCCAGCCGTGTCGCGCCGAGGCCGAGCAGCCGCTGGACCTCGGCCTGCTGCTCGGACGGGCCGCCCGTCGGAGACAGGTCGATGTGGAGGCGGTTCTTGACCGACTTGGGCTCCGGCACGTGCAGGAACAGCAGCACCGGGCCGCCGCCGGGTGGGGCCAGCTCGTAGTCGCCGTCGGCGTCGGCTTCCGGCAGCGGCACGCCCAGCGCCGCCGCCCAGAAGGCCGCGACGGGTGCCGGGTCCACGCAGTCGATCACGAGCTCGCTCCAGCGCAGCCCCACCGGTCAGCCCTCCGAGACCAGCGGGCTGGAGGCGATCTCGGTGCCGTCCGGCAGCTCGGTGATGGCGAAGTCGGCGAATGCGCCGGCTGCCACCCCCTGCACCGCCCGCAGCACGGCGACCGCCAGCGCGCGGATCTCGGTGTCGGCATGCTCGCTCGCCCGCGTCGCGACGAAGTGCCGGATGGCCCGGTAGTTCCCGGTCACCACGATCCGCGTCTCGGTGGCGTTCGGCAGCACCGCGCGGGCGGCCTGCCGGGCCTGCTTGCGCCGCAGGGTGGCGTTCGGCTCGTCGGCGTACTTCTTCTCCAGCCCCTCCAGCAGCTTCGTGTACGACGCCAGCGCCGCCTCGCTCGCGGCCGCGAACTCCGCGTGCAGCTCGGGGTCCCCGGCGATCACGTCCGGCTCGACGACGGCGGCGTCGCGCTCGGGGACGTAGCGCTGGGAGAGCTGGCTGTAGCTGAAGTGCCGGTGCCGGATCAGCTCGTGGGTGAGCGAGCGGGACACCCCGGTGAGATAGAAGGTCACCGAGCCGTGCTCGAGCACCGACAGGTGGCCCACCTCGAGGATGTGCCGGAGATAGCCGGCGTTGGTGGCGGTCGCCGGGTTGGGCTTGGTCCAGCTCTGATAGCACGCCCGGCCGGCGAACTCCGCCAGCGCTTCACCCCCATCGGCGTCGGTGGACCACGGCACGTCGGCCGGCGGGAAGAACTGGGTGGCGGCGATCACCTGCACGCGCAGCTGCGCGGTCTCGACCATGCGGGGCTGCTCTCTGGACGACTGCGTGGACGCGGGGAAGTCCGAGCAGAGGCTACGGGCGGCGGCGGCGGACCGGACGGCGCGACGCGCTCAGGGCCCGTAGCGTCCACAGCCATGGCGGCCGACCTGAGCGTGCGGGCAGCGCGGGCCGGCGAGGCCGAGGCGGTGGCCGCGGTGCAGGTCGCCGCCTGGCGGGACCGCTACGCCGCGCTGCTGCCGCCGAGCGCCCTCGCCGGACTCGACCCGGTGGCCGTCGCGGCGCAGTGGCGAGCCGGCATCGAGCGGCCGCCGACCCCCCGGCACCGGCTGCTGGTGGCCCTGGACGCCAACACCGTGCGGGGGTTCGCCGCCGTGGGGCCGGCGACCGACGACGACGCCCGCGGCTCGGGCGAGCTGCTGACCCTGCTGGTGCTGCCGGGGGCCGAGCGGCGCGGGCACGGCAGCAGGCTGCTGGCGGCCGCCGTCGCGGGCTGGCGCGAGACCGGGCTGCAGGAGGCCGTCACCTGGGTGCTCGACGGCGACACCGCTATGCGGGACTTTTTGCAGGAGTCCGGCTGGGGCGGCGACGGCGCGACCCGCATGCTGGACGCCGGCGAGCGCGCCGTCGGCCAGGTCCGGCTGCACACCGATCTGAGGGAGGCCTGAGATGGCCGAGTTCGAGGGCTTCGGCGAGGCGGCCCTGGAGTTCTACGAGGGGCTCGGGGCCGACAACAGCAAGGCCTATTGGTCAGACCACAAGGCCACGTACGACGCGGACGTGCGTGCGCCCCTCGATGCCCTCGCCGAGGAGCTGGGACCGGAGTTCGGGCCCGGCAAGGTGTTCCGCCCCTACAACGACGTCCGCTTCCACAAGGGCCGGCCGCCGTACAAGGAGCAGGCCGCCCTGGTCGTGGGCGAGGCCGGGAGCATGCACTATCTGGCCCTGTCGTCGGCGGGGCTGTTCCTGGCCGGCGGCTACTACCAGACCGCCACCGACCAGGTGCAGCGGATGCGCGAAGCCGTGGCGGACCCGAAGTCCGGGCCGCCGCTGGTGCGTGCGGTCTCGGGCCTGCGAGCAACCGGCTGGGAGGTCGGCGGCGCCACCCTGCAGCGGGTGCCCAAGGGCTTCGACCCCGACTCGGCCCGCGCGGACCTGCTGCGCCACAAGACATTGACCGCCTCCCGCTCCGAGCCGCCGGCGGAGTGGCTGCACACCCGCGAGGCGCTGGACAGGGTGCGGGCGGCCTGGCGCGAGCTGGCCCCGCTGCAGCGCTGGCTGCACACCCACGTCGGCCCCAGCCGGCTCCCCCGCGGGTAGCCGATCGGCCCGTCAGCAGGAGATCGCGAGATGGCGGCGAAGGGAGACCCGTGAGGGTCACCCCGCTCGTCCTCGGTCTCGCGCTGGCCGCGTCGACACTCGCCGCAGGCGCCGCGCCGGCGTCGGCCGCCGCAGCGCCGCCGGCGCCGTACGCACCCGGCACGCAGCCGGTCGACGCCGCGCCGTCACTGCCGAGCGTGTCCAGCGGGCACCGACCCGGGCCGGACGTGCTCTACGCCGCCTCGCCGGCGGCTCCGCAGCTGCAGAGCCACGACCCCCGGTTCCGCGCCGAGCCGCTGCTGGTGAGCGGCACCGAGGCCTACGTCGCCGGCGAGTACCTCTACCAGGACTATCTCTACGACGACCACGGCAGCCTGGCCATGCCGGTCGATGCCGCCAACCAGACCGCCACCGACCCCACCGTCGTCCCCGGCGTCGGCCTGTCCGCGGACGCCCTCGTCTACAACGTCGGCAGCATCACCTACCCCACCGACCCCGTCTACGCCGGGAACGCCGCGGACCTGGTGGAGTTCCGCGCCGCCCCCGGCCCCGACGCCACGGCCTACCGCTTCACGCTCGATGCCCTCAAGCGGGCCGACACCACGATCATCAGCCTCGCCCTGGACACCGACCACAACGCGGCCACCGGCACGTCGGTGTTGCCGCGCGACCCCGGCCTCCCGGTCCCCGGCACCGACGCGGTCCTCACCACCTGGGGCACCGGCGCGGAGGTCAGCACCTTCTCCCCCGCCGGGCAGCTGCTGGCCACCACGCCGGTCGCGGTCGAGGCCGACCTGACCAGCTCACAGATCACCGTGACGGTCCCGCACTCGGTGCAGGACCCGACCGGGACGGTCCGGTCGACGCTGCTGGCCGGACTGCGCGACCCCGCGACCGGCGGCTGGCTGCGCCCCGGACCGCAGGCGAGCACAACCGCTCCTGGCGGCGCCGGCGTGGACGACCCGACACCGAGCGGCGTGTTCAACGTGGGCTTCCGCTTCGACGAGGCCGTGCAGCACCGCAACACCCCGCCGGACGAGGTGCAGGCGGTGGCATTGCAGAAGCACGACGTCACGCCGTTCGCCCACGAGATCGACTTTGGCGCGCTGGCGGCCGGCGTCACCCGCTCGACGGTCCCCGCCACCGGTCTGCAGATCCGGATCTTCCCGTCCCGCCTGAGCCTTGGCACCGGCCGACAGGACACCTTCCCCGAGGAGCTGGGCCAGCTGCAGCCCTACTCCCTGCACATCCCGCCGTCCGGCGCCACCAGCCACCCGCATCCGCTGCTGCTCGCGACCCACAGCAACGGCCAGCACTACTGGCAGTACGACGGCACGAAGATCATGACGCAGCTCGGCGACGAACGCGACAGCGTCGTGGTCAGCCCGCTGGGTCGCGGTCACGACGGCTGGTACGTCGACAGCAGCGAGTACGACGTCTTCGAGGCCTGGGCCGACGCTGCCCGACACACCTCGCTGGACCCCAACCGGACCGCGATCTACGGCTATTCGATGGGGGGGTACGCGGCGTACCGGCTCGGCGGCCTCTATCCCGACCTGTTCGGCAAGGCATTCTCGGTGGTCGGACCGCCGGGGAAGAAGATCTGGGTGCCGCCGGCGCCCCCCACCGACGGCATCCAGACGCTGTCGAACCTGTGGCTGGAGAACACCCGCAACCTGCCCTACCTCAACATGGCCCAGGCCAGCGACGAGCTGGTCCCCTCGGTCGGTCCGATCAGCCAGAACCTCGGCAACCCGGCGCTCGGCATCAAGGGCTTCGACCAGCTCGGCTACCGCTTCCGGTTCCTGCTGTTCGGGACCGGGGAGCACTACACGCTCGCGGCCCTCGGTCACGACTTCCCGCTGGCCCGCGACTTCCTGGGCGACGCGGCCGTCGACCGGGACCCGGCCCACGTGACGTTCGCCTACCTGCCGGGCAGCGACGACGCCGGTCTCGGCCTGGTGCACGACCACGCCTACTGGCTGTCCGGCGTCCGGGTCGCGGACCTCGGCGCCGGTTCGGGCGCGAAGGGCGTAGTCGACGTCCGCAGCCGTGGCTTCGGCACGGGCGACCCGGCGAGCACCGCCGAGCAGACCGCCGGCGTCATGGGCATCCCCTACGTCGAGAACGGCCGCACCTGGGGACCCGCGCCGGAGACACCGGTGGAGAACCGGGCCGACGTGACCCTGACCAACGTCTCCGCAGCGGCGGTGGACCTGGCCCGGGCCCGGCTGTCTGCGACCAGGCCCGTCACGGTGGCCGCGACCGCGGACCACGCCGCCTCGCTCACCCTGACCGGCATCGACGCTGGCACGGTCACCCGTGACGGCGCCGCCTGGACGGCCACAGCCGTCGCGGGGGCGCTGGCGGTGCCCATCACGACGGGCACCCACACCTACGTCGTCACCCCTGCGCCGCCGGCCTCGGCCGCCACCACGGTCGCGGCCACCACTGCCGCTGGGGCCGGCAGCCCTCGCACGGTGGCACCCAGTCACCGGGGTCACCGGGCCGGCGCCATCCGCCGGGCCGCCCCGGCGGGAGCCGCCGTCCCCCGCCGGCTGAGCCAGCCCACCCGCACGCTCGCCTTCACCGGCCTGCCCGGTCTGCTCCCCGTCGCGGCGCTGCTGCTGCTGGGCCTAGCGGCACTCGCCCGCCGCCACGGGTCGGCTCAGCGGACGGCGGCGGCTCGCCAGGGCGCGAGGTCGAAGCCCAGCTCGGCCAACGACGTCACCATCGTGTAGTCGAAGAACTCCTCCGGCGCCGCGTCGACCCCGGGTGGCAGGTGCCCGAACAGCTCGGCTGCGACCGCACCGAGCAGGGTGCACCAACAGGCGAGCGCGGCGGCCGACCCCGCCGCAGTGAGGAGCGAGAACTTTAGCTCGTCGTCTCCGCACACCGCGCGCATGGCGGCCCGCAGCCGCGGGGGCAGCCCGTCGTCGGACTGCTGCAGGTGCACGACCCCCCGCTCCAGCCCGCGGATCAGGACGTCGAGCAGCACGGACGTGGTGCGCAGCTTGTGCGGCGTCGTCGTCTCGGGCGCCTCGTATCCCGGCACCGGGCTGCCGTAGAGCAGCGCCCACTCGTGCGGATGCGCGAGGGCCCACGAGCGGAACACGTGCACGAGCGTGAGGAACGCCGCCACCGGCTCGGACCCCGGCTCGATGGCGGCCGCGGCGGCCTCGACGGCGTCGCCGAGGTCGTCGTAGCTGTCGATGATCAGGGCGGTCAGCATCTCGTCGCGGCCGTCGAAGTACCGGTAGAGCGCCGACGGGGTCATCCCCATGTCGCGGGCGACGGCCCGCAGGTTCAGCGACGCGCTGCCCTGCTCGGCCATGTGCCGGCGGGCCACGTCCTTGATCTCATGGACGGTCGCCGCGTGGGTGCGCTCCCGGCGAGTGAGCTGCGCGTCGGACTGCAGGGTCATGACCGAATGCTACGCCGGATCTCAATAGAGAACATTGTTCTTGACAGCGCACGCTGATCCGTGAACTCTGTTCTCGACAGCGACACCCGTCCTCGTCCGGAAGGCCCGCTCATGACCCACTCCGCGCCCCACCCGACGTCCCCCTCGACCAGCCGAACGGCACGGCTGGTCACCCGCCGGGCCCGCTGGGTGCTCGCCCTCGGCGGCCTCGCCGTGGTGCTGGCCGCGATCGTCGGCGCGGGTGCCCTCGGCAAGCTCAAGGGCGGCGGCTTCGACGACCCGTCTTCGCCGTCCTCGCGTGGCCGGCAGGTGCTCGAGCACCGCTTCGGCGTGGACAGCGCCAACCTGCTGCTGCTGGTCAGCGCCCACCCGGGCGGCACGGTCGACGCGCCTGCCGTCGTGGCCGCCGGTCGGGTCGTCACGGCGAAGCTGGCCGCCGAGCCGGGCGTGCGGGTCCTGACGACGTACTGGTCACCGGGCGGCGGCCCGACGCTGCGCAGCCGGGACGCGACCCGCGCCCTCGTCGTCGCCCACGTGGCCGGCAGTCAGGACGACGCGGACAAGGCGGCGAAGCTGCTGCAGCCCCGCTACACCGGGGACCTGGGACCCGCCGACGTGGCGACCGGCGGCATCGAGCAGGGCAACCTCGACGTCAACGGCAGCGTCACCAAGGACCTGGCCAGCGCCGAGTCCCTCGCCGTCCCGTTGACCCTGGTGCTGCTGCTGCTGGTCTTCGGCAGCGTGGTCGCCGGCCTGCTCCCGTTGCTGGTCGGCGGCGTGTCCATCGTCGGCACCTTCGCCACCCTCGGCGCGCTGGTCCGCGTCACCGACGTCAGCATCTTCGCCCTGAACCTGACGACCGCGCTCGGCATCGGTCTCGGGGTGGACTACTCGCTGCTGGTTGTCAGCCGCTATCGCGAGGAGCTGGCCGGCGGCGCCAGCACCACCGACGCGATCGCCACCACCCTGCGCACCGCCGGCCGGACCATCGTGTTCAGCGCCGCCACCGTGGCGGTCGCCCTGTCGGCGATGCTCGTGTTCCCGCTGTTCTTCCTGCGCTCGTTCGCCTACGCCGGGATGGCCGTCGTCGCCGTCGCCACCGTCGCGGCCCTGGTGCTGCTGCCGGCCCTGCTGATGGTGCTAGGCCCGCGGGTGGAGCGGCTGTCGCTGCCCTGGACCCGGCGCCGCGGCCAGGCCGCCACCCGGCCGAGCAACGGCTGGGCGCGGCTCGCGTCGTTCGTCATGCGGCGCCCACTGCTCGCCGGCATGCCCGTCCTCGCCGTCCTGCTCCTCGGCGCCGTGCCACTCACCGGCATCGGATTCGGCATCCCGGACGACCGGGTGCTGCAGACCGGCACCCAGGCACGCCAGGTCGGTGACATCATCCGCGGCGACTTCGCCAGCCAGGACGGCGCCGCGATGCAGGTGGTCCTCCCGCAGGCCCAGACGGCCGCGGCCTACCCCGCCGCCCTGTCCGCGCTGCCCGGGGTGGCCCGGGTCGCGACCGTGGACGGGGTCTGGAGCGGCGGCCGGCCGGTCGCTCCCGCCGGCACCGCCACCGCTGCACTGTCCGGCCGCGACGCGTCCGGGAGCTGGCTGTCGGTCGTCCCATCTGTGGATCCGAACAGCTCCGCCGCCGAGCACCTGGTCCGCCAGGTCCGCGCGCTGCCGGCGCCCGGGCCGGCGCTGGTGGCCGGCCAGTCCGCGGCACTGGTCGACGGCAAGGTGGCCATCTCGGACAACCTGTGGCTGGCCGGGCTGCTCATCGCCGTGTCGACGTTCGTGCTGCTGTTCCTGTTCACCGGCAGCGTGGTGCTGCCCATCAAGGCCCTGCTGCTGAACGTGCTCACCCTCGGCAGCGTCCTCGGCGTGATGAGCTGGATCTTCGTCGATGGTCACCTGTCGGGCCTGCTCGGCTTCACACCCGGGCCGATCGCGATCTCCATGCCGATTCTGCTGTTCTGCGTGGCCTTCGGACTGTCGATGGACTACGAGGTCTTCCTGCTCTCCCGCATCAAGGAGGAGCATGACCGCGGGGCCGCCACCCGTGACGCGGTCGCGGCGGGACTGTCCCGCACCGGCCGGATCGTCACGACCGCGGCCGCGCTGCTGGCCATCACGTTCTTCGCCTTCGGCACCAGCGGGGTGAGCTTCATCCAGTTCTTCGGGATCGGGACCGGGCTCGCGATCGTCGTGGACGCGACCCTGGTGCGCGGCGTGCTGGTGCCGGCCCTGATGCGGGTGCTCGGCGAGGCGAACTGGTGGGCACCCGCCCCGCTGCGCCGGCTGCACGCCAGGATCGGGCTCCGCGACGCCCTCGAGCCGGCGCAGCACCACACCCCTCACCCGAGAGTGCTCGAGCGGGTCTGACCCAGATCCGCGAGTAAGCCAGCGTCGAGGGTGTGTCGTTGGCGGCGGATGCCCTGTCCTGCAACGAGAATCGGCTTGTCGATGAGCTGATAATTGTTCACGGGAAGGGCACCTGCCGGGTGGCAACGATACGAGGTCGTGCGCGGTCGGCCAAGCGGGCGAGCCGGCGGGCGGGGCGGGCGCGGCCGGTGGTGCGGATCGGTAGGCTGGATGCGGCGTTGACGGGGCTGGCTGGACTGGTCGCTGTCGATGAGCTGGCCGCCAGGTTGGGGATCGTGGCGGAGCTGGACCGCGGGGTCGGGTCGGAGAAGCAGCGGGATCGCGGCGCGTCGGCGGGGCAGTTGCTGGTCGGGATGGCGTCGGGGCTACTGGTCGGGCAGGACTGCCTGGCCGGGCTGGACCGGGTCCGCGCCGATGCGGGCAGCAGGCTGCTGGTGCAGGCACCGGTGCCGGCATCCACGACGGCCGGCATGGCTGGCCCGGCGGTTCACCCCCGCGGCGTTGGCCGGGATTCAAGGCCGGGCTGGCGAAGGTCTACCAGCGTTGGCTGGCCCTGGTGCGGGCCGCGGTGCGGGTGCCGTTGGTGCTGCGCCATCCCACGATCGACTGCGACGCCACCGACATCGAGGTCTACGGCAGCAACAAGCAGCGGGCCGGGTAGAACTACGCGGGTGTGAAGTGCGGGCGGGTGCACCTTTCCAGCTGGGCGCAGGCCGAGCTGCCCCTGGCGCTGGACCTGCTCGCGGGCAACGACGATGTCCGTCCCGACGCTCCCGACTCAGTGCGCCGGGCCCTGTCGGTGCTGCCAGGCGCGGTCTGCGGCCGGCCGCGGGTGCGGGCCGACGCCGGGTACCCGCCTGGTGAACGAGTCCACCCACGTCACCGCCGCCAGCACGCGGGTCCGGGCACCGATCGCCTGCGCCAGCTCCTGGGCTGACAGCAGGCCACCGGCCGGGCGTAAGGACGCACCCGCACCCCGGCCCCTGCGCTGCCACGGCAGGAGCGTGGCCGAGTAGTCCCCCTCGATGGTGAGGACCTCGTCTCCGCCCTGTCAGCTCAGTCCGTTCGCGATCAGGTGCAGCCGTACGAGGTGCTGTTGCCCAGCACGATCTACTCGGGCCGGCCGTCGACCAGCCGGGCCAATAGGGCCCGGAGCCGTTCCGGCACGGAGCCGAGGTCGTCGTCGCTGATCCGGTGCGGCGCGGCCTTGAGCTCGGCCGCCCGCATGCTCGCGTCCACCGCCGCCGCGCGGGGGAGCGGACCCTGGTGCGCCGTTTTGAACCAGGAGCGGCACTACGCCGAGTGGGCGCGCCCGCGGCGGCGCCAGGCGATCGGGCCGGCGAGGACGAGGAGCAGGATGCCGGTGGCGGGCCAGGCGGACTGCCAGCCGGTGAAGGCCAGGGTCCGTCTGGGCTGGGTCGCGGTGACGGCCGCGCGCGGGACCCGGCGGGTGGTGGCGGCGCTCGGGTGGCCGGTGGGCGGGGGCGCTGGCCGCCGCGGGGGTGTGGACGCGGGCGGGGCCCCAGAGCCGGGTCGCGAGGCCGGGGGCGACGGTGGCGGCAGGTGCGGCGCGACGGCGTCCCGCAACGCGACCAGCCCGCCGAGCACGCCGACGTAGGCGGTGCCGTCGGGACCGAGGGTGATCGGCGCGTAGTTGTTGTTGAAGCCGAGGCCGGTGCCGGCCAGGCGCTGGTAGACGACGCGTCCGGTGTCGGCGTCCAGGGCGGTGAAGTACCAGGCATCCGAGGGGGAGGTGTCCTCTTTGGTGTAGGCGTACAACAGCCCGGTGGCGAAGGAGACCTTCGACACCGACGTGGGCACGCGGTCGGCGCCGTTGATCCACACGACGTGGCAGCCGCGGCCGGGGTCGATGTCCACCCGCTCGATCCCGGGGGACGTCACGGCGCCGCCCTCGACGGCGGTGGGCCCGGTGTAGCCGTGATTGTTCTCCACGATCATCATGGTGCCGGCGCCGATCACCGAGTTCTCGTCGGCGCTGTCGCCCTTGCCGAACACCGGCTGGCGGCACACCTCCTGGCCGTTGTCACGTCGGTAGGCGACCACGTCGATGGGATCTGCGTTGTCGGTGATCGTGACGTAGTCCCCTTGCACTGTCGGGGTTGTCCCGGAGCCGGCGTCGACCTGGCCGGGCTGGTGGACACCGGAGTTGGGATAGACCGAGCGCCAGTCCACCGTTGGGACTCCCTGCGGATCGGCATGTAACCGGTATTGCGCCTTGATGGACACGACGTACACCGCGTTGTGCTCATCCACGGCGAACGAGTTCTCCGTCTCCTCGCCCAGATCACGCGTCCGCACCGCGCCCGTCTGTGGGTCGATCGTGCCCAGTACGCCGCTGAAGCTCTCGAACCAGATCCGACCGGACCAGTCGGGCAGGGCCGAGGTGATGCTGTCGCCGCTGGCCAGCACCGAGCTCACGTCGTAGTCGTGGACCAGCTGGAAGCCGGTCGCCCCGCCCTCGGCCACGACGTAAATGTGCCGGGTCGTCGTGGGGATGACGGCGCGGTCCTGCGCGTCGAGGTAGAAGTAGCCGCCGCCGCTGAAGCCGGTGAAGATGTTGACCGCCGCGGGCGAGGGCTGACGCGCGGGCAGCGGGAAGGTCGCCAGGGTCGCGAGCGTCACCGGATCGATCATGACCAGCACGGGCCCCGTCGGGCCGACGCAGACCGTCACGATGCGACCCGAGCGGTCGAAGGTCACGCTGGCGCACTCGCCGTTCAGCTGGGTGGACAGCACCTGCATCCGGTCCCCCAGCGGTCCGGGCGTCTGGTATGTGTCGCTCTGATAGGCGTCGTCGTGGATCTCGGAGCTGCCGTTGGCGGCCATGAAGGGGTGCCGGGGTGCCGGCGGCTCGTAGAAGGGGTGGGGGGAGGCGACGGTGCCGATGAACCCCGGCAGCGTTGCCGCGGCGGTGGGGGACTGCTGCTGGATTGGGACCGGGGGCACCGGCTCCACCGCCCGGGCCGAGGACGCGGCGGCGCGTGGGGTCGGTCCGTCGAGGCCGGCGGCGAGCAGCATGGTGAGGGCCAGCACTCCCAGGCCAGCACGGACCGCGGTCGTCTGCATGTCCATTTTGTACTCTCTCTGACCCAGATCCGCGAGTAAGCCAGCGTCGAGGGTGTGTCGTTGGCGGCGGATGCCCTGTCCTGCAACGAGAATCGGCTTGTCGATGAGCTGATAATTGTTCACGGGAAGGGCACCTGCCGGGTGGCAACGATACGAGGTCGTGCGCGGTCGGCCAAGCGGGCGAGCCGGCGGGCGGGGCGGGCGCGGCCGGTGGTGCGGATCGGTAGGCTGGATGCGGCGTTGACGGGGCTGGCTGGACTGGTCGCTGTCGATGAGCTGGCCGCCAGGTTGGGGATCGTGGCGGAGCTGGACCGCGGGGTCGGGTCGGAGAAGCAGCGGGATCGCGGCGCGTCGGCGGGGCAGTTGCTGGTCGGGATGGCGTCGGGGCTACTGGTCGGGCAGGACTGCCTGGCCGGGCTGGACCGGGTCCGCGCCGATGCGGGCAGCAGGCTGCTGGTGCAGGCACCGGTGCCGGCATCCACGACGGCCGGCATGGCTGGCCCGGCGGTTCACCCCCGCGGCGTTGGCCGGGATTCGAGGCCGGGCTGGCGAAGGTCTACCAGCGTTGGCTGGCCCTGGTGCCGGCCGCGGTCCAGTGAGCATCCACGTGAATCAGTCATGATCATCCCGCCAAATCGCGGATCTGGGTCTGACCGCAGGCGCAGGTGGTGTCGTCTCTCCGTCGCACGGACGGAGGAACGACACCACTTCGGGTCGGCGGGGCGGCTGCGTCGACGTAGCGCAGAGGATAGAGTGCGCTACGTGGCGCCGCCGCTGTCGATCCGATTCGATGCCGACATCCTGGCTCGGCTGCGTCGCCGGGCGGAGCTGATCCCAGGAGCCACGCCGTCGGGGCTGGCACAGCGACTGGTGGACGAGGCGCTCCGCCAGGCGGAGCACCCGGGCATCGTCTTCAAGGACGGGCCGGCCGGCCGGCGGGCGGCGCTGGCGCTGGGGCCAGACGTCGCCGAGGTCGTGCGCGCGCTCCGCGAGATCGACGAACGGGGCGAAGCAGCCATCGAGGCGGTGGCCGAGGTGCTCGCGCTCCCCCCCGCTCGGGTCCGCCTGGCCATCCGCTACTTCGCCGACCACCAGGACGAGATCTCCGCGGAGCTGGCCAGGGCAGAGGCGGAATCACGCCTCGCCGAGCAGGCATGGCTCGCCGAGCAGCGCCTGCTGGCGTGACCCTCCCTGCGCAGCGACTGCTCCTGGACGAGATGTTCTCCCCCGCCATCGCCGAGCAGCTGCGCACACGGGGCCACGACGTGCTGGCCCTCGTGGCCGATCCCGAGTTGCGCGCGCTGCCGGACAGCGAGGTGCTGCGCACCGCGATCGAGCAGGGGAGACGCTTGGTCACGGAGAACGTCGGTGACTTCGGTCGGCTTGTGCTCGAGGCCGACGGCGCCTCCGTGCTCTTCACGAGCAGCCGCACCTTCCCGCGCAGCCGCCGGCGGCCGCAGCCGCTCGTCGACGCGCTCGACCGCTGGCTGCTGCGGGCGCGGGAGGTTGCGCCGCCGGCAGTGGCGTGGCTGGTCAGAACGGCCGGCCAGGGCTGATCCGGTGGCAGGCCCCTCAGCGCCCGAGCTGCTCGGCCTCCAGGGCGATGGCCCGGCGGACGGCGCGGCGGCCGCGGGCGGTGTCGCCGGCGTCGCCGTAGGCCATGCCAAGGCGGTACCAGCGGCGCCAGTCCCCCGGCGCCTCCTCGACCTGGGCTCGACGGACGGCGAAGACCTCGTCCGCGGCGGCCCGGTCGATCCGCCCGGAGGGCCGTCGGGCCAGCTCGACGGGCTGGTCGAGCACCGGGTCGGGGTCGGCGCTCAGGGCGCGGCCGAGCCGCTCGCTGGCCCGCCCGAACCGCAGCTCCCCCACCACGAGCACGACCCCCACGACGGGCAGCAGCAGCACGCCGACGCCGAGCCCGCGGAAGATCAATCGGTCGTCCCGGAGCAGCTCGACCCCACGCTGGCCTGCGACCACCACGTAGTAGGCGAGGACCGCGACCAGCAGGACGACGACGGTGCGCGCTCTCACGGCAGGTCGAGCAGTCCCTCAAGCCCCACCGTGAGGCCGGTCAACCCGCCGGCGGCGCGCACCGCGAGCAACACCCCGGGGACGAACGACGACCGCGCGAGCGAATCGTGCCGCAGCGTCAGCGTCTCCCCCTCGGTGCCGAACAGCACCTCCTGGTGGGCGACCAGCCCGGCGGCGCGCACGGCATGCACCCGGACGCCCTCGACGTCGGCCCCGCGGGCGCCGTCCAGCGACGCCGCCGGCCGGGTGGCATCCGGGCCGACCGCCGGGCGCCCCGCCGCGGCACGGGCCGCCGCGACGACCTCCGCCGTGCGGCGCGCCGTACCGCTCGGAGCGTCGTGCTTGCCGGGGTGGTGCTGCTCGATGATCTCGACGCTGTCGAAGAAGGGGGCCGCCTCGGCCGCAAAGCGCATCATCAGCACCGCGCCGATCCCGAAGTTGGGCACCACGAGGACGGCCGGCGAGTCCGGGCCGGCGTCGGACAGCCAGCCGCGCACCTCCCCGAGCCGGTCCTCGGTCCAGCCGGTGGTGCCGACCACGGCCGTGACGCCGTGCTCGACGCAGAAGCGCACGTTGTCCATCACGGCGTCGGGCGTGGTGAAGTCCACCGCGACATCGGCGAGGGCTACGTCGCCGAGCTGGTGGGAGCCGCCCTGCCCAGCGACGTCCACGGCGGCGACGAGCTCCAGATCGTCGGCGGCGCGCACCGCCCGCACCACCTCGGAGCCGACCCGGCCGTGGGCGCCGAGCACGGCGACCCGGATGCGGTCGGAGCCGGCGGTGGTCATGCCGCGATGGCCGCGTCGTCCAGGTCGCCCACCGCGGCAACCGTGAGTGGGCCGGACAGCACGTCCGCGGCGACCTCGGCGACGTCGGTCAGGGTCACGGCGTCGATCCTGGCGAGCAGCTGCTCCACCGACAGCAGCTCGCCGTACGCCAGCTCGCTCTTGCCCAGCCGGTGCATGCGCGCCTCGGTGTCCTCCATCCCGAGCACCAGGGTGCCGCGGAGCTGGCCCTGCGCTCGTGCGAGCTCCCCGGGCGTGACGCCATGGGCGACGACGGCGGCAATCTGCTCGCGGCAGATGGCCAGCACCTCGGGGACCCGCTGCGGGGTGCACGCGGCGGAGACGCCCCAGAGGCCGGTGTCGGCGTAGGCGCTGGCGAAGCTGTAGACGCTGTAGGCCAGGCCGCGGCGCTCCCGGACCTCCTGGAACAGCCGCGAGCTGGGGCCGCCGCCGAGCACGTTGTGCAGGACGGCGAGGGCGGTGCGGCGCTCGTCGCTGCGGGCGGTGCCGGGACCGCCGAGGACGACGTGGGCCTGCTCGGTGTCGCTCTGCAGCAGCAGGTTGCCGGTCGGCCGTGGGAGCCGGGTGGCGGCGCGGGTCGGGCGCAGCGGGGCCGGGGTGGCGTCGCCGGTGAGCATGTCGGCGGAGTCAAAGGCCGCGCGCACCGCCCGCACCACGGCGCCGTGCTCCAGCGCCCCGGCCGCGCAGACGACGAGCGACGGTGCCGTGTAGCGGCGGCGGTAGAAGCCGTGCACCCCGGTCCGGCTGATGCCCTCGATGGACTCCACGGTGCCCAGCACCGGACGGCCCAGCGGCGTAGCACCGAAGACGGCCGCAGCGAAGGCGTCGTGGACGACGTCGCCGGGGTCGTCGTCGTGCATCGCGATCTCCTCCAGCACCACCGACCGCTCCCCGTCGACGTCCCGGGCGAGCACCCGCGAGCTGGTCACCATGTCGCAGGTCACGTCGATCGCGAGCGGCAGATCGACGTCGAGCACACGGGCGTAGAAGCAGGTGTACTCCTTCGCCGTGAAGGCATTGGCCTCACCGCCGACGGCGTCGATCTCGGCCGCGATGGCCAGGGCGTCGCGCCGCCGCGTGCCCTTGAACAGCAGGTGCTCCAGGTAGTGACTGGCACCCGCCAGCCCGGGGGTCTCGTCCCGCGAGCCCACCGCCGCCCAGATGCCGAACGTCGCCGAGCGGACGCCCGGCACGGCCTCGGTCACCACCCGCAGCCCGCCGGGCAGGACGGTGCGGCGGACCAGTCCGTCGACACCGCCCTGCCCGTCGAGCAGGGTCTGGGTGGAAGCCCGGCTGCGTGCGCGCAGGGTCAGGCCTCGACCGGGACGGCCGCCGGGTCGTCGGCCACGACCGGCGAGAGGCTGATCTTGCCCCGGCTGTCGATCTCGGTGATCTCCACCTGCACCTTGGTGCCGACCGGCGTGACGTCATCGACGTTGTCGACCCGCTTGCCGCCGGACAGCGACTTGAGCTTGCTGACGTGCAGCAGCCCGTCCTTGCCGGGGGTGAGCGAGACGAACGCGCCGAACGTCGTGGTCTTCACGACCGTGCCGAGGTAGCGCTCGCCGATCTCGGGCATCGTCGGGTTGGCGATCCCGGCGATCATGCTCCGCGCGGCCTCGGCCTTGCTGCCGTCGGTGGCGGAGATGTAGATCGTGCCGTCGTCCTCGACCGCGATGTCCGCGCCCGAGTCCGCCTGCATCTGGTTGATGACCTTGCCCTTGGGCCCGATCACCTCGCCGATCTTGTCGACCGGGATCTTGATGCTGATGACCCGGGGAGCATAGGGCGACATCTCGTCGGGGCCGTCGATGGCCTCCCCCATGACCTCGAGGATCGTCAGGCGGGCGTCGCGGGCCTGCTGCAGGGCGTCGGCCAGGATCGCGGCCGGGATGCCGTCCAGCTTGGTGTCCAGCTGCAATGCGGTGACGAACTCCGTCGTGCCGGCGACCTTGAAGTCCATGTCGCCGAACGCGTCCTCGGCCCCGAGGATGTCGGTGAGCGTGACGAATTCGATCTTGCCCTCCACCTCCAGGCTGATCAGGCCCATGGCGATGCCGGCGACCGGCGCCGCCAGCGGCACCCCCGCGTTGAGCAGCGACATGGTCGAGGCGCAGACCGAGCCCATCGAGGTCGAGCCGTTGGAACTCAGCGCCTCGGACACGGTGCGGATGGCATAGGGGAAGTCGTCCCGGGCCGGCAGCACCGGCACCAGCGCCCGCTCGGCGAGCGCGCCGTGGCCGATCTCCCGGCGCTTGGGCGAGCCCACCCGGCCGGTCTCCCCCGTGCTGTACGGCGGGAAGTTGTAGTTGTGCATGTAGCGCTTGCGGGTCTCCGGGTTGAGCGTGTCCACCATCTGCTCCATCCGCAGCATGGCCAATGTGGAGACGTTGAGGATCTGGGTCTCGCCGCGCTCGAACAAGGCGCTGCCATGCGCCCTGGGCACGATGTCGACCTCGGCGGACAGCGCCCGGATGTCGGTGAGGCCGCGACCGTCGATCCGCACCCTGTCGCGGACGACCCGCTCGCGCACCAGCGTCTTGGTCAGCGAGCGGAAGGCTGCGCCGATCTCCTTCTCGCGGCCCTCGAACCGGGGCGACACCCCCTGCACGGCGAGCGCCTTGACCCGGTCGGTCTCGCTCTCCCGCTCGCTCTTGCCGGCGATCGTGAGCACCTGCGCGAGCTCGTCACGAACGGCGGCGGTGACCGCCTCGAGCACGTCCGCGCCGTACTCGGCGTAGGTCGGGAACTCCCTCGTCGGCTTGGCGGCCTTGCCGGCGAGCTCGGTCTGCGCGGCGCAGACGGCCTTGATGGCGGCCTTGCTGGCCTCCAGGCCACCGGCGACGACGTCCTCGGTCGGGGCGGGGGCGCCGTCACGGACCAGTGTGATCGTGCGGGGTGTGGCCTCGGCCTCGACCATCATGATCGCGACGTCACCGTCGTCGAGCACGCGGCCGGCCACCACCATGTCGAACGTCGCCCGCTCCAGCTCGCTGTGGCTCGGGAAGGCGACCCACTGGCCGTCGATGTGGGCGACGCGGGTGGCACCGACCGGGCCGGTGAACGGGACGCCGGACAGCAGCACCGAGCAGGCGGCGCTGTTGATGGCCAGCACGTCGTAGAGGTGGTCCGGGTCCAGGCTCATCACGGTGGTGACGATCTGGATCTCATTGCGCAGGCCCTTGATGAAGCTCGGGCGGAGCGGCCGGTCGGTGAGCCGGCAGGTGAGGATGGCGTCCTCGCTGGGGCGGCCCTCCCGGCGGAAGAACGAACCGGGGATCTTGCCGGCGGCGTACATCCGCTCCTCGACGTCGACCGTCAGGGGGAAGAAGTCGAGGTTCTCCTTCGGATGCTTGCCGACCGTGGTCGCCGACAGCAGCATCGTCTCGCCGAGGTAGGCGACGACGGAGCCGGCGGCCTGCTGGGCCAGCCGGCCGGCCTCGAAGCGGACCTCGCGCGCGGGGAAGCCGGCCGGGACGGGGATGACGGCGGAGGCGGAGAACGGGGAGACGGAGAACTCGTTCTCCTCAGTCGTGCTGGTGGGGCTGGTCAAGGGGTGGCCCTTCTGGGGCGACATGACCGGCGTCGAGGTGCGGTGCTCAGTGGAGGTGCCCGGGAGGTGCTGCTCGGCGAGAGCGACGGCCCGGGGGCCACCACCGAGGACCGGACCCTGCGTCGACGGTCGGGGTGGGTGTGATGCTGGAGGTGCGATGCTGCGTGTGCGGGAGACCTATCGGCGTAGACCGAGCTTCTCGATCAACCCTCGGTAGCGCCCGATGTCGGTCTTCGCCAGGTAGTTGAGGAGCCGGCGACGGCGCCCCACGAGGAGCAGGAGCCCGCGGCGGCTGTGGTGGTCGTGCTTGTGCTTCTTCAGGTGCTCGGTGAGGTCGCTGATGCGCCGCGTGAGCATGGCGACCTGCACCTCTGCGCTGCCGGTGTCGGCGCCGCTGGCACCGTGCTCACCGATGATCGTCTTCTTGACTTCGCTGGTCAGCGGCACGCCGCAACCCCTCGTCCTGGTGCCCGGTGTGCGCCCGCGGTCGGTGTCACGCGGGTCGGGATGTCACACGGCCGGAGTCCTCCGGTTGTCAACAGGCTATCAGCCGCCTCCTGGCCTCCCCGGCTCCGTCCTCCAGCCGGGCCTCACCTTCGGCCTCAGGGGCGGCGGACGTCGACGAGGTCCTCCAGGATGCGCAGGTCGGCGACGTCGTGGGTCAGCAACGGCACCTGCGCGACGACCGCCGTCGCGGCGATGACGAGATCGATCTGCCGACGGCGTGGGTTGCCGCCCCGGCGGGTGACCGCGGCGGCGAGCCTGCCCCAGGTGCGGGCCACCTCGACCGTGACGGGCAGCGGGTCGAAGGCGGCCTCCACGGCCGCCAGGCGACCGGCGCGGCGCGCGCGCTCGTCGTCATCGGTCGCGACGAGCAGGCCGAAGTGCAGCTCGGTGAGCGAGGCGACGCTGATCGCCGCCTCGACCCCGGCAGGCGGCGCCTCGCCGATCAGGACCGAGGTGTCCAACACCGCCCTCACCGGACGAACGGATCGACGAGGCCGGCCCCGAGCTCCGCCAGGTCGTCAGCCAGCCCATCCGGCGCGGTGCCGCGCCACACCTCCGCCAGCGCCGGGCCGGCAACCCAGCGGCGGCGGGCGGCCGGCGAGAGCTCGGCGACCGGCCGCCCGGCCACCGTCACCGTCAGCGTCTCGCCGGCCTCGACACGACGCAGGACCTCGCCGACCTGATTGCGCAACGCCTTCTGCGGGATCGAGTCCACGTCGAAACGGTAGCAGTTCTGCTACTTCTGGCTCAGGCGGCAGACAGGTAGGACAGGAAGTTGAGCAGCTCGTCGGGCTCGAAGGGCTTGGCGAGGAAGTAGTCCACGCCCTCGGTCCAGGCCCGCCAGGCGTGGTCGTCGTCGGCGGCGGCGGTCAGCATGACCACGGGCAGCCGGGCTCCCTCGGCGGTCGCGCGGATCCTGGACAGCACGTCGTGGCCGTCGAGGCCCGGCATCATCACGTCGAGCACCACGCAGTCGGGGCGCTCGGCCGCGACCGCCCGCAGGCCGGAGAAGCCGTCCTCGCAGGCCGTGGCGTGATACCCGTAGGCCTCCAGCACGTCGCAGACCAGCCGCCGGACGCTCGGGTCGTCGTCGATGACGAGCACGCTGTCCACGCTCACGACTGGCTCACGACTGGCTCACGACTGGCTCATGACTGGCTCACGACTATGAGGTCGGCGGCCCGTCGACCCGGTCGGGATAGCCCGCCCGGGTGAGCACGGGTGAGCAGCCCGGACCGGCCGGGGCGTCAGCCGGTAGCTAGGCGCGTCCGTTCCACGTCGGCGCCCATCTGCAGCACGAGCTCGTCCACCGAGTCGAAGGCCAGCGTCGGGCGCAGCCGGATAGTGAAGTCCAGGCCGACCGCCTCGCCGTAGAGGTCGCCGCTCCAGTCGAGCACGAAGGCCTCGACCCGGCGCTCCTGCCCGTCGAAGGTGGGGTTGGTGCCGATCGAGATCGCGGCGGGCAGCCTGGTCCCGTCGGCGCGCACCAGCCGCCCGGCGTAGACCCCGTCGGCCGGCACGGCGGCATGCGGCACGGGCGCGAGGTTCGCCGTCGGGTAGCCCAGCTCACGGCCGCGCCGGTCGCCCCGCACGACCAGCCCCTCGACCCGGTGCTCGCGGGTGAGCGCCTGCGTCGCGCCCACGACGTCGCCGGCAGCGACCAGCGTCCGCACGAGCGTCGAGGAGTACGCCGGGGCACCGTCCGCACTGCGCAGCAGCGGCACGCCCCTGGTGCTGAAGCCGAAGCGCCGCCCCAGCTCCGCGAGCAGGGCAACGTCGCCGGCCGCCTTATGGCCGAAGCGGAAGTTGTCACCGACCACGACCACGCTCGCCTGCAGCCCCTCGACCAGCAGGTCGTGGACGAACTGCTCCGGCGTCCAGCGCGACAGCTCCCGCGTGAACGGCACCACCTGCACGACGTCGACGCCGATGTCCTCGAGCAGCTCGGCCTTGAAGCGGGTGGTGGTGAGCAGCGCGGGGTGGGTGCCCGGCCGCACCACCTCGCTGGGGTGCGGGTCGAAGGTCAGCACCACGCTCGGCTGCCCGGCCGCGGCCGCCGCCGCGACGGCCTGCCCGACGATCTGCCGGTGCCCGAGGTGCACGCCGTCGAAGACGCCGATGGTCACGACCGAGCGCCCCCAGCCGGGTGGGCGGGCGACGAGGCCGCGCCAGCGCTGCACCAGCCGAGCCTAGATCGCGGGGGCGAACACCACCAGCGGCCGGGCCAGGCCGTCGCGATCGGCCAGCAGGGCGAGCACGTCGCCGTCCCGGCTGAACGCGCCGACGGGACCGTCCAACCCGGACGGCGGCAGCGGCCGCCCATGGCGCAGCTCGGCCGCGTCGACGCCGTCGAGATCACGGCGCGGGAACGACGCAGCGACCGCGTCAGCCAGCGGCAGCACCCGCCACCGCTCACGCAACTGCTCCAGGGTCAGCGCCCGGCCGAGGTCGAACGGCCCCACCCGGGTGCGCCGCAAGGCAGTCAGGTGCGCCCCCACGCCGAGGGTCGCGCCGAGGTCACGGGCCAGCGCCCGGACGTAGGTCCCGGTCGAGCAGGTCACCGCGACGTCCAGGTCGTCGCCGCGGCGGCCGAGCAGCTCCAGCCGGTCCACCCGCACCCGGCGGGCCGGCAGGACCAGCGGGGCACCGGCGCGGGCGGCAGCATGCGCGCGGACCCCGCCGACCGAGATCGCCGAGTACGACGACGGGACCTGGTCGATGTCTCCCCGGAGGCCGGCGATGGCGGCCCGGATCGCCTCGTCGGTCAGGACTGCCACGTCGGCGGGGTCAGCCCTCGCCGTCACCGCGCCCTGCGCGTCGTCGGTGTCGGTCGCCACGCCGAGGCGAACGGTGGCGAGGTAGTCCTTGTCGGTGAGCGCGAGATGACCGAGCAGCCGGGTCGCGCGGCCGATGCCCAGCACCAGCACGCCGGTGGCCATCGGGTCGAGCGTGCCGGCGTGTCCGACCCGACGGGTGCCGGCGAGCCGTCGGCAGCTGGCGACGACGTCGTGGCTGGTGCGGCCCCCGGCCTTGTCCACCACCACCAGCCCGTCGGCCGGCTGTGCCGTCACCCGAGTGGCGGCAGCGCCGCCCGCACCCGCGCGAGCACCTCGTCCCGGCTGCCGTGCAGGGTCGCCCCGGCGGCGAACCGGTGCCCGCCCCCGCCGAGCGCCACGCACGCGGCGCCCACGTCCACCGCGCCGCGCGAGCGGGTGGACACGGCCCAGGCGCCGTCGGGGGGGCCGTCGAGGCCCTTGAGCACGACGGCGACCTCGGCCTCGGTGGTGACCCGCAAGGCGTCGATGACGCCCTCCACGTCGGCGAGGGGGACGCCGGCCGCGGCCCGCTCGGCCGCCTCGACCCAGGTCCAGACCAAGCCGGGCTCGAGCGCGGCCCGGGCGACGGCGGTGGCCTCCAGTCGGACGGCCGCGAACGACTGCGAGCCGAACAGTGCCTGCCCCACCTCGTCCGGGCGCACCCCGGCCGCGAGCAGGCGGCCGGCGAGGGCATGGACCGCAGGTGTCGTGGCGGCGAACTGGAACTGCCCGGTGTCGGTCACCAGCCCGGCGTACAGGCAGGTGGCGGTCGCGGTGTCCAGCGGCGCTCCCAACCGTCGCACCAGCTCCTCGACGAGCACGGCGGTGGCCGCCGCCGCCGGGTCGAGCAGCAGCGCCGTGCCGAACCCGGCATTGGAGGCGTGGTGGTCCACCACGAGGACGTCACGAGCCCGGTCCAGCAGCGGGACCAGCCGGCCCAACCGGTCCCGCGACCCGGTGTCGAGGGTGACCAGCAGCGCCGGGTCGGGGCCGTCGAGCACGTTGGCCGGTGGGACGAGCAGCTCCTGACCTGGCAGGAAGCCCAACGAGCCGGGCACGCCCCACCCGTCGCTGGTGCCGAAGGACACCGACACCTGACGGCCGCAGGACCGCAGCGCCAGCGCCAGGCCCAGCGCCGAGCCCAGCGCGTCGCCGTCGGGGTTGACATGCGCGAGCAGCACAGCGGGCCCGCTGCCGGCCAGCAGGGCGACGGCCGCGTCGTACGCCGTGTCGAGGTCGCGCCTCACTCCTGCTCGTCGTCCTCGACGAGCACCCGCGGCTTGCGGTAGGGGTCGGGGTCTCCCGCCGGCTGCGCGCCTTCGCGGACGAGCGCGAGCTCGGCGTCGCGCAGTCTGGCCACCTCGAGCAGCTCCTGCACGGCCGCGGCAGTGTCGGGGATGTCGTCGGCCACGAAGGCGAGGCTTGGGGTGTAGCGCACGCCCAGCTGCCGTCCGACGGCCGCGCGGATGACCCCGCGGGCGGATTCCAGGGCGATGGCGCTGCCGGTGCGGTCGTTGGCGTCGCCGTAGACGGTGTAGTAGAGCGTCGCCTCGCGCAGGTCCGGGGTGACTGTGGCGTCGGTGAGGGTCACCATCCCCAGCCGCGGGTCCTTGACCTGCAGCTCGATGGTGGCGGCGGCGATCTCGCGGATCCGCACCGCCATCCGACGAGCCCTGGCTACGTCGACCATGTCCTCACTCCTCTCCTTCGTGCACGAACGACTGGTGGGTGGAGAGCACCTGAACCTCGGGATGGCCCAGGACGAGGCGCTCGCAGGCGTCGAGCACCTGCACGCAGTGACCGCGGTCGGGGGCCACCACGGCGACCCCGACCAGGGCCCGGCGGTGCAGGTCGAGGTGGCCGGCCTCCGCGGCGCTCACGGCGTACTTCCTGCGCAGCTCGGCGACCACCGGACGCACGAGCGAGCGCTTCTCCTTCAGCGAATGGACGTCGCCCAGGAGCAGGTCGAGGGCCAGGATGCCGGTCACCACCGGCCCATCCTCGCCCCCGACCTGTCACCATGCCGGGTTGCGCTCAGGTGCGCGGGACCTCACGCTGCTCGAACGTCTCGATGGTGTCGCCGATCTTGATGTCGGAGTAGCCGAGCCCGATGCCGCACTCGAAGCCGTCCCGGACCTCGGTGGCGTCCTCCTTCTCCCGGCGCAGGGACTGCACCGTGAGGTTGTCGGCGACGACGACGCCGTCGCGGACCAGCCGCGCCTTGCTGTTGCGGGTGATAGTGCCCCCGCGGACGCGGCAGCCGCCGATGTTCCCGATGCGCGGCACCTTGAAGATCGCCAGGATCTCCGCTGTGCCGAGGTCGACGGTCTCGTAGATCGGCTTGAGCATGCCCTTCAGCGCGTTCTCGACGTCCTCGATGGCCTGGTAGATCACCGAGTAGTAGCGGACGTCGACCCCCTCCTTGACAGAGAGGTCACGGGCCTTGCCCTCCGGGCGCACGTTGTAGCCGAGGATCACCGCGTCGGAGGCGCTGGCCAGCATGACGTTGTTCTCCGTGATGGCTCCGACCCCGCGGTCGATGATCCGCAGAGTCACCTCCTCGCCGACGTCGAGCTGCAGGAGCGCGTCCTCGAGGGCCTCGACCGAGCCGCTCTGGTCACCCTTGAGGATGAGGTTGAGCTGCGTGGCCTTGCCCGCCTCGATCTGCGCCATGATCGTCTCGAGCGTCGGCCTGCCGCGACTCTTCGCCAGCTCGGCCTGCCGTTCGCGCGCCTGCCGCTGCTCGGCGATCTGGCGGGCGACCCGGTCGTCGTCGGCGACGAGGAAGTTGTCGCCGGCGCCGGGCACGCTGGTGAAGCCGAGCACCTGCACGGGGCGGGCGGGGCCGGCCTCGGTCAGGTGCGCGCCGTTCTCGTCAAGCAGGGCGCGGACCCGGCCGTAGGCATCGCCGGCGACGACGCTGTCACCGATGTGCAACGTGCCGCGCTGGATGAGCACGGTCGCCACCGGCCCACGGCCGCGGTCGAGGTGGCCCTCGATCGCGACTCCCTGCGCCGCCGCGTCGGCCGGGGCGCGCATGTCCAGGCTCGCGTCGGCGGTCAGCACGACGGCCTCCAGGAGGCCCCCGATGTTGGTGCCGGCGCGGGCGGAGACGTCGACGAAGATCGTCTCGCCGCCGTACTCCTCGGCGACCAGGCCGTACTCCGTCAGCTGGCCGCGGACCTTGGCCGGGTCGGCGCCCTCCTTGTCGATCTTGTTGACGGCGACCACGATCGGTACGCCGGCAGCCTGCGCGTGGTTGAGCGCCTCGATCGTCTGCGGCTTCACGCCGTCGTCGGCGGCGACCACCAGGATCACGATGTCGGTCACCTGCGCGCCGCGGGCACGCATGGCGGTGAACGACTCGTGGCCCGGGGTGTCGATGAAGGTCAGCGCCCGGTCCTCGCCGTTGACCTCCGCGTGCACCTGATAGGCGCCGATGTGCTGGGTGATGCCGCCGGCCTCCTTCGCCTGCACGTTCGTGGTGCGGATGGCGTCCAGCAACCGGGTCTTGCCGTGGTCGACGTGGCCCATGACGGTCACGACCGGCGGGCGGGCGACGAGCAGCGCGTCGTCGTAGTCCCCGTCGAACTCGATGTCGTAGCGGGCCAGGATCGCCGCGTCCTCCTCCTCGGGAGTGACGATCTGCACGTCGTAGCCCAGGTGCTCGCCGAGCAGCAGCAGCGTCTCGTCGGTGCACGACTGGGTCGCCGTCACCATCTCGCCGAGCGAGGTGAACACGATCTGCACCAGCGCGCCCGGCTCGACGTCGATCCGGTCGGCGAAGTCGGCCAGGCTCGCGCCGCGCGGCAGCCGGACCACCTGGCCCTGGCCACGCGCGACGCTCGCGCCCATGGTCGGGGCGGCGAGGTTGTCGAACTCCTGACGGCGCTGCTTCTTGCTCTTGCGGCCGCGGGTCGGCCGGCCGCCGGGGCCGCGCCCGAAGGCACCGCCGACGGTGCCACCCCGCGCACCGCCCCCGCGGTTGGGACCGCCGGGGCGACCGGCGAAGCCGCCGGGGCGCGGCGCGCCGAAGCCGCCGCCGCCGGGTGCGCCACCGGGGGCGCCACCGGGACGGGCGCCGTAGCCACCACCGCCCGCGCCGGGGGCGCCGGGACGGGCGCCCGGGGCGCCTGGACGGGCGCCGTAGCCACCACCGGCCGGACGGGGACCGCCGGGACCTGCACCACCGGGCCCTCCGGGGCGGGCCGGGAAAGCTCCTGGCCCAGGACGCGGACCACCGGGGAACGCGCCGGGACCGGGGCGGGGACCGCCGGGACCGGCCGCGCCAGGACGGGCCGGGAAGGCGCCGGGACTCGGGCGGGGTCCGGCGGGGCCAGCCGCACCGGGACGCGGCGGCATGCCGCCGGGGCCGGCCGGGCCGGCCGGGCCGGGCCTGGTCGGGAAGGCACCGGGGGCCGGGGAGACGCCGGGCACCGGCCGGGGCGCTGGCGCGCCCTGGGGGGTGGTGGGGAAGCCCCCGGGAGCGGGGCGCGGGTCGGGGCGTTCGGGTGTCTGGCGCATCGGTGGCGGGGGCGCCGGCGTGGAGTAGGGGTTGTTGCCAGGGCCCGCCGGCCGTGGCGCGCCGGGGCGCGGGGCGGGGGCGACCGCGGGGCGGGCCGGCGCGGTCGGGGCCGCGGCGGCCGGCGCGAGGGGCGCCGGGCTGGGCCCGGCGGCGGGGCGCTCGGGTGCCGGGGCGGGACCGGGCCTGCCGGGGCTCACGGGAGCCGCCGGAGCCACCGAGGGCGCGGGTGGGGCGGCACCGGCAGCGGGCGCCGGCATCGCCTCGCGCAGCCTGCGGACGACGGGGGCCTCGACAGTCGAGGACGCGGACTTCACGAACTCGCCGAGGTCCTTCAGAGTGGCGAGAATGGTCTTGCTGTCGACCCCGAGCTCCTTGGCGAGCTCATGGACGCGGGCCTTGCCTGGCACGGTGCTCCTTGTCCGGCCGGCGGGCCCGCTGTCGCGGTCCGTCCGGCCACTACGGCGTGGTGGGACTCATCTGTGCTGACTCATCGAGCGCTCATGCGCGGTCTCGACCTGCTTCCGGTGGGCTTCCGGTGGGATGGTGCTGGACGTCTCGTGCTGGTGATGCTGGGAACCCTGCCGCAGGTGATCCCGAACTGCCGTGGTGTCAGGCGGTCCCGGCAGGCGCAGGGCCCGCGCGAACCCCCTTCGCCGCTCAGCGAGGTCGAGGCACTCCTGGTCACGGTGCAGGGACGCACCGCGGCCCGGCTGCACCCGGCGAGGATCGGGGGCGAGCACCCAGCGGGCACCCTCCTCGACCGCCACCACTCGCAGCAGGTCGGCACGCGGTGCCCTGTCCCGGCACCCGACGCAGGTCCTGGTGAGGACGTGGGACGGGACGGCTGACGGGGTGGGGCGGCGAGCCACGGCCCAGTCTAGCGCCCGACCCCCGGCAGCCCCCCGGAGCCGGCCGCGGCAGCCGCCTCGACGGCGTCGGACCGGATGTCGATCTTCCAGCCGGTGAGCCTCGCCGCGAGCCGCGCATTCTGCCCCTCGCGCCCGATCGCGAGCGAGAGCTGGTAGTCCGGCACGACGACCCTGGCGACCTTCGCCTCCAGGTCGACCACCTCGACAGCGAGCACCCGCGCCGGGGAGAGCGCCTCGGAGAGCAGCCGCGCCGGGTCGTTGCTCCACAGGGCGATGTCGATCTTCTCGCCCCGGAGCTCGGCAACCACTGCCCGCACCCGGCTGGCCGCCGGGCCCACGCAGGCGCCCTTCGCGTTGACCCCCTGGGCCCGCGACAGGACGGCGATCTTGCTGCGGTGGCCGGCCTCGCGGGCGATCGCCACGATCTCCACCTGACCCGCGACGATCTCCGGGACCTCGCGGCGGAACAGGCCCTCGACCAGCCTGGGGTGGGTGCGCGAGAGCGTCACCTGCGGCCCATGCGGGCCACGGGCAACCCCGACGACGTAGGCCCTGATCCGCTCGCCGTGGACGTAGGTCTCGCCGGGGACCTGCTCTGCCGGGGGAATGGTCGCCTCGAGGCCACCGAGGTCGACGTGCACCGCGCGGCCCGGCCCCTGCTGGATGGTGCCGGCCACGGTCTCGCCCTCGCGCCCCGACCAGGTGCCTACCGTCGCGGTGTCCGCAGCGGCGCGCAGCCGCTGGCGCACCACCGAGCGGGCCGTCGCGGCGGCGACCCGGCCGAAGTCCGGGGGGGTGTCGTCGACCTCCCCGACGAGCTCACCGGCCTCGTCGCGCTCCTGCGCGAGCACCGTCACCGCGCCGCTGCCGCGATCGAGGACCACCCGGGCCGGGCGCTCGGCTCCGACCTCGTGGTGGTACGCCGTCAGCAGCGCCTCCTCCAGCGCGGCGACCACGGTCTCGATCGAGATCTCGCGGTCGGCGGCGAGCAGGCGCAGCGCCGTCATGTCGAGGTTCACGCCTGCTCCTCGTCGGTCTCGTCGGTCTCGTCGGTCTGGTCGGTCTGGTCGGTCTCGTCTCGACGGCTGAACTCCACCTGCACCAGGGCGAGCGACACCTCGTCGTAGACCACCTCGACGGGGGCACCGCCCGGCCGACCCCGCACCGGGACCGGCGACACCGTGGCAGCCAGCTCACCGGCAGCCGTCAGCCGTCCGGTGACAGGTGACCCGGCCCGCCGGCTGACCTGCACGAGCCGCCCGACCGCGCGCCGCCAGTGCCGGGGAGCAGTCAGCGGCCGGTCAACCCCCGGGCTGGTGACCTCCAGGACATACTCCCCCGCCACCGCCCCGCCGCCACCGCCCGCGTGCTCATGGTCCTCCAGGGCGCCGTCCACCAGCCGGCTGGCGGCAGCCACCGCGTCCAGGTCGAGGCCCGCGTCGCGGTCGACCACCACCCGCACCACCTGACGGCGGCCGGCCCGGGTGACCGTGACCTCCTCCAGGTCGAACCCCTCGGCTGCGAGCGCCGGCTCGAGCAGCAAGGCGAGGGCGGCGGAATCGGCGGGCACGTCGGCCGACTCTACGGCGCGTCCGGGAGCCACCTCCGCCGCCGGTTGGCCGGCCCGTCGTCACCCTGATGGCGGATCCGGTGCCAGCGGAGGCTCCAGCGCCGGACCGGAGTAGCTGAGGTCAGACCCGTCGGGCGCCGACGACCGGGACGACATCGGGAGGAGCACCGTGACCGACGACCTCGGGGCCGAGGGGACGGACGCGGCGGCCGCGCCGACGGCGCCGGGTCGCACCGGGAGCCTGCTGGCAGCGGCTGGCCTGGGCGCCGCGGCGCTGACCGTGGCCACCGCCGGACCCGCCGGCGCGCCGGCTCCCCCGACCTGGCCGCACTCGCCGCGGCTGCCGGGATCGAGGTCGTCGCCGTGCGGACCTACACGGCCGCCAGCAGTCTGGCCTTCGTCGCCGGCGGGGACTCGACAGTCGCTGCCTTTGCCGGGCAGGCCGCGAAGGACCACCAGCAGGCCCTGGCCCGGCTGCGGTTGGTCGCTGGATACCTCCAGGGCACAGTCGGTGCGACCCCGAACCCGACCTACGCCGCAGCGCTCGCCGCGGCGGCCCCCAGCCTCACCGGCTACCGGCCGCTGGTCGAGTTCGCGCTCACGGGTGGATGGAGCGGCGCAGGCGACGTACACCTCGCTCGTCGGCAGCGGGAAGCTGGCCGACAAGCGGACCCGTGGCCTGCTCGTCGGGCTCGCGGCGCGCCACGGCTCACCGCCCTGAGCCCGAGCCACGGCGCGGTCGCCACGCTGCCGGCGGCGGCCGGCGCCGTTGGGTTCCCCGACGGCTTCGCCTCGACCGGCCAGGCCGCGGCGGTCGCATTGTGAGCCCGCAACACATCGACGCGGGTCGCCGCGGCGTCGCCGTACCAGGGGGACGCGAAGATCGTCGCGATGGCGGCGGCGCTGGAGAACCTCGTGATCGCCACCTACGCCGCCGGCCTCCGGACCGCCAAGGCCGGCCGGCTCGGCCGGGTCCCGGCCGCGGTCACGACCTTCGCCACGGCGGCGATGGCACAGCACCAGGACCACGCCAACGGCTGGAACGCCGTCCTGTCGAGCAGCAGGCTGGCGCCGATCGCCGACGCGCCGCTGTCGATCGCGGCGTCCCTGACGGCGCAGCTGGCCCGGGTGCACGACGTGACCGGCCTCGCGCGCCTCGCGCTCAGGCTGGAGGGCATTGCGCTCGCGACCTACATCGGCGTCGCGGAGGATGTGAGCGACACCACCTGGATCGCGACGGCGGCGAGCATCGCCCCCGTCGAGGCCCAGCACGCGGCGATCCTGCGCCTGCTGCTGGGGGAGCCGCCGGTCGCCGCCTCGACCCCGACCAGCAACGGCGGGTGCACGGCCGCGCGGCTGACCATCTGACACGCTCCAGCGGTGAAGCACTGCCGCGCGATCCGTGCCCTCGTCCTCGGGCTCGTCCTCGGGCTCGGCACCGGTGCCCTCGCCGGCTGCGGTGGGCGTGGCGCCACCGGTGGCGCGCCCGCCTTGCCGCCCCCGGACACCCTGGACATCAATGACTTCCGGTTCTCGGCGGGGCTGACCGTCGGGCCGGGCGCGACCGTCACGGTGCACAACGCCGACGGCTCCGTGCACGACGTGACGGGCAACGACGTGACGGGCAAGCGGGGCTTCGACAGCGGGCCCGTCCCGGCCGGCGGGACGGCGACGTTCAGCGCGCCACGCGCTGCCGGGACCTACGGCTTCACCTGCTCGATCCACAGCTACATGACGGGCACCCTCGTCGTCACCGGATGAGACTGACGGGCATGCCTCCGCTGCGCCTGCTGACCGTCGCCCTCCTGCTCGGCGGCGCCGTCATGGGGCTCGCCGCGTGCGGTGGGGCCGGGGGCGACGCATCGCCCGGTGCCAGCCGGCCGGGCTACGACGTGACCATCGCCGGCTACGCCTTCGGCCCGGCCACTCTCACCGTCGCACCCGGTCGGTTGGTGCGGGTCGTCAACGCCGACCGGGCGGTGCACGACGTGACGTCGGACACCAAAGGGCTGTTCGCGACCATGGCGCTGTCCAAGGACGCGGCCGGCACCTTCACCGCCCCCACCACACCGGGGCGCTACACCTACGGCTGCAGCTTCCACCTGGACATGCACGGGGCGCTGATCGTCCGATAGCCGCTCGCCGGGTTCACCGCCCGGCGACATCCCCGACCACAGTCCCGAGAGGCACGTCGGACCGTGCGCCGGTCGCCCGGTCGCGCACCTCGACCACCCCGTCGGCGAGCCCCTTGCCCACCACCACCGTCGTCGGCATCCCGAGCAGCTCCGCGTCCTTGAAGGCCACCCCGGCCGACATGCCCCGGTCGTCGAGCAGCACGTCGAGCCCGGTCTCGGCGAGCGCGGCGGCGAGCGTCTCGGCGGCCTCGTGCTGACCGGCCTTGCCCACCGCGACGACGTGCACGGCGTACGGCGCGACCTCGCGCGGCCACACGATGCCGCGCTCGTCGTGGTGCTGCTCGACGATGGCGGCGACCGCCCGGGACACGCCGACGCCGTAGGAGCCCATGGTCACCGTGACCGGGCGGCCGTCCGGTCCGGCGACGGCGAGACCCAGTGCGGCGGCGTACTTCTGGCCCAGCTGGAAGATGTGGCCCATCTCGAGGCCGCGACCGACGCGCATCGGCAGGCCGTCCACCGGGTCGAGGTCGCCCTCGACCACGGAGGCGACGTCCAGCAGGCGGTCGACGCTGAAGTCCCGGCCGGCGACTGCGCCTGTCAGGTGGGCGTCGACGCTGTTGGCACCAACCACCCAGGCGCTGCCGTCGATCACGTCGATGTCGGCATACACGGGCACGCCGAGGGCCTGCTGTCCCTGCGGCCCGATGAACCCCTTGGTCAGGTGCAGGTGCGCGGCGAAGACCGCGTCGTCGGCCAGCTCAACCGCCGCCGGTGCCAGCGCGGCGGCGAGCCGGTCGAGCAGCAGCTCCCGGTCGCCGCGCACCAGCACCAGCGCTGGCGCGCCGTCGACCGTCACCACCATGCTCTTGAGCGACTCCTGCGCCGACGCGCCGAGGGCCGCACAGACCGCCTCGATGGTCGCCGCCCCGGGGGTGGGCACCGTCTCGGCGGGCGCCGGATGAGGTTGCACCGCAACGCTTGTCGGCGTACGGCGGGCGGCTTCGACGTTGGCGGCGTAGCTGCCGCCCTCGGTGTAGACGAAGGTGTCCTCGCCGACCTCGGCCGGCGCGAGGAACTCCTCCGACGCGCTGCCGCCCATCGCCCCCGAGTGCGCCTGCACGATGCGGTAGTCCAGGCCGAGCCGGGTGAAGATGCGCTGGTAGGCGCCCCGGTGCGCGTCGTAGGCGGCCTGCAGGCCGGCCTGGTCGAGGTCGAAGGAGTAGCTGTCCTTCATGAGGAACTCGCGGGCCCGCAGGATGCCCGAGCGGGGGCGGAGCTCGTCGCGGTATTTCGTCTGGACCTGGTACAGGATCGCCGGCAGGTCCCTCCACGACGTGTAGAGGTCCTTCGCCATGAGCGTGAAGAACTCCTCGTGGGTGGGCCCGAGCAGCATCGGCGCCCCCCGGCGGTCGGTGAGCCGGAAGAGCTCGGCGCCGTAGTCCTCCAGGCGGCCGGTTGTCTCGTAGGGCTCCTGGGGGAGCAGCGCCGGGAAGTGCACCTCCTGCCCGCCGATGGAGCGCATCTCCTCGTGCACCACCCGCTCGACGTGGTGCAGCACGGCCATGCCCAGCGGCAGCCAGGACCAGATGCCGCTCGCGACCCGCCGGACGTAACCGGCGCGCACCAGCAGCCGGTGGCTCGCCACCTCGGCGTCGGCCGGGTCGTCGCGCAGCGTCCGCACGAACAGATGGCTCATGCGCTCGACGCTGCCGGTCCCGCTGCTGCCCATGGAGTCCACGCTATCCGCGTGCGCCCAGCCGCTTTCGATACACGCCCGCGGTGGCCGCCGGAGTCCTAGCGGTGGCGGAGACCGCGGCGCCGGCGCACGAGCGCGCCCACCGTCCCCGCGGCTGCCAATACGGCTACCACGCCCAGGGCCGGCAGCAGCAGCCCGCCGCGCCGCTGTGAGGGGGCAGGTGGCGACAGATAGCCGATGTCGGTCCCGACCGGGATGTCACGCCCCAGCGCGGCGCCGAGTGACGACCGCGCGAGCGCCGGCGCCAGGTCGATGCCCGTGCACGCCCGGCCGGCACAGGCCCGGGTCTGGGTCAGCGCGCCCAGCACCCGGAGCGGGTGGCCCAGCACGGAGCGGGCGCGCGCGTCCAGCGTGGCCCACCGCCGTGCGTCGATGCCGCTGGTCCGATAGACCTGCGGCAGCAGGCTTCCCGCTGCGGCGACCGCGACCCGATCGTCCAGCGTCCAGGCCCCCGGGAGTGCCTGCCCGGCGGTGCAGGCGCAGTCACCGAAGTCCACGAACGCCTGCCCGGTCGCGCCGAGATAGCCGCGCACGAAGGCCCGGGTCGGCACCGGCCCGGCGTACCCGGGCTCCGCGTCCACCCCGCCGCGCACCTCCACCGCCGGCCCCACCTCGGCCGCCGTGGCCTCCACCAGCCGGCCCCACGCGGTGCCGTGGGCGGCGTCGACGTGCGAGCCGAAGTTGCTGGTGCCCACCACCAGGACGAGCTGCGGGTGCGCGGGGGCGGCGAGCCAACCTCGTGCGTACGCCGCGACGGCGGCCTGCGTCTGCCCCGGCGAGGCGGTCCCCCGGCGGTCCGGCAGCCCGGTCGAGCCCGGCGCCGCGGCGGGGTCGCCGAAGTCCAGGAGAGTGATCGAGCGTGCGGCGCTGGTCGCGTGGGCGGCGTCCGCGGTGCCGAGCGCAGTGAGCCGCCCGGGGTCGAGATCCCCGACGTACCAGCTTGTCCCTACAGGTGTCGTCCCCGGCGGTGTCGGCGCCGCGGCCAGGATGGCGGCGGCGAGCAGACCGATCACCCGCGGGGCCTGTGGACAGCGCGAGCGGGCACCCGGCGATGCTGACAGCATCTGGCGCGTGACGGAGGAGGGAGTCCACCATGGCAGCCATGACAGTTGGCTACGCCGAGCGGCCGGGCATCGCGCGCTGGCCCTACAACATCGCGGGCCGGGCGGTCGAGGACGGCGACACGGTCGTGCTTGCCTGCACCGAGCCCGGCGGCTTCACCGTGGAGGACCTCGAGGCGCTCCCGGAGGACGGGCGCCGGCACGAGCTGCTCGGCGGTGAGCTCGTCGTGAGCGCTTCGCCGAGCAAGCTGCACCAATTTGCGCTCAAAGAGCTCTTCGTGCTCGTCAGGACGGCGCTGCCAAACGACCTCGACGTCTACTTCTCGGCACTCGACATCAGGGTCGGCAGCGACCGGCCGCAGCCCGACCTCCTGGTCATCCCCAGGGAGTCCCTCCACCTCCCCGCGGGCCACCCCGTGCTCGTCGTCGAGGTGCTCTCGCCCTCCACCCGCACCAACGACCTGCAGCGCAAGCGCCGGCGCTATGCCGCCCAGGGCGTCGAGCACTACTGGATCGTCGATCCGCTGGAGCCCTCGCTCCTGGTCCTGGAGCTCGTGGGCGGCAGCTACCGCGAAGTCACACAGGTGCGCGACGACACGGCGTACGACGCGATCCTGCCCTTCGCTGTGCGCGTCGTCCCCGTCGACCTCGTCACCCAGGCCTAGGGCGGTCAGGTGGGCGGATAGAGGGAGTAGGACGGGAAGTTGCCGAAGAGCCGGTCCTCGCCGCCGTCCGCGGGCTCGGTCACCGCCTGCACGAGCAGGTCGCCGCCGACGAAGGCGCCCTTCCACGACGCACCCCGGCCACCGAAGACCTCCTCGCGGTCGCCGCGGGAGCGGGGCTTGTTCACCCCGACCTTGAAGGCTTGCACCTCCTCGGCGACCCGGGCCGCGAGGTCGGTGTCGTCGGTGGCGATCGAGGCGACCAGCGAGCCGTTGCTGGCGTTCATGGCCGCCAGCAGCTCGGCCTCGCTGTCGACCAGCACGATGGAGTCGAGCGGGCCGAACGGCTCGCTGTGGCGCAGCGACCACGACGGCGGCGGCTCCAGCAGGGTCGCAGGCGCGACGTAGGCCGAGGTGTCCTGGCCCGCCAGGAAGCTCCCCTCCGCCAGGTCGCGGCGGACCAGCGGGATGCCGCCGCCGGAGATCGCCTCGGTCCAGGCCTCGGTGATGGCCTGCGCCTTGTCGCTGCTGATCAGCGGTCCGAAGTCGAGGTCGGGGAAGTCGTCGGCCGGGTCGGCGACCGCGAGCGGGTGGCCGAAGCGGATGGAGCCGACGACCGGGAGGTACATCGCCAGGAAGTCGGCGAACAGCTCGCGCTGCACGACGTAGCGGGGGTACGCCGTACACCGCTGCTTGGCGTATTCGAATCCCTTGCGCAGGTGCGGCCCGAGGACGTCCCACTGGGTGAAGTCCCAGACGCCCCAGGCGTTCAGCCCTTCCTGCTCCAGGAAATGCCGGCGGCCGGTGTCGGCGAGGCTGGTCGCCGCCTTGCGCCCGTTGGCCCGGCCGCCGACAAAAGCCAGCGCGCCGATCCCGTCGCCGCGTATGAGCACGTCACCGAGCTGGCCGCCGACACCGGACAGCAGCGTCACCGGCAGGCCGGCGCGGCGCATGAGGGCGTGGGCCAAGGTGAGGCAGTGGAAGCCGCCCTGGCTGGGGGTCTTGGCGACGACGGCGTTGCCGGCGAGCAGCTGCACCAGCTCGGCATGGACCTGCACCGACATCGGGTAGTTCCAGCTGGCGATGTTGCTCACCGGCCCGGGCAGCGGGACCCGGCCGGCGGTCTGCCGCTCGATCTGGTCCAGATACCACCGCACCCCGTCGAGGGCCCGATCGACGTCGGCGCAGGCCAGCCGCCAGGGCTTGCCGATCTCCCAGACGAGCAGCAGCGCGAGCAGGTCGCGCTCGCCCTGCAATGCCTCCACCGCGGCACTGACCCGGCGGCGGCGCTCGTCCAGATCGACGCGTGTCCAGGCAGCGTGCTCGACGACGGCGCTGGCGACGGCGTCAGCAGCGGTCTGGTGGTCCACCCGCGGCGGCCCCTGGATCTGGCTGCCGTCGAGCGGGGAGACGTGCCGGCCGGGACTGCCGACCCGGCGCCACTCGCCACCGACGAGGTTGCGCAGGCGGTCGGTGTCAAAGGCCTCGGGAGCGGCGGCGACGCACCGGGCATAGGTCTCGAGCCAGGACGTGCCGGCCTTCAGCTGCAGCGGCTCGGAGGGCATGCCGGCACGCTAGCCGAGCGGCCCGGTCAGCCCCGAATGAGGGCCCCGGTGTCGCGCACCAGGGCCGTGCGGCCGTCCAGGTCCACCAGCACGCCGGCGGAGATCTGCCCCACCACCTGATACCACCGACCCGGGCCGATCTGTGCCACCTGAGTGCCGGGGGCGGCCGGGTCGTAGACCGCGATCGGGGACAGCACGCCGGCCCAGACCGGGGCGGCCATCGGCGGGGGCTGGTAGGTCACGGGCGCGGGGGCGGCGGCCGGCACCGGCACCGCCGGCTCCGACAGCGCGGACGGCATGGCGGACGGCATGGCGTACGCCGCGGTGGGCGGCTCCCAGCCAGGGCCCGACGCCGGGGCCGGGGCCGCTGGAGCCTGACCGGCGTACCCGGACGTCGGGAACGGCGCCGCGGTCGGCGCACCCGGCCTCCCACCGACACCGCCGACAAGCCGTCGGCGCAGCGGGTGCGTGTCCGGCAGGAGCAGCAGTGCTGCCGTGCCGGCGGCGACGACGAGGATGCCGAGTGTCGTGATCAACGGACCGGGGACCTTGAGGCTGTCGCGGACCGAGTAGTCCAGGCAGAGCACCTCGAGCAGGGCGAACGCGGCGGCGGCGAGGCAGCCGCCGGCCCAGGTGAGGCCGAGCCGTGGGGTGCGCTCCGGTGCCGGTCGGGCCCCGAGCAGCGGCTCGACCACGCCCACCGCGACGGCCAGCAGCACCGGCAGCAGCAGCGGTGACGGCAGCGAGTCCCACAGGTCGAGGGAGCGGTCGCCCTCCCCCACCCAGCCGAGGAACGACCCGATCAGGGCGATGACCGCCCCGCCCACGACGACGGCGTCACCGACCCGCAGGGGCGTCGCGCCGGGCGACGGGGCGGGAACGGGTGTGCTGCTGGGCGTGCTCATGGGTCAGAAGAGTACGGACGCGAAGGTCCCCTCCCGGGCAAACCCGACCCTCGCGTACGCCGCGCGCGCGGCGACGTTGAAGCCGTTGACGTAGAGACTGACCGCCGGCGCGACCGAGCGCAGGGCGTCGGCGGCGACGGCTGCCGTGCCGGCGGCACCGAGTCCGCGTCCCCGCAGCGCCGGGTCCACCCAGACCCCCTGCACCTGGCAGGCATCGGCGGTGGCCGCCCCGATCTCGGCCTTGAACAGCACCCGGCCGTCCTCGATCCTGGCATAGGACCGGCCGGCGGCCACCAGCTCGGCCACCCGCGAGCGGTACAGCGCCCCGCCGTCGCCGACCAGTGGTGACACCCCGACCTCTTCGGTGAACATCGCGATCGCCGCCGGCAGCAACACCTCCAGCTCGTCCGGCCGGACCCGCCGCACGAGCGGGTCCGGTGACAGTCGAGGCGGGTCGCGCAGGACGAGCAGGGGCTGCTCCTCGCGGACCTCCCTGGCCGGTCCCCAGTGGTGCTGCAGCACCTGCCACAGCCCCAGCACCGCGTCGGCCGGCCCGACGATCGAGGAGCAGCGCCGCCCCTGCCGGCGGGCCCGTTCGGCGAAGGCCCGCACCGCCCCGTCGCCGGCACACACCGGGGCGAGGTTGGCCCCGGAGAAACACAGCGCGGTCAGGACCCCGGCCTCGGCGTGCCCCCACACCTCCGCTGCCAGCCGCCACGGCTCGAGTCCCGCTGCCCCGATCCTGGCACCGACGAAGACGTTGGCCACCGGGTCGCGGGCGACGACCTCCAGGGCGGCGACGGTGTCCCGGTCGTCGAGGACCCGCACGGTCGAGGCCCGGAGCAGCACCCGCGGAGACTACGGCGCGCCCGGGTGCGGCCGACCGTTCAGGCGACGCTGACCGACGGCTCCCCGGAGCCGACGCCAGCACGCTCCATCGCCTCGGCCAGCCGCAGCGCCTCCTCGATCAGCGTCTCGACGATGGCTGCCTCCGGCACCGTCTTGATGACCTCACCGCGGACGAAGATCTGGCCCTTGCCGTTGCCGCTCGCCACGCCGAGGTCGGCCTCGCGGGCCTCGCCGGGCCCGTTGACCACGCAGCCCATGACGGCGACGCGCAGCGGCACGGCCATCCCCTCCAGGCCGGCGCTGACCTGCTCGGCCAACGTGTAGACGTCGACCTGGGCCCGCCCGCACGACGGGCAGGACACGATCTCCAGGCCCCGCTGGCGCAGGCCGAGCGACTCCAGGATCTGGGTGCCGACCTTCACCTCCTCCACGGGCGGCGCCGACAGCGAGACCCGGATCGTGTCGCCGATGCCCTCGCTCAGCAACGCCCCGAAAGCGACCGCGCTCTTGATCGTGCCCTGGAACGCCGGGCCGGCCTCCGTCACCCCGAGGTGCAAGGGGTAGTCGCATTGCTGGCTCAGCAACCGGTAGGCCTGCACCATTATCACCGGGTCGTTGTGCTTGACCGAGATCTTGATGTCGCGGAAGTCGTGCTCCTCGAACAGCGAGCATTCCCACAACGCGGACTCGACCAGCGCCTCGGGCGTGGCCTTGCCGTACTTCGCCATGATCCGCTTGTCCAGGCTCCCGGCGTTGACGCCGATCCGGATCGGGATGCCGGCCGCGGCGGCGGCCCTGGCGACCTGGCCGACGTTGCCGTCGAACTCCTTGATGTTGCCAGGGTTGACCCGGACCGCCGCGCAGCCGGCGTCGATGGCCTTGAAGATGTAGTCGCGCTGGAAGTGGATGTCGGCGATCACCGGAAGCTGGCTCTTGCGCGCGATCACGGCCAGCGCTTCGGCATCGGCCGGCTTAGGCACCGCCACCCGCACGATCTGGCAGCCGGCGGCGGTCAGCTCGGCGATCTGCTGCAGGGTGGCGTTGATGTCGTTGGTGAGCGTGGTGGTCATGGACTGCACGCTCACCGGCGCGCCGCCTCCGACCGGGACCGATCCGACCATCAGCGACCGGGTGACGCGACGCGGGGCCAGCGGCCGCGGCGGTGCGGCGGGCATGCCAAGACTCACGGCTGTCACGGCTTCCAGGGTACGGCGGGGTCTCGCCGCCGCCCCGGCCGGCGGGGCTGCCGACGGGCGGCTGCGCTACAGGCGCAGCGGGTGCGCGACGTTGCTGGCCAGCACGAGCACCGACCCGACGGCGATGACGGCGAAGACGGCATAGGACACCGGGGCGAACCGCGCGTAGACATCGGAGATGGAGCCGACCGACAGCTGCCGCCGGCGGCGCAGCCGGTTGCGCAGTCGGTCCACGACGTTGACGGCGATGTGGCCGCCGTCGAAGGGCAGCAGCGGCAGCAGGTTGAGCAAACCGACGAAGAAGTTGACCGACGCGACGATCAGCACCAGCTGGGCGATCCGCACGGCCACCGGCACCCCGCCCTCGCCGGCGATGCCGCCGCTGAGCTGGGCGATGCCGACGACGCTCTGCGGCCCGTCCAGGTTGCCGGCGTTGGCACCGAAGAGCTGGGTGTAGCGCTGCGGGATCTTCGCCACCGCCGCCGGGATGCTGCCGAGCAGTCCCTGGTCTGAGGTGCCGAGCAGCGTCCGCGTCTGCGACCAGGCCTCATCCCAGGACGGCTGGCTGAAGGCGACCGGCCCGCGGGTGAACCCCAGCACGAACCCGGGGCCGCCCTCGGCCTGGCTGCGCTGGACGGCGGCGAGCGTGACGGGCACCTGCAGGTCGACGCCGGCCCGGCGCACTGTGAGCGTGTGCTGCGCGGACGGCGTGGTGCGCAGCAGGTGCGCCACGTCGGTGTCGCGACCGAACGGCACCCCGTCCAGTGCCGCCAGCACGTCACCGACCTGCAGCCTGCCCTTCGCCGGGCTGGGGATGCTCCCGACCGGGCAGCTGCCGTCGACCAGCGGCGGCGGCGTGGCGCCGGAGGGCGTGCTCTGCACAGCGACGCAGTCGCTCACCGCGTCGACCCGTGCGCCGGCGACCGGCCGGGGCGCGAAGAACGCGACGCCCAGGATGAGCAGCACGGCGATGACGAAGTGCGTCGCGGAGCCGGCGGCGAGCACGATCACCCGCTGCGACAGCCGCTTGCGGTGGAACGAGCGAGGCTCGTCCGCCGGCTCGACCTCCTCGAACGGCGTCATCCCGATGATCTTGACGAAACCGCCGGCGAGGATGGCCTTCACGCCGTACTCCGTCTCACCATGCCGGCGGGAGAACAGCGTCGGGCCGAAACCGACGAAGAACTGGGTGGCCTTCATCCCGAACGCGCGCGCGGTGAGGAAGTGACCGGCCTCGTGCACCATCACGCTCGTCAGCAGCGCCACGACGAAGAACACCACGCCCAGCCAGTAGCTCACCCCGCCAGCTCCTTCTCGGTCAATTCCCGCGCGCGCCGACGCGCCCACAGCGCTGCCGCGGTCACGTCCTCCAGTGTCGGGGCCACCACCGACACGTGCTCGGCGAGCACGGCGCCCACCGTGTCGACGATCGCGGGGAAGCGCAGGTGCCCGGCGACGAAGGCCGCCACCGCTTCCTCGTTGGCCGCTGTCAGCACGGCGGTGGCCGTGCCGCCCGTGCGGCCGGCCGCCCGGCACAGGTCGACGGCCGGGAACGCCGCGGCGTCCAGCGGCTCGAAGGTCATGGTGGCCGGTCTGCTCCAGTCCATCGGGGTCGCCGCGTCAGGCACCCGGTGGGGCGCGTCCAGCGCCAGGGATATCGGCAGCCGCATGTCGGGAGGTGAGAGCTGGGCCAGGGTCGATCCGTCGACGCAGGTGACCATGCTGTGCACGAGGGACTGCGGGTGCACGACGACGTCGATGGCGTCGTACGGCGAGCCGGGCAGCAGGTGGCCGAACAGCAGCTGCGCCTCGATCACCTCGAGCCCCTTGTTCATCAGCGTGGCGGAGTTCAGCGTGATGAGCTGGCCCATCGTCCAGGTGGGGTGCGCGAGGGCCTGGTCGAGGGTCACGTCGGCGAGCTCCCCGCGGGCCCGGCCGCGGAACGGGCCGCCGCTCGCGGTGACCACCAGGCCGGCCACCTGGCCGGGGGCGAGGCCGGCGAGGCACTGCAGGATCGCGCTGTGCTCGCTGTCGATGGGCAGCAGCCGGGTGAGCGGGTCGATGACGCCCTGCCGCGCCAGGATGTCCATGACCAACGGGCCCCCGACGGTCAGCGACTCCTTATTGGCCAGGCCGACGGTCCGGCCGGCGGTGAGGGCGGCCAGCGTGGCGGCAAGACCGGCCGCGCCGTCGACGGCGTTGACCACCAGGTCACAACGGCGGGTGGCCAGCTCGGCCACGGCATCGGGCCCGGCGAGCACCCTCGGTGGGTTCCACGCCCCCGCGGCGTACCCCCTGGCCTGGGCCTCGGCGTAGAAGGCGAGCTGCAGGTCCTGGGCCGCGGTGGCCCGGGCGACGGCGACGACCTCGATCCGGTGGGTCATCGCCTGCTGCGCGAGCAGCTTCGGGTCGCTGCCACCCGCGGCGATCCCGACGACCCGGAAGCGGCCGGGCTCGGCCCGCGCGACGACGTCCAGCGCCTGGGTCCCGACGCTGCCGGTGCTCCCGAGGATCACCAGCTCCCGCGTCATGCCCGCCAGTCTCCCCTGCGACGGCCCGCGCGGGGGGCTCAGCCGGCGGCGGCGAGCTGGCCGCAGGCGCCGGCGATCTCGCGGCCCCTGGTGTCGCGCACGGTGGTGGTGACCCCCGCGCCTCGCAGCCGGCGGACGAACTCCCGCTCGCTCGACGGCGCGGTCTGCCGCCAGTCGCTGCCCGGTGTCGGGTTGAGCGGGATGAGGTTGACATGCACCAGCCGGCCGCGCAACAGCCGGGCCAGCAGGTCGGCCCGCTCCGGCTGGTCGTTGACGCCGTTGATCAGCACGTATTCGATGCTCACCCGCCGCCCGGTCGCCGCGCCATAGGCCCAGGCCGCGGCCAGCACCTCGCGCACAGGCCAGCGGGTGTTGACGGGGACCAGGGTGTCGCGGAGCTCGTCGTCGGGGGCGTGCAGCGACAGCGCGAGCGTGACGGGGAGCCCCTCCCGCGCGAGGCGACCGATCGCGGGCACCAGCCCGACGGTGGAGACGGTGACCGAGCGGGCCGACAGACCCAACCCGTCCGGCGCCGGCGAGGTCAGCCGACGCAGCGCCGCGACCACCCGCGCGTAGTTGGCGAGCGGCTCCCCCATCCCCATGAAGACCACGTTGGACAGCCGCGCCGGCGCCCCGGTCTCGCCGTGGGCGGTGTCCCTGGCGGCGGCGACGACCTGCTCGACGATCTCCGCGGTCGACAGGTTGCGGGTCAGCCCGGCCTGGCCGGTCGCGCAGAAGGGGCAGCCCATCCCGCAGCCGGCCTGGCTGGAGACGCAGACGGTGGTGCGCTCGGCGTAGCGCATCAGCACGCTCTCCACGAGCGCACCGCCGGTGGCGCGCCACAGGGTCTTGCGGGTCGCGCCGTCGTCGCAGGCGACCGTGCGCACCGCGTCCAGCAGCGGTGGCAGCAGCGCGGCCCGCAGCCGGTCGCGCTCGGCGGCGGGCAGGTCGGTGAGGGGGCCGTCGTCGGTCAGGCCGTAGTAATGCCTGGCGAGCTGCTCGGCCCGGTACGCCGGCAGGCCGAGCGCCGCCGCCGCCGCCCGGCGCCCCTCGCGGTCGAGGTCGGCGAGGTGGGTGGGCGGCTTCGGTGCCCCGCGGGGAGACGCGAAGACCAGCCGCGGCCGGTCCCCCGCCTGCACGCTCACGACTCAGTGTCCCACCGGGGCGAAGGCGGCCAGCAGCAGCCAGGCGACGGGCGCGCAGACGAGCAGCGAGTCCAGCCGGTCCAGCAGCCCCCCGTGGCCGGGCAGCAGCGCGCCCATGTCCTTGATGCCCAGGTCCCGCTTGAGCGCGGACTCCCCCAGGTCGCCCAGCGTCGCACCCACCGCCATCGCCAGGCCGAACACCACGCCCTGCCAGACCGCGACGTGCAACGTGAAGTGCAGCAGCAGGGTGCCCACCACCGCGCAGGTGGCGAGCGAGCCCACGAACCCCTCGACCGACTTGCCCGGGCTGATCGCCGGCGCCAGCTTGTGCCGGCCGCCGGTCAGCACGCCGACGGCGAAGCCGCCGATGTCGGAGAACACGGTGGTGCAGATGAAGGCGAAGACCCGCCGCGGCCCGTCTGCCGGCGCGGCGAGCAGCACGGCAAAGGCGGCCAGGAAGGGCACGTAGACCGCGGCGAAGACGGTCGCGGCCACGTCGGGCAGCAGCTGGCCGTCGTACCCGGCCCGGGACCCGAGGTCCGGGGCGACCCGCACCGCGACGGCGACCAGCACCGTCACCAACAGCGCGGCCACCACGGCCTCGGTGCCGGCCGGGTAGCCGACCGCGACGGTGAGCGCCCCCCCGACGACGAGCGGGACGAGCGGCGGACGCAGGCCACCGACGCGCAGGGCCCGGACGAGCTCGAGCAGACCGTACGCCGCGGCGGCCGAGATGATCAAGACGACTATCGGCCGGAAGACGAACAGCGGCACGCTGAACCCGACCGCCATCGCGACCCCGACGCCGATCGCCACCGGCACGTCGCGGCCCGCCCGCGAGGCCTTGGCGGCGGCGGGGACGGCGGATTCGGTGACCGGGGTCTGGACCACCTCAGACCTCGAGCAGCTCGGACTCCTTGGCGCGCAGCAGCTCCTCGACGGCCGAGACGTAGCGCCCGGTCGTCTCCTCGAGCTCCTTCTCCGCGCGGTGCACGTCGTCCTCGCCGGCCCCGCCGTCCTTGGCGATCTTGGCCAGCGCCTCCATGCCGTGCCGGCGAATGGCCCGGATCGAGACCCGGGCGTCCTCGGCCTTGGTGCGCACCACCTTCACCAGGTCGCGGCGGCGCTCGGTGGTGAGCTCGGGGAAGATCACCCGGATGAGCGAGCCGTCGTTGCTGGGGTTGACGCCAAGGTCGCTGCCCCGGATCGCCTTCTCCACGGCCTGCAGCTGCGTCTTGTCGTACGGCGTGATCACCGCCATCCGCGGCTCCGGCACGGTGATCCCGGCCAGCTGGGGGACGGGGGTCATCGAGCCGTAGTAGTCGACCACGATCTTGCCGAACATCGCCGCCGTGATGCGGCCGGTGCGGACGGCGGCGAAGTCCTCCCTGGCCACGCCGACGGCCTTGTCCATCTTCTCCTCGGCTTCGAAGAGGGTGTCGTCGATCATGAGGGCCTTCCCGGTCAGTGGACGAGCGTGCCGATCTTCTCACCGCGGACGGCACGCGAGATGTTGCCGTCGGTGAGCAGGTCGAACACCACGATCGGCAGCGCGTTGTCCATGCACAGGCTGATCGCGGTGGCGTCGGCGACCTTGAGTCGGCGGTCGAGCACCTCGGCGTAGGCCAGGTCGTCGAACTTGACCGCGTCGGGATTGGTCCGCGGGTCGCTGTCGTAGACGCCGTCGACCTGCTTGGCCATCAGCAGGGCGTCCGCGCCGATCTCCAGCGCCCGCTGCGCGCCGGCGGTGTCGGTGGAGAAGAACGGCGCCCCAAGACCGGCGACGAAGATCACCACACGGCCCTTCTCGAGGTGCCGGATGGCCCGCCGGGGAACGTAGGGCTCGGCGACCTGGGCCATCGGGATTGCCGTCTGCACCCGGGTGTCGATCCCCTCCCGCTCGCAGAAGTCCTGCAACGCCAGGCCGTTCATCACGGTGGCGAGCATGCCCATGTAATCGGCGCGGGGCCGCTCCATGCCCCGCTCGGACAGCTGGGCGCCCCGGAAGTAGTTGCCGCCGCCGACCACGACCGCGACCTCGACGCCGCTCCTGGCGACATCGGCGATCTGCCGCGCGATGGTGGCCACGACGTCGGGGTCGACCCCCCAGTCACCGTCGCCGGCAAACGCCTCGCCCGAGAGCTTCACCAGCACCCGGGCCCACCGCGGCTGGCTCATTCAGGCAGCGCCGACCTCGAAGCGCACGAAACTCGTGACGCTCACGCCCGCGTCGGCGAGGACCTGCTTGACGGTCTTCTTGCTGTCGCGGACGGACGGCTGCTCCAGCAGCACGACGTCCTTGTAGTAGCCCTGCACCCGGCCGTCGACGATGCGGGCGAGGGCCGCCTCGGGCTTGCCCTCGGTGCGTGCGATCTCCTCGGCGATGCCCCGCTCGCGCTCGATAGCCGCGGCCGGGACCTCCTCACGCGTGACGTACTGCGTGGCTGGCAGTGCCGCCGCCTGCATGGCGACCCCACGGGCGGCCTCCGCCCCGGCCGCGCTGCCGCCCTGAAAGGCGACGAGGACCCCGATCTGCGGGGGCAGGTCGGCGGCCTTCTTGTGCAGGTACGTCGCGACGGTGCCCTCCAGCCGGGCGTAGCGCCGGAGCTCGATCTTCTCGCCCAGGCTGGCGGAGGCGGCGGTGACCGCCGCCTCGACCTGCTGGCCGTCGGCGAGGGTCTCGGCGAGCAGCGCCGGCAGATCCGCCGGCGCCGTCTTGGCAGCGTGGGCCACCACGTCGGTCGCGAGCTGCAGAAGCTGCTCGTTCTTGGCGACGAAGTCGGTCTCGCAAGCCAGCTCGATGATGGCCCCCTCGGCGGCGGCGATGAGCCCGTTGGTCGCGGTCCGCTCGGCGCCGCGCTTGACGGCCTTCGCCGCGCCCTTCTTGCGCAGCTCGTCGATCGCGGTGTCCTTGTCGCCGTCGGCCTCGACCAGGGCCTTCTTGACGTCGCTCATGCCCGCGCCGGTGATCTCGCGGACCTGCTTGATGAGTGCTGCGGTGACCTCTGCCATCTCTCTCTTCGTCTCAGTGTCTCGGAGCGTGCGGGGTGGGTCAGCGCGCGGGGTGGGTCAGGAGGAGGGGGCGTCGCCAGCGATGGAGGCGCCGCCGGAGTTGGACCAGCCAGCACCCTCGACGGCGTCGCCAACGCCGGCGCTGACGGCAGCGGCCGCGGCCTCCCCGGTGACGAGGGCCTCGCTGCCGACGACGGCGCCGACCGGCTCCTGCACCGCCGGCTGCGGCTCGGGCGCCGGCGCCTCCGCGACGGGCAGCCCGGCGATGTCGGAACCGCCCGCCGCGCCGGCGGCCTGCTGGAGCTCCCAGTCGGCGAGCGGCGCGTCGGTGCCGCCCAACGGGGGTTCCTCCGCGTCCTCGCGCCCGGCGTTCGCGCTGATCGCTGCGCGCTGCTGCAGGCCCTCCGCCACGGCGTCGGCGATGACCCGCGAGAACAGCTGGGCGGAGCGGATCGCGTCGTCGTTCGCGGGGATCTTGTAGTCCACGACGTCGGGGTCGCAGTTGGTGTCCAGGATCGCCACGATCGGGATGCCGAGCTTGCGGCACTCGTCGACCGCGATGTGCTCCTTGTTGGTGTCCACGATCCAGACGGCGCTGGGCACCTTGCTCATGTCCCGGATGCCGCCGAGCGTGCGCTCCAGCTTGTCCTTCTCGCGCTGCAGGACCAGCGTCTCCTTCTTGGTCAGCAGGGCGTCGCTGCCGTGGGTCTCGATCTGCTCGAGCTCCTTCAGGCGCTGCAGCCGCTTGTAGACGGTGGAGAAGTTGGTGAGCATGCCGCCCAGCCAGCGCTGGTTGACGTAGGGCATGCCGACCCGGGAGGCCTGCTCCGCGATCGCCGCCTGCGCCTGCCGCTTGGTGCCGATGAACATGATCGAGCCACCGTGGGCGACGGTCTCCTTGACGAAGTCGTAGGCCCGGTCGATGTAGGCGAGCGTCTGGGTGAGGTCGATGATGTAGAGCCCGTTGCGCTCGGTGAGGATGTAGCGCTTCATCTTCGGGTTCCACCGCTTGGTCTGGTGACCGAAGTGCGCACCTGCCTCGAGCAGCTGCTTGATGCTGACGACCTGGGCCATCCGGGTGCTCCTGTGCTCGGTTACCTGCCGGCGGCCGGGTGGCCGTCGGCACCTGACGCCCGGGTGGCCGGGCCGGCATCCGCCGGACCGAGATGGCCGACCTCCAGTGCAGGAGGGTGGGCGTGCGAAGTCAGCCGGTCGCCCGGCTGCTGAGATCGAGTGTACGGCGTAGGCCCGCGCCCCCGGCCCGGCCGGATCCCCTCCCCCACGCGCACCGGTGATCAAGGACGCGTGATCACCGGTGCCGGCGAGGGCCGGTGTTGGGCTTGCGGCGACACCGGTGGTCTTGGTGCTGACCGATGCGTGATCACCGGTGTCGGGAGGGCGCGTTTCCGGGCCGGTGGGCGCACCGGTGATCATGGCGGGCGCCTGGGGACGGGCCGGACTGCCGTCCCCAGCTCGCCGCAGCGCAGCCCTCCCTCGCCCCGGACCGAGGCAGGGTCGGCGGGTGCCGCGCCGTCTGCTTGCCTGCCTGCTGCTCGGCCTCGTGCTGGGCCTGTTGGTCGCCGGACCGGTCGGCCCGTCGTCACCTGCTGTCCGGCTGGCCGGCGCGGTGGCGCCCACCGTGCCATCCGCAACCACCGGGTGGCAGGCACCGCTGCCCCTGCCGCTCGCGGTGGTGCGGCTGTTCGCCCCGCCACCGACGCGGTACGCCGCAGGTCACCGGGGCGTAGACCTCGCCGCGCCGCCCGGCGCCACAGTCACGGTGGCCGGGGCCGGGACGGTGGCCTTCGCCGGGGTGCTCGCCGGCCGGGGGGTGGTGTCGGTGCGGCATGCGGACGGGCTGCGCACGACGTACGAGCCGCTCACGGGTCTGCGCGTGCACCGCGGCACTGCCGTTGCGGCTGGGGCCCCACTGGGACTGCTCGCCACCGGCCACGCCGGGTGCCCGACGAGCGCCTGCCTGCACTGGGGCCTGATCAGTGACGGGACGCTGCGACCTCCCGGCTACCTGGACCCGCTCCTGCTGCTCGGCCGCGGCCCGCCCCGGCTGCTCCCGCTGGACCCGCTGGTCCTGCCCGAGCTGCGACCCTGAGGGCGCCGAGGGCGCCCGGACCGTTCAGTCGCTGCTGTCGGAGATCTTGCCGCGCAGCTGCAGGACGGCCTTCGTATGCATCTGGCAGATGCGGCTCTCGGTGACCCCGAGGACCTGGCCGATCTCGGCAAGGGTCAGGCCCTCGTAGTAGTAGAGCGTGACGACGATCTTCTCCCGCTCGGGCAGGGTGTTGATCGCCTGCGCCAGCAGGACCTTGGTCTCCTCCGACTCGAAGGCCTGCACCGGGTCCTCGACCCGGGTGTCCTCCAGGGTGTCGCCGAGGCTGACCTTGTCGCCGCGCTCCCCGTTGACGTTGAGCAGCTCGTCCAGGGCGACCACGTTGACATAGCTGACCTGGCTGAAGATCGCGTGCAGGTCCTCCAGCCGGATCCCGAGCTCGGCCGCGACCTCGGGCTCGGTGGGCGAGCGGTGCAGGCGGGCCTCGAGGCCGGCGTAGGCCTTCTCCACGTCGCGGGCCTTGCTGCGCACCGAGCGGGGGATCCAGTCGATCGAGCGCAGCTCGTCGATGATGGCACCTTTGATGCGGCTGATTGCATAGGTCTCGAACTTGATGGCGCGCTCCAGGTCGAACTTCTGGATCGCGTCGATCAAGCCGAAGATGCCGTAGCTGACGAGGTCCGCCTGCTCGATATTGGGCGGCAGGCCAACTCCCACCCGGCCGGCGACGAACTTCACCAGCGGTGAGTAATGCAGGATCAGCCGCTCACGCAGCGCCTGGTCGTCGCTCTGCTTGTAGTCGCGCCACAACTCGGCGACGGCCGCGTCGACGCTGGCCTTGGTGGCCGCCTTGTCCGCCGCCACCTGCTCGGCCGGCGTGAGCTGGGGCGCGTCGCCGTTCAGCGGCTCGGCGAGGGCGGTCGCGCCGTCGGGGGGGGACTTGTCCACCGTCTCATTCTGCCCTGTGCCCATCACCGTGCGTGCCCGGTTGGCCAGGGTCGTCGGGACAGCCTCACGCCCGGGGGTGCGCGCGCTCATAGGTGGCCCTCAGTCGCTCGGCACTGACGTGGGTGTAGATCTGCGTGGTCGCGACACTAGCGTGACCCAACAGCTCCTGGACGGCCCGCAGATCGGCCCCGCCTTCGAGCAGATGGGTCGCCGCGCTGTGCCGCAGCGCATGCGGCCCGACCCCCGCGGTGCCGTCGCCGGCGGTGGCGCGGTGGACCGCCGTGCGGACGGTGCGCGGGTCGACCCGGCCGCCCCGCGCCCCCAGCAGCAGCGCGTCCCCGCTCGGGGCACCCAGGAGCACCGGCCGCCCCGCGCTGAGCCAGCGGTCGATCGAGCCGCCGGCTGGTACGCCGAAGGGCACGGTGCGCTCCCGGCCGCCCTTGCCCAGCACGCGCACAGTGCGCCGCCGGTGGTCGACGTCGCGGAGGTCGAGGCCGCAGAGCTCCGAGACCCGCACCGCGGTGGCGTAGAGCAGCTCCAGGGCGCACCGGTCGCGCAACCCCACCGCCACCGCGACGGGGTCGACGGGGGTGCCGGGGGTGCCGTCGCCGGCCGGCAGCGGGGCCGCGTCGAGGACGGCCGCGGCCTCCGCGGCGCCGAGCACCCTGGGCAGGTGCCGCTGCGCCCGCGGACTGGCCAGCCGCGGGCCGGGGTCGGAGCCGAGCCACCCCTGCCGCACGCCGTACGCCGTGAAGACCCGCGCGGCGGACGCCCTGCGGGCGAGCGTGGCCCGGGAGGCGCCACCCGATCGCAGCCGCGCGAGCCAGCTGCGCAGCACGGCCAGGTCGAGCTGTCCGGGGTCGGCGTGACCCATCCTGGCCGCGTGGTCCAGCAGCCCCGCGACGTCGCCGGCGTAGGCGCGGACGGTGTGCGGTGAGCGCCCCTGCTCACTGGCCAGGTGCCGGGTGAACTGCGTCAACGCCTCGGTCGCGGCGGGGGTGAGCTCAGCAGTCACAGCGGGTCGGTCACCGGGACCAGCGGGTGGATGCCCGGCGCCGCCGCGAGGTGGTCGCCGGCAACCTGGAACGCGGTGGCGATGTGGGGGGTCTGCAGGTGGGCGTCGGCGGCGGCCTGGTCTCGCCAGCGCTCGACCGTGATGAACGTGCGGGGGTCCGCGGCCGACGCGTACAGCTCGTAGGACAGGCAGCCCTGCTCCGCGCGGGTCGGCGCCACCAGCTCGGCAAGCGCCCCGCAGACCACGTCCTCGGAGCCCTCCGTGGCGACGAGCACCGCGACCACCTGAAGATCCGCCATGCGACCGACGGTAGCCCCGGGGGTGAGGCTGGGTGGGTGAGGCTGGGTGGGTGAGCCCCGCCGCGCCCCCTGCCGGGCCGCCCCTGCCCACCGACGCGACCCGACGGCGGGACCTGCGCCGGGCGAAGGGCGGCGCGGCCGCACTGCTGCTCGCCGCCGCCGCGGTCTTCGCCGGGACCTACGCCGCGGGCGACGGGGGGCGCGGCGTGATCGGGTTCCTGCGGGCGGCGGCCGAGGCCGCGATGGTCGGCGGCCTGGCCGACTGGTTCGCGGTGACGGCGCTGTTCCGGCATCCGCTGGGGCTGCCCATCCCGCACACGGCGCTCGTCCCGCGGCGCAAGGACGCCATCGGCGCCAGCCTCGGCAGCTTCGTCACCGACCACTTCCTCGCCGGCGACGTGGTCGCCGCCCGGCTGCACGACGCCCGGCTGGCGGACCGGGTCGGACGGTGGCTGGCCGACCCCCGGCACGCGTCGCGAGTCGCCGTCGAGGCGGCGGGGCTGCTGCGGGCCGGGCTGCGGGAGGCCCGGCGGGGCGACGCCGGACGTGTGGTCGCGCGCGCCGCGCTCGGCCGACTGGCGACGGCCGATCTCGCGCCGCTGACAGGGCGGGCACTCGCCGGCCTGATGCGGGATCACCGGCACGTGCCGGTGATCGACCTCATCGTGCTGTCCTCGGGACACTGGCTGGAGCGCAACCGCCCCGAGGTGCTGGCGGCCATCCGGCGGGTGACGCCGGGTGGCATCCCGTGGTTCGTCAAGGACCCGCTCGTAGAGCGGGTCTACGCCAGGGCGCTGGAGCTGGCCGAGGAGGTGCTGGTCGACGCCGAGCACCCGCTGCGTGCCAGCGTGGACCGGCTGGTGACCGACTACGCCGCCGACCTTCAGGGCGGCACCCGGGCCCGCGCCCAGTTCGAGCGGTTCCTCGCCGACGTCGCCGACTCGCCCCGGGCGGAGGTCGCGGTGCGCGAGCTGCTCGACCGGGTGCTGGCGCTGCTGTCGGACCTGGCCGGCGAGCAGGGCGGCGCCGTGCAGACCACGCTCGCGGACACCTTGATCGAGCTGGGCGGCCGGCTGCGCGACGACGCCGAGTTCGCCGCCAGGATGGAGGCGCGGGCCGAGCGGCTGGTGCGCGGCGCCGTCGACCGCTACGCCGGTGAGTTCGCCCGGCTCGTCAGCGACACCGTGGCCCGCTGGGACGCCGAGGAGACCACCCGCAGGATCGAGCTGCAGATCGGCCGCGACCTGCAGTTCATCCGGGTGAACGGCACCGTGGTGGGGGCGCTCGCCGGGGTGGGCATCCACGCGGTGGCCGTGCTGGCCGGCGGCTGACGTGGGCGGCACGCCGGCCACCGGGCGTCACCCCCCCACCGGGGCGTCCCGGGCGGACGGTCGCCTTCCCATCGCCGTGAGTCGCCAGCCGCCGCCCGCGTGCTCGACGAGGCCTGCCTCCTCCAGGCAGGACAGCTCCACGGCAGCCTGCCGGGCTGCCACCCGGGCGATCGCGGCGATGCGGTCGAGCGGGGCGGGGCTCCGGCTCGGCACCGCGTCCAGCAGCCTCGCCACCTCGGCCCGCAGCCCGTCCCGGGGGTCCCCTCCTCCCGGTTCGAGCGCCAGCTCCTGCTGGCTGCCCACCGCCAGCGGCGACCCCAGCGGCATCGCCACCCCCAGCACGTCATCGGCGTCGGTGGCCAGCAGGGCGTGGCCGCTGCGGATCAAGCGGTTGCAGCCGACGCTCATGGGGCTGGTGACGGGCCCGGGCACGGCGAGCACCGGACGCGCGATCGCGCGGGCGTGCCGGCAGGTGTTCAGCGCGCCGCTGCGCGGCCCCGCCTCCACCAGCACGGTCGCGCGGGATAGGGCGGCGATCAGCCGGTTGCGCCGCAGGAAGCGCTGCCGGAACGGCGCGTACCCCGGTGGCACCTCGCTGACCAGGGACCCCTCCCGCCGGATCCGCTCCAGCAGGGCACTGTGGCTGCGCGGATAGGGCACGTCGACACCGCCGGCGAGCACGGCGACCGTGGGGGCGTCGCCGGCGATGGCGCCCTTGTGCGCGCCCGCGTCGATCCCGAACGCCGCGCCGCTGACCACCACCGCGCCGCGCAACGCGAGGCCGGTCCCCAGCTCCGCCGCGACGTGCAGGCCGTAGCCGGAGGCGGCCCGTGCCCCGACCACTGCCACCGCCCGGGCCGACGCGTCCGCGAGCGACAGCGGGCCGAGCACCCACAGCGCCAGCGGCTCCCGCATCCACTCGTGCGGTGGCGCCTCCTCGTAGTCCGCCGTCGCCAACCGGTCCACCGGCAGCGGCCAGTCCTCGTCACCAGGCACGAGCAACCGGCCGCCGAGGTGGGCCACTCGCGCGAGGTGCCGGGCCGGCATCGCCGCCGCCCGGACCTCCGCGTCGAGGGCCCGCCACACCTCGACCGCCCCGCGCTCGGCCACCCTCCTGGCGGTCCCGACGTCGCCCGGCTCGCAGACCGCGGTGAGGCCAGCCCTGGCGAGCCGCTCGTCCTCGCTCACCGGTGTCATGCCGCCTGCTCCCCCTCGGTGGCCTGGCGGCGCAGGCTCAGTGCCGCCCGCACATGGCCCTGGTCAGGACGGGCCACCCCGTCGAGGTCGGCCAGCGTCCACGCGACGCGGAGCACGGAGTCCACGCCCCGCAGCGACAGCTTGCCGTTGCCGGCGAGCAGATGGCTCGGGCGCTGCGCACCTCGCGCCGGTGGCCAGCGGTGCTGCAGCACTGGACCCGGCACCTCGCCGTTGGTCCGCCAGGGGGTGCCCTCCAGGCGCGTCGCCGCGAGCCCGCGGGCCGACGCCACCCGGGCCGCCACCGTCGCGGTCGTCTCGTTGGCCGACGGTCCGGTGGCGAGGTCGGCCTGCGTCACCGGGGCGAGCCGCAGCTGGAGGTCGACCCGGTCGAGCAGCGCGCCCGAGATGCGACTCAGATAGGTGCGCCGCGCCTCGGGACGGCAGCTGCAGTCGAGCGGGCCGGCTCCTGACACCGCGCAGGCGCAGGGATTGGCCGCCAGGATCAGGCTGAACCGGGCCGGAAAGCGCGCGCTGCCACCGGTGCGGGCAACGTCGACGTGCCCCTTCTCCAGGACCGTGCGCAGCGCCTCGAGCGGTCCCCTGCCGAACTCCGGGGCCTCGTCGAGGAAGAGCACGCCGCGGTGCGCGAGCGAGCAGGCCCCCGGGCGCAGCCGCGTGCTGCCACCGCCCACGAGCGCCGTCGCGGACGTCGTGTGGTGCGGCGCGCGCATCGGGGGCCGCACCACGAGCGGGCTGCCGGCGGGCAGCAGGCCGGCGACGCTGTGGACCGCGCTGACCTCGAGGGCCTCGGCCGCGGAGAGGTCGGGGAGCAGTCCGGGGAGCCGCTCGGCCAGCATCGTCTTACCGCACCCCGGCGGCCCCTGCAGGAACAGGTGGTGGCCGCCGGCCGCCGCCACCTCGACCGCCCACCGACCGGTCGCCTGACCCGCGACCTGGCAGAGGTCACGGGCGAGCGCCGCCTCGGGGTCGGGCGGCGCGGGACGGGGCGCCGGCTCCGGGTCCTCGACCTGCTCACCCCGCAACCGGGCCACGAGCATGGTCAGCGAGCTGACACCGGTGACCTGCGCGCCCGGGACCAGCCGCGCCTCGGCCATGCAGGCCATGGGCACCACCACCCGCGGCACACCGGCCCGCACCGCGGCGAGCACGGCTGGCAGGATGCCGACCACCGGCCGGACCCGGCCGTCCAGGCCCAGCTCTCCCAGCACCACCAGCCCGCTGACGGCGGCCGGGTCCAGCGCCCCGGCTCCCGCCAGCACGGCGACGGCGATCGCCAGGTCGAAGCTGCTCCCCGCCTTGGGCAGAGTGGCCGGGGACAGCCCGACGGTGATGCGCTTCGCCGGCCAGGTCTGCCGACTGTTGACCACCGCCGCGCGCACCCGGTCCCGCGCCTCGGTGACGGCCGTGTCCGGCAGCCCCACCACGGTGAGCATGGGGAGCCCCTGCGCGAGGTCGGCCTCCACCTCGACCAGCGCGCCGTCCACGCCGGACAACGCGACCGACCAGGTCCGCGCGCAGGTCACCACCCTCACCACCCACCGCACCGGGGCGACCCTGGTGGCCGCCGCCAGACCACTCTGCGGCGTACGACGGGCGGCAGGCCGTGGGTCCGCCCCGGTTGGGGACAGCCCGGCCGACCGTCCACAGCCCCCTGCGGCTGGGGTTCGCTGGCACCGTCCTCCCCCACCGCGGCCGCTGGGGCGACGGCCGCGCCGGCGTGGAGCGGAGGCCGGCCGCGGCACCGCTGGCGCTACGTCGGGGTCTACGCCGAGGAGCTGATGCTCGGCGTCGCCGACGTGGCCGTCGCCGGCGTGCTGCGCCAGACGTTCTGGTCGATGTGGGACGTGCCCACCGACCGGCTGCTCGGCCGCGCCAGCGCCTGGCGCCACAGCGTCACCCGGGACGGCTCCAGGATGCTGGTGCGCGACGGGAGCGTCGCGATCGACGTCGTCGTGGACGAGGCGGCCGGCGTGGAGACCATCAGTCGCAGCGGGACCCAGCTCGCCTGGACGCGCAACAGGCGGCGATCCCGGCGCACGTCCGGCTCACCCTCGACGGCAGCACCAGGGAGCTCGACGCGCTCGCCTGCGTCGACGACAGCGACGGCCATCACGCCCGGCACGTCGCCTGGCGCTGGTCCACCGGCGTCGGGCGGCTGGCTGGCGGCGCGGTGGTGGGGTGGAACCTCGTGGCCGGCATCCACGACGACCCGGTGGCGAGCGAGCGCACCGTCTGGGTCGACGGCGAGCCGCACCAGGTCGGTCCGTCGGTCTTCGCCGATGATCTGACGGCGGTGACGACCGATGGGCTGGTGCTGCGCGCCGCGGTGGGCCCGGTGCGGGTGGCCGACGACAACCGGTTGCTGGTGCGCAGCCGCTATCGACAGCCCTACGCCCGCATCAGCGGGAGCCTCCCCGGTGCCGGGGAGCTGGCCACCGGCTGGGGGGTGATGGAGGAGCACGACGTCCACTGGTGAGTGCAGTGGTGAGTGCACTGGTGACCGCCCTGGTGAGTGCACTGGTGACCGCCCTGGTGCGGATCAGAACGCCGCCCGCACGTGCTCCACGGTGACACCCTGGGATCCCCGCAGCACGCCAACGACGTCGAAGCGCAGGTCGACCGCGTGCGTGCCGTGCGCGGCGAGCCAGGCGACGGCGAGGTGCCGCACCCGGCGCTGCTTCGCCAGGGTGACCGCCTCCAGCGGGCTGCCGAAGCCGACTCCCGACCGCGTCTTCACCTCCACGAAGACCAGCACCCTGCCGTCGCGCGCGACGACGTCGATCTCGCCGCCCCCGGTGCGCCAACGCCGGTCGAGCACCTGCATGCCGGCGGCCACGAGATGCGCGGCGGCGACGTCCTCGCCCCACGCGCCGAGCACATCCTTGGCCCGCACCATGGCCGCCTCCCCGCCTCATCGCCGAGGGTTGCCCACGGAGGCCTACCAGCGGGAGCCGTCGGGTCCAGGCTGTGGACGGCGTGCTGCGAGGTCCACAGGGCCTCGGCGCGCTGTCGCAGCTTTAGTGCAGCCGGGTGGCCGCCCCCGGTCCCACGACGGGCTCGCCGGCGCCGCCGGCCGGCAGCACGGGCGGGGCCCAGGCGGGCAGCGCGGCGACCAGGGGCCGCGAGCCGAGCCGGGGCGGGGGCGGGCCAGACGGGGGAGGTGGCGGCGGCAGGACGTGGGCAGCCGCGCGCGCTGCCACCGTGACGAGCACGGTGCAGCCCGGCGTGCGCGCCACCACACCGCCGACGGCGGCCTCGACCCGCACGACGTAGCTGTACCGGCCGCCGGCGACCACCTCGACGTCCCGCCAGCCGCTGCCCCTGGCCCGGGTGCGGCGCATCGGCGCGTCGGGGTCGTCGAGCCGGCGGCGCTCGACGACGACGTCGCTGCCCGGGGGCGCATGCCAGGTCAGGGTGATGCCGTCGGGGTCGTTGGCGACCCGCAGGTCGTGTACGTCGGGGACCACGGGCTGCGGTTCGGTCGCGGCCACCGCACTGCGCCGGCTGCCGACGACGGCTGTCACCTCGTGCCAGACCAACGACGCTCGCGGCAGGTCGGTGTCGACCGCCTCGCAGCGCGTGGTGAGGCCCAGCTGCCGCTCGACCCGGCCGCCCATGGCGTCCCGGGTGACGCGCACGACCGACCAGGTGCGGCCGCGGGGCGAGGCTGGCGGGTCCCACCGCAGCCGCATGGTGACACCGTCCAGGGTGGCCGTGAGGCCGTCGGCTCCGCCCACGGGCACGGTTGCCAGCGCGGTGGTGGCCTCCTCGAGGTCGGCGACGCCGTCCAACACGGCGTAGAGCGCCGTCTCGCGGGCCTCCTCGGGCAGCCCGAGCGCGACGGCGGTGGCGGCCCTCGCCTCCGTCAGCCAGCGGTGCAGCTCCTCGTGGCGCTGCTGCGGAAGCGCGCCGGACGGCCCGGCGAGATCGGGCGCGAGCCGCCTCAGCCGCTGCAGCCGCTGGGCCGCGGCGGTCAGCCGTCGCAGCCCCACCTCGCGCTCGACCTGGCGCCACTCCTCCTCGGCCTGCACCCGCGAGCCGCCGACGGGACCGGAGCTGGCCGGCACCAGAGTCGGCGTACTGAACGCCTGGCGTCCCTCCGGCTGCTGGCAGGTCGGGCAGGGCTCGGGCGCGGCCGACATGGTCACCGGGATGCCGGCCGAGGCGGCGGCACCGCGGACCACGGACCGGGCCTGCTCGGCGCTGAGGCCGGTGCCCAGCGCGACGCACTCACGCCCGAGCGCTTCGACGTCGGGCGGCCACAGCTCCCCGTCCACGACGGCCAGCTCGAGCACGCGGTCGAGCATGCGCTCCTGCACCTCGCCGAGCAGCCCGGCGAGGTAGGCAGCCCGCTGGTGCGGATCGAGGAGCAGGGCCCGCACCTGGGTGAGGAGGTCCGCGTGCACGGTCTTGTCCCGGTCGTGTGCCCGGCCGAGGTTGTCGCCGACCAGCTCGGCGTGGCGCAGCTCCAGCTCCTGCGTGGAGGCGGTGGCGGACAGCCCGAGGAAGGCCCACAGCGAGGCCGCCCTGGCCCGATCGCCGCGGATGGCCAGCTCATCGAGGCTGGCGCGCACCTGCAGCCGGACCGCGGCCGGCAGCGGCTCGGCGCCTGAGCCGTCGTCGAGGACGTCGTACGCCGCGAGCTTGCCGTCCAGGGCGTCCTGTGTCAGCCCCTCACGCAGCGCCAGCCGCTCGATCAGGGCGAGCCGGCCCCGTGGCACGCCGCCGTGCCGCTGGACCACCGAGCGGAGCACCCGGTCGAACCGGGCCGACCGCGCGCTCTCCTGGGCCCGCCGGACGCCCTGCACGCGCAGCCTCGCGAGCGCCCGCCGCTGCGGGTCGAGCAGGACGGCCTCGAGCTCGGCCCGGTGCCTGACCAGCTCGCCCACCAGCCCCTTGTAGCGCGGGCTGTTGCGCTCGCGCTGCCAGAAGCCGACCACCTCGACCAGCCGCTCGCGCAGCACGACCGTGTCGTCGCAGTCGATCCCGACGCCGAGCAAGGTGAAGGGGTCGTCCAGGCTGACCACCCCGCCGGCCAGCAGCGGTGCCAGCACGCGTTTGCGATAGTCGTTGCCGTCGAACCCCAAGGGGCGCGCGGTCGGCTCCCCGCCGGTCACGTCGCTCAGGCGCGCTGCTGGAGCGCGGCGACCTTCGCCGACTCCTCGGCGCGCATGCTGGCGCTGCTCACGCCGGCCTCGACCCGCAGCACCAGCGGCTCGGAGACGGCGTGGTGTCGGGCGACGACCTGGATGGTCTGGTCGCGGCGCATCGCGAAGGTCACGTGCACCGGGGTGCCGCGGGGGTGACCACAGGGGATCCCCCCGATAACCCCCTCGACGACGACCTTGTTGTCGTGCTCGACCACCGACTCGACGCCGCTCGCCTGCTCCACCACGCGCACGCGGACGTGGTCCTGGTCGTCGTCGACGGTGTAGAAGGTCTGCTCGACCTCGATGGGCAGCGCGTCGTTCTGGTGGGCGAGGAAGACCGACTGCACCGTCTGGCTGTCGTCGTGCACGGCGAGCAGACCGAAGGCGCGGCTGGTCACGTTGCTCACCTCGGTGGACACGAGGGCGGCGACGGCTTCGCTCGCCAGGCCGTACTCCCTGGCCGTGGCGGCGACCGAGGCCGCCAGGTCGGCGGCTGCGACCTGCGCGAGCGACGTGACGTCGGCAGTGTCGTCCAGCACCCCGCCGGCCACGAGGTCGGCCACGACGTAGGCCTCCATCTCCTTCTTCTGGCCGTAGAGCGCCGCGCCCTTGGCCACCGCGAGGTCGGGGTCGTGCAGGACCGGCTCGACGCCGAAGGCCTCGGTCAGCCTGGCGGCGACCGCCGGCATCTTCGCCATGCCACCCACCAGCAGGACGGTGTCCACGACCGGCACGCCCTTGTCGGCAGCAGCGGCGAGCACCGTGCGGGTGAGGTCGATGGTGCGCTCCAGCAGGGCCCCGGTGAGCTGCTCGAACTCCGCCCTGGTCAACGTGATCGACGCGCGCCCCCCGCCGTGCACGATGAGCACGTCGACGCTCTCCCGCTGCGACAGCGACTGCTTGGCCTGCTCGGCCTCGTTGAGCACGTCCTGCGCGCCGTAGCTGTCGTCCAGCGGGTCGCCGAGGTCGGGGCATTGGGCGACGAAGGCGCGGCACAGGTGCTCGGCCAGCCGGTCGTCCCAGTCGGCGCCGCCGAGCTCGTGGTCGCCGTCGGTCGCCACCACCTCGATCCGGCCGGCGGACAGCCGGATGACGGTGGTGTCGAAGGTGCCTCCGCCGAGGTCGTAGACGAGCACGGTGCGCTCGGCCGCCGCGTCCCCGCCGCCGCCCGGCAGGGCCGACAGGCCATAGGCGAACGCCGCGGCGGTGGGCTCGTTGACGATGTCCACGACCCGCAGGCCGGCCAGCTCGCCGGCCAGCTTGGTGGCCTTGCGCTCCTCGTCGCCGAAGTATGCCGGGACCGTCACGACGACGTCGTGCACGCTCTCACCGGTCTGCCGGCCGGCGTCGACCGCGAGCATGCGCAACACCTGGCTGGCGATCGCCGGCGCCGAGTACTCCTGACCGTGCACGAGGAAGCGCCACTCACCGTCGCCCATATGCCGTTTGACGAGGCTGGCAACGTGATCGGGCCGGATGCGGGCCTGCCGCTTGGCCTGCACGCCGACGACGATCTCCACGCCGCCATTGGGCAGGGGTTCGTCGAACAGCACGACCGAGGGCGTGGTGGGCTGCCCGTCGCCGTTGCGCAGCACCTCGGGTCGGCCGTATTCGTCCACCCGACTGATGCACGAGTACGTCGTGCCGAGGTCGATCCCGAAGACCTTCTCGCGCACGCTGGCTCCCTGTGTCGTCCTGCGGCCGGTCGGCCTGTGCCGGCCCGTGCCGCACTGTCGCTAGCTCTCATCGGCAGTGGCGACGGCGGCTGGAGCGCCGCGGTGCCGCAGCACCTCGACCTCGGCCACCCGCACGACGCTGCCGTCGGCCCGCAGGAAGCCCGGGCGCACGGTGCAGCTGACCCTGCCGTCGAGGGTCGGGTCGCCCGTGTCGACGGCGCGCACACCTCGCTGGCTGACGACGTCGAAGGGCTCCCCCGCAAGCGCTTCGAAGGCGACGATGCCGGCGGCGGTCTCCAGCACCTGCAGCAGCTGGGTGCGCAGCAGGGCCGCGCTCCCCCCTGCACCCTCGCTCGTCGCGAGCAGGCTCATCTGGTCAGACAGCTTGGCGAGCCCGAGCACCAGCGGAGTCATGGCGACGGCGAGCTCACCCTCGCGCAGGTCCCGGTTCTCGGCGTAGAGCTTCTCGACGTGGTTGGTCTGCCTCACCTGCAGGCGCAGCAGCTCGTCGAAGCGGTCGGTCCACCAGGGCGGGGGGACGTCTGCCAGGTCGGTGGCCGGCAGGCCGCGCGCCGCCGGCTCGACGGACCGGGGCGGCGGCACAGCATGGGCCTCGTCGCCGTCTGGCTCCGCCTCCCACAGGGCGGCTGCCAGCACCTGCGCGAGCCCACGGTCGGTGGGCTCCGGCACAGTCGTGGTGGGCGGCGTGACGTCGACGCCCTGGGACATGGGGCTACCTCCGATGCGACGCGCGCCGTGCGCGTCCTGCCCCCAGGTTCGGTCGTCGGGCGGGCGTCCTTGAGTCGCGGCCAGCGGTGTGGACGGCTTCAGCCGGCGCCGACCTCGCCGTCGGGGGCGGAGCCACGGTGGGCGCCCACCGTGCTCTGCGTCGTCGTCCCCCCGGTCTGGGTGCCCGGCTCCACCGGCACGCTGGCGGTCCGGTCCGCGGTCGCGCCGGTCTGGATCGACGGGAGGTCCTCGCTGGTGCCCGGTGCCGGTTCCTGGCTCGGCACCTCCACGCCCTTGCTGTCACCCGGCCCCGGGTCCTGGGTCTGCTCGCGGGCGGCCAGACCCCTGCCACGTCGCCCTCGTGGGCCACCCGGGCCACGCTCGGTGCCTGCGGGTCACCGGCGCCGGGGGTGCCCTTGGCCGCAACGTCGCTGTCGCGCACAGGCTCGCTGCTCCCCTGGTTGGTGTCCGGCGGAGCCGAGACACCTGGCTCGTTGCGGCCGGCGGCGCCGGCGCTGGCGAGGTCGGGGCCGCCCGGTCCGGTCGGCTCGCTCTGGTCGCCGGGCTTGCCGCTGGCTGGCGTCTGCGTCATGGTCGTCGACCTACCCCGGTGGGGCGTGGCCCAGCCGCTGGCCCCGGCCTCACAGCTCGCCCGGTCGGGTCAGCTCCTCGACGTTGACGTCTTTGAAGGTCACGACCCGGACCTTCTGCACGAAGCGGGCCGGGCGGTACATGTCCCAGACCCACGCGTCGCTCATGGACAGCTCGAAGAAGACCTCGCCATCACTGGCGTTGCGCACGTCGAGCTGCACGTCGTTGGCGAGGTAGAAGCGGCGCTCGGTCTCCACGACGTAGCGGAAGAGCTTCACGACGTCCCGGTACTCCCGGTAGAGCTGCAGCTCCATCTCGGTCTCGTACTTCTCGAGGTCCTCAGAGCTCATGGGTACCCAACGCCTCCATCCCGTCAGTCTCCTCCAGCCGGTCCTCGGCCACGGCCAACCCGGGCAGCCGCCAGCTCACCCGGTGCTGCGCCGACGGTCCCTGCTCGCGCAGGGCACGCACGTGCGCCGGCGTGGCATAGCCCTTGTTGACCTCCCAGCCGTAGCCGGGGTGCACCGCCGCGAGATCCACCATGATCGCGTCCCTGGTCGTCTTGGCCAGCACGCTGGCCGCGGCCACGCTGGCGCAATGCAGGTCGGCCTTGACCACGGTGCGCACCTGTGGGCAGGCAGCGGCGCCGGCCGGGGCCGGCCCGGGGTGGGTCAGGTAGTCGTGGTTGCCGTCCAGCAGCACGCACTGCGGCCGCTCCGGCAGCGCGTCCAGCGCGCGGTGCCCGGCGAGCCGCAACGCCGCGATGATGCCGACCTCGTCGATCTCGGCGGCGCTGGCGTGGCCCACGGCGTGGCAGCGGACCCAGCGCACGATCCGTGGCACCAGCCGCTCGCGCTCCACCGGGGAGAGCAGCTTGCTGTCGCGCAACCCCCGAGGCGGCCGACCCGCATCCCTGTCGACCACGACGACGCCGACGCTCACCGGACCGCAGAGCGCGCCGCGGCCCACCTCGTCGGTCCCCCCGACCAGCGCGAAGCCGTCCCCGTGCAGCCCCGCCTCGACCAGCAGCCGGGGTGCCCTGCCCGCTGTCATGCTGGGGCGTCGAGTGCGCGCGCGAGCAGGTCGGCGAGCTCTGGTGGCGCGACCCGCTCGTCCGTCGCCCGCAGGTCGGCCAGCGTCCACCAGCGGTGGCCGAGGACCAGCGCGCGCTCGGCGGTGTCGTGGCCGGCGGTGTCCACGTCGTACGCCGGGACCCTGGCCACCCGGAACTGCTCGTCCTGGTCCAGCAGCCGCCCCGCCCACGGGAACTGCACCCGCCGCCGGTGCACCACCGGGCCCAGCACCGCCGGGTCCAGGTCGAGGCCGGTCTCCTCGCGCACCTCCCGCACGGCGGCCTGCTCGGCGGTCTCGCCCTCGTCGATGCCACCCCCGGTGGTGAACCACCAGCGGTCAGCACCCTCGCCGGCGGTGAACAGCAGCAGCCGGTCGCTGTCGTCCACGAGCAGCACCCGCGACGCGCTGCGGCGGACCGGTCCCACCCCGCCGACTCTAGGTCGCCCGGTCCTCTGGTCGCTGCGCGTGCTGGCCAGGGCTGGTCGGGGCTGGTCAGGGCTGGTCGGGGCCGGTCAGGGCTGCGGGGCGTCCTCGACGGTGTCCGGCAGCCGCAGTGGCGGCGCGGTCCAGGGGGCGGCGAGCACCCGGGGCAGGAGCTCGGCAAGGTGGTGCGGCCAGGTGTCCTCCGGGTTGGCGGCGAGCTCCTCGGCGCCCCACCAGCGGTGCCCGAGCTCGCTGCCGCCCTCGTCACGCACCATCGGCTCCCCCGCGACGCGCACGAACCGGAAGACCTCGACCTGGTCGGTGACATGATCGGCGTAGCCGTGCCGCACACGCCGCTCCCACACGACCGGCCCGAGGTCGCCGGCGGACAGCTCCAGCCCGGTCTCCTCGTGGATCTCGCGCAGCAGCGCCTGCTCGTCGTCCTCCCCCGGCTCGACCCCGCCGCCGACGGTGACCCAGAACGCCGGGCCGGCGCTGACCGAGTCACGCACCCGGATCAGCAGCAGCCGGTCGCGGCCGTCGACGAGCAGGGCCCGGGAGGTACGCCGGACCTCGCGCCGCGTCACCACAGTGGCGGGTCCGGACCCGCTCAGCCGGTGCTGGCGGCGCGGCGTCGGAGTCGCCGGCGCCGCAGTCCCACCACGGGGAGGGCGAGCAACCCGCCAGCCAGCGGTGGGGTGGCCGCGGTCCCGGATGCCCGGGCGACCAGGCCGTCGGCGACCCCGGCGGAGCCGGCCGCCAGCGGCTTGTCAAAGGTGCCCGGCACAGGCAGCCGGCGCAGGTTCGACGGCGGCCAGACCACCACGAACGCCCGCCCGACGACCTTGTCCAGCGGGACGGTCGCGTTGGTCATCGTGGGCCGACTGTCGTCGGAGTTGTCTCGGTGGTCACCCATCACGAACAAGCGACCGGGCGCCACCTTGCGAGGCTGGAAGACCTGCTGGTCCGCCGGGAACCGGGGGTAGGACACCGGGCTCTCCAGCAGGTAGGCGCTCTCGTCGATCGCCTTCCCGTTCACCAGCACGTGCTGACAATGCAAGGGGTCCGCCGTGCTTCCTGGACAGCTCACGGTGTCACCGCCGACCGCGATCACCCGCTTGATGAAGTCGCTGTCGTCGCCGCTGCCGAGGCCGAGGAAGCCCGTGACGCTGCGCACGGCGCGCGCCACGCTGTTCGTCGGTTGCGGCAGGGTGTGCTCGCCAGCAAGTCCACGGAACGTCCCGTTGGTGTCCGGGTCGGTGAAGTCGCCGTTGAACACGACCACCTCGCCGCGGTGCGGGTCGCGGAAGTCGTAGACCAGCTTGTTGACCAAGACGCGGTCACCCACGTGCAAGGTGTTCTCCATCGAGCCGGACGGGATGAAGAAGGCCTGCAGGAAGAAGGTCTTGATCAGCAGCGCCAACCCGACCGCGACGATGATGAGCACCGGCAGCTCGCGCCACAGCGAGCGCGGCTTGGCCTTGTCGGGTCCCGGGGGGGTGGCGACAGGCTCCTCGGGGTCGTGGGTGCCGGCCGGCTCCCTGGCCACGTCGGTGCTGTCGGTCACGTCGTCTCCTGGCGGTCGGCCCTGGGCCCGGCTGGTCACCCGGTCAGGTCAACGCGCGACCGGGTCGCGACGCTCCTTGATCTTGGCCTTCTTGCCGCGGAGGTCCCGCAGGTAGTAGAGCTTGGCCCGGCGCACGTCGCCGCGGGTGACGACCTGGATGGACTGGATGACCGGGGTGTGCACCGGGAAGGTGCGCTCGACGCCGACCCCGAAGCTCACCTTGCGCACGGTGAAGGTCTCCTGCAAACCGCCGCCGTGGCGGCGGATGACCACGCCCTGGAAGGCCTGCACGCGCTCGCGGTTGCCCTCCTTGACCAGCACGTCGACCTTGACGGTGTCCCCGGGGCGGAAGTCCGGGACGTCGCCGCGCAGCGAGGCGGCGTCGAGGGCGTCGAGGATGTTCATGGCGAGGCTGGTCCGATCGTGACGGGAGGCAGGGCGCACGCGAGCCATCGGGGGCTGCGGTCGCGTCAGTCTCCCACACCCGGCGGCTCGGCCTCCGCAGCCAGCGCGGCCCGGTCCCGGTCGCTGAGCCGGTCCTCGGCCGCCAGCCGGGCGAGCAGGTCCGGCCGGCGCGCGGCAGTGCGGCGCAGCGCCTCGTCCCGGCGCCAGCGGGCCACCGCCCCGTGGTCCCCGCCGCGCAGCACCGCTGGCACGCTGCGGCCCTCGAAGAGCACCGGACGGGTGTACGCCGGACCCTCGAGCAGCCCGTCGTTGCCCGCCGCGAAGCTGTCGTCCGCGACGCTCTCGGCGTTGCCGACCACCCCGGTCAGCAGCCTGGTCACGGCCTCGACGACGACCAGGGTCGCGACCTCGCCGCCCGCGAGCACGTAGTCGCCGATGCTCACGACGTCGGTCGCCCAGTGGTCCAGGACCCGCTGGTCGATCCCCTCGTAGCGCCCGCAGCAGAAGACCAGCTGCTCGGCCGTGGCCAGGTCGGCGGCGAGGGCCTGGGTGAAGGGGACCCCGCTGGGGCTCGGAACCACCACCCGGGCCCCCGGCCGCGCCACCGCGGTGAGCGCGGCCCACCACGGGCCGGGCGTCATCAGCATGCCGGGGCCCCCGCCGTACGGCGCGTCGTCGACGGCGGAGTGCGCCCCAGGGGCGGCCCACTGCCGCAGGTCGTGCACCACCACCTCGACCAGGCCACGCTCGCGGGCCTTGCCGAGCAGCGACACCGACAGCGGCGCGAGATAGTCGGGGAAGATGGTCACCACGTCGACGCGCAGCGCCATCAGCCACCCGCCATCTAGAGCAGCCCCGCCGGCGGGGTGACGACCACCCGCCCACCAGCCACGTCGACCTGCGGGACGACCGCCCGGACGAAGGGCAGCAGCAGCTCCTCGCCGGCGGCGCCGCCCGGCCCGTCGGCGGCCCGGCGGACGGCGAGCAGGTCGGTGCCGGGCGGGTGCAGCACCTCGGTGACAGCGCCGAGCAGCGTCCCGTCGGCCAGCTCGGCGCGCAGGCCGAGCAGCTGGTGGTCGTAGAAGTCGTCCTCGCCGGGCAGCGAGGGGTCCAGCGCTGGGTCGACGTGCAGCAGCGTGTCGCGCAGGGCCTCCGCGCCGGCGCGGTCGGACACGCCATCGACGGTGAGCAGCAGGACGCCGTTGTGCCAGCGGCTGGACGCGACAACGACCGGCGCCCCGCCCTCGCGATGCAGGAGCGCCCCGTCGCCGAAGCGCCCCTCGGGGTCGTCGGTGCGCAGCTCGACGGTCAGCTCGCCGTGGAGGCCGTGCGGGCGCCCGAGCCGGCCGACGACCACCCAGTCGTCGAGCCCCGGACCGTCCGGCAGCACGGCCACCTGCCGCTAGCGGCGGTCGGTGTCGACCAGGTCGACGCGCACGTCGCGGCCGCCCAGCGCCGCCACCACCGTGCGCAGCGCCTTGGCGGTGCGGCCCTGCCGGCCGATCACGCGGCCCAGGTCCTCGGGGTGCACGTGCACCTCCAACGTGCGGCCCCGCCGGCCGGTGACCGAGGCGACGCTGACGTCGGCCGGGCGGTCGACGATGCCCTTGACGAGGTGCTCGAGGGCAGCCTCGAGCACCTCAGGCGCCTGCGGTGTCGGGTGCGGTCTCGGGTGCGCTCTCGGCCGGCGTGGGCGCGGCCGGCTCGGCGGCGGGGACCTCGGCGGCGGGGACCTCGGCGGCGGGCGCCTCGGCGGCGGGGACCTCGGCTGCGGGCGCCTCGGCGGCGGGAGCGGCCTTCTTGCGGGCCGTCACGGCGGGCCGGTCCTCGATGCCGGCAGCGGCAGCGGCCGCGTCGGCGAACAGCAGCTTCTTGTCGGCCTTGGGCGCCGCGACCAGCATGGGCGGCGGTGCCGGCAGGCCCTTGAACGACTGCCAGTCACCGGTGACCTTGAGGATCGCGGCCACCGCCTCGGTCGGCTGCGCCCCGACGCCCAGCCAGTACTTCGCCCGCTCGCCGTCGACGACGATCGTGCTGGGGTCGTCCTTGGGGTGGTACTGCCCGATGGTCTCGATCACCCGGCCGTCGCGCTTGGTGCGGGAGTCGGCGATCACGATGCGGTAGTGCGGCTCGCGCATCTTGCCCAGGCGCTGGAGCTTGATCTTGGTAGCCATCGGGGTCTTCCTGTTCGCGTGGAGGGCGCCCGGACCCGGGCGCGCGAGGGCGGTGGGACCGCCGTCTGCCGCCGATCGTAGCCGGGCGTACGTGCGACGCCGACCGGCTGGAGCCGGACCGCGCGGGCGCGGTGGCCGCGCCTGTGTGCGGCGGGGGCGCTGTTCGCGTTCCCGCACGGCTCGCGGGCCACCGGCGCAGCCAGGCCCAGCAGCGACCTCGACCTCGCCGCGTTCTTCGGACGCGAGGTCCCGGCGTACGACGTCGTCGTGCCCGACGGGGTCGACCTGCTGGTGCTCGGCACCGCGCCGCTGGAGCTCGCGGGGCGGGTCGCGATGCACGGGGTCCCGCTGCTCGACGACGAACCTGCCGCTCGCTGCCCGCGCACGGGGTGTTCGACAGTGCGCCAGCCGGCCCGCCGGATGGAGAGGGAGGTGGCTTCCGCAACTTGCTGGTGCACGGCTACGCCGAAGTGGACGACCACCGCGTCGTGGCGCAGCTGCAGGAGCTGGCGGGCGTCGAGGAGCTCGTGACGGCGACCGCGCGACTGCTCTGCTGGGGCGCGTCTCGTGTGGGCGCGGTCCCGCGTCGGCGTCAAGCAGACAGGCGCACCCGGAGGGCGTCGGGCGCGGCGACACCGCCGCTGCTGCCCGCGGAGGCGAGCAGGTATTCTGCGAGGGCATCAAGCAGCGCGCTCTCCGCCTCCGCTCGGGAGGGGGCCACCGTCACTACGGCGGGCAGGCCCGGCAGACGCGCCTGCACCCAGCCGTCCTCGACGGTGACGTACTCAGCCATCAGCTGCAGCTCGCGGGTCACGGTGACCACGGTAGGCATCCGGCAGGGACAACGCGCTGTGGGCATGCACATCTTCGTCCACAGGAAGCACCCCGGGCCGTCATGGGTAGCCGGAACGGTCGACAGTCGGAGCATGATCGACAAGCGTGTGCTTATGCGACACTCACCCCAGTCCGGGTGCCAGCTGTTGCGGCAGGGTGCCCGACATGAAGTGCGGGCCGGCCAGGCGGCCCAGCGAAGCACCGTCCCACGTCACCGACAGCTGCCCGGCATGACGGCGAAGGCGATCTGTCTCCAGCTCGGGGTTCCGCCGGTCTGAGGTCGCTCAGCGCTTGGGCAGCTTGAGGCTGGACGCCCAGTCGGCCGGCAGGCCGGCGCCGAGCTGGCGGGCGAGCTCAGGGCTCACGCCAGGGGGCAGCACGGGGGCCTGGCCAGCACTGGCGCCGGCCGCTGCCCGCCCGGGGACGCCGGCGGGCCCCGGCGTACGACGGGGGGTGGGGCCCTTCTTGCCCTTGCCCTTCTTGGCGTTCTTGCCAGGCGAGACGGCGCGACGGGCCGCTGCCCCGCCGAGTCCACCCATGCCGGCCATCTGCTTGATCATCTTGCGGGCCTCGAAGAATCGGTCGACCAGCTGGTTGACCTCCTGCACCGAGGTGCCGGAGCCCTGGGCGATGCGCAGCCGGCGGGAGCCGTTGATGAGCTTGGCGTCGGCGCGCTCGCCGGGGGTCATCGAGCGGATGATCGCTGTGATCCGGTCGACGTCCTTGTCGTCGACCTGGTCCAGCGCCTCGCGGACCTGGGCGCCCATGCCGGGCAGCATCTTGAGCAGGTTGCCGATCGGCCCCATGTTGCGCACGGCCTGCATCTGGGACAGGAAGTCCTCGAGGGTGAAGTCGTCGCCGGCCAGCTTGCCCGCCATCGCCTCGGCCTGGTCGGCGTCGAAGTGCTTCTCGGCCTGCTCGATGAGGGTGAGGACGTCGCCCATCCCGAGGATGCGCGAGGCCATCCGCTCGGGATGGAACAGGTCGAAGTCGGCGAGCTTCTCACCTGTGCTGGCGAACAGGATGGGCCGCCCGCACACTTCCGCGACCGACAGGGCAGCGCCGCCGCGGGCGTCGCCGTCGAGCTTGGTGAGCACCACAGCCGTGAAGCCGACGCCGTCGAGGAAGGACCGGGCGGTGGTGACGGCGTCCTGGCCGATCATCGCGTCGACGACGAACAGCACCTCCTGCGGCTGCACCGCGGCGCGGATGTCCCCGGCCTGCTGCATGAGCACCTCGTCGATGCCCAGCCGGCCGGCCGTGTCCACGACGACCACGTCGTTGCCCCGGCGCTGGGCATGGGCGAGCCCCTCGCGCGCGACGGCCACCGGGTCGCCGACCCCGGCGGCGAGGTGCTCGTCGGTCCAGGTGGCGCCGGGGTGCGGGGCGAACACCTCGACGCCGGCCTGCTCGCCGACCACCTGCAGCTGGGTGACGGCGTTGGGACGCTGCAGGTCGCAGGCGACGAGCAGCGGAGCGTGCCCCTGGCCCTTGAGCCACCGACCCAGCTTGCCGGCCAGGGTGGTCTTGCCGGCGCCCTGCAGGCCGGCGAGCATGATCACGGTCGGGCCCGTCTTGGCGTAGCTCAGCCCACGGTTCTGGCCGCCGAGGATCCGGACGAGCTCCTCGTCGACGATCTTGATGACCTGCTGGGCCGGGTTGAGGCTGGCGCTGACCTCCGAGCCCGCCGCCCGTTCCTTGACCCGGGCGATGAAGACCTTGACGACGGGCAGCGCCACGTCGGCCTCGAGCAGCGCGATCCGGATCTCACGGGCGACGGCGGCGATGTCGGCCTCGGACAGCCTCCCCTTGCCCCGCAGGCCCTTGAAGGCCGACTCCAGGCGCGAGGACAGGGTGTCGAACACCCGCTGAGCGTACGGCGGCACCACCCTCCGACCGGCTGGTGCCGCCCCTCCCCGCACCGGTGATCATGCGACCAAGGTCACCGGTGCGCTGGGGTCCCGGACCTCGACGGGCTGGTGCACCGGTGACCTAGGACTGGCCCAGGACCGGCTCGGCGGGCAGCGGCGGCACGGTACCCGCCGCAGCCGCGAGCAGAGCCCGGGCTATCTCCCCCCGGCGAGGCCCCGGGGGGACCAGGCGGTCCCCCGGCTCGACGACGTAGAAGGCGTCGACCGCCTCCAGCCCCAGCGTGGCGGCCCGGGCGGCGCGCAGCTCGAGACCCACCGCGTCGATGGCCGCGGCGACCCCTGCCAGCAGCCCCAGCCGGTCCGGCGCGCGCAGCTCGACCACGCTCGCGCTGCCAGACGCCTCGTCGTCCCAGAGCACCCGCGCCGGCGCGAGCAGGGCACGGGGGGGCGCGGGGTACGCCGCCTCGCGGTCGGCCAACCGCCGGCCGAGGTCGTCGTCACCCGCCAGCACCCGCCTCAGGTCGGCGGCGAGCAGCTCCGCGTGTGGCGGCGCTCCGCCGAAGCGGGGGGTGGCCCGGGCGGTGACCAGGGCCCGGCCGAGCCCGGTGCCCCGCTCGACGCGCGCGTCCACGGCCCGCAGGTCGAGCCGGTGCAGCACCAGCACCCCCGCCACCGCCGCCAGCAGGCCACGTGCATCGGGGGCCGCGACCGCGACCTCCGTGTCGTGCGCCCCGGTGGTGATCGTCACGCCGAGCCCGGTGCCGCGCAGCAGCGCCTCCTGCGCCGGTGTGCTGGCCGGTGCCGGCGGTGGTGGCTCGCCGTGCAGGACCGCGGAGGAACGGCGAACCAGCTCGTCGAGCAGCCCCGCCTTCCATCGCGACCACATCGCCGGCCCGGTCGCGATGCTGTCCGCCTCGGTGAGGGCCCGCAGCAGCTGCAGGGTCTCGCGGCTGCCGACTGCGGCCGCGGTCCCCGCGGCGGTCGCGGGATCGGCCAGGTCGCGGGTGGTGGCGGCCTCGGCGAGCAGCAGGTGGGTCCGCACGAGCGTCACGAGGACGGCGGTGTCCGTCCCGTCCAGGCCCATCCGGGCCGCCTGGCCCGGGAGCTCGCGCACGCCGGCGTCGGTGTGGTCCTCGCCGGGCCACCCCTTGCCCAGGTCGTGCAGCAGGCCGGCGAGCAGCAGCAGGTCAGGCCTGGCGACGTGGCGGGTCAGCGCGGCGGCCTCCGCCGCCGTCTCCAGCAGGTGCCGATCGACGGTGAAGCGGTGGAAGGCGTTGCGCTGCGGACGGCTGCGCACCCGCGGCCAGAACGGCAGGAGGGGGTCGACCAGGCCGGCCGTGTCGAGGGTCTCCAGCACGGGCACCGCCGCGTGCCCGGTGCCGAGCAGGGCGACGAAGGCGTCGAGCACCGGGCGCGGCCACGGGGTGGGCGGCGGCGGTGCCGCGGCCAGCCGATCGAGGGTGTGCGCGGACAGGGGCAGGCAGCTCTCGGCGGCGGCCAGGGCTGCGCGCAGGGTCAGCGCCGGGTCCGCGGCCGGGTCCGCGGCACGGGCCAGGACCACCTCGCGACCCTGCGAAACGACACCGTCGGCGAGCGGCTCCCGCCGTGGCGGGCGACGCAACACGCCGCTTCGGGTGGGTGCCGCCCACGCGTGCACGCGACGCCAGGTGGCGTCAGCGGCCCAGGCGATGTCCCGGGCCGCTGCGACCACGCCCGCCATCAGGGCGTCGGCGTCGGGGTGGCCGAGGGTGCTGGCCACGGCGTCCTGGTCCTGCAGGGCTAGGCGGTCGGAGGGCCTGCGCCCGGCGGCCACCGCCTGCGCGTGCAGCGCCCCGCGGACGTCCAGCAGCAGCGCCTGGGCCCGCAGCAGCGCCGCGCCAGGCGGGTCGGCGACCTGCGCCGCCGCGACCTGCCGGGGCACCAGCGCGTCGCGCAGCCCGCCGCGCGCCTCCTTCAGGTCGGGCTCGAGCAGGAAGGCGAGCTCCCCGCTGCGGTCCGCGCGCTCGCGGCCGGCCGCCTCCAGCTCGGGCAGCCGGCGGCGGGCGGCGGCACGCCACTGGTCGTAGACCCGGGAGCGGGTCCGCTCAGCCAGGTCGGCGTCGCCGGCGAGGTGCCGCAGGTCGAGCAGGCCCAACGCCGCCTTGAGGTCACCGTCGGCCACCGCGAGCGCCTCGTCGGGCGTGCGCACGCTGTGGTCCAGGCCGACCCCGGCGTCCCAGACGGCGTACCAGAGGCGCTCCGCCAGGCCCGGACCGTCGGTCCGAGCCGGACTGTGGAGCAGGACGAGGTCGAGGTCGCTGCCGGCCGCCAGCTCGCGGCGACCGAGCCCGCCGACGGCGACCAACGCGACCCCCTCGCCGGGCTCGCCGAGCAACCCGGCCACCCAGGCGTCGGCGTCGGCGCTCAACGCCGCGCGCAGGGCCGCACCCGTGAGCTCCGCGGCACGCCGGCCCACGTCGTACGCCGGGGAGGTCACGGACAGCAGTGTCGCGGACGGCCCCGGCCGCCGCGCCACGATCCTCGCCGCAGTCTCGGGGGGTATTCAGGCCAGCTTCAGACTGCTGGCGGATCGTCCGGGCTGTCCGCGCCCACCATCACGTCCACAGCCCACAGGAGTCCGCATGCCCCGCATCCCGTCCCGGCGGACGGTGGCCACCGCTGCCGGCACCGCCGTCGTGTTGACCGGCGGCGCCGCCGTCGCCCTCGCCCTCGCCCCCACCTCGGGCGCCACCGCACCCGCGGCCGCCACGCCGACGGCTACCCCCACGGCCAACCCGACCCCGGCCCCCTTCGGCCCCCGCCACGGCGGCCCCGGTGGACATCGATTCGGTGGCCCCGACGGCTTCGACGGCCCCGGCGGGCGCGGCGGCCCCGGCAGGCGCGGCGCGGGCACCGTCGTCAGCGTCACGCCGACCTCGCTCGTCGTGAAGGGCCAGGACGGCAGCAGCACGACGTACGGACTCACCTCGGCGACGACCTACCACCGCGGGCAGGCCAGTGAGGCCCGCACCGACCTCGCCCCCGGCGACCGGGTGCACGTGCGCCTGGCCGACGGCAGCACCACGGCGCGGACCGCAGCCGACGTCGAGGAGGTCGTTCCGCACCTCGTCGGGACCGTGGTCTCGGTGGCGGCCGACACGATCGTGATCACCGACGGCGAGGGCTTCCAGCGGACCGTGCGCACCACGGCGGCGACGACGTACACCAAGGACGGTGCCGCGGCCACCCGCCCTGCGGTCACCACCGGCGCCCGCGTCCGGTCCGGGGGCAGCATCGACTCCGACAAGACCTCGCTCGACGCGGCCACCGTCGACGTGCTCACCAAGGCGCCTGGACCCGATGGCCCGGCCGATGGCCGCCGCGGGCCGGGCTTTGGACCGGGCTTCGGGCCCAAGGCAGCCGCCCCGTCGGCGACGACGCGCTCCTGAGCGGAGCTCGCGGGACCTGACCGCGCGTCGGGTCCAACCGGCCACGAGGGCTGGTCCCGGCTCCCCCCAGGCCAGGTCCGGCACGGCCTCGGGGTCGTCCCACCGCCGCTCAAGCAGGTCGGCCACGTCCGCCGCCGCCGCCCGGGCGTCGAGCAACAGGTGGCGGCGCGTGGCGTTCCAGTCAACCCAGGCGCGCAGGGTGGCGAAGAAGCGGTCGGGCAGGTCACCGAGCGTCCGACCAGCGCCTGCTGCTGCCGCTCCTCGTCGCTGAGGCACCGCCAGGCGACGGGCTGCACCCGCAGCTGCTGCATGTCCTCGGCCGCGGCCCGCAACAGCTCCGATCGGCGGCCGGCGTCGGTGACCTCCTGCCCGAGCCGACACCCGCCCGCCGTGCCCTCCCCCGACCTGCGCCTAGACGACGAAGACATCCAGCGGCGCGTGCGCGCGGGCCATCTGCCGGTAGTCGTCGTCCTGCGTGATCACGGGCAACCCATGCTCGACGGCGGTCGCGGCGATCAGGGCGTCCAGCAGCTTGACCGTGCGCTGGATCCCTGCGGCCCGGCAGTCGGCGACCAGCCGCGCGCCCAGGTCACCATCACGGCCTCGCTGACGGGAATCGGGTCAGCGGTGCGAGCCAGAGCCAGCGTCTCCGCGCGCTGGGCGCGGACCGCTTCGGAAGCGTGCAGCACACCGAGTTGAAGCTCGCCGATGGTGACCACCGACACGGCCACCCGCTCGGGCAGGGCCCCCACCGGTCGCCCGGTCTCCCTCGCGATGAAGACCGAGGTGTGTAGCAGGCCGGCTGGGGGTGTCACTACAGCTCATCGAGAGTCTGGCCGGCGAGCGTGTCCAGCTCGGTCGTAAGGCCGGGATCGGCCGACGCGTCCCGGAGCTGCTCGCGCACGCGCGAGCCGATGAGCCACCGTGACCGCCGACCGTGGGCGACGATGTCGGCGACGGGCTCACCGTGCACCGTCAGGGTCACGCGTTCTCCGGCCCGCACGGCATCGATCACCCGGCCGGTGTGGTTACGCAGGTCACGCACCCCGATCTCCACGTGCTACAAAGTAGCATCTGCGTCGGCGGGCTGAGTGCTGAGGCACCAATTCCTCTAGCTAGAGGGCCTCGGGACCGCGCTCCCCCGTGCGGACGCGGACGATGGTCTCCACCGGCACCACCCACACCTTGCCGTCGCCGATGCTGCCGGTCTGGGCGGCCTTGGTCAGCACGTCCAGCAGCTCAGCGACCTGGGCGTCGTCGACGACCACCTCGACGCGGACCTTGGGGTTGAAGGCGACCTGGTATTCCGCACCGCGGTAGACCTCGGTGTGGCCCTTCTGCCGGCCGTAGCCCTGGACCTCGCTGACCGTCACGCCCGCGACCCCGAAGGACTCCAGCGCCGCCCGGACGTCGTCGAGCTTGAACGGCTTGATGACCGCGGTGACGAGCTTCACGATCAGGCCCCCATCGTCGTGGTGGTGGTGGTGGTGTCGCGGGCAGCTGTCCCCGTCGTCGGCCCGGTGCCCTCGCGCACCGCGCCCGCGGTGGACGAGCCGTGCAGGCCGGCACCGGAGAGGTTGGTGCCCCCGCCGAGGGTGGTGAACTCGTACGCCGACTCGGCGTGCGCGGCCAGGTCGATGCCGCTGACCTCCTCCTCCTCGCTGATCCGGAAGCCGATCGTCTTGTCCACCGCCAGGCCGATGATGTAGGCCAGGACAAAGGAGTACACCAGCACGGTGACGGCTCCGATGGCCTGGATGCCGAGCTGCTTGAAGCTGTGGTCGCCGAAGAAGAGGCCGTCGACGGAGCCGTTGACACGCTTGGTGGCAAACAAGCCGACCGACAGGGTGCCGGCGATCCCGCCGACAAGGTGGACGCCGACGACGTCGAGGCTGTCGTCGAAGCCCAGCTTGTATTTCATGCCCACCGCAAAGGCGCACAGTCCACCGGCGATGGCACCCACGCCCATCGCCCCCATCGAGTTGACGGAGCCGCAGGCGGGGGTGATGGCCACCAGCCCGGCAACCGCTCCGGAGGCGAAGCCGACCGTGGTGGCATGGCCGTCGCGCAGCCGCTCCACCCCGATCCACGCGAGGCCACCGATCGCGGTGGCGATCTGGGTGTTGATGAACGCCTGGCCGGCGAGACCATTTGCCGCGAGGGCGGAGCCGGCGTTGAACCCGAACCAGCCGAACCACAGCAGGCCGCTGCCCAGCAGGACGAACGGCACGTTGTGCGGCTTCATGGCCTGCTGCGGCCAGCCCCTGCGCTTGCCGAGGATGAGGCAGAGGGCGAGGGCTGCGGCTCCGGCGTTGATGTGCACGGCGGTTCCGCCCGCGAAGTCCAGGACGCCGAGCTTGTTGGTGAGGAACCCTCCGGAGCCGTAGACGAAACCACCCGCCACGCCGTTGCCCGTGTGCCCGGTGTACCCCGCCGGCACCGCGGTGCCGAAGTCGAAGACCCAGTGCGCGACCGGGAAGTAGACGATGAACACCCACAGGAAGCTGAAGGCGACCCACCCGCCGAACTTGGCCCGGTCGGCGATCGCGCCGCTGATGAGGGCGACGGTGATGATGGCGAACATCAGCTGGAACGCGACGAAGACGTTGTCCGGGACGCCAGGAGCGAAATTCCCGATCTTGTCCGGGCCGATGTTGCGCAGGAACCTGTCGCCGAAGTCGCCCACGATGCCGCCACCGAACCACGTCCGGGTGGTGCCGAAGGACATCCCGAAGCCGCAGATGGCCCACATCAGGCTGACGATGCCGATGCTGACGAACGACATCATCATCATGTTCAACGTGCTCTTGGCGCGGGTCAGGCCGCCGTAGAAGAAGGCCAGGCCTGGCGTCATCAGCAGAACGAGGGCGCTGCTCGCCAGCATCCAGGCGGTGTTCCCGGTGTCCAGCATCCACCACTCCTCAGTCGGGGTCTGTGGTGGCCGACAGTGTCGGGCCGGTGTTCCACGTCCGTGTCCCGACTGTTTCAGGGTGGTGAACGATCACCCCAGCGGGCGTGCGTCATCCGGCCGGGCGGCCCGTCAACCGAGGCGGCCGGCCATCCCCTGCACCATCGCGTCGCCGCTGTGCTCGGGCTTGCGCAGCTGACGGCGCATCGAGGCCGTGACCAGCCGGTCGGCCAGACCCGGGGCGTGCTGCCCCAGGAGCAGCGAGACCCGGCCGCCGGCGTTGGTCACCACCTGGCGCGGCGCGCGCGGGTCCACGCACGCCCGCAGCAGCGCCCGGCCGGTCGCCTCCAGGCTGTCGGCGGGCATGGTGCCCTCCAGGCCGATCCCGTGCCGCTGGCTGTCGTCGTGGATCGCAGTCCGCACGTAGCCCGGGTGCATGGTCACCACCGACAAGGCCGTGCCGTACTCGTGGCGCAGGCTGCGGCTCCAGGCCACCACGCCGGCCTTGGAGGCGCAGTAGGCCGCAGCGAAGGGGATGGTCAGCTCCGACAGCACGCTCGCCACCGTCACCACCCGGCCCCGGCCCCCCGGCCCCTGCCGCGACGCCAGCAGGTGCGGCACGGCGGCGCCGGTGACCCGCCAGGCACCGACGAGGTTGACGTCCAGCACCGCCAGCGCCCCAGCACCGGGAGGCTCGCCGGTGTCCTGCACCAGGCCGAGTCCGCTGACGTTGCAGACGACGTCGAGCCCACCGAGGCGCTCGACGGCGGCCGCGACCGCCGCGTCGACGGCGTCCTGCCGGCGTACGTCGCAGGCCAGCACGCCCTCGTCGTCGTCGTCGCGCAGGTCGAGGCCGACGACGTCGTGGCCGGCCGCGCGCAGCTGTCGTCGCGTCTCGCCGCCGATGCCGCCGGTCGCGCCGGTGATCACGATGCGCATCTGGCTGGCCTCTCCTCGATGGCGAAGGCCGCGCGCAGCGGCGCGACCAGTCGGGCGATGGTGCCCGAGAGCTCGTGTGGGGTCTGGCCGTGCAGGCCGAGCACCGCGTCCAGGGCGGGCATGGCCGGAGCCACGGCGACGTGCGGGAACAGCCAGAGCAGGTACGCCGAGAGCACCTCGGTGTCGGCGCCGGCGCTGATCTCCCCGCGGTCGACGGCCCGGGCGAGCAGCGGGTCCAGGACCTCCAGGTAGTGCCGCTGAGCCACCCGGCGCACGGCCTCGCGCACCTCGGGGTCGATCTCGAAGTTGGTGGCGACGGTGATCCCCCGCTCGAGCGGGTGGTCGGCGAAGTAGTCGACCCAGAGGCGCATCACGGCCTCGATGCGGTCGAAGAACTGCAGGTCGCGTGGGAGGCAGGCCGCCATCCGCGCCGCCATCTCGTCCCGGACGCCGGTGGAGACCGCGTCGCAGACCACGGCGTAGAAGTCCAGCTTGTCGGTGAAGTACTGGAACAGGCTGCCCTTGGCGACGCCGGCCTCGCGGGCGACGACATTGAGGCTGCCGGGGCTGAAGCCGTGGGTGCCGAACTCGCGCATCGCCGCCTGCAGCACCCGGGCCTTCTTCGCCGCGTCGAGGTTGTCCCAGGTCGCCGACGGCACCGCGCGAGCCTAGGTGACCGGACGGCCCGGGTGACCGGACGGCCCAGGTGACTCGGCGGTCAGGCCCCGCCCACCTCGACGGAGCCGATGTCGCCGAGCAGCGCGTCGACGAACGCCGTCGGCTCGAACGGCGCCAGGTCGTCCGGCCCCTCCCCCAGGCCGACGAGCTTGACCGGGATGCCGAGCTCGCGCTGCACGCCGACGACGATGCCGCCCTTGGCCGTGCCGTCGAGCTTGGTCAGCACGATCCCGGTGACCTCGACGGCGGCCAGGAACTGCTTGGCCTGGACCACGCCGTTCTGCCCTGTTGTGGCGTCCAGCACGAGCAGCACCTCGTCCACGGGCGTCAGCTTCTCCACCACCCGCTTGATCTTGCCCAGCTCGTCCATCAGCCCGGTCTTGGTGTGCAGCCGGCCGGCGGTGTCCACCACGACGCAGTCGACCGCGCCGGTGATCCCGGTCTGCACGGCGTCGTAGGCCACGCTCGCCGGGTCGCCCTGCTCCGGCCCGCGCACGACGGTCGCGCCGACCCGGTCGGCCCAGGTGGTCAGCTGGTCGGCCGCCGCGGCGCGGAAGGTGTCGGCCGCGCCCAGCACGACGGTCTCCCCGTCGCCGACCAGCACCCGGGCGAGCTTGCCGCAGGTCGTCGTCTTGCCGGTGCCGTTGACGCCGACGACGAGCAGGACGGCGGGCTTGCCATCGGCCTTCTTGGCCGTGTGCAGGGTGCGGTCGCCGCCGCCGATCACCTGCAACAGCTCGCCTTCCAGCAGCTCGCGCAGGCCGGCCGGGGTCCTGGTGCCGAGCACCTTGACCTTGGTGCGCAGGGCCGCGACGACGTCGGTGGTGGCCGCGACCCCGAGGTCGGCGGTCAGCAGGGTGTCCTCGACCTCCTCCCAGGTGTCGTCGTCCAGGGTGTCGCGGGAGAGCAGGACGAACAACCCCCTGCCGATGGAGCCCTGGCTGCGGGCCAGCTTGTGCCGCAGCCGGACCAGCCGGCCGGCCCCGGGGGGCGGCTCGTCGAGCAGCAGCGCCGTGTCGTCGCGCTCCACCGGGACGGCCACCTCGGCCCGCGGGTCCGGCGGGAGCTCCACGGTGGCGACGCCCGGGAGCCGGGTGTCGCGGGGGACCTCGGCGTCGTCGCCCACCCCGGGCGGGTAGTCCACCCCCGGCTCGACCCGGCGGGCGGCGGCGTCCGGGCCCCGCTCGAGCCGGCGCCGGCGCACCGGGGCGACGAGGGCGGCGCCGGCGGCCAGCAGGGCCAGCACCGCGATGACGATGACGAGGACCACGATCTGCACGCCGCCGATCCTCGCACCGGCAGCGGGCCGGCCGTCTCAGCCGGCAGGGACCTCGGCGCGCTCGCGCAGCCGCTGGCTGATCACGGTGGACACGCCGTCGCCGCGCATCGTCACGCCGTAGAGCGCGTCGGCGATCTCCATGGTGCGCTTCTGATGGGTGATGACGATCAGCTGCGAGCGGTCGCGGAGCCCCTGCATGGCCACCAGCAGCCGCCCGAGGTTGACGTCGTCCAGCGCCGCCTCGACCTCGTCCAGCACGTAGAACGGCGAGGGCCTGGCGCGGAAGATGGCCAGCAGCAGGGCCACCGCCGTGAGTGACCGCTCGCCTCCCGACAGCAGTGACAACCGCTTGACCCGCTTGCCGGCCGGCCGCGCCTCGACCTCGACGCCGGCGAGGGACACGTCGTCGGGGTCGGTGAGCACCAGCCGGCCCTCGCCACCGGGGAACAGCGTCGCGAAGACCTCGCTGAACTCCCGCGCGGTGTCGGCGAAGGCCGCCGCGAAGACGTCGTGGATGCGGGCGTCGACATCGCGGACGATGCCCATCAGGTCCTTGCGGGTCGCGCGCAGGTCCTCCAGCTGCGCCGCGAGGAAGCCATGCCGCTCCTCCAGCGCCGCGAACTCCTCCATCGCCAGCGGGTTGACCCGCCCGAGCAGCGCCAGCTGGCGCTCCGCCGCTGCGGCACGACGCTGCTGGACGACAGGGTCGTACGCCGAAGGCTGCCCCCCCTCCTCGTCGGCGGGGACGGGCACGGCCGGGCCGTACTCCCCCACCAGCTGCTCCGGGGTGACAGCGAACTCCTCCGTTGCCCGACCCTCCAGCTGCTCCACCCGGAGCCGCTGCTCGGCCCGCGCGACCTCGTCGCGGTGCGCGACGTCGCGCAGCCTGCCTAGCTGCTCGGCGGTCTCGCGGGCGCCCGCCCTGGCGGCGAGCAGCTCCCCCTCGCGCACCGTGCGGGCGGCGGTCGCGGTGTCGCGCTCCTGCTCCGCGACGGCGAGCGACACGCCGATCCGCTCGAGGGCGACGGCGGCCGCGCCCGCGACGTCACGGGCCAGCGACGCGCCCAGGACCCGGGCGGCGCGCACCCGCTCCAGCCGCTCCCGCCCGGCCCGCTCGGTGGCGGCGGCACGCCGCAGCTGGTCCGCCCGCCCGGCGAGGGCGCGGGCGCGCTCCTCACTCGTGCGCAGGGCCAGCCGGGCCTCGACCTCCTCGTGGCGGGCGACCGCACAGGCGGCACTGAGCCGATCCAGCTCCCCCGGGGGGTGAGCCTCCCCCGACCCGTCGTCGCCGAGCGACTCGGCCAGCCCGAGCCGCTCCTCCAGCTCCCCCAGCCCGGCCAACGCGGTGTCGCGGGCCTGCTCGGCCTCCCCCCGCGCCCGCTCCAGCCGCTCGGCCTCGTCGGCGCCGCCGCGCGCCTGGGCCCCGAGCAGCGCGAGCCGCTCCTGCACCGCCGCGACCCGCGCGTCACTCTCGTGCAGGGCGGTGAGCGCGGCCTGCACCGCGTCACCAGCCCGGGAGCGCTCCTCGCGGGCGGTGGAGAGCGCGAACCGCAGCCGCTCGGCCGTCCGGGTCGCCTCGGCCAGCCGCTCGTCGGCCTCGTCGTGGGCGGCCTGCGTCTCCAATGTGGTCGGTGCGCTCGCCGACCCGCCGACCGCCCAGTCCCGCCCGAGGAGGTCCCCGGACAAGGTGACGGCACGCAGGCGCGGGTGGGCGAGGACGGCGTCCCGTGCCCCGGCGACGTCGACGACGACGACGACGCCGGCGAGCAGCCCCGCGACAGCGCCGGCCAGCGCCGGCGGGGCGGTGACCGCGTCGGCGAGGGGACGCAGACCGTCGGGCAGGGAGTGCGCCGCAGGGGCCGGCTGGCCGGCGCCCACCAGCAGACCGGCCCGGCCGGCGTCGCGCTCCAGCAGGTGCGCGAGCGCAGTCGCCGCGTCGGTCACCGTCGCGACCGCGACAGCATCGGCGGCGGCCCCGAGGGCGGCGGCGACAGCGCGCTCCAGCCCCGGCTCGACGTGCAGCAACGCCGCGACGCTGCCCAGCACGCCCGGCACCTCCCCGCCCAGCAGGGCGCCAGCACCGTCCTTGCGGCGCAGGCCGAGCCCCAGGGCGTCGCGGCGCGCCGACCAGGTGGCGCGGTCACGCTCGGCCTCCCGCTCCTCCGCCAGCAGGTCCACCAGTCGCTGCTCTGCGGCGGCCAGCGCCGCGGCGGCCGCCTCGTGCCGCTCGTCCAGGCCGGTCTCGCCCTCGTCGAGCGCGGGGATCTCGGCCACGACGGCCTGCACCTCCACGGCGGCCGCGTCCGCCCGGTCGCGGGCGGCCTGCAGGGCAGCGGTCATCCGCCCGATCTCCTCTTCGGCGGCGGTGGCCCGCGAGCGCTGCGCATCGACCGAGCCGGCCAGCCGCGCCAGGCCCTCGCGGCGGTCCGCGGCGGCCCGGGCGGCAGCGATCACCGCGCGCTCCTGCGCGGCCAGCCGCTCCTCCAGGCCGGCCCGCCGAGCGCTCACTGCGGTGAGTGCGGCCCGGGCGTCCGTCAGCGAGGCGAGCACCTCGTGCTCGTGCACCCCGACGGCGTCGGCCTCGGCCTCGAGCTCCTCAGGGTCGCGGCCCCGGTGCCCGGCCTCCGGAGGCGTCCCCAGGTGCCGGGCCCGCTCGGCGGCAAGCGTCGCCGTACCTCGAAGTCGCTCTTGCACGGCCGCCAATTGGTACCAGACGTCCTGCGCCAGAGTGACTCTCGGCGTGTCCGTGGCGAGCGCGGCCTCCAACCGGGCCTCGGTCTCGCGCGCTGCCACCAGGGCCGCCTCCGCCTCCACCTGCCGGGCGCGCACCGCCTCCTCGTCGCGGACCTCGGCCTGCAACGCGCCGCTCGCGGTGACCAGATCCTCGGCGAGCAGGCGCAGCCGGGCGTCCCGCAGGGCGGCGGAGATGCCGGTCGCCCGACGGGCCGCCTCGGCCTGCTTGCCGAGCGGGGACAGCTGGCGGCGCAGCTCGGTGGTGAGGTCGGTGAGCCTGGTGAGATTGGCCTGCATCGACTCCAGCTTGCGCAGCGCCCGCTCCTTGCGCTTGCGGTGCTTCAGGACGCCGGCTGCCTCCTCGATGAAGCCCCGGCGGGTCTCAGGCGTGGCGGCGAGGACGGCGTCGAGCTGGCCCTGGCCGACGATGACGTGCAGCTCGCGGCCGATGCCCGTGTCGGAGAGCAGCTCCTGCACGTCGAGCAGCCGGCAGGGGGTGCCGTTGACGGCGTACTCCGACTCGCCGCTGCGATAGAGCAGCCGGCTGACGCTGACCTCGCTGTAGTCGATCGGCAGCGAGCCGTCGCTGTTGTCGATGGTCAGGGTGACCTCGGCCCGGCCGAGCGCCGGGCGCTGGCTGGTGCCCGCGAAGATCACGTCGCTCATCGCGCCGCCGCGCAGGTTCTTGGCGCCCTGCTCGCCGAGCACCCAGGCGACGGCGTCGACGACGTTGCTCTTGCCGGAACCGTTGGGGCCGACGACGCAGGTGATGCCCGGCTCGAGCCGCAAGGTGGTGGGGGCGGCGAAGGACTTGAAGCCCTTGAGCGTCAGGCTCGACAAGTGCATGGCCACCCGAGGCTAGTGGCCCCGCCACCGCCGGAACACGGGGTCGAGGGGCGGCCGGCTCAGGTCAGGGTCAGCGCTGGCTCGGCGTCGAGGTGGAGCAGGTCGTGGTCGTCCATGACCAGCGGCGTCATCTGGCGATGCAGCTCCTCGTTGGCGCGACAGGCCTGCTCGAGCTGCGTCTCCAGCTCGGCGCAGCGCGAGCGCAGCCGACGCAGCTCCGTCGCGAGCGCGAGCCCCCGGTGGTCGGGACTGGTGACGTGTCCGAACAGGGCCTTGGCCATCGTGCTGGTCCTCCACGCTGAGGTCTGGGCGGTGCCGAGGTGCTGGCGGTGCCGAGGTCTGGGATGGGTCAGGAACACATCGATCGAGTGCGCAGGCCGGGCGGTCGGTGACGGCGCGGGACCTCTGTCCAGGTTGACAGGCCGGGGTGCCTGGGTCAAGGTTGCCGGCCCCGCTCAGCGCTCGACGAAGCCCGGGCCGGCCCCGCGCGTGGAAGTCCACTGTGCCCCCACGTGCTCGACCCGGCCGGGGCGCCCGGGCGGGGCCGGCCCGTCCAGCAGCGCCAGCAGCGCCTCCAGCGCGTGCCGCGGCCCCTCCGCCACGACCTCGACCCGCCCGTCCGCGAGGTTGGTCGCATGGCCGACCAGACCCAGCTCGAGGGCCCGCGCGCGGGTCCACCAGCGGAAGCCGACGCCCTGCACCCGGCCGTGCACGGCGGCCATCAGCCGCTGGTGCTCCACGGGCGAGTGCGGCGGTCCCGCCTCGGTGCTCACCAGCGGGCCCGGCGGGGGCGCGGCTGGCAGGTGGGGCAGGAGTAGGACGAGCGGTTCATGAAGCGGTCCCGGCGAACGGGCGTGCCGTCCCGGCGGCAGGGCTGGTGCTCCCTGCCGTAGACGGCGAGCTCGCGCTCGAACAGCCCGCTCACCCCCTCGGTGGAGACGTAGAGGGCGTCGAAGCTGGTCCCCCCGGCCGCCAGCGCCTCCCACAGCACGGTCCGCACCGCCGCGAGCAGGCGCGTCACCTCCGGCCGGGTCAGCGTCTCGGTGGGCCGGGCCCAGTGCAGCCGGGCCCGCCAGAGCGCCTCGTCGGCGTAGATGTTGCCGACGCCGCTGACCAGGGTCTGGTCGAGCAGGGCGCGCTTGACCCCGGTGCGGCGGCGCACGAGCGCCACCCGGAAGGCGGCGTCGTCGAACGCGTCGTCGAGTGGATCGCGTGCGATGTGCGCGATCGTGGAGGGCAGCTTCTCCCCACCGGCGACCACGAGCAGCCCCCCGAAGGTGCGCTGGTCCACAAAGCGCAGCTCCCGGCCGCCGTCGCTGAACTCCAGCCGCACGCGCAGGTGCGTCTCCGGCGGCGTGTCCGCCGGCACCACGAGCAGCTGGCCGCTCATCCCGAGGTGCCCGGTGAGCGCGTCGCCGGAGTCGAGGGGGAGCCAGAGGTATTTGCCCCGGCGCCTGGCCGCGGTGATCGTGCGGCCGGTCAGCAGCGCGACGAAGTCGGCCTCGCCCGCCTCGTGCCGGCGGATCGCGCGCGGATGGGCGACCTGCACGCGCGACACCGTGCGGCCGACCACCCCGCGCTCCAGGCCCAGCCGGACCACCTCGACCTCGGGCAGCTCGGGCACCAGCTCAGCCCGCCGTCACTCGGCCGCGGCGGCCAGCGGGTCGGCCGGCACCACGATCGACGCCGGCGCGAGGTCACGCAGGGCGGCGTAGGCCTCCCGGGCCGCGCGCTGCTCGGCCTCCTTCTTGGTGCCGCCCTCGCCCGAGCCGGCCACCTGCCCGCCGTCAGCACCGTCGACACGCGCGCGCGCCGCGAAGCGCTTCGCGTGGTCGGGCCCGGACTCCTCCACCGAGTAGTCGGGGGTCGACCGCCCGCTCGCCGCGGCCAGCTCCTGCAGCGAGGTCTTCCAGTCCAGGCCGGCGCCCAGCGTCGCCGCGTCCCGCATGACCGGGTCGAACAGCCTGCGCACCAGCGCCTCCGCCGCACCGACACCGAGCGAGGCATAGACCGTGCCGATGACAGCTTCGAGCGCGTCCGCGAGCAGGCTGGGCTTGTCCCGGCCACCTGTCGCCTCCTCGCCGCGGCCGAGCAGCAGGTGCTGGCCCAGGCCCAGCTCCCTGGCCACCCCCGCCAGGGCGCGCATGTTGACCACGCTCGCGCGCAGCTTGGCCAGCTGCCCCTCGGCAAGGTCGGGGTGCGCCCGAAAGAGCGCGTCGGTCACCACCAGTCCGAGCACGCTGTCGCCGAGGAACTCCAGCCGCTCGTTCGTGGGCAGGCCGCCGTGCTCGTAGGCGTAGGACCGGTGGGTCAGCGCCCGGGTGAGCGACGCGTCGTCGGCGTCGACCTGCAGCGCCGCGCGGAGGGCGGCCAGATCGGGGCCGGGTCCCCGGCTCACGGCCGGTCCAGCCACTCCAGCCGAGCCGCGGCGTAGTCGACGGCGAGGCCGACCGTGGTCAGCCCCTCCAGGTCCTCGTCGTCGATGGTGAAGCCCGGGGCGCGCCGGCGCAGCTGCTCCTCCACGACCTCGGCGATCTCGACCAGGCCGAGCGAGTCGGCGCCCAGGTCCTCCACCAGCCTGGTCTCGCGAGCGAGGGTGCCTGGCTCGACCTCGAGCACGGTGGCCACGGCGGCGGTCACCACGGCGAAGGCCACGGCGGCCAGCTGCGCCACCTCAGACCGGGGTGACCTGGCGCTCGTTGTAGTAACCACAGGTCGGGCAGGCGGTGTGCGTGAGCTTGGGCTGACGGCAATGCGAGCAGGGGGCGACCGACGGCAGGGTGGCCTTCCACTGCGAGCGGCGGTGCCTCGTGTTGGAGCGCGAGGTCTTTCGCTTCGGAACGGCCACGGCGGCGGGTCTCCTGCAGGTCGGGCGTGCGGATGGGTCCGGATCAGATTACCGGCTCCGGTCGGCCGCTCGCGCCGGCCCACCGTCCAGCAGCCCCTGCAGGGCAGACCATCGCTGGTCGGGGTCGGCTGCCGGAAGGGGCAGCGGCGCCTCCCGGCGTACGCCCCGCTCGTCGAGTCCGGGGCAATCGTCCTCGCAGAGCGGGGTGAGCGGCAAGGCGAGCACCACCGCGTCGCGGACCGACGGCTCGAGGTCGAGCAGATCGCCGTCGACCCGGCGCACGTCGTCGTCCGGATCGGGCCCGAGCTCGGCGGCGCGCTCGGGGTAGAGGAACAGCTCCTGCACGTCGACCTCGAGCTCGTCGGCGAAGGGCTCCAGGCAGCGGCCGCACTCGCCCTCCAGCGGGGCGGTCACGACGGCGGTGACGAGCACCCCCTCGACCACGGACTCGAGCCGCAGATCGATGCGCAGGTGCGCGCCAACGGGCACGCGCACCAGCGGTGTCCCGAGATCGGTGGGCGCCGGGGCGCCGATGCTGACCTCGCGCATGCTGCCGGGGCGGCGGCCGAGCTCGCGGGTGTCGATCACAAGGGGGGCGCGCGGGTCCAGGGTCGACCGGCCGCGGGTCGCGCTGCTCACGGCCCCCATGCTAGGCGGCTAGACCGAGACGGCGTCGGGGTCGACGCCGGCGAGGTCGTCCAGATCGTGCCGGCCGCGCAGCTTCTCCCGGCCCCTGTCCACCGTCACCAGCGTCTTCTGCAGCACCACCTCGAAGGTGGCGAGCTTGCCGTCGACGTAGTCGTCGACCTCGCGCCGCAACTGCTCCGCGGAGGCCCGGGCCTCGGCCAGCACGGCCTCGGCGCGCTCGGTGGCGGCGGCCAGCACCGCGGAGCCCCGCACGAGCGCCTCCCGCTCCTCGCGGGCGGCCGCGAGCAGCCGCTCCGCCTCGGCGGTGCCCTCCGCGACCACGCCGTCCCGGTCCTCGACCACCGCCCGCGCGTCGACGACCGCCTGCGGCAGCTGGTCGCGCAGGGCGGCGAGCTGCCCGAGCAGCTCGGCCCGATTGAGCACGCAGCTGGCCGACATCGGCAGCGAGCGCGCGGACTCCACCAGCTCGGTGATGCCATCGAGCGCGTCGGTCAGGTCGGGCATGGGGCGAGGCTACGACGGGTCCCGCCGCTCCTCGAGCCGTCGCAGCAGGGGCGCGAGGGCCGACTCCGGCACGAGGTGCGCGACGTCCCCGCCGTAGGTCGCGACCTCCTTGACCAGGCTGGAGGACAGGAAGCTGTAGAGCGGGTTGGTGGTCATGAACAGCGTCTCCACGCCGGCGAGCGAATGGTTCATCTGCGCCATCTGCAGCTCATAGTCGAAGTCGCTGACCGCCCGCAGCCCCTTCACGATCGCCGGCACGTCGTGCTCGCGGCACCAGTCGACGAGCAGCCCGTGGAAGCTGTCGACCGTGACGTTGCCGTAGTGGGCGGTGGCCTCGCCCAGCATCTCGATGCGCTCGGCCACCGTGAACAGGCTCTGCTTGGTCTTGTTGATGAGCACAGCGACGACGACCTCGTCGTAGAGCCTGGCGGCCCGGCCGATGATGTCCAGGTGCCCCTGCGTCACGGGGTCGAAGGAACCTGGGCAGACGGCCCGTCTCATGATCGCGCACCGTACCAGAGGGTGGCCTCGCCATAGCGCCGACTTCGCCCGTGCCGCAGTCCATCCGGCCAGGTCAGCTCGGCGTCGCGGGTGGCCCGCTCGACGACGACCCGGTCGGCCACCCAGGGCACCACCGCGGCGAGGACGGTCGCGACCGGATCGGCGTAGGGCGGGTCGAGGAAGACCACGTCGAAGGGCCCGGCGTACGCCGACGGGTCGCCGGTGAGGAAGCGCCCGACGTCGTCGCCCACCACCGTGGCACCGGGGAGCGCGAGGATCTCGACGTTGGCCCGGATCGCCTGCAGGGCAGCGCTGTCGCTGTCCACCAGCGTCGCCAGCGCCGCCCCGCGGGACAGCGCCTCCAGGCCGACCGCGCCGGAGCCGGCGTAGAGGTCGAGCACCGACAGGCCGGCGAGGTCGCCGAGCGAGCTGAACAGGCCCTCGCGGGCGCGGTCGGCGGTGGGCCGGGTGGAGCGGCCGACCGGGACCCGGAGCGAACGGCCGCCCGCCGACCCGGCGATGACCCGGATCACCCCTTCTCCAGAAAGGCCGCGTGCTCCTCGGGCAGGGCCTCCCGCAGCGCCCGGGCCAGCGGGGGATGGCGCAGCAGGTGGGGGTCGTCGGCGACCAGGGCCACCGCCTCCTCGCGGGCGGCCAGGATCACGTCCTCGTCGCGCAGCAGCGACAGCAGCCGCAAGCTGCTCGTACCACCGGACTGGCTGGCGCCCAGCACGTCTCCCTCGCGACGGGCCTGCAGGTCCAGCCGCGCGAGGGCGGCGCCGTCACTGGTCGCCGCGACCGCCTCGACCCGGCCGCGTGCCGGGCTGTCCGGCTCCGCCGCGGTCTCCAGCAGGCAGGTGCTGGCCGCGCTGCCGCGCCCGACCCGGCCGCGGAGCTGATGCAGCTGGCTGACGCCGAACCGGTCCGCGTCGAGCACCACCATGACGGTGGCGTTGGGCACGTCCAGGCCGACCTCGACCACGGTGGTGGCGACCAGCACGTCGATGTCGCCGCGGGAGAAGGCGGTCATCACCGCGTCCTTGTCCTCGCCGCCCATCCGCCCGTGCAGGCCGCCGACCCGCAGGCCGGCCAGCTCGCCGGCGCGCAGCAGGGGCAGCACCTCCTCCACCGCGGCCCCGCCCGGTCCTGCCGTCGCCTCGGCCTCGTCGTCGCGGGGGCTGATCCGCGGGCAGACCACGAACGCCTGCCGCCCCTCGGCCACCTGTTCGCGGACCCGCTGCCACATCCGCTCGAGCCACCGCGGGTTGTCCGCCGGCACGACGTGGGAGGCGATGGGCTGCCGGCCTCCCGGCAGCTCGGTGAGCGCGCTGACCTCCAGGTCGCCGAAGACGGTCATGGCCACGGTGCGCGGGATCGGCGTAGCCGTCATCACGAGCACGTGCGGGGTCGCGCCGTAGGACGCCCCCTGCGAGCGCAGGGCGTCGCGCTGCTCGACCCCGAAGCGGTGCTGCTCGTCGACCACGACCATCGCGAGGTCGCGCCACTGCACGGTGACCTCGAGCAGCGCGTGGGTGCCGACGACGATCCCCGCCTCGCCGGTCGCGATCTCGTCGAGGGCCGCGCGGCGCTGGCCCGCGGCCTGCGACCCGGTGAGCAGCGCCACCCTGGTGGCCCGCTCCGCGCCCTCGAGCTCGCCGGCCCGGCCGAGCCGCCCCAGCAGCGCCCGGATCGCCCGGGCGTGCTGGGTGGCGAGCACCTCGGTGGGAGCCAGCAGCGCCGCCTGACCGCCGGCGTCGACGACCTGCAGCATCGCCCGAAGCGCGATCAGGGTCTTGCCACTGCCGACCTCGCCCTGCAGCAGCCGGTGCATCGGGTGGTCCCTGGCGACCTCGCGGGCCAGCAGGTCACCGATCTCGCGCTGGCCACGGGTGCGGGCGAACGGCAGCGCGGCGTCGAAGGCGGCGAGCAGCCCGTCGGGGCGGGAGGGCCTCGGCGTGGCGGGGAGCCGTTCGGCCGCCGCCCGGCGCCGGGCGAGGGCGAGCTGCACGACCAGGGCCTCGTCCCAGACCAGCCGCTCCCGGCCCCGCGCGTGGTCACGGTGGGTGTCCGGCCGGTGCACGAGACGGAAGGCCTCGCCGAGACCCGGGAGCAGGTGCCGCTCGCGCAGCCCGGTCGGCAGCGGGTCGTCGTCCGGCGGGAAGTCCATGCTCCCGAGTGCCAGGTCGACGGCCCTGCGGATCTTCCAGGTCGCCATGTCCTTGGTGGCCGGGTAGATCGGGATCAGCGCGCCGGCGAAGGTCGCGGACCCGGCGTCCGCGTCAGTACCGGCGTCGGCGTCAGTGCCGTCGTCGTCACCCCCGCCGACGACCTCGACCTCCGGGTTGTCGATCCGCTTCTGTCCCCGGAACTCCCCGACCTTGCCGGCGAAGAAGGCGGTGGTCCCGGTGCGCAGCGACTGGGCGCGCCACGGCTGGTTGAAGAAAGTCAGCGTGAGCCGGTCGGGCCCGTCGGTGATGACCACGTCGGTCTTGGTCCGCGGCCGGGCCCGTGGCTGACCCTTCGGCCGGTACGACGAGGACGTCACCTTCTCGACCCGGGCGATCACCGTGACCTGCTCGCCGAGCGCGAGCGAGCGGATGCTCGTCAGCTCACCCCGCTCGGCGTAGCGACGGGGCAGGTGGCGCAGCAGATCGCCGACCGTGCGCACCTCCAGCTCGGCGAGCGACCTCGCCGTCTTGTCGCCGACCACGCGATCGACGCGGGTCCCGAGGCCGACGTGGTCCACAGTGCACAGCTTTTCACCCGGCGTCGGCCCTCCGCGTCATTCCACGCCCAACCAGAACGGCGCCGCCTGGCCACCCTCGACCACCACGACCTGCACGGTGGGGTGCGCCGACACCAGGTGCTCCCCGAGCTGCCCGGCGAGGGCGGGGGCGGCCTCGGCGCCGGCGACCACGGTGACCAGCTCACCGCCGGAGAGCAGCATGCGGCCGGCGAGACCGGCCGCGACCTCCACCGGGTCGCTGCCGACCAGCACCACCTCACCCTCGACAAGGCCCAGCAGGTCCCCCGCCCGGACCAAGCCCTCGCTGGTCAGCGCCGCGCCGGTCGACGGGACCACCTCGGCCCACCGGCAGGCACCAGCGGCCTGGGTCATGCCGATGACGTCGTCGGGCAGCCGGCGCCCGGGGTCGGCGACCGCGACCGCGGCGAGCCCCTGCACGGCTGCGCGGGTGGGTACGACGGCCACGGTCAGCGCGGGATCGCTGTGCCGCATGGCCTCGGCGGCGGCGCGCACCGGCACGAGCGCGTCGTCGCCGTTGGGCAGCAGCACGATGCTCGCCGCTGCCGTGGAACGGGCTGCCTGCTCGACCTGCGCCGGGGTGGGCACCGCGCCGGGGCCCACCTCGATCACGGTCACGCCGGCGGACCGGAACAGAGTCGCGAGCCCGGCCCCCTCGACCACCACCACGCAGGCGCGCAGGGGGGTGCGCCGCTCGGCCGCCGGCCCTGCCGCGGCAGCGTGGGCGGCGACCTGGTCGCCGAAGTGGGTGACCGTGATCCGGTGTGGCCGACCGGCCGCGACGGCCGCCTCGAACGCCGCGCCGACGTCGTTGACGTGCACGTGCACGTTCCACCCGTGGTCCCCGCCGACGACGACCAGCGAGTCGCCGAGCCCGGCCAGGGTGTCGCGCAGGGTGGCGACCGCCCCGGCGTCGGCATCGAGCAGGAACTGCAGCTCGAAGGCGAACTGCTGGCTGCCCGTCTCCCGCTGCGGCGCAACGTCTATCGGGCCGGGAGCGGCGCCAGCAAGAGGCGGGGTGGCGACGTCGCCGGTGACCACCGTCGACAGCGCCTCCAGCAGCAGCACGAGACCACGGCCGCCGGCGTCGACGACCCCCGCCGCGGCCAACACCGCGAGCTGCCGGGGGGTCGCCGCCAGCGCCGCCGCCGCCCCCGCCGCCGCCGCGCGCACCACGGCGCCCAGATCGTCGGCGGGTTCGGCCCGGTCGGCCGCCTGCGCGGCGGCCCGTGCCACCGAGAGCACGGTGCCCTCGACGGGCGCGGCGACTGCGCCGTAGGCCGACTCCGCCGCCCGCGTCAGCGCCGCGGCCAGCTCGCGCCCGCGCACCAGCCCAGCGCCGCCCAGTCCGTCGAGGCCGCCCAGTCCGTCGAGCAGCCCGCGGAGCAGCTGACTGAGGATGACGCCGCTGTTGCCATGGGCACCCGAGAGGGCACCCCTGGCCATGGCGGCGAGCACCCGGCGTACCCCTGCGCCCTCGCTGGCGTCCTGGCCCGCGTCGACCTCCGCGTCGACTTCGGCGTCCACCGCCTCGGACACGGCCTCCCAGGTGCGCAGGAAGTTGGTCCCCGTGTCGTTGTCCGCGACGGGGTAGACGTTGAGGGCGTCCAGCTCCTCCCGGTGCACGGCCAGCGTCACCAGCGCGGACCGCGCCCAGCCCACCACCGCTGCGCCGTCGAGGCTGTCGTGCACGGGAGGACAGTAGGCGAGCGGGTGTGGCGCGGGTCACGGACTGTGCACCTGTAACCTCAGGAGCTGCACCGCCCGGTCCCCCACACGTTCAGGAGCGTCCCGCCATGGCTGCCGTCTGCGACATCTGCGCCAAGGGGCCCGGCTTCGGCATGAGCGTCAGCCACTCGCACCGCAGGACCCGTCGCCGCTGGAACCCCAACATCCAGCCGGTGCGCGCCCAGGTCGCCCCCGGGACGGTCAAGAAGCTCCAGGTGTGCACCAGCTGCCTCAAGGCCGGGAAGGTCCAGCGCGCGGGCTGACCCGCGTCGTCGCAGGAATGGCTGCTCGACCCAGCGATAGCCCAGGTCGGCCGCGAGCAGCGAGACCGTCGTGACGGCAGCCAGTCTGACGCTCAGCGGCCGCACCCACGTCAACTCCCTCAGCACCAGCAGGTGCAGCAGATAGCAGCTGTAGGACCGAAACCAGCAGCCCCCAGCCCTTGAACCAGGAGGCGGGCAGCAGCATGCAGACGCCCAGCCCGGCCAGGGCCAGCGCCGCGACCGGGGCGGGGACGTACGCCGAGACCCGCTGCCGCTGCTGCGCCGTGCGGGTCCCCGCCGCCAGCAGCGCACCGGCGAGCAGGGCGTCGAGGCGACTGGACGGCAGGAAGTTCGGCACCCAGCCGGCGGGGACGGTGACTGCGACGAGCAGGTGCACGGCGACCGCCAGCGCGACCAGCCGGGCCAGCGCCGGGACCAGCGGCCGACCCCCCCGCCGACCCGAACGCCGGAGCCGTGCGAGCAGCGCGAGCAGCACGGCCGGCCAGAGCAGGTAGAACTGCTCCTCGATCGACAGCGACCAGGTCAGCGCGAAGGGGCCGCGGCTCCCGCCGTACCCGAGGAACAGGTCGTCGGTGTAGCTCAGCGCCCTGGCCGCGTCGGCGGCGTAGGCACCGCTGAGCCTGCCGTGCACCCTGAGGACCACCGTCTGGGCGAGGACCAGCAGCACGAGGGCCGCATGAGACGGCGCAGCCGGCGGGCGTAGAAGCTGGGCAGGCGCACGGTGCCGGTGCGCGCGTGCTCGGCACCGAGCGAACCGCTGGGAACCAGCGCCGGGTCGACGTGGAAGGCGACCACGGCCAGCACCGCGAGCGCCCGGACGCCGTCCAGCGCCGGCAGCCAGCCGGTCCCGGGAGAGCTCACCTCAGGCGCGCCAGCGCCAACCGTGATCCACCGGGCCGATCCCCGCTCCGAGCGGGAAGCCAGCGGTGATCGCGCCGCTGACGAACTCCTTCGCGGCGCGCACCGCCGTCGGCACGTCGTCCCCGGCGGCCAGCCGGGTCGCGATCGCGCTGGCCAGGGTGCAGCCGGTGCCGTGCGTGTGCCGGGCGTCCCGCCGGATGGCGCTCAGCGTCAGGCTCGTCGAGCCGTCGGTCAGCAGGTCCACCGACTCCCCCGGCGGCCCGGCCGCCCAGTGCCCGCCCTTGACCAGCACCCAGCGCGGCCCGAATGCGAGCACCGCCTCCGCCGCCTGCTCCAGCCGGCCCTCGGTGCGCACGTCGACGCCGGTGAGCAGCAACACCTCGTCGAGGTTGGGGGTAGCGACGGTCGCGACGGGCAGCAGCTCGCGGCGCACCACGTCCAGCGCCTCCGGGGCGAGCAGCGGGTCGCCGTGCTTGCTGACGCCGACCGGGTCGACGACGACGGGTACGCCGAGCTGGCGCAGCCGCTCGGCGACCGCGGCCACCACGGCCGGGGAGGAGAGCATGCCGGTCTTCACCGCGTCGGCGCCGATGTCGTCGAGCACGCTGTCGAGCTGCGCGCGGACGGCCTCGACGGGCAGCTCCCAGACGCCCTGCACTCCCAGCGAGTTCTGCGCCGTCACCGCCGTGACGACGCTCATGCCGTGCCCACCGAGCGCGAGCACGGTCTTGAGGTCGGCCTGGATGCCGGCGCCGCCGCCGCTGTCGGAGCCGGCGATGCTCAGCACGAGGGGTGGCGCCACCCGGCCAGTCTGCCGTCAGCCTGGCGTCAGGACCGGAAGTGGTCCCAGCCCGCCGGTCGCAGCCGCCCGCCGTCGAGCCAGACCCCCTCGCCGGCCAGCACCCGGCCGATGACCGGGAACGGCGTGCCGCTGCCCGCCGGCACCGTCGCGACCAGGGCGTGGTCCTCCCCACCGTGCAGCACGTCGGGCAACGTGACGCCACGGTCGGGACGCAGCGCAGCGCCGGAGAGCTCGACACGCACGCCGCTGGCGGTCGCGAGGTGGCCCAGGTCCTGCACCAGCCCGTCGCTGGTGTCGACCATCGCGGTGGCCCCCAGCGAGGCCAGCAGCGGCCCGGCGTCGTAGCGCGGCTCGGGGCGCCGGTGCGCGTCCTGCAGCTGGCCCTCCAGCTGGCCACGCTCGAGCAGCGCGAGACCGGCTGCGGCCCAACCGATCCGGCCGGCGAGCACGACCAGGTCTCCGACCCGGGCTCCCGCCCTGGTGACCGGCCCGAGCCCCCGCAGGTCCCCGAGCGCGGTGACGGCGATGGTGAGGGTGTCGGCGCGCACCACGTCGCCGCCCACGACGACGGCACCGGCGCGGGCGGCCTCGTCGCGCAGCCCGTCGGTGAGCCCGTCGGCCACCGCCAGCGGCAGGTCGGCCGGGGTGGCGAGCCCCACGAGCAGGGCCGTGGGCACCGCCCCCATGGCCGCGACGTCGGCGAGGTTCTGCGCGGCGGCCTTGACCCCGACGTCGTAGGCCGAGGACCAGTCACGCCGGAAGTGCCGCCCCTCCACCAGCAGGTCGGTGGTCGCCACCACCCGGCCGTCCGGTGCCGGCACCACCGCCGCGTCGTCGCCGGGCCCCGCCGGTGGTGGCGGCGCCTGTAGCCGCGCCACCACCCGCGCGATCAGCCCGAACTCGCCCAGCTCCCCGACGGTCACGAGGGGTGAGTCTGCTGCGCTACGTTGCGGTCTCCGATCGAGCGCGCCGACGCACCCGCCCGGCGAGCCTCACCGCAGGGAGCCCTCCGTGGTCCAGGCCTATATCCTCATCCAGACCGAGGTCGGCAAGGCCGCCCAGGTCGCGCTCGAGATCGCGGCCCTGGAGGGCGTGACCCAGGCCGAGGACGTGACCGGTCCCTATGACGTGATCGTGCGCGCCGAGGCCCGCAACGTCGACGAGCTCGGCAAGCTGGTGGTGGCCAAGGTCCAGTCGGTGGGCGGCATCACCCGCACCCTGACCTGTCCCGTCGTCCACCTCTGACCCGGCTCAGCCGGCTGCTGCCGACGGTCCCCGCCGTCCTGCTCGCAGCGTCCGCCGTAGCGCTCTGCGTGGGCACCAGTCCGCCGTACGTCGAACCCCCCACCCCCTCCCCCGCGCAGGCCACCGCCTGCACGTCGCTTGCGGCCCGGCTGCCCGCGGAGCTGCGGCTGCCCTTCACCCCCACGGTGGGCCGATCACCGGTGGCGCGCCGCACGGCGGTCGTCCCGGCGAGCCCCCTGACCGCCGCGTGGGGCAGCCCGCCCGTGGTGCTTCGCTGCGGCGTGCAGCCGGCGGGTGTGAGCCAGGCCCAGCTGCCGCTGGAGGGGGTGACGTGGTTCGAGGACGCGGTCGACGCGACCCGCTGGGGCACCCGCACCCCGCCGTACCTCGCCGTCACCATCCCTGCCGGCAACCCCACCGGCATCACCGGACCACTGCTCGGGATCACCGACGCCCTGCTCGCCGGGTGACCGACGGCGCTCAGATCCGACGGGTGGTCGCGGGGTCGGCGGCGCCGGCGAAATACTGGTCGAGGACATCGCGGAAGACCGGCTCGGCCGGGTCCGCACGCGCGAACAGCGTCATCGACGACTGAAGCTTCTGCGCGTCGATGGGGCCGAGGACCAGCACCGGGTCGGTGCCCGGCAGGTCGGTCAGGGCGCGTGCGCACTCCAGCAGCCGCGGACCGAGCACGGGGTGCGCGGCGTAGGCCTGCGCCTCTGCGAGCCCGCTGACGGCGTACCGCTGTGCCGTCGCGCTGTGGCCGAGGCCGGCGAGCTGCGGGAAGACGAACCACATCCAGTGACTGCTCTTGCGGCCATGCCGCAGCTCGCGCAGGGCCGCGTCGTAGGTGCCACCGGCATCCTGCGCCGTCACGAACCGCTGCAGGTCGAACTCCTCGCCCATGCGGCGTTCCTGCCCAGCCCTGTTGGGGTCAGAACGGTGGGTCGTCATGGCCGGTGCTTGCCGGTGGTGGGGGTGTGGGCGGTGGGGGTGTGGGCGGTGGGGGTGTGGGCGGTGGGTCTGGTTCGTGGTCGGGGTCGTGGTGGAGCAGGTGCCACCAGTCGGGGTCGGTGGTGCTGGTCTGGCCCCAGGGGCTGGTCCAGGTGACGGCAGCGGTGTGGGGGTCGATGGTGGGGGTCCACCCGTGGTGGGTGTGGAGCTGGTGGTGCCGGCGGTCGGCGGGGTGGATGTTGCCGATGTGGGTCAGGCCCGGTCCGAGGTCGGCCGGCTGCCAGGGCACGGCGTGGTCCAGATCGGCGCCGGTCCGTGCGGTCTCCCGACTGTGGGTGCGGGTGCATCCGGGGAACGTGCACCGGGTGTAGCGGGCCAGCGCGAGCCGGCGCAGCTGCCCGGGGATCTGGTGGGCCCGGCCGACCCCGAGCAGCAGCCCGGTCTGGTCGTGCAGGAACCGCTGCCACTCGGTGCCCGGCTGGGTCAGCAGCACCCGGGCGGTCGCCGCGGGGGTCCAGCCGTGGTCGGTGCTGCCGGCCGAGCGGCCATCGGTGCTGAGCCGGGCCGGGTCGTCGGTGAGCGCGAGCAGGGACTCGATGCTCATGGTGACCTGCACCCTGGCCACCACCCGCCCGGCCCACACGGCGACGCACGGATCGACCGGCCCACCCCCGCACCACGGACACGACCCGGGGGCCGACCCGGGCGCAGACCCGCGCTGGGCGGGCGGCCCGGACGGGTCCGGTCCGGACGGGTCCGGTCCGGGCGGGGCCGCCCCGGACGGGGCCGGCTGGTCGAACCGGGTGGGTGGCTGGTCGGGGGTGGTGGGCTGGTGGCCGTGCCAGCCGAGCGCGGCCAGCGCGTCGGCGCGGACCTGGTCGGCGGTGCGGGGGTCACCGAGCTCACGGGCCTGCGCGACGGCACGCTGCAGGCGGGCCATCAGGGCGGCGGCGTCCTCGGCGGTCAGGGTGGCCACGATCTGGGCCATCCCGTCGGGCAGCGGGTCGCGGCGCACCGAGCGCCGGTCCCTGGCCTGAGTGTGCTCATGCTCGGCATCGGCCGGGTCGCGGAGCCGGGCGGCGATCTGCAGGGCGGTGGTGGCGACCTGCCAGGGCACCGACCGCAGCAACCTGGCCTGCACCCGGTGGTGGGCCACCACGGTGGCGCACAGCCCGTCGGGCAGCCCGTCCAGGGCGCTGATCAGCGCGGCGGCGTGCCCGTGGGAGGTCAGGCCGGCGGCGAGCAGCCCGGCCAGCCCCGGATACCGGGTCTGGTCGCGCAGCTGCCGGGCCCGGTCCAGCCGGCCCTGGGCGCTGCGCGGGCTCACCCGCAACGCCAACGCGATCTCCTCCCGGCCGGCATCCGGATGCGCGGCACCACGCTCGGGTCGCACCCCGCGGGCGACCAGCTCGTCGGTGATCGCGTCGGCCCGGGCCTGCGCCCGGGCGTCGACCTCGAGCAGGGTGTCCTCGGTGATCGCAGCCAGCCAGGTCTGGGCCCGGGCCAGCGCGGTGGTCATCAACACCAGCTCCGGCCCGGACAACCTGGACCGGTCGACCTCCGACAGCAGCCACACCGTGTGCGGGCTGGGCGGGCCGACCGCGAGCTCGCGCAGGGCCTCCGCCGTCGGGCAACCAGCAGGCCCGGCACCCGCACCCGCGCACGACCCGGGTGTGGGGCAGCCACCGGCCAGCATCACACTGACCCAGCCCCAATCCCTGTCATCGAACACGTGTGCGATTCAAAGCTGCCATCCGAACCCCGCGTCAACCCCACAACCACTGCGGCGCAACCCCTCAGCGCCATACCAGACAGGTCCGAGATTCCGCCCGGACACCGCCGTCGGCGCGTCAGCGCAGGCCGGTGCCGGCCTCGAGGGCGAGCGCGATCAGCCGGTCGACCAGCGCCGCGTGGTCCAGGCCGCTCGCCGCCCACGTGCGCGGGTACATCGAAGCGGGGGTGAAGCCGGGCATGGTGTTGACCTCGTTGACGGTGATGGCCCCGTCGGCGCCCAGGAAGAAGTCGACCCGCGCCAGGCCGGCACAGTCCAACGCCGCGAAGGCGCGCAGCGCGAGAGCCTGCAGCGCAGCCAGTTCGGCCTCCGTGAGCGACGCAGGGATGTCGAACTCGGTGGCGTCGTCGAGGTACTTCGCCGCGAAGTCGTAGAACGGCTGACCCCCGACCACCCGCACCTCCGCCGCGACGCTGGCCGACGGCGCCGCCCCCCCCAGCCCTCCGAGCACACCGCACTCCAGCTCGCGTCCGGCGATCCCCTGCTCCACGACGACCTTCGGGTCGTGCCGTCGGGCCTCCTCCACCGCGTCGGGCAGCTCCGCCCAGGAGGTCACCCGGGTGATCCCCATCGAGGATCCGGCCCGGGCCGGCTTGACGAAGACCGGCAGCTCCAGGGCCAGCGCGGCGGCAACGTCGCTGGAGCCTGGCGGCAGCACGGCGTACGGCCCGACGGGCAGCCCGGCGGCCGTCAGCAGCGCCTTCATGTGCGCCTTGTCCATCGCCGCTGCGGAGGCGAACACGCCGCTGCCGACATAGGGCACGCCGGCCAGCTCCAGCAGTCCCTGGATCGTGCCGTCCTCGCCGTAGGGCCCGTGCAGGACGGGGAAGACCACGTCGACGGCGGCGAGCGTGCGCGGCACGTCGCCCGGTGACAGCACGACGAACTCACCGCCCGCCGGCAGCGCCAGCGCCGACCCGGGGGCGACCTCCGGCAGCGCGCCGTCGGCGATGGCGAAGCGCTGCCCCTCCGCCGGGAGCACCCAGCGCCCGTCCCGGCCGATGCCGACGCAGACCACGTCGTACCTCGCCGGGTCGAGCGCGGCGAGCACGCTGCCGGCACTCACGACCGAGATGGCGTGCTCGCTGCTGCGGCCGCCGAAGACGACGGCAACCCGGATGCGTGCCACCCGCCGACCGTAGCGACCCTTGGTCGCGAGGACGTTGACGGTTGTGCCACGTTCTGGTTGACCGTCGGCGTGCGAGTGCACCCTCGTCGTGGGTCTGCAACTGCTCCGAACCCTTGGGGCGCAATGCCTCCATGTCGCGTTGGGCGACCGGCCAGGCCCTGTGGTCGGGATCTCAGTGCAGCAGGGTGGCCCCAGGTTCGACCGTCGAGGTGTTTAGGGTTCTCGGGCGGGAAAGGCTGGGCCAGCGGTGGGGTGGTCGGTTACCGCATGCGCAGACCTCATGCGACCGGCCGCACCCCCGACGACCGCCGACCCTAGGGGCGGGTGGACCCAGGCCAGCGGGGGCTTCAGCTCACGAACCCAGCCGGTGCACCCGCAAGGTGTTGGTCGCCCCCGGCGTGGACAGCGGGGTGCCGGCCACGATGACCACCACGTCGCCCCGCTCCGCCCGCTTGAGGTCCAGCAGTTGGCTGTCGACCTGGCGCACCATCTCGTCGAGCTCGGTCACGGTCACGGTCAGGAACGTCTCGGTGCCCCAGGTCAGCGCGAGCTGCGAGCGGGTGGCCTGCACCGGCGTGAAGGCATACAGCGGCACCGAACTGTGGTGCCGCGCCAGCCGCCGCGCGCTGTCCCCGCCCATCGTGAAGGCGACGATCGCCCGCGCGCCGAGCTGCGCGGCGATGTCGACCGCCGCGCGGCCGATGGCGCCGCTGCGGGTGCGTGGCGCGTGCGACAGGTTGCGGATCTGCTGGGGTGAGCGCCCCGTCTCGGCTGCCGAGACGATGCGGGCCATCACCCGCACCACCTCGATCGCGTGCGCGCCCACGCTGGTCTCGCCGGAGAGCATCACCGCGTCGGCGCCGTCGAGCACGGCGTTGGCGACGTCGCTGGCCTCGGCGCGGGTCGGGCGCGCGTTCACGATCATCGACTCGAGCATCTGGGTCGCGACGATGACCGGCTTGGCGTTGTCCCGGCAGACCTGCACGATCCGCTTCTGCACCAGCGGCACGTCCTCCAGCGGCATCTCCACGCCGAGGTCGCCGCGCGCGACCATCACGCCGTCGAAGGCCGCTACCACCTCCTCCAGATGGTCTACCGCCTCTGGCTTCTCCAGCTTGGCCAGCACCGGCAGGACCGCGCCCTCCTCGGCCATGATCTTGTGTACGTCGTCGGCGTCGCGCGGGCTGCGCACGAACGACAACGCGACCAGGTCGACCCGCATCGAGAGGGCGAACCGCAGGTCGGCCTCGTCCTTGGGTGTCAGCGCCGGCTCGCTCACGGCCACGCCCGGCAGGTTGATCCCCTTGTGGTTGCTGACGATGCCGCCCTCGATCACCTGCAGGTGCACGTCGGCGCCGTCGACGGCGAGCACCTGCAGGCACACCCGGCCATCGTCGATCAGCACCAGGTCGGTGGGGTGCACGTCCCTGGCCAGCCCGGAGTACGTCGTGCCCACGCGGTCGTGCGTCCCCTCGACGGGGTCCGTCGTGATCACGACCTCCTCGCCGGGGGCCCAGACCACCGGCCCGTCTGCGAACGTCGAGAGCCGGATCTTTGGCCCCTGCAGGTCGGCCAGCACGGCCACCGCATGGCCGGTCAGGTCGCTCGCCCGGCGCACCCGGCGATAGGCCTCCGCGTGGTCGGCGTGGCTGCCGTGGCTGAAGTTCAGCCGGGCCACGTCCATCCCGGCCTCGACCAACGCGAGCACCTGAGCGTCGGTGGCGACGGCCGGGCCGAGGGTGCAGACGATCTTCGCGCGGCGGGCCACGCACTCCACAGTAGGACCGGCTGGTCAGCCCTCGTGGGTGGCGACCGGGGTGTCGGAGCGGACCAGGCCGAGCACCCGCCACCCCTCGTCCGGGAAGCCGGCCGCATCGGCGACATGGGCGCTGGCGGTGTTGTCCGCCGCATGCAGGTAGAGCGCGACCCGGCCTCGGCGCGCGATCTCGCGGGCCGCGGTGGCCACCAGCAGCCGGGCGATCCCGCGCCCGCGCAGCGCCGGCTCGGTGCCGACGGCGATCTCGTCCGCCCACCGGTCGTGCGCCTTGATGCCCACGCCGGCGCCGTACTCGCCCTGGTCGTCCCACGCGAGCAACAGCCCTCCCGTGAACGGCGTGAGCCACCCCGGCACGCGCGGGTCGTGCCGGTCCACCCACTCCCCCGTGTCGGGTGTGCCGGCCGGCTGGCGGCACCAGCGGAACAGCCCGCTCCCGCGCAGCCGGCGCGGGCCGTCCAGGCCGAGCACCGCGGCCAGACCTGCGCCGTACGCCGGACTGCGCCAGTCGCTCCCCAACGCGCGCACCGCGTCGAGGTGCAGGGCCCGGACGCCGAGCACGGTCGACCCGGTCCCGTCGGTCACGCCGTGGACGGGCCGCACCACGCCGTCCCAGCCGGGCTGCGCGCGACGAGGGCTCGCTGCCACCTCGAAGGGCGCCCGCGGCGGCCACCACCCGAGCTGGTCGCGCAGGTGCTCCGCGACCAGCGCGTCGGGGGTCACCCCGGCAGCCGGTCGAGCGCCTGCTCGAGGTCGGCGAGCAGGTCGGCCACGTCCTCCAGGCCCACCGAGAGTCGCATCGCCGCAGGCCCAATGCCGGCCGCGGCAAGCGTGGCGTCGTCGAACATCCGGTGCGTGGTGCTGGCGACGTGGCTCACCTTGCTCTGCACCCCGCCGAGGCTCGTGGCCACCTCGATGAGCGTGAGCCCGTCGCACAGCGCCATCCCGGTGGCCCGGTCACCGCGCGGCGTGACGGTGAGCACCCCGCCGTAGACGCCGTCGGCGAATTGCTTGCGCGCCAAGGCATGGTCGGGCGAGGACGGCAGCCCGGGGTAGTCCACCCGCGCCACCCTCGGGTGCCCGAGCAGCGCGGTGGCGAGGCCGAGCGCGGTGGCACTGGAGCGCTCCACCCGCAGCGGCAGGGTCAGCAGGCCGCGGGCGACGAGCCAGGCGTCGTCGGGTGACAGCGACCCGCCGAGTTGCACGCGCAGGGCGCGCACCACCGCGACGAGGTCCGCGCTGCCGACGACCATGCCGGCGGTGACGTCGGAGTGGCCGCCGAGGTATTTCGTCGCGCTGTGCACGACCAGGTCGGCGCCGTGGTCGAGCGGCCGGCAGACCACCGGCGAGGCGAACGTCGAGTCCACGACGAGCAGCGCGCCGGCGGCGTGCGCAACGACGGCGAGGGCCCCGAGGTCGGGCACCGCGAGGGTGGGGTTGGCCAGCGTCTCCGCCCACACGACGGCGGTCTGCCCCGGCCGCACGGCCGCCGCGACGGCGTCCGGGTCGCGCCCGTCGACGAAGGAGGTCTCGATGCCGAGACGGGGCAGCACCGCGGTGAGCAGGCCGTAGGTCCCGCCGTAGACCTCGTGCGGCGCGACGACGTGGCCACCGGCTCCGACGAAGGCGAGCAATGTGGTGCTGATCGCCGCCATCCCGCTGGCGAAGGCCTGGCCGGCCTCGGCTCCCTCCAGCTCGGCGACGGTGGCCGCGGTGGCGTCGACGCCGGGGTTGTCGATGCGGGAGTAGCTGTAGCCGGCCGTGCGGCCGTCGAGCACGTCGGCGTAGTCCTGCGCGGTGTCGAACCGCCACGTCGCGGCCCGCCACACCGGCGGCGACAGCGGCCGCTCGGCCGGGGTCGTGGGCGCCGGCGGGTGCACGGCCCTGGTGTGCAAACCCCTGCCCCCGTCTCCGGCAGCGGCCTCGGTCACTCGCCCTCCCGCCTGGTGTCGCGACCCATCAGGGAGGCGACCATGTCGCGCGGGGACAGCCCGTCGTGCACCACGCGCACCACGTGGGCGGTGAGGGGCATCTCGATGTCGTGCTTGGCGGCGAGGTCCAGGATCGACCGGCAGCTCTTCACGCCCTCGGCGACCTGGCTGGTCTCGGTGGTGATCTGCGCGAGCGTCTCGCCGCGACCGAGCCGCTCGCCGACGGTGCGGTTGCGCGACAGCGGCGAGCTGCACGTCGCGACCAGGTCGCCGAGGCCGGCGAGACCGGCGAAGGTCATCGGGTCGGCCCCGAGCTGCGCTCCCAACCTGGCGGTCTCGGCCAGGCCACGGGTGATGAGGCTGGCCAGTGTGTTGTCGCCGAAGCCCATGCCGCCGGCCATCCCGCAGGCGAGCGCGATGACGTTCTTGACCGCGCCGCCCAGCTCGCAGCCGACCACGTCGGCGTTGACGTAGGGGCGGAAATACCTTGTGGTGCAGACGTCCTGCAGCCGCTGCGCGGTGCCGCCGTCGGTGCTGGCGACCACGCTCGCTGCCGGCTGCTCGGCGGCGATCTCCCGGGCGAGGTTGGGGCCGGAGACCACGGCGACCCGATCGTCGGCGACGTCGGCGACCTCCCGGATCACCTCGCTCATCCGCTTGGTCGTCCCCAGCTCGACACCCTTCATCAGGCTCACCAGGACCACGTCGGGTGGCAGCGCGGGGACCCAGCCGGCGAGGTTGTCCCGCAGCGTCTGGCTGGGCAGCGCGAGGACGACGAAGTCGGCCCCCTCCAGCGCCTCGGCCGGGTCGGTCGTGGCGCGCAGCGACGAGGGCAGGACGACACCAGGCAGGTACGCCGGGTTCTCGTGGCGGGTCGTCACCGCGTCGGCCAGCTCGGCGCGCCGGGCCCACAGTGTCGTCCGGGTGCCGGCGTCGGCGAGCACCTTGGCGAACGCCGTCCCCCACGACCCCGTGCCGAACACCGCCGCTCGCGCCACCGGACCCACCCCTCGTCGTCGGACCTGCCCCCATCCTCCCCCGGCCTGACCGGCCGCACGGGCGTCGCATGCTGCGGCTGCCCCAATTAGCCGGATAGCCGCGGGAGGATGGCCGGGTGGAGTGGACGGTCCTGGTGCCGGTCAAGCGGCTGCAGCTGGCGAAGTCCCGGCTGCCGCTGCCGGCCACCACCCGAGCCGCGCTGATGGCCGCAATGGCCGCGGACACGGTGGCCGCCGCGCTGGCCGCGCCGGGCGTGGCGCGGGTCGCCGTCGTGACGGGCGAGGTGACCGGGTGGTGGGGTGCCGGCGCCGAGGTCCTGCCGGACGCCGGCGGGGGCCTCACCGCGGCGGTGATGGCTGCAGCGCGGGGCTTCCCGGGCCCCGTCGCGGTCCTGGCAGGTGACCTCCCGGCATTGCGGGCCGCCGAGCTGGGAGCCGCCCTCCGGGCGGCGGCAGCGGTGCCGGCGGGGGTCGTCGCCGACGCGCCGGGCGGCGGGACGGTGCTGCTGACCGCGAGGGAGGGGCGGCTGCTGCTCCCCTCCTACGGCGTCGGCTCGCTGCTGCGCCACGTCGCGCTCGGCGCGGTCGACCTGACCGGCGGGTTGCTGGCGCCCGGGCTGCGCCGCGACGTCGACACTCCGGCGGACTGGGCCGAGGCCCTGGTGCTGGGCGTCGGGACGGCCAGCGCCGCCTTTGCCGACGTGCTCCCGCTGGCCGGGTGACAGGCGTGCGGCCGCTGGCAGGCGACCCGGCCCGCATGTCGAGGCAGGCCACCGTGCGCACCTTCGACCCGGCCAGCCGGGCCGGCACCGCGGTGCGCGACGACGGCGGCCTGGTCGACCTGCCCGCCGCCGCCTTCGCCGCCGGTGGGCTCCTCGGCCTGCGGCCGGGGCAGCGCGTGCGCTTGGAGGAGCACGCCGGCGTGGTGACCCTGGTGACCATCGCGACCCTGCCCTCGCCGCAGTAGCTGTACCGGTAGCAGTGGCTGCCGGCGACGGGACGTCGTGTTCACCTGCGCGCGCGATGATGCACGGCGTGGCAGCCCCCGACAGCTCCGTCTCCGTGCGGCCGACGCTCGCCGACGCCGACGCGGCGTACGACACGCTCGAGCCGGTCTCCGACGACGTCCAGCCGGTCGACACCCCTCCGGTGGTTGGCGGCGGGGCTCCCCTGCCAGAGGGCAGGTTCGGCAACCGCGAGACCAGCTGGCTGGACTTCAATGCCCGCGTGCTGGAGCTGGCCGAGGACCCGACGACCCGGCTGCTCGAGCGGGCCAAGTTCCTCGCCATCTTCGCCAGCAACCTCGACGAGTTCTTCATGGTCCGGGTCGCCGGGCTCAAGCGGCGGCAGGCCACCGGACTGACCGTGCGCGGCCCGGACGGGCTCACCACCCGCGAGCAGCTGGACGTCATCTACAGCCAGACCCGCGAGCTGATCGAGCGGCACGGACGCTGCTTCACCGAGCAGGTGCGCCCCGCGCTGGCCGACCAGGGGATCCGCATCCTCGGCTGGGACGACCTGCCCGGCCACCAGCAGCAGCGGTTGGCGCGCTATTTCACCGACCAGGTCTTCCCCGTGCTCACCCCGCTCGCCGTGGACCCCGCCCACCCGTTCCCCTACATCAGCGGTCTCTCGCTGAACCTCGCCGTGCTGGTGCGCGAGGCGACCGGGGACGGCGGTGACGGCGTGGAGCACTTCGCCCGGGTGAAGGTCCCGCCAAACGTGCCCCGCTTCATCGCGGTCGAGTCCGACCGGGGCGCTGTCTTCCTCCCGCTGGAGGAGCTGATCGGCGCCCACCTGGGGCAGCTGTTCCCCGGGATGGAGGTCGCGCAGTGGCACGCCTTCCGGGTCACCCGCAACGCCGACGTCGAGGTCGAGGAGGACCGCGACGAGGACCTACTGCAGGCGCTGGAGCGTGAGCTCGCCCGCCGGCGGTTCGGACCGGCGGTGCGCCTGGAGGTGACCGAGAGCATCGACTCCCACGTGCTCGACCTGCTCGTGCGGGAGCTGGAGATCAGCGACCGCGACGTGCTCGTCGTCCCGGGGCTGGTCGACCTCTCGGCGTTGATGTCGCTGCTCGACGTCGACCGCCCCGACCTCAAGGACGAGCCGTTCGTCCCGGCCAGCCACCCACGCCTGGTCGAGGGCGAGGCGCCGGCGGACTTCTTCGCCGTGCTGCGCGACAGCGACGTGCTGGTGCACCACCCCTACGACAGTTTCGCCACCAGCACCCAGCGCTTTATCGAGCAGGCCGCCGCCGACCCAGCGGTCCTCGCCATCAAGCAGACGCTCTACCGCACCTCCGGTGACTCCCCCGTCGTCGAGGCGCTGGTCGACGCGGCCGAGGCCGGCAAGCAGGTGGTGGTGCTGGTGGAGATCAAGGCACGCTTCGACGAGACCGCGAACATCAAGTGGGCCAGGGCATTGGAGCGGGCGGGCTGCCACGTCGTCTACGGCGTCGTCGGGCTGAAGACGCATTGCAAGACGGCCCTCGTGGTCCGCCAGGAGAAGGGGACGCTGCGCCGCTACTGCCACGTCGGCACCGGCAACTACAACCCCAAGACCGCCAGGCTCTACGAGGACTTCGGGCTGTTCACCGCCGACCCGCAGGTGGGCGCCGACCTGACCGACCTGTTCAACGTGCTGACCGGTTACAGCCGGCAGACCGACTACCGAACCCTGCTGGTGGCACCGCAGAAGCTGCGCAGTGAGCTGGTACGACGCATCGACGGCGAGGCCGACCGGGGCCGCCGCGGCGAGTCCAGCGGCATCCGGATCAAGGTCAACAGCCTGGTCGACGAGCAGGTGATCGACGCGCTGTATCGCGCCTCGCGAGCGGGGGTCCAGGTCGAATGCGTGGTGCGGGGCATCTGCGCCCTGGTGCCCGGCGTACCCGGCCTCTCCGAGACGATCCGGGTGCGCTCCGTGCTCGGTCGCTTCCTCGAGCACAGCCGTGTCTTCCGCTTCGCCGGTGCCGACGAGTGGTGGATCGGCAGCGCGGACATGATGCACCGCAACCTGGACCGCCGGGTCGAGGTGCTGGTGAGGGTCTGCGACAGCACCGCGCAGGCGCAGCTGCAGTCGGTCCTCGACCTGGACATGTCGCCGCAGACGAAAGCCTGGGAGCTCGAGGCGCCGGGCCACTGGGTGCGGCCGGCGGCCGAGGCGCCCGCCACGCCTGGGGCGCCGGACGACGTCCAGGTCGTGCTCCTGAACCGCACCAACGAGCGGACCGACGCGCATGCCTGACCTGCTCACCTTCGACGTTCCAGGGCTCGTCTCGCTGCCGGCCTTCGACGGCGAGGACGGCGCCGGCGTGGAAGGGGTGTCGGCGGTGCGCCGCAGCGGCCGACTGCTGCTGCGGTCCACCTACCTCGACGCCGCGGATCTGCGCCTCGCCCGAGACGGCGTGCGGCTGCGCCACCAGTCCGGGGGCGGGCCGGCGCAGTGGCAGCTGAGGCTCGGCGACGATGAGGTCGTCGTGCCGGGTGCCGTCACCGCGGTGCCCGCTCAGGTCATCGACCTGCTCCTCGTCCGCCTGCGGGGAGAGCCGCTCGTCCCGGTCGCGACACTGCGCACCGAGCGACACGTCCTGGTGCTGCTGGGCGCGCAGGAGGAGGAGCTCGCCGAGCTCGTCGACGACGAGGTGGCCGTCCTCGACGGCAGGCGGGTGGCGCTGAAGCACCGCGAGCTCACCCTGCGCCGGGGCGAGCGCCCGGACCGCGACTCCTACGACGGGGACCAGCCGGTGCCCGAGCCCAAGCGGGTGGTGGAGGACGTCGCCCAGCTGCTGCTCGCGGCGGGCGCGGTCACCGGGGAGCAGGTGCCCGCGGTGTCCCGGGCGCTGGGACCGCGCGCGTCGGCAGCGCCGGAGGTGCCCCGCCCGGGCCCACTGTCGCCAGACTCCCCCGCCGGCGACGTCGCCTTGCACGCGCTGTGGTCCGGCACCCGCAAGCTGATCGAGGCCGATACGGCGGTGCGGCTGGGCTCCCCCGACGGGGTGCACCAGCTGCGCGTCTCCTGCCGGCGGCTGCGCAGCGACCTCACCACGTTCGCCCCGCTCGTCGACCCCGCCCGCGCGGAGGCGCTGCGGGACGGGACCCGCTGGCTGGCAGGTGAACTCGGGCCGGCCCGCGACACCGAGGTGCTGCGCGAACGGCTTGCCGCCTCGGCCGCCTCCGACTCCCTGTTGCCGATCGAGCCGAGCGCGCTGCTGCGCCTGGACGCCCGGCTGGCCGCCCGCGCCGCGGCCGCCGAGGAGCGCGCCGTGGCGGCACTGCGAGAGCAGCGCTATCTCGCGCTCGTCGGCGCGCTGGTCGCCGCCTGCACCGACCCCGGCCGCACCGCCCTCGCGGCGCGGCCTGCCGACGAGGTCCTGCCAGCGCTGGTCGGGCATGCCTGGCACCGGCTTGAGCAGCGGGCGGGCAAGCTGCGACGCGGCGACCCCGATGAGCGCTGGCACGACGCGCGCAAGGCCGCCAAGCGGGCGCGCTACGCCGCCGAGGCCGTGGTCCCCGCGCTGGGCAAGCGCGCCGCGGCCACGGCGAAGGCGGCCGCCGCGTTGCAGGAGGTGCTGGGCGAGCACCAGGACGGCGCCGTCGCCGCCGACGCGCTGATCCTGCTGGCGGCAGAGGACGGCGTCGACGCGGCGTACGCCGTCGCCCTCGGTCGGCTCGCCGAGCGCCAGCGCGCCTCGGTGCTCGCGGCGCGCGCCGCGTTCCCGCCGGTCTGGCGCACCACCAGCGTTGCGAAGGTCGCGCGCTGGACCAGCCCCGCGTGACCCGGACGGACCCGCTGCTCGCCGCCGGCACGGTGCTCTGGCGGGGCGGGAACGCGGGGCGGGACCTCGAGGTGGCGCTGGTGCACCGACCTCGATACGACGACTGGTCGCTGCCCAAGGGCAAGGTCGACCCCGGCGAGCACCTGGCGGAGACCGCGGTGCGCGAGACCCGCGAGGAGACCGGGAGTGCGGCCGCGCTGGGCCGGGCGCTGCCGACCACCACCTACGACGTGTCGGTCGGGCGCAAGCGGGTGCACTACTGGGCCGGGGAGGCACTGGAGGGGGCCTTCCAGGCCGGCCGCGAGGTGGACGCGGTCGCCTGGTTGTCCCCCCCACGTGCCCTGCGGCGGCTGACCCACCTGCACGACCGCGCCCCGGTGGAGCAGCTCGTGGCGGGCGGGCCGACGACCACGGTGCTGCTGGTCCGGCACGGCCGCGCCGGCGACCGGGCGGGTTGGGCTGGCGACGACCGCGACCGGCCGCTCGACCCTCGTGGGGAGCAGCAGGCGATGCGGCTGGCCAGGGTGCTTGCCTGCTGGCGCCCCACCCGGGTGCTGTCCGCGGACCGCGCACGCTGCGTGCAGACGCTGCAGCCGTTGGCGCAGGATCTGGGGGTCCCGGTGGAGGTCGAGCCGGCGTGGAGTGACGAGGTGGCTGCCACTCAGCTGGACCTGACCGTCGGCCGGCTGCGCACCCTCGCCACCGGTGGCGGCACCGTCGCCGTCTGCAGCCAGGGCGGGGCCGTGCCGGCGGTCGTCGCGGCGCTGGGGGCCGAGGACGGGGTGGCGGTGCGGACGCGGCGCGGCCGACCACCGGCCCGCAAGGGCAGCACCTGGGTGTTGAGCCTGCGCGGCGGACAGCTGGTCGCGGCGGACTACCTGCCCGATGCCGCGCCAGCCCTCCCCGCCTGAGTCAGCGGGCCGCTTTCTTGGCGGGAGCCTTCTTCGCCGGCGCCTTGGGCACCGGCTGCCTGACCGTGGCAGGGGCCTTCGCCTTTGCCGCCGGCGCTTTTGCGACCGGTGCCTTCGCTGCCGGCGCCTTCGCGGTGGTCGCCTTGACGGCTCCCTTGGCCGGAGCGGCGGCGGCGGCCTTGGTGGCCCTCGCCGTGGTCGCCTTGGCGACGCCGGCTGCCTCGGACCCGGCGGCCTTGACCGCACGGGTGGCCTTGCCTGCCGCGCTCGCAGCCGTGGCCTTGGCCCGTCCCGTCGCGGAGCCGGCGCCCGCGAGAGCGGTGGCGGGGGCAGCCTTGGCCAGCTTCTTCGTCCCACTGACGTAGGCCTTGAAATCGCTGCCCGGACGGAACTTCGGAGTCTGCGACTTCTTGATCTTCACGGCCTCTCCGGTGGCCGGGTTGCGCCCCAGTCGGGCCGCGCGCTCGGCTCTCTCGAACACGCCGAAGCCACTGATGGCGACCTTCTCGCCAACGGCGACGCTGCGCTGGATCTGGTCGACGATGGCCTCGACCGCCCGCGACGCGGTGGCCCGGCTGCCGACCGTGTCGGAAATGGCGTCGATGAGCTCGGTCTTGTTCAACGAGACCTCCGCAGTCCCCTGGTGCGGCACGGCGCCGCCCGTGTCAGCACGTTAGAGCCCAACGGGCGCTGAGACAACGACCTCGCCCGGTGTTTCCTGCTGCAGCCGTGGACTTCTCGGTGCACCGGTCGGCGGCCCCAGGGGGTTTCGCGCGCCGTACGGGGAAGAACTCTCTGCGCTGCAGCTGAAGACAGGGTCAGCCGGCCGGCGTGGTGGTCGGGAGCCAGCGGTGCCGCCGGCCCTCGAAGCCGTCGATCTCCCCGGCGTGGCGCAGCGTCAATTCGATGTCGTCGTAGCCGTTGAGCAGCCGCCACCTGGTGTCGGCGTCCACCGCGAAGGCCGCGACGAGGTCGCCGGCACGCAGCTGGCAGGCCTGCAGGTCCACGGTCACGGCCGTGGACGGCGCCGCCTCGACGAGGGCCTGCAGGGCCAGCACGGTGTCCTGTGCGAGCACGACCGGCAGCAGCCCGTTCTTGGGTGCGTTGCCACCGAAGATGTCGGCGAAGCGCGCAGAGACGACGGCCCGGAAGCCGTAGTCCTGCAACGCCCAGACGGCGTGCTCGCGCGAGCTGCCGGTGCCGAAGTTCGGCCCCGCCACCAGCACGCTCGCTCCGGCGTAGGCCGGATCGTCCAGGACGAAGCCCGGCTCCGATCGCCACTGGGCGAACAGCCCGTCGGCGAAGCCGGTGCGGGTGACCCGCTTGAGGTAGTCGCTGGGGATGATCTGGTCGGTGTCGACATCGCTGCGGCGCAGCGGGACTGCGGTGCCGGTGTGCACGGTGAACGGTGTCACTGTCGGTCCTCGGTCTCGTCAGGCGGGCTGGAGGTCGGTGGGTGCCGTGAGCCGCCCGGTCACGGCGGTGGCAGCGGCGACGGCCGGGCTGACCAGATGGGTGCGCCCGCCACGGCCCTGCCGCCCCTCGAAGTTCCGGTTGCTGGTGGACGCGCTCCGCTCCCCGGGCGCGAGGGTGTCCGGGTTCATCCCGAGACACATCGAGCACCCCGGTTCGCGCCACTGCGCCCCCGCGGCGACGAAGACCTCGTGCAGCCCTTCCGCCTCGGCCGCCAGCTTGACCTGCGCCGAACCGGGTACCACCAGCATCCGCACACCGTCGGCGACCTGTCGGCCGGCGAGCACGTCAGCGGCGGCGCGCAGGTCCTCCAACCGGCCGTTGGTGCACGACCCGAGGAAGACGGTCTGCACCTCGATGTCGCGCAGCGGAGTGCCAGGGGTGAGCCCCATGTAGGCAAGGGCGCGCGCCGCTGCCTCGCGAGCCGATCTGTCGGCCAGCTGGTCCGGGTCCGGCACCGAGCCGGTCAGCGGCAGGCCCTGCGCGGGGTTGGTGCCCCAGGTGACGAACGGCGCGAACTCCGCAGCGTCGATGACCACCTCGCGGTCGAACACGGCGTCGTCGTCGGTGCGCAACGTGCGCCAGTGCGCGACCGCGGCGTCCCACTCTGCACCGGTGGGTGCGTGCGGGCGGCCGCGCAGCCAGCCGAACGTCGTCTCATCTGGGGCGATCATCCCGGCTCGCGCACCCGCCTCGATGCTCATGTTGCAGACGGTCAGGCGGCCCTCCATCGACAGCGAGCGCACCGCCTCCCCGCGGTACTCGATGACGTGGCCCTGCCCGCCGCCGGTGCCGATGCGCGCGATGACGCCGAGCACCAGGTCCTTGGCCGTGACGCCGTCGGGCAGGGACCCCTCCACAGTCACCGCCATCATCTTCGGCCTGGCGAGCGGCAGCGTCTGGGTGGCCAGCACGTGCTCGACCTCGCTGGTGCCGATGCCGAAGGCGAGTGCCCCGACGGCCCCGTGGGTGCTGGTGTGGGAGTCCCCGCAGACCACCGTCATGCCCGGCTGGGTGAGCCCGAGCTGCGGGCCGATGACGTGCACGATGCCCTGGCCGGCGTCCCCCATGGGATGCAGCCGGACGCCGAACTCCTCGCAGTTGCGCCGCAGCGTCTCGACCTGGGTCAGGCTGACCGGGTCGCTGATGACGAGGCTGTCGGTCGGGACGTTGTGGTCCTCCGTGGCGATGGTCAGGTCGGGGCGGCGCAGTCCACGCCCGGCCAGCCGCAGCCCGTCGAACGCCTGCGGGCTGGTCACCTCGTGGACCAGGTGCAGGTCGACGTAGAGCAGGTCGGGCTCCCCCGCGACGCGCGAGACCACGTGCGCGTCCCAGACCTTCTCTGCCAGCGTGCGGCCCATGGTGTCCTCCCTGCTATGGCGTACCTGCCTTGCTTGCCATCTCGTCTGGTGAGATGCAAGTATCGCCCTATGGTCGACACTACCGGCGGCGTCGGTGTCCTGGACCGGGCCGTCGCGATCCTGGCCGCGCTCGAGGCGGGTCCGGCCTCGCTGGCGGACCTCGTCGCGCGCACCGGCCTGGCCCGCCCGACGACGTACCGGCTGGCCGTCGCCCTGGAGGCGCACCGGCTGGTGGCTCGTGACGCTGACGGCCGCTTCGGGATCGGGGCGCGGTGCGGGCAGCTCGCGGTCGCGGCCGGTGACGAGCTGCTCCGGCGCTCCGGTCCGGTACTCGCGGCGCTGCGGGACCAGACCGGCGAGAGCGCGCAGCTCTACCGGCGGGAGGGGCAGGAACGGCGCTGCGTCGCAGCCGCCGAGCGCGCCGCCGGGCTGCGCGACACCGTCCCGGTGGGGGCGCTGCTCCCGCTCACCGCTGGCTCCGCCGCGCAGGTGCTGCTTGCCTGGACAAGCGCGGAGCCATTGCGGGGCAGTGCATTCGGGGTGCGGGTTTTGTCCGAAGTACGCCGCAGGGGGTGGGCGGCGAGCGTCGCCGAGCGGGAGTCCGGCGTGGCGAGCGTCTCGGCGCCCGTGCGTGACGGCGACGGCGAGGTGGTCGCAGCCGTCAGCGTCAGCGGGCCGGTGGACCGGCTGACCCGGTCGCCCGGTCGGCTGCATGCGCCGGCGGTGCTCGCCGCAGCCGCCGAGCTGGAGCACGCGAACGGCGGTGGCGCCCCGCCGCACCCTCGGGGACGGCGACGGCCGGCGTGACCCCACCGCTCTGGCTGCTGGACGTCGACGCTGCCCGAGCACGCAAGACGGGGTGGGCAGTGGAGGTCCTCAGCACCCACGCCCCCGAGCGGCTCGCAAGGAACCGCTCAGGGGTAACGGTAGCCTCGATGGGGTTTGAACCCACGTTACCCACGTGAGAGGCGGGCGTCCTAGGCCACTAGACGACGAGGCCGTGCCAATGGTGCGACTGCGCTGGGGTACCAGGACTCGAACCTAGACTAGCTGAACCAGAATCAGCCGGGCTGCCAATTACCCCATACCCCATGGAGCCTTTCGGGCGACTGCCAGGTTACCCCACGCCCCCGAACCCTCGTCCGCGAGCCCCGCCTGCTACCCCGCGTCGCCGCGCAGCCGCGCCAGGGCGTCCCCCACCCGCTGCAGGGTCGCCTCCCGCCCGAGCAGCACCATAAGGTCGGTCAAGGGGTAGCCAGCTCGCCGGCCGCCGACGGCGACATACAGCGGACCGAGCGCGGTCTTGCGCTTGAGGCCCATCCCGTCCACCAGGGCCGCCTGCAGCGCGGCGAGGATCGGGCCGGGCTCCCAGGCCAGCCCGTCGACCGCCAGCACCGACAGCGCCACCTCCAGCTGCGCGTCGACGTCGCCCACCAGCACGGTCGCCGCGTCGTCCGGATGCATCCCGAACGCCGAACCGGCGAACAGCGGCCGCAGCAGCTCCACCGCGTCGGCGAGACGCCGCAGCCGCGACTGCAGCGCCGGCACCGCCCGCAGCAGCAGCTCGTCGTCGACGTCGAGCCCCCCCGCGACGAGCCATGGCCGCACCCGGGTGGCGAGCTCGGCGGGCGCGAGCGAGCGGATCCACTCGCCGTTGAGCGCCTCGAGCTTCTTGACGTCGAACTGCGCGTGGTTGCGCTGCACCCGGTCCAGCCCGAACGCCACCACGAACTCGTCCACGTCGAAGAACTCCGCGCCGGACGGCAGCGAGAACCCCAGCTGCCCCAGGTAGTTACGCACCGCCTCGGGGAGGAAGCCGGCGTCGCGGTAGGCGGCCAGCGACGTCTCGCCGTTGCGCTTGGACAGCGGCCTGCCGTCCGGCCCGTCGATCAGCGGCAGGTGCGCGAACGCCGGCCACGCCGACTCCGGGTGGCCGAGCGCGGCGTAGATCGCGAGCTGCCGGGGCACCGCGCTGATGAGGTCCTCGCCCCGCACCACGTGCGTGAGCCCCATCGCCGCGTCGTCCACCGACGCGGCGAGCAGGTAGAGCGGCGCCCCGTCGGAGCGGGTGAGGGTGAAGTCCGGGATCTCCGCGTGCGCGATGGTCACCTCGCCCCGCACCAGGTCGAGCCAGGTCGTCGACCCGGGCGGCATCGCGAAGCGCACCACGAACGGCTCCCCCGCCGCCGCCAGGGCCGCCGACTCGGCCGGATCCACGGCACGCCAGCGGGAGCCGTCGTACCGGTAGGCGGTCCGGGCGGCGGCCGCAGCGTCGCGACCGGCCGCCAGCTCGGCCGGGGTGTCGAACGCCCGGTACGCCGACCCAGCGGCCAGCAGCCGGTCCACGGCCGCCGCGTAGACACCCGCCGCGGCCCGCTCGCTCTGCCGGTACGGCGCGAACGGGCCCCCCACGGCCGGCCCCTCGTCCCAGTCCAGGCCCAGCCACGCCAGGTCGCGCTGCGCCGCCTCGACGTAGGCGTCGGTCACCCGGCTGGCGTCGGTGTCCTCCAGCCGCAGGATGAACGTGCCGCCGTGCCGCCGGGCCAGCGCCCAGTTGAACAGCGCCGCCCGCACGTTGCCGACATGCAGCTCCCCGCTGGGCGCCGGGGCGATGCGGACCCGCAGCGAGGCGTCCAGCGGCGGCACCCGCAGGTGCAGGACCTGCACGGCATCAGGCACGCGCCACCACCGGGTTGGTGAGCGTGCCGATGCCCTCGATCTGCACCGACACGGTCTGGCCAGGCCCCATGGGACCCACGCCGGCCGGCGTACCGGTCAAGAGCACGTCGCCTGGCAGCAGCGTCAGGAAGCCGGACACGAAGGCAATGAGCTCCGGGATGCCATGCAGCAGAAGGGATGTGCTCGCCTGCTGCACCACGGCGCCATCCAGGCGGGTGGTCAGCTCAAGGTCCGAGGCGGCCACATCGGTCTCGATCCAGGGCCCGAGCGGGCAGAAGGTGTCGTGCGACTTGCCTCGCGTCCACTGCCCGTCGGCCTGCTGCTGGTCCCGGGCGGTGACGTCGTTGGCGATCGTGTAGCCGAGGATCACGTCGGCGGCGCGCTCCATCGGGACCTCGCGGCAGAGCCGGCCGACGACGACGGCGAGCTCGCCCTCGTAGTCGACCCGGTCGCTGTCGCGCGGGTGCTGGATCGCGTCGCCGGGCCCGATCACCGACGTCGACGGCTTGAGGAAGATCACCGGTGTCTCGGGGGCCTCGCCGCCCATCTCGCGCGCGTGCTCGGCGTAGTTCTTCCCCACGCACACGACCTTGCTCGGCAGCACCGGCGCAAGCAGGCGCACGTCGGCGAGGGCACGGCGCTCGGTCGTGAGGGCGAACGGCGCGAAGGGGTGCCCGTCGAGTGCGGTGACGGTCTGGTCGTCGTCGACGGCGCCGAAGCGCACGTCCCCCGCGGCACCGGGGACGCTGAACCGGCAGAAGCGCATGGCTGCAGGCTAGTTGCGGCGAACGGGCGCCTGCTGCCGACGACGCGCGGCGGGGCCCGCCCCGCTCGGGACGGGCCCCGCCGGCGCTGTGTCGCTCAGGCCATCTCGACGCGCCCGTCCCGGCGCCGCTTGAGCAGGTAGGCACCGCCGCCCAGCACGAGGGCCGCCAGCGGCAGACCCGCCGCGAGAGGCACCTCGGGCATGGCGGCCGCTGGGCCGGTGGTGAACTGCGAGGGGACGTCGGTGCCCAGGTGCAGCAGCATCAGCTGCCCGCCCTCGACCGCCTCGCCCGTGATCGCGTAGTGGGCCTGGTCGTCGAACAGGTAGTACGCGCCGGACAGGGCCGGGGCGCCGTAGAGCGCGCTGACGTCGACGACGCCGGAGGTCTCCTCGTCCTGGTTGAAGGGCGTGGTCGCCGGCTTGTTCAGGTCGCCGAAGCGGTCCGGGTCGTGCTGCAGGAGCAGCTTCAGAGAGTCGCTGGCGACGTCGTACTGCCAGACCTTGCCGTTGTGCGGGTTGTTGCCGACGTCCTCCAGCAGGATCAGCTTGCCTCCCTTGGAGGACGCCAGGTTGTCGAGCATGTTGATCGACTCGGTGCCATCGAGCAGGGCGGTGATGGTGCCGCCGGCTGGCAGGTTGTTGATGTCGGAGAAGGCTATCTTCCACAGCCGGCTGCGACCGACGTTGGTCGACGTGGCGACCTGCCCGTCCTTGACCCCGTCGTAGCGGTCGGTGGTCTGGAAGTACCCGATGCTCGGGTTGTCGGCGTCCCAGGTGAAGTCCTCGGGGCGCAGGAACTTGGTGACGGTGTTGTCGCTTGCCGTCTGCAGCTGCGTCGCCGTCTTGGCGGTGGCGTCGCCGGTGTTGAACAGCGTGAAGGTGCTTGAGAACTGGTTCGGGGTGGTGCCGAGGCCGTTGGCCCGGTCCTCCTGCGCGAGGGTGCCGGTCCCGCCCACCGTCTGCACCGCGATGCCGTAGAGGCTGCCGCCGGTGAGGCCGGCCTTCTGCACCTCGGTGCTACCGGAGCTCTTCTTGTCGCCGATGTAGACGTAGATCTCGCCGCCCGGGGTCGGGCCGCTGTCGTCGTCGCCGACCACGACCGTCTTGTCGCCGGTGCCGGGGTTCGCGACGCTGTTCTCCCAGGAGAACTTGCCCAGTGCCGGCAGTTCGTAGGTCTTTCCGGTGTCGGTGCCGGCGGCCACATTGCCAAAGGCGCGACCGGTGGACTCCTCGCCGTTCATGAAGATGCGCGCCTGGCTCCCCTTGCCGCTGGCCGCGTTGTAGAAGGCCGAGACGGCAGGCAGGTCGGCCGAGCAGAAGCGGTTGAACGCCGCGGCGTCGGCGGCGGCCGGGGTGGTGGAGGTCGTCGGGTCACCCAGGAAGACCTGCTTGATCAGGTCCTCACCGGAGATCACCGAGTTGTCGCTCTTGCGGATCACCAGCCGGCTGACGTAGGAGCCCCTGGAGCCGTGGGCCCGGACGGCGCCTGCACCGCTGACGAACTCGTGGTTGACGAGGGTGGTGTAGGTCCCGTCGCCGTTGTCGAAGGCAGCGATGCCGTCCGGCGTGCCGTTGAACTGGTACCGGGCGCCGGCCGGCCCGCCGGCGAGCGGCACCTTGTCCGGCGTGGAGACGAGGCTCTGCACCTGGGTGCCGGGGTCGCTGGGATCGTTCGGGATGACGTAGGGCGTCGCGGAGCTGCTGGGGCCCTGGTAGGCGTTGGTGGGGTAGGCGGCAGCGGCGGTGGCCGTCAGCACGACCCCCCCGGTGGCGAGGGTGGCGACGACCGCGGTGCTGCGGGCGTGCCTGCGGAGCTGTGACACATGCTCTCCTAGCTTCGGGCGGCGCGGCGGGCTGGCCGCGCGGCGGGTGCCGGACGCCCCCGTCGGGGCGAAGCTAGGGATGGCTCGGCATCACGACGACGAGTGCGGGGCGACCTGGAGATGAACAGGCCATGGCATCTTGCGGTGAAGCCGCAGTCCGGCTGCGGGGAAGCCCGGACGAGTCGGACTGACGCGGCTCGTCAGGCGGCGGGGCAGGCGGCGGGGTGGCGACGGGCGCCGCGCCGGGCCCGCTTCGCGTCGTACATCGCCGCGTCGGCGCTGCGTTGACAGGCGCGCGCGGCCTGCGGGTTCGGACTCCAGCACAGGCCCACGCTCGCCCTGAGGAGGACGCCGCCGAGGACCACAGCACCCGCGAGCGCCGCGACGACGGCATCCCGGCGGCGCTCGACATCCGCGCGGTCCCCGCGGATCAGCACCGCGAACTCGTCCCCGCCAAGGCGCACCGCCGTGTCCCCGGGGCAGCAGATGCTCAGCAGTGCTGCGAACCGGCGCAGCAGGTCGTCGCCGGCGGCGTGGCCATGCCGGTCATTGGTCAGCTTGAGGTCGTCCAGGTCGCAGACGACGACGCCCACCCCGGGCCGGGCGTCCGCTCCCGGTCCGTCCTCGGCCTGCACCTCGTCCAGGCGGCGTTCCCAGCCGGCCCGGTTGCCGAGCCCGGTCAGCGCGTCCCGCTCCACGGCCTCGCGCAAGGCGCGGGTCTCCTCGACCAGCCGTTGCCGGCTCAGCGCGGTGGCGATCACGCTCTGGGCCGCCTCGGCAAGCCGGCGGCCCATCTGCTGGCACAGCTCGGTGAACCCCCGGGCCACCTCGGTGTGCAACAGCAGCAGCCCCCCATCGCCGTCCGCGTCGAGGGGGAGCAGCAGCCAGGATCGGATGCCTCCGTCCACGCCCGGCAGGGGCAGGTCGAGCGCCTCCTGCGAGCAGACCATGAGCTCGCCGCGGCCGAGCAGCGCCGACAGCGCCCCGGTCAGCTGTCGGTCGCCCGGTCCCCCGTCGCCCGGTCCCCCGTCGCCCGGTCCCCCGTCTCCCAGGCCCCCGTCGCCCAGCGACGCAGCGCCCCTGCGCACGACGACGGGCGGCGAGCCAGGCACCGACACGACGGCGACCTCGCACGACAGCGAGGAGGCAGCGCTGGCGCCGACGGCGTGCAGCACCTCACCAACAGTGCGGCTGGTGTCAACGGCCGCGAGGTCCTGCACCGCGTGCAGCAGCTCCAGCTCGTCGCCGAGGCGCTTCGCGGGGGAGACGTGGGTGATGGCCTCGACGGCCTGCGCGGCCACCTCGAGGAAGCCGGCGTCCGGCTCGTCCAACCGCAGCCCTCCCCCTCGGCTGCCGACCACGACGAACTCGTCCTCGCGGCGCACGAGCACCGCCGACTGGGCGTGGTACGGCCCGACGATCTGCCGGGGGGACGGGAAGCTCAGCCGCTCCACCATGCGCACGGGGTGAGCTGCCAGCAGCGGGTCGCCGATCTCGACGATGCCGGCCCATCCCTCGCCGCGCCCGCAGCCGCCCAGGTGCACTAGCCGGCCGGTGCTCACCCGGCGGAACAGCAGCAGGTCGTCGGCTCCGAGCGACCGCACGCTCCGCTCGAGGCGCTCGACCAGGGCACCGCGGTGCGGCTCGTCATCCACCCGTCAGCCATCGGCAGCCGGGGGGGCCCGGCACAGCGCCGGGTGTGTCCGTTGTCCGCGGCACCCGGCCTAGCCCTGGCCTAGCCCGCGCGGGTCAGCAACCCGTAGGCGTAGGCGTCCGACAGCGCCCGCCAGCTCGCGGCGACGACGTTGGAGTCCACGCCCACGGTGGTCCAACGGCGCTCGCCGTCGGTGGTGGTGACCAGCACCCGGGTCACAGCGCCGGTGCCGTGGGCGTCCTCCAGGATCCGCACCGCGTAGTCGACCAGCTCCAGCGCGGCGAGCCGGGGGTGGGCACCCTCCAGCGCCGTGCGCAGCGCGTGGTCCAGGGCGTCGACAGGCCCGTTGCCCTCCCCGACGGCGAGCACGCGCTCGCCCTTGACCCGCAGCTTCACCGTCGCCTCGGCGCCGGCGCCGTCGACCGACACCCGCCAGCTCTCGGTCTGCCACGCCGGCTCGCCACCGCCGGCCATCGCGTCGCGCAGCAGCAGCTCGAAGCTCGCCTCGGCCGCCTCGAACGACCACCCGGCCGCCTCCAGCTCCTTGACCCTCGTGGTCACCTCCGCCACGACCTCCGGCGGCACGGCCAGCCCCAGCTCGCGCCCCTTGAGCTCGATGGTGGCCCGGCCGGCGAGCTCGCTGACGAGCACCCGCATGTCGTTGCCGACCACCGCCGGGTCGAGGTGCTGATAGAGGTCGGCGTCGACCTTGAGCGCGCTGGCGTGCAGACCGGCCTTGTGCGCGAACGCCGACGCACCGACGTACGCCGCCTGCCGGCGGGTGGGCCGGTTCGCGACCGCGGCCACCGCCGCGCTGACCCGGGTGAGCTCGCGCAACCGGCCCGGCGGCAGCACCCGCAGCCCCAGCTTGGTCTCCAGGCCGGCGACCACCGCGGCCAGGTCGGCGTTGCCGCAGCGCTCGCCGTAGCCGTTCATCGCGCCCTGCACGTGGGTCGCGCCGGCCTCCACCGCGGCAAGGGTGGCCGCAACACCGCAGCCGATGTCGTCGTGGCAGTGGATCCCCAGCCGAGCCCCCGGCACCGCGGCGATCACCTCGCGCACCACGGCCGCGACCGCGGACGGCAACGTGCCGCCGTTGGTGTCGCAGGGCACGAACGCGGTGGCACCGGCATCGATGGCCGCACGGACCACGTCCAGGGGGTACGCCGGGTCCTCCGCCCAGCCGTCGAAGAAGTGCTCCCCGTCGACGAAGACCGTGCGCCCCTCGCCGCGCAGCAGCGACACCGTGTCGGTGACCATCGCCAGCGCCTCGGCGTGCGTGGTCCGCAGGGCGAGACGCACGTGTCGTGAGCTGGACTTGGCCACCAGCGTCACGGCGCCGGCGCCGGACTCCAGCAGGGCCAGCACCTGCGGGTCGGCGGCCGCGCTGCCGCCCGCGCGCCGGGTGGAACCGAAGGCGACCAGCCGCGCGGTCGACAGCGGCAACTCGGTCCGCGCCCGGCGGAACACCTCGGTGTCCTTCGGGGAGGCCCCCGGCCAGCCGGCCTCGATGAAGCCGACCCCGAGCCCGTCCAGCAGCCGCGCGACGGCCAGCTTGTCGGCGACCGAGAACGCCATCCCCTCCCCCTGGCTGCCGTCACGCAACGTGGTGTCATAGACGTGGAAGGCGTCCGTCTGGAAGGCGCCGTCGAATTTCACGGCAGCGCGACGGTGGTGCGCCAGCCGTGCGGGTCCGGCACCCGCCCGTGCTGCAGATCGAGCAGCGCCTCCCGCAGCCGCAACGTCACCGGGCCGGACCCACCGTCGGCGACGGTGAACTCCCCGCCGGCGTGCTTGACCTGCCCGACCGGGGTGACGACGGCGGCCGTGCCACAGGCGAAGGTCTCGGCGATGCGGCCCGAGCGCGCGCCCTCCTCCCACTCCTCGGTGCTGATCCGGCGCTCCTCGGTCTTGAGGCCGAGGTCGCTGCCGAGCGCGAGGATGGTGTCGCGGGTGACGCCGGCCAGCAGCGTCCCGGTCAGCTCGGGGGTGACCAGCCGGGTCTCCTCTCCGTCTCGCTCGACGAAGTAGAGGTTCATCCCCCCCATCTCCTCGACCCAGCGGCGCTCCAGCGCGTCCAGCCACACCACCTGATCGCAGCCCTGCTCGGCCGCCTGGGCCTGCGCGACCAGGCTGGCGGCGTAGTTGCCGGCGCACTTGGCCTCGCCGGTCCCGCCGGGGGCCGCCCGGACGTATTCGGTCGACAGCCACACGCTGACCGGCTGCACGCCCCGGGGGAAGTAGGCCCCGACCGGGCTGGCGATCAGCAGGAACAGATAGGTCGAGCTGGGCCGCACCCCGAGAAAAGGGTCGGTGGCGATCATGAACGGCCGCAGGTAGAGGCTCTCTTCGCCGCGGGTCGGGACCCAGTCGCGGTCGACGTCGACGAGCTGCCGCACGGCACCGAGGAACACCTCGGCCGGCAGCGCCGGCATGGCCAGACGTGCTGCGCTGCGGGCGAAGCGGGCGGCGTTGGCGTCGGCCCGGAAGGTGGCCAGGCTGCCGTCCGGCTGGGCGTACACCTTCAGCCCCTCGAAGATGGCCTGCCCGTAGTGCAGCACGCTCGTCGCCGGGTCCAGGCTGATCGGCGCGTAGGGCTCCACCGCGAGGTCGTGCCAGCCCCGCTCCACGTCGTAGCGCGCGGTCACCATGTGCTCGGTGAACACCTGCCCGAAGCCGAGCTGCTGCATCCGGGAGCTGCGTTCCTGCGCGGTCAGCGGGGTGGCGGTCAGCCGCCGGGCGAAGGCCGGCGCGGTCGGTGCTGTCACGAACCCGAGCGTACGGCGCTAGCCGGCGGCGAGGGCGGCCAGCTCGTCGCCCACCACCGCCGTCGGCGCCGCACCCGGTCGCCGCGCGAGCCGGGTCGCGACGGCCGCCTCGACCCGGGCCGCCGCGTCGTGCTCGTCGAGGTGGGCGAGCAGCATCCCGACCGACAGCACGGTGGCCGTCGGGTCGGCGACACCCTGCCCCGCGATGTCCGGCGCCGACCCGTGCACCGGCTCGAACATGCTGGGGTTGGCCCGCGACACGTCGAGGTTGCCGCTGGCCGCCAACCCGATCCCGCCGGCGATGGCGGCACCGAGGTCGGTGAGGATGTCGCCGAACAGGTTGTCGGTCACCACCACGTCGAAGCGCCCGGGGTCGGTGACGAAGAACATCGCGGCCGCGTCGACGTGGCTGTAGGCGACCGTCACGTCCGGGAACTCCTCCGCCACCCGGCGGGTGGTGCGCTGCCAGAGCGAGCCGGCGTGGGTGAGCACGTTGTCTTTGTGCACCAGGGTGAGATGGCGCCGCGGCCGGGCGGCGGCGCGGGCGAAGGCGTCGCGGACGACCCGCTCGACGCCGTACGCCGTGTTGAGGCTCACCTCGGTCGCGACCTCCTGCGGCGTCCCGGTGCGGATGGCCCCGCCGTTTCCGACGTAGGGGCCCTCGGTGCCCTCCCGGACCACCACCATGTCGATCGGGGGATCGCCGGCGAGCGGCGAGACGACGCCGGGGAACAGCCGCACCGGCCGCAGGTTCACGTGGTGGTCCAGGGCGAACCGCAGTCGCAGCAGCAGCCCGCGCTCCAGCACGCCGCTGGGCACGCCCGGGTCGCCGACGGCGCCGAGCAGGATGGCGTCGTGGCCGCGCAGCTCCGCCAGCACGCTGTCCGGCAGGGTCTCACCGGTGGCGTGCCAGCGCCTCGCACCGAGGTCGTAGTCCATCGTCTCGATGCCGGTCCCGGAGCCGGCGAGGACGGCGCGCAGCACCTTCAGCCCCTCGGCCACCACCTCCGGCCCGATGCCGTCGCCACCGATCACCGCGAGCTTCAGCATGCGCATGCGCCCATCGTGCCCGCCGGGCGGTCAGCGCACCGCGGCCCCCCTCCTCCGCAGGACGACCAGCCCTCCGCCGGTGACCAGGGCGAGCAGGGGGACCCCCAGCACGGTTCCCGAGGCATTCGCGATGAGAGCACCTCGCAGCTGATGGATGCCGGGAAACTCGATCGGGTCGCCTGCGGATCCGCCTGCGCGGTCCAGGTGACGGTGCGGGTGTCGATGGCCCCCGCCGTCGGATGGTGCCGCTCCAGGTCACCTCCCGAGCTGCCACCGGCCGGCGGTGCCGACAGCGGGCCCGGCACCGGGGTCAGCGGCCGGCGCGGTCCACGGCCGACAGGACCGCGCGCAGCGACGCCACCGTGATGTCGGGATCCACGCCGACGCCCCACAGCACCCGTCCGTCGACGGCCACCTCGACGTAGGCGGCGGCCCGGGCGTCGGCCCCCCCGGTCAGCGCGTGCTCGGCGTAGTCCAGCACCCGCACGTCGATCCGCTCGCCCGCCAGTGCGGCGACCAGCCCGGCGACCGGGCCGTTTCCCTCGCCGGACACCACCCGACCGTCGGCGAGGGTCACCGCCGACACGTGGCCGTGCTGCTCGTGCCCGCGCACGTCCCACACCGCCGGCGTGAGGTAGGTGTCGGAGAAGATCCGCCAGAGCTCCTCGGCGGTCACCTCGCCGCCCTCGCCGTCGGTGTGCGTCTGCACCACCGCGCTGAACTCGATCTGCAATCGGCGCGGCAGGTCGAGGTGGTGCTCGGTCTTCATCAGGTAGGCCACCCCGCCCTTGCCGGACTGGCTGTTGACCCGGATGACCGCCTCGTAGCTGCGGCCCACGTCGGCCGGGTCGATCGGCAGGTAGGGGACCTCCCACCGCGCGGCACCGGTGGCCGCGCGCTCCTCGAAGCCCTTCTTGATGGCGTCCTGGTGCGACCCGGAGAAGGCGGTGTAGACAAGGTCGCCGCCGTAGGGGTGGCGGGGGTGGACGGGCAGCTGGTTGCAGTGCTCGACCTCGCGGCGCACCTCGTCGATGTCGGACAGGTCGATGCCGGCGTCGACGCCCTGGGCGAAGAAGTTCAGCGCCAGGGTGACCAGGTCGACGTTGCCGGTCCGCTCGCCGTTGCCGAACAGGGTGCCCTCCACCCGGTCGGCACCGGCCATCACGCCGAGCTCGGCGGCCGCGACGGCCGTACCCCTGTCGTTGTGCGGGTGCAGCGAGAGCACCACGGCGTCGCGATCGGGCAGCTGCCGCAGGAACCACTCGATGGAGTCGGCGTAGGTGTTCGGCGTCCAGCACTCCACCGTCGCCGGCAGGTTGAGGATGGTCGGGCGCTCGGCCGACGGCTCCCAGACGTCGGTGACCGCCGTGCAGATGCCAAGGGCGACCTCGAGCTCGGTGCCGGTGTAGGACTCCGGGCTGTACTCCCAGCGCACGTCGGTGCCAGCGAGCTCCTCGGCCAGCTTGCGGCAGAGCCTCGCGCCGTCCACCGCGATCGCCGTGACGCCCTCGACGTCGGTGCGGAAAACGACCCGGCGCTGCACGACCGAGGTCGAGTTGTACAGGTGCACGATCACCCGGTCGGCGCCGCGGATGCTCTCGAAGGTGCGCTCGATCAGCTCCGGGCGGGCCTGCGTGAGCACCTGGATGGTCACGTCGTCCGGGACGAGGTCACCCTCGATGATCTCCCGCACGAAGTCGTAGTCGGTCTGGCTGGCGCTGGGGAAACCGACCTCGATCTCCTTGAGCCCCAGCCGCACCAGCAGGTCGAACATCCTGCGCTTGCGGGCCGGCGTCATCGGGTCGATGAGCGCCTGGTTGCCGTCGCGCAGGTCCACCGAGCACCAGGTCGGCACCCGCAGCGAGGGCTGCGACGGCCAGCGGCGGTCGGGGAGGTCGATCCGGTGCGCTGGCATGTACTTGCTGGAAGGGTCGATCATCTGCTGGCTCCATCGGGACGGGAAGGGGAGCCGGCGGGCTGCCACCCGCGACGGGGAGCCGGCCGGTCAGGCCCCGTCGCGGCAGGGAAGCAGGAGGGTGCCCACGCCAGAAGGCTACGCCAGGAACCCCTCGACCTCGGCGCGGAAGGCGTCCGGCCGGTCCACCCACGGGAAGTGCCCGGCGCCGGCCAGCACCGCCAGCCGCGCCGCGGGCCGCGCCGCCCGCATCGACGCCACGATGTCCTCCGACGCAGCGACCGGGGTCAGGGCGTCGAGCTCCCCGGCGACGACCAGGACCGGTCCCTCGTACGCCGACAGACCGGCGCGCACCTCCTCCGGCGGTGTGGTCACGGTGAAGCGGCTGCTCGCCCGGGGCGCGACCTGGGTGTCGGCGGACGCCGCGTGGGCCTGCTCGCGGGCGGTCCACCCGCCGTACCAGAACGGTCGCAGCTCGCGCTCCAGCCTGGTGCGCTCGCCGGCCGGGGCGTAGGGCAGCCCGTCCGCCGCCTCCCGTGCGGCGGCGTACCAGGGCTCCCCCTCGCGCCGCCGCATCGCCTGCTCGCGCTCCGCGTCGGCCGGGCCGAGGGCGCTCGTGACCACGACCAGCCGTGCGACCGCCGCCGGTCGGGTGGCGGCCAGCACCATCGCGACCACGCCACCCGCGCTGTGCCCCAGCAGGTCCAGGGCATCGAGGCCGAGGTGGTCGCGCAGGGCGTCGAGGTCGTCGGCGAGGGCCTCGGCGGTGTAGCTGCGGTCGTCGGCCGGCAGGTCGCTCGCGCCGGTGCCGCGGGTGTCCGGCAGCACCAGGGTGCGGGTGGCGGCCAGGCCGCCGAGGTCCTCCAGGTACGCCGCCGCCCGCCCCGGGCCGCCGGGCACGCACACCAGCGGCGGCCCGCTCCCGACCGCGGCGTAGGCCAGCCCGGTCCCGTCCCGCGCCTTGAACCGCTCCACCGCGGTCACCTTAGGTCCCCCAGAGTGCCTGCAGCCGCGGCAGCTCTGCCGGCAGCCGGCAGGTGGGCCCGCAGGCCCGCGCCGAACCGGTCCATCCCTCCCCCAGCAGCACGGCGGCCCCCGCCGCGGCCGTCCGGCAGCCGCGCTCCGCCTCGTCGTACCAGCCGAAGCGCAAGGCCACGCGCCGTCGAAGCGCTGCATCATTGTCCCGGTCCATGTCCCGGAACTTGCCGGCGGTGTCCTCATGGCCCAGCCGCCCGTCGAGTTCCTTGACCACGCGCCGCTGCACCCCGGCGCCACGCATCTCCACGTCGAGCCAGCGGCCACGCCCGCCCACGCGATGGCGCACCTGACGCTCGCCGGGCAGCCCGTGCCGCCGATCGTTGCGCAGGTCCATCAGCTCCAACGGCGACTGAGCTCCGTCGGCGACCTCGGCGAGCATCGACGTGAGGAGGGACCTGCGCGGATGCCGAGGCCGCATCCTCAGTGCCGTGGCGAGGCGCTCCGGATGCGTGAGCCAGCGGCGCACGGCCTCGCACACGACGTCCTCCACGTCCCGCACTGTGCCGGCGGATGCGGCGATGTCGAGCACCGCGTCCTCGACGCAGGTCACCGGCGGGTTCAGGGTGGCGAGGCGCGAGGCTCGCCGGAGGTCGTGGTGCACCACGACGCCGGGCCGGGCGGCGACCGTGCGCCGCCGCGGAATGGCCACGTGCACCTGGCGTGGGGGCATCCCCTTGCGGTCGGGCCACCAGAGTGCGGTTGCCCGGCACGCGGCGACCTCGCCCCCGATCCCGAGGGTCGCCGCGATCACGCGGGTCGGGTATCCGAGCGGGCCGGTGTGGACCACGTAGAGCCCACGCTCGAGGCGCGCCCAGCGCCGGCCCAGTATCCGGGCCTGCACCACGTCGTCGGACAGGCCGGCCCAGAGGCACTGGGCACGGGTGAGTACGCCGAACTGGCGCCGCGCCAGCGCCTCGAGGTCGATCACCCGCCCACGGTCGCGGCGAGGGCGGCGCGATGGGCGCACCAGACGCCCAGCTGTGGACAACCTGGTGCCTGCGCCGCCGGTTGTGGGGCGATTCGCCCCACAACCGGCGGCAGTGGCCGGGCCTGGTGGACAACGGGCGGCCAACTCGGCCACAGGGCCGGCCCAGCGCTGCTCCGGCCGTGATTGGCTGCCGAAGACGTCCACGAGGAGGACCACTGTGCGCCTGCGCACCTCGGCGTACGCCGCCCTGATCGCCCTGCTGGCCGGCGTCCCGGTCGTGGCCGCGGCAGCGCCCTCCGCGCCGGCCCGGGGCGGCGCCAAGGGGTTCCGGCAGACGGCGGCGGCCTACACCCCGCGGTTCCACGTGCCGCTGGCGCCCGGCGTGGACCTGGACGGCTTCTCCTCCTCCTCGCTCGGTGCCAGCACCGACAGCAACCTGGTCACCGTCGACCTCGCCCACGCCGGGGTGCGGACCGGCGTGCTGATGAACCGCGTCACCGACGTAGCGCCGGTGCGCACGCTCGCCCGGCGGGTCGGAGCTGTCGCCGCCGTGAACGGTGACTACTACGCGATCACCGGGTCGCAGGCCCCGACCGGCGCCATCGTGCGAGACGGCCAGCTCGTGAAGGGCCGGCGCGGCGGCACGACGGTCACCGGCGTCGGCACCGACGGGCTGGCCCGCGAGGCGCCGGTGCGCCTGGACGCGACGGCGACGTGGGGCGGCGGTGCCCCGGTGCCGGTCGAGGTACTCAATAGCGACCTCGACGGCCGGACGCTGCCCCGAGACAGCATCGAGATCATCGACGGCGGCTGGGGTGACCGGCCGATCGCCTTCGCCAACACGCCGCGCAAGACCGGGGTCGTGGCGGTGGACCGGGGTGGTCACGTGCTGCAGACCTGGCGGGCCGTCAAGGGCCAGCGGGTCCCGGCCCACGGCATGCTGCTCGTCGGCACCGGGCGCCGGGCCTCCATCGCCGGGCTCCCGCGTGGCAGCACGGTGCGCCACCACCTCGGCATGGCCACCGACGCCGCGACGCCCTGGCAGTGGGGGCTCGGCGAGGGGCTGCAGCTGGTGCGGGGCGGGGAGGCGGTGCACAACTTCCGCGACGACAGCGACTCGCACTCGGCGCGCACCGCGATCGGCTGGAGGGACGGCGGTCGCACCATGGTGCTGCTCACCGTCGAGCGCCACGCCGGCTCGGTCGGCCAGGGCGTCAACGAGATCGCCGACGAGCTGGTCGCCCAGGGGCTCACCGACGCCGTGCTGCTCGACGGGGGCGGGTCCACCACCCTGATGGCTCGCCAGCAAGGGGATCCGACGAGCGGTCAGGTCGGCGGGCTGCAGGACGGCTTCCAGCGGCCGGTCCCGATCGGCGTCGGCGTCTGGGTGCCGCGCGGCAGCGGCAGGCTGCTCGACCTGGCCGCGACGCTCGATGACGGGACCGTCTTCACCGGGCTGCACCGACGGGTGACCTACCGCGGCTGGGACGAGTGGTACGGGCCCGCCACGGTGCCTCCCGCCGCGGTGGCCATCACCACCGACCAGCCGGGTCTGCTCGTGGGGGACGGGCCGGGCCTGGTCCGCGCCCTGCGCTCCGGTGACGGGCACGTTCAGGCCTCCGCACCCGCAGCTGCCCCCGGCGCCCCTGGTCCCGCCTACGACCAGGTCTTCGTGCACGTGGCCGGCGCCATCACCTCCCTGACCGCGCCCGGCGAGGTGAAGCTCGCCCCCGGCTCGTCCGCCACCCTGCGGCTGACCGGCAGCGACGGCAGCGTCACGGCCCCCGTGGACGCGGTGGACGTCGACCGCGCCACCGACGGCACGCTGGTCGACACCGCCGTGCTCCCCGACGGCGGCCTCAAGGTCACGGCCAAGCCCGGCACCAGCGGGGTCGCGAGCGTCGTCATGACCGTCGGCACCGCGACGACCACGACCCTGGTGCGCCTTGCCTACGCCGACGTGCCGCTGGTGGACCCCGCCCGCGCCGGCAGCCTGCGGGTCACCGGGGGCAAGGCCGCCGTCATCTCGGCGCAGGGTCGACGCGGGTTGCGGGTGCAGCCCGGCCCGGCTCCGGCGGTCGTGACGCCGACCGGAGCCGCCGCGGTGTTGCCGGCCGGCGCCCGCCAGCTCGCCGTCGACGTCATCGGCGACGGCCACCCGCACCACGTCACCCTCGTGCTCGCCGACGCCACCGGCCGGCAGCGGCCCGTGGACCTCGGGGTGGTGCGGAGCGCGGGCCTGCGCCGGCTGCAGGTCGCCGTTCCCGCCGGCGCGACGTCGTTGGTCGCCCTGCGGGTGGTGCGCTCCACCGGCGACACCGGCGGCTATCTCGTGGTCACCGGCCTGCTTGCGCTGGTCTGACCCACCGTGGCTGACCTACCGCGGCGCCGGGGTAGCGTCACCGGATGATCGTCCCGGCCCGCGCCGCCGGCGCCGGGGGCCTCGCCGCCGTCGCGCTCCTGCTCGCCTCCTGCTCGAGCGGGGACACGTCCCATCCGGCCGGCTGCGACGGCTATGACACCTCGCGCGCGAAGGCCCTGCAGGCCGTCGCGGACTACGACGCGGCGAAGATCGACCAGCCCACCGAGCTGACCCGGCTCGCGGACGCCGCCCAGGGCATGCAGGACGCGTCGGACCGCGCCCAGGGCGCCCTGGTCACCCAGCTGCGGGCCGCGGCATCCGACCTCGCGACCTCGGTCGACGCCCAGCGCAAGCGCGACCCACGACGCGTGGTGTCGCACCTGACCGGCTATCAGGTGGACCTGCAGGCGGTCGACACCAGCTGCGGCTTCCGGCGGAACGGAACCAGTGCCCCGCCCGGCGCCAGCTCCGGCGCCCCCGCCGCCACCGCTCCCCCGCGCTAGACGCCGGCCCGTCGGCGGCGTCGCCGCGCGACCGCCAGGGAGGTGATCCCGAGCAGGGGCAGCGCGACTGAGAGCGGGGTCTCTGGCAGCGCCGACGGCGACCCGGCCGCTGCCGGGGCCACCGCGATCACCCGGGTGCGGTAGCGGTCCGCCAGCACCACGGGCACGCCGGCCGCGAGCTCTGCGCCGCTGAAGGTCCCCAGCGCCTCGCCGGTGCGGACATCGGCCAGCGCGTAGTTCGCGGCCGGGTCGACGTCGTGCACCGGCACGCTCAGCGTCTGCGGTCCCGGGTCGCCGCCGCCCTGCCGCACCACGGTGAGGTAGCCCGTCCGGGTCTGGTGGTCCCAGGGCTGGAGCACCACCGGTGCCAGCCCGTCGATGGGGTCCGCGGTGGAGTCGCGCAGCACGAGGCCGGTGTAGGCGGCCCGGTGGGCGGCGTACCAGCCCGTCCACCAGCGGGTCTCGGCGGCGTCCGCCGGGGACAGCGTGGTGGTGTCCCGCCAGAACGTCGCCTCGCCGAGCAGGGCGAAGGGCAGCTGGTAGCCGGCCGTACCGTCCGGCGCGGTCGTGGACAGGGTGTCGTGGAACAGCGGGATCCCCAGCGTCGACGCCGGCACCCAGGGGCTGACCTGCCACAGGTCGGACAGCTCCTGGGAGAGCTGCGTCGCGCCGGGGTGGCTGACGCTCTTGACATGGTCGTCCTCGAACCAGGTCGGGCCCAGCGCGAGCGCGGCGTAGGGGAAGGACCGCTCGTCGATGGTCTCGTCGAGCTGGAACACCACGTCGGGATGCCGGGCCTGCCAGGACGCGACCAGCCCCTCCCACGCGCGCTCGTACTGCTGGTACGTCGACGCGCCGCAGTCCATCCACTGCTCGTTGTCGAGCTTGAACTCCCGCACCCCGTCGTCGGCGACGAGCCGGTCCACGACGCCGGTCAGGTATGCCTGCCAGCCGGTGTTGGTGGCGTCCCAGTAGCCCAGCCCGTTGCTGTCCGGGACCTGCGCGCTGGCGTCCCCGGTGGGCGCGCAGGCCCAGTCCGGGTGCGCGCGGTAGACGTCGGACGACGGGCTGAACAGCAGCGCCTCCAGCCATACGCCGAAGCGCAGGCCGGTCGCCCGGATCTGCGCCGACACGTCCGGGTGCCCGTCGCCGTCCGCGTCGGGGAACTTCGCCGGGTCCAGCCGCCAGTCACCCGCCAGTCCGTGGGCGCCGCCCTGCCAACCGTCGTCGAGCACGAAGGACCCGGCCCCCAGCGCCCGCGCCGCCCGTGCCTGCGCGAGCATGCTGGCCCCGGTCATCCCGTTGCCGTCGTTGAACGGGTGGAAGGTGTTCTGCTGCACGTCCACGGGCGCGGACGGCAGCACCGACCCGGCCAGGTGGCGCTGTAGGACCGCGGGCGCGGCGTCGTCCCCGCCGTGGAAGACCCCGACGTACGCCGTGCCGAGGTCGAGCTCGCCGCCGGCCGCCACCGTCTCCGCGCGGGCCCCGACCGGGTACGCCGGGTTGGACAGGCTGTTGTCGGTGTCGCTGCCGGTGACGCTCTCCACCGGCACGATCCCTAGCTCGCGGGCCGGTTCGACCGCGACCGCCAGCTGCTGACCGCCGGCGATGGCAGCGCGGGTGGCCCGGGTGGCTGGCCCCGCTCGCCGCTGGTCCACCAGCACCACCCCGGCGCCGGGGGCGTCGTCCTGGGTGAGGACCTCGCCCTGGTCGTCAAAGTCCGCCGGCTCGACGTGGGTGCTCCCGTGCCGGCTGGTGTAGCTCGAGCCGGAGTGCAGCTCCACCACCTGCGCGGGGCCGACCGGGGCCGGGGTCAGCAGCTGCTCCACCGTCCAGCCGGTGACGACGGCCGGTGCCCCGGTGCTGCGCAGCCGGGTGCGCACCTCCATCAGCTCGTCGCCAGGGGCGAGCCGGTACTCCCGCGACACCGTCAGCGTCGCCGGTCCGGTGGCCCTGGTGTAGGTGAAGGTCACCGCGGCGGGTGATCCGTCGGCCGGGCCGGCGCCGTGGCCGGGGTCCGCCGCGGTCGTGCCGGTGGTCGCAGAGACGGCGGACCAGCCGGTCGCCGAGGTCAGCGTGCCGCCGTCGACGGTGAGGCTGAAGTCCGGCGACGGGGCGCCGACATGCTCCGCCCCGGTGGCCGGGTCGACGAGGGACACCGTGGACGCACCGGCATCGGTGGCCCCCAGGCCGCCGCTGCCGGGGTGCAGCTGCCAGCGGCGGGTGACCGCGTCGCCGAGCAGCGCCAGGCCGTCAGCGGTGCTGACCGCGACGGCGGTGGGTGGCGGCGCCGGCGTGGACGCACCGGCGGCAGGGGCCCCAAGCGCGGCCCCGAGCAGCGCGCCGGCCGCGACGATGCAGAAGAGCTGCGGGCGGCGCATGCGGGCGGCGCATGCTGACGGCTTCCGCGCGCCGCCGCCGATTCCTCGCGGCCGGCGAGTGACGGCCAGGTGAACGGCGTCGACGGCTGGCTCGCCCTACGGCAGGCGCGGGCGGCGGAACCAGCGGACGACGTCGGCCCCCGCGTATGTACAGGCCGCCACGACGCCGACCCCGAAGCCGGCGGCACCCGATCCAGCGGCCATCCCGAGCACAGCGCCGAGGGTGCCGAAGACCGCCACCCACACGACGAAGGTCACGAACCAGCTCAGGGTCCGCATGAAGCGGGACAGCTGGGCTGCCTCGGTCACCCGGTCGGCGGCGCTCTGCTCACCCGTGCCCATGAGAAGCGGGAGACGCACCATGGGCATCTCTACCACGCCGGCCGGCCGCCCGGCGAGCCGACCGCGGCCGTGCTCGCTCCAGCTACGGATCTGGCGTGCTCCACTGCGTCAGATCCGCAGTCTCCTGCGCAGGTCTGTCGCAGGCCCACCACGCAGAGCTCGCCTCCACGGCGAATGTGACTCAGACGAGCTCGTCCGGTGCCCAGCCGAAGGCCGTGCGCAGCGCCCGCCCGGTCACTTCGATCGGGTGCTCCTCGCCGGCCTGGACCAGCGCGGTGAAGTGGCCGCGGCCGGCCTCGTCCTCGGCCACCCACTCGCGGGCGAAGCTGCCGTCCTGGATCTCGCCGAGGATCCGGCCCATCTCCGCCTTGACCGCCGGGCTGATGACCCGGGGCCCGCGCGTCACGTCGCCGTACTCCGCAGTGTCGGAGATGGAGTAGCGCATGCGGGAGATGCCGCCCTCGTAGAGCAGGTCGACGATGAGCTTGAGCTCGTGCAGCACCTCGAAGTAGGCGATCTCGGGCTGGTAGCCCGCCTCGACGAGGGTCTCGAAGCCGGCCTGCACCAGCGCCGTCGTGCCGCCGCAGAGCACGGCCTGCTCGCCGAACAGATCGGTCTCGGTCTCCTCGGTGAAGGTGGTCCGCAACGCGCCGGCGCGGGTGCCGCCGATGCCCTTGGCGTAGCTCAGCGCCAGGTCCCATGCCCCTCCGGTCGCGTCCTGCTCGACGGCGATCAGGCACGGGACGCCGCGGCCGGCGACGTACTCCCGGCGCACCAGGTGACCCGGTCCCTTCGGGGCGACCATCGCGACGTCGACGCCGGCCGGTGGCTTGATCAGGTCGTAGCGGATGTTGAAGCCGTGTCCGAACAGCAGCGCATCGCCCTCGGCCAGCGTCGGCTCGATCGACTCGGCATAGAGCCTGCGCTGCGCGGTGTCCGGTGCCAGCACCATGATCAGGTCGGCCTCCGCGCTCGCGGTCGCCGGGTCGGTCACCCGCAGCCCGGCCTGCTCGGCCTTGGCCCGGCTCTTCGACCCGGTGGGCAGGCCGACGCGGACGTCGACGCCGGAGTCCCGCAGCGACAGGGCGTGCGCATGGCCCTGGCTGCCGTAGCCGAGGACGGCGACCTTCCTCGCCTGGATGATCCCCAGGTCGGCGTCGTCGTCGTAGGAGATGGCGGCGGTCACGGTGGTTCCTCTCGGTGGGTGGGGAGGCACGGGGTCAGGCGGTCGCGCGGAGCGCGGGACCGGCGATGGCGCGGGGGCCGCGGCCGAGGGCCACCACCCCGGACTGCACGAGCTCACGGATGCCGAACGGCTCGAGGTTGCGCACCAGCGCCTCGAGCTTGTCGCGGGTGCCGGTGGCCTCGATGACCACCGAGTCGGGGGCGACGTCGACGACGTGCCCGCGAAACAGCGCTGCGACCTCGAGCACCGCCGAGCGACTGGTTGCGTCGGCGCGCACCTTGACGAGCGCCAGCTCGCGGGCGACGGCGGCGTCGGGCACCAGCTCGACGATCTTGAGCACGTTGACCAGCTTGTTCAGCTGCTTGGTCACCTGCTCCAGCGGCAACCCCTCGACGCCCACGACGATCGTCATCCGCGAGACCTCGGGCTGCTCGGTCGGCCCGACCGCGAGCGACTCGATGTTGAAGCCACGGCGGGAGAACAGCGCCGAGACCCTCGCCAGGACACCGGACTTGTTCTCCACCAGCACCGACAGCACGTGGGTGGTCATGCGCCGTCCAGCTCCCCCCAGGTGGGCCGGGTGTCGCGGGCGGCGAGGATCTCGTCGTTGCTGGTGCCGGCGGCCACCATCGGCCAGACCATCGCGTCGGCACCGACCACGAAGTCGACCACCACCGGCGCGTCGTCGATGCCCATCGCCTTGTCGATCGTGGCGTCGACCTCGGCCGCGCTCTCGCAGCGCAGGCCGACGCAGCCCAATGCCTCCGCGAGCTTGACGAAGTCGGGGACCCGCACCTGGGTCGGCGTGCCGCGGGTGCCGAGATCGGTGTTGCTGTAGCGCTTGTCGTAGAACAGGGTCTGCCACTGCCGGACCATCCCGAGGTTGCCGTTGTTGATGACGGCGACCTTGATCGGGATGCCCTCGATCGCGCAGGTGGCGAGCTCCTGCGACGTCATCTGGAAGCAGCCGTCGCCGTCGATGGCCCAGACGGTGGCCTCCGGCCGGCCGACCTTGGCACCCATCGCCGCCGGCACGGCATAGCCCATCGTCCCGGCGCCGCCGGAGTTGAGCCAGGTGTACGGGTTCTCGTAGCGGATGAACTGCGCGGCGAACATCTGGTGCTGACCGACGCCAGCGGCGTAGACGGCGTCCGGTCCGGCGATCGCGCCGATCCGGCTGATCACGTGCTGGGGCGCCAGCGAGCCGTCGGTCGGCTCCTCGAAGCCCAGCGGGTAACGGTCCCGCCAGTCCGACAGGCTGGCCCACCAGCCGGTGAGGTCCGCGCGGCGCCCGGCGGCGTACTCGGCCTGCACGGCCGCCACGAGCTCGGCGACGGTCTCCCGGCAGTCCCCGACGATCGGCACGTCGGCCATGCGGTTCTTGCCGATCTCGGCGGGGTCGATGTCGGCGTGGATCACGGCCGCGCCGGTCGCGAAGCTGGCGAGGTTGCCGGTGACCCGGTCGTCGAAGCGGGCGCCGAGGGCGATGAGCAGGTCGGCCTTCTGCAATGCGGTGACCGCGGCGACGGTGCCGTGCATGCCCGGCATACCGAGGTGCTGCGGGTGGCTGTCGGGAAACGCACCCCTGGCCATGAGTGTCGTGACGACGGGGATGCCGGTCAGCTCGGCGAGGCGGCGCAGCTCCTGCGCGGCACGGGACTTGAGGACGCCGCCCCCGACGTAGAGCACCGGCCGCCGGGCGGCTGCGATGAGCCGGGCCGCCTCGCGGACCTGCTTGGCATGCGGCTTGGTGGTCGGCCGGTAGCCGGGGAGCACGGCAGCCAGCTCGGCCGGCGTCGGCCAGTGGAAGCCGGTGGCCGCAGTGAGGATGTCCTTGGGGATGTCGACCAGCACCGGGCCCGGGCGCCCCGTGGACGCGAGGTGGAACGCCGCCGCGACGGTGGAGGGGATCTCCTCGGCCGACTGCACCAGGAAGTTGTGCTTCGTGATCGGCATCGTGATCCCGCAGATGTCGGCCTCCTGGAAGGCGTCGGTGCCGATCATCGCGCTGGGCACCTGGCCGGTGAGCGCCACCAGCGGCACCGAGTCCATATAGGCGTCGGCGATCGGCGTGACCAGGTTCGTCGCGCCGGGCCCGCTGGTCGCCATGCAGACGCCGACCCGCCCGGTTGCCTGCGCATACCCCTCGGCAGCGTGCCCGGCGCCCTGCTCGTGCCGGACCAGGATGTGGCGGATGCTCGAGTCGAAGATCGGGTCGTACGCCGGGAGGATCGCGCCCCCCGGGATGCCGAACACGACGTCGACCCCCGCCCGCTCCAGGCTGGTGACGAGGCTGCGCGCCCCGGTCATGTCGCTGCGGGTCGTCTGGCTGTCCATCGGGGTCCTTCTGCTAGCAGGGGCTGCGGACACGGGTGGGGACACGGGGCTGCGGACATAGAACCGCGGACACAGAAAAGCCCCGGGGCCGCCGACCCGCATCAGGTCAGGGGCGCCACCGGGGCTCGCGCGCTGCGGAGGGATCAGGCAGCGCGCGCGTCGATTACGAGGAGGAGGGCGAGTGCGCTGACCATGCGGTGAGTGTGCCACAGCGCCCCGCGGGCCGTCGACAGCCTGCCAGACTCGCAGGCGTGCGACGCGCCCCCGCTGCCCTGTCCGCCCTCGCCGTTGCGCTGGCGGTGTCCGCCCCGGTGGCCGCCGGTGCCACCACCGCCTCGGCACCCGTCCGGTACGCGCCAGGCAGCGTGATCTCGGTGGCGGCGACCCTCGACGGCGCCGCGTCCGGCGGGGGGCAGACCCAGCTGGTGCGGCGCGTGGTCGGCGGACTCACCCGGGCGCAGGCGACGACGCTGGTGCGCCAGCAGCTCGCCACCGCGCTCCGCCGATCGGTCACGGTGTCGGTGACCCCGGCCGGCGGTCGCGCGACGCCGCTGGCGATCGGGCTGCGCACCCTGGTCGCGGCACCCGCGGTGCTGAGCCTGCCGGCCCCGACGCCGGCGGTGCTGCGCGGCGCCGTGCGGCTGCCGGCTAACCGGGGTGGTGTCGCCGCGCTGCTCGACCGGGCCGCGGCCCTCGCCCTCGTGGTGCCGGTCGGCGCCAGCGCCCGGCTCGGGGCCCAGGGGCGCCCGCCGGTGCTCTCACCCGGCCACGACGGGTCGGCGCTGGACCGCGTGCACGCCGGCGGGGCGCTGCTCGCCGCGGTGCGCACCGGCCGGGCCGCACTGCCAATGCTGCGCACCCCAGCCGTCGGGTGGAACGCGGCCTCGCTTCGCACGGTCATCGTGGTGCACACGGCGACCAACCGGTTGGAGGTCTTCCGCGGCTCGGGTCGCTCGGTGCGGCTGCGCCAGACGTTGCAGATCGCGACGGGGGCGCCCGGGTACCCCAGCCCGCACGGGTCGTTCCACGTGGTCAACAAGCAGCCGGCGCCGAGCTGGTTCAACCCGCACGACGACTGGAGCGCCGGCCTGCCGGACGTCATCGGGCCCGGTCCGGACAACCCGCTCGGAACCCGCGCGCTCGGCCTGGACTCCCCCGGCATCCTCATCCACGGCATCCCGGAGGGTGAGAACGCCTCCATCGGCAGCAACGCCAGCCACGGCTGCGTGCGGGTCCGGCGCTCCGACATCGAGGCGCTCTATCCGACGGTCCCGGTCGGCACCCCGGTGCTGCTGACGAGCTGAGGCGCGGCGGAGCTCCGGTCGCCAGCGGTCAGCTCCGCCGGACTCAGCTGCGACGGACGACCACCACCCGGCTGCGACCCGGCTCGGTGACGGTCCGGCCGGACGCGTCGTTGCCATCGACGTACGCCGAGACCCGCTGTCCCGCACCGCAGGTCGCGGCGAGCGGCACGCTCCACGACCCGCCGGATCCGGCCTTGCGCACCGGCCCGTCGGCGACCCGGCGGCCGGCGACCTGGAGCTGCACGCGCTCGCCCGGCCACCACCCGGCCGTCGTACCGACCACGGTGCTGCGGCATGCCGCCGCGGCGTCGGGGTGGCCGGTGATGGCGACGACCACGGCGGGGCGCACGTCGGCCGAGCCCTGCTGACCGTCCTCGCCGCGCAGCGACAGCCGGCCGTCCACGGCGAGCGGCAGCCCGGTGGACCAGGTGCCCGCGGCCCCGACGGTCACCGTGCGGGTGAGCCGTGGATGGGTGGCGCGCAAGTCGGTGATCGCGAGGCTGAGCCGGGAGCCGGGGACCCCGGTGCCGGCGACGGGGACGGTGCGCCCGGAGGGGCCGGCGACGGCCCGGGCGGGGGCGGCCAGGGCGGGGGCGGCCAGGGTCACGGTCGGCGGGCAGGCCGCGTCGGTGTCGGTGCCGCCGGGCGGCGGGACTGCCTGCGCCTGGACCACCGGCCCGCCGGACGGGGCCGACCGGCCGCACCCGACGTGCGCCGCCCCCGCCGCGGTGGTCTGGCCGGTGGCGACCCAGCCGGGCAGGTGGGCGAACTCCGCCGTCGTACCCATGATCGAGGCGAACTCGCTCACCTGGCCCGGCGTACCCATCCTGGTGTAGATGCCGACCCTGGCCACGAGGTCGGGGCGGGACAGCAGGCCGGCCAGCTCGCCGCGGAGCACGTCGGAGTTGAGGTCCAGGCGAGTCGGGTCCCAGGTCGGGCCATCCGTGCCGCCCTCGATGTCGACCCACCAGGTGACGGGCCCGGTGACCACGCCGGTGGCCGCCGCGAGCGCTCGCCGCGCGCCGTTGAAGCCGTAGTCGGAGGCGCAGTCGGGGTCCCCGCTGCTGCCGTCACACGCGTTACTCGGCCCCGGCTGGCCCCAGCTCGCGCCGGCGCTGCCGGGGTTCGCGGACAGCACGTAGACCTGCGGCGGGCCCCCCGGCCGGGCGACAGCCCACTGCTGCCACTGCCGGGCGAAGTCGGGGTTGAGGTCGGCGAACGTGCCACCGTTGACCCCGACGATGCCGAACGCCGCGTCGGCTGGCAGCGGGGCACCGGCCTGCGGGGCGCTGACGTCGGCGCCGACCGGGGGCGTTGCCAGAGCGGGCACCGCGGCGGCGAGCAGCGCGGCGGCGGCAAGCATGGGGGCCAGGACGGGGGGCAGGCGTCGCATGCCCAGACACTACGAGGCCCTGTCAGCCCGGGTAGAGGCTGAAGAACCGGCTCACGGCCGGCGCGGCGACATCGGCGCCGAAGCCGCCGTGGTCGACCTCGCAGGCGACGGCGACGTTGCCCCGTAGGGCGATGAACCAGCTGTCCTCCTTGCCGCCGGTGGTCTCCGCCGTACCCGTCTTGCCGACCACCCCACCGGGGAAGCCGACCATGCCCGCCGTCCCTCCCCCGCCCACCACGCCGGCCATGAAGCCGCGCACGGTCTGGGCGGCGCCGGCCGGCAGCGGGTGGGCGACGTCCCTGGTCAGCATCGTGACGCGGGGGGCGTGCCAGGTGCCACCGGCGATGGCGGCGGCGACCGACGCCATCTGCAGGGGGCTGGCGAGCACGAGGTCCTGGCCGAAGGCCTGGCCGCCGACCTGGGCGAGGTCCTTGGGTCTGGGGTAGGTGCCGCCGAAGCTCGCGATCGGCAGCACACCCTTGGCCGCCGCCTCGGCCTTGAGGTGGTCGGCGTTGGTCTGGAAGCCGAACATCTGCGCCGCCCTCACCAGCTTGTCGACGCCCCCGGGCTGCTGGGCGACCTGGGCGGCGAGCCGGGCGAACCAGGTGTTGCAGCTCTTGGCGAACGCGGTGGCGAACGACAGCGGCCCGAACGACTCCCCCTCGGCGTTGTGAAAGGACCGGCCGTTGATCGTCACGTTCTTGCTGCAGTCCAGCGAGGTGCCGGGGTCGAGGCCGCTGGCCAGCGCGGCGACGGAGGTGACGACCTTGAACGTCGACCCGGGCGGGTAGGTCCCTTGGTAGGCGACGGCGCCGCCGCCGGTCGCGAGCACGCCGCCGGTGCTGGCGTCCAGCACCACCATCGACCGCAGCGGGAAGGTGGCCGGCACGCCGGCCAGCGCCGTCTGGACCGCCGCCTCTGCCTTGCTGGTGAACGTCGTGGCGACGTCCTTGCCGTCTTGCTTCTTGATCTCGATGAGGGTCGCGACGGTCTTCTTCGCCGGGTCGACGATCCGCAGCGAGCCGCCGGGTGAGCCCTGCAGCACGCTGTTGAACGCCTTCTGCAGGCCGCTCACCCCGGTGTCGTCGCCCGCGAGGAACAGCGGGCCGAGCTTGGCCGCATCCGCGTCGGTCTTCAGCGTCGCGACGTCGCCCTTGATCTCCGGACTGGCCAGCCCGACGATGGTCGCGAGCGACTCCCCCGAGGCGGCGCGGACCTTCCCGCGGGTGGCGCTGTTGACCGGGCGGGTCCAGGCGAAGCGCCCACCGGGTGGCAGCAGCGGGTGCACCACCGCGGGGGCGAACTCGACGCGCCAGGTGTCGCCGACCCGGCGCAGCGGGACGCGGCCCTGCCAGGTCGCGTCGCCGAGCCCGCGGGAGGTGACCTTCGCCGTGTAGCCGACACCGGGCAGGGTCCCCTCGCTGGTCACCGGACCGGTCGCCGTCGCGACGAACGCGGTGGCGTGCAGGTCGGCGCGGGACTGGGTCAGCAGCGCGGTCGCGGCCGCACCCCGGTCATCCGTGGCGAGGGCCCCAGCAGCGGCGGCGTCCCCCTTCGTCCACGCCGCGAGGTAGTCCCGGGTGATCTGCACGGCCTCGGCCTGGCGCATGTCGCGGGCCAGCGCGCGCTGGTGGGCGACGTAGAAGAACCCGACGGCACCACCGCCGATGATCAGGACCAGCAGGACGAGCACCAGCAGGAAGCGCGACGGCCCCCTGCGCTTGCGGAACGACGGGGCGTAGGACCCCCCGCGATAGCGCGGGCCGTAGCGCGGGCCGCCGGACGGGCTCAGCGGCATCGGAACTCCAGGCGACTGTGACGGCGGGGCCGGGTCGGCACGCCAGCGAAGCTACCCGGCGCCCGTCAATCGCAGACGGCGCCCCGGGCGGCGGAGCCGACCAGGCGGGCGTACTTCGCCAGCGCCCCGGTGGTGTAGCGCGGCTCCAGCGGCTTCCACCCGGCCCGCCGGCGCTCCAACTCCTCCGGCGACACCAGCAGGTCCAGCCGCCGGCCGGCGATGTCGAGCCGGATCCGGTCGCCGTCCGCCACCAGCGCGATCGGGCCGCCGTCGGCCGCCTCGGGGGCGACGTGGCCGACGCAGAGGCCCGCCGTAGCCCCGCTGAATCTGCCGTCGGTCACCAGGACGACGTCCTTGCCGAGCCCGGCGCCCTTGATGGCCGCGGTGACGGCGAGCATCTCGCGCATGCCGGGGCCGCCCCGCGGCCCCTCCCAGCGGATGACCACGACGTCGCCGGGCACCAGCGTGCCCTCGGTGAGCGCGGCCATCGCGCCCGGCTCGCCGTCGAAGACCCTGGCCCGCCCCTCGTGCACCAGGTCGTCCAGGCCGGCGCTCTTGACCACCGCGCCGTCGGGGGCGAGCGAGCCGCGCAGGACGGCGATGCCGCCGTCCTGGTGCAGCGGGTCGGCAAGGGCGTGCAGCACCTTGCCGTCGGGGTCCGGCGGCGCGATCGCCGACAGCTCCTCGCCCAGGGTGCGTCCGGTCACGGTCAGCGCGTCACCGTGCAGCAGGCCGGCGTCGAGCAGCGTGCGCATGACCACCGGCACCCCCCCGATCCGGTGCATGTCGCTCATCACGTAGCTGCCGAAGGGCTTGACGTCGGCGAGCAGCGGGGTACGCCGCCCGATCCGGTCGAAGTCGTCCAGGGTCAGCTCCACCCGGGCCTCGTGCGCGATGGCGAGCAGGTGCAGCACGGCGTTGGTGGAGCCACCGAGCGCCATCACCACCGTGACCGCGTTCTCGAACGCTGCGGGCGTCATGATCCGGCGCGCGGTGATCCCGTGCTCGAGCAACCCGATCACCGCCTCGCCGCTGCGCACCGCGTCGGCGTTGCGCCGCCGGTGGTCCACGGCGGGCGCGCTCGCGGAGCCCGGCAGCGCCATCCCGAGCGCCTCGGCCGCGCTGGCCATCGTGTTCGCGGTGAACATCCCGCCGCAGGAACCCTCGCCCGGGCAGGCCGCGCGCTCGATCTCGTCCAGCCGCTCGCGGGTGATCAGGCCGCGCGCGCAGGCGCCGACCGCCTCGAAGACGTCGCCGATGGTCACGGTGGTGCCGTCGGCCAGGTGCCCCGGCAGGATCGACCCGCCGTAGAGGAAGACCGCCGGCAGGTCCATCCTGGCCGCGGCCATCAGCATCCCTGGCAGGCTCTTGTCGCAGCCGGCGAGCAGCACGAGGCCGTCGAGGCGCTCGGCGTGCGCGACCAGCTCGACCGAGTCGGCGATCACCTCGCGGGACACCAGCGACGCACGCATCCCCTCGTGGCCCATCGAGATGCCGTCGGAGACCGCGATGGTGCCGAACTCCATCGGAAACCCACCCGCCGCGCGCACGCCGTCCTTGGCCTGCGCGGCGAGCCGCTGCAGCGGGATGTTGCAGGGGGTCACCTCGTTCCAGCTGGAGGCGACGCCCACCTGCGGCTTGTCCCAGTCGCCGTCGCCCATCCCGACGGCACGCAGCATCGCCCGGGCCGGGGCGCGCTCCATGCCGTCGGTCACCTCGCGCGAGCGCGGCCTGCGGTCCACCTTGCTGTCCTCGGGGCTGTCCTCGGGGCTGTCCTCGGGGGGGTGCTGGGTCACGCACACCAGCCTAGGTCCACCCCGCGCGCGCCGTCCGCATCATGATGCGCCGTCCTACATTGCGGGGATGCGGACCACTGTGGACATTGACGAGCACCTCCTCGCCGAGGCCAAGGTGCTCGCCGCGCGCAGTCGACGGCCGCTCGGTCGGGTGGTGGACGACGCGCTGCGGGTGCTGCTGGCCAAGACCCCGGCGACGGGGGGAGGCGCCCGGGTACCGCTGCCGACCTTTGGCGCGGGTGGGCTGCAGCCCGGGGTCGACTTGGAGGACAAGGAGGCCATGGCTGACCTGCTGGACCTGCCCGACCTGCCCGACCTGCCCGACCAGCAGCAGGCCTGAGGTGCTGCTGGTCGACGTCAACGTGTTCGTGTACGCAGCCCGCAGGGACAGTGTCCGGCACGAGGAGTACCGGGACTGGCTCGACGATCGGATGACGGGCCCGGAGGGGTTCGGGGTTGACGGGCTCGTGCTGTCGGGCTTTGTGCGCGTCGTCAGCAACCACCGGGTCTTCGCTCAGCCCGCGCCGACGTCGACAGCCCTTGACTTCTGCCGTCGCGTGCTCGACGCCCAGGCGGCAGTGGAGGTGAGCCCGGGGCCCCGGCACTGGGGCCTGTTCGACGGCCTGTGCCGCGCCGTCGGAGCCCGGGCGAACGTCGTCCCCGACGCCTACCTTGCCGCCCTGGCCATGGAGAACGACGCGACGTGGGTCACCACCGACCGCGGCTTCGCGCGATTCCCCGGCCTGCGCACGCGCCACCCCCTCGATCCCGATCCGGTGCCGAAGCACCCCTGACGGTCCCTGCGCACGGCACTCGCATCGTCGGGTGGCGCAACGACGGGGACGCCAGCACCGACCTGCGGCCGGCCCGAGTTCGGCGAAGCGGCAGCCTGGTCCTAGATCAGCTCAGACGGTGAGCAGCTCGCGCGGGGCCGCGCTCACGCCGTACCTGTCGAGCGCCCTGGTGACCAGGTCGAGGCCCTCGAGCCCAGGGAGCTTGTCGACGTGGCGGTCGATACGGGCGGCGCTGTCGAAACCGGCGGGCCCGCCCATCAGGTAGTCCAGCAGGAACGCGGTCTCCGCGCGCGGCATCACCGGGCTGCCGACGGGTCGCCAGAAGCACCGCAAGGCGAAGCGGGTGACCGTGCGGGCGCGGGCCGACCGGGCCAGCCGCTGGCGCGCCTCGGTGGCGTAGAAGGCGATGTGGCGCGACTCCTGCAACGCGATGCGCTTGAGCAGCGTGGTGAGCACCGGGTGGTCGGCCTTCTTGATGAGCTGCTGGTAACCGGTCTGGGTCGACCACTCGTTGACGGCACCCCAGGTCATGTGCAACGCGGCGAAGTCGTCGCCGATCAGCGCGGAGCCGAACACGTGTGTGAGCGGCGTGAAGCGCTCTTTGGCCCGCAGCCGCTGCCGCATGGGGGCGATGCGAGCATCCTCGCTGGCCTCGCCGTGCGCGTCGAGCACCTTGCCGATCGCGACGCCGTGCCAGTACTCCTCGTAGTTCCACATGGTGAGGAACGTCGTGATCCGAGGGTCCGTGTGGCTGCTGGTGCAGAGCAGGTCCCGCAGGTAGCAGACCGTGTGCGACTCGACGTCGTGCATGAAGCGCAACGTCCGCAGCACCTCGTCGGGAAGTGGGGCAGCGCGGAAAGCACCGAAGTCGATGTCGTCGACGACGACCGGGGTCACGGAGCGACGGTAGGCGTCGATGTCGAAGGCCATGGCACCAACTTTTCGTACGGCGGACGCGCCCGGTTCACCGACGTGCGGCTGGCTCCGGCGGCGTCAGGCGGCGGCCCGGCCGTGCAGGCGTCGCCGCCAGATCAGGACGCCAGCGCCGCTGCCCAGCAGCACGAGCGGCAGGACCGCAAGCACGCCGCCGGGAGCGCCGGTGAAGGCGAGCGTCCTGGTGGACTGGGCGGGCCGGCTGGAGCCGGTGGCCCTTGCGGGCAGCGACCTGGCGTGGGCGGCAGCCTGCACCGCCGTCGTCGCTGCTGCGCGCTTGGCGACGGGCTTGCCGACAGGCTTGGCGACGGTCTTGGCGTCGGTCCGCGGCGCCGTCGCGGCGGCTGCCGGGGCCGTGATGGTGGTGCCGGCCGCCGGTGCTGTCACCACTGGCGTGTCCCCCACCCGCCCGACGGTGAGCTGGTGGCCGATCGACGGCACCTGATCGGCCGCCTTGTCACCGGTGATGGTCATCAGGTTGTAGGGCCCGGGTGGCAACACCGCTGCGCTGGCAGGCACGTGCACGGCGAGGGTGCCGTCGGCGTTGCGGCTGAATGGCACCTGGACCACCCGCTGGTCCCCGTCGACGAGGTGGGTCATCGCGGTGTTGCGCACCAGCACCACCCTGGTGATCTTGTCGGACTGGGTGGTGGTCACCGTGGCGGTGTCACCGGGCTGCATATTGTCGGGGGCGGCCGTCACCTGGGGGCGGTCGCCCTTGAAGAAGTACGCCGGCTTGTAGATCTGGAAGGACGGGTCGCGGCGGTAGGAGCCGGTGCCGATCGTGGTGGCCAGCGCGTCGGTGGGCGCGGCGTAACCGGTCGCGATGGGGGCGTGGCCGCCGACGAGCACGGAGCCGTCAGGGAGCAGCACGGCGGTGTTGTGGTAGGTGCGGCCGTGGTCCTCGCTGGGGCCGGTGGTCCAGGTCTTGGTGTCGGGGTCGAAGACCTCCATGGTCTTGACCGGCGTCTCGGAGCCCGGCAGCACGACCTCGTCGCGGTCGGCGCCGCTGGTGACCACCACCTGGCCGGTCGGCAGTGTGACCCCGGAGCCGTACCAGCGCGGGGTGTTCAGGGACCCGGTGGCCTCCGACGTCATCGCGTCGTTCTTGGTCGTGTCGACGGTGTTGATGGTGGAGGAGTCGGTGGCGAGGTAGGTGCCGGGCGAGACACCCAGCACGCCGCCGGCGTTGAGGAAGCTCGCCGTGGGGTAGTTGCCGGCGGCGTCCGGCACCAGCGGCAGCATCTGGCTGAAGCCGGAACCGCGGAAGCCGGTGGGCGTGGCGGCGGAGTTCGGCAGCGCGCCGTTGGCCTTGGACACCGGCACGCCGGCGGTCGGGCCGGGCGAGGTGGCCCAGGTCTGGGTCTTGGGGTCGTAGCTCGCCGTCTGGTTCCACAGGGCCTCGTCGTAGGACTGGCCGAACGGGTTGAACGTCTGGCCGGCGCCGTCGTAGTAGACCTTGCCGTCGGGCAGCAGGTGCAGGCGCGGGAACAGCGGCAGCGAGCGGGCAGCCGGGTCCCCGAGCAGCTGCTGGGTGCCGGTCCCGTTGACCGACCACTTCCCCGCCAACGTGACGTAGCTCACGCTGTGGGGGCCTAGGCTGCCCCCGTGGGTGCGAGCTGGGTGGCCCGGGACGCGCCGGCCCGAGGGCGCGCGCAGGTGCTGGAGCCGCAGAAGGTCTCACCGGCGCAGCTGCTGTGCCGGCTGGCCGACGGGCTGCTTGCGGGGCTGCCGACACTGACGGCGACCCTCGTGCGCACGATCGTCGCCAGCGATCCCGCCTACGACGAACTTCCCGCCGAACGGCTGGCGGACCTGCAGCGCTCCTGCCGCGACAACCTTGAGCGGATCCTGCAGCTGCTGTGCGGGGCCGTGCCGGACGGGGTGGACCGCTTCGACGCGCCGGACGCCACCGGGAAGCGGCGCGCCGCCCAGGGCGTCCCGTTGGAGGCGGTCCTGCACGCCTACCGGCTGGGCGGCAGGGTCATCTGGGAGGCCATGGCCGACAGCGCCCGGGCCGGTGGCGCGACCGCGGTCGACGCCCTGCTCGACGCCGCGACCAGCGTCTGGGAGGTGGTCGACCTCTATTCGGGGCGGGTCGCCGACGCCTACCGGTCGCACGAGTGGGAGCTCGCGCGCTCCGGTGAGGAGCGCAGGCAGCGTGTGCTCGACACGCTGCTGGAGGGTCGGGGCGCGGACGCCGCTGTCGCCCGCGAGGCCGAGCAGGTGCTCGACCTCGGGGAGCGCGACTCCTTCGTGCTGCTCGCGTGCCGTCCCACCCTCAGCAGCGCCGACTGGGCCAGGGCGACGGCTCACGCGCTGCGAGGTAGGGGTCTGCGCTCAGTCTGGCGGACCCGCCCCGACGGGACGGTCGGGCTGGTCGTGCCAGACCGTCGCGGGCCCGCCGAGGTGGCGGCGGTGCTGCTGCCCGATCAGGCGGTCGGGGTGAGTCCGCGCGTCGAGGGCTTCGCCGGGATCGGGGAGGGCTGGCGGCTGGCGCGGGTGGCGTTGGCGACCCTGCCGGAGGGCGACGAGCGGGTGGTGACGCTGGACCAGCGGCTGGTCCCGGCCCTGCTGGTGCGCGACGCAGCCCTGGCGCAGCGGCTGATGACGGCCGCGCTGGGACCGGTGCTGGACCTCCCAGACCCCGACCGGGGGCTGCTCCTGGACACGTTGGAGACCTGGTTGGACTGCGGCGGCAGCCCCAGTCGGGCTGCGGAGCTGCTGTGGTGCCACCGCAACACCGTGCTCAACCGGCTGCGGCGGCTCGAGTCGCTCACCGGTCGCGCTGTCGACCGCCCGCACGATCTGGTGGAGCTGGCGCTGGCGCTCGCGCAGGCTCGGCAGGCGTTGCCGCGGCAGGCCCGGGCGCCGACGCACGACGGCGCCGCGTGAGCACCCGGGCGAGCGCCAGGGCCAGTGCCAGCGCCGCGATCGCGCCAGCGAAGAGCAGTGTCCGGTGGGACGACGACGAGCCTGTCGCGGCAGCCGCGGCGCCGCCGGCGCGACGCGCGGCAGCCTTGGCCTCCCCGTGGCGCGCCGGGTCCGGCTGCCAGCTGATGGTCCCGGCCAGGGCAGCCGGCCGGCCGTCGACGGTCACGGGTACCGACCACCGACGGAGCACGACCGGCACGTCGCTGGCGAGCACGCTATCGGGCGGGAGCTGATCCGCCCACCGCAGCCGTGGGTCGACCCAGGTGATGCTCGGGGTCCCGGCGATGCGCCGCCACACCGGCGCTGCCCGCGGGTCCGTCGCACGGACGGGTACGCCGCGACCCTGCGCGTCGGCCGCCCAGGTGGGACTGCGCTCGTTGATCTCCGCACCGGTGGGGCCGAGCCGGGCGAACGGCTCCCCCTGGGCGCGGAGATGACCGCCGTGTGGCCGGCACCGGCGCTGACCGCGAGCCCCGGCGTCGCGGCCTGCAGCACCACCGCTGACAGGCCGGCCGGAGGTGGGTCGGCCCGGGTGTCGAACCCGCCCAGCTGGGGGCGGAACTCCAGGTGCCCGCGCAGGGTGGCCAGGTTCGCACCCACCCGCAGCGGGATGGTGAACTCGGTCAGCCGGGTCGGCTGCCCGCTCGCGCGGACCGCGTCGGGCACGGTGACCGCGGCCGGGTGCATGCGGTGGTCGAACCAGCCGTAGGACGAGCCGGTGGCCACCTCGGCGAAGCGGGCCGGGCCGTCCGGATCGCGGGTCACCGCGGCCGGCAATGCGGCGCTGCCGAAGGGATTCTGGGACTGGTACGTCGCCACCCGCGCCAGGTCGGCCTGCACCACCCGGGGTCCGATGCGCAGGAACGGCCGGCCCCGCTCGTCGAGCACCTCCACCGGCTGGGTCCCCCGGTCGACGAGCAGCAACTGCGGCGCGACGCTCGTCACCACCCGCACGTCGACCGCCGGCAGCGCGGGCGCCACGCCGTCGAGCACGGTGACCACCTGCGGGTCCTCGCTGTGCGCCGCCGCCGGCCCGGCCGTGACCAGCAAGGCCGCGCCGGCGAGCATGCCGGCGAGCATGCCGGCGAGCAGGGGCGTGATCCGGCGCACACCGGCAGTCTGCCGCCCATCTGCTCACCCGCCACCGCAAACCACCGGTGATCTCCACGGCCGCCCGAGAAGATCACCGGTGTCCACAGCCGCCCTCCGACGGCCCTCCGCGACACCGGTGATCTCCGCGAGCTGGCGGCGTAGATCACCGGTGCACGCGGGTGGTGCACTCCGGCGACGTGGCGCACCGGTGATCACCCGGGCAAGATCACCGGTGCACCGGGGCGTGGTCACGGGCCGGTGAGTGCTGCCAGCAGCTTGTCCTTCACGGCGGCGGCGTCGACGTTGCCGCCGCTCGCCTTCATGACCGCCCCGATGAGCGCCCCCACCGCAGCGGTCCGACCGTCGCGCACCTTGTCCGCGGCCGCCGGCTGGGCCTCGATCGCCGCCGCCACCAGCCGGTCCAGCTCGCCGGTGTCGCCGAGCAGCTGCAGGCCGCGCGCGGCCACGATCTCGGCGGGGGTCCCCTCCCCAGCGGCGAGACCGGCGACGACCTCGCGGGCTCCCCTAGCCGAGATCGTGCCGGCCGCGCGCAACGCGATCACGTCGGCGACGTCGTCCGGACCCACACCCAGGTCGGCGATCTCGACCCCCCGCTCGCGCGCGACGGCGGCGACGTCGTTCATCCAGACGGCCTTCACCTCGCCCGCCGGCGCGCCGGCGGCAATCGTCTCCTCGGCCAGGTCCAGGACGCCGGCCGCCGCCAGCTGGCGCACCTCCAGCTCGGTCCAGCCGTGCAGCCCCACCAGCCGGGCCCGGCGCTCCGCCGGGGTCTCGGCGAGGCCGCCCCGCACCTCGTCGACGTAGGCACCGTCGAGGGCGAGCGGCACCAGGTCGGGCTCCGGGAAGTAGCGGTAGTCGGTCGCCTCCTCCTTGCTGCGCCCGGGCGAGGTCACCCCGTCGTTCTCGTGCCAGTGCCGGGTCTCCTGCCGGATGCGCTCCCCCGCCTCCAGCAGCGGCGCCTGCCGCACGATCTCGGCGCGGACGGCCCGCTCGACGCTGCGCAGGCTGTTGACGTTCTTGGTCTCGGTGCGGGTGCCGAAGTTCGCCGACTCGCCGAGCCCGACCGGCCGCAGCGAGGTGTTCACGTCGCACCGCAGGCTGCCCTGCTCCATCCGCACGTCGCTGACGCCGAGCGCGCGGAGCAGGTCGCGCAGCTCGGTGACATAGGCCCGCGCCACCTCGGGCGAGCGGATGTCCGGTCGGGTCACGATCTCCACCAGCGGGATCCCCGCGCGGTTGTAGTCCAGCAGCGAGTGGTCCGCGCCGTGGATGCGCCCGGTGGCGCCGCCGACGTGCAGCGACTTGCCGGTGTCCTCCTCCATGTGCACCCGCTCGATGCCGACCCGCACGCTCTCGCCGCTCACCGGGTCGGGGACGTCGAGATAGCCGTCGGTGCAGAGCGGTTCGTCGTACTGGCTGATCTGGAAGTCCTTCGGCATGTCGGGGTAGAAGTAGTTCTTGCGGGCGAAGCGGCTCCAGGGCGCGATGTCGCAATGCAGCGCCAGCCCGATCGCCACCGTGGCCCGCACGGCCTCCGCGTTGACCACCGGCAGCGCGCCGGGCAGACCGAGGCAGACCGGGCAGGTCTGGGTGTTGGGCTTCGCGCCGAAGGTCGTGTCGCAGCCGCAGAACATCTTGCTGGCGGTCCCCAGCTCGACGTGGGTCTCCAGGCCGATCACCGGCTCCCAGCGGGACAGGACGTCACCGAGCAGGTCGTACGGCGGGGCGGCGGTCATGCACCCATCCTGTCAGCGCCGGTGTCAGCGGCGCCGCATGCCGCGGTAGGCGACCAGCCCCGCCAGCACCGCGGCCAGCACGCCGACCCCCACGGCGGCGAGGACGTGGCCGAGGCCCCCGAGCGGGAGCAGCACCAGGGCCAGCACGAGCGCCGCCACGAACGCCGCGACCACGGCGGCGTCGGCCCGGGTCAGCCGCTCGGGACCCGCGCCCGGCATTGCCTCACTGCCCGCGGGTGGTGCGCTGCGAACGGTTGACGACGGCGAGGCCGACCGCGACCGCGAGCAGGAAGGCCCCGACGTAGACCAGGAAACCGGGACCGATCAACCCGGCCACGATCAGCACCAGCGCGGTGACGAGGGCGGCGTTGCTGGCCACCACGACCGGCGTGCGGGGTGCGCTCACAGCGCAGGGGCCGCGGCCAGCAGCGGCGCCCCCCGGCGGCCGTCGAGCTCGGCCTCGAGAGCCGCTGCCACGCGGTACATCTGCTCGTCGGCGAGGTTGGGCGCCATCACCTGCAGGCCGACCGGCAGCCCGTCCTCCGGCGCGAGCCCGCAGGGCACCGACAGCGCGGGGCCGCCCGAGAGGTTGGAGGGGATGGTGCACAGGTCGTTGAGATACATCGCCAGCGGGTCGTCCACCTTCTCCCCCAGCCGGAATGCGGTCGTCGGGGTGGCCGGGGAGACCAGCACGTCGACCTCGTCGTACGCCGCCTCGAAGTCCCGCGAGATCAGCGTGCGGACCTTCTGCGCCTGGCCGTAGTAGGCGTCGTAGTAGCCGCTGGACAGCGCGTAGGTGCCGAGGATGATCCGGCGCTTGACCTCGGCGCCGAAGCCGGCCTCCCGGGTCGCGGCCATCACCTCCTCCGCGCTCGCGCCATCGGCCGCCGCCCGCAGGCCGAAGCGCATCGCGTCGAAGCGGGCCAGGTTGCTCGACGCCTCGCTGGGGGCGATGAGGTAGTAGGCCGGCAGGGCGTAGCGGAAGTGCGGGCAGCTGACCTCGCGCACCTCGGCGCCGAGCTCCTCCAGCAGGGCCACCGCCTCCCGGAAGCGCTGCTCGACGCCGGCCTGATACCCATCGCCACCGAGCTCGCGCACCACCCCCACCCGGACCCCGTGCAGGTCCGGCGTCGTCGCGGCGGCGACCACAGGGGGCACCGGCGCGTCGATGCTGGTGGAGTCGCACGGGTCGTGGCCGCCGATGACAGCGTGCAGCAGGGCGGCGTCGAGCACGGTGCGGGCGAGCGGGCCGGCCTGATCCAGGCTGGAGCTGAAGGCGACCAGGCCGTAGCGGCTGACCCCGCCGTAGGTCGGCTTGACGCCGACCAGCCCGCAGACCGCGGCCGGCTGCCGGATGGACCCGCCGGTGTCGGTGCCGAGCGCGAGCGGCGCCTCCAAGGCCGCCACCGCGGCCGCGCTGCCGCCGCTGCTGCCGCCCGGGATGCGGGTGCGGTCCCAGGGGTTGCGGGTCGGTCCGTAAGAGCTGTTCTCCGTGGAGCTGCCCATCGCGAACTCGTCCATATTCGTCTTGCCCAGCACCACCACGCCGGCAGCGCGCAGCCGGGTCACGACGGTCGCGTCGTACGGCGGGCGCCAGCCGTCCAGGATGCGGCTGCCGCAGGTGGTGGGGATGCCCCGGGTGGTGAAGACATCTTTCAATGCAAGGGGTACGCCGGCGAGCGGGCCGAGCTGCTCTCCCCTGGCCCGCCTGGCGTCGGCCTCGGCGGCCTGGGCCAGCGCGCCATCCCTGTCCACGTGCAGGAACGCGTGGACCTCCCCGTCGACCGCCGCGATCCGGTCCAGGTGGGCACCCGTGGCCTCCACGCTGGAGGTCTCGCCGGCGGCGATCGCCGCCCCGAGATCGGCTGCAGTCATTGCCGTGAGGTCGGCCACCTCAGGCCTCCTCGTCGAGGATGCGTGGCACGCTGAAGCGGTCCTGGTCGACCTCGGGGGCCATCGCCAGCACCTCCTCCCTCGGCAGGCTGGGGCGCACGACGTCGGCACGCAAGACGTTGGTCAGCGGCAATGCGTGGCTGGTCGGGGGGACGTCGGCTGCGGCCACCTCGCCGACCTGCGCGACCGCGGCGAGGATCACGTCGAGCTCGCCGGCCAGCGCGTCGAGCTCCCCATCGGTCATGGCGATGCGCGACAGCCGGGCGAGGTGCGCGACCTCGTCGCGGGTGATGGGCACGCCGCCGATCGTAGGGGGCGGTGCGGTCCGCGGCGCCGCGCCGACGGGGCCGCACCGGGCCCGGGACACGGCCACGGAACCGGCTGGAAACACGCGCGAAACGGTGCGCGACCACCCTGCGGTGCATGACCTACCTGCTGCGCATCGTGCTGCCGGACCGTCCCGGCTCGCTCGGCGCGGTGGCGACGGCGATCGGTGCGGCGGGCGGCGACATCGTCAGCCTCGACGTCGTCGAGCGGGGGCCCGAGGGGGCGGTCGACGACCTGCTCGTGGACCTGCGGGGCGGTCTGGCCGACACCCTGATCACCGCTGCGCAGACGGTCGACGGCGTGGTGGTGGAGTCGCTGCGGCCCTACCTGTCCGGGCAGGACATCCACCGCGACCTGGAGCTGGTGGACGAGCTGGCCGCCGATCCGGCTGCCGGGCTCGAGCTGCTCGTGGCCAACGCCCCCGGGGTCTTCCGCGCCGGCTGGGCGCTACTCGTGGAGGGCGACGGATCCGGCGGGGGCCGGGTGGTGGAGGAGTCCATCGGCGCGCCGGACACCGACGACCTCAGCTTCCCGTGGCTGCCGCTGGCGGCGGCGCGACGGATGGCGGCGGGTGGCGCTGCGGAGCAGTGGGTGCCCCCGCGGTGGGATGTGCTGGGCATGGAGATGGCAGCGGCCCCAGTGGGTTCCCCCGACCGCGCGGTGCTGGTCGGGCGGCCGGGTGGCCCGCGCTTCCGGGCGTCGGAGGTGCTCCGGCTCGCCCACCTCGCCGGGATCGCGGCCACCGTGGCCCGCCCGCCGGCGACGAATCCGTAGGCTCAGAGCAGTCCGAAGAGCACCAGCGGTCAGGAGGCGGGCTCGCCGGCGGCCAGGGCAGCTGCGGCCGCGGCGACCGGGCCATGCGCGAGGAGGACGGCGAAGCCGGCGTCGTCGAGCACCGGGCGGCCGAGCTGCACTGCCTTGCTGTATTTCGCTGCTCCCGGATCGGCGCCCACCACGACGAAGTCGGTCTTCTTGCTCACGCTGCCGCTGACCTTCCCGCCGAGGGCCTGCACTGCCTCGGCGGCGCCGTCCCGCGAGTGCCCGGTCAGGGTGCCGGTGATCACCACCGTGAGGCCCTCGAGCGGGCGGGGCCCCTCGTCGGCGCCCTCGTCGGCCATCCGGACGCCGTCGCGCTCCCAGGCCTCGACGATGCCGCGGTGCCAGTCCACGGTGACCCAGTCCACGATGGCCTCGGCGATCGTCGGGCCCACGCCGTCGGCGGCGGCCAGCTCCTCCACCGACGCGACCAGGATCCGGCGCAGGTCGCGGAACTCGCGGGCCAGCGCCCGCGCGGCCGTCGGCCCGACGTGCCGGATCGACAGCCCGACCAGCACCCGCCACAGTGGCCGCTCGCGCGCGGCGGCGAGATTGTCGAGCAGCCGAACGGCGTTCGCGGACAGGCCGCCGTCCTTGCGGGTGAAGAAGGGGCAGGTCTGCAGAGCCGCTGCGGTGAGGGCAAACAGGCCACCCTCGTCGACCAGCAGCCCGCAGTCGAGCAAGGCGACCGCCGCCTCGTAGCCGAGCACCTCGATGTCGAAGGCCCCACGGCCGGCGACGTGGAACAGCCGCTCGCGCAGCTGCGCGGGGCAGGAGCGGGCGTTGGGGCAGCGCAGGTCGATGTCGTTCTCCCGCTCGCGCCGCAGCACCGTCTGGCACTCCGGACACCGTTTCGGCATCACCCATCTGCGCAGCCCCTTGGGCCGCAGGTCGACCACCGGGGCGAGCACCTCGGGGATGACGTCGCCGGCCCGGCGGACGACGACGATGTCGCCCACCCGGACGTCCTTGCGGCGTACCTCGTCCTGGTTGTGCAGGGTCGCGGTTCCGACCATCACGCCACCGACGTGCACCGGCTCGAGGATCGCGAACGGCGTGGCCCGGCCGGTGCGTCCGACACTGACGACGATGTCGCGCAGCCGGGTGGTGGCCTCCTCTGGCGGGTATTTCCAGGCGATCGCCCAGCGTGGGCTCTTGCTGGTGGCGCCGAGGCGGCGCTGCAGGTCCAGCCGGTCGACCTTGACGACCACACCGTCGATCTCGTGCTCGACCTCGGCCGGGTCGTGGCGGTGCTCGCCGTAGTGCGCGACGTAGGCCAGCACCCCGTCGATGTCGTCGACCACCCGATAGCGGCTGCTGACCGGCAGGCCGAACTCGCGCAGCCCGCCGTAGGCCGCGGACTGGGTCGGCGGGTCGAAGCCGTCCCGGGCACCGAGCCCGTGCAGGGTGAGGCGCAGCGGACGGCTCGCCGTGACGCGAGGGTCCTTCTGCCGCAGGCTGCCGGCCGCGGCGTTGCGCGGGTTGGCGAACGGCTTGCCACCTCCCTCGACCAACCGCGCGTTGAGCTCCGCGAACTCCCGCACCGGCAGGAAGATCTCGCCCCGCACCTCCAGCAGGCGCGGTGCTGGGCCGGTCAGCCGGGCCGGGACCTGGCCGAGGGTCTTGACGTTGTTGGTGACGTCCTCGCCCGTGCTGCCGTCGCCACGGGTGGCCGCGCGCACGAGATGGCCGTCGGCGTAGACCAGGTCGACCGCCAGCCCGTCGATCTTCAACTCGCACAGCCACGCTGTCACCGCGACCTCGCGGGTCGCGCGCTCGGCCCAGGCGCGGAACTCGGCGTCGGTGAACACGTTGTCCAGGCTCAGCAGCCGCTCGAGGTGGGTGACCGGCTCGAAGCGGGTGTCCCATACGTTGCCGACGCGTTGGGTGGGCGAGTCGGGCGTGCGCAGCTCGGGGTGCTCCTCCTCCAGTCCGGTGAGCTCGCGGATCATCGCGTCGTAGGCGGCGTCGGCGATGGTCGGGGAGTCGAGCACGTGATAGCGGTACGACGCCTCGTCCAGCTCGCGCCGCAGCTCCAGGGCGCGGGACGCGGCCGGCTCCGTCACTGCTGGACCAGCTCCTCGGCGGTCTCCCGGCTGCGCCGCAGCGCCTGGGCGGCCGTGTCAGGGGAGGCGCCGGCCAGGCCGCAGGTGGGGGTCACCGCCACGGCGCCGAGCCGGTCGGTCGGCAGGCCGAGCCGCGACCAGAGTGCCTGCAGCGGCTGCATCGTCACCCCTACGTCGGCCGGCTCGACGCTCGTGGGGACCAGGCCGGCGAGCAGCGCTGTGCCGGCCTCCAGGGCCTCGCCCAGCTCGTCGTCGTCGCGGGGGGTGAGCAAGGTGACGTCGACGCCCACGAACCCGGCCCCTCCTGCGACCAGGGTCGCGACCGGGGGGCGGGCGGCGCAGCAGTGTGCGCCGGGGACGCCCCCGGCCGCGCGCACCGCGTCGGACACCGCGTGCAGCACGGCGGCCAGCTCGACCGCCTCGGGGGTGCGCAGCACGTCGAAGCCGCTGGCGGTGGGCACGTGCCCGGCGGCGACCGCCGCGAGACCAGGCTCGTCGAGCTGCACCAGCACGTCGGTGAGGCCGGGGAGGCGACGGCGAAGGTCGGCGACCTGGCGGGCCAGCCCCTCGCCAAGGGCCGCCGCCAGATCGCGCACGGCACCGGGGTCGGCCAGCACCTTGTCCCCGCGCGGGAGCTCGACCAGGGCGGCCAGGGTCCACGGGCCGCAGGCCTGCACCTTGAACGGGCCGCGATAGCCGTCGAGCGCCTCCTGCACGGCGTCGAGATCGCGCTCGAGCAGGTCCAGGGTGCGCCGCAGGTCGTGGCCGGCCCGCGGGACGAGCCGCCAGCCGGCGGGTTGCAGGTCGACCGGGAGCTCGGCCAGCAGGCCCGTGCCACGCCCCACCAGGTCGGCGCCGACGCCGCGCTCGGGCAGCTCGGGCAGGAAGGGCAGGGCCGGGCAGAGGTCGACGGCCGCCCTGGCCGCCGCGAGCGCGTCCGTGCCAGGCAACGAGCCGACGCCCGTCGCCGTCCCTGCCGCCCACGGGGTCGCACCGGGACTGCTCACGGTCGCAACCTATCCGGCCGGCGGCGCGGCGACCGGCTGCCCGGCCGGCACGGCTGTAACACCGGGGGGCCTCTGGGAGAGTGCCGGGCGTGCCCCGTCCCCGCCTGCTCCGTCCCCGCCTGCTCGCCGCCGTCCCGCTCGTGCTCGCCGCCGCCGTCGGCGTGACGGCGGCCGGGGCGGCCGGCGCCAGGCGGCCCGCGGACCGGCCGGACGCCCGGGTCGGGGGCACCACCACGCTCGACCGGGGTGGCCCCGGCACGCTGGAGGACCCCACCAGCGTGGTCGAGCGGGACGGGTCGGCGTACGTCGCCTGGGCGCACTCCGGCGTGCCGCGCCTGTGCTCGGTGCCCGCGGGAGGCAATCGCTGCGCGCGCACCAGGGTGCTGCCGGCGTTCGCGGGCCGCAGCTTCCACCTGCTCGCCGGTGCCCCCGGCGTGCTGACGCTGGCCTGGACCGGCCCCGCAACCCCCGGCTCGCCGGCAGACACCCTCTCCGACCGGCTCTTCGCCGCCACCAGCAGTGACGGGGGCGCGACGTTCGGCCCGATCTCCGCGCTCGCCGATCTGCCCCCGGGCTCGCTGCTCACCTCGGCCAGCCTCACCGACGTCGGTCTGCTCGCCGCGACCGTCTCGCCCGGTGGGGTCACCGTCCGGGCCGTATCGCTGGGCCAGACCACCACGAGCTACGGCGGCGGAGCCTTCTTCCCCGGCTCCGCCCGCGACGCGCAGGTGTCGCACAGCTCGACCGGCCCGGTGCTCGTGATCTCGGTCCCCGGCCAGCCGCCGGTCACCAGTCACTACGCCGGCAGCGGCACCGCCGACGACGCCAGCGGCTGGACCGGACCGCGCTCGATCGCCGGGGTGGACGATGTGCTCCAGCTCCCCCAGACGCCGACCGACCCGGTGCTTGTCAACCGCGCTAGCAGCGCCCGGCTGCTGACGGCGTCGCTCTGGACCGGTTCGCAATTCGGCCGCGGCGTGGCGGCGGACACCGGCGGCCGCGGACCGCTGGCCGCTACCGTCGACGTCGCCGGCCGGTTGACCGTCGTGCGCGGGGGCGGCTCCGGGAGCGGGCTGGTGGCCAGCAGCACGCTGACCGGTGCCGTCGGGGCCGACACCCCGCTGACGTTCAGCCTGCCCGCGCGCGTGCTGGTGCCCCGCGGTGCCGGTGGTGCCCGCCCGGCGGTAGCGGTAGACGGTCACGGGTCCGGCCTCGTCGCCGTGCGCACGTCGCTCGGTGGGTCGGAGCTGCTGGTGCTGCAGCGGTTCCAGGCCCCGGTGCCGCCGAAGCCGAGCCCGAAGCCGTCACCGACCGCCAAGCCGACCGGCACGCCGAAGCCCACCCCCTCGCCGAGCCGGTCGTCCAGCCGGCCCTGACCGCCAGGTCCGATCGCCGCCAGCCGGCCGGCCGCTCGCGGCGCAGGATGGGCAGATGGACGCGGACGACAGCTACCTCGCGGTGCGCAGCCGCGACGGCCGCTTCGACGGTCGCTTCGTCACGGCCGTGCTCACCACGAAGATCTACTGCCGGCCCAGCTGCCCGGCTCGCACCCCGCTGCGGCGCAACGTGCGCTTCTACGCCGAGCCGGCGGCCGCCGAGGCGGCCGGGTTCCGGGCCTGCAAGCGCTGCCGCCCGCAGCTGGCGCCGGACGCCCCTGACGTGGACGTCCGCGGCGACCTGCTGGGGCGCGCGCTGCGGCTGATCGCGGACGGGGTGGCCGACACCGAGGGGGTCGCCGGCGTCGCGAGGCGGTTGGCGGTGAGCGAACGGCACCTGCACCGCGTGTTCGTCGCCGAGCTGGGGGTGGGCCCGCAGGCCGTCGCCCGGTCCCGCCGGCTGCGGCTGGCGCGCGCGCTGCTGGAGACGAGCGATCTGCCGGCGGGCGACGTCGCCTTCGCGTCCGGTCACGCCAGCGTGCGGCAGTTCAACGACGCCGTGCTCGCCGGCACCGGCGCGACCCCCACCGCGCTTCGTGCGCTGGCACCCGGGCGGCGCGAGCCCGGCCTCGCGCTCCGGCTGCGGTGGCGCCCGCCGTACGACGCCGCCGCCGCCCTGCGCTGGGTCGCCGCGCACGCCGTACCCGGCGTGGAGGAGGTGACCGAGGACGGCTACCGCCGGGTGGTGACCGGGGGCACCCTGCAGCTGAGCCCGCGCACCGATCACTGGCTGCTCCGGCTGGCCTGCGACGATCCCCGCGCCACCGGCCGGCTGGCGCGGGCGGCCCGGCGGATGCTCGACCTGGACGCGGATCCGGAGGCGATCGCGGCCGTGCTCGGCACCGATCCTGCCCTCGGTCCGCTGGTGGGCAAGCGGCCCGGGCTGCGATGTGTTGGCGCATTCGACGGTTGGGAGGGACTCGCGCGCACGGTCGTCGGCCAGCAGGTCTCGGTCAAGGGCGCCCGGACGCTGTGCGCACGGCTGGTGCTGGTGGCGGGCACGCCGCTCGCCGTTCCCGTCGGCACCCTCACCCACGCCTTCCCCACCGCCGGGCAGGTGGCCGCGGCCGACCTGGCGCCGGTCGGGCTCACCGGCGCGCGCACCCGCACGTTGCAGGGCCTCGCGCGGGCGGTGGACGACGGCAGCGTGGTGCTCGACGGCTCGGTGCCGGCCGCCGACGCGCTGCGCTCCCTCGCCGCCGTCTGGGGGGTCGGCCCGTGGACGCTGTCCTACGCCGCCATGCGCGTCCTGCGCGACCCGGATGCATGGCCCGCAGGCGATCTCGTGCTGCGCCGGGCCTGCGCCGCACACGGGCTGAACCCCGACAGCGACAGCGCGCGCTGGTCCCCCTGGCGGGCCTACGCGGCGACCCACCTCTGGGAGGACACATGGTTCTGAGCAGCACCGTTCTGAGCAGCTCCTGCGTCGAGACGCCGGCCGGCCAGCTGTCGCTGGTCGTGGAGGGCGGCGGCGCTGTGGTCGCGGCCGGTTTCTGCCCGGTCGCCGACCTGGAGGCGCGGCTGTGCGCATCCTCGCGTCCGCTGGCGGATCTCGGCGCGGTGACCCGCGCGGTGACTGGCTACCTCGCCGGCGACCTCGGCGCCGTGGACGAGCTGCAGGTGTCGCAGCGCGGCACCCCACGCCAGCAGCTGGTCTGGGCCGCACTGCGTGCCCTCCCCGCCGGCGAGACGGTCTCCTACGGCGGGCTCGCGGCCCGGCTCGGCCTGCCGCCGGGGGCCTCGCGGGCGGTCGGGACCGCCTGCGGCGCGAACCTCGTCGCGCCGGTCGTGCCCTGCCACCGGGTCGTGCGCGGTGACGGGTCACTCGGCGGGTACTACTACGGCCTGCCGGTGAAGCGCTGGCTGCTCGACCACGAACGGGCGACGGCGGGAACGCTGCCCTGTGCGTCAGGATGGGCCGAGACACCTCGGATAGGTCTTCCTCCCTCTGCACAGGGTGAGAACGGATAGTGATCATGACGTTGACGTTGAGCGACCTGCAGGACCCCGCGCCGGTGCCCGACGATGGGGTGGTGGCTGGTCCGCGGGCGGGGCGGCCGCGCCGTCGGATGTTCACCGCCGAGTACAAGGCCCAGATCCTGTCCGAGTACGACGCGATCGAGAAGCCCGGTGGGAAGGGCGCGTTGCTGCGCCGGGAGGGCCTGTACTCATCGCATCTGGTGGAGTTGCGCCGGGCCCGTGACGCCGGCGCGCTGCAGGCCCTGTCATCGGCACCGCGGCCGGAGAAGCGAACCCCCGGAGCAGATGAGGATCGCGGACCGACGTTGTCCGACAGTTGAGGCACTCAAGGCCGACAGCACGGGATCCGTCCCCGCGGGTGCGAGCACGCGCGCTGGCACCGTCGTCCGCGCCGACCCGTCGTACGTACGTCCACTTCTTACTGTGAGACTAGTTCATGGTCCGCCTGTCCGGCCGTCCGCTGTTGGACACGCGCGCGGACCGGCCCCTGTTCGCTGGCCGTGACTGGGAGCTGCAGCGGCTCGAAGACGCATACCGGCAGGGGCTTAACACCCTGCTGGTAGGGGAGCACGGCTCGGGTCGTACGTCGCTGCTGCGGCAGCTGGAGCTGCGGCTGCGCACAGACGGCGGGACGCCTGTCTACCTCGACGCCGGCGGCTTCCCGGAGCCGGCAGAGCTGGTGGTGGTGTTGCGGGAACGCCTGACTGGGCCCCAGGTGGAGCAGGTGTTCCACCTGTTTCCGCCCTCGCTGTTACGGGAGAAGACCGTGTGGTCCAGCGGCGGGAAGATCCTGAACGAGATCGACCTGCTGCGCACGCGGCTCACAGAGTCGGACGTCAACACCCCCGGGGTGGTGCTCCTGGACCAGCCGGACGCGAAGGCGGCGCACACTCTGTTCGGCCGGCTTCGCGATGAGATCTGGGGGCTGCCCCTGGTGTGGGTCGTGGCAGTGGACCCGGGGCGCCGCGCCACAGTGCTGCAGCCGCCGGCGGACGCCTTCTTCGAGAGCATCGTGGAGCTCGCCCCGCTGTCGGACGACGCGGCTGCAGACCTGATCCAGCGACGCATGCCCGAGGCGCCGCTGCCGCCCGAGCTGTTGGACTGGGTGGTTCGTGGAGGCCAGGGAGTCCCGCGACGATTGCTCACCTTGGCCCGCGAGGCCCAGTGCGGTGACGCGGAGCTGATCGCGGAGCGCGACGCACAGCGAGTCGCGCTCGACGCCCGCCTGCACGAGCTTCCCCCGAGTGCGCGGGCTGTGCTGGACGCGCTCCGGGCGATCGGCGGCCCTGTCAGCGCCAGCGATGGGCACCTGCTGACACGACTGGGCTGGTCACGCTCGCGGACGACCCAGGTGCTGCGGCAACTCGAGGGCGAGGCCCTCGTCACCAGGAGCGCCGCGGCCGACACCGGTACCCCTGGTCGGCCGCGGGTCCTCTACGAGCTCGCGGAGGCAGCGCGGTGACCGCACCGACCGGGGAGACGGCCGGGCGCGGTTGGGACGGCGCGACGCGCGCCGAGGTCGTGTCGCTGCCGATGAACCGGCCGTGCGGGCAGAACCTGCTGCAGATGATGCACCAGGTGGCTGCTCTCGACCCGAGTCCGGTCCGCTCGGGGTTGACCGGAGTGCACGTGCCCTTCGACGTCCTTACCGCCAGCACGAACTACGAGGCCGCCGCGGCTGCTGCCGTCACCAGCACCGCGCGGCTCGCGGTCATCGGCCCGTCCGGCAGCGGCAAGAGCAGTTTCATCGGCCACGTGATGGACGCGCTCCCGCACACCCATGGTGTGGGTCAAGGCGTGGCCGCGCTGCGCATACCCGTCGATGCCGAGGATCCCGCCGTCGTCACCGAGCCGGCAGCCTTCGCCGCGCACGTGGTGCGCACGGTCGCCCGCCTCGCGAGCAGCCAGGGACGCATCCCCAGCGGCAGGCACGACAGCACCGGATGGCCGCCGGCGCGGTTACCCGCGCGCGGCAGCGCGGTGCAAGCGTCACGGCGGGCGTTCCTACCTGGCTGGCCCACGGTGACCTCGCCGCGCAGCTGCAAAGCGTGACCACCAGCGTCCACACCCCGACCGGCGCCGAGCTCTCCGAGCTCGCCGACACTGTGGTGGCCACCCTGACCGCCGCCGGCCTCTACCCGGTCCTGGTCATCGACGACAGCGACACCTGGCTTGCCGGCACCGTCGCCGACCGCAGCAGCAACGTCGCCCCGTTCTTCGGTCGCGTCCTGCCAGCCGTCGCCCGGGACTGGAACGCCGGGCTCGTCGTGGCGGTCCACGAGAGCTACCTCACGATGCCCGAGTACCCCAGGCGCGACGGCTGGCTCAACACCGAGGTCCGGCTGCCGCGACTAAGCGGGGCGGATGCCGTCGGCCTGCTGCTGGCCGCGCGGGCCAGCGCCACCACCCATCAGCCAGCGGGTGTCGACGACGTCGCCGGCCCCGAGGCCTGGCCAACCTCCACGCGGACTACATCGCCGGCCCGGGCAGCGTTCGCCAGATGATGTCCCTCGCGCACACAGCACTGACCGTCGCGCTGGACGGCGGGTCGGCGCAGCGCCTCGAGGGAGCACACGTGGCCGCTGCCAGGGCAAGTTTGTAGCAGGGGGCATCAGGCGTCTGGGCACGCACGAAAAGGCGCTTGTGCTTACACGGAAATGACGTGCGTCATGTGTCGGCGTGGCGTGGTTTGTGGACGGAGCGTGTAGTTCCACTCGCCGTAGAAGTCCTGCCGGTCCAGGGCGATCGCGGCCATCTGCTCATCGTCGATCTTGACCTTGGTCTGGTACACGCCGGGGTCGAGTTCGGCGTGGACCTGCAGGCCGGTGGATAGTGGTTGCGCCGATCAGGTCGACGACGACTTCGCGGCTGGTCAACGGCGCGGACCCGGTAGCCGTTGGACCCGCCGCCATCAGTTGCGCAGACCAGCAGCCGATCCGCTGCCGGGTAGGCGATCTGGCCGACCGAGGCCCACCAGCGTCGTAGCGTGGCAACGGCGAAGGCGGAGGTGACGTGGTCCTGGCCGACGGACACAGCCAGCCGGTGTTGGCGGCCACGTCGTAGGTCCCATACGGGATCGCCTTGCCGACCTTGGGGTCGGGGAAGTCGTGCACCTGCACCCGCTCCGACTTGGCCTGGGGCATCCACTCCTGACCGTTGTTCTTGTAGTCCCGATTAGTTCCTTCTTGTTGGTGTCCACGCTGACCGCGAGCGTGCGGGTGGACTTCGACGTCCAGCGCAACGCCGACATCGGATCGCCCCGGGCCACCGGGTCGACCAACGCCTCCAACGCCGCCAGCAGCCCGGGCCACCGCCGGGCCGACGCACCCGACCCGTCGGCGCCGCTCCAAACTCCAGCTCCCGCAGCCCTTTGACAACCGTGTGCGGCGACACCTGGCAGCGGCAACCACCGGCTTCACCCCGTCCCGGCCCAGCTCACGGGCCTCGGCCCCGAGCACCAGCCGGCGCTGCCGCTCGTCTGGATGCGGGCACAGCGACTCGGCCTTGCGCTTCACCGCGTCCTCGACGACCGACGTAGCACAACCGTAGGGCGCTCGGCATCAAACTCTTACCCTATTCCCGCGCAGGCCCTTGCGTGCGTGGACGAGGAGCGGCAGCGGCGCGAGGCCGCCCGCGAGCTGGGCGAACGCTCGGTCGAGCTGCACGTGCCCGACTGGGTGTGGGCCGACGACCCGGCCGAACTCGCGCAGGTCTGTCAGTGGACCACGGCCGACCTGCCCGACGGCGGCTGGTCGGTGCAACTGACCGAGCGAGTCTGTCCCTCTGCGTTGTGAAGCCCCCCTGACACGCGACAGACGTCGCGCCGGTGTCTCAGCGGGCGGCGACCGTGGCCGGCTGGGTGGTCTCGACCCAGCCGCCGCCGAGGACCGTGTCGCCGTCGTAGAGCACCACCGCCTGGCCGGCCGCGAGCCCCCGCACGGGCTCCAGCAGCTGGACCGACAGCGCGCCAGGGGACGGCACCAGAACGCGGGCCGGCACCGGTGCGCCGTGGGCCCGCAGCTGGGCCAGGCAGTCCCGCGACGGGCCGTCGTAGGTCGAGTCCGTGGCCGTCAACGCGCCGACGTCGAGCAGCCGAGCCGGGCCGACGGTGACGGTCCGGTCCACCGGCGAGACAGCAAGCACGTAACGCGGCTGGACCGTGCCGCCGCCGACGCCGAGCCCCCTGCGCTGGCCGACGGTGAAGGCGTACGCGCCCTCGTGCGTGCCGACCACGGCGCCGGACTCGGCATCCAGCACGGGGCCGGGTGCCGGCCCCAGCCGGGACCGCAGCCAGTCGCCGGTGCCGCCGCGCGGGACGAAGCAGACGTCGGTCGAGTCGGGCTTGTCGGCCACCGCGAGCCCGCGCGTCGCCGCCTCGCGCCGCACGTCGGCCTTGGTCGTGTCACCGAGCGGCAGCACCGCGCGCAGCAACTGGTCGCGGCGCAAGGTGCCGAGGACGTAGGACTGGTCCTTGGCGTGGTCCACGCTGCGCCGCAGCACCCCGTCGGCGAGCCGCGCATGATGGCCGGTCACCACCGCGTCGAAGCCGAGGGCGACCGCACGGTCGAGCACGGCGGAGAACTTCAGCCGCTCGTTGCAGCGCACGCAGGGGTTCGGGGTAAGGCCCGCGGCGTAGGAGTCGAGGAAGTCGGTGACCACGTCGGTGTGAAAGCGCTCGGCGAGATCCCATACGTAGAAGGGCATCCCGAGCACGTCGGCGGCCCTGCGCGCGTCCCGCGCGTCGTCGGGGGTGCAACAGCCACTGCCGGCGGCGCCGCGGGTGAGGGCGAGGTGGACCCCGGTGACCTCGTGCCCTGCGTCGACGGCCCGGCCGGCCGCGACGGCGCTGTCGACGCCGCCGCTCATGGCAGCGAGCAGCCGCATCGGTGCCGCCGCGATGGTCATCAGCGCTGCAGGGCGGCGTGCGCCGCGCGGGCCCGGTCGACGGCCGGACCGATGGCGGCCACAACCGCATCGACGTCCGCCGCGGAGGAGCTCCAGCCGAGCGAGAAGCGCAGCGACGAGCGCGCCTCCTCCTCGCTGTGGCCCATGGCGAGCAGCACGTGGCTGGGCCGGGCCACCCCGGCCGAGCAGGCCGAGCCGGTGGAGCACTCGACCCCGCGGGCGTCGAGCAGCATCAGCAGGGCGTCGCCCTCGCAGCCGGGGAAGCGCAGGTGGGCGTTGCCGGGGAGCCGGCGCATCGGGTCCCCGCCGAGAACCGCTCCCGGCGCCGCGACCGCGACCCGGGTCACCAGCTCGTCGCGCAGCGCCGCGAGCCGGGCGGCGCGCTCCGGCTGCTCCCGCGCCGCCAGCACGGTGGCGGCTGCCAGCCCCGCGATCGCCGGCGCGTCCAGCGTGCCCGAGCGCACGTCGCGCTCCTGGCCGCCCCCGTGCAGCAGGGGGACCAGACCCAGGTCGCGACGCGCGAGCAGGGCCCCGACGCCGGTGGGCCCGCCGTACTTGTGGCCGGTGATCGTGAGTGCGTCGACGCCGCTGTCGTCGAAGTCCACCGGCAGCTGCCCGACCGCCTGCACGGCGTCGGTGTGCAGCGGGATGCCGTGGGCGTGCGCGATGGCCGCGAGCTCGCGGACCGGCTGCACCGTGCCGACCTCGTTGTTGACCCACATCACCGAGACGAGGGCCACCGTGTCGGGACCACCGTCTGCGTCGAGGGCGGCGCGCAACGCGGCCGGCGTCACGCGGCCGGCGCCATCGACGGTCACCAGCGTCACCCGCCCGCCCTCCTCCTGCGCCAGCCACTCCGCGGTGTCGAGCACGGCGTGGTGCTCGACGGCGGAGACCACCAGCCGGTCCCGCCGTGGGTCCGCGGCGCGCCTGGCCCAGAACACTCCCTTGACGGCGAGGTTGTCGCTCTCGGTGCCGCCACCCGTGAACACGACCTCGCTCGGCCTCGCACCCAGGGCGGCGGCCAACCGCTCACGGCTCTCCTCGACGAGCTGACGGGACCGCCGACCGGAGGCGTGCAGGCTGGACGGGTTGCCGGTCGAGCGCATCGCCGCGAGCACCGCGTCGACGGCCTCGTCCACCATCGGCGTCGTCGCGGCGTGGTCGACGTAGGCCCTCACGGCCCCAGCGTAGGTCGGGGTCAGCTGAGCAGCCCCGGCTCGGCCAGCACCCGGTCCGGCCGCACCCCCGCGGCGGACCGCACGGCGGCGGCGGCGCCGTCGACGGCGGCGCGGGAGTCCCGCCCCGCGAGCACCGCGACGCGGACGACAAGGCGCTCGGCCTGCTCCCCGGCGCCGCGCGCCCGGTCCGGCTCGAGATCCACGCGGAACGCGGTGAGATCCGTCCGGGCGGCGAGCGCACCGCTGACCGCGCGCAGGTCGACCGGACGCAGCCGGCCGCGCAGCTCGACCAGCGGCACCAGGCCGTCGGCTACGAGGTCGCTCGGCAGCCGCGGGACGGTGCGGCCGTCCGGGGCGGGCCCGGTGCCGATCGGGGCTTCCATCAACGTGCCGGTGCGCCAGCGGACGAGCGCGCTGCCGCGGAAGCCCAGCTGGGTCAGGACCAGCTCGCCGCCCTCGCCACGGCGCACCGCCGCGCCGGTGTCGGGGTCGACGACGTCGAGGACCTCCAGGTCGGGGTAGGTGACATAGCCCTCCCGCGCGCGGGACTCGCCGTAGAGCACCCTCCCGTCGGGGGGACCCCAGACACCGAGCACCCGCCGCCCCGGCAGCAGCCCGGCTACGTCCGCGCGGTCGGAGTCGGTGGGGCCGCCCACGAGCAGCACGGTGGCCACCGACTCGGGCACGTCGGCCACCTCGAGCAGGTCGGCGACGGCATTGCCGGCACTGCCGGCACCGCCGGCACTGCCCGCGCCGTCGGCCGGGACCGCCAGCACCGTGGCGGGCACCATCCGCAGCGTCTCGGCCACCGCCAGCGGATCGTCGCCGGGGAACAGCCCGGGAGCGCCGGCCCCCAAGGCGGCGTAGGACAGCGCGACATGGGCCAGCCGCTGCTCCACCGGCACCGCGCTCACCAGCACGTCGGCGGCGCCCAGCCCGAGCACCGACCAGAGCCGGGCGCCCGCGCGGGCGGTGACGTCGAGGTCCCGGCGGGTGCTCGCGATCGGCAGCACCATCCCGACGCCGCCGAACTGGTACGTCGTGGGGCGGGTGGCCGCCTCGACCTGACGCCGGTACGCCGCAGCGCCGTCGCGCCCGCGCAACCTGGCCCCGAGGCCGCGGCGCAGCTCCGGGCCGGACGTGTGCAGCGCCCAGCCGGCCTCGTCGACCTGCAGGACGAGCGCGGCGGCGCCGGCAGGGTCGCCCCCCGGGCAGACGTCGCGCTCGGCGACGGCCGGCAGCCGGCGCAGGGCAGCCGCCGAGTCCACCGACGAGGCACGGACACCGAGGGCACCCAACCGGCCTCGCCAGTACGGAGAGAACGGGCCGATCGCGGAGGTGAACTGGGCCAGCACCGCAGCATCCTGGGCGGTCGCCTGATCGGCCAACGAGCGCCGGTCCCACGTTGCCGCCACGCTCCGGAACCCTAGTGCGGCAGGACCCTACGGCAGGACCGCCGCCTGCGGGCGCTCGGCCTCAGGCCCGCTTGGCGATCTCCTCGGTGAGCTGCGGCACGACCTGGAACAGGTCGCCGACGACCCCGAAGTCGGCGAGCTCGAAAATCGGCGCCTCCGGGTCCTTGTTGATCGCCACGATGGTCTTGGAGGTCTGCATGCCGGCCCGGTGCTGGATGGCGCCGGAGATGCCGACCGCAACATAGAGCTGGGGCGACACGGTCTTGCCGGTCTGCCCGACCTGGTTGAGGTGCGGATACCAGCCGGCGTCGGTCGCGGCCCGAGAGGCGCCGACGGCGGCGTGCAGGCCGTCCGCGAGCTTCTCCACGATGGCGAAGTTCTCCGGGCCGCCCAGCCCGCGGCCGCCGGAGACGACCACGCTCGCCTCGGTGAGCTCGGGACGGCCGCTCTTCTTCTCGGCCACCCGCTCGGTCACCCGCGCGCCCTTGGCGGCGTCGGAGACAGTGATGGTGAGCTGCTCCACCGCGCCGGCACCGGCGGTCGCCTCGGGGGCTACCGAGTTGGGGCGCAGGGTGATGATCGGCGTGCCTTTGGTCACCGCCGAGTGCACGACGATCGCTCCGCCGTAGATGTTCTGCGTCGCGGTGGCGCCGCCTGGGCCCGCTCCGCTGATGTCGACGGCGTCGGTAATGATTCCGCTGCCCGTCTTCACCGCCACCCTGGCCGCGATCTCCTTGCCCTCGGCCGTGCTCGCGACGAGCACCGCCGCCGGCGAGGTGGAGCCGACGAGCTGGGCGAGCACCTCGGCCTTGGGGGCCACCAGGTAGTCGTCGAGGTCCGGCGACTCCCCGACATAGACCTTCTCCGCCCCGAGCGCGCCGAGCTCACCGGCCACGCCTGCCGCGCCGGCCCCGAGCACGACCGCGCTCGGCTCGCCCAGCCGGCGGGCGGCGGTGAGCAGCTCGCCGTTGACCTTCTTCAGCGCGCCGTCGGCGTGCTCGACCAGCACCAGGACCTCAGCCATTGTCCGTCTCCTCAGATCAGCTTCTGCGACACGAGGAACGCGGCCAGCTTGCTGCCGCCGTCGCCCTCGTCCTTGACGATCTCTCCGCCGGAGCGGGGCGGCCGGGCGGTGAAGTCCTCCACCTCGCTGGTGGCGCTGGCCAGGCCCACCGACCCGACGTCGACGCCGAGGTCGGCGACGGTCTTGGTGGTCAGCGGCTTCTTCTTCGCCGCCATGATCCCCTTGAAGGACGGGTACCGGGGCTCGTTGATCTTCTCGACGACGCTGACGACGACCGGCCCGGTGGCGCTCACCACGTCGTAGCCGTTCTCGGTCTGCCGCTCGATCGTGGTCGTCGCGCCGGCGACGGTCACCTTGCGCGCCAGCGACAGCTGCGGCAGGCCGAGCTGCTCGGCCAGCAGGGCGGCCATGATGGACAGCCGCGAGTCGGTGGCCTCGGAGCCCATCAGGACCAGGTCGTGCGGCAGCTCCTTGATGGCCGCGGCGAGCACCTGCGAGGTCTGCACGGCGCAGGACCCGTGCAGCGAGGTGTCACTGATGTGCACGGCCTCGTCGGCGCCCATCGACAGCGCCTTGCGGATGGTCTCGACGGCCTTGTCCGGGCCCATCGTCAGCACGCGCACGGTGGCGTTGCCGGTGGCCTCCTTGACGCGCAGGGCCTCCTCCACGGCGTACTCGTCGATCTCGTTCATCACACTGTCGACGGACTCGCGGTCCTCGGTCTTGTCCGAGGGGTTGAGCTTCTTCTCCGCCCAGGTGTCGGGCACCTGCTTGACGCAGACGACGATGTCCATGTGTCCTTGGTGTCCTTCCGGTGCTCGGGCGGGAGGGTCCGCGGGGGCGGACCAGCGTCCCATGCCACTGCCGGCCCCGCCTCCCGACCGATGTTACCCGCGGGTAGCAGGCGCACGCGCGGTGGCGACGGGGCACCGTGGCCCCCGTGGTCCTCCCCGTGCACGACCTCAACCCGCTGGCCCGGCGGCCCTACGTCACCTGGCTGCTGATCGCGGTCAACGTGTTCGTGTTCGTGGCCCTCGAGCCCGTCACCCGCACCGTGACGGGCACGTCGGGCACCGACGTGCGCAGTCAGGCCGACCAGGTCTGCCGGCAGGAATACTTCTTCGACCGGTACGCCGCCATCCCGCAGGAGCTCGTCCACGACCGGCAGCTCCCCGGCGCCCGCCCGGGCCCCACGGCCACCGGGGTGACCGCCGACGGCGTGTCGTGCGCGCCGACGACGTACCGCAAATCGCCTGCGCTGTCGGTGCTGTTCGCGATGTTCCTGCACGGGGGGTGGGCGCACCTGCTGGGGAACATGCTGTTCCTGCTGATCTTCGGCAACAACGTCGAGGACCGGATGGGGCGGCTGAAGTTCCTGCTGTTCTACCTGGTGTGCGGCTACGCCGCGGCCTACGGCTTCGCCGCCGTCGACCAGAGCTCGACCACGCTGGTGGGGGCATCGGGGGCCATCGCCGGCGTGCTCGGCGCCTATCTGGTGATCTTCCCGCGGGCCAGGGTGGTGAGCCTGCTGACGTTCCTGTTCTTCCTGCCCGTGCGGCTGCCCGCCTGGATCGTGCTGGGCAGCTGGTTCCTGCTGCAGGCGTTCTACGCCGGCGGCTTCGGCCTGGCCGATGGCGGCGGCGTGGCCTACGGCGCCCACGTCGTCGGCTTCGCGGTCGGGCTGCTGCTGGTGCTGCCGTTCCTGCAGCGGCTGCGCGCGGCCGGGCCGATCGGCCTGCGTGGGCGCGCCGGCGGCCGGGTGCACGGGCGGGTGCAGGGCTCCCGCTGGGCCTGAGCCGCAGGCCCGAGCTAGACTTGACGTCTACGTCAACGTCAGGAGATGTGCGCGTGCGCGCCGACTCGCCCCGCCAGACCCTGGTCATCACCACCCTCGGTGTCTTCCTCGCCTTCGTGAACGCCTCGATCGTGCTGATCAGCCTGCCGGCGATCTTCCGCGGGCTGCACCTGGACCCGCTCCAGCCCGGCAACGTCGGCTTTCTGCTCTGGCTGCTCCTCGGCTATCTCGTCGTGACCGCCGTGCTGGTGGTCACGGCCGGCCGGCTCGGTGACATCTACGGCCGGAGTCGCTGCTACACGGTCGGTTTCGCCATCTTCACCGTCGGCGCCGCGCTCTGCGCGCTGACGCCGGGCGGCGGCGGCGCTGGCGCGCTGGAGCTGATCGTGCTGCGCTGCGTGCAGGGTGTCGGCGGCGCGCTGCTGATGGCCAACAGCACGGCGCTGATCACCGACGCCTACCCACCGGCGCGGCGCGGGACAGCGGTGGGCATCAACCAGGTCTTCGCCCTCGGCGGCAGCTTCGTCGGGCTGATCGTCGGCGGCCTGGTGGCCGACACCAGCTGGCGGCTGGTCTTCTGGGTGTCGGTCCCCTTCGGCGCGCTGGGCACGGTGCTCGCCCACCGCCGGCTCCGCGACCGCGCCCCACGGCGGGCGCTGGGCCTCGACCTGGCCGGCAACGCGACGTTCGCCGTCGGCCTGGTCGCCGTGCTGGTGGGCATCAGCTACGGCATCCAGCCCTACGGCGGCCACGTGACCGGCTGGTCCTCGCCCTTCGTCCTCGGCTCGACGTTCGGCGGGATCGCGGTGCTGGCGCTGTTCGTCGCCGTCGAGCGGCGGGTGGCGTCGCCCATGTTCGACCTGTCGCTGTTCAGGATCCGCGCCTTTACCTTCGGAAACGCCGCCGGGCTGCTGTCGGCGATCGCCCGAGGCGGCCTGCAGTTCATGCTCATCATCTGGCTGCAGGGCATCTGGCTGCCGCAGCACGGCTACGCCTACGAGCGCACCCCGCTGTGGGCCGGCATCTACCTGCTCCCGCTCACCGTGGGCTTCCTGGTCGCGGGGCCGGTGTCTGGGTGGCTGTCGGACCGCTACGGCGCCAGGCCGTTCGCCACCGGCGGGATGCTGCTGACGGCCGCGTCGTTCGGGCTGATGCTGCTGCTCCCGGCCAACTTCAGCTACCTCGCGTTTGCCGCGTTGCTCGTGCTCAACGGCATCGGGTCCGGCCTGTTCGCCAGCCCCAACACCACCGGCGTGATGAACGCCGTGCCCGCCGCCGAACGCGGGATCGCCTCCGGCATGCGGGCGACCTTCCAGAACAGCGGTCAGGTGCTGTCCATCGGGCTGTTCTTCACGTTGCTGGTGATCGGGCTCGCCGGCTCGCTGCCCGGCTCGCTGCAGGGCGGCCTGGTCGCGCACGGGGTGCCGGTCGCGGCGGCGCACCAGGCCGCCACCCTGCCGCCGGTGGCGACCCTGTTCGCGGCGTTCCTCGGCTACAACCCGGTGCAGCAGCTGCTCGGCCCACAGGTGCTCGCCGCCCTGCCCCCTGGCCAGGCCGCCCAGCTGACCGGCGGATCCTTTTTCCCGCAGGCGATCAGCGGGCCGTTCACCCACGGGCTCACGGTGGTCTTCGGCGTCGCGGTGGTGCTGTGCCTGCTCGCCGCCGGGGCGAGCTGGCTGCGCGGCGGCCGCTACGTCGCCGACGAGGCGGCCGCTGGCGTCGATCGGCAGCGGCGGGTGCGCGACCTCCAGGTGGCGGTGCCGGCGCGATGACCGCCTCGGCGAGCGTGCTGTTGCGCATCGGGGCGGCGGCGGAGGCGGCGGGGCTGTCCACCAGGACCCTGCGCTACTGGGAGCAGCGCGGGCTGCTCTCGCCCAGCGCGCACAGCGAGGGCGGCGAGCGGCGCTACTCCGCCGCCGACGTGGAGCGGCTGCGGCACATCCGGGAGCTGGCCGACCTGCTCGGTGCAGACCTGGAGGAGATCCGCATCGTGCTGGCGGCCGAGGACCGGCTCGCCTCGCTGCGGGCGGAGTGGCACGGCGGGGTCGCCTCGCGCCGGCGGCGGGAGGAGATCCTGGCCGCCGGCCTGGCGGAGCGCGCGGCGCTACTCACCCGGGTCGACGCCCGCATCGTCGGCCTGCAGGACCTGCGCGCGACACTGCAAGCCCGCATCGCCCACGTGGAAGACCTGCGGGCCAGCCTGTCCGAGGAGGCAACCGCGCGATGAGCCACCGGTGCCGGCGCCGCAGCACCTGGCGACCTGGCGACCTGGCGACCTGGCGCGCAGCTGTAGTCCGGCTGTCCGGTCAGCGGCCGGCGAAGACAGCCTTGCCGGGGCCCTGCTCGAGGAACGACGCCATCCCGGTGGCCCGGTCCTCGGTGGCGAACAGGCCGGCGAAGGCCGCCTGCTCGATGGCCAGGCCGCTGGCGAGCGGCACCTCCAGCCCCTGGTCGATGGCCGCCTTCGCGGCCCGCAGGGCGAGGCCGGGCCCGGCGGCCAGCCGGGTGGCCCGGCGCAGGGCCGCGTCGTAGACCTCCGCGTGCGGCACCACCTCGTCGACGAGCCCGATCGCCAGCGCTTCGTCGGCGCGCACGTGCCGGCCGGTGAAGACCATGTCCTTGGCCTTCGCCGGACCGACCAGGCGGGCGAGGCGCTGGGTCCCGCCGCCGCCGGGGATGACGCCGAGCAGGATCTCGGGCAGGCCGAGGCGGGCGGTGTCGCCGCAGACCCGGAAGTCGCACGCGAGCGCGACCTCGAGTCCGCCGCCGAGCGCGTACCCGGTGACGGCGGCGACGGTCGGCTTGGGTACGTCGGCCAGCGCGCCCAGCCGGCCCTGCAGCCGGGCGATCGCGGCCACCACGCCGGCGTAGGTCATCGCCTGCAGCTCGGTGATGTCGGCGCCGGCGGCGAGCAGCTTCTCCCCGCCGTAGACGACCACCGCGCGCACGTCGGCCCGCTCGGACGCCTCCTCGGCCGCGGCGGCCAGCTCGGTCTGCACCTGGGCCGACAGGGCGTTCATCGGCGGGCGGTCCAGGCGGATCGTGCCCACCCCGTCGGCGACCTCGAGGCGGACGAACTCCGGCGTGGGGGACATGCCGCGGACTGTAGTGAGCGTCGGCCGCCGCGCAGGGCACCCTGGAGCGGTGGCACAGCTCGGCACCGAGACCCTCGCCCCCCCGCCGCGGCCCCGGCGGCCGTGGTGGCTGTGGGCGCTCGTGCTGGTCGTGGTCGGCATCCTCGTCGCCGCTGGAGCGGTCGTGGGGCTCACCGCCGCGCGCCACCACCGAGCGGTGACCGATGTCCCGACCGCTGCCGGCCTGCCCCGCGCCAACCCGGACGGCCAGGCGATCGCCCAGCAGCTCAAGGACCGGGTCGGCGCCAAGGCCGGGCACAACCCGGTCGCGCTCGGCTTCGACGACACGCCCGGCGGGCGGTCGCCGGTCTACCTCGTCGGCGGGCGGCTCGGCCTGTTCGACGACGGCGCGGCCGCATTGCGGGCCCTGACGCGGGAGTTCGCGGTGTCGGCGTTCCGCGCGTTCACCGGACCGGTGGTCTTCGCCGACCAGCCGGGCGGCCTCGCCGGGGGGAGCCAGCGCTGCACCAGCGTGGACGTCAGCGGGGTGCGCACCGCCGTCTGCGGCTGGGCCGACCGCGACACGGTCGGCATCGCCGTCTCGCCGCTGCGCACCCCGGAGCAGCTCGCCGAGGTGCTCGGGCGCATGCGCGTCGACGTGGAGCGCTGACTCGCAGCGCGGGCGGCCGATTGCCTCAGCCCGGGCTGAGTACCTGCACGCGGGCACCCGGCGCGCGGACCGCATCGGCGGCCAGCACGGCCGCGACGACGACCGGATCGAGCGCCCCCCCGAGCACCTGCGCGCGCACCCGGAGCACGACCAGGTCGAATCCGTCGGCATGGGCAGCGGACTCGAGCGCGAGGAACGACGGCGGCGGCGCGTCGTCCAGGGGGGCAAGAGTCACCACCCGCGCTGGCAGGTCGCCGGCGAGCACCAGGTCGAGCGCTGAGTCGAGCGGGTGCGGCACGAGGTGCACGAGGGTGTGCGCGCCGGCCAGCGCCGCCGCGAGCCGCCCGCCGTCCCGCAGCACCGGCGAGGTCGCGGGCACCGACCTGACCTCCCCCGGCAGCGCCGCGACGACCGCTGCGCCCAGGGCGGTGTCGCTCCCCGTGACCACGACCGGCACCGGGCAACCCTCTCCCACGGCTCCCGGTCGTGCCACCGGGGCCGCCGACTAGCGTTGGACCACGTGCCCCGGCCCTCCCCCGCTCCCCGCTGGCGCACCGTCGAGGTCGACGGGGCGCAGGTCCGGCTGATGGAGGCCGGCCGCGGGGACCCGCTGCTGTTCCTGCACGGCTGGGGGCTCACCCCACGGTCGTACGGCGACGCGGTGGTGCGGTTGTGCGCCGCGGGCGTGCGGGTGATCGCGCCAGCACTGCCCGGCGCCGGGGGGAGCAGCCCGCTGCCGCTGCGAGCCGGGCTAACGGCGTACGCCGAGCGGGTCGGCCGGCTGCTCGACGTGCTGGACCTGCCGCGGTCGCCGTTCGTGGCCGGGCACTCGCTCGGCGGCGGCATCGCCCTGCGGCTCGCGCACGACCGGCCCGAGCTGGTGCGCAGCCTCACCCTGGTCAACACCGTGGGGGGGCGGCCGGACCGGGCCGGGGGGCTCGTCGGCGGCGGGCTGGACTGGCTGCGCTGGGTGGGCAGCGCCGCGAGCGAGCTCGACCCACGCGAGTGGCTCGCCCCGCACGTCGCCCCGCAGGTGCTGCGCGACCTGTTGCCGACGCTGGCCCGCCGCCCCTGGCGGGCCCTGGCGACCGGCATCGTGGCCCTGTCCGCGAACCTCGCCGAGCAGGCGCAGGGCCTGGTCGCCGCCGGCGTCCCGGTGCTCTACGTGTGGGGCGACCGCGACCGGCTCGCCACGCCCGGCGTGCTCGCCGACGCCGCGGGCGAGCTCGGTCCCGAGGTGGTGCGCGGCCGGCACGGCTGGATGCTGACCGAGCCGGCGGAGTTCGCCGGGGTGATCCACGACGCGCTGGTCGTGCACGCGATGCTCGAGCGCCAGCGACGCGGCCAGCAGCTGCCCGGCGCCAGCCGGCCAGGCGGGCCGACCGCGCCGATGGTGCTGCCGGCGGGGGCGAGCCTGGCCGACCTGTTCCCCCCGGCGGCACGATGAGCCGGGGGTGAGCACCCGGTATCCGCCGCGCACCTGGCCCGGGGCTCCCCCGACCCCTCGGTGCGACCTGGGACGGTGACGGCGTCAACGTCGCGGTCTTCAGCGAGGGCGCGACGGCGGTCGAGTTGTGCCTGCTGGACGGCCCGCCGGCCGGCCAGCTGCGGGAGGAGCGGCTGACGCTGGAGGAGCAGAGCCTGCACGTCTGGCACGGCTACGTCCCGGGCGTGTCCCCCGGCCAGCGCTACGGCTTGCGCGTGCACGGGGACTGGGACCCCGCGCGGGGCCGCCGGTGGAACCCGGCCAAGCTGCTCGTCGACCCCTACGCCAGGGCCCTCTGCGGGGACGTCACCGGCCACCCCTCCACCCGGGGCGACTCCCCGCAGGACAGCGCGGCGCACGTCCCGCACGGGGTGGTCGTGCACGACGACTTCCCCTGGGGCGACGATCGACCGCCGCGCACGCCGTACGCCGACACGGTCCTCTACGAGCTGCACGTCAAGGGGTTCACCGCCCGCCACCCCGAGATCCCACCGGCCCTGCGCGGGACCTACGCCGGCCTCGCGCACCCCGCCGCCATCGGACACCTGGTGTCGCTCGGCGTGACGGCGGTGGAGCTGCTGCCGGTGCACCACTTCGTGAGCGAGCCGCACCTGCTCCGGCGCGGCCTGCGCAACTACTGGGGCTACAAATCACTCGGCTACTTCGCCCCGCACGCGGCGTACAGCGCGAGCGGCGACCGGGGTGAGCAGGTGCGGGAGTTCAAGGCGATGGTCCGCGCATTGCACCGGGCCGGGATCGAGGTCATCCTCGACGTGGTCTACAACCACACGGCCGAGGGCGACGGCGACGGGCCGACGCTCGCCTTCCGCGGTTACGACAACCCGACCTACTACCGGCTGGCTGCCGACCGCTCGCGCTACCGCGACTACACCGGCTGCGGCAACACCCTGGACACCCGGCAACCGCAGGTGCTGCAGCTCATCATGGACAGCCTGCGCTACTGGGTGACCGACATGCACGTCGACGGATTCCGCTTCGACCTCGCCTCCGCGCTGGCCCGCTCCGAACACGGGGTGGACCGGCTCGCGGCGTTCTTCGACCTTGTGCAGCAGGACCCGGTCGTCAACGCCGTCAAGCTCATCGCCGAGCCGTGGGACCTCGGCGACGGCGGCTATCAGGTGGGGGGGTTCCCGCCGCTCTGGACCGAGTGGAACGGCCGGTACCGCGACACCGTGCGCTCGGTCTGGCTGCGCCAGGGCTCGGGCGAGGGGGCCGCGGCATTCCGAGACCTTGGCGCCCGGCTGGCCGGCTCGGCCGACCTCTACCAGGGCACCGGCCGCGGCCCGAGCGCGTCGGTCACCTTCGTCACCGCGCACGACGGCTTCACCCTGGCGGACCTGGTCTCCTACGACCGCAAGCACAACGAGGCGAACGGCGAGGACGGCCGGGACGGCACCGACGACAACCGCTCCTCCGGCGGCGGCGCCGAGGGGCCGACCGACGAGCCGTCCGTGCTGCGGGTGCGCCGGCGCCGCCGGCGGGCCCTGCTCGCCACCCTGCTGCTGTCGACCGGGGTGCCGATGCTGGTGGCCGGCGACGAGCTGGGGCGGACCCAGCTGGGCAACAACAACGCCTACTGCCAGGACTCCGAGCTGTCCTGGCTGGACTGGTCGGCCGACGCCGGGGATCGCGATCCCGCCGGGGCGGACCCGCTGCTGCTGCCGCTGGTGCGCGAGCTGCTGCGGCTGCGGGCGAGCTCGCCGGTGCTGCGCCAGCAGGCGTTCTTCGACGGGCGGCCGGACCCGGTCTCCGGGGCGCGTGACATCGCGTGGTTCCGCGTCGACGGCGGCGAGATGCACGGGGCGGACTGGGAGTCGCCGTCCGCGCCGGCACTGGTGGCCTGCCTGTCGGGCCAGGCGATCAAGAACAGGGGGCAGCGCGGGGAGCGGGTGGTCGACAGCTCTTATGTGCTTGCGCTGAACGCCGGTGACGACGACCTCGCGCTGACGCTGCCACCCGCGCCGTACGCCGGCGCCTGCGAGGTCGTGCTGGATACGGCGGTCGAGACGCTGCCGTGCCCGCCCGCCGTGCCGCCCGTGCTCGCGGCCCAGTCGGTGCTGCTGCTGCGGGTGCTGGGCGACTGAGCCCCGGAGCCGGCCGCGCGGGTCAGCCGTCGAGCAGCGCCACCAGGATGGCGAGCAGCATCGCGGCGACGGCCACCCGCAGCACCAGCACGACCGGCCGCGCCCGCCGCCGCACGAGCGGGTCGTCGCTCACCGCCGCGGCCGCCATCAGCCCGATGCCCTGGATGGCCCCCTCGATGGTGCTCGCGTTCGGCCGCGGTGGCGCCACCTCCTGGGTGGCGGTGGCGGTGGCCGGCTCCGGCTCCTCGCCGGGGGCGGCCGGCTCGCCGTAGACGCGGGGCGTGCGCCGGCGGAAGTCCTCGACACTCTCGTGATAGCGCGACGCTGCCATGCCGCCAGTGTGCGCTAGCGCGCGCGGGCGAGGCGGAGCAGCAGCGCGTCGAGGAACAGCTCGTCCGGCAGCTCCGGGGGCACGTCGTCGACCACCCGCCGCAGCACCTCCGCGAGCCACTCGGTGAAGCTGGCGCGCACGCCGGGCGGCAGCGAGAAGCGCCGGGCCGCGAAGGCCTGCAGCAGCTCACGCTGCCCCGCGGTCAGGCCGCGGGTGTCCCAGCCGCTGGTGTCCAGGCCGGCGACGGCGACCGACTGGCCGTCCCGTGTCGGCGGACCCATCGCCTGCCACACGGGGGCAGGCAGGGTCAGGACGCCGTACGCCGGGGCCTGGCGGCGACGGCGCACCACGGCGGTCCCGGCGGCGAGGTCGCCGAGGCGCTGCGCGCGCGGGGTCGCGAACAGCACCAGGGCACCGACGGCGTAGCTGCCGGGGAGCAGGTCGAGGGGTCGGAGCAGGTTGCGGGTGAGCAGCGCGGGCGGGTGGGCGCGGGAGCCGGTCACGGCATCGACGACCTGCAGGCCGAACAGGCGCTTGCCGAGCGTGCGGCCCCGGAAGGCCAGCTCCAGGAGGAGGGGGGTGAGCACCGCGGCGAGCACCGCCGGCACGAGGCAGCGCAGACCGAGACGCACTCCGGCGTCGACCCAGCGGGTGCCGGTCGGGGCGAGCTCGGGGCGGGAGTCCGCGAGCACCCGCACCCGCGCGGCCGCGAGCAGGGCGACCACCACGGCCGCGAGCGCGAGGTCGACGGCCGCGGCCAGCCCACGCGCTCCGACACCCGCGAGGTCGAGCTCGAGCGGCACGCCCTCGGCCGTCGTGACGGGGAGCAGGCGCTCGGGGGCCAGCACCTCGCGGGCGCCCACGGCCGCCGGTGCCACCATCTCGCGAGGGTAGGCGGCTGCCTACGCTGGTGGCATGGTGGCGCGCACGGTGGACGGGTTCGTCGCCGAGCGGGCCGGCGTGTGGGCGGAGCTGGACGAGCTGTCCACCCGGGCCGGCAGCGGCGCCGATCTCACCGCCGGCGAGGCCCTGCGGCTGGGAGCTGCCTACCGCGGCACCGCGGCCGACCTCGCCCTCGCTCGCGCCCGATACGCCGGCAACCCGGTGGTCGCCCGGCTGGAGCAGCAGGTCGCGCACGGGCGGGAGGCGGTCTTCGACGGTCCGCGTCGCGGCTCGGTCGCGCCGGTGGTCGCCTTCGCCCGGCGCGGCTGGTGGCAGCTGGTCGCAACGGCGCGCGGAGAGCTGACGGTCGCCGCCGGGTTGCTTGGCGGCCTGCTGCTGGTGGCGGTCGCCTACGGCGCGGCGGACCCACACAGCGCCGTGCGCACGCTGCCGGTCCCACTCCAGCGGGTGCCCGTCGGCGGTGGGCAGGGGCTCGCCGCCGCCGTGGGGCTCCCCCGCGGCGTGCCGGCGCTGTCGGCGTCGTGGACGCCGACGGCGGCGCTGGTGCTCGGGCTGCTGGCGGTGGCCGGCGGGCTGCTCGGCGGGCTCGGAACCGTGGCCGTCCTCGGGGTGGTCGCCTTGCAGGTGGGGGTGCCGGCCGGGCTGGCGCTGCGGGCGGGATCCGGCGGCCGGCTGGTCACGCTGCTGCTCGCCGACGGGCTGCTGCTGCTGGTGCTCACCGTCGTCTGCGCCGCCGAGGGACTGCGGGTCGGCCGGGCCGTCGTCGACCCCGGCGTCCATCCCCGCGGCGAGCTCCTCGTCGCCTTTGCGCGACGGGCGACCCTGGTGCTCGCCGGCGCCCTCCCGGCGTACGCCGCGGCCCTCGGCCTGGCCGCAGGCGTCGCCGCGACCTCGGCCACGGTGATGGCGCCGCTGGGGCTGCTGGCAGTGCTGCTGCTCGCCGCCGGCGTGCTGGTCCTCGGCCGGCCCGAACGGCCGCGCTGACCGGGGCTGCTCTCAGCGCGGACCGAGGTACGCCGCCACCGCGCCGGCGGCCAGCCGCCCCGCCCGGGCCTCCACCACGCGCGCCCCGGCCCGGCGGAGCAGGGTCCTGGCCCGCAGCCGCGCCTCGACCAGGTCGGCAACCGCGCTCAGCAGGGCCGCCGAGGCGGCGTCGACCGGCTCGGTCCGCAGCACGGCCTCCAGCTCGTCGTCCAGCGCGCTGACCACCGCCACCGAGTGCCGCGCCGCCACCGCGGGCAGCAACTCCACCAGCGCGCGCGAGCCGGCCTCGTCGAGCAGGTCGGTGAACACCAGCACCGCCGCCCGGTGACCACGCGGCAGCCCGGACAGCAGCAGCTCGACGTCGCTCTCCACCGTGCGCGGCTCCAGCTCGGCGAGGGCTCGCAGCACGCCGGCGCCGCCGCCCACCGACGGCCGCACGGAGGCCCGGACGGCGTCGTCGAAGGCCACCAGCCCCACCCGGTCGGCGGCGGCGTCGGCGGCCAGCGCCACCGCGGCGGCGGCGTCGACAGCGGCATCCAGCCGGGACACCCCGCCGGCGAGCGGGGCCGCCATCAGCCGCCCGCAGTCCACGGCGAGCAGCACCCGCCGGGCCTGCTCCACGCGGTAGGTGTTGCTCATCGGCCGGTCCAGCCGGGCGGTGGCCCGCCAGTTGACCATGCGCACGTCGTCGTCGGGCAGGTAGTCCCGCAGCGCCTCGAAGTCGGTGCCGAGCCCGAGCGGGCCGCGCAGCGACTGACCGGGCAGCGTCGCGACCGAGACCCGGCGCGGCCGTGCGAGCCGGCGGGCTGCCGGCAGGTCGGGATACACGGTGACGGGCGCGCTCCCGCCGACGTGGTGCGTCCAGGCACCGAGGCCCCGCGGCCCCACCCGGCGCACGACCGCCGGCGGCAGCGCGTGCCGGCCCCGGCGCGCGGCCAGCAGCTGCGCCTCGTAGCCGCCGACCCCGACCGGGCGCAACGGCCCGACGGCGAGCCCGGCCGGGACGGGTTGTGCCACCTGTGCCGACGGGTCGGACACGCTGAGCCGCAGCACATCCGGGACTCCGCGGGACAGCAGCAGCGGCACCTGACGCACCACCTCCGGCGCTTCACGCACCCGCCGTGCGTCCAGGCCGGCGGCCACCAGCACCAGCACGACCAGCGCCGTCACCACCGCCGTCGGGAGCACGAACGCGAGCAGGGCACACGCGCCGACGAGGCCCGCCGTCCGCCCCGTCGGGCTCACCGCGGCACGGGCACGCGTGCGAGGGCCTGCTGCAACGCGGCCAGCGGCGACAGTCGCTCCAGCTCCGCCTCGGGTGTCAGCACCATCCGGTGGGCGAGCACCGGCGGCACGGCGGCGGCGATGTCGTCCGGCGTGACGAAGTCCCGACCGTTCATCCTGGCGCCCGCCTTGCCGGCGGCGAGCAGGTGCACGGCCGCGCGCGGGCTCGCGCCCACCTGCACGCCCGGCACGTCGCGGGTGGAGCGGACGACCTGCACGACGTACGCCGCGACGGCGTCGTCGACCCGGGTGTCCTCCACCACGTCCTGCGCCGCGGCGAGGACGTCCCCGTCGGCGACCGCCCGCACGTCGTCCAGCGTCACCGGGGCCACCCCGCGGTGGGCCAGGCGCAGCAGGGCGATCTCGTCGTCGTAGGAGGGGTAGCCGACGGTCGCCCGCATGTGGAAGCGGTCGAGCTGGGCCTCGGGCAGGGGGTAGGTCCCCTCGTATTCCAACGGGTTCTGGGTGGCCAGCACGAAGAACGGGTCCGGCAGCGGGTGGCTGACCCCGTCCACGGTCACCTGGCCCTCCTGCATGGCCTCCAGCAGCGCCGACTGGGTCTTCGGCGGCGTGCGGTTGATCTCGTCACCCAGCAGCACGTTGGCGAAGACCGGGCCGGGGGCGAAGGTCAGCTCCCCCCTGCGCAGCACGACCGTGCCGGTGAGGTCGCTGGGGAGCATGTCGGGCGTGAACTGAACCCGCGAGAAGGACAGCTCGAGGGTGCGTGAGAAGGCCTGCGCCATAAGGGTTTTGGCGACACCCGGCACCCCCTCCAGCAGCACGTGGCCGCTGACGAGCAGCGCGCCGAGCAGCAGCCCGACGACGCCGTCCTGCCCGACGACGACACGGCGCACCTCGTCCTGCACGTCGGCGAGCAGCTGCGGCACGAGGTCGGAGGTGGGCGCACCGTCCGGCCGGCCGGGAACGGGGGCGGCTCGGCGGAGGCGGGTGGCTGGCACGGTGCCCGAGTCTGGCAGGGACTGCACCCGGGGCCCGGTCAGACCCGACGTACGACGGGGTCGGCTGCCTGCTGCAGCCGCGCAAGCACCCGGGCGGCGGCCACCACGTCGCCCGGTCGGGCGGCCGGACGCAGCACGGCATCGAGGTCCTCGCTGGTCACGTCGGCGCGGGGTGCCGCGGCGCGGAGCGCCTCGTCGTCGAGCTCGGCCGCCGCCGGGAGCCCCGCCAGCCGGGCCAGCGCGGCCCTGGCCGCCCGCTGCACGGGGACGGCGGCCTCGGCATGCTGCCGGCTGCGGGCCACCCGGGCGGCCACCGCTGTCGCCAGCTCCAGCCGCTGCGGGACCGGCCCGGTCAGCGGCGGCACCGTGGAGCGCGGCCGGGCGGCACGGGCGGTGACGGCCAGCAGGGCCGCCAGCACGCCGGTGAGCAGCGCTGCGCGGGCGGCGGCCGGCAGCCCCAGCACCCCCGCCGGTGCACCGAAGCCGTGCACCTGCTCGGCGAAGACCACCCGGCGCCGCGGCCCGACCACGGCCAGGCCCAGCGCCCGGTCGTCGCGGGCGGCCAGGAAGCGGTTCTGCAACGGACCGCTGTCGGCCAGCAGCACCACCCGCCCGCCGCCTGCCCCGAACGGCGAGGCGACGGTCGCGCTGATCCGCCCCTGGCAGGCGAGGAACGGCAGCGACTCCCCCGCGGTCGCCCACTGCCCCGACCCGGCCAGCACGACGTCGGTGACCCCCCGCGCCTCGGGGATCCGCAGGACCGGATGGCAGGCGGGGTTGCCGCCGCCGGCCCAGACCGGAGGGTCGTCCAGCAGCGCGGGGAGCCACCGCCCGGGGTCGGAGCCGCCCACCACCGCCCGTCCCCCGGCGGCGACGAACCGCCGCAGTGCCCGTGCTTCCTCCGGCGCGAGCGCGGGGGCGTCCAGGACCACCACGGTGCCGGCGGGGTCGAGCGCGTCGTCGACGTCGAGCGCCCGCCGGCGCTGCACCACCTCGCGGCCCTGCGCACGCAGCAGCCCGGCGTAGGAGGAGAGCCCCTCGGGACCGGTGGCGTAGGACGACCCGGCCGGGCCGCGCGGGCCGTCGCCGAAGACCCCGGACAGGCTGGTGACCGCCTGCACGGCGAGCAGCGCGAGCACCAGCACGGCCCCGGCCGCGGCCGCGGCCCGCGTCCGCGGCGTCACACCGGCAGCGGGGCCCGGCTTGCGGCCGGGCGTGGCGGCGCTCCCGGCGCGACCTCTGCCAACAGCGCCTGCCACGACGACCGGGCGGCAGTGACGTCACCGGCGCTCGCGTGCCGGCCGCCGTAGGCCACCAGGTCGAAGCCGCGGGCGAGATCCCGGAAGCGGGGGGACCGCAGCCGGCGCGCGCACTCCCTCGTCGTGCGAGCCGGGTCGTAGGGCAGCACGCCGGCGTCGTCGAGCCGGAGCAGCCCGGCGACGAAGGTCCACCTCAATGCGGCGTCGTGGTCGGCTGCGGCGAGCGCCGCCGCCGCGCGCTGGTCGGCGTCGGCAGCGTTGAGCCCGGTGGCGTCCGGCAGCGCCGGGTCGGCCTCCCGGCGGCGGGCGAGCAGCCGCCCTGCCACCAGCGCGGCGGCGAGGGCGACCAGCGCGAGGAACAGCCCGACCAGCACGGGGGAGGCGTGCCGGGTGGTGCTCTGCGCCGGCGGCTGCGGGGGGTCGACCTTCGGCGGCGGCAGCCGCGGCGTAACCGGCTGCGGGACGCCGGCGGCGTCGGGTCCGGCACCCGGAGCGAGCAGGGGCCCGGACCCGCTGCCCGGCCCGGTCTCGCTCCCCCCCGCGGTGCCGCCGCCCGTGCCGCCGCCACCGCCACCGGCACCACCGCCGCTGCCGGCGCCGGCGCCCGACCCGCCACCGGACCCGCTCCCGCTGCCGGCACCGGACTGCCCGCTGCCGCTGCCCTGACCGGATCCGGCGGCCCCCCCCACGCCGCCACCGCCGGCACCGCTCCCGCCACCGGCGGCCGGCTGCTCGGCGCCGCCCAGCAGCGCCTGCGCGCGGCCGCCGAGCTCCCCGGCGGTCCCACTCCCCAGCAGGCCCGCCGCCCCCCGGCCGAGCAGCCGGGACGAGCCGCTGGAGCCGCCGCCGTTCGCGCCGAGGGCCTTGTCGATGGCCGGACCGTTGGGCAGCGAACCGCCTGCGGAGCCGGGGTTGTCCCGGCAGACGGGCGGCAGGGCGACGGGGGCGTCCCGGTGCGCCCTGGTGACGGCGACCGCCACCCCGGCCGAGACGACCAGGGTGGCGACGGCGGCACCGACCGCAAGCGCGACGCGCGGCGAGGTGGGCGCGCCCGCGCCGGTCACGCCGTTCACGCCGCGACCGGCGTACGGCGGGGGGTCGCGTCGTCCAGCGCCTGCAGGGCGAGCTGCAGGTCGAGCGCCTCCAGGGCCTCCCGCCGCGCGGCGAACAGCACGAACTGCACGGCAGCGACGAGCGGCACCGCGAGGATCGCGAGCACCAGGGCGGCGACGATCAGGCGGGTGGAAGCCAGTGCCTCCGAGCCCGCGGTGGGCAGCGGCAGGGCGACGGCGACCGCGAGGACGGGGAGCGCCCCGACGGCCGCCGCGCCGAGCAGTGCGCCGATCTGCGCCCCCAGCGCCCGGCGCTCTTGACCCCGAAGGAGAAACCGGCTGCGCCGCAGCGTCTCCCGCGGCCCGACCTGCTCGAGCAGCAGCACAGGCAGGGCGACCTGCTGGCCACCGAGGCGGGTCAGCCCCGGCACGACGAGAAGCAGCGTCGACATCGCGACCTGCCCGGCTCCGAGCGCGAGCAGCCCCAGCAGCGCCGGCAGCCGGCGGAGCACCCTCCGCAGCGCCGTCGCCGGTGCCGTCCGCAGCCCGATCCCCACGTCGCCGAGCAGCAGCACGCAGGCGGCGACGGCGAGCACCAGCGCCAGCGCCAGCGGGGCCGCGACGACCGCCGGGCGCACGGGGCGGGGCCACAGCGGCGCCGAGGCGGCGAGCAGGCCGGCGGGCACGGCGACCATCGCGGTGGCAGCGGTCAGGCCCTGCAGGGCAGGACGCAGCCGGGCAACGGCGGCGTCGAGCAGCTCACCGACGCCGGGGAGCCGGGTCGCCGCACTCGCCACCTGGCGACCCTACGTCCAGCGGACGGGCCAAGGTTCAGGTCGCCATCAGCCCGAGGTCGGCCTCGGAGGCGAGCAGCGGATGCCGGGGCAGGACGCGCACGGCGTAGCCGAAGCTGCCCGCGCGGTCTAGCGGGATCGACCCTTCGTAGCGCACCGAGCCGTCACCCGCGTCTCCGGCCGGCGACAGCGAGAGCCGCCCCTCGGCGCGGATCTCATCGCCGGCGTCGACGGGGCCGAACACCGCCTGCACGTCCACCGCGTCCGCCGCCAGGCCGCCGAGGTCCACCACGGCTCGCAGCTCCACCTGCTGCCCCCGCTCCGGCGCGTCACCGATGCCGCCGCTCTCCACGTGGGCGACGCGGACGCCCGGCCAGGCCGCCCGAACCCCCCTGATCCAGCCCGCCAGCTCTCGCGCCCCCGCGAAGGAAGGGGCGCCCACCGAGCGGACAGCAACCGCCGCGGGCCCGTAGAGGCCGGTGACGTAGTCGCGCAGCATCCTGGACGCGAGCACCTGCGGGCCGAGCGACTTGAGGTCGTGCCGCACCATCGCCACCCACCGGGCGGGGACGCCGGACTCGTCGCGCCGGTCGTAGAAGCGGCCCCTGACCTGGCCCTCGAACAGGTCGTAGAGCGCCGTGGCCTCCAGGTCGTCGCGCCGCTCGTCACTGACGCCACCGGCCCCGCCACCGCCGGCGGTCGGGATGGCCCAGCCGTTCTCCCCGTCGTACATCTCGTCCCACCAGCCGTCCCGGATGGACAGATTGAGGCAGCCGTTGAGCGCCGCCTTCATCCCCGAGGTGCCGCACGCTTCCAGCGGCCGGAGCGGGTTGTTGAGCCAGATGTCGCTGCCGCTGTAGAGGAACCGGGCCATGCCCATGTCGTAGTCGGGCAGGAACACGATCCGGTGCCGCAGGTCGTGCCGGTCGGCGAACTGCACCATCTGCTGCACCAGCGCCTTGCCGCCGTCGTCGGCGGGGTGGCTCTTGCCGGCGACCACGATCTGCAGCGGCCGCTCCCGGTCGAGCAGCAGCGCCGTCAGCCGCGCCGGGTCGCGCAGCATCAGGGTCAGCCGCTTGTACGACGGGACCCGGCGCGCGAAGCCGATCGTGAGCACGTCGGGGTCGAACACGTCCTCGACCCAGCCGAGCTCCGCCTCGGCCGCCCCGCGCTCCAGCCAGCTCGCCCGCACCCGCCGGCGCACCTCGGCGACCAGCCGGGACCGGAGCAGCCGGCGGGTCGACCAGATGACCTCGTCGGCCACCCGGTCGATGGCCTCCCAGCCGGCCGCCTCGGTGGTGATGGCGGGGCTGGCGTCCCGCGCCGCGATCTCCATCACCTCACGGGCCACCCAGGTCGGCGCGTGCACGCCGTTGGTCACCGAGCCGATCGGGATCTCGTCGTGGTCGAATCCCGGCCACAGACCGGCGAACATCTCCCGGCTCACCGCCCCGTGCAGCCTGCTCACGCCGTTGCACCTGGCGGCGAGGCGCAACCCCATGTGCGCCATGTTGAACACGTCCGGGTCGGGCTCCGCGCCGAGGGCGAGGATCCGCTCGACCGGCACCCCCGGCACGTCGGCGAAATGCGCCGCGATGAGCTCCCGGGGAAAACGGTCGATGCCGGCCGGCACCGGCGTGTGGGTGGTGAAGACGGTCCCCGCGCGCACCACCTGCAGCGCCTCGTCGACGGACAGTCCAGGGCCCCCCGGCGCGGGGACGACGAGCTCGCGCAGCCGCTCGACACCGAGGAAGCCGGCGTGACCCTCGTTGCAGTGGAAGACGTCCGGCTGCGGCGTGCCGGACAGGCCGGCGTAGGCGCGCAGGGCCCGGACACCGCCGATGCCGAGCAGCATCTCCTGCCGCAGCCGGTGGTCCGAGCCCCCGCCGTAGAGCCGGTCGGTGACCTGGCGCAGCTCGGGCTCGTTGCCCTCCACGTCGCTGTGCAGCAGCAGCAGCGGGACCCGCCCGACCTGCGCGACCCAGACGTCGGCGTGCAGCACCCGGCCGTGGGGGAGGTCGACGCCGACCTGCAGGGGCGCGCCGTCGCGGCGCAGCAGGCGGGTGATGGGCAGGCCGTTGGGGTCGAGCCCCGGGTAGCGCTCCTGCTGCCAGCCGTCGGCCGACAGCGACTGCACGAAATAGCCGCTCTTGTAGAGCAGGCCCACCCCGACGATCGGCACGCCCAGGTCGCTGGCCGCCTTGAGGTGGTCGCCGGCGAGGATCCCCAGGCCGCCGGAATACTGCGGCAGCACCTCGGTCAGGCCGTACTCCATCGAGAAGTAGCCGATCGCGGCCGGCACGTCCGCACCGACGGTCTGATACCAGCGGTCGGCCCCGAGGTAGTCGCTCAGGTCGGCCGCCGCCGCCCGCAGCCGGGCCAAGAACGCCGGGTTCCCGGCGAGCAGCGAGAGCCGCTCACCGCTGACCTCGCCGAGCAGCCGCACCGGGTCGCCCTCGCACGTCGCCCACACCTCGGGTGCCACCGCCTCGAACAGGTCCCGCGTCGGCGGGTGCCACGACCAGCGCAGGTTCGTCACGAGGTCACCGAGGGGGGCGAGGGCTGGGGGCAGCACCGTGCGGACGGTGAACCGGCGGACGGCGCGCATGTCGCCGGAGCCTAGGGACGGACGTTCGTCGCGCCGACCCCCGGGGTAGCGACGCCTGGATGAGCCTCATCGGACGCATCCCCGTGCTCGACGTCAGCCCCCAGGTCCAGGGCGGGCGGTGGTCAGCGCGCGCCGTCGTCGGCGAGGCAGTGCCGGTCACCGCCACCGTCTTCCGCGAGGGCCACGACCTGGTCGGGGCCAGCGTGCGCGCCACCTCTCCCGGCGGCCGGACGACGCTCGCGCCCATGCGTGCGCTCCCGCCCGGGGAGGGCGCGAGCGGCACCGACGGCTGGCAGGGCAGCCTGACGCCCACCGAGCCCGGGCGCTGGACCTACGCCGTGCAGGGGTGGGCGGACCGGCTGGCCACCTGGCATCACACCGTCGAGGTCAAGGTCGCTGCCGGCCAGGACGTCACGAACGAGCTGGAGGAGGGTGCCCGCCTGCTCGAGCGCGCGGCGGCCCAGCCGGGGCCCACGCCGGCGGAGCAGAAGGCCCTGGCCGCAGCGGCGCTGGCCCTGCGCGACACAGGCAGCCCGGTGCCGGCCCGGCTCGCTCCCGCCACTGCCGCCGGCATCGACGACATCCTCGCCAGGCACCCCCTGCGCGACCTGGTCACCACCAGCGCGGAGCTCACCCTCGACGTCGACCGTGAGCGCGCCCTCTACGGCAGCTGGTACGAATTCTTCCCCCGCAGCGAGGGTGCCGGCGCCGATCCGGGCACCGGGGTGGTGCGCACCGGCACCTTCGCGACGGCCGCCGAGCGGCTGCCGGCCGTCGCGGAAATGGGCTTCGACGTGGTCTACCTCCCGCCGATCCACCCGATCGGCACGACCGAGCGCAAGGGACCCAACAACACGCTGACCCCCGGCCCGGACGACCCCGGCTCGCCGTGGGCGATCGGCGGCACCGAGGGCGGGCACGACGCGGTGCACCCCGACCTGGGCACGCTCACGGACTTCGACGCCTTCGTCGCCCGCGCAGTCGGTCTAGGCATGGAGGTCGCGCTGGACTTCGCCCTGCAGTGCTCGCCCGACCACCCCTGGGTCACCGAGCACCCGGAGTTCTTCACCATCAGGCCGGACGGCACGATCGCCTACGCCGAGAACCCGCCGAAGAAGTATCAGGACATCTACCCGCTGGACTTCGACTCAGGCGGCGAGCCGCTGCGCCGGGAGATCCTGCGGGTCATCACGCACTGGATCGACCACGGCGTGCGCATCTTCCGGGTGGACAACCCGCACACCAAGCCGTTGGAATTCTGGGAGTGGCTCATTGCCACCGTCAGACAGCGCGACCCCGACGTCCTGTTCCTGGCGGAGGCCTTCACCCGGCCGCCGATGATGCATGCGCTGGCCATGACGGGCTTCACCCAGAGCTACACCTACTTCACCTGGCGCACGGCGCGACAGGAGATCGAGGAATACCTCACCGATCTGACCACCAGCCCGACAGCCGACTACATGCGGCCGAACTTCTTCGTCAACACGCCGGACATCCTGCACGCCAGCCTGCAGTACGGCGGGCCGCCGGTCTTCAAGATCCGGGCCGTGCTGGCCGCCACCAGCGTCCCCACCTGGGGCGTCTACGCCGGCTACGAGCTCTACGAGCACGTCGCGGTGCGTCCCGGCAGCGAGGAGTACCTCGACTCGGAGAAATATCAGCTCCGCCCCCGGGACTGGGCCGGCGCGGAGCGGGAGGGCAGCAGCCTCGCGCCGTACCTCACCAGGTTGAACGACGTACGGCGGGCACATTCTGCGCTGCAGCGCCTTCGCGGTCTCACCCTGCATGCGGCGGACAGCGAGGAGGTGCTGGCCTACTCCCGCCGACTGGCGGGTGACACCGTGCTCGTCGTGATCAACCTCGACCCGCACGCGGTGCGCGAAACGACCATCGCCATCGACCTCGCCGCCCTGGGCCTGTCGCCGGGTGAGACATTCCTCGTCCACGACCAGCTCGGGGACGGGGCGACCTACGAATGGGGCGAGTCCGCCTACGCCCGGCTGGACCCGTTCGTCGAGCCGGCGCACGTGTTCGTCGTCACCCGCCTGGACGGGAGTGCGCCGTGAGCACCGATGCACCCGAGGCGACGCCTTTCGGGGCCATGGACCCCGAGCACCCGGAGCGGCTGCCCGAGCCGCCGCACACGGGCAGCGCCGGCGAGGAATCGACCGACCCGTTGTGGTACAAGCGGGCGGTCTTCTACGAGGTGCTCATTCGCGGATTCGCCGACAGCAACGGCGACGGCACCGGCGACCTGCGCGGCCTGACCTCGAAGTTGGACTACCTGCAGTGGCTCGGCGTGGACTGCATCTGGCTGCTGCCCATCTACGAGAGCCCGCTGCGCGACGGCGGCTACGACATCAGCGACTTCACCAAGGTGCTGGCCGAGTTCGGCGACCTGGGTGATTTCGTGCGCCTGGTGGAGGCCGCGCACGCCCGCGGGATGCGCATCATCGCCGACCTGGTGATGAACCACACCAGCGACCAGCACCCGTGGTTCCAGGCGTCGCGCAGCGACCCCGACGGTCCTTTCGGCGACTTCTACGTGTGGAACGACGACGACAGGCGCTACCCGGAGGCGCGGATCATCTTCGTCGACAGCGAGAAGTCCAACTGGACGTGGGACGAGGTCCGCAAGCAGTACTACTGGCACCGGTTCTTCAGCCACCAGCCGGACCTGAACTACGACAGCCCGGCCGTGCAGGACGCGATGATCGAGGTGCTGCGCTTCTGGCTCGATCTCGGCATCGACGGCTTCCGCCTCGACGCCGTGCCCTATCTGTTCGTGCGGGACGGCACGGACGGGGAGAACCTCCCGGAGACCCACGACTTCCTCAAGCGGGTCCGCAGGGAGGTGGACGAGCAGTACGCCGACCGGGTGCTGCTCGCCGAGGCGAACCAGTGGCCCGCCGACGTGGTGGAGTATTTCGGCGAGGCCAGCACCGGCGGGGACGAATGCCACATGGCGTTCCACTTCCCGGTCATGCCGCGCATCTTCATGGCCGTGCGACGCGGTCAGCGCTACCCCATCTCCGAGATCCTGGCCCAGACGCCGCCGATCCCCGGCAACGCCCAGTGGGGCATCTTCCTGCGCAACCACGACGAGCTGACCCTGGAGATGGTCACCGACGAGGAGCGCGACTACATGTACGCGGAGTACGCGCGGGACCCGCGGATGAAGGCCAACATCGGGATCCGTCGGCGACTGGCGCCGCTGCTGGAAAACAGCAGGGACCAGATCGAGCTGTTCACCGGGCTGCTCATGTCGCTGCCGGGCTCACCGGTGATGTATTACGGCGACGAGATCGGCATGGGCGACAACATCTACCTCGGTGACCGCGACGGCGTCCGCACCCCGATGCAATGGAACCTCGACCGCAACGCCGGCTTCTCGACCACCGACCCGGCGCGGCTCTACCTCCCGCCGGTAATGGACCCGGTCTACGGCTATCAGGCCATCAACGTCGAGGCGCAGCAGCGCTCGTCCACGTCGCTGCTGTCCTGGACCAGGCGGCTGATCGAGGTGCGCAAGCGGCACCCGGTCTTCGGCCTCGGCAACTACGACGAGCTGGGGGCGAGCAACCCGGCGGTGCTCGCCTTCGTGCGGGAGTTCGGGGACGACAAGGTGCTCTGCGTCAACAACCTGTCCCGGTTCGCCCAGCCGGTCGAGCTGGAGCTCGGTCGCTTTTCCGGCGCGGTGCCGGTGGAGCTGCTGGGCAACGTGCATTTCCCGCGGATCACCGAGGCGCCGTACCTGCTCACCCTGGCGCCACACGGTTTCTTCTGGTTCGCGCTAACGCGGCAGGAGGAGTACGCACCGTGAGCGGACTGCTGGAGATCCTTGGGACGTGGCTGCCACAGCAGCGCTGGTACGCAGGAAAGGGTCTCGAGGTCGAATCCGTTGTGGCGGAGCAGATCTCGACGCTGGCGGAGGTCGAGGGCGTGCGCGTGCTGGACCTCGTGCTGGCCGTCACGCACCCCGGCACCCATTCCGGTGGCGACACGGTCCGCTATCAGGTCCCGGTGACGGTGCGCCGGGAGCCGGCCGAGACGCTGGTCGCCGCGCTGGTCGGCGAGACCGACGACGGGTTCGTCTACGACGGCCTGGCCGACCCGGTGGGCAACGCGACCTGGCTGCGCCTGCTGGTCGCGTCCGCGCAGACCGACGGGGTGGCCTTCACCCGCCGCGCGGAGGTCGACGGCGAGGCGCCCGGCCGGGTCGTCGGCGTAGAGCAGAGCAACACCAGCGTCATCTACGGTGAGACCTCCATCCTCAAGGTGTTCCGGCGGCTGGCGCCGGGGTTGAACCCCGACCTGGAGGTCACCCGGGCGCTCGCCGAGGCGGGCAGCACGCACGTGCCGGAACCGCTCGGCTGGGTCGACGGCGACGTGGCCGGGGAGCGCACGACGTTGGCGTTCCTGCAGTCCTACGTCCGCAACGCGGCCGACGGGTGGAAGCTCGCCACCGCCAGCCTGCGTGACCTGTTCGACGAGGCCGACCTGCGGGCCGACGAGGTCGGTGGCGACTTCGCCGGCGAGTCCGAGCGATTGGGACGCGCCACCGCCGACGTGCACGCGACGCTCGCCGACGTCATGCCCAGCGGCACGGCCAGCCTGGAGGAGGCGGCGGCGACCTCGGCGCAGATGCACGAGCGGCTGGACCGCGCGGTGGCGGAGGTGGCCACGCTCGCGCCGTTCGCGGACGGCCTGCGGTCGGCCTACGACGAGGTCGCGGTCGTCGACAGCGTCGACGTGCAGCGGGTGCACGGCGACTTCCACCTCGGCCAGGTGCTCCGCACCGGTGCTGGCTGGACACTGCTGGACTTCGAGGGCGAGCCGGCCCGCCCACTCGTCGAACGCACCGCGCTGATGAGCCCCCTGCGCGACGTCGCCGGCATGCTGCGCAGCTTCGACTACGCCGCCCGCTCGCAGTTGATGGAGCGGCGCGGCGACGCCCAGCTGGCATACCGCGCGACCGAGTGGGCAGAGCGCAACAGGTCAGCGTTCTGTGACGGCTACGCCGTGGCCAGCGGGCGGGACCCCCGCGGGGAGTCTGTGCTGCTGCGGGCGTTCGAGCTGGACAAGGCGGTCTACGAAGTGGTCTACGAGGCCCGGCATCGCCCCTCCTGGTTGGCCATCCCGCTGGGCTCCGTCGAGCGGCTCGCGGCCGAGGGGCGCTGACGTGCCGCCCCGCAGGAAAGCACCAGCGCCAGCGCCCACGCCGATGGTCGAGCCGAGCCCCAGCCTCGACCACGAGGCCGCGGAGCTGATCGTCGGCGGTGCCCACCACGACCCCCACTCGCTGCTCGGCGCCCACCTCGTCGACGGCCGGGTCGTTGTGCGCACCCTGCGCCCCGACGCGGTGGCCGTCACGGTGCTGGCGGACGCTCGCGAGCACCCGTTGGCCCATCTGCACGAGGGCATCTGGAGCGGCGTGCTCCCGGGCGTCGCCGAGGTCCCCGACTACCGCCTGCGGGTGGAGTACCCGACCGGGACCTTCGCCGGCGACGACCCCTACCGCTGGCTGCCGACCCTGGGTGAGGTCGACCAGCACCTGATCCGCGAGGGCCGGCACGAGCGGCTATGGACGGTGCTCGGGGCACACCCCCGGCGCTACGACACCGCGGGTGGCGAGGTGGTCGGCACGTCGTTCGCCGTGTGGGCCCCCAACGCGCGCGGCATCCGGGTCGTCGGGGACTTCAACTTCTGGGACGGTCGAGCCACCCCCATGCGGGCCCTGGGCAGCAGCGGGGTCTGGGAGGTGTTCCTCCCCGGTGTCCTGCCCGGCGCGCGCTATGTCTTCCACGTCCTCGGCGCGGACTCCGTCTGGCGGGTCAAGGCAGACCCGATGGCATTCGGCACCGACGCCCCACCGGCGCAGCACAGCGTGGTCGTGCCGGCCGCCGGCGAGCACGAGTGGGGCGACGCCGACTGGCTGCTGCACCGCGCGCGGACCAGCGCCCACGACCGGCCGATGAGCACCTACGAGGTGCACCTGGGGTCGTGGCGGCAGGGGCTGTCCTATCTGCAGCTCGCCGAGGAGCTCACGGCGTACGTCGTGGACAACGGCTTCACCCACGTGGAGCTGCTGCCGGTGGCGGAGCACCCCTTCGGCGGGTCCTGGGGATATCAGGTGTCCGGGTATTACGCGCCGACCGCGCGTTTCGGCCGACCGGACGACTTCCGCGTGCTCGTCGACACCCTGCACCAGGCCGGGATCGGCGTGATCGTCGACTGGGTGCCCGGTCATTTTCCCAAGGACGAGTTCGCCCTGGCCCGCTTCGACGGGACCCCGCTCTACGAGCACCCGGACCCGCGCCGCGGCGAGCAGCCGGACTGGGGCACCCTGGTCTTCGACTTCGGGCGGCCCGAGGTGCGCAACTTCCTGGTCGCGAATGCGCTCTACTGGTGCGAGGCCTTCCACATCGACGGTCTGCGCGTGGACGCGGTCGCCTCGATGCTCTACCTGGACTATTCCCGGGCCGAGGGCGAGTGGCTGCCCAACCAGTACGGCGGCCGGGAGAACCTCGAGGCCGTCGCCTTTCTGCAGGAGATGAACGCCACCGTCTACAAGCAGCACCCGGGCGTGGTCACCATCGCCGAGGAATCGACCGCCTGGCCGTCGGTGTCCCGGCCGACGCACCTCGGCGGCCTCGGCTTCGGCTTCAAATGGAACATGGGGTGGATGCACGACACGCTCGACTACCTGGCGCACGAGCCGGTCTACCGCGGTTACCACCACCACCAGATGACGTTCTCGATGGTCTACGCCTACAGCGAGAATTTCGTGCTCCCGATCAGCCACGACGAGGTCGTGCACGGCAAGGGCTCGCTGCTGCGCAAGATGCCAGGGGACCGCTGGCAGCAGCAGGCGAACGTGCGGGGGCTGCTCGCCTTCATGTGGGCCCACCCCGGAAAGCAGCTGCTGTTCATGGGGTGTGAGTTCGCGCAGGAGTCGGAGTGGTCGGAGGAGCGGTCGCTGGACTGGTGGCTGCTCGACAACCCCGATCACCGGGGCGTGCAGCGGCTGGTGCGCGATCTGAACACCGTCTACCGGGAGAGCCCGGCGCTGTGGAGTCAGGACACCGAGCCGGCCGGCTTCCAGTGGATCGATGCCAATGACGCCGTCGGCAACACCCTGTCCTTTGTGCGCTGGGGCACCGACGGCACCGCCGTCGTGTGCATTGCCAACTTCGCCGGCACGCCGCACGAGGGATACCGCGTCGGTCTGCCGCTCGCCGGCACCTGGACCGAGGTCATCAACACCGATGCCGGCGTCTACACCGGCTCCGACGTCGTCAACGGCACGGTGCGGACCGAGGACCAGTCGCACCACGGCCAGCCCGTCTCGGCCACCGTGCGCGTGCCACCGCTCGGGACGGTCTGGCTGCGGCACGACGGCTGACCCGGGCTCCCCACTCGCGGGTCAGACCAGCGCGAGCACCCGTTCGAGCCCGTGGACCGTTCCCGGGCCGGTGGGAGGCAGCAGCAGGACCGAGATGCCGAGCCCGACCGCCCCGGCGTCGCTGGCCGCCGAGTCGCCGACCATCAGCGCCCCGGCCGGTCCGACGCCGGCCACCGCCAGCGCGGCGCGGAAGATCTCCGGCTCGGGCTTCACCCGACGCAGCTCGCACGACAGTGCCCATCCGTCCACGAGCGCGTCCAGCCCGTGCCCCGCGAACACCGCCCGCAGGTCGAAGCCCACGTTGCTCACCACCACCCGGCGCACCCCGCGCTCTCCCAGCGCGGCGAGCACCCCCCGGGTGTCGGCGTAGGGCACCCACCCGTTTGGGGTCGTGCCGCGGTCGTAGAGCGCTCGGACGAATGCCGAGGAGAGCGCGGCGTCCCGGGCGAGCAGCGCCGTGTACGCCGCCCGGTGCGCCGCGAACGAGCGGTCCCGGTCCGCCCACAGCTCCGCGAGCGGACCGGGGAGATCGACCGGGTCGGGACCTCCGCTGCGCCCCAGCCGTTCCAGCTCCGCGCCCAGCGCCGCGGGGTCGGCCACCGTGACGCCGGCGGCCGCAGCAGCGGCGGTCACCCAGTCGGCCGCCGGCTCGGGCGCCAGCAGCGTGAGCGCGAAGTCGAACAGGACAGCGCGGGCCGTCACCGGGCCGCGCGGGGCTGCCCAGCGCTGACCGGCGGGCCGGGTCAGAACAGCGCGCTGGACAACGCCCGACGGCCGGCCGGCACCTCGGGGGCATCCGGGCCGAGCGCGTCGAACAGGCCGACGAGGTGCAGCCGGGCCCGCTCCCGGTCGTCGCCGTCGGTGCGACGAACGAGATCCAGCAATGCGTCGATGGCCGCCTGCACCCGGCCCTGCAGCAACGCCATGTCGGCGGCGTAACCGGTGCGGGTGACGTCGTCGGCGTCGGCGGCCGGCTCGGTCTCGGTGCGCCGCAGCAGGTCCACCCGCGCCAGTGCCTCGACGGCGTCGCGGTTGGCCGGCTCCCTGGCAAGCAGCGCGGAGTACGCCGCGTGCGCGGTGGGGAGGTCGCCGCGCTCCAGGGCCTCGTCGCCGAGTGCGAGATCGGCGTCGACGGGTGGGGCGGTGACCGGTGGCGGGCCGGCACCGTCGGCGGGGGCCGCACCGGTGAGCCCCTGCTCGCGGCCGAGCTCGAGCAGCTGGTCCAGATAGCCCGTCACCTGCGCCTCGGGCAGGGCCCCCTGGAACATCGGGACCAGCTTGCCGCCGACCACGCCGTAGACGGTCGGGATGCTCTGCACGCGCAGCGCCTGGCTGATGCCGGGGTTGGCGTCGACGTCGACCTTGGCAAGCACCCACGAGCCGGCTCCGGCGGTGGCCAGCCGCTCCAGCACCGGGGACAGCTGCTTGCACGGCCCGCACCAGGTGGCCCAGAGGTCGAGCACCACGGGCACCGCCATGCTGCGCTCGAGCACGTCGGTCTGGAACGACGCATCGGTCACGTCGATGACGACGCCGGCGGGGGCCCCGGACGCCGGTGTGCCCGCCGCCGGTGTGCCCGCCGCCGGTGGCGGGGTGGCGGGCCGGGGGGGTGTGAGCGGCACGGCGCCGGCGAAGCGGAGGCTGGTCGGGTCCACGCGCATGAACCCAGTATGGGACTCAGTATGGGCGGATGCCCCTGACCCGCCGCGCGGCCATCACCGTCGCGACCGCCCTGGCCGCCCTGGCGACCGGAGCCTGCTCGTCGGGCCCCGACTCGGCCGGCCCCGCCCTGCCGGGCGATGCCGTCGTCGCCCCCGCCGCCTCGGCCATAGCACCCGGGGCCCCCGCCGCCCACGCGGCGCCGGCAGCGGGGGCCGACTGGCCGACGTACCACGGTGACAACGCCCGCACCGGCTTCTCCGCCGGCACGCCCCGGCTGGGGACGCTCGCCACCGCGTGGGCGACCCACCTCGACGGCGCCGTCTATGCCTCGCCCGTCGTGGTCGCCGGCACGGCGGTGGTCGCCACGGAGAACGACTCGGTCTACGGCCTGGACGCCGCGACCGGCACCATCCGCTGGCGTCAGCACCTCGCCACCCCAGCGCCGCTGTCCGCACTCCCGTGCGGCAACGTCGACCCGCTCGGCATCACCGGCACCCCGGCGTACGACGCGGTCACGGGGCGGGTGTTCGTCGTGACGACCCGGCTGGCCGGGCGGCGGCTCGCGCACGAGCTGGTGGGACTGGACCCGCGCACGGGCGCGGTGCGGCTGCGGCGCGGCGCCGACCCGGCCGGCCAGGACCCGACGGTGCAGAACCAGCGGGGCGCGCTCGCCGTGAGCCGGGGCGTGGTCTACGTCCCCTACGGCGGTCACGCCGGCGACTGCGGCGACTACCACGGCACTGTGGTGGGCCTGCGCGCCGACGGGAAGGGGTCGCTGTCGTCGTACCGCGTCCCGACGCATCGGGAGGCCGGGATCTGGGCCCCGAGCGGGGTCGCCGTCGACGCGAGGGGTGGCCTCTACGTCGCCGTGGGCAACGGCGCGGCCGGCCAGGACGCCGGCCAGCGGGACGCGGCCTATGACCAGAGCGACTCGGTCACCAAGCTGTCGGCGGCGCTGCGACGCACGTCGGTCTTCGCCCCGCCGGGCTGGCGCCAGGAGAACAGCGTGGACGCCGACCTCGGCTCGACCGGGCCCCTGCTGATCGGCAGCTACGTGTGGGCGCAGGGCAAGGCGTCCACCGGCTACGTGCTGCACCAGGACCGGCAGGGGGGGATCGGCGGGGCGGTGTCGAGCGTGCACGCCTGCGACCGACAGTTCGGCGGCGCCGCGGCGCACGGGATGACCGTCTTCGCCTCCTGCACCGACGGGGTGCGTCAGGTGCTCATCAGCCCGAGCGGGCGGGCGGTCGCCGGCTGGCGGGCCCCCGCGCAGGTGAGCGGGTCACCGGTGGTCGGTGGCGACGCTGTCTTCAGCCTGGACCCCGATGCCGGCGTACTCTACGCCTTGGACGAGCGGTCCGGCCGGGTGCGCTCGCAGCTGCCGGTCGGGCCGGTCACCCGGTTCGCCACGCCGGCGCTGACCGGCGGGCTGCTACTGGTGCCCACCCGGTCCGGGGTCAGCGCGGTCGCCGGCGCGTGACCGCATCTCAGCGGGCTGTCAGCACGACGAGGCTGGCGGCCCCGGCGACCAGGCAGTAGACGCCGAAGGGGCGCAGCGAGCCGGTGTGGAAGAAGCGAGTGAGGAAGGCCACGGCGGCGTAGGCCCCCAGGAAGGACAGCACGCTGCCCAGCAGCACCTGGCCGCGGATGCCGTTGCCGAGCGGGCCGGCGAGATCCGGCAGCTTGAGCAGCCCCGCGGCCGCGATGACCGGGGTGGCGAGCAGAAAGGAGAACCGGGCCGCGTCCTCGTGACCGAGTCCGCGTGTCAGCCCCACCGCCATGGTGGTCCCGCTGCGACTGATGCCGGGGAACAGCGCGGCGATTTGCGAGGTGCCTATCAGCAGCGCCCGGCGCACCGGCATCGCCGCCAGCCGGTTGTCGGCGGCGACGTCGTCGCCCCCGTCGGTCCGCGCCTGCCGCCGCAGCCGCTCGGCCACCAGCAGCACCACGCCGTTGACCATCAGGAACACCGCCGTCGGGTTGGGCTTGGACAGCACCGTCCGCACGGCATGTTCGAACAGCAGCCCCACCAGGCCGACCGGGATGGTCGCCAGCACGAGCAGCCACGCCAGCCGCTGGTCGGCCGTCTCGACCCGCCGGTCGCGCACGCTGGTGACCAGCCCGCTCACGATCCGCACCCAGTCGCGGCGGAAATACAGGACCAGCGCCGCCGCCGTGGCGACGTGCAGCCCGACGATGAAGGCGAGGTACGGCGACTCGGGGGACGACACCGACAGGTCGCGGGACCACCGGCCGCCGATGATCGCCGGCAGCAGCACGCTGTGGCCGAGGCTGCTCACCGGCACCAGCTCGCTCACCCCCTGCAACAGGCCAATCACGGCCGCCTCGCCGTAGGTCAGTGCGCTCATCGGTGCTCCCTGTCATGGTGGTGGTCGGTGTGGTGATTGGCGGTGCGGTTTGGGACGGATTGGGACGGGTCGGCCGGGATCCGCTCGGGCGCCCCGAGCATGCGCACGAGCAGGACGGCGACGATGGAGTCGGCGGCGATGAGGGCGACCAGCACGACGAGCTGGAACCTGGCCGCCTGGGTCGGATCGGCACCGCCGAGCAGGGCGCCGATGAAGGCACCCGGCAGCGTCACGACACCGGTCGTCCTGGTCTGGTCGATGGCCGGGATGAGCGCCTCCCCGGCCGCCGACCTGGCGATGTCGAGCACCGCCCGCCGGGAGGTGGCTCCCAGCGCCAGCCAACCCTCGACCTCCTCCCGCCGGGTGCGGAGGCCATCCAGCAGCCGCCGCCCGGCGAGCGTCGCCGCGGTCATCGTGTTGCCGATGACGATGCCGCCGAGCGCCACGACGTAGCGCGGCTGCAGCGGCAGCACGCCGAGCGCGAAGACGACGAGCAGCGTCACCACGGCCCCGCTGGTGCAGGACGCGACCACCGCCCGCCCCGGTGACTCCAGCCCGCGGAGCCGGCCGGTGGCGGTGCGGGTCGCGACGGTGAGCATCAGCACCAGCGCGGCGACCACGACCGGAGGATGGGTGAGCACGCCGCGCAGGGCCAGTCCGACGAGAGCGAGCTGCACGGCGCCGCGGGCAACCGCGGTGTACGGCGCCGCGCCCAGCCGCACCCCGCCCGCCCGCATGACCACACCGGTCAGGGCCAGTAGGGCCACGACGCCGAGGGCGAGCCGGGCCAGCTCGCCCGCGGTGATCACACCGCCATCATCACGGCATCCGTGCGGCGCCCATGCCACTGCGGCGCAGCTGGGCCGCGCGTGTCGCCAACCAGACCGTGAGCCCGATCAGGGCCATCGCGAGCGGGATGTGCACGATCGTCACGGCGTCGTGGTCCGAGCCGCCGAGAGATCCGTTGATCAGGTGACCCAGGGCGGTCTCGACGGCCAACACGACGAACAGCGCCACCGAGCCCACGACGAGCTCGCGCCGGTCCCTGAGCCCGCGCACCGCAACGATGGCGGTCACCAGCGAGAGCACCAGCAGCACGTCGGAGCCGGCGTCGTGGATGTCGATCCACGACGAATACTGCTTGCGGCCACCCTCCGGACTCTGCAGGAACACGCCGGCCTCGACGCTCTGCAGCAGGATCAGCAGGCTGGTCAGCCCGACCAGGGGCGGGAAGGCGCGGGCCGCGCGGCCTGGCGAGCCAGCCGGCGTAGAGCTGCGGGCCGTGCTCGGGGCGGTGCTGGGGGCGGGCGCGGACACGGCATCCTCCTGGGGGGCACGACCACTCGTGTCGTCGGGTCGTCCGAGCGTAGGTGGCTGCTCTCGGCTCGCCCTGGTGGCCGGCCGGCGACCCCTAACCTCGGCGGGGTGGCGGACCCGGACCTGCGTGCCTGCGCCCGGAAGGGACACGTGACGTTCCGGCCCGAGGAGGAGGCCCTCGCGGCGCGGCTGCACGTCGGCACCCCGCTCGGCGAGTCGTGGCGCTGCCTGCGCTGCGGCACCTTCGTGCTGGGTGAGCCGCGCGGCACCGGTCCCGCCGACAGCGCCCCGCAGGTCCTGCGCGGCCGCGCCCTGCGGGACGCCAGGATCCTGCGCCTGCTCGCGGCCGAACGCCTGCTGCGGGCCCTGCTGCTCGCGCTGGTCGGTTACGCGGTGCTGCGCTTCGAGAGCTCGCAGACCTCGGTCAAGCAGCTGTTCGACCAGGCCATCCCCGCGGCCCGGCCCCTCGCGCGGGTCTTTGACATCGACCTCGACACCAGCCCCACCGTCGACCGCATCCGCCACCTGCTCGGCACCAAACGCTCGACGCTGCACCTGGTGTCGGTGCTGCTGTTCGCCTACGCCGGGACCCAGGTCGTCGAGGGGGTCGGCCTCGCGCTGCTTAAGCGGTGGGGGGAGTATGTCGCGGCGACGGTCACCGCCCTGTTCCTGCCGCTGGAGGTCTACGAGCTGACCGACAAGGTCACGGTCCTGCGGTTCGTGGCACTGGTCATCAACCTCGTGGCGGTCGTCTACCTGGTGTTGAGCAAGCGGCTGTTCGGCGTGCGTGGAGGGGGCCTGGCGTACCACGCAGAGCGCGCCTCGGAGTCGCTGCTGGAGGTGGAGCGGGCCGGGTCGCAGGAGCACGTGGGCCGGCACGCGGACGACGACGACGACGAGGACGCGGACGAGCCCGCCGGGGCGGTGCGCAGATGAGCCGCTGGCCGCAGGCGCTGATCGAGTCCTGGCCGGGCTTCGCCGCGGTCGTCTCCCCCGACGGCCGGGTCGAGCAGCTGAGCCGCCGCGGCCTGCAGGCGCTCGGCGTCCGGCCGTCGGCCGTGGCCACCATCGGGCAGCTGCGCGACGTGGCAGGACGGCTGCTGCCGGCGGGCCTGCCGCCCGAACTCCTTGCCGGCCTGGCGGAGTCGGGCAGCTGGAGCGGCTCGTTGGACTTCCCGGACGCCGAGAGCGGGCGCGCGGCCTGGGACGTCCAGGTGTGCCGCGACGACGACGGCTCGCTGCTCGTCACCGCGCGCGACCGCCGCGAGGTCGCCGCGCGCGAGCAGGCCGAGCGGGACCGCACGGCCACCGAGGAATACCTGGCCCGGCTCGGCCACGAGCTGCGCACCCCGCTCAACGCGGTCATGGGCTTCGCTCAGCTGCTCGAGCTCGAGCCGCTCGAATCCGACCAGCGCACGTCGGTGGAGCACGTCCTGATTGCCGGGCGGTTCATGGCGTCCCTGCTGGACGACGTGCTCGATCTGGCGCGGGTCCGGGGGGGCGGCGTCGACCTCGACGTCGGCGCGGTCCCGGTGCTCGACGTCGTGCGCGCGATCGTGGACCTGGTCAGCCCGCTGGCCGGCTCGCGGGGGATGCGCCGCTACGTCGAGCCGGCGGAGCCGCTGGTCGCGCTCGCGGACCGCACCCGGTTGTGGCAGGTGCTGCTCAATCTGGTGGGCAACGCGGTGAAGTACGGCCGGGAGGGGGGGACCCTGCGCGTGGGCGTCTCCCCGGTCGTGGGCGGCCGAGTGCGCATCGAGGTGGAGGATGACGGCCCCGGCATCGACCCGGATGCGCTGACCCGGATCTTCAACCCCTTCGAGCGGGGCGCCGCGGAGCGCGGTGGTGTCCAAGGCACCGGGCTGGGGTTGGCCCTGGCCAAGGCGCTCACCACCGCGATGGGCGGCGAGCTGTCCGCGCACTCGCGGCTCGGAGCCGGCACCGTGATGGCGATCGAGCTCGACGCGGTGGACGCCGACGCCGTCGCGCTGGCCGGCGAGGGTGACGCCGGTGCCTCGCGCCGCACCGTCGTGCATGTCAGCGGAGACCCTGCGTCGCAAGCACTTGTGGCGCAGGCGCTGCGCTCCCGGCTCGCCGCGCGCACGGTGTCGGTGGGGCGCGCGGCGCTCGCCGCCGATGTGGTGCGACACACGCAGCCGGCGCTCGTCGTGGTCGACGACGACCTGCCCGACGGCACCGGCGCCGAGCTGCTGCACCGGCTGGCCGGCACGCCGCTGACGGCGCTGATCCCGGCGGTGGTGCTGACCCAGGACGCGGCCGACGCGCGGGTGGTGCTGCGGTTGCGGGCGGCCGGCGCGCAGGCCGTGCTGACGATGCCGCTCGACGTGCGCGAGCTGCTCGACGTGGTGGGCCGCTTCCTGGACCGGGCGGCCGCCGCCCAGGTCTGACTCCCGGCTACTCCGCGAGGGAGAAGTCGGCGAAGTCGAAGCCCGGGGACACCACGCAGGCCACCAGGACGGCGGAGTCGCCGGCGGGCGAGGCCTCCTGCCACTCGTCGGGGGCGACCAGGTGCTGGCCGCCCACCCGGAGCACCACCTCGCGCTGCGCGACCGGGGCCGCCGCGGAGCCGCCGAGCCCGAGGCGCAGCGGCCCGCCGCCCTGCCAGAGCCAGAGGTCGGCCGAGCGCACCCGGTGCCAGGCCGACCGCTGACCCGGCTGCAGCAAAAAGGCGACGCAGGTCGCCAGCGCGCGCTCGCCCCTCGGCGTACCCGTCGTCTCCGGCGTGCGCCAGGTCTCGCGATACCACCCGCCCTCCGGGTGCGGCGCCATCCCCAACGCGAGTGGGTCCAGGCCGGCCGGGTCCACGGTGCTCACAGGTCGGCCAACAGCCGGTCCGCGGCGGCGTACGGGTCCAGCCGGCCCGCTGCCACCTCGGCGGCGAGCGCACCGAGCTCGACGCCTCCACCCGGCGACCCGATCCGCCCGCGCAGCTCGGCCAATGCGATCGCCTCCACCTCATCGCTGGCCCGGGCCGCCCGCCGCCCCGCCAGCCGCCCCGACCCGACCAGCCACGCGTGGTGGCCGTCGATGGCCGCGAGCACCGCCCCGATACCTTCTCCGCGCGTGGCCACCGTCTGCTCCACCGGCCGCCGCCAGTCCCCCGGCGCGCCATCCGCCAGCGAGGCCATCTGCCGGATCCCCCGGGCGGTCGCGTCGGCGCCGTCCCGGTCGGCCTTGTTGACCACGAAGACGTCGGCCACCTCCAACAGCCCCGCCTTGGCGGCCTGGATGCCGTCGCCCATCCCCGGAGCAAGCAGGACCAGCGTGGTGTCGGCGTGTGCAGCGACCTCGACCTCGCTCTGCCCGACGCCCACCGTCTCCACCAGCACGACGCCGAAGCCGGCTGCGTCGAGCACCCGAATCGCCTGCGGCACAGCTGTTGCCAGCCCGCCGAGGTGTCCTCGGGTGGCCATCGAGCGGATGAACACGCCGATGTCGCTGGCATGGTCCTGCATGCGCACCCGGTCCCCGAGCAGCGCCCCCCCGCTGAACGGCGACGACGGGTCCACCGCGATGACGGCCACCCGGACCCCCCGGGCGCGGTACGCCGAGACCAGGGCGTTGGTCATGGTGCTCTTGCCGACTCCTGGTGCTCCGGTGAGCCCGACCACCCTCGCGCGGCCGGCCAGCGGGGCCGTCAACCGGGCCACCTCACGCAGCTCCGTCGCGGCGTCCTCGACCAGGGTGATCAGCCGGGCGACCGCGCGGGGAGACCCGGCCCGGGCCTGCTCGACGAGCTCGGCGACCGGGGCGCGGACCCGGGCCGGCGCGGCCACCCCCGTCAGGCGGGGACGTGCAGCAGCAGCGCGTCGCCCTGGCCGCCGCCGCCGCAGAGCGCGGCGGCACCGACGCCACCGCCGCGGCGCTTGAGCTCATAGGCCAGGTGCAATGCGAGCCGCGCGCCGCTGGCACCGATGGGGTGACCGAGGGCGATCGCGCCGCCGTCGACGTTCACGATCGACGGGTCGACGCCCAGCTCGCGGGTGCTGGCGACGCCGACGGCGGCAAAGGCCTCGTTGATCTCGACCAGCTGCAGGTCGCCGACGGCCAGTCCCTCCTTGGCCAGCGCCTGCTTGATGGCGTTCGCCGGCTGGGACTGCAGGCTGTTGTCCGGGCCGGCGACGACGCCGTGGCTGCCGATCTCGGCGAGGACGGTGCAGCCGAGCTCCGCGGCCTTGGCGGCGCTCATGACGATGACGGCGGCCGCGCCGTCGCTGATCTGGCTGGCATTGCCGGCGGTGATGGTGCCGTCCGCCGCGAAGGCCGGCTTGAGCGTGCCCAGGCTCTCGGTGGTGGTGCCGGGGCGCACCCCCTCGTCCTCGCTGACCATGATCGGGTCGCCCTTGCGCTGCGGCACGCCGACCGGGGTTATCTCCGCGGCGAAGCGGCCCTCCTTGATCGCGGCGGCGGCGAGCTCGTGCGACCGGGCGGAGAACTCATCCTGCTCCAGCCGGGTCATGTCGTAGCGCGCGTTGTGCTTCTCGGTGCTCTCCCCCATCGCCTCGTGGTCGAAGGCGTCGAACAGCCCGTCGTGGAAGGTCGCGTCGAGCATCACCGCGTTGCCGTAGCGGTAGCCCTCGCGGGCCTTCGGCAGCAGGTACGGCGCCCTCGTCATGGACTCCATGCCGCCGGCCACCACGATCTCGAACTCCCCGGCGCGGATCAGCTGGTCGGCCATCGCGATCGCGGACAGGCCCGACAGGCACACCTTGTTGATGGTCAGCGCTGGGACGGTCATCGGGATCCCGCCCTTGACGGCCGCCTGCCGTGCGGTGATCTGCCCCTGGCCGGCCTGCAGCACCTGGCCCATGATCACGTAGTCGACCTGGTCGCCGCCGATGCCCGCCCGCTCGAGCGCGGCCTTGATGGCGATGCCACCCAGGTCCATCGCGGTGAAGTCCTTCAACGACCCCAGCAGCTTCCCGATCGGGGTCCGCGCCCCACCGACGATCACCGAACGCGCCACGGGTGGCCTCCTCGCCGTACTCCTGGGTTGGTCCCACGATCCTAAGCGGCAGGATGGTGCGCATGTTCACGCGCATCGACCACGTCGGTATCGCCGTCGCCGACCTCGACGAGGGCATCCGGTTCTACACCGAGACCTACGGCATGCGCTGCGTGCACACCGAGGTGAACGCCGAGCAGGGGGTTCGCGAGGCGATGATGGCGGTCGGCGACAGCGGCTCGTTCATCCAGCTCCTGGCGCCGCTGTCACCGGAGTCCACCATCGCGACATTCCTCGACCGCAGCGGCCCCGGGATCCAGCAGATGGCCTACGGCGTCGACGACATCGACGCGGTGACGGTCGAGCTGCGGGCCAAGGGGATGCGACTGCTCTACGACGAGCCGAAGACCGGTACGGCGGGCTCGCGGGTCAACTTCATCCACCCCAAGAGCGCGGGTGGCGTCCTCGTCGAGCTGGTGCAGGCGGCCCCCGGCGGCGTCGAGCACTGAGCGGCATCGAGCACTGAGCGCCGTCCCTCCGGCTCCGACCGCCGCCAGCACGACCCAGCGCCCGGCGCCGGCGTGGGCCGGCACGCCGACGAATAGGGGCCCTCGGCACGATGGCAACAGTGGGGGCCCACGACTGCAGTGACCCGTACGGCCGCGGTGCGGTCGTCCAGCACGTCGCCGTGATGAACGATCCTCAGCGCCGTCGTTCTGCTTGTGTCAGCACCCACGACGCCCCGGCGCGTTCCACCACGGCAGGGACCAGCCCGTAAGGGTCAGGGTGGACGCCCTCAGCGAAGTCCATGATCTCGATCCGGTCGACGAGCACAGAGAGCAGCACGAAGTCGGTGCCCCGGGGGCCGCCGGGGAAGAACGCCTCAAGGCCCTCAGCCCAGCGTTGTGCGCGGACGCCGAGATCGTCGACCACGCTGGCGGCACCGTGGAAGGTGACATAGGCAAAGGCGGCGCGGTCCTCCACCGCGTAGGCCACCTGTGGCGATCCGGCGACGTCGATCGCCTTGCGGGACCTCGGGCTGGTGCCGATCCAGATCCGGTCAGCGTCGGACGCCAGGTGCTGGACGAGACGAGCGTGCGGCCCCCCACCGGATCCGTGGGTGACGAGGAAACCGTAGGGGTTGGCGTCGAGATACCTGGACGCGAGGTCGACGAGGTGCGCAGCGCTCGGCACGCCCGTGGTTCTACACGCAGCATCTCAGCGCCGGGTTCGGGGCGCCCGCGGGTCTGCCGCGCAGCGCACGGGTCGGCGCGAGTCCCACGCATCGGAGGGCGGCGACCAGGCTGTTGGGGTAGCCCCGTCAGCATCCACTGCCCGTCGCGGTACATTTTCTCGTACCACTGAGGAGGCGGCATGGCGGTGACGGCAAGTGAGGCGCGCAAGAAGCTCTTTCCCCTGATCAAGCAGGTCAACGAGGACCACGTCCCCGTGGAGATCACCTCTAGGCAGGGCAGCGCCGTGCTGATGTCACGCGACGACTACGACGCGCTGCAGGAGACGGCCTATCTCCTACGCGTCCCCGCCAACGCACGCCGCCTGCTCGCCAGCCTCGCGCAGGCCCAGGCAGGGAATCGTGAGGAGCACGAGCTGACCCGGTGAGAGTGGTCTTCACCCCTCTCGGGTGGCAGGATTATCTGCACTGGCTGACCGCCGACCGCGCGCTGCTCAAGCGGCTGAACCGGCTCATCGATGACACGACACGCGACCCCTTCGCCGGGATCGGCAAACCCGAGCCGCTCAAGCACGCGCTGGCTGGCGCGTGGGCGAGACGGATCGACGACGAGCACCGGATGGTCTACCTCGTGGACGGCGACGACCTGGTGATCCTGCAGGCGCGCTTCCACTATCGCTGACGATCGTCGCCCATATGCCGCATGCGGCGGCGGTCCCGTCACCCGGACGGGCCTTGCTCCCCCGGCGCCTGCGCGTCGCGGCCGATGAGCCGGCGGAACGGCGGCACGCTGGCGAGCGGGGTGCGTGCCTGCTCCGCGACGTCGAGCAGCCGCGCCGCATGTCCGTCGCCGGGCCCGAACAGAGACTCCAGCCAGCCCACGGCGGCGTCGACATCGACCGTCCCGGCCCGCACCATGGCCTCGATGTCGAGCCAGTCCTTCGGTCTGGCGAACATGGACTTGAAGACCGTCAGGTGCGTGGCGGTCAGGAACGGCAACTCCGCGGAAGCGAACGGCGCCAGGACCGCCTCCCTGACGACCGCCTGGTGGAGGTCGCCCTGAGGGAAGAAGAGGTCGACCGGCGTCCCCGTGCCCCGCTCGCCCCACCACAGACGCACCTGGCCGTCGCGCCGCACCGCGGCGATATCCGTATCGCCCCAGCCGATTCCTTCCGGCAGCAACCGGAACACCGCCTCGGGGTCCTCGGTCGACGCCGAGACGTTGACGTCGATGTCCGAGGTCGCGCGCGGCTCTTCGACGTAGTAGGCCAGCGCCAGCGCGCCGCCGAACGCATGCCCGACCCCACCCGCCTGGAGCGCCTTCTGCACGGCGATGACCTTCTCGACCAGCGTCGGCGCGTGCGCCGCCCCGGGCCTCTCCTCAGTCACCGACGGGGCGCGGCACTTCGTCGTACCAGCTCGTCCCGATCGAGTCGGAGTGTCGGGACGGGAGGGCGTCCGCGAGCAGCAGGAGATCAACGAGGCGCTCGCCCTGGATCCGGGGGTCGATCCGGGTCATCGCCGGCGCATCGTCACCCACGCGGCACCTCCCTCCACGAGCGGTCGCGCCAGCGCCGCCCCACCAGGCTATCCGCGGCCATCCGAGGCAGTGGAGACCGCCCCGGCTAGCCTCCGCAGCCATGACCGACATGCAGGCCGTGCTCGACGCCGTCCTCGCCGAGGCCCCCGCCGCCGAGATCGCCGCGCTGGGCGTACCGGAGAGCTACCGCGGGATGACCGTGCACGCCGACGAGGCCACGATGTTCGAGGGGCGGGCCTCGCGGGACAAGGACCCGCGGGAGTCGCTGCACCTGGACGAGGTGGCGACGCCGCAGCTTGCACCGGGCGAGGCGATCGTCGCGGTGATGGCGAGCTCGATCAACTACAACACGGTCTGGACCTCGATCTTCGAGCCGGTCTCGACGTTCTCCTTCCTCAAGCGCTACGGCAGGCTGAACGAGTACTCCGCGCGTCACGACCTGCCGTATCACGTGGTCGGCAGCGACCTGTCCGGCGTGGTCCTGCAGGTCGGCCCGGGGGTCAGCAAGTGGAAGGCCGGGGATCGCGTCGTCGCCCACTGCCTGTCCACTGAGATGGAGGACGCCGAGGGCTACGACGACTCGATGATGGATACGCAGCAGCGGATCTGGGGATTCGAGACCAACTTCGGCGGCCTCGCGGAACTCGCGCTGGTCAAGGCGAACCAGCTGATGCCCAAGCCAGCCCACCTCACCTGGGAGGAGGCTGCCGCGCCGGGGCTGGTCAACTCCACGGCGTACCGCCAGCTCGTCGGCAAGCACGGCGCGGCGATGAAGCAGGGGGACGTGGTGCTCATCTGGGGTGCGAGCGGCGGGCTCGGCAGCTACGCCACCCAGATGGCCCTGAACGGCGGCGCGATCCCGGTCTGCGTCGTCAGCTCCGCGGAGAAGGCGGCGATCGTGCGCTCGATGGGTGCCGAGCTCGTCATCGACCGCAGTGCCGAGGGCTACCGCTTCTGGTCCGACGAGCACACCCAGGACCCCAAGGAATTCCAACGCTTCGGCAAGACGATCCGGGCGCTGACCGGCGGCGAGGACCCCGATATCGTCTTCGAGCACCCGGGTCGAGAGACTTTTGGCGCCAGCATGTACGTCGCGCGGCGGGGTGGCACCGTGGTGTCCTGCGCGTCGACATCGGGCTACCTGCACACCTTCGACAACCGGTATTTCTGGATGAACCTCAAACGCCTGATCGGCACCCACTTCGCCAATCACCGGGAGTCCTGGGAGGCCAACCGACTCGTCGCCAAGGGCCTGGTGCACCCGACGCTGTCCAAGACCTACGCGCTCGCCGACACCGGCCGGGCGGCCCTGGACGTGCACCACAACCTGCACCAGGGCAAGGTCGGCGTGCTCTGCCTCGCCCCCGAGGAGGGCCTCGGCGTCGACCCGGCGGCGGCCGAGTTCCGGGCCGGGCACCTGGAGGGCATCAACCGGTTCCGCGGGGTGTGACACCCAAGGTGCCACACCGACACCTGTTGCGACACTGGGCCGGTGCCCACGACCCGCCCGCGCATCGTCATCACCGAGACCGAGGCAGTGGCGCGGCCGGTACACGGCCGGCGGCGCCTTCAGCACGAAGCGCCGCCGCGCGTGGTGTCGGGTCACCGACCCAGTGGTGCGGTTCCTGGGTCCCAGCGCCCCAGCGCCCCAGCAACCGCACCACTAGTCGCGGCCGCGGCGGGCGCGGCCGGCGGAGAGGAGGCGGCGCAGGACGGGGCCGGGCAGGGTGCGCGTCAGCGCCCGGATCACCTTGTACGGCAGGCCGGCGATCGAGAGGTCGCGGCCTGCGTCGAGGTCCTTCAGCGCGGTGCCGACGACCTGCTCCGGCGTGAGCCAGAGCAACGACGGGACGCCCGGCTCGCCCCCGCCCGCGCGGGCGTGGAACTCGGTGTGCGTGAAACCTGGGCAGACCGCGATCGTGCGCACACCGCTGGCGCCGTAGGTCGCGGCGAGTGACTGGCTCAGCGCGGTGACGTAGGCCTTGGACGCGCCGTACGTCGACGCCCCGCTCCCGGGCAGGAAGCCGGCCATCGAGCTGATGTTGACGATGTCGCCGGCGCCACGCTCGAGCATCCCCGGCAGCGCCGCCATCGTGAGCCGCAGCACCGCACGCACGTTGACCCGCAGCAGAGCCTCCTCCGCAGCCACGTCGATCTCGTGCAGCGGGCCCGACGTGCCGAAGCCGGCGTTGTTGACCAGCATCCCGATGTCACTGCGCTGCAGCCGATCCGCCACCGCATCGAGCGCCTTGTCCTCCCCGAGGTCCGCCGCCAGCACCTCGGCCTCGACAGGCAGCTCGGCCGCCAGCCGTTCCAGCCGGGCCTGGTCCCGGGCGACCAGCACGAGTGGGTGGCCGTCGGCGGCGAGCCGCCGCGCGAAAGCGAGGCCGATGCCGCTGCTCGCACCAGTGATCAGGGCCGTCCCTGCAGTGGCCACCGAGCCAGCGTAGAGCGCGGCCAGCAGCGCAGCTCAGCTGGGGCAGGTCGTCCCGACAGCCGGGAGCGTGACGGGGTCGAGCAGGTAGGCGTCGACGTGTCCCCGCACGCACGCGCTCGAGTCATAACCCGTATGACCCTCCCCGCGCCGCGTCAGCAGCCGCGCGCCCGACAGGCGTGCCGTCAGTCCGACTGCCTCCGACAGCGGCGTCGCCGGGTCGCCGGTCGAGCCGACGACCAGCACCGGCGGAATGCCGTTGGCGTGCAGGGGGACTGGCGGTGACGCCGGCCGGGCCGGCCAGATGGCGCACACGTAACCCCCGAACCCGAACGCCGCGAAGTCCGGCGCCGTCACCAGCAGCCGACGGTAGCTCGCGACGTACGGCGCCGTGCCGGTCGGGCTCTGCTCGTCGCGACAGTTGACGGCGTTGAGCGCGTCCAGCAGGTTGCTGTAATTGCCGTTCTTGTCCCGCTCGTCGAGGAAATCCGCGAGCGCGAGCAGCACGTGGCCGTCTCCGCCGTCGGCGGCCGCGAGTCCCTGCTCCAGGTAGGTCCAGCTGTCCCGGCTGTAGAGCGCGGCCGCGACGCCGGTGATCGCCAGCGCCTGCGTCAGCGGCCGGTCACTGCCGGTCGGGAGCGGCGCGGCGCTGATGTGCGCGAGCAGAGCGCGGTAGCGCGCCCGCAGGTCCCCGCCCGGATGCCAGGCGCAGGAGTTCCCCCGCCGGGAGCAGTCGGCGAGGAAGGTCTCCAGCGCAGACTGGAAGCCGACGGCCTGCACCTCGGCACCCTGGATCGGCCCGAGCCCCGGGTCGACCGCGCCGTCGAGCACGAGCGCCCGCACCCGGGTGGGGAACAGCGAGGCGTACGTCGCGCCGAGCAGCGTGCCGTAGCTGTACCCCAGATAGGTCAGCTGCGCCTCGCCGAGCGCGGCGCGGATGTCGTCGACGTCCTTCGCGACGTCGACCGTGCCGACGAAGGGCAGCAGGTCCCCCGACTTCGCCTGGCAGGCATCGGCTTCCAGCCGGGCGGTGCGGGTGAGGGTGGCCAGGCCGTCCGGCGTCGTGGGATCACCGGAGGCCGCGGTGAAGCGGTCGAGACCCTTGCCGTCCAGGCACCGCACCGGCGAGCTCGCCCCCACCCCGCGCGGGTCCCAGCCCACCACGTCGAAGCGCTGCCGCAGCACTGCGGACAGACCGTCGGCGAGCCCGTCGAACCCGTCGACCGTCGAGCCCCCCGGCCCACCGGGGTTGAGCAGCAGCGCGCCCACGCGCCGCCCGCGGTCGGACGCGACCCGGCGGATCAGATGCAGGTCGATCGTGCGAGCGGGGTGGGCCCGGTCGAGCGGTACGGCGAGGAGCGCGCAGGTGTCGGTCTTGGCGTGCACCCCCTCGCAATGCGCCCAAGCCAGGCTGCGCGCAGGCGTGGCCGTCGGGGCCGTGGCCGTCGTGCCGCCGGCGGCCGTCGCTGGCGGGTGCGTCGGCGCGCGCTCCACGAGCGGGTGCGAGCCGCTGCAGGACACGGTCAACAGCAGGCTGAGGGCCGCCACCGCGGCGGGAATGCTGGGCACAGGCGCTCCAGGGTCGGCGGCCGGCTGGTCTGATCCGGGCAACGGCGGGGAAGGGGTGCTGAGTGCCCGACCCCGACGATGATCAGTCGACCACAGGGCACGACGTCGCCGTCGTCGAGGCGGTGACCGCGCGCGCAGAGGTGGCCGCCGAGGCGGCGGAGCGCGCGGCCGGCCAGGCGGGCCAGGCAGCCGGGACGGCGAGTGCAGCCGCGTCGACCGCCTCCGACTCGGCCGGGGTGGCGGCTGACTCGGTGGCCCGTGCGGCGGGGGCGGCACCCGAAGGCGCAAGGGAGTTGGAGGAGCACCTCGAGCAGCTGCACACGCGCGCCGAGGAGCTGATGGCCGCCGCCGCGGAGGACGACCTGTCCGCCGGCGAGGTGCGCGCGGCCGTCGCCGGGGTCGACGAGGACAACCCCTTCGGCCGCCGCGGACGACCCATGGCCGGCAACTCCTCGCTGCGGCTGGGGTTCGCCCTCGCGCTAGGGGCGCTGCTGGCCTACGAGCTGTTGCAGGCGGTGCTCGCCGTCCGCCAGGTGCTGGTGCTGGTGCTGATGTCGGCGTTCCTCGCCGTGGGGCTCGACCCGGCCGTGACGTTCCTGTCCCGGCGGATGCGCCGGGGGCTGGCGGCGGGCCTGGTGATGCTCGCCTTCCTGGCCGTCTTCGCCGGCTTCATCGCCGCGGTGATCCCCCCGCTGTCGCATCAGGTGACCCAGCTGGTCAACCACGCCCCGACGTATGTGCGGGACCTGCAGCAGAACAGCCGCGTCCGCGCCCTCGACCAGCGGTTCGGGCTGCTGGCCAAGCTGCAGGCGCAGGCGAACAAGCTCCCGGGGGTCACGGTCACCGCGGTCGGGGGGGTGGTGGGCGCGAGCAAGGCGCTGCTGGGCGCCATCGCCTCCATCTTCACCGTGCTGATCCTCACTCTCTACCTGCTGAGTAACCTGCCGGAGATCAAGCGCTTCTTCTACCGGCTGGTGCCGCGCACCAGGCGCGCACGGGTCTCGCTGCTGACCGACGAGATCCTGGTGCGCGTGGGTGGCTACGTCCTCGGCAACCTCGCCATCAGCGTGATCGCCGGACTGCTGGCCCTGGTGGTGCTGTTCGCCGCCGGGGTGCCCTACCCGGTGGCCCTCGCCCTGCTGATCGCGATCACCGACCTCATCCCACTGGTGGGCGCGACCATCGGAGCCCTCATCGTGGTGCTGGTGGCCTTCGTCGGTGCCGGCACGACGCAGGGCCTGGTGTGCATCGTCTACTTCATCGTCTACCAGCAGTTCGAGAACTATGTCCTGCAGCCGCGCATCATGCAGCGCACGGTCGACGTCAGCCCGCTGGCGACCGTGCTCGCCGCCCTGATCGGTGGCTCCCTGCTCGGCGTGGTCGGCGCGCTCATCGCGATCCCGACGGCGGCGGGGATCCAGCTCGTGCTCCGGGAGGTGGTGGTGCCGCGTCAGGACGAGACCTGAGTACGCCGGGAGGGCGGCTGCCGCACTCCCCCTGCACGACGCGCAGCCGCTCCGCAATGGTCGCGATGTCGTCCATGCCCCCGGCTGCTACCGCCGCAACCGGTGCCTCGAGGAGACCGACGTCGCGCAGCTGCACCTCCCCGAGTGTGCGTGCGGCGACGTGGAGCACGTCCTCCATGTCGAGGAATATCACCGCCCCAGGCGCTCGAGTGCGTCGGCGTAGCGGGGAAGCTCCCGGTCGAGCACCTCGTCGAGCCGTCGCCGCCGGTCACTGCGCTCGACGTAGTCACGGACGGCCTGCCTCGCGAGCTCCTGCATGGATCGTCCCTCGCGCGCGGCCTGTGCCCGCAGGGCCGCCGTCTCACGGTCGTCCAGTCGCAATGTCATGGCCATGTGTGGACGATACCTGACCGATACCAAGCGAGGCAGCGCAGTTCAGGGCCAGACGCGGCGCAGCGCGCCGACGTCGGGGGCGACCGCGTCCACCACGGCCTGCAGCACGGTCTCGGCGAACCCGACGAACAGGTGCCGGCTGCGCTCCACCTCGATCACCCGTGCCTGCGGCACGCGGGCGAACCGGGCCCGGGCCGCGGGCGGCCGGAGGTAGTCGTCGAGCTCCGGCACGACCGCCGTCAGCGGCCGTCCGTCGACGGCCCAGCGGTCCAGGTCGGCGTCGCCGGCGCTATGCAGCGGCGGCGCCAGCAACACCGCTCCGCTCGGGGTCGGGTCCTCGACCCCCCAGCGCAGGATGATCTCGGTGCCGAAGCTCCACCCCAGCAGCCACGGCGCCGGCAGGTCCTCGCACTCGACGAAGTCCAGCGCCGCCGCGAGGTCGAAGCGCTCGGCGTCACCGCCCCCGAACGTCCCCCCACTGGTGCCCTCCGACGACGTGGTGCCGCGGGTGTTGAACCGGAGGACGGCCAGACCGGCGAGGGCCGGAAGCCGGCGGGCGGCCTTGCGCAGCAGGTGGCTGTCCATCGACCCGCCGGGAGTCCCACCACCGCCGCCCTCGGGCAGCGGGTGCAGGCAGACCAGGGTGGCGCGGGGGTCCTGGTCCAGCGGCCGGGCCAGCTCGGCGACGAGCTCCAGCCCGTCGGCGGTCGTCAGGGTGACCGCGGCACGGCGGGCGGGCAGCACGGTGTTGGCGCGCACCTGCTCGCCGGGCCTCGGCGGCACTCCCGTCGTGCCGAGGTCAACCACGCTGCACCGCCCGCGCCGACATGTCGGTCATGGGGCCGGGACGAACGCGCGCACGGTCGCCTCCAGCAGCGGCTTGTACGTCGCGTCCCGCGCCTGCGGGTAGGTCCAGCTCAGCGTCGACACGGTGGAGGGGCCGACGACCTCGCGGACGTAGAAGATCGTCGGCGTACCGGTGGAGGCGTCGATGCCACTGACGGCGACGACGCCGCCCGAGCTCGAGGTGTAGGTGATCCGGCGCTGCCGGCAGGCCAGGCTGGCCCGCAGCGACGCCAGCTCACGAGCGGCGGAGGACGCCTGGTCGTTGAGGCGGGCGGACACGATGTAGTCGGCCGAGCCGTCCCGGAAGACCGCGCCATCACCGTTGGTCGGGCCGGGCGAGGCGGCGGTGAAACCAGCTGGCACCTCGGCCTGGAAACCGAAGCGCGCGTTGCGGTACGGCGCGCCCGGTGTTGCGGGTGAATCGGCGGCGCCAGGGGTCGGGGGCGACGACGCCGGGGCCGGTAGCGGCGCCTGCAGCATCGACTCCGACGCGCCGGGGAGCGGGGGCAGCGCTGGCAGGGTCGTGGGAGCGGTCGACCCGCCGCACCCCGACAGGAGCGCGACGGCCAGCAGGCCCCTGGCACCTCCTCGCGTCACCGGACCAGTGTCCCGCCTGCGTTCACCCCGGTGCGGCATCATGGCGCGCTGCGGGTGGATCCTCCCCCCGCTGGCGAAAGGGGCTCAATGGGCGCGACGCGGCTGGGGACGACGGTGCTGGGCGCCACTGAGGACCGGCAGGACGCAGTGCACCCCCGGATCGCTGAGTTCCTGCGCGATGAACGGCCGGCGACCCCGTGCCTCATCGTCGCCCTCGACGTCGTGGCCGAGCGGTACGCCGAACTCGCGGCTGCGCTCCCCCGCGCGGCGGTCTACTACGCGGTGAAGGCCAACCCTGAGCCCGCCGTCGTCGCCCTCCTCGCCGCGCTGGGCGCGTCGTTCGACGTCGCCAGTCCGGCGGAGATCGACCTGTGCCTCGCCGCCGGCGTCACCCCCGACCGCATTTCCTACGGCAACACGATCAAGAAGCAGGCCGACATCGCCTCCGCCCACGCCCACGGGGTGCGGCTGTTCGCCTTCGACAGTGCCGCGGAGCTCGACAAGCTCGCCGACGCCGCGCCCGGTGCGAGCGTGTTCTGCCGGCTGCTGACGACGGGGCAGGGCGCGGACTGGCCGCTGTCGCGCAAGTTCGGCTGCGAGCCGGACATGGCGGTGGACCTGCTCGTCGCCGCCGCCGACCTCGGGCTGGACCCGTGCGGGGTCAGCTTCCACGTGGGCTCCCAGCAGCGCGACACGTCGCAATGGGACCCGGCGCTGGAGCGTGCGGCCGGCGTGTTCGCCGAGGTGGCCGCCCGCACCGGCGGCCATGTGCGGTTGCGCATCGTCAACCTCGGCGGCGGCTTCCCGGCGCACTACCTGGAGGGGGTGCCCGAGGTCGGGGAGTACGCCGAGGCGATCGAAGCCGCTGTGGAGCGGCACTTCGGCGCCGACCGGCCGGCCATGCTGGTCGAGCCGGGCAGATACGTCGTCGGTGACGCCGGCGTGCTGCAGACCGAGGTCGTGCTGGTGGCGCGCAAGAGCTACAGCGACGCCGAGCGGTGGGTCTACATCGACGCCGGGGTGTTCGGTGGGCTGGCCGAGACGCTGGGCGAGGCGATCAAATACCGCCTCGTCACCTCCCGCGACGGCGAGGACGGCCGGACCGGCCCGGTGGTGATCGCGGGGCCGACGTGCGACAGCCTGGACGTGCTCTACCAGCACCACAGGTACTCCCTGCCGCTGGACCTGCGGGCGGGCGACACCGTCACCGTGCTCTCGGCCGGGGCCTACACCAAGGCCTACTGCACCGATGGCTTCAACGGCTTCGAGCCGATGCCGGCGTACTGCCTGCCGCTGTCCGGCTGATCCGGGCGCGACCGGGCGCGACCGGGCGTCAGGAGGGCCGGGTCAATCGCGCCGGTGGTGTCCCCTGTCGTAGTGCGGGTCGTGCGTCGTCATCGGGTCGGGGTCGCCCTCCGGGAGGGGAGGCAGCTGGGGTGGGCGGCGGCGTGGCTGGCGGGGCCGTTATGGCGCTGGGAGCCGTCGTTGCGCTGGGGGCCGGGGCAGCCGTCGGCGCGGGCGGCGCCGGCGCCGGCGGGACGTCCGCCGCCTTCGGCTGCGGCGCAGGCGGCGGCTGCGCGGGCTTCGGCGGCTCCCCGGCCTTCGGAGGCTTGGCGGGCACCGGCTGCTTCGCCGGCGTGGGCTCCGTCCGCGGGTTCGTCGCGGACGAGGCGGACGGGAGGGCCGCCGGAGCGCCCTGGTGCGGGGCCGACGTGGCGGGCGCGGTGCCGTTGCTGGCACTGGGATGGGCACTGGGGTGGGCACTGGGGTGGGCGCTGTGATGGGCGCTGTGATGGGCGCTGTGATGGGCGCTGTGATGGGCATCGTGGTGGGCAGAGTGGTGGGCAGAGTGGTGGCGACCTGCCGGCGGCGCCCCGCGTGGCCTGGCGAGGACGGCGAGCCCGATCTGGTGACCGACGGCGACGACATCGGTCCCAGCGGTGGGGCCCGGCCCGCCAGGACCCCCCGACGGCCCGATCGGCCCGGTGCCCGCGGCAGTCCCGGCGGCGGGAACGGCGGGCGGCGCGGCCAGGGCCAGCGTCGCCGCAGCCACGGACCGCTCGCGCTCGATGGCCCCGGCCGGGGCGCTGACGGGCGACAACGCCGTGACCGACAGCGCGGTGACCGACAGCGCGGCGGCGGCCATCGAACCGCTGGCGACCGAGGCACCGGGCAGGCCGGCGGCACCGGATGCCACCCGCCAGCCGACGAACTGCAGCCGGGCTGCCAGGGGCAGGTGGAGCAGCCAGGACAGCGGCCCTAGGGCGCGTGCGACCCGGGGGAGGCTCACGAGCAGAAAGGCCCGCACCACCTCCGGGTCGAACTGGCCGCCGGCGCAGGCCGTCAGCTCGCTGCGCGCCTCCGCGGTGGTCATCGGCTTCTTGTAGGACCGCGCCGCGGTCATCGTCTCGTAGGCGTCGGCGACCCCGACGATGCGGCCGGCCAACGTGATCTGGTCGCCGCTGCGCCCCGCCGGGTAGCCCTTGCCGTCGTAGCGCTCGTGGTGCTCGGTGATGCCTCCGGCCCAGGCGCCGAGCCATCCGAACAGCGGTCCGGCGACCTCTTCACCGGCGCCCGGGTGGCCCTGCAGCAGGGACCACTCCTCGCTGGTCGGCCGCCCCCTCTTGTTCAGCAGGGCGGGCGGCACGGAGACCTTGCCGATGTCGTGCAGCAGCGCCCCCCAGCGCAGCTTGTCGCGGTCCAGGCCCTCGATCCCGAGCTGCTCGGCGATCAGGTCGCTGAACACGCGGACCCGCTCGGAGTGGCCCCGGGTGGCCCGGTCGTGGCGGGTGAGCTGGGTGAGCAGGGCGAGGACCTGGGCGGCGGCACCGCAGCGCTCGTCGGCGCTGTCCGCGGCGAGCGCGGCCAGCCGGGCCGGGTGGCCAGCGGTCCTGGCCACCTTGAACCGCGACGGCGCCCGGTCGGGGAACAGCATCGCGAGGCGGAGCAGGGCCGCCAGCGGCAGCAGGCGACGCGCGAGCCGCTCCACCAGCCCCGCGGTGACCAGCGCGATAGCCAGCGTGGCGACCCACCAGGCCAGCTGCCCGCCGAGCGTCGCAGGCTGCGCGACGTAGCCCTCGAAGGCCAGGCACACCACCAGGGCCGAGCCCACCGGCAGCAGCATGGCCAGCGCGCGCAGCGCACCGGCGAGCACCGGCCGGGCCGGCCAGCGCTGCCCGATGCCTGGCGCGTCGCTGTCGGAACGCCGCTCCGGGCGTGTCCCCGCGTCCGTGATGTCGCCGGCAGGGTGCGTGCGTCCGCGCCGAGGGTCCGACAGGCCGGAGGGCAGCACATCCGCATCCTCGGCAATCCGCCGGGCGGTCAGCACACCCGTCCGGGTGACGACAGGAACAAACAGGACGAGGTCAGCCCGGCCCGTCCACCACGAACGTCGCAAACTGCCACACGTCCTCCGGCCGGGGGGCCGGCGTCACTCCGTAGCCTGCGAAGGGGTCGACCCGGCCCGCCAGCGGCGTCCAGTCGGTCTGCCGGGACACCACCGGGCCGAGGTAGGGCGCCGCCCACGCCAGGATCTGCTCGTGCGGGAGCTCGTCGGGCAGCCGCACCCCCGCCGACGGGTTCTCGACCATCCACAGCGCCGCGGCGAGGACGGCGGCGGCCACCTGCAAGGTGGTGGCGTTCTGGTGCGGCACCAGCCGGCGGGTCTCCTCGATGTCGAGCAGCGAGCCGGTCCACCAGCCGGTGAGCGGGTGCCCCAGCAGCAACACCCCCAGCTCGTCGCGGCCGCTGACGATGTCGTCGGCCATGATCCGCTGCTCGGCCTGCAGGTCGTAGCCGCGCATCTGCAGCTCGTGCAGGCTCGCGATCGCGGCGTCGGTGGGGCAGTAGGCATAGTGCACGGTGGGGCGGTAGAGCGCCCGCGAGCTGACCGGCGCGCCCTCCCAGACGGTCAGGTGGTCGCTGATGGAGAAGGCCTCGCCGTGCCGGATGACCATCCCGATGATGTCGCCGGCGGGCACCCAGGAGCGGACCCAGGTGCGGCAGCCCGGTCGTGCCAGCGCGATCTGGTTGCGCGGGCCCTCGGCGTGCACGGCGGCCCCCGGCGGCAGGGTGCGCTCGTGGGTGCCCCAGCCCAGCTCCGCCGGCGCGACGCCCTCCTCGAAGAACCCCTCCACCGACCAAGTGTTGACGAACTCGTCGACCCGCTTGGGCTCGCTGCTGATCTGGGTGTCGCGCTCGCTGATGTGGATGACCTGGACGTCGAGGGCCCGCGCGAGCCCGGCCCAGTCGCGGGAGTCCCTGGCCGAGGCGGCGCGCTCCTGGCGGGCCTCCTCCCCCGCCACCGGCGCGGCAGCCAGCCAGGCCGCGGTGACGTCCGCCAGCGCGGCCTTGGTGAAGTGGCTGACCAGGCCGGGGTTCGCGCCGTGGTCGAGTACGGCGGTGGGGCCGTCGTTGCTCCCCCAGCCGGCCAGCTGGCGGCGCAGGTCCATCTGCCGGGCGTAGAGCGTGCGCGTCGCCGTCGGCTGGGTCCAGCCCTCGGCGTAGGGGTCCCACAGCTCCAGGCTCGCGTTGACGTAGCGCACCCCCCGCCCGCGGCACCACTCCAGCAGGTCCAGGGTGCCGATGTTCCACGCCAGATCGACCAGCAGGTCCCCGCGGTCGAGGTGCGCCGACAGCAGGTCGCGGTAGTTCTCCCGGGTCACCCGGCCCGGCACGAAGGTCGCGCCCCGCTCGGTCACCCAGCGCGCGTCGGCGGCGACCTCGGCAAAATCGATCACCGTGTACGCCGACGGCGGCACCGGCAGGTGGGCGAACAGCAGTGGCAGGGTGCAGCGCGACACGCCCCCCAGGCCGAGCACGAGCACCCGGCCGGCAAAGGTCGCGGCCGTGGTGGCGGGGGGCACGCGGCCGGTCGGCGACGGAGCGGGGGTCTCGGGCATGAGCAGCCATCCTGGCAGGCCGGGCGTGCCGGTCCGTCGGGCGGGCAGGACCGCCGACGTGACCAGCAGCCCGGCCGGCGACACCGCGGCCGACGACCCCGCCGATGACACCGCCGCCGACGACACCAGCACCGGGAGCGGCGGCCCGACGGTCGCGCCCGACTGGCACGAGCTCTCCGATGCGCAGGGCCCGCTCGGGCGCGACGACCTGGAGCGGCTGCACGCCTGGTGGCGGGCCGCCAACTACCTCGCCGTGGGCCAGATCTACCTGCTGGACAATCCGCTGCTGCGCGAACCGCTGCGGCCCGAGCACGTCAAGCCACGCCTGCTCGGACACTGGGGCACCACCCCGGGGCTCAACCTGGTCTGGGCGCACGCCACCCGGCTGATCCGCGAGCGCGACCTCGATGCCGTCTTCGTCGCCGGCCCGGGACACGGCGGCCCCGGGCCGAACGCCGCCGCCTGGCTGGAGGGCACCTACAGCGAGCTGTGGTCGGCGATCACGCAGGACGAGCGCGGGATGCAGCGGTTCTTCCGCCAGTTCTCCTTCCCCGGTGGCGTCCCGAGCCATTGCGCGCCGGAGACGCCCGGCTCGTTCCACGAGGGCGGTGAGCTCGGCTACTCGCTGCTGCACGCCTTCGGCGCGGTCCTGGACAACCCCGGCCTGGTCGCCTTCTGCGTGGTCGGCGACGGCGAGGCCGAGACCGGGCCGCTGGCGACCAGCTGGCACGCCGGCAAGCTGCTCGACCCGGCCCGCGACGGGGCGGTGCTCCCGGTGCTGCACCTCAACGGCTGGAAGATCGCGAACCCCACCCTGCTGGCCCGCATCCCGGAGGCCGACCTGCTCGGCCTGCTCAGCGGCTACGGCTACGACCCGGTGCTCGTCAGCGGCGACGACCCGGCGATCGTGCACCAGCAGCTGGCCGCGGCGTTCGACCACGCCGTCGAGCGCATCGCCGAGGTGCAGCGCGACGCCCGGACCGGCAGCCAGCCGCTGCCGGTCGCCTGGCCGATGGTGGTGCTGCGCACCCCCAAGGGCTGGACCGGTCCGCTCGAGGTCGACGGCCAGCGGATGGAGGGCACCTTCCGAGCCCACCAGGTCCCGCTGTCGGCGGTGCGCACCAATCCTGTGCACCTGCGGGCGCTGGAGGAGTGGATGCGGTCCTACCGCCCCGAGGAGCTGTTCGACGGCGAGGGGCGGCCGGTCAGCACCCTCACCGAGCTGTCCCCCGCCGGGCCGCGCCGGATGAGCGCCAACCCGCACGCCAACGGCGGCATGCTGCTGCGCGACCTCGAGCTGCCCGACTGGCGCGACTACGCCGTGCCTGTCCCCTCCCCCGGCACGACCAACGATGAGGCGACGGCCGTCCTGGGCCGTTGGCTGCGCGACGTGGTGACGGCCAACCCCACGTCGTTCCTGCTGACCGCCCCCGACGAGCTCGCCAGCAACCGGCTGCAGGCGGTGCTCGAGGTCACCGGCCGGCGCTGGGACGCGCTCACCCGGAACGACGACGACCGGCTCGCGCCGGACGGCCGAGCCATCGAGGTCCTCTCCGAGCACGTCTGCCAAGGGCTGCTCGAGGGATACCTGCTGACCGGGCGGCACGGCCTGTTCACCTGCTACGAAGCCTTCATCCACATCGTCGACTCGATGATGAACCAGCACGCGAAGTGGCTGGAGTCCAGCGCCGCCATCCCGTGGCGGCGACCGCTGGCGTCGCTGAACTACCTGCTGTCCAGTCACGTCTGGCGGCAGGACCACAACGGCTTCAGCCACCAGGACCCCGGCTTCCTCGACGTGGTCATGAACAAGAAGTCCTCGGTGGTCCGCATCTATCTCCCGCCGGACGCCAACACCCTGCTGTCGACCTACGACCACTGCCTGCGCAGCCGGCACTACGTCAACGTCGTGGTCGCCGGCAAGCAGCCGCAGCTGTCCTATCTGTCCGCCGAGGAGGCGTCGCTGCATTGCGGCCGTGGGCTCGGCATCTGGGGCTGGGCCGGCACCGAGGGCGATCTGCTGGACGAGCCCGACGTGGTGCTCGCCTGTGCCGGCGACGTGCCGACGCTGGAGACCCTCGCCGCCGCAGCCATCCTCCGCGAGCGGCTGCCGGACCTGCGGGTGCGGGTGGTCAACGTCGTGGACCTGATGCGCCTGCAGCCCACCGACCAGCACCCGCACGGCCTGCCGGACGCGCAGTTCGACGCCGTGTTCACGGCCACCCGCCCGGTCGTCTTCGCGTTCCACGGCTACCCGTGGCTGGTGCACCGCCTGACCTACAGCCGGCGCAACCACGCGAACATCCACGTCCGCGGCTTCATCGAGGAGGGCACCACCACCACGCCGTTCGACATGGTGATGATGAACGCCCTCGACCGCTTCCACCTGGTCACCGACGTGATCGACCGCACGCCGGGGCTCGCCGTCCGGGCCGCCGGGCTGCGCCAGGAGATGGTCGACGCCCGCGCGTCGGCCAGGGCCTACACCCGAGCCAACGGCGAGGACGACCCGGCCATCAGCGGCTGGACGTGGCCGTCGGCACGCGCGTGAACGTGCTGACCGTCAACGCCGGCAGCTCGTCGCTGAAGCTCGCGCTGGTAGTTGACGGTCGGGTCGAGCGGGAGTACGCCGACCTCGACGCGGCGCTGGCCGGCCCGGCGCCGGACGCGGTCGGGCACCGGGTGGTGCACGGCGGGCCGCGGACCTCGCCCGCGGTCGTGGACGACCGGGTCCGGCGCGAGCTGGGGGCGCTGGTCGACCTCGCGCCGCTGCAACAGCCGCCGTCGCTCGCGGCCCTGGACGCCTGCCGATCCGCCTGGTCGGGCGTGAGCCAGGTCGCCTGCTTCGACACCGCCTTCCACGCCACCATCCCGCCCGCCGCCTCCACGTACGCCCTGCCGGCGGCTTGGCGCGCGGCCGGCGTCCGGGTCTACGGCTTCCACGGCCTCTCGGTGGCCTGGGTGGCCTCGCGGCTGCCGATGCTCGCGCCGGGGGCCCGCCGGGTGCTGGTGGCGCACCTGGGCAGCGGCTCCTCGCTCACCGCCGTCGTGGACGGGCGCAGTGTCGCGACCACGATGGGGTTCACTCCCAGCGACGGCCTGGTGATGGGAACCCGCTCGGGGTCGGTGGACCCGCTCGCGGTGCTGTGGCTGGCGCAGTCCGGTGGGCTGGGCGTCGACGAGCTGGCCGACGGGCTCGAGCGGTCGTCGGGCTTGCTCGGGCTGGCGGGTACGGCGGACTTCGCGGAGCTGATGCGCCGCGCAGACGACCCCGCCGACGATAGGGCGGTGCTCGCGCTGGGCGTCTGGTGGCACCGGCTCGTCGTGCTCGCCGGCGGGATGGTCGCGGCGATGGGCGGGGTCGACGCGGTGGTCCTGACCGGCGGCATCGGCGAGCACGCCGAGGCGGTGCGGGTGGGCCTTGCCGAGCGGCTGGGCTGGCTCGGTGTCGGCGGCGCCGTCCCGCTGGTCGTCACGCCGGCGCGGGAGGACCTTCAGCTGGCCAGCGAGGTGGAGGGCCTCCTCGGGAGAGAATGAGGGGGCGGAAGGAGACCATCTGAGCGTGCTCGTCGGGGCGGTCGGCACGGGTCGAGTCGTTCCGGCAGGTCAGGCCGGCTGGCATCGAGAGCTGCTCGCCCGCGGCAATCCTCGGCATCGGCCTCGTCCTTGCCCTTCCACACCAGCTGCGGGTCCACCGACGGGTCCCGCGGGTGGCGCACCGTCCGCGGCCGCGACTCGTCCTCGGCCACGAAGTGCCGCTGCTCACTGGTGGGGAGGTTGATCCGCTTGTCCTCGTGCCGCAGGGCATCGGTTGTGGGCTTCGGCTCGACCACGGTCGGCGTTGAGTGTTGGGGTCTCGACAAGCGTGCCTGCGCGGTTAGCTGACAAGGTAGCGAACTAGCTCGACCGCCGAGGCTCAGAGCCGCTACTTAGAGCCTTGGTTGCGCTTCCAGGTTCCATCTTTGACCTGGCGACTCACTCGGATACGCGCCTCCTGCCCGGCACGCTGGCGGGCTGCCGAAAAGTAGTTGCCCGGCTCTGTCAGTAGGCGCTCGACGCGCCTGTCGCGCGGTTCCTGGCTGCTGCCAGCTTGCTTGGTCATGTGCTCCCGCTTCCCGTTCGACAGTTCGAGTATGGCGCTCTAGACCGACAAGATCGCGCCGAGCAAGTTGGCGAAGACATCGACCAGGCCCGACCCTTCTTCATCGGCAAGATCACCGGGTGCCAGAGCGTCCACCGTCAGCATCCCGAGCGGCTCGGCCCCGGCCCAGACCGGGACCGAGACGAAGGTTGAGTACCCACTGGTGGTGCCCGACCATCCTGGTGGTGGCTCAGTGGCCACGTCTAGGCAGTAGCGGCGTTGAAGACTGTTGACCATGGCCAGCGCGGCATCGCCGTCTGGGTTGCCAGCAAGGAAGGTCGTGCGCGGCCTGCTGGAGCGACCTGCGTGCTCTTGTGGCACGAGACGCTGTGGGTCAGAGGCCAGACGAAAGAAGCAGGCGCGGGCTCGGTCGGTGCCAACCACACCGGCCGCACAGTTGAGGAGCGCCTGAATCGACTGACCTCGCAGAGTCGTCTTGGCGAGACCCTTGGCGCGGGCGAGGTCAGCCAGCAGTCCGGTGACTGGTTCAAGGGCGTCGCCAATGGGGACCCGTAGCTGGCTTTGAGCATCTGCCGCCAGCCGCTCTGCGGTGCGCCGCTCCCGGATCTGCCTGTACTGCTCGTAAGACGGCAGTGCTCCGGTGAGAACCGTGAAGATCACCCCGAGGCTGATCTCGATGACCTTGGTGCGCCCGGTTGCTGTGCCGACCTGGATCGACAGCGCGTAGGCGGCAGCGGCGAAGGAGATGGTGAGCGTGCTCGTGACGCCAGCGCGCGTCCTGCGCGTCAGGGCCACGTTCGGCACCGTACGAGGGGATTTGGCGGTGACAGGCTTGAGGGGGTCTGGGCGTGTCGCATCTGTCCACGCGTGCGCAGCGGTGAAAGCGACCGAGGTTCCAGTCCACTACCGCTACAACTCAGGCCGGTGTCGAGGGTGCCGGTAGTTGGGCCGCAGCGCGCGTCAACCCCGGCTGCTACGAGGGTCCCGACTGCGCGGGTAGGTGTTGCGCTCGGTGATCTCGCCGTCCCGACGGTGGATCAGATGCTCGACCCCGCGATCTGTGGCCATGTCGCGGCCCTTCGCTTCGGCCTCAGCCTTGGTGAGTGCGGTGTTGCTCACGCGCTCGTTGCCTTCAGCCCGGTTCGCCCAGCCGTCGCCATGCCGGACGGTGTGGATGTCGCCCTTCGCCATGTCTTCTCCTATTCGACCCCTTGCGTCCAGCAGGCTCCGACGAGGGATGAGTGTCAAGACGGCGCGCCGTGCCCTCGGCGGCTGCGTCAGCCGCCGCTGGACCTGACCAATGCCGCCCAGGAACCCTTGGCGGTGCGCAGGTTGGTCTCGGAGATGAGCAGGTAGCCCCAGGTGCGGCCGAACTGGGCCGAGGCGTTGGCGATGTTGGCCCAGCGCTTGGCTGCCTCGCGCTTGGCCTGCACGACCTCGGTTGGCATGTCCTTGTCGGACTTGGTCTCGATGAGCCAGGCGCGGTCGGTCCCCTCGTAGGCGAGGAAGTCGGGGTTGTACTGGCGCCCGTCGCTGGCCCAGACGATGGGTAGCTCGCCCCGGTGCAGCCGGACCCAGGCCGTGATGGCGGTCTCGCCATCGAGGAGGTTGGCGAGGTCGCGTTCGGTGCTGGAGTCGAACCACTCGATGGAGTAGATCGCGCGCGCCCCAGCCGCTGTAGGACTGCTGGCGAAAAGGCTCCGTGCCGGTTGCCGGTGATGGTCCGGGTGTTGGTGCGGGTCTTGTCCAGGGTGCGGGTGGTGACGGTGTCGTCGTAGGTCGGCTTGCCCGCGTACCGCTTGTCCTCGGCGTTGACCGCGGCGAGTAACTGCGCGGTGGCGCGTTCCATGTAGGCCGAGAGCAGCTCGTCTGCGCCGCCGTTAAGGCCTTCGAAGAAGGCGTCGTTGATCGGGTCTAGGCGCGGCGTTCCCGGCCGGTGGGTCGGCTCGGGCTGCGACGACGGAGGCGTGCAGGACCGCTTCGGCGAGTTGAGCGCGCAGGTCGGCCTCGGCCAGCAACTGGCCCTGGGCTTGGACGTTGTCGGTGGCGGTGCTGGTAACTAGCTCGGTGCGGCGTGCTCCGCTAGCGTCGCAAACCACGCGCGCGCCGACCAGGGTCCGGCGCAGGGTGTCGTCGGGGTTGAGCCGGAGCGCCGCGCCGAGGCGGCGGAACTGCTCGGTGTCGTTGATGTCGGTCAGGGAGAAGGTGCTGACGATAGGCGCGGGCTTGATGACCGGCACCCGCGACGGTGTGTCGGGGGGCACGGTCCTGGGCCATCAGGTTCTGCCGACCGGCTGCCATAGGGCTAAGGTAGGGCTATGAGAACGCAGACGATGGTTCAGCTGAACCAGTCGCTGCTGTCCTTGCTCGACGCAAGGGCGGCTCGGGACGGAGTGTCACGCTCGCAGCTCATCCGGGAGGCCATCGATGCCCATCTCGCTGCGGATGCCGAGGCGACCGCGCTCCAGCGCGTCGTCGAGGGGTACGCCCGCACTCCTGAGACCGACGGGGAGTTGCTCGCCGCCCGGCAGGATGCCCGCGCCCTCGTGGCCGAGGAGCCGTGGTAGCCCGAGGCGAAGTGCACTGGCTGGAGGTGGAGGACGACAAGCGCCGGCCGGTCCTGGTCCTGTCGCCCGATCCGCTCGTCGTCGCCCTACGCAAGGTGCTGGTCGTGCCGTTGACCACGACGATTCGCCAGGTGCCGACCGAAGTGGTGCTCGGACCGCGCGACGGTGTGCCCCGAGACTCGGCGGCCAACTGTCACGACGTGCGCGCTGTCCCAAGGTCTTTGCTGGTAGAGCGGGTCGCGGTCCTCAGCCACGAGCGGATGCTCGAGGTCTGCGCCGCACTACGCCGCGCGACCGGCTGCTGAGGGCTGCCGACCTGGTATCGGACCGGTTGGTGGACGCCAGCAAGCAGGTCGACGTGCACTGCTGGGGCGACAGGCACGGCTTCGCGATCCTGAACCAGCTACGGGCGTGGCTGCCGCGAACCCGCTCGTTCCTGATGGACCGCCAGACCCTCGTCGAGCAGCGGGACCGCTGGGGGCGCGAGCCGGCGCCGACAGCGGCGCGGCTGGACCGGCTGACCCCGGACGCAGTCGCCCTCTACGCCGACCTGGTCTCTGACCGGATGGGCGAGGCGGTGCGGCTGGAGCAGGAGCGCCTCGACTGGTCGCCTGAGCGACTCCATGCAGGAGCCCGTTACCGAGCGGCGGCGATGTCCGTCTGCGCGAAGTCCTGACCCTTGAAGAGCAGCGGTGCTGCCCACACCTTGGCGAGCGCGTAGGAGAAGCAATCGCCCAGGTTCAGTCCCGCCGGGTGCCGACCCTTCCCGAAGCGACGCCAGGCGGCCACGGCCACGCGTGCCTGCTCGCTGTCGAAGGGCGCGGCTTCGATGCCCAGCAGCTGCTCGAGGCGGCGCAGGTCCTCCGTCGCTTCCACCCCCTGCTTCGCCTCGATGACGATGCCGGCTTCCACGGCCGTGGCCGCGCTGATGTGTAGGTCACCCCTGTACTCGTGCATCACGGCGAGGTAGGCGTCAGCATCCGGCTCGCCGAGCACGACGGCTGCGAGCGCAGAGGTGTCCAGCACGACGCTCATGTCGGTGAACCGTGCTCGTCATAGCCGAGGATCTGCTCGGGCGTCCGCTCGTCCAGCGTGGCCCGAGATCGTCCACGTCGGACGATCTCGCCAAGCTCGTCGAGCTCGGGCGCAGCGGCTGCCCGTGCTCGGACGCGCAGCAGCCGTTCCTCGATCGCCCGACGGGCAGCGACGGTGATGCTCTCCCCGGTCGCCACCGCAAGCTCGCGCGCGAGACGGTCGGTCTCGGGGTCCTTGATGTTCAGCGCCACGTGCCCAGACTATCAGGAAGAAAGGAAGATCCAGAGGAGGACGCTAGCTCTGAACAGCGGCCGTGTTGGCGGCATGTAGCAACGATGGCGAACCATGCCAGCTCCCCCCGCTACGGCCGGCCCGCGGTAGCAAGTGCATCACTCTGCACCTATCACCTACGATGTGCTGCATGCGCACGACAGTGGACCTACCCGACGAGCTGTTGCGCCAGGCCCGGGCGCGAGCGGCAGAGGAAGGACGGTCGCTGACCTCGCTTCTATCCGACGGCTTGCGACTTCGGCTCGCGGCCCAGCCCCCTGCACCCGCCCCCGGTCCACTTCCATTGTCCCGGCACGGCGGCGGCCTGGCTCCCGGGGTCGATCCGGCTCGCGCAGAGTCACTCCTGGACGCCTCCGACGCGGCGCGCTGAGGTGCTCGTCCCGGATGTCAACGTCCTGCTCGCCGCCTTCCGGCCTGGTCATCCGCACCACGTACCCGCCCTCGGCGTGCTCTCCGCAGCACACGCAGGTGCTCCAGGTGCTCCGGTCCTGGGGCTAGCCGACCTCGCTCTCGCCTCGGTCCTGCGCCTGGCCACGAACCCGAGGGTCTTCCCCGATCCCGACGACCCTGCCGACGTCCTGGACTACCTCGATGCCCTGCTGCAGCCTCCGGCCGTACTGCTGACCGGCTCCCCGGGCACCTGGTGTCGGTTCGCCTCCCTCTGCCGGGAACAGGGGCTGCGCGGCAACGCCGTCCCGGACGCCCACCTGGCGGCACTCGCGCTCGAGCATCGGGCCGAGCTGGTGACCTTCGACCGGGGCTTCGCGCGCTACCCCGGCCTGCGCTGGTCGGTCCCGCCGGGCTGACGAGATGCCCGGCCACACGACTCGCGGCCCGGACGTGGTCCTCGGTGGAGACTGCGCTCGTGCGCTTCAAGGCGCTGTCGATGGGAGAGCCGTTCCTCTTCAAGGCCCGGCGCCCGGTCGACCGGCTGCTCGGCGGCGACCGCGGACCTGGGTTCGCTGCTGGGATCCATCCAGCGGTACCGGCGCGAGACCCCGCCGCACCCCGATCCACGCATCGGCTGCGTGCTGCTGCGCGACGTCCACTTCTTCGACGAGCCGGAGGATGCCGGGGGACTTCGCGCCGAACATCGTGCAGGGCAAGGGCTACGACGCGGACGCACTGGACCCTACCGCGCCGCTGTCCAGGGCTCTCTACCGGCTCACCGCGGAAGGCGTCTACTCCCGCACGGGCAGCCCCGGCGAGGCGTCGGGGCCGACGACCACGCTTGGCTGGGGCGCTGACGGTTGGGCCAGCGTTCGTTCCAGGTCATGGTGCTCTCCGCTTGCGAACGTCGCTGCGCGGTCACCGGTGACAGAATCCGGCCAGTGCTGCAGGCGGCGCACATCTTCCCGATGGCCGAGGGCGGTCAGCATCGCGTGGACAACGGGCTGCTGCTGCGCTCCGACGACACACCCTCTTTGACCGCGGCTACCTCTCGGTGGACCGGGACTACCGCCTGCAGGTGAGCCAGCGCCTCCGCGCGGAGTTCGGCAACGGCGAGGAGTTCTTCGCCCGGGAGGGCGAGCGGGTGACGCTGCCGATCGGGCGCGGTGACCGCCCGGACCTCGACGCCCTGCAGTGGCCCTGCAGTGGCACAGGGAGAACGTCTACCGGCCGGAGTGAGGCAGGCGGGCACGCGCCGGTCGGATTGGCCGCTCCACCCGGGTGTCCCCCGACTCTGTCGCGGACGCCCGCTCCTGGTCGGTGAGCACGGCGAAGACCTCCCGGGCCTCGAAGAGCCGGTCACGCTGACCGGTCCCGAGCGGCCGGAGCACGCCGGCCATCATGAGCTGGTCCACTGCGGCGAAGGCGGCCGACCGGCTCGCGCCAGTGAGCTCCTGCACGACCGCAGCGCTCACCACCGGGGTCGCGGCCAGCTCCGGCAGCAGGCGCGCCGCGGCCGATCCCGCGCGGGGCCCGACGCGCTCGCGCCAGGATGACTCCAGTGCCTCGAGCCGCTCGGACAGGTCGACCGCGTCCGCGGCAGCGCGCCGCACTGCACTGACGAAGCCCTCGACCCAGGCCGCGAGGCCGTACGCCGCCTCGGGCCCGTCGGCCGCGCCGTCGTAGCGGAAGGCGGTCAGGCCGCCGAGGTAGTCCCGCGAGCGGGTCGCCAGCACCGGGCTGACGGGTGCCACCACGCTGCGTGTGAGGCCACGGCGGCGGAGCACGACGTGGATGAGTGCCCGCCCGGTCCGGCCGTTGCCGTCGGCGAACGGGTGGATCGTCTCGAACTGCGCGTGCACAACCGCCGCCTGCACCAGCGGGGTCGTCGCGTCGCCGCTGACGAAGGCGGCCAAGTCCGCCAGCAGCGGGAGCACCTCCTCGGGTGGAGGCGGGACGAAGGCTGCCCGGCAGGGGTTCGCGTCGCTGCCCCCGATCCAATTCTGCGTCTCGCGCACCCGTCCCGCGATGTGCGGTGCGTCGTCGCGCAGCAGCCGCTCGTGCAGGGCGACGAGGTCGTCGACGGTGACCTCCGCCCGGCTGCCGGTGTCCTCCACGGCCAGCCGCATCGCCGCGACGTTGCCGAGCACGGCGTCGGCGGTGGCGTCCCGGTCGGTGATCCCCGCGACCGCCTTCGCCTCGTGCCGGGCCAGCCGGCGGCTTGACACCACGAGCCCCTCGATCCGCGAGGAGCCGATCGCCTCAGCGCGCAGCAGGAACCGGGCCAGCGAGGATAGCCGGGCCACACCGGGCGACCGGTCGAGCGCGAGCAGCGCATGCTCGGCGTCGGCGACGTCGGCGGACACGCCCGCGGGCAGGGACAGGTCCCGGAACGCGAGCGGGTCTGGCACGTAGGCGGTGTAGCGGCAGGGGCTTCGCGCCGACCGGGAACCGTAGGCCCCCGGCTGGGGCAGCCACAACGCCTCGAGGCGTCGGCTCATCCTGGACCAGCCCCCTCTCGTCGTCCAGGTTAGCGGCACAAGCTGGACCAGCAGCACTGGAACGAACAGGCGGCGCGCGGTGCCGGTCTGACCCGTCAGCGGCGCCGGCCCGCCCGCGCTCTCACGTGCAGCTGCTCGCCCTGGATGCGCACCGGGGGCGACGCGGTGAAGCGCCACTGTTCGTCGTACCGGCCAGGGAGGACGTGCCAGTCAGGGAGCACCTGCCGGTCGCCATCGAGGCGTACTGCTTACTTGACGCGTGACCTGTTGGTCACCTATGGTCGCGGCGTGGATGAGGTGTTCAAGGCGCTCGCCGACCCGACCCGGCGCAGCCTGCTCGACGAGCTGTTCCGGGCCGACGGTCAGACCCTGGGAGCCCTGGAGGAGCGGTTCGCGATGTCGCGCTTCGGCGTGATGAAGCACCTGCGGCTGCTCGAGGAGGCCGGCCTGGTCGTCACCCGACGCCAGGGCCGGGAGAAGCTGCACTTCCTCAACCCCGTCCCGATCCGGCTCGTCCACGACCGCTGGGTGAGCAAGTACGCCGAGCCCTGGGTTGCCGGGCTCAGCGACCTCAAGGAGAGGCTGGAGCGCACCATGGACAAGGTCTACGAGATCTACATCAGGACCACTCCCGAGCGGCTGTGGGAGGCCATCACCGACCGGGAGACCCGCGGCAAGTTCCAGTTCGGCAACCGGGTCGACTCCGACTGGGCACTGGGGTCCAGGGTCGAGATGACCACCCGTGACGGCGATGTGCTCGGTGACGGCGAGATCCTCGAGATCGACCCGCCCAGGCGGCTGGTCACCACCATGCGGGCCAGGTGGGGCGCCGACGTCGAGGCCGAGGGCACATCGCGGGTCAGCTGGGAGATCGAGCCGGTGGGCGACTCCTGCCGGCTGCTCCTCACCCACGACCAGCTCCGCGAGGGAGCCAACGATCAGCTCTACGGCGGGTGGCCGATGATCCTGTCCGGCCTCAAGACCTGGCTGGAGACCGGCCAGGTGCTGACGACGCCGGGTTCGCTGATGTACGGCTGACGTGTGACCCGGGGCCCGAGGGGGACGGGCGCAGGCATGAGGCGCCCGGTTCCCGGCGTCGTTCCCGCTGCCCCGGGGCCACCGCGCCATGGGTGCGTCCGACAGCGGGACGCATGCGCACGTGCAGCTGTCGGTGCCCGACGCCGGAGCGGCCTTCTCCGACGTGCAGCAGCGACTGCCCGGCGCCGGTTACACCGTCAGCGACGTGTCACCGGTGGCCCAGGCCGGCGGCCTCACCAACGGCCACTACGCCTTTGCCGGACACGGGTCCGTGGCACGGTCGAGGCCTCTGGAGCCGGCAGCACCGGCTTCTTCACCGTGGACTACGACCGCTGACCTCGGGTGCCGTCAGCGGCGCGAGTGGTCCCGGAACCCGCGCCCGGTCTTGCGCCCGAGGTAGCCGGCGGTGACCAGATGCTCCAGCAGCGGCGCCGGCGCGTAGCCGGGCTCGCGGAACTCCAGGTAGAGCGTCTGCTGGATCGCCAGCGTCACGTCCAGCCCCACGACGTCCATCAGCGCGAACGGCCCCATCGGGTGCCCGCACCCCTTGGTCATGGCGAAGTCGATGTCGTCGGCGGTGGCGTAGTGCGCCTCCAGCATCCGGACCGCGTCGTTGAGGTAGGGGAACAGCAGGGCGTTGACGATGAAGCCGGCCCGGTCCGCGCAGCTGACCGGGTGCTTGCCGCAGGCCGCAGCCACTGCGCGCACGGTTGCCGCCACGTCCGGCGCGGTCACCACGGTCGGCACGATCTCCACCAGCCGCATGATCGTCGCGGGGTTGAACCAGTGCATGCCGACCACGTCGGCGGCCCGCGAGGTGGCGGTGGCGCATTCGATGACGGGCAGCGACGAGGTCGTGGTGGCCAGCACCGCGCCGGGTTTGACCACCTCGTCCAGCGCAGCGAACAGCGCCCGCTTGACGGCGAGGTCCTCCACCACCGCCTCGATGACCAGGTCGCAGTCGGCCAGGTCGTCCAGCGCGGTGGTCCCGGTCACCCGGGCGAGCGCCGCGACGGCGGCATCCTCGGCGAGCTTGCCCCGCTGCACCTGCTTGTCCAGGCTCGTGCCGAGCGCGGCCTGTACGGCAGCGACCTTCGCCTCGTCGCGGGCGCGGAACACCACGTCGTAGCCGCTCCTGGCGCACACCTCGACGATCCCGGTGGCCATCGTGCCGGTGCCCACCACCCCGACCCGGGTGACGGCCCGCGCCGCGACCTCCTCGCCACCGCTGGTGGCACCGCTGCTGGGACCGCCGTTGGCGGCCAGCTCGGAGGAGTCGACCCCGGCGTAGGTGTAGAAGCCGCGACCGGCCTTGCGGCCGAGGAAGCCCGCGGTGACCAGCTGCTTGAGCACCGGCGCCGGGGCGTGCAGGTGGTCCCGGGTCTGGTGGTACATCGTGTCGAGGATCTCGTACGCCGAGTCCAGGCCGATCAGGTCGAGCAGCGCGAGCGGGCCCATCGGGTGTCCCGTACCCAGGCGCATGGCGGCGTCGATGTCCTCGCGGCTGGCGTAGCCCGCCTCGTACATGCGCACCGCGTTGTTGAGGTAGCCGAACAGCAGCGCGTTGGCGATGAAGCCGGCCCGGTCCCCGGCGGTGACGTCGGTCTTGCCGACCTTGGCGACCAGGGCCTCGACGTCCTCGGCCACCGACGGGTCGGTCATGACGGTGCGGACCACCTCGACCAGGCCCATCACCGGCGCCGGGTTGAACCAGTGCATCCCCAGCACCTGCTTGGGGCGCTCGGTCGCGACCGCGAGCTCGGTCACCGACAGCGCGCTGGTGTTGGTGGCGAACACGGTGTCAGGCCCGCAGACCCGGTCCAGCGCGGCGAACAGCTGCTTCTTCAGCTCCATCTGCTCCGGGACCGCCTCGACGACGAGGTCGCAGTCGGCCAGCGCGCCGAGATCGGTGCCGGTGGTGATCCTGGCGAGCAGCTCCCTGCGCTCGGCCTCGGTGGTCTTGCCCCGCTCGACGGCCCGGACGGTGGAGTGCTCGAGGTGCCAGCGGCCGCGCTCCAGGCCGGCCTCGTCGGTCTCCACCCCGACGACGGTGACCCCAGAGCGGGCCAGCACCTCGGCGATGCCGGCCCCCATGGTCCCGAGCCCGACCACGCCGACCCTCGCGAACTCCCTCGCCACGTCCACTCCATCCGACGACCTGCGGTTCCCGTGGGCGCATCCTCCCATCCCCCTGCCGGGGCTCAGACGAGTAGCGCGGTCGCCGCGGGCACGGTCTCGGTGACGCCGCGCCCGGCGGCGACCTCCTCCTCCAGCGTCGGCACGTCGCGCATCCCGAACAGCGGGCTGCGCACCACCCACAGCGTCGCCGCCCAGGTGATGACCGCCGACACGGCGACGGTGGTGCGCACGGTGGTCAGGGAGGCGAGGACGCCGCCCACGGCCGCACCGATCGGGATGCTCCCCCACACCAGGAAGCGGATCGAGGCGTTCATCCGCCCCATCAGCGGCGGCGGGCAGATGGCCTGGCGGTAGGACACCTGCGAGGTGTTGTAGACGACCCCGCACAGGCTGCTCGCGGCGTAGGACACGGACACGAGCAGCACCCCAGCGCCGGGGGTGGCCAAGACCATCACGAAGGACAGCGGCCCGGTGGCCGCCATCGACAGCCAGATGATCCGCGCGCTGCCCACCCGGCGGGCCAGCCAGGCACCGCTGGCCGCACCCGCCAGCGAGCCCAGCGCGCCCAGGCTCAGCACGGCGCCGAAGACCAAGGGGCTCGCGTGCAGGGTGCGCACGACGTAGACCGCCTCGACCGCGCCGAGCATGCCGCTGGCGAAGTTCGACGTCCCTGTGCAGCCGGTGATCCGGGACAGCACGGGGTGGTGCAGGACGTAGCCCATGCCCTCGCGGATGTCGTCGCGCATGCGGGTGCCCGCGGGCCTCGCCGCGGGCTCGGCCTCCTGCGCGCGGATCCTGGCGTTGGCCGCTGCCCCCAGGAGGAACGATCCGACGTCGACCACCACGGCGTACGCCGCCCCGAAGGCGCCGACGAGCAGCCCGCCGATGCTGGGCCCGGCGAACTGGGCGAAGGCGCCGGTGGAGGCCAGCTTGCCGTTGCCGTCGACGAGCTGGTCGGGGCCCACCACCACCGGCAGGTAGCTCTGGTAGGTCACGTCGAAGAAGACCGTGAGCACGCTGGCGGCCAGCGACACCGCGAACAGCTGCGCCAGCGTGAGCACCCCGAACAGCTGGGCCAGCGGGATGCTTGCCAGCACGGCGGCGCGGGCGAGGTCGGCACCGACGAGCACGGGTCGCTTGCGCCGGCGGTCGACCACCGCGCCGGCCTGCAGCGCGACGAACAAAAAGGCGGCGCTGCCGGCGGCGGACAGCAGCGCCACCTCCAGGGTGGTCGCGTGCAGCACGGTCAGCGCGATCAGCGGCACCGCGACCAGGGTGACCGCCGAGCCGACGTCACTCACCGCCTGGCCGCCCCACAGCAGCAGGAAGTCCCGGTGCCGCCACAGCGGGGAGCGCGCCATCCCGTCAGCCTGGAGCGACTGGTTGGGTATTGTCAACCGCACTACCCTCGGTGCGGTGGAGCTGCCGGCGCGGAAGCGACAGGCGACGCCGGCGGAGGCCCGCGCCATGGCAAACCCGCTGCGGCTGCGGATCATCCGCGAGCTCTTCGACGGGCCGTTGACCAACAGCGAGCTCGCCGTGCGCCTGGACCGCGACAAGGCGACCCTGCTGCACCACGTCCGCACCTTGGCCGCCACCGGCTTCATCGAGGCGCTGGCGGCGCGGCGGGGGCCCCGCGGGGCGCGCGAGATCCCCTACCGCAGCACCGGCAAGTCCTGGACCCTGGACGTCGAGGACGCCCCCGAGCGCCAGGCGGTCGAGGACGCGATGGTCGCGGCCTTCGTCGAGGAGTACGCCGCCGCCGCCGGTCTCGAGCGGCCCGAGACGAGCCGGCTCGCCTTGCGCCTGTCGGCCGCCCAGCGGGACGAGCTGGTCGACCGGGCCGGCGCGCTGCTGCGGGAGTTCCACGCCCGCTCGGACGAGGGGGGCACGCCGTACGCCGTCTTTCTCAGCGTGCACCGGCGACCGTGAGCTTCGCCTGCCGTTCATGTCCGCGCCGCCAGGAGCCCGGCCGGCGCCGCGGAAGCTGAGCGCATGCGCCTGAACCGACGTGACCTGCTCAAGGGCGGGCTGGTCACCGGCACCGCCCTGCTGCTGCCCGGCGCAGCCGGCCGGGCCGCCGCCGCCGGCCTGCCGAGCCTGCGCCGCGCCGGGCCGGCCGCCGTCGGCCCCTTCCTCGCCCTCGCCGGCAGCCTGCACGACCACTCCACCGACAGCGACGGGGACTCCTCGTCGGAGGCGATCAGCACCTGGGTGGCGGCGCACCGCCAGGAGCTCGGCATCGACTACGCGATCTTCTCCGACCACAGCGACTTCTTCCCCGTCTCGCCGCTGCGCTCGGCGGCCGACCAGGCCGTCGACCCGAGCCCGAGCTGGATCCGTCAGGTCGGTCTCGACCGGGACCGGTCCGCCGCCGACTTCGCCTACCTGCGGGCGTTCGAGTGGACCAACGACCAGGAGAACCACCTCAACGTGCTGTTCACCGCCAACTGGACCTCGCGCGCGCTGACCGGCGACGCGAGCCTGGTGATGACGGACTTCTGGGAGTGGTTCGACACCTCCCCCGCCGCCGCCGACCCCACCGGGGCGGGCGTGGTCTTCGGTGGCAGCGACGGCATCGGCCAGTTCAACCACCCCGGCGACAAGGGCGCGCTGAACTGGGACGACTACGCACCGGACGCCGGCGCCATCGCGCGCATGTGCACGATCGAGGTGCACGGCGACCAGGGCAAGGAGGGCCGGGGCTCGAGCGACGCCGGGTGGTACTGGTTCGCCCTGGCCCAGGGCTGGCACGTCGCCCCGGTGATGAACTGGGACTACCACGTCTGGTCGTCCTCAGGCGTGCTGGCCAACCAGACCCCGGGCAGCGACTACGGCGTCGGCGGCCACCTGCCGGGCCAGCGCAGCGTGGTGTTCGGCACCGGGGCGAACGCCGGCGCCATCCGGTCCGCGCTGGAGGCCCGGCGCACCTGCGCGAGCGAGATCCCGGACGCCTGGGCCGTGCTCCGCGGGCCCGGCGGCGAATGGATGGGGGGCACCATCGCCGCCGCTCCCGGGCAGACCCTGCGCCTGAGCGTCGAGGCGGAGAGCCCCACCGAGGCGCTGCGCTCCGTCGACATCGTGGGCAGCGGCGTCTCGCCGTACCCGTACTACTACGGCGACAACTTCGTCAACGGCAACCCGCAGATCCCGGTAGGCACCGTCGACGTGCCGACCGGGGGGCAGTACAGCCAGCTGCTGCCCGGCTACACCAAGCAGCACGCGCGCTACGTCGCCAGCGGCGGCCACGCCACCCGTAAGGCGAACATCGACACCCCGCCGCCGGGCGCGACGCTGGCGACGGCGAGCTTCCCCGGCACGGCGGCGCGGCAGACCGTCACGGTGGACGTCACCGTGCCCAGCACCCCGAGCCCGCGTCCGGACGGCCTGCACTTCCTCTATGCAGTGGTCAGCACCGGTCCCGCGGCCACGCCGGCCAGGATGTGGACCGCGCCGCTGCTCGTCACGCCGGCGGTGGCGCCCGCCCTGCCCGAGGTCGACCGCGCGCTGCTGCTGCCCGCCGCGGGGCTGGCCACGATCGGGGCGGTCGCCTACGCCGCCCGCCACCGCGCGGACCGTGACCGGGGTGATCCGGCTGCGGGCTGAGCGCTCCGGTCGCCGGCGCGCACCCGGTCTGGTCGACCCAACCGCACGCGCACGCCGTCGGAGCGCAGCACCCGGGGCGCGCCGACGGGCGGCGGCAGCCCGACGGTCGCGATGAGGTCCTCGTCAAGGTCCAGCAGCTCCGCCGCGCGCAGCGGCCACGGCTCGTGCGACACCGGGGCGTGCACCAGCGACCCGCCCCACCAGCGGCTGTGCAGGCCCCACCGCGCGGTCAGCCAGTCGTCGAGCGGGGTCGCCTCGACCGGGTCGCCGACCCGCACCACGATGCGCGAGCTCGCGCCGCGGGGCGCCGGCCACCGCCGTTCACTGGCGTAGGTCAGCACGTCGCCCTGCTGCACCAACCGCATGCGCGACCAGGCATACGGCAACCGGTACGACGCGCGGGCGGCCAGCACCGGCAGGAGCCGGTCCGCCGCCAGCGTATGGAAGAACACCGCCCGCGAGCCGTCCGCGGCGACGGTGTAGGAGCGGACGTTGGTCTCCAGGAAGTCCGAGAGGTAAGGCAGCGGCGGCATGCCCAGGATGCCGACCCGGCGCATGGCGAAGGGGATCAGCCCCACCCACGCCTGCCCCTCCCACAGGTCGGGGGTCAGCCCCGGCGGCAGGAGTGACTGCAGGGCAGCAGGTTCCACCGGCCAGTGCAGACAGCTCAACCGGGTCCAGCCCTGGGTGAAGACCGGCCGCCGGACCGGCGACGGGGGGTCGCTCACGCTGCGCGCCCCCTCACGCAACCTGCTCGGTGGGACGGATCAGCACCTCGTTGATGGCGACATGCCGCGGGCGGGTGACGATGAAGCCGATCGTCTCGGCGATGTCGCTCGCCGCCAGCCGCTCCATGTCCGCGAACCGCGCCCGCATCTGCTCCTGGATCTCCGGCCGGTTGTGGCCACCGAGCTCGGTGGCGACGGCGCCCGGCTCGACCAGCGAGACCCGCACGTGCCGCTGGGTGACCTCCTGCCGCAGCGACTCGGAGAAGGCACCGACCCCGTGCTTGGTCAGGTTGTAGACGCCGCTGCCGTTGCGCGCCTGCCGGCCCGCCACGGAGCTGATGTTCACCAGGTCGGCCACCTGGCGGGGGGAGTCCTCCGCCGCCGCGAGCAGGTGCGGCAGCGCGGCGTGGCTGCAGGCCAGCAGGCCGGTGAGGTTGATGGCGATCATGCGCTCCCACTCCTCGAACGGCGCGTCGACTACCGGGCCAAGCAGCATCACCCCGGCGTTGTTCACCAGGGTGTCGAGCCGCCCCAGTTCGCGGACCGTGCGCTCGACGGCGTCGGCCGCTTGTGCAGGGTCGGTCACGTCGGCCTCCACCACCAGCGTCCGTCCCCCGGCGGCACCGATCCGCGCGGCCAGGATGTCGAGCCGGTCCTTGCGGCGGGCGACCAGGGCCACCGTCGCCCCCTCGGCCGCGAGCGACGTCGCGGTGGCCTCGCCGATCCCGGAGCTCGCCCCGGTCACCAGGGCGACCGTGCCCGCCAACCGCCCCGTACCTCTGCCGTCCGTCTGCTGTGTCCCGTCCTGTGTCCCGTCCTGTGTCATGGCCTCGTCGTACCACCCGGTCTGCGGTTCAGGCACGATCGACACATGCCTCTCACCGGCTCCCTGACCACCGACGAGCAGCGCGTGGTCGACGCGGCGCCGAAGGACCTGCTGGTGGGGGGCGAATGGCGAGCGGCCGAAGCCGGGCGCTCCCTCGCCGTGGACGACCCGGCGACGGGCCGGCAGCTCGCCGAGGTCGCCGACGCCTCCCCCGCCGACGCGATGGCCGCGCTCGGGGCCGCGGATGCGGCCCAGGCCGGCTGGGCGAGCACACCGGCGCGCGAGCGCGGCGAGATCCTGCGCCGGTCCTGGCAGCTGATGACCGAGCGGGTGGAGGACCTGGCCCTGCTCATGACGCTGGAGATGGGCAAGTCGCTGGAGGAGTCGCGGGGCGAGGTGCGCTACGCGGCAGAGTTCTTCCGGTGGTTCGGCGAGGAGGCGGTGCGGGTCCGCGGTAGCTGGAGTGCTGACCCCGCCGGCAGCGGGAGGCTGATCACCATGCGGCAGCCGGTCGGGCCGTGCGTGCTGGTGACGCCGTGGAACTTCCCGCTCGCGATGGGCACCCGCAAGATCGGCCCGGCCGTCGCCGCCGGCTGCACGATGGTCGTCAAGCCGGCCGCCGAGACCCCCCTGTCGATGCTGGCCCTGGCGGCGCTGATGGCCGAGGCGGGGCTGCCGGACGGCGTGCTGTCGGTGCTGCCCACCTCCGACGCCGGCGCCGCCGTGCGTCCCCTGCTCGAGGACCCACGCACCCGCAAGCTGTCCTTCACCGGATCGACCCCCGTCGGCCGGGAGCTGATGCGCCAGGCCAGCGGCCGGCTGCTGCGGCTGTCGATGGAGCTCGGCGGCAACGCGCCGTTCCTCGTCTTCGACGACGCCGACCTCGACGCCGCCGTGGACGGGGCGGTGGTCGCCAAGATGCGCAACATCGGGCAGAGCTGCGTGGCGGCCAACCGCTTCCATGTGCAGCAGGGGGTCTACGACGAGTTCTGCGCGCGGCTGGCCGACCGGCTGTCGGCGCTCGAGGTGGGCCGCGGCACCGGGCCCGGCAGCCCGGTGGGGCCGCTGATCACCCGACGGCAGCGCGACAAGGTCACCGAACTCGTCGACGACGCGGTCGCCCACGGCGCCACCGTGCTCACCGGCGGGGCGGCCGTGGACGGGCCGGGGGCGTTCTTCGCGCCGACCGTGCTGCGTGACGTCGCGGCCGGGTCGCGGTGCCTGGCCGAGGAGGTCTTCGGGCCGGTGGCGCCGGTGACGCCCTTCGGCTCCGAGGACGAGGGGCTCGCGCTGGCGAATGCCAGCGAGGTGGGGCTGGTGGCCTACGCCTTTACCCGCGACCTCGCCCGCGGCGTCCGGGTGATGGAGGGCCTGCAGACCGGCATGGTCGGGCTCAACCGCGGCCTGGTGTCCAACCCGGCCGCCCCCTTCGGCGGCGTCAAGCAGAGCGGCTTCGGGCGCGAGGGCGGCGAGGAGGGCATCGAGGAGTACGTGAACGTCAAGTACGTCGCGCTCCAGGCCTGACCCTGCCGGCTGGGCGTGCGCCCACGCCCCAGTCGAACACGGCTGCGACGACCCGATCGCGGCCAAACGCACCTGTGCTGCCTGGCGGGCCTGCGGACAAGACCCTGAGCACACCAGTCAACCAACCATGATCAACCAGCTCATCGCGGAGCTGGGTCAGAAGCGCGTTCTTGGAGGTTGTGCCTGTTCGCGGGCGAGGTCTTGGGTGCCGATGACGGACAGCATCTGAAGCTTGGAGTGGTCGTGGCTGCCGGGTGTGGCGGTGAAGACCAGGAGGGCCTGGCCGTGGTCCTGGGTGAACAGGATCTGGCATTGCAGCCTGATGGGCCCAAGTTCGGGGTGCACGATCGTCTTGGCGTCATCGCTGCGCCCGGTTACGTCGTGGCGGTTCCAGACCCGTTCGAACTCAGCGCTGTGCTGGCGTAGGTGTGTGACGACGGCGGCAGCGCGGGAGTCCGGGCCGCCCCTGGTCGCGGAGACCCGCAGGCTGGCCACCTGGACGCTGGTCTGCAGGTCGTGGTCGGTCGCGGGGTAGCTCTGGCGCTCGCGGACGTCGGTGAACCATCGGAAGACGGCGCTGCGGGCCAGGCCCTCGAACCTGGTCTGGTCGCCGAGCAGTGCGGTGGCGAGCCGGTTCTGCACGAGCGTCTCGGCGATGTCGGAGACGACCTGCGCGGGCGTGTCATCGAGGCGGTCCAGGACCCGCATCAGCCCGGGGCTGACATGGTCGGAGCGGGCGATACGCGTGGGCGCGGTGTGTCCCGCGAGGCGGAACAAGTGGTCGCGTTCGTCCAGGGTCAGGCGCAGGGCCCGCGCGATCGCGGCGACCATCTGCTCTGACGGCTGCGGTGCCCGCTGTTGTTCCAGGCGCGCGTAGTAGTCGGTCGACATCGACGCCAGGGCCGCGACCTCCTCACGCCGCAGGCCCGCGGTCCGCCGCCGCAGCCCGGGCGCCATCCCGACATCGCCCGGTTGCAGGGCCTCACGACGTCGTCGTAGGAAGTCAGCCAGCCCTGGGCGGTCGGATCGCTCCACTCGTCGATCATCGCCGCTTGCCGAGGTCCCTGCCAGGGACTGCCGGTCCGTGGATCAACGCTCCTCTTCACCCGACGCGGCCTCAGCGGCACTGTGGGCCGCAGCGGGCGGCCAGCCGCCCAAGACGACGGGAGACAGCATGCGTATGTCCGGCAATACCATCCTCATCACCGGGGGAACTTCCGGGATCGGCCTGGGACTGGCCCAGCGGTTCCATGCTGAAGGCAACATCGTCATCGTGGCCGGCCGTCGCGAGCAGCTGCTGTCCGCCATCACCGCCGAGCATCCCGGCATGGACTCGGTCGTCGTGGACGTCGCGGACCCTGCTTCGATCAGCCGCTGCTGGGCCGAGGTCACCGGGAGGCACCCCGACCTCAACGTGGTCGTCAACAACGCCGGGATCATGCTCAGCGAGGACCTCACCGACCCGGACCATCTGAGGGTCGCCGAGGAGACGGTGGCGACGAACTTGCTCGGCCCGATCCGGCTGCTGGCCGAGGCCGTGCCATTCCTGGCCGGCCAGACCGCAGCCGTCATCGTCAACGTCTCCTCCGGCCTGGGGTTCGTGCCGCTGCCGATCACCCCGACCTACTGCGCCACGAAGGCCGCGGTCCATTCCTTCACCCAAAGTCTTCGGGTGCAGCTGGCCAGCACGGACGTGCAGGTCGTGGAGCTCATCCCGCCCGGGGTGCAGACCGACCTGATGGGTCAAGCCGCCAGCGGACGAGGGATGCCCCTGCCGGCCTTCCTGACCGAGGTCATGGACATCCTGCGCAGCTATCCAGACGTCGTCGAGGTCTGTGTGAAGGACGTCCTGCCGCTGCGCCACGCCGAGGCCCAGGGCCGGCATGACGACATGCTCGCGATGCTCAGCGGCGCGCATTGATGGCCGGCGCACGGTGGACCGCGCTGGACCTGCCGAACCTGATCGGACGCAGCGCCGTGGTGACCGGAGCCTCCGGCGGCCTCGGGGAGGTCATAGCTGGCGAGCTGGCTCGCGCCGGTGCGACGGTGACCCTTGCCGTGCGCGACCTGGCCAAGGGGCGCGTCGCCGCGGCCAGGATGAGCGGGCACACCGACGTCCGGCCCCTGGACCTCGCGGACCTGGCGTCGGTCCGGGCCTTCGCCGCGGACTGGACCGGCGACCTGGACATCCTGGTCAACAACGCCGGCATCATGCAGGTACCGCACAACCTCACCAAGGACGGCTACGAGTTGCAGATGGGCACCAACTACCTGGGCCCGTTCGCGCTGACCGCCGCACTGCTGCCCCACGTCCGCAGCAGGGTCGTGACCGTGTCCTCGCAGTTGCAGAGCGCAGGGCACATCCACCTCGACGACCTCAACGGTGAGCACCGCCGATACAAGGCGCTGCAGGCCTACCGAGACTCCAAGCTCGCGAACACCCTGTTCACCCTGGAGTTGTCGCGCCGGCTCGCCGAGGCGGGCAACCCCGTCCGCGCCATCACCTCGGACCCCGGCTTCGCACGGACCGGACTCGCCGCGCACATCGGCGGCCCGAGCGGCGCGCTGCAGAAACTCGCCGTCCGCATGTTCAACGACGCCGCGCGCGGCGCCTCTACCACGTTGTACGCAGCGACAGCAGACATCCCCTCGGGCTCCTACGTCGGACCCGACGGCTTTCGGCACCTACGCGGACACCCGACCGTGATCGAGCCACCCCGCGCCGCTTGCGACGGCGACCTCGCCCGACAGCTGTGGGACCTCACAACTGAACTGACTGCTGAACGGCGCTGAGCATTCCGGAGTGTGCCTGGTGGCGTCGCCCTGCTGTACCGGCGCCGCCCACCCACACGCACGCGCCGCAGGCAGCGCCCCGCGGGCGGCGTAGGCGGGCAACGTCGCGCCCAGGGACGCCCGAGAATCGCCTGGCCGTCGGCACCGCAGGACGCCGGCACGAGCGGGTCGCGGTCACAGCCGCAGTGCCACGTCCTGGTCCTACGTCAGGCCCCGGGCTGATTCACGCCAAGACTGCCGACGACACCCAGGAGTTCCAGCTTCTCGACGGCTGGGCTTCCTGGCACCGGCGTGAACCAGAGAAGGCGCTGCGTGCCGTCCTCGCTGAGCAGGTTCAGGCAGTTGAGTTCGAGCTCGCCCAGTGTCGGGTGGATGAGCCTCTTGCAGTCCGACCGTCTGACGGCGACTTCCTGCCGGGCCCACAGGTCGGCGAACTCCCGGCTCTCGTTCAGGAGCCGGCCGGTGAGGTCGGTGACGAATGGGTCCCTGCTTCGTCGCGCGGTGACTGCTCGAAGGTCGGCCACGAAGACATGGGACTGATGCTCGTGTTCTTCGGGGTGGTACAGGTCGCGGGCCTGCGGGTCGGTGAACCACTGGTAGAGGAAGCTGGCTCGCAGGCCAGAGGTCTGCTTGGGCCAGCCGAGTAATGCCGCGGCCAGGGGGTTCTGGACGAGCGTGACGCTGAGGTCGCTGATGACCTGCGCCGGGGTCGAGGTGAGCCTGTCCAGTAGGTCGAGCATTCCGGGATGGACGTGGGCGTTCGCGCTGCCCGGGGCCGGCAACGCTCGTCCGGCGAGGTAGTAGAGGTGGTTGCGTTCGTCCAACGTCAGGTGGAGGGCGCGGGCGAGGGCCGCGAGCATCTGTTCGGACGGTTGGGCTCCCCGGCCCTGCTCGAGTTGGGTGTAGTAGTCGACGGATGCGCCGGCCAGGGTCGCCACTTCATCCCGCCGCAGCCCTGGCACGCGACGTCGTGGGCCGTCGTGCAACCCGAGGTCACGCGGGTTGAGTCGATCCCGCCGTGACTTCAGGAAGCCGCCCATCCCGACCAGGTCCACGCGGGCATTGTGGGCCCGCACGGACGCCTCCAGCCAGGCGACGCTGCCACCACGACGGGCCGCGTCCGGCGCCGGAACCGCTCGCTCGGTGCTCGTGGTCCGGGCTGGTCCGCCGCGGGGACATCCGCGGAGCCAGGTGTTGCCGTCACCAGTACCGACGTCGCCTAGTTCTCCTGCGAATGCGCTGGCAAGGTCGATCTCGGCGGCCGGCATGGGCGCCAGGAAGGGAGATGTATCCATGACCGGGTCGAAGGTCGCTGTTATCACGGGCGGGTCGCGCGGGATCGGGCGCGCCGTCGCCGAGAGGTTGGCTGGCGACGGCGTAGCGGTCGCGGTCGGCTACGCGGCGTCGTCCGAGGCGGCCCGCGAGATCGTCACGGCCGTGAGGCTGGCCGGGGGCAGCGCCGTGGCGGTCCGCGCCGACGTGGCCGATCCTGAACAGTTAGCGGCGCTGTTTGACCGGGCCGAGTCGGACTTCGGTGGTGTCGACATCGTCGTCACCTCAGCCGGGATCATGAGACCGGCGCTGATCGCCGAGGCGACGGACAAGGACTTCACCGAGCAGGTCGAGGTCAACATCCGGGGGACGTTCAACGCGCTGCGGCAAGCAGCACGACGTGTCCGCGACGGCGGGCGCATCGTGACGCTGTCCAGCACCACCCTGGCGTTGAACGCGCCGGGCTACGGCGTCTACAACGCCACCAAGGGTGCGGTCGAGGGCTTCATCCGGGTCCTGGCCAAGGAGTTGGGGTCCCGCGGTGTCACGGTGAACGCGGTCGCCCCCGGGCCGGTCGAGACGGAGTTGTTCCTCGCCGGGAAGAGCCCGAGCGACGTGGAGCGGCTCGCGGGCCTGGCTCCGCAGCACCGGATCGGACAGCCACCCGACATCGCGGGTGCCGTGGCCCTACTCGTCTCCCCCGACGCCGGGTGGATCAGCGGCCAGGTCATCCGCGTCAACGGAGGATTGGCATGACCGGGCCCATGACCGGGCCCGTGACCGAGCCCGGACCTGGCGGCGTCCCCCAGGTCGTCGTGGTCACCGGAGCCGGGTCGGGGCTGGGCCAGGCGATCGCGGAGAGGCTGGCCCTGGCCGGCCATGTCGTCTACGCCGGGATGCGCGGTGTCGCGTCCCGTTCGGCCGACCGCGCCGCAACCACGCAACGGTTCGCGACCACGCACGGCGTCGCGCTGCTGCCGCTGGAGCTCGATGTCCTGTCCGACACCGGTTGCCGCGCCGCCGTCGACCAGGTGCTGTCCGAACAGGGACGTCTCGACGTGATGGTCAACAACGCGGGCATGCTGATGTCCGGGGTCGCTGAGGCGTTCACCCCCGAGCAGTTCCTGACGATCCTCGACACCAACGCGGTCTCCTGGCTGCGCACGGCTCGCGCGGTGCTCCCCGTGATGCGGCGCCAGGGCGCTGGGACGCTCGTCTACGTCAGCAGCACGACCGCGCACATCGTCGAGCCGTTCATGGCCACCTACATCGCCAGCAAGGCCGCGGGCGAGGCCTTCGCCGAGTCAATCGGCTTCGAGGTCACCCCGTTCGGCATCGACACCGTCATCGTGGTGCCCGGCGCGTTCACCCAGGGCACCGAGCACTTCGCGCACACCACCGGTCCCGCAGAACCCGCGGTCACGGCCCAGTACGGCGACATTGCGGCGTCGGTGGCCCAGATCCCGCAGCGGCTGGCAGCGATCGACATCGCCCACCAGGGCCACCCGGCCGACGTCGGCTCGGTCGGTGACGCCCTGGTCGAGGTCCTGGGCCAGCCCCGCGGCTCGCGCCCGCGCCACGTGATCGTCGATGCCCAGCGCAAGGGCCTCGAAGACATCGACGCGATCAGGACCGAGCGCCAGCGGACCTTCTTCACCGCCCTCGGCATCGACCACCTGCTCGACCTCCCCGACCAGCCCTGACCAGCCCTGACCAGCACGAGCAAGCCATCAGTGACACCACGACCATGGAGACCCACGTGCCTGACCCACTGCACCAGCTCGTCGAGACGTTCTACCGAGCGTTCTCCGGCGACACCGACCTCCTCGACGAGGTCGTGACCCCCGACTGGGAAGACATCCCACTCAGCCCCGGGCAGGGACCCGGCCCCGACGGCATCAAACCCATGATCAACGGGATCGGGCAGTCGTTCACCGACTTCCACATCGTCGTCCACGACGTCATCGACGGACGTGGCGGGGACGGCAACGGCAGCATCGGCGTCCGCGCCGAGATGCGCGGCACCCACACCGGCGACATCTTCGGCATCCCCGGCACCGACCGGCCGGTCCGCATCCCGATCCACGAGTTCCACGTCGTGCAGGACGGCCGCCTTGCCCGGACCTGGCACCTCGAAGACTGGTTCGGCTTCTTCAACCAGGTCGGCCACGCCCCCCTCATCGGACAGGACAACCAGTGAAAGCCATCCAGATCGACCGCTACGGCGACGCCCCCACCCTGCGGGACGTCGAGCAGCCCACCCCCGGGCCGGGTGAGGTGCTCGTCCGCGTCGCGGGGGCCGCCACCAACCCCCTCGACCTGAAGATCACCGCGGGGTACATGCACGACTTCTTCCCCGTCACGTTTCCTTACACGCTCGGGACCGACGTGTCCGGAACCATCACCGAGGTCGGAGGACGGGTCGAGGGTTGGGCTGTCGGCGACCAGATCGTGGCGCGGCTAGACCCTTCGGCCGGCGGTGGGTACGCCGAGTTCGCGGTGGTCCCCGCCGAGCAGTTGGTCCCCGCGCCCACCTCGGTACCTCTGTTCCTCGCCTCCGGGGCGGCCACCGCCGCAGCAACCGCCTGGCAGGCGGTCAGCGAGATCGCCGGCCTGCAGGCCGGCCAGAAAGTCCTGATCCACGCCGGCGCCGGCGGAGTCGGCAGCTTCGCCGTGCAGATGTCGCACGCGCTCGGCGCGCACGTCATCACCACCGCCTCAGGACCCGGCCTGCAGATCGCACAGGACCTCGGAGCGGACGAGGTCATCGACCATACGACCCGCCCGTTCCAATCCGAGCTCGACGGCGTCGACGTCGTCATCGACACGGTCGGCGGCGCCGTGGAAGCGCAGTCGCTGGAAGTCTTGCGTCCCGGCGGCCTGCTCGTCGCGCTGCCGATGCCCCCCGACACTGAACGCGCCGCCGCACGCGGGCTCCGGGCCGAGTCCCTCTTCCACGCCTCCGACGCGCAACGGCTCCGCACCGTCGTGGACATGGTCGACGCCGACACCCGGATCCTGCTCGACCGCAGGCTCACCCTGGAAGAAGCCCCCGAGGCGTTGCGGTACCTCGCGGCCGGCCACGCCAAGGGCAAGATCATCCTTGCAGCCGAGACACTGTCTGCCTGAGCCGCGGGCTCGCCGTCCACCGGCTCCCGGGGCGCGTGGCGGAACGTCCTGACCCGTTGATCACGCCGTGGCGCCGCCGGGTGCAGGCGCGAGCACCCGGGGCGGTTCATCCTGCCGCCGCGCAGGTGACGATCACCCCCCCACCCACGACCCGAGGACCCGGAGACACCGACCACCGCGCCGGGCGACCCCCCACACCCGGACCCCCGCGAGCGACAAGACCCTGAGCACACCAGCCAACCAACCATGATCAACCAGCCAAGCGCGGATCTGGGTCAGAACAGGGTCGGCACCCCGGACTCGATGCCCCGCAGACCGTCGTAGTCAAGCACCGCCACGCCGATCCCCCTCGCCTCGGCCAGCACCCGCGCCTGCGGCGTCACCGACTGGGCGGCCAGCACCCCGCGCACCCCGGGCAGCATCGGGTCCCGCGCGAGCCGCTCCAGATATCGGGTCAGCTGCTCCACGCCGGCGATCTCGCCCCGACGCTTGATCTCCACGGCGACGTGCACGCCCTCCCCGTCGCGGCAGAGCAGGTCAACCGGCCCGATGTCGGTCATCCACTCCCGCCGCACCAGCGTCCACCCCTCGCCGAGCACCGTGCAGCGCTCGGCGAGCAGCTCCTGCAAATGCGCCTCGACGCCGTCCTTGACCAGACCCGGGTCCACGCCGAGGTCGTGGGAGGTGTCGGAGAGCACCTGCTCCAGCTGCAGCAGCAGCGTCTCCCCCGCCGGATTGGTCACCCGCCACACGCCCGGCTCCTCCTCCAACCGGCACGGCGGAGACATCCAGTTCAAGGGCTTGTACGCCGCGGAGTCGGCGTGGATCGACACCGACCCGTCGGCCTTGACCATGACCAGGCGCACGGCGCTCGGCAGGTGCGCCGACAGCCGCCCGGCGTAGTCCACCGAGCACCGGGCAATCACCAGCCGCACGAGTGCCGACGGTAGTGGCGCCGGCGCGCGGAATCGCCGGCCCCCGGCGCGGCTTTCCGCTGCATGGTCGCGCCGCTGCCCGTGCCGCCCCCCGACGACGTGCTCGCGCTGCTCCGGCGGATGGACGTGCTGGCCGACTTCAGCCCCGAGCAGCTGCGCTGGGTGGCCGGTCACGGCGAGCTGGTGGGGGCGGCGGCCGGGGTGATGGTGGTCAGGGAGGGCGACCGCGACGGCGGGTTCCACTTCCTGTCCTCGGGCAGCATCGCCATCTCGCGCACCGAGGACGGGGCGGAGGTGCAGAGCGGCACCACCGACCACGTCGGCTCCTGGATGGGGCGCATCCCGCTGACCGGCGAGCCCTGCCCGATCACGGTCCGCACCCTGACCGAGGCCACCTTCTGGCGGATGACGGGCGAGGACGCCGACGCCATGGTCGCCGGCGGGATGCCGTTCGGCAAGCACATCATCCAGGGGATCCAGCTGGGCAGCAGGAGGTTCGAGGCGCGGCTGCGAGAGCGGGAGCGGCTGGCGTCGCTGGGGCGGCTGTCCGCGGGGCTGGCCCACGAGCTGAACAACCCCGCCGGCGCCGTACGCCGGGCGGCCGCACAGCTGCGCGGCGTCCTGGTCGAGCAGGGTCGGCTGGCGGTCTGCCTGCGGGCCGAGCCGCCGGTGCTGGAGCGCCTCGCAGCGGTGCAGGCCGAGCTCGCCGCACCAGCGGATCCGGAGCGCACGCTCTCCGCGCTGGACCGGGCCGACACAGAGGAGGCCCTGGCGGACCTGCTGTCCAGCTGGGGGGCGGAGGACCCGGACGGGGCGGCGGCCGTGCTCGTCGACGGCGGCGCGTCCGCCGGGTGGCTGGCGTCGCGACTCGGCGACGTCGACCCGTCGGTGCTGCCGTCGGTCGTCGGGGTGCTCGTCGCCGCCACCAACGGCGCGCAGCTCGCCGGCGAGATCGAGGCGGCGAGCGCACGGATCAGCGAACTGGTCGGGGCCGTCAAGTCCTACTCCAACATGGATGGCGCCACGCAGGCCGACGTCGACGTCAGGGTGGGCCTCGCATCCACCGTGACGATGCTCAAGCACCTGCTGCGGGGGGTGACCGTGGTCCAGGACTACGACCAGGACCTGCCCACCGTGCCCGGCAACCCGGGCGAGCTCAACCAGGTCTGGACCAACCTGGTGGACAACGCCGCCGACGCCCTGGGCGGAACCGGCACTGTCACCCTGCGCGCCCGCGCCGAACGGGACGGGGTGTGCGTGGAGGTCGCCGACGACGGGCCGGGGATGCCGGCGGAGGTCCGCGACCGGGTCTTCGACCCGTTCTTCAGCACCAAGGGCGTCGGTGAGGGCACCGGGATGGGCCTGGACTTCGTCTGGCGCATCGTGGTCGAGCGCCACGGCGGCACCGTCAGCGTCGACAGCGAGCCCGGGGAGGGTACGACGTTGCGCGTGCTGCTCCCCCGAGCGGCGCCCGCCGCCGCGGGATGAGCACGCTGCGCGGCGCCGTCGGCAAGCTGTGGGCCGCGCCCAACACACTGCTCGGCCTGCTGCTGGGCCTGCCGTCGCTCGCCTTCGGGGCGCGGATCGTCCCAGGACACAACGCGCTGCAGTTCCTCGGCTACCCGCTCGGCAGCGGCGCCCTCACCCTGGGCAACGTGGTTCTCTACGCCGGCTGCAGGCCCGACGAGCTCGGAGCCGGCTACGGCGTCGCGCGCGTCCCCCTTGGCCTGCACGAGCAGGCACACACCCTGCAGTACGAGCGGCTGGGGCCCCTCTTCCTGCCGGTCTACGTCCTGGCCGGCGGCATCAACTCCCGCAACCCGCTCGAGCGCGCGGCCGACGACTACGCCGGCGGCGGGTCCTGGTGGCCCTGGTGACGCATCAGGCCACTGGAGTCGGGGCCGGGTCGAGGAACAGCTCGTCGACGTAGCACCAGCCCCATTCCTCGCCCGGCTGGAAAGACTTCATGATCGCGTGCCGGCTGGCGTGGAAGTGCTTGGTGGCGTGGGTGTTCACTGAGTTGTCGCAGCAGCCGACGTGCCCGCAGGCCAGGCACTCCCGCAGGTGCACCCACTGAGCACCCATTGCCAGGCACTCCTCGCACCCCTGCGGGGTCCCCGGCACTACGTCGTGCACCTGGTCCAGATGCGTGCAAGCGAGCTGGTCCACCGTTGTACCTCCTGCTGTTGAAGGAATCAGGCCGTGCCGAGGACGCGGTGCATGAACTGCACCGCCATCGCGCCGTCCCCGACGCCGGTGGTGACACGCTTGACCGAGCGGTGCCGGACGTCGCCGGCGACGAAGACCCCCGGCACGCTGGTCTCCAGCAGGTAGGGCTCGCGCTCGAGGTCCCACCCGCTCGGCCGGCCGGTCGCCGGGTCGCGGCCGATGTCGGGCCCGGCGAGCACGAAGCCTTCGCGATCCAGCTCGACCACCCCCCGCAGCCACTGGGTCGAGGGCCGGGCGCCGATGAAGGTGAAGACCGCTGCGGCCGGGACGGTCTGCTCGGTGCCCGTGGCGTCGTCGGCGAGCGTGACGCATTCCAGGGAGTCACCGCCGAGCAGCGCGCTCACCCGCGAGCGGAGCCGGACGTGCACGTTGGGCATCGTGCGCAGCTCGTCGACCAGATAGGCCGACATGCCGTGCTCCAGGGAGTCCCCGCGGACCACCAGCGTCACCGACGTCGCCTGCTTGGACAGGAACATCGCGGCCTGCCCGGCACTGTTGGCGCCGCCCACGACGTAGACGTCTCGGCCCGCGCAGGTCTCCACCTCGGTCAGGGCCGCCCCGTAGTAGAGCCCCTGGCCCTCGAAGTGCTCGGCCCCCGGGACGTCGAGCCGGTTGTAGGCGACGCCGGTCGCCAGCAGCAGCACCGAGCGGGTGACCGACCGCCCGTCGGCCAGGTGCACGACCTTGGCGGGGCCGGCGAGCTCCAGCCGCGTCACCTCCTGCGGGGTGAGGGTCTCGACGTGGAACTTGCTGACCTGGTCTCGCGCCCGCCGGGCGAGCTCGGCACCGGACAGTCCCTGCGGGAAGCCGAGGTAGTTCTCGATCCGGCTGCTGGTGCCGGCCTGGCCGCCGGGTGCGTCGCGGTCGATCAGCAACGTGGACAGGCCCTCGGACCCGCCGTAGACGGCCGCCGCCAGGCCCGCCGGGCCGGCGCCGACGATCACCAGGTCGTAGTGGTCGGTGGCCGCGCGGGTGACCAGCCCGAGGGCGTCGGCGAGTTCCGTGGTGGTGGGGTCCTGCAGCGGGTCATGGTCGGGCAGCAGCACCAGCGGCAGCCGTCGGCCGTCGGGCTGGGCGGCCAGCGCGGCGCGCCCGTCGTCCTCCTCCGCGTCGAGGAAGCGGAAGGGCACCTGCTGGCGGGTGAGGAAGTCCCGCAGCAGGTGGGAGCTGCGCGCATAGCGCGCCCCGACGACCCGCACGCCGACGAACGAGGGGCGGTGCTCGCTGGCCCAGTCAGCCAGCAGGTCCGCGACCACGGGGAACAGCGACTGCTCCGGCGGGTCCCACGGCTTGAGCAGGTAATGATCCAGCCGTGCCTCGTTGATCGCCGCGATGGCCGCCTCGGTGTCGGCATAGGCCGTGAGCAGCACCCGCCGCGCGCTGGGAAAGACGCTGCGGGCCGCGCGCAGGAAGCCCACGCCGGTCATCCCCGGCATCCGCTGGTCCGCCAGCAGCAGGGCCGGCTCCTCGCCGCGCTCGTCGAGGGCGCGCAGCAGATCCAGCGCCTCCTCGCCGCCTGCGGCCGACAGCACCCGATACGCCCCGCCGAACTGTCCGCGCAGGTCCCGCGCCACCGCCCGCAGCACCTGGGGGTCGTCGTCGACGGCCAGCAGCACGGGACGCCGGGCGCGCGGCGGGGACGCTGACGTGGCCGTCGCGGGGGCGGTCATGCGTGCAGGGTCCCCCTCGTCGCGCCTCGCGTCGAGCCCGCGCAGCCTGTGGAGGTGACCCGTCGCCGTCCACAGCCGGCCGGCCGTAGCTGCCGCAACGCGGCCGGGCGGGCCAGCGTGGTCGCCATGACCACCCACCGCCGCCGACCGCCGGTCCATGCCGGCCTGCATCGCGTCCGGCTCTCCGGCGCCGCCCTGACCAGTCCGGGGCACCCCCCGGCTGCACCGGCCGAGACCGATCTGCGCGACGACCGCGCGGCGGGTGAGCTGCTGCGCCAGGCCTTCCCGCCGTTGCGTGGCGACGCCGCCGCGCTGTTCATCCCCTCGGTCGACGGCCGCTCGGAGCGTGGCGTGCTCTGCCTGGTCGACGACGTGCCAGAGTGGGCGTCGGCTGCGGACGCCGAGCAGGCGGTGCGATGCTTCGCCGGGGCCGCCGCGCACCTCGGGCCGGGCGCCGGGCTGCTCGTGGCCGTGCAGCGGCGCGGCGAGGCCGGGCCGCGCGACACCGACGTCGTGTGGCTGCACACCGCCCGGGCTGTGTGCGCCGGCCTCGGCGTCGAGCTGCTGGGCGTGTGGCTGGTCGCCGGCCGCGCGGCCCCGCTGCGGCTGGACGGGCCGCCGGGCGCAGCAGTGGCGCTCGACGTCGCCTGACTGTGCTGGTCGGCGCCGGCTTGACAATGGTGTGCGGAGCGTGGCGTGGAGCCATGCTCCGCACACCATTAGTCCGAATGCCGTGAACGAGGAGACCCATGACCGAGACCACCGCGCGCACGCGTCCCGCCGGCGCCCCCGGTGGTGGCGGTGGCGGTGGCGGTGGTGGTGGCGGTGGTGGTGGCGGTGGCGGTGCCAGCGTGAGTGACGCCGCCAGGGCCGTGCGCGCCGCCAACGCCGACCGTGGCCTGCTGCGCCGCGTGACCGCGCTGTTCCGTCCGTACCGGTCGGCGGTCATCCTCGTCGGCGTCCTGATCCTCGTCACCTCCGGACTCGGCGTCGCCAGCCCCCTGCTGGTGAAGTCGGTCTTCGACCGGGCGCTGTTCGTCCCCGGCGGACCGAAGATCGCCCTGCTCGTCGAGCTCTGCGCGGCGATGGTCGCCATCCCGGTCCTCGCCAGCGTCCTGGCCGTCTGGCAGAGCTGGCTCACCACCAAGGTCGGGCAGCAGGTCATGCGTGACCTGCGCTCCACGCTGTTCGGGCACCTGCAGACGCTGTCGCTGCGCTTCTTCACCGGCACCCGCACCGGCGAGATCCAGAGCCGGCTGCAGAACGACGTGGGCGGGCTGCAGACGGTCATCACGGACACCGCGAGCAGCGTGCTGGCCAACTCGGTGACGCTGATCAGCACCCTCATCGCGATGACCGTGCTGAGCTGGCAGCTGACCATCCTGTCGGTCGCGCTGCTGCCCGTCTTCGTCTGGCTGACCGGCCGGGTGGGGCGCATCCGGCGCGGGATCAGCGCCGAGACGCAGGGCGCGCTGGCGGAGATGAGCGCCATCACCCAGGAGTCGCTGTCGGTCTCCGGCGTACTGCTGGCGAAGGTCTTCGGCCGGCAGGACCGCGACGCCCGCCGATACGACGAGCAGAACGAGCTGCTCGCCGGCCTGCAGGTGCGCCAGCAGCTGGTCGGCCGCTCGTTCTTCGCGGTGGTCTCGACCTTCTTCTCGGTCACCCCGGTGCTCGTCTACCTCGTCGCCGGCCTGCAGCTGTCGGGCGGCCATGGACCGAGCGCCGGCACCATCATCGCCTTCACCGCGTTGCAGACCCGGCTGTTCATGCCGATCGGGCAGCTGCTGCAGACCTCCACCGAGGTGTCGAGCAGCCTGGCGCTGTTCACCAGGGTCTTCGCCTATCTCGACCTCACCGCCGACATCGTCGAGGTTCCCGAACCGTTGCGTCTCGACCCCGCGGCAGTGCGCGGCGAGGTGCGCCTGGACGATGTCTGGTTCTCCTACGAGGACGAGCCGCTGGAGCCGCTGGAGCCGCTGGCCGAAGGTGGGCGTCCCCGCCGCTCGGCGCTGCAGGGACTGTCGCTGGAGGTGCGGCCCGGCCAGCTCGCCGCGGTCGTCGGCGCCAGCGGGGCTGGCAAGACCACCGTGAGCTACCTGGTGCCCAGGCTCTACGACGCCCAGCGCGGCGTCGTGAGCCTGGACGGCCACGATGTGAAGGGCCTGTCGCTGGACTCGCTCTCCGAGGCCATCGGGATGGTCACCCAGGAGACCTACCTGTTCCACGCGACCGTCCGCGACAACCTCGCCTATGCCAGGCCCGAGGCGACCCTGGAGGAGGTCCAGGCGGCGGCCCGCGCCGCCTACATCCACGAGCGGATCCTCGAGCTCGAGCACGGCTACGACACCGTGGTGGGCGAGCGCGGCTACCGGCTGTCCGGTGGCGAGAAGCAGCGCCTCGCGATCGCGCGCGTGCTGCTCAAGGACCCGCGCGTGCTGGTCCTGGACGAGGCGACCAGCGCCCTGGACACGGTCAGCGAGCGGATGGTGCAGGCCGCCCTGGAGCCACTGATGGCCGGCCGCACCACCATCGCCATCGCCCATCGGTTGTCCACCATCCGGTCCGCCGATGTGATCTTCGTGGTCGATGCCGGCCGGGTCGTGGAGCGCGGCACCCACGAAGAGCTGCTCCGCCTGCACGGCCGCTACACCGCGCTCTACGAGCAGCAGTACGGCGGCGGGCTGGTCGAGGCCCGCTGCTCCGATGGGATGCGGCTCGCCGACGGTCGGGTACTCGAGACCGCCAGCCCCGGAGTCGCTTAGCGCAGCCGCCGGGGGCGCCCGATCAGGCGGCGAGGGTGGTTGGTCCGCGGGTGCTGGTGCCGCTGGTGATGGTGATGGTGCCGTGGTGGTCGCGGTGGAGTTTCTGGTGTCGGTGGTGCAGGTCGTGGTGGTGGTGTCGGCAGAGCAGGGCGAGGAGGTCGAGGTCGGTGGGCCCGTGGTCGTCGGCCCATTCGGCGAGGTGGTGGATTTCGGTCATCGATGGTGGTGCGGTGCAGCCGGGGTAGACGCACCCGCCGTCGCGGGCGAGGAGGGCGGCCCATTGGTCGTCGGTGGCGAGCCGGCGGCTGCGGCCGAGGTCGAGCACGGTGGGGGGCCCGGCCAGCCGGGCCGGGAGCAGCCCGATGAGGCCGGCGCTCCAGCTGTCCCCCAGGTCCTGTGGGTCGGGGTGGTCGGGGTGGTCGGGGTGGTGCGGGTCGGGGGGTTGGTGGCTCATCCGGCCGTGTTCGGGGTCTAGGACGAGCCGGCGCATCCCGGCGGTGCACCCGAGGCCGGCGACGGTGACGGGGGACAGCAGCGCGGTGCTGTCGGCGAGCCGGCCCAGCGGGGCGGTGAGGTCCCCGGTGAGCGCACCGAGGGGGACCAGGGCGATGATCTCGGGGCGGCGGCGTTGGGCCTGCGGGTCGTCCACGTGGGTGGTGCACACGTGGTGCAGGGCGTCGGCCATCCGTTGGCTGGGGGTCCGGGTGTCGGCCTCCCCCTGGGTGCCGGCGTGGGCCCGCAACGTGGCCAGGACCTGCGCACCGGCGACCGGGTCGAGTTTCCCGCGGACCGCCAGCGAGCCGTCCCCGAACTCGGTCAGGGTCAGCTGGCGGGCATCGAAGCGGGCCTGCGCGGCATCGGTGCTGCCGTCCGGGTCGGCCCGGTGCCGGATCTGCTCGCGGAGCATCCCCAGGTCGTCCGGGGTGGCACCCCGGGTGCCGGCGGCGAGTAGCAGCCGTTCGGCGTCGGGGTGGGCGTCGACTGGCAGGACCTGCCGGATCACCGCGATCGCGTCGGCCTGTTCCACGCTGACCCGGCCGTCGAGCAGGGCCCGCCGGGTGGTGTCGAGCACCTGCAGGCGGCGGCCGCGGCGCAGCAGCCCGCGGACCTGCCGTCGGTCCGCGGCCAGCCTGCGGCCCAGCCAGGCCCCGGCCTCGACCTCGGTGCTGGCACCGGTCTCCGGGTCGAGCATGATCGCGGCACCGCGCAGGTCCAGGTCATGGGCCAGCCCGGCGACCAGCCCGGCGACCAGACCGGCCAGTGCGTGCAGCTCGCCCAGCGCGGACTGCAACTCGGCCTGGCCGAGGCGGCTGGCTGGCTGGTCGGTGAGCCGGGTGAGCTGCTCCATGACCCCCACCAGCTCCTCGAACATGTGTTCTACTCTAGCGCCGGTTCTGGCAGGAGTCAAGGGCAGACCTGCTGCGGCGCAACCGGTCTGCGCTAGCACAAGGGTCCGACAAGACCGCGCCGCCGTCCACAACCGCCGCGACCCGACCCGCTCGCCATCACCACCGTTGCTCGTGTGCCGGCGCGCGGGAGACTAGAGGGCGTGCTGATCCACCCCTGGGATGCCGGTGACGCGGAGCAGGGCTGGGAGTTCCTGCGCGCGCAGGGGTTCGGTCACCTGGTCGCCGCCGGCCGCGGGCGCGAGGTGCCGGTGGTCGTGCCCACCCAGTTCACCGTCACCGGCTCGGGCGCCGGGCGGGAGGTGCTGCTGCACCTCGCCCGCCCCAACCCGGTCTGGGCGGCCCTGGCGGAGAACCCGGCCGTGGTGCTCTCGGTCGCCGGCGACTGGGCCTACGTCCCCGGCGCCTGGAAGGCCACCGGCGACGAGCATCCTCGCCTCGGGATCCCCACCACCTACTACACAGCCGTGCAGCTCGTGGCCAGCGCCGAGGTGCTCGCCGCCGAGGACCTGCTCGGCGTCCTGCGCACTCAGCTCGCCGACCTCGAGCCCGCCGGTGGCCTCGCCGACCCCTCGGTGCACGAGCGGCGCCTGCCCGGCATCCTGGGGCTCCGGCTCGTGCCGCGGGAGATCCGGACCAAGCTCAAGTACGGCGGCAACGTCGACACCGAGCACCGGTCCGCCGTCGCCGCCCGGCTGCGCGAGCGGGGTGGTCCCGGCGACGCCGCGGCGGAGGCATGGCTGCGCCGCATCGACTGAGCGGCCTGGCAGGCTCTGCTGCGTGGCCCTGACCGCCCCGGACGGGCCGGCCCCCGCGGAGCCGGCCCCGGACGAACGGCTGCCGGCGACCGGTTTCCGGGAGGCCCTGCGCAGCGGCGTCGGTCCGCGGCTGGCCACGACCCTGCTCGTCCTCGCGTTGCTCGACGAGGTGGACCGGGCATCGCTGTTCGTGCTCGGCCCCGACATCCAGCGCACCCTGCACCTGTCCGACGCCAAGCTCGGCGGAGTGGTCAGCGCGAGCGCCCTGCTGCTGACGATCCTGGGCCTGCCCATCGGGGTCCTCGCCGACCGCCGACGCCGGGTGACCGTGGCCGGCGTCTGCGCCATCGTCGCCGGCTGCTGCACGGCCCTGACAGGAGCCGCCCGGGGGTACGGGCAGATCCTCGTCGTCCGGCTGGCGACCGGGGCCGGCCAGGCGAGCGTGCTGCCCGTGCACAACGGGCTGCTCGCCGACGGCTACCCCCCGGCCTCCCGCCCCCGCGTGATGGCGCTGCACAACACCGCGGCGCCCACCGCCAAGATCGTCGCCCCCGCCGCCGCAGGTGGCATCGCCGCGCTCGCCGGCGGCTCCGCCGGGTGGCGGTGGCCGTTCCTCGTCACCGGCGCGCTGCTCGTGCTCGCCGGGAGCCGCGCGCTGCGAATGGCCGAGCCGCGCCGCGAGCAGGCCGTGGCGGCCGCTAGAGACCCTGTGCTGCAGACGGTTCGAGAGCTGCTGCGCATCCCGGGACTGCGCCCGCTGCTGCTGTCCATCGGCGTCCTTGGCTTCTCCATCGTCGGCACCCCGACGTTCGTCAACCTGCTGTTCAAGGACCACTACGGCCTCGGTGCCTTCCGACGCGGCCTGCTCGACGGGATCGCGCAGGTCGGCTCGCTGTGCGGCGTGGCGATCGGGAGCCAGCTCGCCGCCCGACTCCCCCTGCGCGGCAGGGTCCGCGCGCTCGCGGTCGTGCTCCCGGCGTACGGCGTCGTGCTCCTCGGCGCGCTGTCGCTGCAGCCCCTCGGCCTGCTGGTCGCGGGGCTCGCGCTGGCGAACGTGCTGGGCAGCGCCGCGGTGGTGCCCTACTACACCAGCGTCGCGGCGCTGGTGCCCGACCCGGCGCGTTCGACCGGGTTCGCACTGATGGGGGTGAGCGTGGCGGTGGTGGGCGGAGTGTTCGGCACGGTGCTGCTGGGTGCCATCAGCGACGCGGCCGGTCCACGGGTGGCGCTCGCCAGCGTCATCCCGGTCGCCGGCATCGGCGCCGGTGCGCTCGCGGCCCTGGCGGCGGCCCGGCTGCACGGCGGCAGCTCACCATGACCGGACCAGGGGCGCCTCAGGCCGGCAGCAGCGCGGCCAGGCCGTTGGCCCGGCGGACGACGGCCACGATGTCGGCCATGATCGCCGTCAGCTCGTAGTCCTTCGGGGTGTACACCGCTGCGACGCCGTGCTGCAGCAGGGTCGCCTCGTCCTCGGGCGGGATGATGCCGCCGACGATCACCGGCACGTCGGCCACCCCGGCCTCGGCGAGCCGGGCGAGCACGTCGGGGATCAGGTCCATGTGGGAGCCGGACAGGATCGACAGCCCGACCACGTGGACGTCCTCCTGCGCCGCCGCTGAGGCGATCTCGGTCGGCGTGAGCCGGATGCCCTGGTAGACGACCTCGAAGCCCACGTCCCGGGCCCGGACGGCGACCTGCTCCGCGCCGTTGCTGTGGCCGTCGAGGCCCGGCTTGCCGACCAGGATCTTCAGCCGCCGGCCGAGCTCCTCCGAGGTCGCGGCAACCGCCCGTCGCACGGCCGCGATCGCCTCGCCGGCCGCCCCACCGTTCGACGCATTCACCGAGGCGCCGGAGACCCCCGTCGGCGCGCGGTAGGAACCGAACACGTCGCGCAGCACCGCCGACCACTCCCCCGTGGTGACCCCGACCCTGGCGCAGTGCACCGTCGCCGGCACCAGGTTGGCGTCGGTCTTCGCGGCGTCCCGCAGCCCGCGCAGCGCGTCGTCCACCCGACCGGCGTCGCGGCCGGCCCGCCAGACCCGGATCGCGGCCACCGCAGCGCTCTCCACCGCCGGGTCGACGGTCTGGATCGAGCCCTCGACGCCACCCGTGAGCGGCGAGGGCTCGGTGGTCGTGAACCGGTTGACCCCGACCACGGTCAGCTCGCCCGCCTCGATGCGGCGCCGTCGCTCGGCGTGCGCCGAGACCATCTGGCCCTTCATGTAGCCGCTCTCCACCGCCACCACGGCGCCGCCCATCGCCTGCACCCGGTCGATCTCGGCCTGCGCCTCGGTGACCAGCGCCGCGACCTTGGCCTCCACGACGAGCGAGCCCTCGAACAGGTCGTCGTACTCCAGCAGGTCGGTCTCGAAGGCCAGCACCTGTTGCAGCCGCAGTGACCACTGCTGGTCCCACGGGCGCGGCAGGCCGAGCGCCTCGTTCCACGCCGGCAGCTGCAGGGCGCGGCAGCGGGCGTCCCTGGACAGCGTGACCGCGAGCGCCTCGAGCAGGATCCGGTAGACGTTGTTCTCCGGCTGGGCCTCGGTGAGGCCGAGGCTGTTGACCTGCACGCCGTAGCGGAAGCGGCTCTGCTTGGCGTCGGTCACGCCGTAGCGGGTCGCCACCAGATCGGTCCACAGCCGGGTGAAGGCGCGCATCTTGCACATCTCCTCCACGAAGCGCACCCCGGCGTTGACGAAGAAGCTGATCCGGGCGACCACCTCGCCGAAGCGCTCCGGCGGCACCTGCCCCGAGTCGCGCACCGCGTCGAGCACGGCGATCGCGGTCGACACAGAGTAGGCGATCTCCTGCACCGGGGTCGCCCCGGCCTCCTGCAGGTGATAGCTGCAGATGTTGATCGGGTTCCACTTCGGGATCGCCGTGTAGGTGTAGGCGATCATGTCGGTGATCAGCCGCAGCGACGGCCCGGGCGGGAAGGCGTAGGTCCCGCGGGACAGGTATTCCTTCACGATGTCGTTCTGCGTCGTCCCGGTCAGCTTGGTGACGTCCCCGCCCTGCTCCTCCGCGACGACCTGGTAGAGCGCGAGCATCCACATCGCGGTCGCATTGATCGTCATCGAGGTGTTCATCGTCTCGAGCGGGATCTCGTCGAACAGTGCCCGCATGTCACCGATGTGCGAGACGGGTACGCCGACCTTGCCGACCTCCCCGCGCGCGAGCTCGTCGTCCGGGTCGTAGCCGGTCTGGGTCGGCAGGTCGAAGGCGACCGACAGCCCGGTCTGGCCCTTGGCGAGGTTGCGCCGGTAGAGCGCGTTGCTCTCCGTCGGGCTGGAGTGCCCGGCGTAGGTCCGCATGACCCAGGGCTTGTCTGCCGTCCTCCGGCCGGACGCATCATCCGCCCGCCTCGCGTCGGTCTCGCTCACGAGCCGGAATCTACGCCGCCGGCCCGCCGTCGCGCGCAGGAGCAGGCTGTCCGGGTGCCCCTCACCATCGTGCCCGGCGACACCTTCCCCGACCTGGAGCTGCCCGACCACGACGGCGTGCCGCGGCGGCTGTCGGACCTCGTCGCCGGCGACCCGGTGCTGCTGCACACGGCCCGCGGCCACTGGTGCCCCAAGGAACAGACCTTCGCCCGGCGGGTGCTCGTGCCGCTGCAGGAGGAGGTGGAGGTGGCCTACGCGCGGTTCGTCACCGTCAGCACCGACCCGCCGGGGACGACGCGGGGCTTCCGGGCCGGGCTCGGGGCGCGCTGGCCGTTCCTGTCGGACGAGGCGCACAGCTACGTCGACGAGCTGGGGCTGCGCGAGACGACCGACACGGTGCACCATGTGTACGCGCCGTACGCGTTCCTGCTCCGCCCGGACCTGACCGTGGCCAAGACCTGGGTGGGCTACTGGTACTGGGGCGCCCCACCGCGGAGGAGATCCGGCAGGGGTTCCGCGCGCTCACGCGGGAGCTGCGCCGGGACTGGGACGTCTGATGGCCGGCTGGCGGTGGTTGCGCGTGCTGCTGGACACCGTCGAGACCGCGCCGGCGGGGGCCCGACCGGGGCCGGAGTGGGTGCGGGTCAACGGGCGGCTGCACGACCCCGCGGGTGCGGCGGCCACTGTGTGGCTGGTGCTGCTCGAGCCGGGGACGGAGCCGCTCTACGACGACCCCGCGGTGTCGCAGGCCCTGCGGTCGGTGCTCGCCGGGCCAGCGGTCGATGCGGTCTCGACGCTGACGCGCGACACCGTGCACTGGTCCGGTGCCGTGACAGTGGTCCGCGACGGTCGCGACCCCCGCGCGGATCCCTTTGCCCGCCTGGGCCGCCAGCGGCTGCTCCAGGTCGGCCCCGGCCTGCTGGGCGCGTCGCCGTTGACGATCGGCCCGGTGACTCAGCGCTACGCCGGGGCGCCGTGGCCGGTGGACCGCTTCTGAAGCTCCCGCCGCCGGGCTCAGGCGGCGGCGGGAGCGTCTTCGACCGCGATCACGCGGGACAGCCGACTGACGAACAGCAGCCGGGCCAGCGGGGGGCCCACCCTGGTCAGCACCAGCCGTCGGCCGGCCCGCTGGGCCCGCCGGTGCGCGCTGAGCAGGGCGCCCAGCCCGGTGGCATCGACGAAGGTGGCGGCGTCGCAGTCCAGCAGCAGGTCCCCGCTGCCCGCGTCGACGGCGGCGTGCAGGGCAGTGCGCAGGTCCGCGACGGTCTGCACGCCGACCTCCCCGCTGACCGCGAGGGACTGCCCCGGTCCGAGGACCGACACGACCAGCACGGGTGACCTCCCTGGGCTCGCGGGCGCTGGGACCGAAGACTCGACAGCAGCGTGCGTGTCTCGACCACATAGACGCCGCAGGCGCGCCGGAGGTTGCGCGACCACACTGAGAATGTGCCGAGCCGCGTAGGACTGGCCCAGACGCCGTTCCTGTCGTCGTACCACTTCGCACTCGGCCCGGGCGCCGCCGTCATCGCCCTTGGTGTCGTGCTGCTGGCGTGCCGCTGGGTCTTCTCCACGAGCCACCGCGAACGACGGGCGGCGTCGGCCCGGGCCCAGGGGGACTTCGGGCTGCTCGTGCCGGTCGCGTCCCCGGCCGACCTGGCCGCCGCGGAGCTGGCGCGTCGGCTGCTGGCCGGTCACGGCGTGCGGGCCACCGTCGCCGAGACCCGCCCGCCCCCGGGACCCGTGCGGGTGACCGCCGACGGGCACGTGCTGCCGCGCCAGGAGGAGCTGCCGGTGGTCCGGCTGCTGGTCTTCCCCGCCGACCTCGAGCGGGCGCGGACCCTGCTGGCCGGCGGCTAATGCACTCGGTCCACGGTCGCACCGAGGGCGGAGAGCTGGTCCAGGAATCCCGGGTAGCCGCGGTCGATGTGCTGCACCTCATGCACCTCGGTTACCCCGTCGGCAACGAGCCCGGCGAGCACCAGCCCGGCCCCGGCGCGGATGTCGGAGGCCCGCACCGGCGCGCCGGACAGCTGCGGGCGCCCGTGGACCACGCAGTGATGCCCGTCGGTGCGCACGTCGGCGCCCAGCCTCGCCATCTCGTCGACGAACTGGAAGCGGCCGTCGAACAGGTTCTCGGTGATCACGCTCGCGCCGTCGGCGACGGACAGCAACGCGATGACCTGCGGCTGCAGGTCGGTGGGGAACCCCGGATAGGGCAGCGTCGAGACGTCGACCGCCCGGGGCCGCGCTGCCCCGCGGACCCGGAAGCCGCCGGTCACCTCATCGACGGTGGCGCCCATGTCGGTGAGCTTCGCGAGCGCGACCGCCAGGTGGTCGGTGCGGCCGCGGCGGATCAGGACGTCGCCATGGGTCATGGCGGCCGCGACGGCAAAGGTCCCCGCCACGATCCGGTCGGCGATGATCTCGTGCGTCACCGGGACGAGGCCGTCGACACCGTCGACGGTGATCGTGGAGGTGCCGGCGCCGGTGAGCTGGGCGCCCATCTCGACCAGCAGGGCGCACAGGTCGACGACCTCGGGCTCCCGCGCCGCGTTGTCGAGCACCGTGGTGCCCTTGGCCAGCACGGCCGCCATCAGCAGGTTCTGGGTGGCGCCGACGCTCGGGAAGTCCAGGATGATCTCCGCCCCGCGCAGCCCCCCGGCGGTGGCGACGAGCACGCCGTGCTCCACCTCGACGGCCGCGCCCATCCGCTGCAGGCCGTGCACGTGATAGTCCACGCCGCGGGCACCGATCGCGTCCCCGCCGGGCAGCGGCACCCGCGCCTCCCCCTGCCGGGCCACCAGCGGCCCGAGCACGCAGATCGAGCCACGGATACGCCGGACCAGGTCGTAGGGCGCCTCCACCCCGGTGCGCGCGGGAGCGCGCACGGTGACCCGGCCGGAGACGGCGTCGACGGTGACCTCGCAGCCGAGGCTGGCGAGGATCGCGCCCATGGTCGGGACATCGAGGATGTCGGGGACCCCCGTCAGGGTGGTCTCGCCCTCGGCCAGCAGCGAGGCGGCGAGCAGCGGCAGCACGCTGTTCTTGGCTCCCGGCACGGTCACCTCGCCGGCGAGCCGCGCGCCGCCGGTCACGCGAAAGTGCCCAGCGTCGCTCCACCCGCTCACCACCCGGCCACCGTAGGGGTGCGCGGGTGCGGGCGTGGGTGCCGGCGTGGGTGTCAACCCTCGGTCGCAGCCACGGCGCGGTCCTTGCCTGCGGCCTTCGCGGCGTAGAGCGCCCGGTCGGCCCGATCCACCAGCTCCATGGACGTGCCACGGGCCGAACCGGGGGTCCAGCTCGCCGCGCCCACGGACACGGTCAGCCGCCAGCCGGCAGCCTGGCGGACGGTCACCGCCCGCACCGCCTCGACCAGCGCCTCGGCCACGAGGAGCGCGCCGGTCTCGTCCACGCCGGGCAGCACCACGGCGAACTCCTCGCCACCGAACCGCGCCAGCAGGTCACCCTCCCGGTGCAGGGACGCTGCCAACGCCCTGGCGACCGCGATGAGTGCCGCGTCGCCCACCAGGTGGCCGAAGGTGTCGTTGAAGCGCTTGAAGTCGTCGATGTCGACCATGATCATCGACAGCGGTTCCGATGCCCGCGTGCAGCGACGCCACTCACCGCGCAGCGCCTGGTCGAAGGCCCGCCGGTTGGGCACCCCGGTGAGGGCGTCGCTCATGACCATGCGGAGCATCTGCTCCTCCATGGCCTTCTCGGCCGTGACGTCGAGCACCAGACCGACGGCGCGCAGCGCGCGCCCGCGCCGATCGCGGTCCAGCACCCTGCCGCGCAGGGACAGGTGACGCTGCCCGGCCCCCTGGCCGACCCGCAGGCCGACCTCGCAGACGCCGACGTCCGCGAGCTGCTGCAACGCGCTCGCCCCGGCCCCCGCGTCGTCGGGGTGTGCCACCGCCGCCAGCGCCGCCGCGTCGGCTGGCAGCGGGCCGGCGGCGACACCCAGCACCTCGGCGGCCTGCTGCTCCCAGGTGAAGCCCCCGGAGCGGACGTCGAGCTCCCACAGCGCCGCGGCCGCCGACCCGACGGCCAGATCCAGCCGCGCCCGCAGGTCCAGCCGCTGGGCCAGCAGCCGGTGGAACTCGGTGGTGTCCCGGCCGGCCGCCCACCACAGGTCGGTGCCGGGCACGGGCCGGGCCACCCACTGCAGATACACGGTCGTCCCGCCATGCTGCAGGAAGCGGTTCTCCAGCACGACCTCGGCCGCGCCGCCCTCCAATGCGGCCAGGCCCGCCACAATCTGGGTCAGGTCGTCGGGGTGCACCAGCTCGAGCAGCGAGCGGCCGTTCACCTCGCTCAGGGGCAGGCCCAGCAGCCGGGCGAACGCCTCGTTGACCTCCCGGAGGTGCCCGTCGTGGCCGGCGAGGGAGAACAGCTCGACCTCGGTGGCCCGGGTGGCGGTGGCCCCGGTCACCGCACCCGGTTCCTGGCGTAGAGGGTGAAAAGGGTCTGCGCGACGGCGGCGTTCGTGATCAGGTCCGGGTTCACGAGCGGGTAGTCCGTCGCCGGCGTGAAGCCGTCCAGCTCCTCCGCGAGATCCTCGTCGTCGACGTGCTCGAAGCCCATGGTCCAGTCCGGGAAGAGCGGTGCTGGGACCTCGGCGTCCATCAGCAGCCGCAGCGCCGCGTGCCGGTCGTCGGCACGGATCCGCGTGTACGTCGCCTCCAGCTCGGCCGCCGGCCCCTCCAGCACCTGCAGGAAGCTCTGGCTGCTGTAAAGCAGCATGCCGCTGAGCCCGAGCCGTTCGTTGTTGCGCCGGGCCACCCCCAGCAGGGCGACGAGCTCGTCCGGGCTGACGTCGTGGGTGGCCTGGCTGCAGTAGATGAGGCGCTTCACCGCTGTCCCATCGGCGTCCCGCCGATGCCCTTGAGCGCGCCGGTTACTACGCCTATGCGCGGCCGTGCAACCGTCCACCGCGCCGCGGGCGTCCAACCCGGTCGTGGGGGTGCTGGTGGGGGCGGATCGGGAGGCGTTCGCGGCGTACGTCGCCGCGCGGTCCGCGCCGCCGCTCCGGACGGCGTTCCTGCCCGGCGGCGCAGGCCCGCCGGGCACCACGTCCTACACCGGGACGGTCTTCGTCAGCACGGGCGCCGGCCCGAGCCGCGAGGTGCACGTCGACACCCGCTCCACCACTGTCGGAGGGTGAGCGCAGACTCCACCGCATGCAGCGCACCGTGTTCGACGCCGACCACGAGGCCTACCGCGCGAGCGTGCGGGAGTTCGTCGCCAGGGAGGTGATCCCGCACCATGCGCAGTGGCGCGCCGACCGGCTCATCGACCGTGGGATGTGGCTGGAGGCCGGCAAGAAAGGGCTGCTCGCGCCCGGCGTACCGGAGATCTACGGCGGCGGGGGGGTCGACGACTTCCGCTTCAACGCCGTGCTCAACGAGGAGCTCTCCGCGGTCGGGCCGGCGCTCGCGAGCAGCGTCACCATCCACACCGACATCGTGGCGCCGTACCTCCTCGAGCTCACGACCGACGAACAGAAGGCGCGCTGGCTGCCCGGCTTCGCCAGCGGCGAGCACGTCGCGGCGATCGGCATGACCGAGCCCGGCGCCGGCTCCGATCTGGGCAGCCTGCGCACCACCGCCCGCCGGAACGGCGACGTGTTCGTCGTCGACGGCAGCAAGACCTTCATCACCAACGGGTACGGCGCGGACCTCGTGGTGGTCGCCGTCCGGACCGGCACGACCGAGTCGCGGGCCCGCGGGATCAGCCTGCTGGTGATCGAGGCCGGGATGGCCGGCTTCACCCGCGGCCGCAAGCTGGACAAGGTCGGCCAGCACGAGGCCGACACCGCGGAGCTGTTCTTCGAGGGGGTGCGGGTGCCGGCGGCGAACCTGCTCGGCGAGGTCGACCGCGGCTTCGTGCACATGATGGAGCGGCTGCCGCAGGAGCGGCTGTCCTGCGCATTGTCCAATGTCGCGCACGCCTGGGCGGTGCTCGGGGACACCCTTGCCTACGCACGGGAGCGGCGGGCGTTCGGCCAGCCGATCGGGTCGTTCCAGGCGAACAAGCACAAGCTCGCCGAGCTGGTCACGCAGCTCGACGTCACCAGGGCCTTCGTCGACACCTGCCTGGCCCTGCACGTGCGCGGCGAGCTGTCCGCGGTCGACGCCGCAAAGGCCAAGTGGTGGAGCAGTGACGTGCAGAACGCCGTCATCGACCAGTGCGTCCAACTGCACGGCGGCTACGGCTACATGACCGAGTACCCGGTCGCGCAGGCGTGGATGGATGCCAGGGTCTCGCGGATCTGGGCCGGCTCCAACGAGATCATGAAGGAGATCATCGGCCGCGACCTCGGCCTCTGAGCCCGTCGCTCGGCATAGGATCGCCGACATGACCGTGCACCTGACCCGGATCTATACCCGCACCGGCGACGACGGCACCAGCGCCCTCGGCGACTTCTCCCGGGTCAGCAAGACCGACCCTCGACTGGCCGCCTACGCCGACACCGACGAGGCGAACGCCGCCATCGGGGTGGCGCTCTCGCTGGGGGGCGGGGACCTGCCGCCCGAGGCGCGCGAGGTCCTGTCGCAGGTGCAGAACGACCTGTTCGACGTCGGCGCCGACCTCTGCGTGCCGGTCACCGAGGAGACCAGGGACCGGCTGCGCATCACGGCGGCCTACGTCGACCGGCTCGAGCTGGCCTGCGACCGCTTCAATGACGACCTGCCGCCGCTGACGTCGTTCATCCTGCCCGGTGGGACCCCAGCGGCGGCGCTGCTGCACGTCGCGCGCACGGTCACCCGCCGCGCCGAGCGGTCCAGCTGGGCACTGGTCGAGGCACAGCCCGGCACGACGCACCCGCTGCCCGCGACGTATCTGAACCGGCTGTCGGACCTGCTGTTCATCCTCGGCCGGGTGGCCAACGGCACCCGCGGCGACGTGCTGTGGGCGCCGGGCGCCAACCGCTGACCCGCCTCGGCACGAGGCCCGTCAAGCGCGGGAGGGCTCGCCGGAGGTGAGTTCCGCCGACTCGGCCAGCACGCTGACACCCTCGGCGGTCACGGACAGGAAGCCACCGGAGACGCTGGCCACGATCTCGGCGCCACCTTCCGGCCGGATGACGACGTCACCCTCGGCCAGCTCGGCCAGCACCGGCTCGTGGCCGGCGAGGATGCCGATGCCGCCGGCCACCGTGCGGGCCCCGACGTAGGTCGCCTCGCCCGTCCAGACCGCCTGCTCCGGAGAGACCAGCTCGACCCGCATCGTCGCCACGTCGTCAGCCTAGCTGCGTCAGCCTCACGGCCAGCCTCTGCTTGGGTGCAGAGGTGAGCACCCGGGCGATCGCCGACCACGCCCTGCTCTCGGACCGGCACTCGGCCGCGCTGGTCAGCCGGGACGGCTCGGTCGACTGGCTGTGCTTCCCGCGATTCGACAGCCCGAGCGTGTTCGCCCGGCTGCTCGACGACACCGCCGGGCACTGGTCGGTCCGGCCGGTGGGGCAGGTCACGACCACGAGGAGGTACGTCGACACCACGCTGGTGCTGGAGACCACCCACACCGCACCCGACGGCGGGGTGCTCGTGGTCACCGACCTGCTCGTGATGGGGCCGCGCGACCACGGCCACACGCTCGGCGTCGGCGTCGCGCACCTGCTGGTGCGGGCGCTCGCCTGCACGGCTGGCGCCGTGGAGGTGGAGGTGGAGGTGGCCCCCCGCCCGGAGTACGCCCTGGTGCACCCCCTGCTCACGCCGGTCGACGGCGGGATCGCAGCCCGCGGCGGGTCGGAGCAGCTCGTGCTCACCAGCCCGCTGGCGCTGCGCGTCGACGGCCCGCTGGCGCACGGCCGGTGGCGGCTGCAGGCCGGCGAAGCCGTGCACCTGGCGCTGCACCGGGCCGCGCTCGGCGCCGACACCCCGGCCAGGGTGTGGTCGCAGGAGGAGCTGGCCGCCGGCGTCTCCTCCACCTTGCAGGCCTGGCGCTCCTGGTCGGCGCTGCACCAGTCCTACGAGGGGCCCTGGGCCGACCGCGTGCACTTGTCCGGACGAGTGCTGCAGGCGCTGTCGTTCCAACCCACCGGCGCCGTCGTCGCGGCGCCGACGACCTCCCTGCCGGAGGTGGCCGGCGGCGGGCGCAACTGGGACTACCGCTACACCTGGGTCCGCGACGCGAGCTTCACCCTCGCCGCCCTGTGGGTCGCCGCCTGCCCCGACGAGGCGGCGGAGTTGTTCGCCTTCCTCACCACGGCCGCCGCCAGCTCGGTCATCGCCCGGCACCTGCCGCTGCAGATCATGTTCGGCGTGGGCGGGGAGCGTGACCTGACCGAGCGGGTGCTGCCGCACCTGTCCGGGTGGCGGGGCAGCGCTCCCGTCCGGGTCGGCAACGGCGCGTGGGAGCAGGCCCAGGTCGACGTGTACGGCGAGCTGCTGGACGCGGCGCTGCGCCTGCGGGACCAGCTCGGTGCCCTGGACGCCGAGACCAGGGCCTTCCTCGTCGCGGTCGCCGACACGGCCGCGGAGCGCTGGCGGGAGCCCGACCACGGGATCTGGGAGCTGCGCGGCGAGCCCCTCCACTTCCTCTACTCCAAGCTGATGTGCTGGGTCGCGCTCGACCGGGCGGTGACCCTGGCCGAGCTGCTGCGGGCCCAGGACCGGGTCGCCGGCTGGACGGCGACCCGCGAGCAGATCCGGGCCGCCGTGCTCGAGCAGGGGTGGTCGGACGAGGCGGGGGCGTTCACCCAGTCCTTTGGCTCGACCGAACTCGACGCCTCGGTGCTGGTGCTGCCCATCGTGGGCTTCCTGCCCGCCGACGACCAGCGGGTGCTGTGGACGATTGCAGCCCTCGAGCGCGACCTCACCGACGAGCGCGGACTGGTCTACCGGTACACGGCCGGGGACGGCGACGGGCTGGCGGGGGCGGAGGGGACCTTCCTGCTCTGCACCTTCTGGCTGGCCCAGGCGCACGCCCTGGGTGGCCGGGTCGCCCGGGCGCGGGAGGTGTTCGAGCTGGCGGCGGGCTACGCCAGCGACCTGGGACTGCTCGCGGAGGAGGTGGACGCCGGGACCGGCGAGCTGCTGGGGAACTTCCCGCAGGCGCTCAGCCACATCGGTCTGGTCAACGCTGCCTGGGCGATCAGCCAGGCCGAGGACGCAGCTCGCGGGTGAGCCGGGTCAGGCCGGCAGCCAGGTGTCCTTGGTGCCGCCCCCGCGGGAGGAGTTGACCACCCGGCTGCCCGGGGGGGCGACCCGGGTCAGGGCCGCGGGCACCGCCACCGCTGCGTCCGGGTCTGTCCGCCCGGAGGCGTCCACGCCGGACACGACGAAGGCGCGCAGGTCCACCGCACACGGGACCAGAGCCCCGTCCGGAGCGAAGGTTGGGTGGGTGCTCGCCTCCACCGGCTCCTGGGCCACCCAGCCCGCTGGGTCCTGCTCGATGGTGGCGCGCAGCCGGGCCAGCTCCTCGCGGGCCAGCTGGGCGCCGAAGACGACACTCTGGCCGCCGTAGCCGTCCACCGGCTTCACCACCAGCTCGTGCAGCCGGGACAGCGCCTCGGCCAGGGCCGGCGGGTCGGCGAGCACCCAGGTGCGCACGCCGGCGAGCAGCGGCGCCTCGCCGAGGAAGAAGTCGACGAGGCCGGGGACGCTCGCGCACACGGCCTTGTCGTCCGCGACACCGGTGCCGAGCGCGTTGGCGAGCCCGAGCGTGCCGGCGCGCACCGCGCTCGTCAGCACCTCGAGCGCGGGCCGCCCGTCACCCAGTGTGGCCCGCCCCAGCTCCTGCTCGTCGAGCCGGCGGTAGAGCACGTCGACGCGCCCATCGGGACCCGCGACCGTGTCGCCCCGCGCCAGCAGATCCGCGGGCGTGAGCAGCGGGATCCCGAGCCGGGCGGCCAGCAAGGCGTGCTCGGCGTGGGCCGAGTCGCCGGCCCCGGCGGTGAGCACGGCCACCGCTGGCTCCTCCGCACATCGGGGGGGAGCCGCCCCGCGCAGGGCGGCGCCAAGCAGCGGCAGGGCGTCCGCGGGGTCGGCGACAGCCGGCCCGGGGGCGAGCTCGGGCAGCGCCTGTGCTGCGATCTCGCGGACCAGCACGGCGTACCCCAGGCCGGACGGCACCCGCAGGTTGTCCTCCAGCACCCGCCAGCCGTTGCCATCGTGGAGCAGGTCCATGCCGGCCACGGTCGCGGGCGGCGCGGTCGTGCCCGTCGCCAGCACCGGGGCCCCGGGAACGAGGGCCGCCGGGACGATGTCGGCGCGCACGCACTCCCGCGGCCCGGCCAGGTCGCGCAACAACGCGGTCAGCGCGCGCGCCCGCTGCTCCAGGCCGCGGGCCAGCAGCTGCCACTCCCGGGCCGCGACCAGGCGGGGCACCAGGTCCAGCGGCAGCAGCCGCTGCCCGCCGTCGGCGCTGCCCGGCCCGGCGGCCGCCAGGCCATCGGCCGCCAGTCCACCAGCCGCCAGTCCATCGGCGCTGGGCAGCGGGAAGGTCATGCCCCGCGCCACCTGCAGGGCGTCGCGCCGGGCCGAGCGCTCCCGCAGGCCGGCCGGTCCGAGGCGCTCGAGCAGCGCGAAGACATCGACGTACGCCGGGAGCGGCCGCCCGTCGCGGACCCCCTCGTCGGCGCCATGCACGCTGCCGGCGTAGGCGCTGGCCAGCTCGCCCGTCACGGCCCGCCGGCCCGCCCGGCGGTCTCCGCGACCAGGGCGTCGACGACGCCATTGAGGCCGGCCTCCCTGGCCGTCCCGCGCTGCTCCCCCGCGCTGCCACCCGTCGCCAGCACCTCGGCGAGGGTCGCCAGCACGCGGGCGGTGTCGCCCTCGGCGTCCAGGGCGGGCCGGACGTGCTCGACCAGCGCGGCCAGCACGTCCACGGCCGGCTGCGGCCGGCCGGTGCGCGGGTGCACGAGCAGGCCGGCCACGCCCGAGCGGGAGGCCCGCCAGCGGGCCGCCTCCAGCACGGGAACGGGCACCGACGGTGTCGCGGCGCCGGCGCTCAGCTCCGCGTGGGCGGTGGCGACCAGCCCCCTGGCCAGCGCCGCCAGGGCGACGACCACCTCGACCGACGGGCACGCATCGCCGACCCGAAACTCCAGGGTGCCCACCCGCCGGTTGAACCGGATGTCCCAGTAGAGCATCCCGGGGTCGCTCACCACCCCGGTCGCCACCAGCTCCCCGGAGAGCCGGTCCAGCTCGCCGAGCGTCGTGACCGCGGGCAGCGGACCGGTGGTCGGCCAGCGCCGCCAGACCTGGCTCCGCCAGCTGGCGAAGCCGGTGTCGCCGCCGAGCCAGAACGGCGAGCTGGCCGACACGGCCAGCAGCAAGGGCAGCCACGGCGTCACCCGGTGGGCGACGACCAGGGCCAGCTCGGGGTCCGGCAGCCCTACGTGGGTCTGCACGCCGCAGATCAGCTGCTCGCGGGACAGCTGCTGGTAGTCCTCGCTCATCCGTTCGTAGCGCTCGTCGGCGGACACGGTGATCTCGGCGGGATCGGCCAGCGGGACCGTCCCGGCGGCGACGACGGCGAGCCCGGCAGCCTCGGCGGCGGTCACGATCTCGGTCCGCAATGCGGTGAGGTCCGCCGTCAACCCGGCGAGGTCGGTCGCGACGGCGCTGTTGCCCTCGACCACGCTGTCCTGCAGCTCGGGCTTGACCCGCGGCGAGGCGGGGAAGGCGACGAGCACCTCGGGCGCGCGCGGGACCAGCCGCCGGGTCGCCGGGTCCACGACGTGGAACTCCTCCTCCACGCCGAGCGTCAGCCCGGTGGGAAGCAGCCCGGTGGGGAGCAGCCCTTTCGGGGGCCTGCCGACCGTCACAGCCACCGCCGGAACCACGCCACCACCGCGGTCAGCTCCGCCAGCCGGCTCTCCGGCCGCAGCAGGCTGTGCCCCTCGCCCGGGACCACGACGAGCTCGCTCGGCACGCCGCCCGATCGCAGGGCGGCATGCGCCTGCAGGGCCTCGGCGACCGGGACGTTGGTGTCCTCCTCGCCGTGCACGAGCAGGGTGGGCGTGCGGGCGGCGTGCAGCTGGTGCAGCGGCGAGAGCCGCCGGAGCAGGGCCGCGTCGACGCGCGGGTCGCCGTACTTGGTGCGCGCGGCGTGGGCGATCCACGGCTCGGTGCCGGCGAAGAAGGTGAGGAAGTCCGCGATGCCGCAGACGCTCGCGGCGGCCGCGAAGGTGTCCGGGTACTCCACGATCGACGCAAGCACCAGATAGCCGCCGTACGACGTGCCGTGCACCCCGAGCCGGCCCGGCTCGGCCAGACCCCGGCCGATGAGCCACTGCGTGCAGGAGAGCACGTCACGCACGGCGTCCAGCCGCCGCAGGCCGCTGTCGCGCTCGGTGAAGGTGCGGCCGTAGCCCGAGGAGCCCCGCACGTTAGGCGCCAGCACCGCGATGCCGGCGGCCACCAGGCTCTGCAGCAGGGGGCTGAAGACCGGGCGCTCCTGGGCCTCCGGGCCGCCGTGCAAACTGACCACTGTCGGGACCGGGCCGCTCGCGCCCGGAGGGCGGTAGAGCCAGCCGGCCAGCGGCAGCCCGTCGTGCGCCTCCAGCTGCACCAGCTCCGGGCGCACCAGCCGGTCGGCGTCGACCCGGGGGACCGGCACCCGGGACAGCCGGCGCACCCGGGTTTGATGGGCCAGTACGTCCGGGTCGGCGGCGGCTGGGGCAGCCAGCTGGACGGCCAGCAGGGCGCGGGGCGTGCTCGGGCTGGTCGCCTCCACGACGAGCTGCCGCCCGTCCGAGGCCAGCGAGAGCCCGCCGACCACGCCCCAGGGCAGCCCCGGGATCGGTGTGCGCCGACCGGTCGCAGGATCGAGCAGCTCGAGCTCGCTGACGCCCCCGGAGTTCCAGCCGAGCACCAGGGCGCTGCCGTCGGCGGCCACGGCGAAGCGCTCCAGCTCCGCGTCGTCGCGGGCCGCCACCACGTCCAGCGGCCCCGGCCGACCCTCGCCGTCCAGCGGCACCAAGCCCAGCACCACCGTGTCGTGGGCGGCGTCGCGGCCGGCGTCGGTGCGCAGCCACACGCCGCGCCCACGGGGGTCGAAACGCCCGTCCTCGCTGCCCCCCACCAGGTCCCGTGACACCAGGCGCAGCAGCCCACCGTCCTCGGCGGGCACGACCAGGTGCCGCCGACCGCGCGGGCCCCGCCGCAGCACCGCGCGACCGTCTGCCGCCACGTCGGTGACCAGCAGGCCGCCGCCCTCGGCGATCACCCTGCGCTCCCCCGTCTCGACGTCGAGCAGCACCACCTGCCCGTCGTCGGGGCCGACGGTGGAGAAGGCGTACGCCGGCCGGCCGGGCGCCCAGCAGCCGGCGAACGCCGTGCCGCCGGGAGGACCCTCCAGCGCACGGGATTCCCCGCCGTCCGCGCGGACCGCCCGCAGCGCGAGCCGGGTGCCAGCGGCAGGCTGCGCCACCAGCAGCAGCCACCCGGGGGCCAGGCCCGATCCGATCCTGGACCAGGAGACGCTGTCCACCACCTCGCCGGCCGCCGACACCGCGCGGGGCGCCCAAACGCCATCCGCCCCGACGGCGTTCACGTAGGCACGGCTGGTGCCGTCCAGGTCGGACACGAATGCCACCCAGGCACCGTCTGGCGACAGCGACGGCGACCAGCAGCCCCGCACGGCCGCGAGCGCGGTCACGAGCCCGGTCGTGTCGGTCCGGGTGCCGATCGTCACCGGCTGCTCATCCGATGTGGTGGCTCTGCAACCACATCTCCAGCAGGCCCAGCTGCCAGAGCGTGTTGGGGCCGATGGTGGAGCGGGCGGCGTTGGGGTCGTCGAGCATCCCGGCGACCCGGTCCGCGCGGAAGAGCCCTCGCGCCCGCGCCGCCGGGTCGGTGAGCGCAGCACGCACCCGGTCGAGCACCTCCCCTTCGAGGTGCTGCAGGGCTGGCACCGGGAAGTAACCCTTGGGCCGGTCGATGACGTCGGCGGGCAGCAGCGGGCGGGCGGCGTCCTTGAGCACACCCTTGCCACCGCAGGCGAGCTTCAGTCCAGGCGGGCAGGCCGCGGCCAGCTCCACGAACTCGTGGTCGAGGAAGGGCACCCGAGCCTCGAGCCCGAAGGCCATCGTCATGCTGTCGACCCGCTTCACCGGGTCGTCGACGAGCATGACCGTGCTGTCCAGGCGCAGCGCCTTGTCCACCGCCGTGGTGGCACCCGGCGCCGAGAAGTGGTCGTCGACAAAGGCCCGGCTGACGTCGGCGTCGAGCACCCAGGCCGGCGACAGCAGCTCGCTGAGGACGTCGTGCGGGCGGTCGGTGAACACCCGGGCGTACGCCGCGGCCGCCTCCTCTGGTGCCACGTCGACCAGCGGGGGGTACCAGTCGTAGCCGGCGAGCACCTCGTCGGCGCCCTGCCCCGACTGCACGACCTTGACCGATCGCGAGACCTCCTGCGACAGCAGGTAGAAGGCCACCACGTCGTGGCTGGTCATCGGTTCGTGCATGGCCTCCACGGCGGCGTCGACGGCCGGCAGCAGCCGAGCGCTGTCGATGCGGATGCGCTGGTGGTCGGTGCCGAACTGCTCGGCCACGATATCGGACCAGCGGAACTCGTCGCCCTCGCGGTCCCCCACCTGTTCGAAGCCGATGCTGAAGGTCTGCAACCCCGGCTGCCCGCGCTCGGCGAGCAGCGCCACGATCAGGCTGGAGTCGAAGCCCCCGGACAGCAGCACCCCCACGCCGACGTCGGCGACCATCCGGCGGCCGACAGCGGTGCGCAGCGAGCCGAGCAGCGCCTGCTGCCAGTCGGCGTCCGACCAGTCGGCGCGGCCCGGGTCGCGCTCGTGCAGTGGTGACCAGTAGACGGTGTCGGTCTCGGGGCCGTCCGGCTCGATCGCGCGGACCGTGGCGGGGGGGAGCCGCCGGACCCCGCGCAGCACGGTGAGGGGCGACGGCACGACGGCGTGGAAGGACAGGTAGTGGTGCAGGGCCACCGGGTCCAGCGAGGTGTCCACCCCGCCACCGGCCAGCAGCGCCGGCAAGGTGGAGGCGAAGCGCAGCCGCCCGTCGTTCCTGGTCGTGTAGAGCGGCTTGACCCCCAGCCGGTCCCGGGCCAGCACCAGCCGGCCGCTGTCGCGCTCGGCCACGGCGAAGGCGAACATGCCGAGGAAGCGCTCGACGCAGCCCGTCCCCCACCGGTGGTAGGCCTTGAGCACGACCTCGGTGTCGGACGTGGAGAAGAAGCGGTATCCCACCGCCATCAGCTGCTCGCGCAGCTCCCGGTAGTTGTAGATGCAGCCGTTGAACACGACGGTGAGACCGAGCTCGGGGTCGACCATCGGCTGGGAGCCACATTCGGTGAGGTCGATGATCTTCAGCCGGCGGTGACCCAGCGCCAGCGGCCCGGCGGCGTGCACGCCCGACCCGTCCGGCCCGCGCCGGTGCAGGGCATCGGTCATGCGGCCGACGGCGGCGATGTCGGCGGACTCACCGTCCAGGCGCAGCTCGCCGCAGATGCCGCACACCCGCTGCCTCCTCGACCCACTCCGCCTACGCCGGTGTTCCCGGCCAGCCTGGGCTGGACGGGCTACGGCGGTGTTGCGCGCGTGTGTGCTGCGCGTGTCGGGCGCCAGGTCAGCCCTGCAGCTCCTTGGCCTTGGCCTCGACGTCGTCGAGCCCGCCGCAGGAGAAGAACGCCTGCTCGGGGTAGCTGTCGAACTCGCCGTCGCACAGCCGCTTGAACGCCGAGACGGTGTCCTCGCGCTTGACGAACGAGCCCTCCTGGCCGGTGAACTGCTTGGCCACGAAGAAATTCTGCCCCAGGAACCGCTGGATCCGCCGGGCCCGGTTGACGAGGACCCGGTCCTCCTCGGACAGCTCGTCGATCCCGAGGATCGCGATGATGTCCTGCAGCTCCTTGTAGCGCTGCAGGATCTGCTTGACCCGCTGCGCCACGGCGTAGTGCTCCTCGCCGACGGTGCCGGGCTCGAGCGCCTTGGAGGTGGAGTCCAGCGGGTCGACGGCGGGATAGATGCCGAGCTCGGAGATGGGCCGGGACAGCGACGTGGTCGCGTCCAGGTGCGCGAAGACCGTGTGCGGTGCCGGGTCGGTGATGTCGTCGGCGGGGACGTAGATGGCCTGCAAGGAGGTGATCGAGTGCCCGCGGGTGGAGGTGATCCGCTCCTGCAGCTCGCCCATCTCGTCGGCCAGCGTCGGCTGGTACCCCACCGCGGACGGCATCCGACCCAGCAAGGTGGAGACCTCGGAGCCGGCCTGGGTGAAGCGGAAGATGTTGTCGATGAACAGCAGCACGTCCTGCTTCTGCACGTCCCGGAAGTACTCCGCCATCGTCAGTGCCGAGAGCGCGACGCGCAGCCGGGTGCCCGGCGGCTCGTCCATCTGACCGAAGACCAGGGCGGTGTCCTCCAGCACCCCGGCCTCCTCCATCTCCAGGAACAGGTCATTGCCCTCGCGGGTGCGCTCCCCCACCCCGGCGAACACCGACACGCCGGAGAACTGCTTGGCCACCCGGTTGATCATCTCCTGGATGAGCACGGTCTTGCCGACCCCGGCACCACCGAACAGGCCGATCTTGCCGCCGGTGATGTACGGCGTCAGCAGGTCGATGACCTTGATGCCGGTCTCGAAGATCTCGGTGGCGGCCTCGAGCTGGACGTAGTCCGGGGCGTGCCGGTGAATCGGCCAGCGGGTCTGGATGTCCAGCTCGCTCTCGGCCACGTCCAGCGGCTTGCCCAGCGCGTTGAATACATGGCCCTTGACGACATCACCGACCGGCACGCTGATCGGCGCGCCGGTGTCGAGGACGTCGGTGCCGCGGACCAGGCCGTCGGTCGGCTGCATGGAGATGCAGCGGACCTGGCTGTCGCCGATGTGCACGCTGACCTCAAGCGTGAGCGTGGATGTGTCGTCGCCGAGGGTCCGCTCGACCTCCAGCGCGTGGAAGATCTCGGGCAGCTCGTCGGCGGCGAACTCCACGTCCACCACCGGCCCGATGACGCGCACGACGCGGCCGGTCCCCCCGGGGTGGGCGCCCTCCCCGGGGCCTGCGGGGCCGGCGGGGCGCTCGTCGGTGGCGGTCACTGGTGTCTCCTCTGCTGGGTCGGCACGGGGTCAGGCGTCGGCCAGCGCGTTGGCGCCGCCGACGATCTCGCTGATCTCCTGGGTGATGGCTGCCTGGCGGACCTGGTTGGCCTGCCGGGTGTAGGAGCGGATGAGGTCGTCGGCGTTGTCGCTGGCGCTCTTCATCGCCCGCCGCCGCGACGCGGACTCCGACGCGGCGGACTCGAGCAGAGCGGCATAGACCCTGGCCTCGACGTAACGAGGGAGGAGCGCGTCGAGCACGGCCTCGGCGCTGGGCTCGAACTCATACAGCGGCAACGGCCCCTCGGCCGGCGACTCGGAGGTCTCGGTGATGACCAGCGGCAGCACGCGGGTCGCCGTGGGCCGCTGCGACAGGGCCGAAACGTATTCGGTGAAGACCATGTGGATCTCGTCGACGCCGCCCTCGGCGGTCGGGGTGACGAAGCGCTGGATCAGCGCGTCGGCGGCCCGCTTGGCGTCGCTGTAGCGCGGCTGCTCGGAGAAGCCGGTGAAGCTGTCCTCCACCTCGCGCTGGCGGAAGGAGTAGAACGACAGGCCCTTGCGCCCGATGATGTAGATGCGCGAGGCCTTGCCCTCCGACCGCAGGGTCTCCTGCAACTGCTCGCAGAGCCGGATCGCGTTGGCGCTGTAGGCGCCGGCCAGCCCGCGGTCGCTGGTGATCAGCAGCACGGCCGCCTCGCCGGCGTCGCCCTTCTCCGAGGTGAGCGGGTGGTCGATGCTCGTCTGGCTGGTGACGGCCGTCAGCACCCGGGTGATCTCGTCGGCATAGGGCTTGCTCGCCGCCACCGCGTTCTGCGCCTTGACGATCCGGGAGGCGGCGATCAGCTCCGATGCCTTGGTGATCTTCTTCGTGGAGCGGACCGAGCGGATCCGCCCCCGCAGCGCCCGCAGCGACTCAGGCATCCGCGTGCTCGTGGGGCTGGTCACCGGCTGGGTGCTCGTGGGGGTGCTCGTGGGTCGAATCGTCGGTGGGTCGCTTGTGGCGCTTGACCCCCTCCTGGCCCTCCTCGCCCTCCATCGCGCCCACCGGCTCGTCCTTGACGATCGACTCACCGGAGACGGTCGTGAAGGATGCCTTGAAGTCGGTGAGCGCCTCCGTGAGCTGGTCCACGGTCGAGTCCTCGAGCTGCCCGGACCCGGTGATGGCGGCGTAGATCCCCTCGCGCTCGCGCTGCAGGTGGTCCAGGAACCCGGCCTCGAAGCGCCGCACCTCCGGCACCGGCACGTCGTCGAGCCCCCCCGTGGTGCCGAGCCAGATCGACACCACCTGGCGCTCCATGGGGAACGGCGAATACTGCGCCTGCTTGAGCAGCTCGACCAGCCGCTGGCCGCGCTCGAGCTGGGCCTTGCTCGCCTTGTCCAGGTCGGAGGCGAACGCCGAGAACGCCTCCAGCTCACGGAACTGCGCGAGGTCCAGCCGCAGCGACCCGGCGACCTTCTTCATCGCCTTGGTCTGCGCCGACCCACCGACCCGCGACACCGAGATCCCGACGTTGATGGCCGGGCGGACCCCGGCGTTGAACAGGTCGGTCTCCAGGAAACACTGGCCGTCGGTGATGGAGATGACGTTCGTCGGGATGTACGCCGAGACGTCGTTGCCCTTGGTCTCAATGATGGGCAGCCCGGTCATCGACCCGGCGCCGAGGTCGTCGGAGAGCTTCGCGCAGCGCTCCAGCAGCCGAGAGTGCAGGTAGAACACGTCGCCGGGGTAGGCCTCGCGACCCGGCGGGCGGCGCAGCAGCAGCGAGACGGTGCGATAGGCCTCGGCCTGCTTGGACAGGTCGTCGAAAACGATGAGCACGTGCTGCCCGGCATACATCCAGTGCTGGCCGATCGCCGAGCCGGTGTACGGCGACAGGTACTTCAGGCCGGCGGGGGCATCGGCCGGGGCCGCGACCACCGTGGTGTAATCCAGCGCGCCGGTCTCCTGCAGGCGACCGACGATGCCGGCGATCGTGGAGCCCTTCTGGCCGATGGCGACATAGACGCACTTGACCTGCTTCTTCGGGTCGCCGGTCGCCCAGTTCTCGCGCTGGTTGATGATCGCGTCGATGGCCACCGCCGTCTTGCCGGTCTGTCGGTCCCCGATGATCAGCTGTCGCTGGCCGCGCCCGATCGCCGTCATGGCATCGATCGCCTTGATGCCGGTCTGCAGCGGCTCCTTGACGGGCTGGCGCTGGACCACCGTCGGCGCCTGCAGCTCCAGCGGTCGCCGCTCGGTCGTCTCGACCGGCCCCTTGCCGTCGATGGGGTTGCCAAGGGCATCGACGACCCGGCCGAGGAAGCCGTCACCGACCGGCACCGCGAGCACCTCGCCGGTGCGACGGACCTCGCTGCCCTCCTCGATCTCGGTCCCGTCGCCGAGCAGCACCACGCCGATCTCGCGCTCGTCGAGGTTGAGCGCGAGCCCGCGGACGCCACCGGGGAACTCCAGCAGCTCGTTGGTCATGGTCGCGTGCAGGCCCTCGACCCTGGCGATGCCGTCGCCGGTGTCGGTGACGTGCCCGACCTCCTCGCGCTCGGTCTCCGGGCGGTACCCCTCCACGAACTCACGCAGGGCGGCGCGGATGTCGTCGGGGTTGATCGCCAGCTCGGTCACGTCTGTGTCTCCTCGGTCGGTTCGTGCGGCGCTGTGCTTCCTACGGGGCTTCCTACGGGCTGGGTCCAGTGTGCGGGAGAGGGCCGACGCGTCAGCCGGCGAGCCGGGCCCGCACCTGCTCGATGCGGCGGGCGACACTGCCGTCGAGGATCTGTTCGCCGACCGTCACCACCACCCCGCCGAGCACATCCGGATCGAGGTCGACCTGCAGCTGCACGTCGCGGCCGTACGTCGCGCGCAGGGCGGCCCGCAGCCGCACCGCCTGGTCGGGGTCCAGCGGGCGGGCGACCCGCACGACGGCGACCAGCCGCTCCCGGCGCGCCGCGGCCAGCCGGCTGATCCGCTCCAGCCGGCGGCCCAGCGAGTGGCCGCCGGTGTCGAGCACCGCCTGGCGCAGCAGCGCGATCGTCACCGGCTGCGCCTTGCCCTCGAGCAGCCGACGGAGCAGCGCGTCCTTGCGGTCGGCGGGCAGCGCCGGGTCGGACAGGGCCAGCGACAGCCGCGGCTCGCGCAGCACCACCCGGCCGAAGCGGAAGACCTCGTCCTCCACGTCGTCGAGGACGCCCGCCTCGTCCGCGCCGGCCAGACCGGCCTCGGTCGCCAGCTCGAGCAACGCGTCCACGAGGTCGGACGGCTCGGCCCACCGGGCCCGCACCGCCGTCGTCAGCAACTCCAGCGTCGCGTCACCCACCTTGCCCGCGAACAGCCGCTGCAGCAGCGCGGCGCGGGCGTCCGGCGGTGAGGCGGCATCGACGAGCGAACGGCGCAGCCGCCACTCGCGGTCGAGCAGTCCACCGACGGCCGACAGCTGCTCGGAGAGCTGCTGGGCGGCACCGGTGCCGGCGCCGGCACTGGGATCCGCCCCCTCCGGCTCCTCCGTCGCGCCGTGCCCGGGACGCATCCGGTGCAGCAGGGTACGCGCAGCGGAGGGGATGATGGCGGCCGGTGTGTCGCGCGTGGCACCCGCCGGCCCGGACGGCGCGGCCCCGTGCTGGTCGCGCAGCAGCGCCTCGAGTCGCTCGCGCGCCTCGGCGAGCGACGCGCGGCTGACACCGTCCACGCTCAGCGCCCCGCCGGGGCTTCGACGCGGGCGGAACCGCCGGCCCCGCCGGCCCCACCGGCAGCCGCGGCGGCACCGCTCGCCACCCCGCTGATGAAGCTGTCGATCAGGGTCCGCTGCCGGTCGTCGCTTTCCAGTGTCTGCCCGACGATCTTCTCGGCGAGCTCGACCGACAGGCCGCCGATCTCGCTGCGGAGCTGGCCCATCACCGACTGCCGGTCGGCCTCCGCCTTGGCGCTCGCGGCGGCGACGATGCGGTCGGCCGACTCCTGCGCCGCCCGCTCGCGCTCCGCCCGGATCGTCTGCGCCTGCCGCTCGGCCGCCTCGATGATCCGCCCGGCCTCCGACCGTGCGTCGGCCAGTTGGGCGCGATAGTCGGCGAGCAGCTTCTCCGCCGCGGCCCGGTCGGCCTCGGCCTGCTCCATCTTGCCCTCGATCAGGGCGCGGCGGTCGGCCAGGGCGGCGTTCGCGCGGGGCAGGACGTATTTCGCCATGAAGGCGAAGAAGATCAGGAACGAGAGCAGACCGTAGATCAGCTCGTTGACCGACGGCGTGATGGGGTTGCGGGTCGTCTCGTCGGCCGCGAGGACCAGCAGCGGGTGGGTCATGTCAGCTCCTCGACGTCACGGGCGGGGGCATGCGGACCTGCTGTCGAGACTCAGGTGAACACGAAACCGAACACGATGCCGAACAGGGCCAGCGCCTCGACGAGGGCGATGCCCAGGAACATCGTCGAGGTCAGGGTGCCGCGCATCTCGGGCTGGCGGGCGATCGACTCGATCGCCTTGCCCACCACGATGCCGACACCGATGCCCGGCCCGATGGCGGCGAGGCCGTAGCCGATGGCGCTGGCGCTGCCATGGAAGTTGTTGCTCGCTGCCAGAACGGTGCTGACGTCCACGGTGGTCCCTTTCGTCGGTCCGGGGCTGGGTCCAGCCCCGGGCGGGTGGTGCGGTCCGGACTAGTGCTGCCCCATCAGTGCTGGGGCTCCATCGCGCCGGCGAGGTAGACCCCGGTCAGCAGCACGAAGATGTAGGCCTGCAGGCTGGCGACGAACAGCTCGAAGCCGGTGAACACGATCGCCCCGAGGAAGGAGCCGGCTGCGAAGATCGCGGTGAAGCTCTTGCCGTAGTGGTAGCCGAAGAGCAGGTAGTCGGTGGCGACATACATGATGCCCAGCAGCAGGTGTCCGGCAATCATGTTGGCCGACAGCCGGATGAACAATGTGAAGGGCCGGATGAGGAAGGTCGAGATGAACTCGATGGGCGTCAGGATGACATAGATCACCAGCGGCACCCCCGGCGGGAACAGCGTGTCCTTGACATAGCGGCCGAGCCCCACCGCCGCGATGCCCTCGCGGACGAAGAGCACCAGGGTGATGACCGCCAGCGCCACCGGCAGCGCGGTGCGGCTGTTCACCGGAAACTCGATGCCCGGCACGATCTCGGTGAGGTTGGCGAACAGCAGGAAGAAGAACAGCGACATGAAGTACGCCGTGTACTTGCGCCCCTTGACGCCGACGACGTCGTCGACGAGGTCCTTGCGCACGAAGTCCATCAGGGCCTCGAGGATGTTCTGGCTGCCCTGCGGGACCACGCGCGCCCGCCGGAAGGCGACGGCGAACAATGCGCACAGGGTGCCGGCCACCAGGAACTCCAGCAGCACGACCCGGTTGATCGACAGATCGATCCCCGCCGGCTTGAACCGCAGGATGTGACCGAAGAGCGACACCGGGTCGAAGAAGAAGTCGTTCGACGACGGCGCGGGGAAGGGGCCGCGCGAGTCGGCTGACGCGATCAGGGCAGGTCTCCTCGCTCGTCGGACGGCATTGTCGGGCGGGCTGTCGAGCGGGCTGTCGGGCGGGCTGTCGGTGCGTGCGTGTGCTGGTGCCACACGAACCACAGCGATGCGACGAATCCCACCACCAGCCCGATGGGCACGAAGGCACCGGAACCGGTGACCGCGTCCACGCCGAAGCCGATGGCCCCCCAGGCCACGGGACCCGCGACCAGCGTGCTCATGGCCTGCCACGGATCCTGGATCCCAGGGTCCTGCGCGCCAGGGCCGCTCATCGCGCCGCGACTGTATCGCACCCGCCACGCATCCCTGCGGCTACCCCGCGCGCCGGCCGGTCCGCGCCGCGACCCTGGCCCGGTCGGCGTCCCGCACCGCCGCGTCGTCGTCGTAGGCCGATGGCCCGACGGTGTCGACCGGGGTGACGGCCGTGGTGCGGCCGGGCAGGGTCGCGACCGCCTGGGCGAGCACGCTGACGACCACCCCGACGAGCAGGGCCAGGCCGAACGCCGTGTGGTCGACGGTGCCGTTGCCGTTGACGAGGACCGCGACGAGCCCCGCCAGCGCGAGGTTGCCGACGAAGGGCAGCACCGCGAGCGGCCCGACCCGCTCCACGCTGGCGCCGCCGGCCCGGGACAGGCACGCCCTGGTCAGCGCCAGCATGGCCAGCGCGAGGACCCCGCCCGCCCCGAGGCCGGCCACGACGTGCTGCCCGCCGATCGGGGCAGCCACCCCGACCGCGACGACGGTGGCCGCCGCCAGCGCGCCGGCACACAGGTCGAGCCCGCGCAGGTGGGCCTGCTCGGTGGAGGGGCGGGCCGGCGGCATGCCGGGCCCCGTCATGCCGGGCCCCGGGGCGTGCGCAGCCGGGGCAGCGAGCTCGCCAGCAGCACCACGATGGCCACGCCGGCCAGCAGGGTGAGGGGCAGGGTGGCGTTGCTCGACAGCGACACCACCACGCCGCCGAAGCCGATCAGCGCACTCCAGGCGTACATCAGCAGGACCGCGCGACGCTGGCTGTGCCCGATCTCCAGCAGCCGGTGGTGCAGGTGCATCTTGTCGGGGGCGAACGGCGACCGGCCGCCGCGGGTCCGCCGCACGACGGCGAGCACCAGGTCGGCGAAGGGCACGGCGAGCACCAGCAGCGGCACCAGCACGGGCACGACGAGCGGCAGCGAGAGGTTCAGCGGGTTGTTGGCGCCGAAGCCGCTGATCGCCGTGGCGAAGTCGAACTGGCCGGTGGTGGACACCGCGGAGGCGGCCAGCATCAACCCCAGCAGCATCGAGCCGGAGTCCCCCATGAACAGCCGCGCCGGACTGAAGTTGTGCGGCAGGAAGCCCAGGCAGGCCCCGACGCAGATGGCCGCGACCAGGGCACCCGGCTGGGCCCGCAGGAAATTCTGGTCGGCGGACAGGTTGTAGCTGAAGGTGAACTGGGCGGCGGCCGCGATCGCCACCACCCCGGCGGCCAACCCGTCCAGCCCGTCGATGAAGTTCACCGCGTTGACCAACAGCACCACCAGCAGCACCGTCAGCGGCACCGACACGTCGCTGGTCAGCGTGTACGCCGTCTCCCGTCCCGGCAGCACCAGAAAGGCCAGCCGCAGTCCCAGCAGGACCATCGCGCCGGCCGCCACGATCTGCCCGGAGAGCTTGGTCAGCGCGTCCAGGCTCCACTTGTCGTCGACCACCCCGAGCAGGGTGATCAGCCCGCCGGCGATGAGGATCGCCCGCGGCTCGTCGTAGTTGGTGAACACCGTGTGCAGCACCGGCAGGTGGTCGGCGACCAACAGCCCCGCCAGCACCCCGACGTACATCCCGACGCCACCCAGGCGCGGCGTCGGGATGGCATGCACGTCGCGGTCGCGCACGTCGGCCATCACGCCGGTCAGCACGGCGACGCGGCGCACGACGGGGGTGACGAGGAAGGTCACGGCCGCGGTGACGAGCACGACGATGGCGTACTCCCGCACGGGGCGTCCCGTTCAGGCGCGCGGGTAGGCGGGCCGGCGGGCGACCAGGGCCGACACCCCGGCGGCCACCTCCGCGGCGGCGGTCCCATCGGCGTCGCCCACCGCGCGGGCGAGCAGCCCGGCGATCTCTTTCATGTCGCCCTCGTCCATGCCCTGGGTGGTCACCGCCGGGGTGCCCACCCGGATCCCGGAGGCCGTCATCGGGGGCTGCGGGTCGTTGGGGATGGCATTCTTGTTCAGGCTGATACCGGCTGCGCCGCAGCGCTCTTCGGCCTGGCGACCGGTGACGCCGATGGCGCGCAGGTCGAGCAGCGCCAGGTGGGTGTCGGTGCCGCCGGTGGTCGGGCGCAGTCCCTCGGCGGCGAGGCCGTCGGCGAGCGCCTGCGCGTTGCGGACCACCCGGGCGGCATAGGCCGCATACGCCGGGGTGGCGGCCTCTCTCAGCGCCACCGCCTTCGCCGCCACGGCGTGCATCAGGGGACCACCCTGGCTGAACGGGAAGACCGCCTTGTCGATGCGCTGCGCCAGCTCCTGGGTGCACAGGATCATGCCGCCGCGGGGGCCGCGCAGCACCTTGTGGGTGGTGAAGCAGACGACGTCGGCGTAGGGCACCGGGCTGGGGATGGCGCCGCCGGCGACCAGGCCGATGAAGTGCGCGGCGTCGACCATCAGCCACGCGCCCACCGCATCGGCAATGGCACGGAAGCGGGCGAAGTCGATGAGCCGGGGGTACGCCGTGGCGCCGGCGATGATCATCTTGGGCCGGTGCTCGTGGGCCAGCCGCTCGACCTCGTCGTAGTCGATGAGCTCGGTCTCGGGGTCCACGCCGTACGCCACCGGGTTGAACCATTTCCCGCTGAAGCTGACCTTGCTGCCGTGCGTGAGGTGGCCACCGTGCGGCAGGCTCATCGCGAGCACAGTGTCGCCCGGGGTGAGCAGCGCGGCGTAGGCAGCGAAGTTGGCGCTGGCCCCGCTGTGCGGCTGCAGGTTGGCGTGCTCGGCGCCGAACAGCGCGACGGCCCGCTCGATTGCGATCGTCTCGGCCTCGTCGACGACCTCGCAGCCGCCGTAGTAGCGCTTGCCCGGGTAGCCCTCGGCGTACTTGTTCGACAACGTCGAGCCAAGGGCGGCGAGGACGGCGGGGCTGGTGAAGTTCTCGCTGGCGATCAGCTGCAGGGTGCCGCGCTGGCGCTCGAGCTCACGCAGCACGACGGACGCGATCTGCGGGTCGGTCGCCTCGAGGGCGTCGAAGTCGGGCCCCCAGTAGGTCGGGGGGGCGCCGGACGTCGAGGTCACGAGGGTGACCCTAGCCGCCACCCGCTCTCGCAGCGACAGGACCGCGCCCGGCCGGACGGCGTCAGGCGGGTTGGCGCTGGATGAACTCCGACATGCCAGGAACCGTGAAGGCGACGACGCCGTGCTGGGAGGCGTAGATGAGGCCCTTCGCGATCAGACTCGCTCGAGCGGGGCCGAAGCTGCTGGCGGGGCGGTCGAGCCGGGTGGCGACCTCCCGGGAGAAGCTTCCGGCGTCTCCGTCGACGGCCATCGCCCGCAGGTACTTCTGCTCCGCCCGCGTCGCGCGGTCCCACCGAACCCTGAAAACCCGACATCCAGCGCGGCCCGACCCTTGGCTGCACCGACCCGGGCGTCCGACAACCTCACGGCCGGTCCCGGCGCCTCGTTCCAGGTGTCCTGGCCGAACTGCTGCAGAAAGTAAGGGTACCCGGCTGCCTCGTCGACCACCAAGGAGACTGCGTCGTCGTCCCACTGGACTCCCTCGGTCGCGGCCGGCTCGGTCAACGCCTTACGGGCGAGATCCCCGCTGAGATGTTCGATCCGCTCGAAGACGAAGAGGCGTTCGGCGTGGGACTTCGCCTCGGCAAGCACGCGGGGAAGGCTCGGCAGCCCGGCCAGGGCGAACAGGGTCGGCCACTCCTGCTGGCCGGCAGCATGGGCGGTGGAACACACGGCGATCAGCTCCGCTTCTGTCATGTCCTGCGCCTCGTCGATCAGGATGGCCAGCCCGACGCCCTCCTCGGTGGCGGCGCCAGAGAGGTCCTGGACGAGCTTGGCGAGATCGGTCTCCAGCACGCCCGTGTCGGCGCCCCCGCCGGCGGTGTCGTCGAGATCGAGTCCGAAGTTCCATGCACCCCCAGCGTCGTAGGAGGCCTTGAAGCTGAGCGCCGTCTTGAGGCCCTTCATGAGCCTGCGGCCGGCAGACGGGCGAGCCAGGTCGGCCAACGGGCCGTGCAGTCCCTCGCCCAGCGCTTCGCGGAGCGGCTTTCCCGCCCCGGCCTCCACCTGGGCGACCAGCCACTGGCGGTCCCGCGCGGCCCGGGTGAACCCGGACAGCAGGACAGTCTTGCCGACACCGCGGAGTCCGTAGAGCACGAACGGCTGCGCGGTCCGCCCCTGCTCGACCCGGGCCAGCGCCACCCGCCAGGCGTCCCGCTGACCGTCCCGACCCACGAGCGCGGCCGGCTGTCGGCCCGCGCCCGGGGAGTAGGGATTCCGGACGGCGTCCACGCGACCCCCACGTATAAAGAATTCTACGGCAGTATAGCGTTTCACTAGACCGCTGTAGATTTTACTAGACGAACCGGATCAGGCGGTCAGATCCGGGACGACCTCGCGCAGGGCGTCGGCGCTCACCGCACCGGCCCGCAGCAGCCGGGGAGTGTCGCCGGTGCAGTCCACGATCGTGCTCGGAGTGGTGTCGCTGCTCGGGCCGGCCTCCAGATAGACGTCGACCGCGTCGCCGAGCTGCGCGCGGGCGCCCGCGGCGTCCGGCGGCGGGGCCTGGCCGGTGGCGTTGGCGCTGCTCACCCCCATCGGGCCGGTCTGCCGCAGCACCTCCAGCGCGACCGGGTGCAGCGGCATCCGCACCGCGACGGTGCCGTGCGCGTCGCCGAGGTCCCATGCCAGGCGCAGGGAGTGCCGGACGACCAGGGTCAGGCCGCCCGGCCAGAAGGCCTGGGTCAGCTCCCGCACCTCCAGCGACACGACGTCGCACAGACCGTCGATCCCCGACCAGGAGCCAACCAGCACGGGCACCGGCATGTCCCGGCCCCGACCCTTCGCCGCCAGCAGCGCCGTCACCCCCTGCGGAGAGAAGGCGTCGACGCCGAGGCCGTAGACGGTGTCGGTCGGCAGCACCACCAGCTCGCCGCGCTGCACGGCGGTCACCGCGGCGTGGATGCCGCGCTCCCGCTCGTCGGGGTCGCGCAGGTCGAAGGTGCGGCTCACGACGCCGTCACCGGGGACCTCACCGGCTGCACCGCGGTCACGAAGCGGTCCCGTCCGGCGAGGTCACGGTGGTCTGCCACGTCCTGCCAGCCGCGCTCGCGCAGCAGCGCCGGAGCCGTCTCCCCCTGCCGGTCGGAGTGCTCGACGACGAGCAGGCCGCCGGGCTTCAGCAGCCGCCGGGCGGCCCGTTCGACGACCCGGACGACGTCGAGCCCGTCGTCGCCGGCGAACAGCGCGATCTCCGGGTCGTGGTCGACCACCTCCGGGTCGACGTCACCGCGCTCGTGCACGGCGACGTACGGCGGGTTGCTGACGACCAGGTCCAGCGTGCCGTTCATCCCGGGCAGTGCGTCGACAGCGTCGGCGAGGTGCGCCTGCACGGCGGTCCCCCGCCCGAGAGCGGCTGCGGCGACGTTCTTCTGCAGCCACGCGTAGGCAACCGGGTCGCGCTCCACGGCGTGCACGACGGCACCGGGTGGCAGCTCGTCGGCCAGCGCGAGCGCGATCGTGCCGCTGCCGGTGCACAGGTCCACGACGGCGTACGGCGCCGGGCCGGTGGCCACCAGCGCGTCGAGCGCCCACTGCACGACCGACTCGGTCTCCGGCCGCGGCACGAAGACACCTGGCCCGACGAGCAGCTCGATGTGGCGGAAGCCGGTGGAGCCCACCAGGTGCTGCAGGGGGACCCGCTCCGCCCGGCGCTCGACCAGCCCGGCGTACGCCGTCTGCTGGTCGGGTGCGAAGGCCGGTGCCAGCGCCAGTCCGCCGCGGCGCAGGCCCAGCACGTGCGCCGCCAGCTCCTCGGCGTCGAAGCGCGGCGACTCGACGCCGGCGGCGGCGAGCCGGGTGGCCGCGGCGCTGACTGCCGCGAGGACGGTCACGGCCGGCCACCTGCGCTGACCTGCGTGGTGCGCTCGGCGTCGGCCAGCGCCGCCACCACGGCGTCGAGGTCGCCGTCGAGGACGGCGTCGAGGTTGTGCGACTTGTAACCGACCCGGTGGTCGCTGACCCGGTTCTCCGCGAAGTTGTAGGTGCGGACCCGCTCGCTGCGGTCCACGGTGCGGATCTGGGCCCCGCGGGCGGCACTGGCCACGACCGCGGCCTCCTCCTGCGCCCGCTGCAGCAGCCGCGCGCGCAGCACCCGCATGCCGGCCTCCCGGTTCTGCAGCTGGCTCTTCTCGTTCTGCATGGACACGACGGTGCCCGTCGGGACGTGGGTGATGCGCACGGCGCTGTCGGTGGTGTTGACGCTCTGCCCGCCGGGGCCGGACGAGCGGTAGACGTCGATCCGCAGGTCGGCCGGGTCGATCTGCACCTCGACGTCCTCCGCCTCCGGCAGGACGAGCACACCGGCTGCGCTGGTGTGGATCCGGCCCTGGCTCTCGGTGACCGGCACGCGCTGCACGCGGTGCACGCCACCCTCAAACTTGAGGCCACGCCAGGGGCTCTCGCCGCCGGGCCGGCCCCGCACGGCCAGCGTCGCGTCCTTGACGCCGCCGAGGTCGCTGGGGGTGCTGTCCAGCAGCTCGGTCTTCCAGCCGTGCCGCTCGGCGTAGCGGGTGTACATCCGCAGCAGGTCCCCGGCGAACAGCGCCGACTCGTCGCCGCCCTCGCCGGCCTTCACCTCCAGCAGGACGTCCTTGCCGTCATTGGGGTCCGGGGGCACCAGGGCCTCGCGCAGCCGCTCCGCGGCCGCCTCCACCACGGCGTCCAGCGCCGGCAGCTCGGCCCGCAGCTCCGCGTCCTCGCTGGCCATCTCCCGCGCCGCGGAGGCGTCACCGGTGGCCGTGCGCCACGCGCGGGCCGCTGCGATGGTCCCGGTGAGCTCGGCGTAGCGGCGTCCAAGGCTGCGCGCGCGGGCCTGGTCCGCATGCACGGCGGGGTCCGCGAGGTCACGCTCGAGCCCGGCGTACTCCTCCTCCAGGTCGCTCACGCGATCCTGCACCGACGCACCACCTCCAGACATGCGTACGGCGCCCGTCCCCCACCGCGAGGGCAGGGGGCGGGCGCCGCCGGCGAGCTACTTGCCGCGTCGGCCGTAGCGCTGCTCGAAGCGGGCCACCCGGCCGCCGGTGTCCAGGATCTTCTGCTTGCCCGTGTAGAACGGGTGGCAGGCGCTGCAGACCTCGGCATTGATCTTCCCGTCGCCCTTGGTCGAGCGGGTCGTGAAGACGCTGCCGCAGGTGCAGGTCACCGTGGTCTCGCCGTAGCTGGGGTGGATGTCGGTCTTCATGGGGTGCCTCTCGTCGTCGGCCGCCGGGTCCGCGGCGTACGCGGGGGGCCGGAGCCGGTAGGGGGGTGGTTGAGACTCTAACGTCGGTCGGACCGGGGTTATTCGGCCCCTGGCATCGTCTTCTGCACCTGCAGGAGGAACTCCACGTTGCTCTTGGTCTCGCGCAGCTTGTCCAGGAGCAGCTCCAGGCCGCCGCTGCCGCCCTCGACGGCGTGCAGCACCCGACGGAGCTTGATGACGATCTGCAGCTCGTCGCGGGAGAGCAGCAGCTCCTCCTTGCGGGTGCCGGAGGGGTCGATGTCGATGGCGGGGAAGATCCGCTTGTCGGACAGGCGGCGGTCGAGCTTGAGCTCGGCGTTGCCGGTGCCCTTGAACTCCTCGAAGATCACCGTGTCCATCGCGCTGCCGGTCTCCACCAGCGCGGTGGCGATGATGGTCAGGGAGCCGCCGTTCTCGATGTTGCGGGCGGCGCCGAGGAAGCGCTTGGGCGGATAGAGCGCGGCGGAGTCCACGCCGCCGGTGAGGATGCGGCCGCTGGCGGGGGCTGCCATGTTGTAGGCGCGGCCGAGCCGGGTGATCGAGTCCAGCAGCACCACCACGTCGTGACCGAGCTCGACCAGGCGCTTGGCCCGCTCGATGGACAGCTCCGCGGCGGTGATGTGGTCCGCGGGGTGGCGGTCGAAAGTGGAGGCGATGACCTCGCCCTTCACCGACCGCTGCATGTCGGTGACCTCTTCCGGCCGCTCGTCGACCAGCACGACCATGAGGTGGCACTCGGGGTTGTTGGTGGTGACGGCGTTGGCGATGGCCTGCAGCACCATGGTCTTGCCGGCCTTGGGCGGGCTGACGATCAGCGCCCGCTGCCCCTTGCCGATGGGCGTCACCAGGTCGATGACCCGGGTGGTGAGGATGTGCGGCTCGGTCTCCAGCCGCAGCCGCTCCTGGGGGTAGAGCGGGGTGAGTTTGGTGAACTCCGGCCGCTGCTTGCCCTCCTCGGGGTCCACGCCGTTCACGCTGTCCAGGCGCACCAGCGCGTTGAACTTGTCCTTGCGCGGCTCCCCGTCGCGGGGCTGCTTCACCGCACCGGTGATGGCATCTCCGCGACGCAGGCTGTAGCGCCGGACCTGGGCCAGCGAGACGTAGACGTCGCTGGGGCCAGGGAGATAGCCGGTGGTGCGCACGAACGCGTAGTTGTCCAGCAGGTCCAGGATGCCGGCGACCGGCACCAGCACGTCGTCGTCGCCGACGGTGGTGTCGGGCTCACCACCCGGCAGGCCCTGGCCGCCCTGACGGTTGCGGTTGCGCCGGTCCCGGTAGCGACCCCGGCGGCCGCGACGGCTGCCGTCATCGTCGTCGAGGTCGTTGCCCTGGCCACCCTGCTGGCCCTGAGTGTTCTGCTGGCCCTGCGCATTCTGCTGGCCCTGGGTGTTCGGCCGGTCGCGCTGCCCCTGCTGGCGGTCGCGCTGCCCCTGCTGGCGCTCGCCCTGCTGCGCGTCGGGCCGGTCGGCGCGCTCGGCACGGTCGGGACGGGGACGGCGCTCGGGCCGCTGGTCCTGGCGGGCGGTCGCAGGCGTGCCGCCCGAGTCGGGGCCGGCATCGGGGGCAGCATCGGCCACGGCGGCGTGCGCGCCCGCGCCATTGGACGTGGCGCCGTTGCTGGCCCTGCGGGTGTCGTCCGTAGCGGGCGTGACCGGGCGCTCGAGCGTGGCGACCTCGGCGACGGCGACGGCGGCGGCGGTGCCCCGGTCCGGAGCCCGCTCGGTGCCGGTGCCGGTGCCGTTCGCCTCGGCGCTGGTCCCCTGCGCGATCTGGATCGCGGTGATCAGCTGCCCCTTGCGCATGCGGGCCGTGCCGGTGACGCCGAGGCCACCGGCGAGCTCCTGCAGCTGGGGCAAGGTGTTGGCGGCGAGCCCGGTGCCACGGGGGCGACGGGCCTTGCCGTTGGTGCTGTCCTCCTGGTCGAGGACGGTGGTGCTCCCTGCTGCGTGGGTGGCCGAGGCGCCATTGGCGGTGTCGGCCGGCAGCAGGTCGGTGGTGTCCTGCACGTGGGTTCCTTCCCTGAGTGCCGTGGGGCACGGCCCGCGACGTGCCGGGGATCGGCCGTCCGGGAGCTGGGCGCACGAGTCCGTCAACGAGTGGGCCGCCGGGACACCAGCGCGGCTCGCGGCCGAAACCGGGGGCAGCACGGGATCCCTGCTCGGGTCTGCTTGGCGGGAGCACTCGCGGTGGTCGCTCGGTGCTGAGATGAAGGGTATACGCACCGCGCCTGAGACGGCAACGGGACACCCGGCCGGCGCATTCCGGCGTGTCGCCCAGCGGCGGTGCCGGGGTGCGCCGAGGCCCCGCCGGCGGGCTCAGGCGGGGCGGACGGTCTCAGCCGAGCGGGAGGACCTGGGCGCCGACGGTGTCGACCGGCAGCACGAGGGCCTCCCAGCCGCGGCCGGCGAGTGCCGCCGCGGCGGAGGCGGCCGCGGCGGTCGGGCACAGCGCCAGCACGCTGGGGCCGCTCCCGGACAGCACGGCGGCGTGCCCGGCCGCCCGCAGCAACGCGACGAGCGTCCCGCCGCGGGGCTGGGCCGCCAGCCGGGCCGGCTGGTGCAGCCGGTCCTGGGTCGCCTCCAGCAGCAGGTCCGCGCGGCCCGCGAGCGCGAGCGGCAGCAGGGCGGCCCGGGCGGCGGTGAAGGCCGCGTCGACCAGCGGCACCGACGCCGGCAGCACCGAGCGCGACTTCGCCGTGGACACGGTCGTCCTCGGCACGAAGGCCACCGTGGTCAACCCCGCCGCGACCGGGAGGCGCACGGCGGCGACAGCGCCTTCGGGGCCGCACATGGCCAGCGTGCAGCCCCCGAGCAGCGCGGCGGCGACGTTGTCCGGGTGGCCTTCCACGGCGGCGCAGACGCCCAATGCCCGCTCATCGGACAGTCCACCCAGGACCAGCTGGCGGGCGGCGTGCACGCCGGCGACCACCGCGGCCGCTGACGACCCGAGTCCCCGCCCGTGCGGCACCCGGTTGGCGCAGACGACGTGCAGCCCGCGCGGTTGGCCGCCCATCGCGTCGAACGCCGCCCGCAGGGCGACCACGACGAGGTGCCGCTCGTCCCGGCGTACCTTCTCGGCGCCCTCGCCGGCCACGTCGACGGTCAGCCCGGCGTCGACCACCTGGACCACGACGTCGTCGTGCAGCCCCAGGGCCAGGCCGAAGGCGTCGAAGCCTGGGCCGAGGTTCGCCGAGCTGGCCGGCACCCGGACGCGCACGGGCGCGGCCCGGAACGAGGGCACGCGCGAGCCCTCAGACCAGGCCGAGGGCGCGCGCCACCACGGTCGCGTCGAGCGGCACGGTCACGGGCGTGGCGGCACCGCTGATGGCCCAGTCCGGGTCCTTGAGGCCGTTGCCGGTGACCGTGCAGACGACCCGCTCCCCCGGCTCGACCAGCCCGGACGCGCGGGCGAGCAGCAGCCCGGCGACGCTCGCGGCCGAGGCCGGCTCGACGAACACGCCCTCGCTGCGGGCGAGCAGCCGATAGGCCTCCAGGATCTGCCGGTCGGTGACCGCCCCGATGTGGCCGCCGCTGTCGTCCCGGGCGCGCACGGCCGGCGCCCAGCTGGCCGGGTTGCCGATCCGGATGGCGGTCGCGATGGTCTGCGGCGAGGTGACCACCTCCCCCCGCACGATCGGCGCCGCCCCGGCCGCCTGCCAGCCGAGCATGCGGGGCGCGAGCCCGAGCTCGCCGTATCCCTTCCAGTAGGCCGTGATGTTGCCGGCGTTGCCGACCGGCAGCAGGTGCGCGTCGGGAGCGACGCCGAGCGCGTCGACGACCTCGAACGCCGCAGTCTTCTGCCCCTCGATCCGCACCGGGTTGACGCTGTTGACCAGCGTCACGGGATAGCCGTCGGACAGGTCGCGGGCGAGGGTCAGGCAGTCGTCGAAGTTCCCCTCCACCTGCAGCAGCTGCGCCCCGTGCACGAGCGCCTGGGCCAGCTTGCCGAGGGCGATCTTGCCGGCGGGCACCAGCACCGCGCAGGTCATACCGGCCCGGCCGGCGTACGCCGCGGCGCTGGCGCTGGTGTTGCCGGTGCTCGCGCAGATCACCGCCTGGGATCCCTCGGCCAGCGCGTGCGTGACCGCCATCGTCATGCCGCGGTCCTTGAAAGAGCCGGTGGGGTTGGCGCCCTCGACCTTCAGGTGCACCTCGCAGCCGGTGCGCGCCGACAGCTCCTCCGCCGGCACCAGCGGCGTGCCGCCCTCGCGCAGCGTCACGATCGTCGCGCCGGGGGGCAGGGACAGCCGGTCGGCGTACTCGGTGATGATCCCCCGCCAGGCCCTGCTCGCCACGGTCGTCACCATCTACAGCTCACTCCCCTCGACCCGCATCACGCTGGCCACATTGCGCACGACGTCGAGGTCGCGCAGGTCCTCCACGGTCGCGGCGAGCGCCGCGTCGCTCGCCGCGTGGGTGACGAGCACCAGCGAGGCGTCGTCGCCGTGGCCCTGCTGGCGCACGGTGCGGATGCTGACGTCGTGCCCGGCAAAGGCCTGCGCCACCACCGCGAGGACGCCGGCCTTGTCGGCGACGTCGAGCGACACGTGGTAGCGCGTCACGGTCTCGCCGATCGGCCGGACCCGGAGTCGCGCGTACGACGACTCCCCCGGGCCGAGCGAGCCGGCCAGCCGGTGCCGCGCCACCGCGACTAGGTCGCCGAGGACGGCGCTCGCGGTGGGCGAGCCGCCGGCGCCGCGCCCGTAGAACATCAGCTGGCCGGCCGCCTCGGCCTCGACGAAGACAGCGTTGTAGGCCTCGCGGACGCTGGCCAGCGGGTGCCCCCGGGGAATCATCGCGGGGTGCACGCGGACACCGACGCTGCCGTCGGTGTCGCTGCGCTCGGCGATCGCGAGCAGCTTGACCACGCTGCCCATCGCCCGCGCGCTGGCCACGTCGGCGGCGGTCACGCCGGTGATGCCCTCGCGGTGCACGTCGGCCGCCGGGACGCGGGTGTGGAAGGCCAGCCCGGCGAGGATGGCGGCCTTTGCCGCGGCGTCGAACCCCTCGACGTCGGCGGTCGGGTCGGCCTCGGCGTACCCCAGCGACGTGGCCTCCTCCAGCGCGTCGTCGAAGCCGGCGCCGGTCTCGTCCATCCTGGTGAGGATGAAGTTGGTGGTGCCGTTGACGATGCCGATGACCCGGCGCACCGTGTCGCCGGCCAGGCTGTCGCGCAGCGGCCGCACGATGGGGATGGCCCCGGCGACGGCCGCCTCGTAGTAGAGGTCGGCGCCGGCCGCGGCCGCCGCGTCGTGCAGGGTCGCGCCGTCCTCGGCGAGCAGCGCCTTGTTCGCCGTGACCACGCTGGTGCCGTGAGCCAGCGCGGACAGGATCCAGCCGCGCGCTGCGGTGACGCCGCCAACCACCTCCACGAGCACGTCGATGTCGTCGCGGGCAGCGACACCGGCCGCGTCGGTGGTGAACAGCGCCGGGTCCACCGCCAGGTCGGCGCGCCGCTTGTCCAGCCGCCGCACGGCGATGGCGGCGATCTCGAGTGGTGCGCCGATGCGCGCGGCGAGGTCGTCGGCGTGCCGGTCGAGCAGCCGCACGACCTCGCTGCCCACCGTGCCGCAGCCGAGGATCCCGACGCGCAGCGGGCCCGTCACCCGTGCACCACGGTCGGCGCGTCCACGGCGGTGTCCACCGCGTCGAGCCGGTGCAGCCCCTCGGGGCCGCAGCAGTCGCAGTGCCGGGGTCGGGCGGCCGGCCGCGCCGCGGCTCGGGCCAGTGCCCGCCGGCGCTCCCGCGCCAGCAGGGCGGCCGCAGGGGTGCCGGCGACGAGCACGGCGACGCCGAGCGCCAGCAGCGCGCCGCCCACCCCGGTGCGCCACGCGACGAGGGCGAGCAGGACGACCACCGCGACGACGAGCGCGGCGAGGGCCCGTCGCGCGTGGACGGCGGGAGCCGCTGGCGTCATGGCTGTCTCCCGGACCGGTAGGCGCTGACGAAGCCCCCGACGAGCAGTCCGAGCAGCACGCCGCCGACGACGCCCTTGACGAGCGGCGACGTCTCGCTGCGCAGCAGGATGACCAGCACGAGGACGAGCGCGCCGACCCCCATCGCCACGATGACAGCGCGCTGGCGCGCGAGCGGGGTCATGCCTGCGCCTCGTCCAGGGCGAGCAGGTCGGCCTCGGTCTCGCGCCGCACCAGCGTGCGCCACTGCCCGTCGCGCACCGCCACGACGGGCGGCCGGGGCACGTGGTTGTAGTTGCTGGCCATGGAGCGGTGATAAGCACCGCTGGCCGGCACGGCGAGCAGGTCGCCGGGCCGCAGGTCGCCGGGCAGCGGCACGTCGCGCACCACGACATCGCCGCTCTCGCAGTGCTTCCCGACCACAGTGACGACCTTGGCGGCGGAGGTCGAGGCCCGCGAGACCAGCCGCGCGGTGTAGTGGGCGTCGTAGAGGGCCGTGCGGATGTTGTCACTCATGCCGCCGTCGACGCTGACGTAGGTGCGCAAGCCAGGGAGCTCCTTGACCGTGCCCACCTCATAGAGCGTGACGGTCGAGGTGCCGACCAGCGCGCGGCCAGGCTCGACGGCCAGCCGCGGGACGGCGATCCCCGCGCCGGCGCACTCCTTGGCGACCACGTCGCGCAGCCGCTCGGCGACCTCGTCGACGGCCAGCGGCGCGTCCTCGCTGGTGTAGGCAATGCCGAGGCCGCCGCCGAGATCGAGCTCGGGGAGCTCCACGCCGTGCTCGCGCTGGACCTCGGCGAGCAGCCCGACCATCCGGTGCGCGGCAAGCCGGAAGCCGGCGGTGTCGAAGATCTGCGACCCAATGTGCGCGTGCAGCCCGAGCAACTCCAGGTGCGGCACCGCGAGCACCCGGCGGACGGCCTCGGCCGCTGCCCCCGAGGCCAGGCTGAAGCCGAACTTCTGGTCCTCCTGTCCGGTCGCCACGAACTCGTGGGTGTGCGCCTCGACGCCCGGGGTGACCCGCAGGAAGACGCGCGCCGGCCGGCCCAGCCCCGCCAGCCGCCCGAGCTCGTCCAGGCTGTCGACGACGATCCGCCCGACCCCGAGGTCCAGGGCGCGCTCGAGCTCCGCCAACGACTTGTTGTTGCCGTGGAACAGCACCCGCCGCATCGGGAAGTCGGCCCGCTCGGCGACGGCGAGCTCGCCGCCGGTGCAGACGTCCAGCGAGAGCCCCTCTTGCTCGACCCAACGCACCACGGCCGTGCACAGAAAGGCCTTGCCAGCGTAGTAGACATCACCGCCGGCCGGGCCGCCACCGAACGCACGGCGCCAGTCCCGCATGCGGGCGCGCACGTCGACCTCGTCCAGGACGTACGCAGGAGTGCCGACCTGACGCGCCAAAGTGTCCGCACGAAGGCCGCCCACCGTGAGGACGCCGTCGTCGTCGAGGGCCGCCGTCAGCGGCCAGACCTGCGGGTCCAGCGGGGTGGTCACATCCGCTCCGGTGCAGCGACTCCGAGCAGGGCCAGGCCGTTTGCCAGCACGACGCGGGTGGCCCGCCACAGCAGCAGCCGCGCGGCGGTCAGCGGCGTGGCCTCCTCGTCGCCCATGGGCAGCACCCGGTCCTCGTCCCAGAACCGCTGCGCCGGACGGGCGACGGACTCCTCGAGGTAGCGGGCGATCCGGTGCGGCTCGCGCAGCTCGGCAGCGGTCGCCACCACCCGGGGGAAGTCCGCGAGCGCACGCAGCAGGTCGACCTCGCGCGGGCTGGTGAGCAGCGCGACGTCGGTGCTCGCCGGGTCCGGGACGGGCAGCCCGAGATCGGCGGCGGACCTCGCGACGGACGCGGCCCGGGTCGCGGCGTACTGCACGTAGAAGACCGGGTTGTCGCTCGCCTGCCGGGACAGCAGGTCGAGGTCGAGGTCGATCATCGAGTCGGCGCTGGAGCGGGCCAGCGCATACCGCGCGGCGTCGACACCCACCGCGTCGACGAGGTCCTCCATCGACACCACGGTGCCGGCCCGCTTGCTCATCCGCACCGGCTGGCCGGCGCGCACCAGGTTGACCAGCTGGCCGATGAGGATCTCCAGCGTCGCGGCCGGGTCGTCGCCGAAGCAGGCGACCATCGCGCGCATCCGCCCGACGTAGCCGTGGTGGTCCGCGCCGAGCATGATCAGCACCTTGTCGGCGCCCCGCTCGCGCTTGTCCAGGTAGTAGGCGCAGTCGGCCGTGAAATAGGTGGGCTCGCCGTCGCTCTTGACCAGGACCCGGTCCTTGTCGTCACCGAAGTCGGTGGTGCGCAGCCACACGGCGCCGTCGTCGTCGTAGACGTGGCCGGCGGCCCGCAGCCGCTCGACCGCCTGCGTCAGCCGGCCCGAGTCGTGCAGGGTCTGCTCGGAGAAGTACGTGTCGAACTGCACGCCGAAACCCGCGAGCGAGGCCTTGATCTCGGCGAACATCAGCTCCACCCCGACCCGCCGGAAGGCCTCCTGCGCCGCGGGGTCCGGCAGCGTCAGCGCGTCCGGCTCGAGGTCGAGGACCCGCTTGGCGATGTCGGGCACGTAGTCGCCGCCGTAGCCGTCCTCGGGGGTCGGCTCGCCCCGGGCGGCCGCGAGCAGGGACAGGGCGAAGCGGTCGATCTGGCTGCCCGCGTCATTGAAGTAGTACTCCCGGATGACGTGCGCGCCGCTGGCCGACAGCAGCCGGCCGAGCGCGTCGCCGACCGCGGCCCAGCGCACGGCACCGATGTGCAGCGGGCCGGTCGGGTTGGCGGAGACGAACTCCAGGTTGAGGTGCTGGCCGGCCAGCGTCTCGTTGCGGCCGTAGGCGGGGCCCGCCGCGACCACATGGCGCGCGACGGCGCCGAGCGCGTCGGCGGCCAGCCGCAGGTTGAGGAAGCCGGGACCGGCGACCTCGACCGTGGCGATGCCCGGGGTGGCGCGCAGGTGCCCGGCGATGGTCTCGGCGACCTCCCGCGGCGGCCGGCCGGCGGCCCTGGCCAGGCGCAGCGCGACCGAGGAGGCGTAGTCGCCGTGCTCGGGGGTGCGGCTGGTCTCGACAGGAGTGCTCACTGGCACCTCGACGGCCAGCTCCCCCGCCGCCACGGCCGCGGCCACGGCCGCGCGCACGGCGGCGGCGAGGTCGTCTGGGGTCACCCCGTAAGGTTACCGGTGGGCCTGCTGGGACACGCCGCCCTAGCTAGCCTAGGCTGGTCGGCATGACCCAGGTGGGGATGCACGAGGCGAAGACCACGCTGTCGGCCCTGGTGGCCCGCGCGGAGGCCGGCGAGGACATCGTCATCGCTCGCAACGGCACCCCCGCCGTGCGGCTGGTGCCGGTGACCGCCGATCGGCCGTCGTTCTCCTCCGTGCGCGGGATCTGGAGGGGCCAGGTCTGGATGGCGGACGACTTCGACGTGCTGCCGGACGACATGGCCGAGGCGCTGGGCATGATCGAACCGCAGTGAGACTGCTGCTCGACACGCACACGGCGATCTGGTGGTTGGCCGACCTCCCGTCGCTGGGACGCGAGGCGGCAACGCTGCTGGCCGACGACGGCCACGAGGTGCTTCTCAGCGCCGTCGTGGTCTGGGAGGTGGCGATCAAGCGCTCACTCGGCAAGCTCACAGCCCCGCCAGACATCGCCGCGGGTGCCCGCGCCGGTGGCGCGCGTCTGCTCCCCGTGACCACGGAGCACGCCGCCGCCGTGGAGCACCTGCCGTGGCACCACCGGGACCCGTTCGACCGCATGCTGGTGGCCCAGGCGCAGCTAGAAGGAGCTGTGCTCCTCAGCGGTGACCCGGCGCTGCGGCGCTACGGCGTACCCGTCGTATGGTGATCAGGCACCGGCCTCCTCCGCGAGCCGGCGCACCACCGCGACCAGCTCCTCCGGGTCGAAGGGCTTGGTGAGGTAAGCGTCGACACCCAGCCTGGTGCCCCGCTTGATGTCGGCCTCCTGAGCGCGGGCGGACAGCAGCACCACCTTCACGTGCGCGGTGGCCGGGTCGTCGCGCAGCCGGGCCGCCGCGTCCCAGCCGTCCATCCGCGGCATCATGATGTCCAGTGTCACCACGACGGGGTCGCACTCGCGCACCCGCTCGAGGGCGTCCACCCCGTCGACGGCGGTGAACACCTGGAAGCCCTCCAGCTCGAGGTTGACGCCGATGAGCTGGCGGATGACGTCGTCGTCGTCGACGACGAGCACCCTCGTCCCCGCCGCGGCGTCGCCCATGGGGACGGTCATCGGCCACTCATGGGGCGCAGCGTAGGTGTGCGGACTGCTAGTTTGTGACGGTTCCCTGGCCCCCGTAGCTCAGGGGATAGAGCGCTACCCTCCGGAGGTAGAAGCGCAGGTTCGAATCCTGCCGGGGGCACAGCACCTCTGGGGCACGATCATGCAGCTGAGGCCGGGTCTCTGTCGGCTTCGGAGTTCTCGCGACGGGCCCGGGACAGCCGGAGCAGCGCGGCGCCGCCCAGCAGCGCCAGCGTCAGCAGCACGCCCTCCCGCAGCACGCCGGGGCCACGCGCATGGAAGGCACGCCCTGCGAGGGCCTCCCCCCGCACCAGCATCCTGGCCTGGTCCGTCACCGGGAACAAGCTCCACTCCTCCATCGCGTGCGACACGGCGGCCTGGGTCGCCGGCTGGTGAGCCACCGAGTCGCCGCTCCAGTCAAAGTGGCTCAGAGACTGCTGGGTGAGTGGGCTGGCCTCGTAGGCGACGGTGGCGCCCACCAGCGACACGGCCACCGACATGGCAGCAACGACGCCGAGCGCCGCCCGGCGCGCCACCCCCCACTGTGGCCAGTGGCGCGCCAGCACGATGAGCCCGACCGCCAGCCCCGGCATGGCCGGCACGAGGAAGCGGGGTCCCCAGCACCAGCCGCCGTTCCAGGCCCACCAGCGCGCGTAGAACACCAGGCGCACCAGCAACAGCACGGCCGCGAGCCCGGCGACGACCCGCTCGTCGCGTCGCGCCCACAGCAGGGCACCAAACAGGACCAGGGCCAACGGGCAGTACCACAGCAGGCCGCGCGCGGGGCTCACGAGCAGTCCGCGGAGGCCGTCGAGCACCGGGTGGTCGAAGGGCTGCCCGGCATACCCGCCGCGCAGCGGGGAGCCGAACCGGACCGCGTTGTACGCCGCCAGCACCACCACGGCAGCCGTCAGCGGCACCGCGGCGGATGCCAGCTCACGCAGGCGCCGACCTCGATGCGCCAGCAGCACGGTCGCCAGCCCTAGCCAGGGCACGACGAGCACCGCGCTGTCGGTGCGCATCAGCAACGCCACTCCCGCGCCGGCGCCGGCGCATGCCGGCCCCCAGGACCGCTCTCGGAGCATCGCCGCGAGCCCGAGCAGGCCCATGGCCACCCCGAGACCGACCCCCGGCTCGGAGAAGGCGGTGGACGTGTAGGCCAGGAGCGGGGTGCCGGCTCCGATCAGCAGGGCGACCACGACGGCGGCTCGCCGCCGGAGGCCCAGCAGCAACGCGGTCGCGCACACGCAGGAACAGATCAGGCCCAGCACCAGCGCGTTGACGTCCATCGCGGCGGCCACCGGGTCGGTGCCGACGAGACGGGCGAATGCGTAGGGCACCAGCATGAGCAGCGACATGCCGATGCCGTAGCTGGAGTAGGGAGTGTTGAAGCCGAAGATGTCCTGGGTCGTCGTCAGTCCCCGCCCGGTGGCGATACCCTGGGTGACCTGCAGCATGATCTGGCTGTCGTAGGTTTCCGGTGCCGCCCTGGCGAACAGCAGCCCACCGGCGGCGGCGACCAGCCCCGTCAGCAGCACCAGGCCGCTGTCCGCCCGCACCACCGGGTGGCTCACCCGCCGGGCCGCCTTGACCGCTCGCGGCGGGGGTGCCGTACTGGCGAGCACCGTCACAGCCGTGAACGGCGGGATCGACTCCGCTCCCTGGCGAGGATCCACAGCGCCTCGACGCCGTCGCGCCAGGTCAGCTTCTTGCCCTCCTCGCGGCTGCGCGCCTGATAGCTGATCGGCACCTCGAAGGGACGGACCCCGCGGCCCAGCAGCTTGCCGGTGATCTCGGCCTCCATCCCGAACCCGGCGGAGCGGATCTCCAGCTCGCGGTACAACGTCAGTGGCATGAGCTTGAAGCAGGTCTCCAGATCGCTGATGTAAGCGTCAAAAAGCACGTTGGCCGCCAGCGTGACGCCCTTGTTGCCCATGACGTACCAGAAGGAGAAGGCGGAGTTGCTGCTGAAGGTCCTGGTGCCGTAGACGACCTCGGCCGCGCCGGAGAGCACCGGGGCGAGCACGCTCGGCAGTTCCTCCGGGGCGTATTCGAGGTCGGCGTCGCAGATGACCATGTGCGTGCCGGTCGCGCGCCCCGCGGCGGTGCGGATCGCCGCTCCCTTGCCCTGGTTGGCCGCATGCAGGTGCACCTGCAGTCGGGGGTCCGCCAGGCCTGCCAGCACCTCCCGGGTGCCGTCGGTGGAGCCGTCGTCCACGAGCACCAGCTCGGTGTCGCAAGGGAAGTCCACGTCGAGCACGCGCTTGACGGCCGATTGCACGGTAGCGCCCTCGTTGAAGACGGGCATGAGGATGGACAGCTTCATGCGGGGCCTTTCCCGACGGCGCCGCTCGGCGCACCCTGTGACGGGGCCATCCTCTCAGCCTCGCGCCGCTGCGATCGCACGTCCGGCCGGCGCGTCAAGCCGGCCGCGCCACTGCCCGGCCAGCGCGACGAGCGCGCCGAGCGCGAGCAGCAGGACGAGCGCCTCCGCCCGAGGCGGGGTGAGCAGCCGGTGACCGGGGGCGCCGTAGTCGGGTGACCCCGACGGCAGGGTCACGAACAGCAGGAAGACGCTGCCGGCCGCCATCACGGCACGGTCGCGCGCCGTTCCGGCGATGGCAAACAACGACACCGGCCACAGCCAGTACCACGGCCACAGCACGACGCCCAGCAGCACCCCGGCGGTGAGCGCCAGCCCGGCGCCCCGCACCGGTCCGGTCCAGCGGCTGGCCACGCTGGCCGTGACCGCCAGCACGGCGGTGAGGCCCAGCGCCACGGTCCGCACCTGGTCCAGCGGGAACGCCCCAACCAGGGCGGTGAAGGAGTCCACCGGGGTGAACAGGGTGAACGCCCTCCCCGGGACGTCGAGGTCGCGCACCCAGCCGAATCCCTGCAGCGTCACGATGCCGGCCAGGGCGAACGCCGCCCCGCCCACGGCTGCCCCCCGGACCAGGCGGAGCATCCGCGCGGGCCACCGCGCCGCGTGCCAGGCGTAGTCGGTGACGAGCACCGCCAGGGCGAGCAGCGCGACCACCTTGACGTCGGCCCCGACGGCGCAGACCACGATCGCCAACAGCGGCCTGCCGCGCACGGCCAGCAGCACGCCGCCGACCACGAACACGAGCATGAGCACGTCGTTGTGCAGGCCGGACACCGTGTTCAGCAGCATCAGCGGGTTGAGCAGCCCCAGCCAGAGCACCGGCGCAGCCCGGCGCCCCAGCTCCGCGGCGACGAGCACCATCAGCGCGGCGAGCGCCGCGAGCGCCAGCACGTTCACCCCCCGCAGAACCAGCAGAGCAGCCAGCGGGTGCTCCCCGGTGGCACCCACGATGAGGCCCATGAGGTCGAGGAACAGACCGCCGTACGGCGACGCGGTGTTGAGCCAGTACCCATTGACGCCGCGCAGGTCTGGGACCTGGCCGAGGGCCGAGGGCGCGGTCGTGTAGGGGTCGAAGCCGTGACGCACCAGGTCGCCATAGGCGACGTACAGATGCGCGTCGTCACTGAACAGTGGCGCGACCACCAGCAGCGGCAGGGACCAGAGGACGGCGATCACCACGACGCCGCGCAGCCCGAGCCGCCGCCGACGCACCAGAACGCCGAGGCCGAGCCATGCGGCCACCAGCGCGACCAGGGCGCAGCGCAGCGCCACCAGCGCCGCGCTGCTGCCGAGCGAGCGGTCGTCCAGCGGCGAGCTGCCCCAGAACCACCGGGTGGCCGGGGGGTGCCCGGACCCGGTCGCGTGCCCGCCCAGCGCGATGGTCACGACGGCCGCGAGACCCAGTGCCCCCCAGCCGGCGGCCGGCAGCAGCGCGCCGCGGGCCGGGCCGGGCCGGGCCATCCGCCGGGATATCCGCCGGGCCGTGGTCGGACTGCCCGTCGGGGCGCTCACGGGAGGTCGCCCCGCAGCCGGCGGCAGTCGATGAGCACCGAGAAGGGGATGATCTTCGGCAACGACGGGGCTACCGGCACGATCACGTCACCAGGCCCCGCCGGCGTACCCCAGGGGTTGCCCGGCGCGGAGTTGACGGGCAACGAGTTCGTGTCGAGCTCGCGTGGCAGGTCGTGCGTGCTGGCGCAGGTCCTGACGGCGTGGGACAACTCGGCGTGCCAGCTCGGGCCAGCCGTCCGCACATTGACGTCGGCGTAGTTGTAGGCGACGACCGTGACCGTCAGCAGGCCGACGACGGCGGGGACCACCCGGGGCTGCCCGGCCCGGTCCAGCAGCGTCGGCGCCAGTCGGGCGGCGGCCCCGAGCAGTCCGGCCGCGAGGAAGAGCACGGGCAGCAGCGCGTAGCGCGAGCCGTTGAGGGTGGCCTGCGGGCGGGTGAGGAAGTTTGCGGTCCCGCGCAGCATCAGCGGAACGGCGAGGAACAGCACGCTGCCGGCCGCCGCCGTCAGCAGCAGCAGCCGCGCCCGGGGGGCGAGGACCGCCGCCCCGGCCAGCAGCAGCACGAGGACCACGAGGCAGCCGTAGGCGAAGGCGAGCCCGTGCCTGTCGTAGAGCGTGGGGAGGTAGCGGTCACCGAGCAGCAGCGAGCCGGCCACCCGGAAGGCGTAGATGCCGGGCATGTCGGACAGGCGGGAGGGGGCGTAGCGGCCCGGCTGCTGCCCCTGAGCGCCGACCACGAACTGCACGAGCAGGCAAACGCCCACCGCCGCCGCTGGCCCTGCGTGCGCGGGCCGCCGGGTGCGCACCGCGCGCACGAAGCCGGGCAGGAACAGCGGCGCCAGCAGCAGCGCCTCGCTGTCGCTGAGCACGGCCAGCACGATCACCACGAGGTTGAGCACCTGCCCCGGCCGGCCGGTCGGCCGGGAGAAGGGCACCCAGGCGAGCGCGAACAGCAGATACCAGTGCAGGTTGTTGATGTTGTCGGTGGTCTCGTAGGCACCGACGGGGACGAGGACCACGAGCACGGCGAGCAGCGCCCGGGCCCACAGGGCCGGGACGACGACGCGCGCCGCCCACACGACGTAGACCGACACCAGGGCGACGACGAGTGCGGAGCTGACGGCGAAGATGACGGCGACATCGCGCAACGGCAGGTGCACGGCCAGGGCTGCCAGCAGCCGGGGGACGAGATGCAGGTAGCCGTTGTAAGACCGCGTGAGCGCGTCGAGGAGGTGATGCCGCAGGGCGTCGGTGTAGAAGATGCCCCCGTCCTCCTGCCAGAGGGTGTCCCAGGCCGGGACGCCGGGGGTGCGGTAGAGCTGCAGGACGGTGGCGCAGCCGACCCAGACCGCCGCGACGACCCGCCATGCTGGGTCGGTCCGCACCGGCCGCCGAGGACCCTCGGGCTGAAGGCGGCTTCCGCCGGCGGCGTCCGCCGTACGCCCGCTGCCAGACGGCTGGTGCAGGACCTGCGCGGGCTCGAGTCCGGTCTGCGGCACGGCGCCATTGTGCGTGCGAGTGTGGCCGCGCCCGCCCATACCCGCCCGGAGTGTCAGTGGCGCCCCCGGCTGCGAGCGGCCCGCAAGCCCTTCCGGGCGGCACGTTCGAGCAGCGAGGGCGTGGGCACGGCCACCGGCACAGGCACCTCGACCGGGACTTCGACTCGCACCTCGACCGGGACCTCGACCACGGTGGCCGGCACGGCCAGCTCGCCCACCGGCAATGGGAGCACGGCGACGGCGACTTCGACCTCCACCAGGTTGGCGCGCGCCACCGCGGGAGCGAGCAGTGCGCGCAGGTCGAGGGCATAGAAGGGGTCATCACTGTCGACCTCGAACACCCCCAGCTGCAGCCAGCGCGCCCCCGACAGCAACCGCCCCTCACCCTCGAGGTCGCCGAGCCCCAACTCCAGGACATACGGCTCCCGGCGGCTGGTCGTGTGCACGGTTACTGCAAGCCGGTCCACCCGGACCAGTCCGTGCCGCGGGGCAAGGTCGATGCGCACCCGCTCCGCGCGGCGCACCAGTTGGCCGCTGCGCACCAGGGCACGCCCGTGCGGACCGGATTGTGGGGTGACGACCTGCTTCGTCCCGTTGGCGAAGTCCTGGCCGGTATCAACATAGACGGTGACGTCACCCAGCTCGGAGGGTGCCGACGCCAGCTCGGGATCCACCTCCCCCTCCGCGGCGAGCCCGGCGAGGGCGGCGAGCCCGGGGTCGACGAGCCTGGCAGCCCCCACGGGCCAGAAACCGTCGCGCATCCCCAGGCGGGCCAGCCCCGCGGGCGAAGAGTGCCGAGCGCGCTCGAGCGTGCGCGCATCCAGCACCGGGCTCACGGCATCGTCACCGAAGTTGTCGTCGTGCAGCCAGCCGCCGAAGGCGAGCGCCTCCTCCACGCTCGGCCGGGTCAGCAGCCGTCGTAGCGCCGCGAGCATGAGCAGTCGCGGGTGGCCGTCGAGCTGCAGCGGCTGCTCACCGGCGCTCCGCTGCTCGTGCCACAGCCGCTGGAAAGCGAGGATGCCGGCCTGCACCGCGTCCTTCTGGGCAACCTGCCAGCGCGGCATGCGCTGGTCTGCCGTGCGCGCGCTGCCGTCCGCGTGGAAACCCACCAGCGTGCCGGCGTCGGCCATCGTCACCTGCTCGAGGATCTCGGGCGTGCGCAGCACCGGGTCCAGCAGCACTGCCGGCTCGCCACCGGACGCCAGGTAGCCCTCCAGGACGAGTCCGTCGAGCAGCCGGGCCTCCGCGACGGCCTGGGTGACGAGATAGAGGCCCACCACCTGACGCGGCGTTCCGCGTTGCTCGAGAAGTCGGCTCAGCAGGGTCTGGATCGTGCCGCCCCAGCCGACGTCGACCACGACCACCGGTCCCTCGGCCGGCAGGTGCCGGTCGAGGTGGTCGTACAACTGGGACCGCACTCGGTGGGCGGTCGCGACGATCTGCGCCCGCGCCTGCGGCACGTCATCCAGGGCGTCCAACACCCGCCCCGCCACGTCCGGTGCGTCCAGCGGAGCCCCGCTGACGTCCTGCAGCGACGGCAGCAGTGCCGCGTCCACGCCCACCTGCGCCAGCAGCCCTGCGACCGAGCTGGGTTTGCGGCGCACCAGGAAGGCCTCGATCTCCTCCCGGCCTCCCGTGGTCAGGCTGGCCAGGGCGCACACCTGGCGGGAGAGCCATACGGGCTCGCTGGCGACCGGGATCGGCACGTACGGTGCGGCCGCCGTGAGCAGCCGGTCGAGGAACTCGCCCTCGCGCATGAGGCACAACACGCGACGCGCGCCGTACTGCGCCGCCCGCTCGTGCACCCACGTCCCGAAGCCGGTGAAGGCGGGCCCAAAGACGGTGGCACCCGTGGTGAAAAACGGACGAAGCGGCTCGCTCTGACGAGCACCCTCGGTCAGGCGCGCCGCGCGGGCGCGCAACGCGACCAGGCCTGCGTCGCCCGTGCGCTCGTGCACCGCCCGCGGGTCCCCCAGCGCCACCCCGAGCGCGTGCTCGCCCCGCATGGCGGTGTGCAGCGCCTCGTCGCCCTTCTCGTAATGCACGCCGACGGCGCCTGCGTCGGCGGCCCCCTGCACGTCGGCCACCTCGTTGTCGCCGAGGTGGACCACCGACAGCGGGTCGAGACCGGACGACGCGAGGCTGACGTCGAACAGGCCCCCGGACTTGTTGACGCCGTACTCACTGCTGCACGCGATGTCGGACCACTCAACGCCGGCGAGGAGCGGCCTGTCGAGGAGCCCGCGCAGCTGCAGGGAGGAGAAGTACGTGTCCGAGACCAGGCGCAGCTGTTTGCCGAGCACTTGCCCGGTCAGCTGCGCGAGTGCGGCGACACCGAGGTCGGGATGACAGACGTCACGCTCGAGCGCGACCTCGGCCTCGACGTAGGCCTCGAGGGAGGCGAGGTCAGCGACCCGGCGCAGCTCGTACCAGATCTCCTCCAGGTGGCATTCGACGCTAGCGCGGGCGACCTGGGCGGCGGCCCTTGCGCGGCGCTCGGCCTGCACCCGCAGCCGCGCGAAGGTCGTGGCGCTCATCCTCGTCGGCAGCAGTGAGCGGTCGAGCAGCCGGCGCCCGAGCAGCACGAACGCCTGGGCCGGCTCCGGGACCGTCCGCCAGAGCAGGGTGTCGAAGACGTCGAGCGAGAGGGCCAGCACCCCCGGGGACTGCACCAGCTCCCACGTCTGCGTGAGCCGGGGGTCGGCCTGCACCCGGCGCAGGGCTAGGTCGGCGTCGACAGTCATGCCGCTTGTCGCACCTGGCGGCTGCGCGCCCACCACTGTCGTCACCGTGCCCGTTCCCCTCGTCGGCCGCTCGTCACGACGCAAGTATCCCGACCGATGCCGACCACCCCGACTCGCGGTCAGGGCGCGTCGTCCGGAATGCGGGCGATCGGGAGATAGGGGTCGGGCTCGGTGACGGTCCGCCAGGCGCGACGGAACTTCTCGATGTCGTCGATGCTGACAGAAGGGTCACGGCTGGCCGACTCGAAGTGTGTCAGGACTGACTGACCGACGTACGTCGTGCGCAGCCCTCGCGTGCGGGCCTTCAGGCAGTAGTCCATGTCGCCGTAATTGACCGGGAAAGTGTCGCTCAGCCCCCCCAACTGCAGGAACACGTCGCGGGCCGTCAGCATGACGGCGCCGGTCACCGCCAAGTAGTTGCGGGTGCTGACGATCTCCCCGCCATAACCGACTGCCCCCACGGCCGCATGCCGCTGCAGGTGGAAGGGCAAGCCGTGCGAGTGCTGCACCCCCGCGTGCTGCACGGTCGCGTCCTCGTAGAGGAGCCGGGGGCCCACGACGCCGACGCCGGGCTCCTGTAGCGCCTCCACCAGCAGACGTAGCCAGTCGGGGTGGACGGGGTAGATGTCGTCGTTCAGCAGCAGCAGCAGGTCGCCGGTCGCCCGGAGCGCCCCCCTGTTAATCGAGCGGGAGAACGAGAAGGCTCCCTCGTCGCGCTCGACGACAAGCCGGTCACCGAGCACCGTGCGCGCCTCGTCCACGGCGCGCTCGTCGGCGTGCTCGGACAGGACGAGCACGACTTCACCTACCGGGTAGTCGGTCCGCTCGACCAGTCCCCGCGCGCACTGGGCGACGAGGCTGACGTCGTCGACGCCGCGGACGCTGCGGCGCGCTCCCGCTGTCGGTAAGACCACGCTGACGGAGGGGATCTGGTCGAGGTCCCGGCGTACCTGCCAGCAACCGGTGCCCGGAATCGCCCGTGCCGTCCCGGCCTGCCCTCTGCGTCGCAGCGCGTCCCTGAGCACCGCCGCTGTCGCAACGGGCGCACGCAAGGCGGGCACACCAGCCCGGCGGTGGTAGAGCACCTCGTCCACATGGGAGACGCGGGGATCGATCTCTGTCGCCCTCAGGTGCAGGTCCCACTCCTCCGCGCCGTCCGTACCGGCGAGGAATCCTCCGGCGGCAAGCACGAGAGAGCGTCGGAGCAGGGTCAGCCGCCCGAGGTAGTCCTCGGCCAGGAGCTGGTCCGGAGACCACCCGGGCTTGCTGACCGCGTCACGACGGCTGTGTGCATCGAAGGTGTCCTCGTCCGCGTGCACCACGGCTGTCGGCTGCCGACGCGCCTCCATCAGCAGCCGGCGGAGGCAGTGTGCAGCAAGCAGATCTCCAGAGCCCAGCACCCCGACCCACGGCGCGCAGGACCAGGCCAGGCAGGACGCGAGCTGTGCGGTGCGGGAGCCGCTGGAGAAGGCAGCGGTAGGTGTCACGAGGAGCACCCTGGGGTCGTGGTGGGCGTAGTGCCTGAGCACATCCGCCACGCCCGGCCGCGGATCGGCGGCTGCCACGCACAACTCCCACGCCAACCACGTCTGGTGGCGGACCGATTCGATCGTGTCCCTGACGTCCTCGTATGGCTGGTCGTCCACGGCGAGAAGAAGACTGACGTGGGGAGGGCTCATGCAGAACGCGCAGAACGCGCGCGGGGCACCCGACCGCCGAGGCGGCGCAGCAGCTCCATGGAGCTGGCATCCGCCAAGGCTGTCTCCGCGGCCCGGTCGAGGAGCTCCCGCTGCTCGCCGGCCTGCGCCTGCTCGCGGCGAAGGGCGGCCCCGAGGTCCCGCTCGACCGCGGCCACCTGTTGGGCGCAGGCATGAGCACTCTCCTGAAGTTGCCGGACGAGTCGGACGGCCTCGCGCTGCTGCGTCCGAGCTGCTGCAAGTGCCTCGTCCTTCTCCTCGAGCTGCCGGGTGAGGTCGGCCATCTGGCGCTCCATGCGGAACACGTCGTCACGAGCGGCCAGCGCGTCGAGGAGCGCCGGCATGTCCACCGTAGCCGGGCCCGATCCACGCCGGTCGGCGTCACCCTGACGCGCGGTACTCAACGGTTCCCTCGGGCCGTCCGGACCCGACGGGCGACGCGGGACGCCCGTCGCAACGGGCCGGCCAGCCGCCACGTATGGCTCGCGTGGAACTCCCGGCGCAGCTCGTCGCGCGCGTGGGCGCCGGCCGACGCGACGGCCACTGCCACCAGGTCACCGTGTTCAGCACCCAGGCGTTGGCGTTCGGACGACCACTGCTCGCGCTCCTGAGTGATCAGGGTCTCCAGATGTGTGACGTGGATGCGAAGTGCCTGGTTGTCACCTTGCAGCTGCTCCACCGTGCGCAGCTGCAGGTCGCGGTGCGCAGCGACCGCCAAGGTGGTGCTGATCTCCGCCTCCACCGCCTGATGTGCCTCGTCGATCTCGCTCAACACCTGCCGGACGCGGGCGAGTGTTCCGCGTGGCAACACCTGCGCGTGGGTGTCGAGCTTGGCGATGATCGCAGCGTGCGCAGCCGACCACTCGGCGGGGGTGTGCACGGTGCTGGAGCTTTCGCCCTGCACCCATCTGCGATAGACGGCAGTGATCTCGGGGGTGTCGGCGACGCCGCACAAGGGAGCAGCTTGCAAGAGCACGTCCCAGTCCTCCAACACCGGAAGCGTCTCGTCAAAACGCAGGCCCAGATCCCGGAAGAGGCTGCGGGGGAAGGCAAGACCACAGGGCGGACTCTGGTTCTCGCGGATGTGCTCGAAGAGGTCGAACGACAGGGGGTACGGCGTGGTCGTGCGACCCACTGGCACGTAACCGGGCCGACCGAGCAGGGACGTCCGCTCGATGTCTTGGGTGGCTACGGCTGTCCGCAACACTCGGGCAGGCCATCGGTCGCCGAGGTCGCGGAAGGTCTGCACCCAGTGTGCGAGCACCAGGTCGTCGTCGTCCAGGACCGCGAGGTAGCGCCCGCGGGCCTCGGTCACGCCGACGTTGAGCGGACGGCAGCGGCCCCCGCCGGCGACGGGCACGAGTCGGACCCGGGCTGACATCGACCCGGGTAGGGCCTCGACCAGGTAGCGGACGTCTCCCTCGCGGAGGGGCGCGACGTCGTGCAGCAGGAGCAGCACCTCGAAGTCATCGCAGTCCTGGGCCGCAAGGCAGAGCAGGGCCTCCTGCAGGGTGTCGAGTCGCTGTCCCTGGGTGCGCATCAACACGGACAGGAAGGGAGCGGGCGACCGGGACTCCACGTCGGGTGCAGGAGCGGGCCTGGCCGGCACGTAAGCGCGGACCCACTGGTTGACCTCCCCGCCCGGGGCGGCCATGTCCCGGAGGCGCCGCAGCAGCGAGCTGAGCGTGGTCGACGGTGCCAGCAGCACGCTGTCCGCGGGAAAGTGCTGATCACTCGCGAAGAGTTCGAAATCCGCGCTTCCCACCTTCGTCCAACCGCTCCTCGCGGTCGTGGACGCGAGCTGTCGCTCATCGAAAAAGGCCACGTGGGTGTCGTCGAGCAGCCCCACCTCGGTGTAGTCCCAGCGGCCCGAGAGCAATTTGATCCCCAGGTCGACGTGCGTGACATTGGGGACGCTGATGATGAGCGGCGCGCCCCCCCACTCGGAGGCCACTTCTCGGAGTGCGTCCAGGGCGGCCACCCCGTCCACCACGTGCTCCAGACAGTCGATGAGCAGCAAGCCGCTCAGCTTCCGGCCCACCAGACGCTCCTGCGTCACCGTGAGCAGGGCGCCGGCTGCGGAGAGGTCGCACACCGCGGTCTCCAGGCCTCGGTCGGCGAGGTCCTTGAGGCCCCCTTCATCGATGTCGACGCCGATGTAGGTGTATCCAAGCGCCTCCAGCGGTTCCGCCACGGCGCCGTGCCCGCACCCGACGTCCAGGACCACCCCACCCGGGACGAAGTGCCGCTGCGCGAGGCCAACCACACGGGCGTACACGGTGTCAGTGCCGTAGCCGAACGCATAACGGGGCATGCGGCCTCCTAGAAGCGGTGAGCGGCGTACTGGCCGTTGACAAACGTTGCTACCCGGCCCTCGGGGTCCAGCGGCTCCGGCACCCGACCCGCTGCGACTCGCGCGCGGTACTCGCGGGCGGCCTGTGCCTCCAGCGGTCTTTCCTCGGCGCCCGCCTCGAAGACCCGCAGATAGTGGTCGACGAGGTCCCGTCGGGAGTACTTGTGGAACATGAACAGGGCCGCTTCGGCCGAGTAGTAGATCATCGCGTCACCGATGACCAGGTGTCCCCGCTCATCGATCCGCTTGTCGTGGAACACCCGCGCGGACGGCTGCAAGACGAGGCGATGACCAGCGAGCCGCACGCGCCAAGACCAGTCCACGTCGTCGCAGTAGAGGAAGAAGGACTCGGCATCGAACCCGCCCACCTGGTCCAGGACAGTTCGCCGAACGAGCGCGCAGGCCGTGGTCACCCATGGCGTCTCCCCGGTGCCGTGGTCATAGGGCTTCGGGTGCTCCAGGGGCAGTTGACGAGCCTCGACCACCCCCACCAGCGGCTCGGCGAGGGGCAGAAACAACTCGTTGATGAGGAAGGGGTCGGCGACCACATCGGGGTTCAGGATGAGCAGGAGGTCCTGCTCGAACAGCGTCAACAGCCGATTGTGACCTCCGGCGCTGCCCAAATTGGCATCGAAAAAGTCATACTGAAAGGAATCGATTCCGTGGTCGACGAGAGTGGCATCGAGCTCCGCCCGCTCTGTCGCATTCAGTGCGGGCAGCGAGGACGAGTCGCCCACATACAGAGACACCGTTCCGAGGATGCCATCCTGCTTGGCCTGCTGACAGGCCCTCGCAAGGCTCGTGAGGGAGCGCCGCGTCGCGGTCGCTGGATTGCCGTAGAGGACGGTCTGCACCCGCAAGGAGGGGGCAGCCGCGGCGGCGGCGTCCCTCATCGTCTTCCCCGTCGCGGTCGACACCCCTCAACGATACCGAGCTGTCCTGCCGGACTCCCCCAACGGCGAGATCGAGTCACGGGGTTCCGGTAGACGCGTCGATCCATCGTGATAGGCCCTGCAGGCCGACGGGCAGCGAGACCTCGGGCCGGACCCCGAGGTCTCCCGTCATCGCCGTCACCTCGGTACTGGCATGGCGCACGTCCCCGTCGCGGAAGCGCCCGGACACACGAGGCGGTGGCGCCCCGTGCAGGTCCGCGAGGAGCTGGGCAAGCTCCAGGATGGTCGTCGGAACCCCGCTGCCGACATCCACCAGACGGTGAGGAACAGGTCGAGCCAACGCTGCGGCAAGCGCGCGGACGACGTCGTCAACGTGGACAAAATCCCTGACGACACGGCCGTCTTCGTAGAGTTCCACCGTCTCGCCTGCCTTCGTCATGCGCGCGAAGAGCGCGACGATCCCTGTGTAACTGTTCGTGAGTGACTGACCTGGGCCGTACACATTCTGCAGCCGCAGGACGGACAGGGCAGCACCAGAGGCAGCCGCCCACGCCCGGAACACGTGCTCCTGAGCAAGTTTGGTCGCGCCGTACACGCTGGTGGGCTCAGGGATCGTCTGGCCGGCGCGGCTGTCCAGGGGGACAGCGACCGAGCCGTCGACTCCGCGCGGATCCCAGTCGCCCGACCCGAGCATGGCGTGGCTCCGTGGTCCTGGGCTGAACACGGCTCCGTCGGCAGCACGCCAGCACCCCTCGCCATACACGGCTCGGCTCGAGGCCAGCAGGAGCTGCTCAGGCACGCTGTCGTGCCGCAGCAGCGCGTCCAAGAGCGCCGTGGAGCCGACGACGTTGACGTGAGCGTGCCTGGTGGCCTCCGTCAAGGACTGGCCGGTGCCGGTTTCGGCCGCGAGGTGCACGACGACGTCGGGCGTCACCCTAGGCAGCAGGTCGTCCCAGGTGGCCGGCTCGGTCACGTCCGCCACGACGAGTTCTACGTCGGTCGGCAGCCTGCCGGGACGACGTCGGTGAGGATGGACCTGGGGGTGCAGCACGTCGACGGCGACGACGTGATGCCCGGCTTGCAGGAGCAGCGGAGCCAGCTCCGAGCCGATGAACCCGGCTCCGCCGGTCACAAGGACTGTGCTGATCGGCCACCTCCTGGATTGCCGGCCGGGGTGCCACACCCCGCATCGCTGTGCTCGCAGTTGACCACAGGCTGGTCGGGGGGAGGACGCTCGTGCCCTACCTGCCGCCGCCACGGCCCGGTCGACTGTGCCTGCGCTCGGCTGATAGCCGATCCCCCAGCGCAGCCTAGGGCGACTCGCGAGCACCACCCGTCAAACCCCCATGCCCGACGATGTCGGCCAGCAGCGTGGCCCTCCCGGTGCCAGGCCGTGCCGTGCCCGTGAGCCACCTGCACCCCCGCCATGATCCGTTGCAGGTTCCACCCACGAAGTCCCTCTCCGGTCGGCGACGCTCTCGTCCCTCAGCAAGACACCAGTCCCAGAAGCGAGAGGCACTTTCTCGATTTCCCGGAGTGGGTCGACCGAAAGGATCAGGCGGTTACTGCGACAGCCGGATCAACGCTGCTATGGACAAGTGTAGGCAAAGCAGTCAGGTCACGCCCATTCCACGTACGACGTGGAGTTTTAGGACGGCGCACCCACCGTCCACGGTCGACCGGTACGGTGGGCGGCGCCCCCGCGTGAGCGACCATTGTCGCGAGGCGCATATCACACCCCAAGTAGGATGCGAGCGCGCTCATGGACGTATCACGGCCCTTCGACTCGGACGTGACGTGGGCACCGCACGGCGACAGTGAGGCACTACTCGGAGACTCCGGTCTTCAGTCAAAGGTACTCGAAGACTTGGCCGCGGCTGCGAACTACCGGGCCTGGCTGGTCGGGATCGTGCACACCTGGCTTTCAAGTCCGTGCATTGAGGTGGGTTCAGGACTCGGCCTCTACGCTCAGGAACTCGCCGACCGCGGTTTGCACGTCACAGCGACAGAGGCCGATCACGGTCGACTCGCGGTTCTCAGTGCCCGCTTTGCTGACAGCGGAAGCGTTCGCGTGGAAGAGCTCACCGTTCCGGTGGAGCGCGAGGAGAGCTACGCCTCGCTGGTTTCGTTCAACGTGCTAGAGCACATCGTGGACGACGTTGCTGCCCTTGAAGCCTTTGCTGGGTTGTGTCGACCCGGCGCGACAATCGTTGCCGTGGTGCCAGCCTTCCCCATCGGAATGAGCCGCTTTGATCGAGAGATAGGGCACGTGCGCCGATACCGCAAGCGCACCTTGGGTGCTGCCGCACAGGCCGCAGGACTTGAATGTATTGAGCTCCAGCACGTCAACTCTGTCGGCTTGATCGCCTGGGTTCTCCTGGTTCGACTAGGCCGCGGAAGGCCGCGGCAGGGGTGGGGCCTGCGCCTTTTCGACAGGGGCATTGTGCCCGTCCTCATCCGTCTTGAGCGACGCCACGAGCCTCCCTTCGGTCAGAGTCTCATTCTTCGAGCTCGGGTGCCGGCGGCCCGCGAGTGACGGAGTCTCCAACTCGTCGCTCGCGACCAAGAGACGCTGGAGCAGTCGCCCTATTGATAGTCTTGCTCGCGTTCATTCACCGTGACCTGATCTTGGACACGCATCATATACCCTACGATTACGATACATACCACTGGCCCCTCTTCAGCGAGGTGGCGTCGCGGGTCGCCAACAGACAAGACATCGGCTGGGATACGTCGGAGTACGGCGGCGCTCCGCTGCTGACCAACGTCAATGCCGCCGTCTTTTACCCGCCGCACCTCGCGATTCTGCTAGCGGTCCGGCTGACCCGATTGCGGGTGACCCTGCGCGAGTTCGCGTTCGTCGAGTTGTCGCACTGGGTGCTGCTCGCCGTGACGTCATTCATCTATCTGCGCGTACGCGGAGTGGCGCGCCGCTGGACTGTTGTCAGCACCGGGATACTCCTCGGGTCCGGCGCGCTGCTTTCACAGTCTCAGCACTTGGGCGTCATCGAGATTGTGTCGTGGTTGCCGTTGGCGCTGCTGGCGACCGAGCACGCGGTGGATCGGCGCACGGCCCTCAGCGGCGCTTTGCTGGGACTCGTCCTGGCGACCATGCTGACAGCTGGCTTCCTGCCGCAATTCGTGGCGTGCCTGCTCTTCCTGATGACCTGGGCCCTCGTCCGCGTGTTCCAGACTGGCGCGCCCCCAACACGTGTGCTGCTCGTGCTCGCCGAAGGACTGGTGACCGCTCTATGTTACGGGGCGGTGATCGTGCTGTCTCTGCTCCACGATCGGGCGACCTACCCGCAAGTTGATGCGCCCGCTGCCTTTCCCGTGCAGGTCCTGAAGACCACGTTCGCTCCGGATGCGCTGGGTCATCTGGAGGGTGATCCCGCCCGTTATGTCAATCCGACGGATATTACGTGGAGCTATTACTACATAGGAGCCTTTGCGGTAGTAGCAGGCTTAGCATCACTGTTGACTCGGGAACGTTCGGCGCGTGGACCGCAAGTCGTCCTGATCGTCCTCGTGCTCGCCGGCTTCGGGCAGACCGCCGACGCGCTCGCAGGCATCGCGCGCAGCCTCCCGGCAGTTGGCCAACTATACCGAGCCAGCCCGGTGCCCGTCCTGCTGTGTTTCGCCACGTGGTTGCTCCTCGCGCAAGCCCTGCAGCGTGGCCGCTGGCCTCGCGCGGTCATCCTTCTTACCATGGTGCTCATCAGCGGAGGACTTCTCCTTACGCACGCTCAGATTGGCTCCGAGACGGCTCGTGTGTCCGCGTGGTCGATGCCCGCCGTCGCCTGGATCATCCTCGGCGCGAGCACGGTCGCTCTACTCAGCCAACGGCCGACTCTTGTACTCGCCGTGGCGGTGGCCGGAGTCATCGAACTTGTCGTTGTGAACAGCGGGGGATTTTGGTTCTCCTCCCCAGGACCGGCGCAACGATGGGACGAGCGTCATGTCACGTCGGGCTACGACGCCGCGCTGGCGTTCTTGCAACAAGATAAAGGGCAGTTCCGCGTCGCCGTCGATCAGGCAGTCATGACGGATACGTGGGACAATGGCTGGCGAGTGTGGGGACTGGACAGCATCTCGGGATTTGACCCACAGCACAACGGGGCATGGGTAACACTCGCTGAGCACTTAGGCGCACGGCAGTACGCCGCACCCCGCCGCTTCTCCCTCGATCAACTAAGTTCCGGCGTGCTGCAAATATTCAACATAAAGTATCTCGTCTGGCGTGCCGGTACGGTCCCACCGCTGCCTCCGGGTCTTACCGTGGCATTCACTGACGACTTGTACTCCATTGTTAGAGTCGCTACCTTTCGCCCACGGGTCTACCTTACGTCCCTCTCGTGCGCAACTGTGTCTGCCGCATTCGAGCAGACGAGCAGCCGCTGCCGGGACGTCATTCGGGTGCAGGTGCGGCTGAGTACGGCCGGCCATCTCGACGTCGATCTTCCGAGTGGCCATGGCGCCGGCCTGCTCGTGACCGGCACCGCCGCCTTTCCTGGGTGGAGGGCAGCTGTGGATGGTGTGTCGCGCGGCACCAGGGACGCCTTTGGCGCCGTTCAGGCGGTGAACGTGGAAGCTGGCGATGAGCGCGTCGTACTGGACTACAGGCCCGTCTCCACACCTGTCGGCCTATCGATCAGTGCCGCGTCCTTATCAGGATTGATGATACTCGCGCTCTACTCTCAAGGGCCCTTAGCCCGCCGTCGTCAAGGAGCCCGAGCAGGACGAACCGACGGTTCCTCCAGCATCTGACCCAGATCCGCGAGTAGTCCTGGGTTGAGGGTGTGTCGTTGGTGGCAGATGCCCTGTCCTGCAGCGAGAATCGGGTTGTCGAAGACACGATTCCTGCGATGGGGAAGGGCACCTGCCGGGTGGCAACGATACGAGGTGGGAAGCGGTCGGCCAAGCGGGCGAAGCGGCGGGCGGGACGGTCGCGGCCGGTGGTGCGGGTCGGGCGGCCGGACGCGTCGCTGACGGGGCTCGCGGGTCTGGTCTGTGTGGACGAGCTGGCCGGCAGGCTGGGGATCGTGACCGAGCTGGACCTTGCGGTCGGGCCGGTGAAGGATCGGGACCGCGGGCAGACCGCCGGCCAGCTGCTGGTGGGGATGGCCGCGGGGCTGCTGGCCGGGCAGGACTGCCTGACCGGGTTGGACCGGGTCCGCGCTGATGTGGGCAGCGCCCTGCTGGTGCAGGCGCCGGTGCCGGCGTCGACGACGGCGGGCGGGCTGGCCCGCCGGTTCACCCCGGCGGCGTTGGCCGGGATCGAGGCAGGGCTCGCCAAGGTCTACCAGCGCTGGCTGGGCCTGGTGCCAGCCGCGGTCCGGGGCCCGCTGGTGCTGCGCAACCCGACGATCGACTGCGACGCCACCGACATCGAGGTCTACGGCAGCAACAAGGACCGGGTCGGGTGGAACTACGCGGGCGTGAAGTGCGGGCGGGTGCACCTGGCGAGCTGGGCGCAGGCCGAGCTGCCATTGGCCATGGACCTGCTTGCCGGCAACGACGACGTCCGCCCCGACGCCCCGCAGCTGCTGGCCCGGGCGTTGGCGGTGCTGCCACCGCAGGTCTGCGGCCGGCCGCGGGTGCGGGCCGACGCCGGGTACTTCGACCAGTCCCTGGCGCACGCCGCGGTCGAGCGCGGCTGCGACTTCGCGATCGCGGCCAAGCGCAACCCGGCCGTATGGCGGGCGCTGGCCGGGATCGGTGAACACGCGTGGTCCGACGCCCGGGACATGCCCGGCGGGCAGGTCGCGGCCTGCGACTACACCCCCGCCGGCTGGCCCGAGGGCAGCTACTGCATTGTGCGCCGCGTGAAGGTCACCGCCGAGCAGATCAGCACCGACCCGCGGTCCCGGCGCCGCCGGACCATCCCCGCCGGGCAGCTCGCCCTCGCGCTGGACGGTCAGGCCGAGCACGCCTGGGCGTGCTCGTTCATCGCCCACCTTCATCTCGGCCGACGACGGCCCGGACATCGTTGCCCTGGAAGCCTGGTTCCGGCGGCGCACCAGCATCGAGGACAGGTTCCGCGACGGCAAGCACGGCACCGGGCTGCACCACCTGCCTTCGGGCGACCACACCGTGAACACCGTCTGGGCCTGGGCCGCGCTGCTCGCCGGCGCCATCACGGTCATGCTCCAAGCCCTGATCGGCTGGCACGCCCACCACGGCGAACGGACCCGACCCCCGACCCTGCGGCACCGGCTGCTCACCATCCCCGGCCGGGTCCTGCGCCACGCTCGCGGGCTCACCCTGCGACTACCCCCCGGCCACACCGCCATCACCGACGCCCTGCGCAGGCTCCGGGCCCTCCCACCACCGGGCTGACCCCGACACCTACTGCCCACCCGACCCGAGGACCCGGAGACACCGACCACCACGTCGGGCACCCCGCCGCGCCCCCACCCCGACCAGCGGCAGCATCAAGATCACACTGGGCGAGCGGCCATGATCAACACGCTACTCGTGGAGTTGGGTCTGAGATGCTCGGCCGGCGCCGGCCTCGTATCTGTGTTTCTTCTGGTCACGCCGAGTGAGCGATGCGCATCCCTGTGCCGAGTCGCCGGGGCAGAAAGCCCTACCGGGCCGCGGTCAAACGCTGTCGGCGAGGTCGTTACTTGCCGCGCGGGCGGGCGCGCTCCACTCAGCGGGAGCCGAGGCCAGGCGTATGGTCGGCTGTCGGCAGCAGGGTGCCACCGCTACCACTGACCGGGCGCCCGAGCGAGCGAGAGAAGGCGACCCGGACCGTGTCCGTGCAGGACGAGCACCAGACCCCCCACTCCAGCGACGAGGACTTCGGGGCCAACGGCTGGCTCATCGAGGAGATGCGGGACAGCTGGGCCGCGGACCCGGGGTCGGTGCCGAGCGAGTGGCAGGACTTCTTCAGCGCTACGCCGGCGGTCCCCGCCGCCGCGGACGGCAATGGCCACCCGGCCGCAACCCAGGTCGACGCGCCCGCGCCCGACCGGCGAGCCGCCCCCGGCGGCGACGCGGCCGCTCCCGTCCCCGGCAAGGCCGCCGCAGCGGCGCGCACCCCCGCCGCTACCAGCAACGGCAGCGCCCCCGCACCTGACGGCGCCGTTGCCCCGCACGCGCCACCCGCCCCCGCCACCGGCGCGCAGACATCTGCCCTCAAGGGCGCCAGCGCCCGCGTCGTGGCGAACATGGAGGCCTCGCTGCACGTCCCCACCGCGACCAGCGTGCGCGCCGTCCCCGCGAAGCTGCTCGAGGACAACCGCACGGTCATCAACCGCCATCTGGCCCGCGCCCGCGGCGGCAAGGTCAGCTTCACCCACCTCATCGGCTTCGCCCTGGTGCGCGCGGTGCGCGACCTGCCGGAGATGAACCACAGCTACAGCACCATCGAGGGCAAGCCGACGCTGGTGACCCCCGACCAGGTGGGGCTGGGCCTGGCCATCGACCTGACCAAGAGCAACGGCGACCGGCAGCTCGTCGTTGCCGCGGTGAAGGCCGCCGACCGCATGAGCTTCGCGCAGTTCTGGGCGGCGTACGAGGACATCGTCCGGCGGGCCCGCCAGGCCAAGCTGACCACGGACGACTTCAGCGGCGTCACGGTCAGCCTGACCAACCCCGGCGGTTTCGGCACGGTGCATTCGGTGCCTCGTCTCACCGAGGGCCAGGGCGCGATCATCGGCGTCGGGTCGATGGAATACCCCGCCGAGTTCCAGGGCGCGTCGCGGGACACCATCGCCCGGCTCGGCGTCAGCAAGGTCATCACGCTCACCAGCACCTACGACCACCGGGTGATCCAGGGGGCGCAGAGCGGCGAGTTCCTGCGCCGCATGCACCAGCTGCTGCTCGGCGAGGACGGCTTCTACGACGAGATCTTCACCAGCCTCGAGATCCCCTACGAGCCGGTGCGGTGGACCGCCGACCTGCGCGACGCCGACGAGGGCGAGCTCGGCAAGGAGGCCAGGGTCCAGGGACTGATCCACTCCTACCGCGTGCGCGGCCACCTCATCGCCGACACCGACCCGCTCACCCACGCCATCAAGACCCACCCCGACCTCGACGTGCGCACCCACGGGCTCACGCTGTGGGACCTCGACCGCGAGTTCGCCGTCGGCGACTTCGCCCGGACCTCCGGTCAGAAGGTGATGCCGCTGCGCGACGTGCTCGGCGTGTTGCGCGACGCCTACTGCCGCACTGTCGGCGTGGAATATATGCACCTGCAGGACCCCGACCAGCGCGCCTGGTTGCAGGCCCGCGTGGAGCGGCGCGCCGAGAAGCCCGACCGCGGGCAGCAACTGCACGTGCTGGAGCGGCTCGGCGCGGCCGAGGCCTTCGAGGCCTTTCTGCAGACCAAGTACGTCGGGCAGAAGCGCTTCAGCCTGGAGGGCGCGGAGTCCACCATCCCGGTGCTGGACGAGGTCATCGCCGCCGCCGCACAGGACGGCCTCGACGAGGTCGTCATCGGCATGCCGCACCGCGGCCGGCTGAACGTGCTGGCCAACACCGTCGGCAAGAGCTACGCCCAGATCTTCCGTGAGTTCGAGGGCGCCATCGACCCGGGCACCGCACACGGCTCGGGTGACGTGAAATACCACCTGGGCGCGAGCGGCACCTTCCGCGCGCCGGACGGGTCCACCACCACCGTCAGCCTGTGCAGCAACCCCAGCCACCTGGAGGCCGTCGACGGCGTCCTGGAGGGCGTGGTGCGGGCCAAGCAGGACGTCCTGGACAAGGGCGAGGGTCCCGGCGCCTTCTCCGTGGTGCCGCTGATGATGCACGGCGACGCGGCCTTCGCCGGCCAGGGCGTGGTCGCGGAGACGCTCAACCTCTCCCAGTTGCGCGGCTACCGCACCGGCGGCACCGTGCACGTGGTGGTCAACAACCAGGTGGGCTTCACCACGGACCCCCGCGAGGCCCGGTCCAGCGTCTATGCCACCGACGTCGCGCGGATGGTGCAGGCGCCCATCTTCCACGTCAACGGCGACGACCCCGACGCCTGCGTGCGGGTCGCGCGGCTGGCGTATGAGTACCGCCAGGCCTTCCACAAGGACGTGGTGATCGACCTGGTCTGCTATCGCCGGCGCGGGCACAACGAGGGCGACGACCCCTCGATGACCCAGCCGGTGATGTACCGCACGATCGAGGCCAAGCGCTCGACGTTCACCCTCTACCGCGAGGCGCTGGTGGGCCGCGGCGACATCGAGCAGGCCGACGCCGACGCCGCAGTTGCGGCGTACCGCGCCACCCTGGAGGGTGCGTTCGGCGAGACCCGCGATGCGGCTGCAGCCGACGGTGACGGCTGGTCCAACAGCACTCCCCCGCAGCCGCAGGTCCAGCCGGCCGTCGCGACGGCGGTCTCCCGGGACGTGCTGGACCGGATCGCGGCGGCGCAGACCGCCCTCCCGCCGGGGTTCACCCCGCACCCCCGCGTGCGGACCACGGTGCTGGACAAGCGCGCCGGCATGCTCGCCGCCGACGCCGTGGACTGGGGCTTCGGCGAGACGCTGGCCTTTGGCACGTTGCTCCTGGACGGGCACCCGGTCCGGCTGGCCGGCCAGGACAGCCGCCGCGGCACCTTCACCCAGCGGCACGCCGTCGTGGTCGACCACGAGACGGGCGAGGACTTCGTGCCGCTGCGCCACCTCGGCGACGGACCGCACGGGCCGCAGGCGCGCTTCCACGTCTACGACTCGCTGCTCAGCGAGTACGCCGCGATGGCCTTCGAGTACGGCTACTCCGTCACCCGCCCCGAGGCGCTCGTGGCCTGGGAGGCGCAGTTCGGCGACTTCGTGAACGGCGCGCAGACCGTCGTCGACGAGTTCATCTCCTCCGGTGAGGCCAAGTGGGGGCAGCGCACCAGCGTGGTGCTGCTGCTGCCGCACGGCTACGAGGGCCAGGGCCCCGACCACTCCTCCGCCCGCATCGAGCGCTTCCTCGCACTGTGCGCAGAGGACAACATGGTGGTCGCCTACCCGAGCACGCCGGCGTCGTACTTCCACCTGCTCCGCCGCCACGTGCTGTCGGACCGGCAGAAGCCCATGATCGTGTTTACGCCGAAGTCGATGCTGCGGCTCAAGGCGGCGACGTCGCCGGCCAGCGCGTTCACCGAAGGGGGCTTCCGCGAGGTGCTCCCCGACACCGACCTCGCCGAGCGGCTGGCCGGCCAGGGTGCCGATGCCGGCAGTGTGCGCACGGTGCTGCTGACCGCCGGCAAGGTGCACTACGACCTGCTCGCCCACCGCGGCAAGGCCGGCGTCACCGACACGGCCCTGCTGCGCGTGGAGCAGCTCTACCCGCTGCCCGGCGACCCGCTGCGGGCGGCGCTGGAGGTCTACCCGCAGGCGACCGACGTGGTCTGGGTGCAGGAGGAGCCGGCGAATCAGGGGGCCTGGCCGACGATGGCGCTGCAGCTGCCGGAGCTGCTGCCCGCCGGCCGCACCCTGCGCCGGGTCTCCCGCCGCGCCTCGGCCTCCCCCGCCGTGGGATCGGCGAAGGCGCACGAGGCCGAGCAGATCGCGCTGGTGCAGACCGCCTTCGGCGGCCGCTGACAGCCGGCGGCCGGACCAGGACGTGTACTTCACCGATCGCGGCATCGAGGAGCTGGCGCAGCGGCGCGGCGAGGAGTCGGTGACGCTGGACTGGCTGGCCAACCGACTGCGGGACTTCGTCGACGCCCACCCGGAGCACGAGACCGCCGTCGAGCGGCTGGCGACCTGGCTGGCGCGGGACGACGACGACGACGACGCAGTCGGCTGACGGCAGTCGGCTGTCGGCTGACGGCTGACGCGGGTTTCGTGCGGGAATGCCGTAACGGCGAGGGCGTCGCACGCGTCGTAGGGGTGACAGGTCCCGCCGTCGTCCCGCGTGACGACCGACCGACAGGAGACGCCCGGATGCGTCGTAGCACCCCGCTGATCGCCGCCGCCGCCGTGGTCGCCGCCGGCGTCACCGCCGCCTCGGCCTCGATCGTGCAGAAGCCCAAGCAGGGCGAGCTGTCGGTGATCGCCCTCGTCGGCAGCACCGCCGGCGCGCAGACCCTGCAGAACATCGACAGCTTCAAGCCGCAGACACCGCGCAGCACCAGGGCCGTCACGGGCACCACGGCCGGGGACGTGCTGCTCGGCGTGGACTTCCGCCCGTCGACCGGCGAGCTGATCGGGCTGGCCCGCAACGGGACGGCACTGCGCACCTACGGCATCGACTACCAGACCGGCACCGCGACGCTCAAGGGCACGCTCACCAGCACCGGCATCGCGAACGGCGGCGCCGCCGCCGGCCAGCCGGTCGTCGCCGACCCCGCCGCCGTCTACTCCATCGACGTCAACCCGACCTCGCCGGGCGGCAGCACCATCGCCACCGACCAGCGCGGTGCCCTGCGGATCGTCTCCTCGACCGGCCAGAACCTGCGGGTCGCCAACATCGACGCGCCGGCCACCACCACCGACGCCCCGATCAACGTCGGCACCGCGGCGACCGTCGCCGGCGTGCAGGGCGTGGGGTACACCAACAGCGAGCCCAAGGCGAACCTGTCCACCGGCACGCTGCTCTACGACATCAACGTCGCGACCGACAGCCTGCACCTGCAGAACCCGGCCAACGCCGGGGACGTCAGCACGGTCGTCGGCAAGCTCGACCTGCAGGCCGGCGGGACCCCCGTGGACATCACCTCGGCGGCGTTCGACGTCTACCCCTACTACGCCGGCGGCCGGGCGGTGTCCAACGTCGGCGTGGCCGTCCTCGGCTCCAGCACGGGCAAGATCCTGGCCCGGGTCGACCTCACCAGCGGGCTCGCCGTCTCCCAGGGTCCGGTCAGCGCCGACATCGTCGACATCGCCGCGCTCTACCCGCAGAAGTACCAGGGCTGAGCAACCGGGTGTCCTCGGTGCGTGACCGGGTGGCACCGGGGCCGCGGCGCCTGGGAGACTGCTCGCATGACCGGCCGCAAGACCGACAGCCAGAAGAACCTCATGCTCTTCGGTGGGCGGGCGTATCCCGAGCTCGCCCAGGAGGTCGGCGAGCACCTCGGGGTCGAGCCAGTGCCCACGAGCGCCTACGAGTTCGCCAACGGTGAGATCTTCGTGCGCTTCGAGGAGTCAGTGCGTGGCTGCGACGCCTTTGTGCTGCAGTCGATGACCGAGCCCATCAACACCTGGGTCATGGAGACGCTGATCATGGTGGACGCCCTCAAGCGGGCGAGCGCTAAGCGGATCACGCTGGTCCTGCCGTTCTATCCCTACAGCCGGCAGGACAAGAAGCACCGCGGGCGGGAGCCGATCAGCGCGCGGCTGGTCGCCGACCTGTTCAAGACCGCCGGCGCCGACCGGCTGATGACCGTCGACCTGCACACCAGCCAGATCCAGGGCTTCTTCGACGGTCCGGTCGACCACCTCTTCGCCCTCAACGTGCTCGCCGCACAGGTCCAGCGCCGGCTGGGGGACCGCCCGCTCACGGTGGTGGCACCCGACTCCGGCCGGGTCCGGGTCGCCGAGCGGTGGACCGACAAGCTGTCCTGCCCGTTGGCCTTCATCCACAAGCGGCGCGACCCGCTGGTGCCCAACGAGGTGACCACCAACGCCGTGGTCGGCGAGGTCGAGGGGCGCACCTGCATCATCGTCGACGACATGATCGACACCGGGGGTACGACGACCAAGGCGGCCCAGGCCCTGTTCGACGCCGGCGCCGTCGACGTCCTCGCGGTGGCCACCCACGGGCTGTTCTCCGGGCCGGCCGTGGACCGCTTCAAGAACAGCCGGATCAGCGCCACGATCGTCACCAACACGTTGCCGCTGCCCTCGGAGAAGCACTGGGACGGGCTGGAGGTCGTCTCCATTGCCCCGCTGCTCGCCGACGCGATCCGCGCGGTCTTCGAGGACGGCTCGGTCACCAGCCTGTTCGACGGTGCCGCCTGACGGTGCCGCCCCAGCCGACCCAAGGCGCTACGGCGTGAGCACCAGCTTGCCGACCACGTCGCCGGTAGCCATCTTGGCGAAGGCCTCGGCAGCGGCCGCCAGCGGCAGCACCCGGTCGATCACCGGCCGCACCCCCGTCGCCTCCAGCAGGCGCACCAGCGCGACCAGCTCTTCCCGGGTGCCCATGGTCGAGCCGACCACCGAGATCTGCCGGATGAACACCCGCTGCAGGTCCGCGTCGGGGTCGGCGCCGCTGGTGGCGCCGCTGACCACGACGGTGCCACCCGCCCGCACGCTCTTCAGCGAGTGACTCCAGGTTGCCCGGCCGACCGTCTCGACGACGACGTCCACCCGGTCGGGCAGCCGCGCCCCGCTCGGCACGGCGACATGGGCGCCGAGCTGCAGCGCCCGCGCGCGCTTGGCCTCGTCCCGGCTGGTCGCGAACACGGTCGCCCCCATCGCCCTGGCCAGCACGATGGCCGCGGTGGCGACCCCGCCACCGGAACCCTGCACGAGGACCCGGCTGCCGGCCCGGACCCCACCCCGGGTCACCAGCATGCGGTACGCCGTCAGCCACGCGCAGGGCAGGCAGGCCGCCTCCTCCCAGGATAATGCGGCCGGCTTAGGCACCAGGTTGCGACGCGGGACGACCACGCGCTCGGCCAGCGTCCCGTCGTACCGCTCGGAGAGGATGTTGAACCCGGGGTCCAGCGTCTCGTCACCGCCCGCCCCGGCGCCCGGGTCGGCGATGACAGCGTGCAGCACGACCTCCTCGCCGTCGTCGGTCACGCCGGCACCGTCGCAGCCGAGCACGCGGGGCAGCGCGGCCTCGGCCAGGCCGACGCCGCGCAGCGACCACAGGTCGTGGTGGTTCAGCGTCGCGGCCCGCAGGGTCACGCCGACCCAGCCCTCCGGGGCCGCCGGCTCGGGGCGCTCCCCCACCTCCAGCGCGGACAGCGGGTCGTCGGAGGACAGTCGGGCGGCGTAGGCGGCGAGCACCCGGCAGATCCTGCCAGCTCAGCGGCGGGCCACGCCGTCCGCCCGGGCCGCCGCTGCCACCGCCGCGGCGACCGACGGCGCCACCCGCGCGTCGAAGACTGACGGGATGACGTAGGTCGGTGCGAGCTCTGCGACCGTCACCAGGTCGGCGATGGCGGCCGCGGCGGCGAGCTTCATGGCCGGGGTGATGCGGGCGGCGCGCACGTCCAGCGCCCCCCGGAAGACCCCGGGGAAAGCGAGCACGTTGTTCACCTGGTTCGGATAGTCGCTGCGCCCGGTGGCGATCACAGCGACGTTGCCGTGCGCGGCCTCGGGGTCGACCTCGGGGTCCGGATTGGCCATCGCGAAGACGACTGAGGATGGGGCCATCGAGGCGACGGCCTCGTCGGGGACGCGGCCGGAGGACAGCCCGATGAACACGTCGGCTCCGCGCATCGCCGCCACGACCGACCCGCGGAGGAGCTAGCTGTTGGTGGCGGCAGCGAGGGCGTGCTTGACGGCAGTCATGCCCTCGGCACGGCCGGAGTGGATCAGCCCCCGGGTGTCCGCCACGGCGATGTCACCGATGCCCCCCTCCAGCAGGATGCGCGTCACCGCCACCCCCGCTGCGCCGCAGCCGGACACGACGGCGCGCAGGCCCCCGAGGGTGCGCCCGGTCAGCCGGGCTGCGTTGCGCAGGCCGGCGAGCACCACGATCGCCGTGCCGTGCTGGTCGTCGTGGAAGACGGGGATGTCCAGGGCGGCCTGCAGTCTCTCCTCGATGCCGAAGCACCGAGGCGCGCTGATGTCCTCCAGGTTGACCCCGCCGAGACCGGGCGCCATCCGCACCACGGTCTCGACGATCTCGTCCGGGTCCTTTGTCGCCAGCGCCACCGGGAAGGCGTCGACGCCGCCGAAGTGCTTGAACAGCAGCGCCTTGCCCTCCATCACGGGCATCGCGGCCGCCGGCCCGATGTCGCCGAGGCCGAGCACGGCACTGCCGTCGGTCACCACCGCGACGGCGTTGCTCTTCACCGTGTACTCCCACGCCAGCGAGGGGTCGGCCGCGATGGCCCCGCAGATCCTGGCCACGCCGGGGGTGTAGGCGATGGACAGGTCCCGCGCGTCGCGCAGCGGCACCCGGGAGGCGACCTCGATCTTGCCGCCGCGGTGGGCGGTGAAGACCGGGTCGTCCTCCCGGCGGGCGTGGAGCGGCAGGGTGGCGCCGGTCGTGCCCGGGAAGCCCTGTGCGTGCTCGTCCGCTGTCACGTCGTCCTTCGCTCGGCAGCCTGGCAGGGTCCTGGTCGCCAGGTGGAATGCAGGCTAGCGACCACTAGGGTCGCGCACCGTGGAGATCACCGCGCTTGGGATCGGCGGTGCCTTTGTCTGCACCCCGCGCCAGCACCCGGACGACCGTGGCGTCTTCCTGGAGTGGTTCAAGGCCGGCCAGCTCGCCGAGGCGGTGGGGCACCGGCTGCGCCTGGAGCAGGCCAACCACAGCGTGAGCGCCCGCGGGACCCTGCGCGGCATCCACTTCGCCGACGTGCCGCCCAGTCAGGCCAAATACGTCTACTGCCCCTCCGGGGCGATCCTCGACGTCGTCGTCGACATCCGGGTCGGCAGCCCGACGTACGGCCGGGTCGAAGCGGTGCGGCTGGACGAGGTCGACAGGCGTGCCGTCTACCTGTCCGAGGGACTGGGACATGCCTTCCTCGCGCTGACCGAGGGAGCGGTCGCGACCTATCTCTGCTCCACCGGCTACGCCCCCGGTCGCGAGCACGGGGTCACGCCGCTGGACCCGGCGCTGGAGCTGCCATGGGACCGCGCGCTCGGCTCGCTGGCAGCGGGGGCGGCCATCGAGCCGCTGCTGTCGGACAAGGACATCGCGGCGCCGACCCTGGCCGAGGCGGGCGAGCAGGGGCTGCTCCCGTCCTACGACGCCTGCCTGCGGTTCTACGCCGAACTGCGGGCGCGCGACGCGACCTGAGCGAGCTGTCCACAGCCGTGGCACCGGGGCTCGACGCCGCGCCACCCGCCGGGCATGCTCGCGGTCATGGTCGCCAGCCGCCTCGACGTGCTCGTCGTCGTCGCGCTGCTGCTGATGTTCCTCGTCCAGGCGTACACGGTCAGCCTGTTCGTCCGGTTCCAGGGGGACACGCGGAAGTCGTTCACGGAGGTCAGGCAGGGACTCGGGGAGGTCAGGCAGGGACTCGGGGAGGTCAGGCAGGGACTCGGGGAGGTCAGGCAGGGACTCGGGGAGGTCAGGCAGGGCCTGACCGCGGTGACCACCGAGCTGCGGGGCTCGCGCGGGAGCAGCGCGAGCACGACAGTGAGATCGCCGCGCTGGCCCGCGAGGTGTTCGGCCGACGGCCGGACACGGGGGAGGGGGAGCCACCGCGCGGCTGACGGCGACTGATGACGACTGACGGCGACTAACGATGCCGCCGCACCCGCAGCAGCACGCGCCCCTTGACCGCCGCCGCTGGGACCGGACCGTGCTCCCGGCTGTCGTCGCTGGCGGCCGGGTTGTCGCCCTCCAGCCACCACCCCCCACCCGCCTGCCGCACGGCACGCTTGACGACCAGCACCCCGCCGTGGCCAGGCCACTCGGCCACCACCACGGACCCGGTCCGGACCGGCGCACCCCATCGCACCAGGACCACGTCACCGGCCAGCAGGTGGGGTGCCATCGAGTCGCCCGCGACATCGACCAGCCCCAGGCGGGGCAGCGCCGGGAGCACGCCGGGAGCGTGCCAGGCTCGCCGCCGTGATCCGGTCCGCGACACCAGCCGACGTCCCCCGCCTGGTCGAGTTGGTCCGCGCGCTGGCCGACTACGAGCGCAGCCTGCACGAGGTGGAGCTCACCCCCGACCTGCTGCACGAGGCGGTCTTCGGCACCGACGCTGTCGCCGGCGTGTTCGTCGCGGAGCAGGCCGGTGCCGTCGTAGGGTTCGCCCTCTGGTTCCGCACCTTCTCCACCTGGACGGGCCGCCCCGGGCTCTACCTGGAGGACCTGTTCGTGGAGCCGCACGCCCGCGGCGCCGGGCACGGGCGGGACCTGCTCGCGGCCCTGGCCGGGCTGGCCGAGCAGCGGGGGTACCGCCGGCTCGACTGGTGGGTGCTGGACTGGAACTCCCCGGCCATCGGCTTCTACCGCAGACTCGGGGCGACGGCGATGCAGGAGTGGACGACCTACCGCCTGACCGGGCCCGCGCTCCGGAACCTCGGCACGGGCCTTGAGCAGACCTGATGCCCCTCCGGGCAGCGACGGTCGGGCCCACCGGCGGGTAAGATCGAGGACGTACGGGGGGGGATAGCCGCGGCGGAGCCCGCCCGGTCGGACGAGGCGGGGCAGACAGCCCGGGGAGCAGGGGGACAGTGTCCGAGGCTGCCGTGACCCACCCGCGGCGCGCGGCACCCGCCGGGTCGATGCGCGACACCGCGGTGGTGGTGCTGCCCGCGGCCAGCGCTTACCTGTCGGTGCTTCGCTCCGTGGTGGCCAGCCTCGCGGCCCGCCTGGACTTCACCCTCGACGACATCGAGGACCTGCGGATCGCGGTCGACGAGGCCTGCGCCCTGCTGCTCGCCGACGCGCTGCCCGGCAGCGACCTGCGGTGCGCCTTCGAGGTCTCCCCTCGCACGATCCGCACCGAGGTGTCGGTGCTCACCCTCGGCGGCCGGCCGCCCTCGCGCGACACGTTCGCTTGGACCGTGCTGACGGCGCTCGCCGGCCGGGTCGACGCGACGGCCGACCCCGACGGCCGCGTCACGATCACGCTCACCACCAGCAGAGCGACCGACGAGGAGAGCCGTCCGTGACCCAGCCCGCCCTCCGCCCCCAGCCGGCCCCCGGTGACACGGTGGTGGTCCTCGACAGCCTGGAAACGCTCGAGGGGGCCGAGAGCACGGTGCCGGCCCAGGCCGGTGCCCCCGCCGGCACCGGGGTCGTCCCCGCCGTCGATCCCGAGGTCGCGGTCGACCTCGGGATCGACGAGGAGACCGCCAAGGTCACCGCGGAGGTGGCCCGCAGCGAGCGCACCGCCGGTGACCGGGCGCGCGCCAAGGCGTTGTTCCACGAGGTCGCCGCGATGGCCGAGGACGATCCCCGCCACAAGGCGCTGCGCGACCAGCTGGTGGAGATGCACCTGCCGCTGGTGGAGTATCTCGCCCGCCGTTTCCGCAATCGGGGCGAGCCGCTGGACGACCTCGTCCAGGTGGCCACCATAGGGCTGATCAAGAGCGTCGACCGCTTCGACACCGAGCGGGGGGTGGAGTTCTCGACGTACGCCACTCCCACGATCGTCGGGGAGATCAAGCGGCACTTCCGTGACAAGGGCTGGGCGATCCGGGTGCCCCGGCGCCTTCAGGAGCTCAAGCTGAGCCTGGCCAAGGCCACCAGCGAGCTGTCGCAGAAGCAGGGCCGCTCCCCCACTGTCGCCGAGCTCGCCCGCCACCTCGGGATGACCGACGAGGAGGTGCTCGAGGGACTGGAGTCGGCGAACGCCTACTCCACGATCAGCCTGGAGGCCCCCGACGGCGGCGACGACGACAGCCCCGCCGTGGCCGACACCCTCGGGGTGGAGGACGAGTCGCTGGAGGGGGTGGAGTATCGCGAGTCGCTCAAGCCGCTGCTCGAGCAGCTCCCGGTGCGCGAGAAGAAGATCCTCATGCTGCGCTTCTTCGGCAACATGACGCAGAGCCAGATCGCCGGGGAGCTCGGGATCTCCCAGATGCACGTGTCCCGCTTGCTGGCGCGCACGTTGTCCCAGCTGCGCACCGGTCTGATGGTCGAGGAGTAGGCGCCGCCTACTCCTGCTCGACCGCGGCCGGCACCGAGGCGGCGCCAACGGCGACCGCCACCAGCCCGACCAGCGCCAGCGCGAGCACCGGCGCGCCGTACTCCGGCTTGCCGCCCTGGAAGAGCCCGACCGCGACGGGCAGGCAGAGCGCCTCGAGGATCAGCGCCGGCGTGACCGCGGCCCGTCGCGGCGGTAGGCGCAGGGCAAAGCCAAGACCGGCGAACGCCGCGGCGCCGAGCAGGGTCAGCAGCGCACCGCCGATGGCGCCGGCCCGATTGTCCACGTCGTGGCCGGTGGACCTGACAGCCAGGAACACCGCGGCCCCCAGCAGGGCCACCCCCTGCAGGAGCAGCACGCCGACGCCGGCCCGCAGCAGGACGGCGCGGGGCACGTGAGCAACCTAACGGCGCTGCCGGCGGCCGTGCCGGCGGCGGCGCCGACTACGGTGCACGGATGCCACAGGACGCGCGGGGCCTGCTGGTCTACAACCCGCAGGCGAGCAGCACGAGCCCGCGCACCCGCGACGTGCTGGCCGCGGCCCTCGGCGAGGAGATCAAGCTCGACGTGGTCGCCACGGCCGCCCGCGGGCACGCTATCGAGCTCGCCGCGCAGGCGCGCGCAGACGGTCTCGACGTCGTGGTGGCCCTCGGTGGCGACGGGACGGTCAACGAGGTGGCCAGCGGCCTGCTCGCGGCCGGAGTGCCCGACCCCCGGGCCGCCGGCCAGCCGGGCGGCGAGGTGCCGAGCCTCGCGGTGGTGCCTGGGGGCTGCACCAACGTCTTCGCCCGCACGGTGGGGTATCCGCTCGGCGCGGTGGAGGCGACCGGCCAGATCCTGGAGGCGCTGCGGGCCGGCCGGCGACGCGAGATCGGGGTGGGCGCAGCGCGTGCCGACGGGTCGCCGGTGCGGCACTTCGTGTTCGCCGCCGGTCTGGGGCTCGACGCCGAGGTGGTGGCCCGCGTCGAGCAGGCCCGCGCCGCCGGGAAGCGGGCGACCGGCCCGCTCTACGCCCGCACGGCGGTGCGCTACATGCTCGGCGGGGGGGCCGAGCGTCGGCGTCCCCCGCTGCAGCTGCTGCTGCCGGGCGAGGAGCCCCGCAATGTGTTCACCACGCTGATCACCAACGCCGATCCCTGGACCTACCTGCTCGACCGCCCCGTCCGGCCGACCCCCGACGCGTCCTACGACACCGGGCTGGACGTCTTCGCCCTGACCAGGGCCCGCGCCCTGCCGACGCTTCGTACCGCCCTCAGCATGTACGGCGAGCACGGCGCCCCCCGTGGCCGCCGCGTCCTGGTGCGGCACGACCTCGCCGCGCTGTCGGTCCGCAGCGTCAGCGGAGAGCCGCTGGCCTTCCAGGTCGACGGCGACCACCTCGGTGAGCACGTCGAACTCCGGCTGCGCTCCGTGCCCCGCGCGCTGCGCGTCGTGGTCTGAACCAGTCCCCGGACGAGAACGCGGCGCTGTCAGACCCGGGGGTCGGACGTCAGCGCAGGATGGCGACCACGGCCGCCGGGTCGTCGGCGATCACCGCATCGACGCCGGCGGCCGCCAGCCTCGGCGCGCCGGCGGGGCGACCGAGGGTCCAGGTGACCAGCTCGACACCCGCGTCGCGGCAGCGGCGACCTGCGTGGCGGTCCAGCCGCACCGACGCCAGGTGCGCGTGCAGCTCCGGGTGCCCACCCGCGACCGCCTGGGCGAGCCCGGTCGCCACGCCCACCCTGAGCCCGGTGAGCAGCCCGGTGCGCAGCCCCAGCCCACGCGCGGCCGCCACTGCCGCCGGGTCGAAGCTGCTGACGACGACGTCGTCGGCCGGGTCCAGCAGGGCCGCCAGGTCACGGACCACCGCTGCGACGTCGGGCTCCCGGTCGGCCTTGACCTCCAGCACCACACTGCCGCGGCCGCGGGCGGCAGCAAGCACCTCGACGACGGCGGGTCGAGCCGGACCTCCGGTCTGGGCGGCCGGGAGCGGGTCGTGGCACACCACCAGCCCGCCGCCCGGTCCTCGGCGGACGTCGACCTCGACGCCGTCAGCCCCGGCATCGAGGGCGGCCGCGACGGCGAGCGGGGTGTTCTCCGGGCCGGGCCGGCGGCTGCCGCGGTGTCCCAGCACACGCACCGGGTCAGCCTGGCACGGGCTCGCGACGGGCGGCGTATGTCCGCACTGTGTCCAACCAGACACCGCTGTGGGCGAACGCGCGGGCTGGACGCTTGCGAGACGGCCGTTCACCTGAAAGACTCATGGTGGCCGCCCGGGTTCGACCACCGTCTCACCCCCGGCTAGCGTGGCTGTCCCGCGGTGCTGCCGATCGGCAGGCTGGGGTGCGCGGCCTGCTGCGACCCCCGCACCCGTCGGCCGGCGCTCCCTCGCCGGGGGGGCAGGGACCGAGACACCGTCGTTGAGGAGTGATCACACCATGGATTGGCGCCACGATGCGCTCTGCCGCGAAGAGGACCCCGAGCTGTTCTTCCCCGTGGGGACGACCGGCCCGGTCTTCGAGCGCCAGGTCACTGAGGCCAAGCGCGTCTGCGGCCGCTGCCCCGTGCAGCACGAGTGCCTGCAGTGGGCGATGGAGACCGGGCAGGACGCCGGCATCTGGGGCGGGCTGACCGAGGACGAGCGTCGCGCGCTCAAGCGCCGCGGCGCCCGGGCCCGGGCCCGCACCAGCTGACCCGTCCGGGGCGGGCCCTCGGCCCGATCACCGCACCCGGCTTCCACGACGCCGCGGCCCCTCCCGGGGGGCCGCGGCGTCGTGCTGCCGGGCAGAATGGTCGGGTGGATGAGTCCTGGGTGCACCCGGTGGTCGACGCGAGCGAGCCGCCCGGGCAGGCGGGGGCCTGGCGGTTCCGCGCGCTGCTGCTGATCCTGCTGCTCGCGGCCGTCGCCGTCGTCGTGCTGGTGGTCCACTCCCTGCAGGGCGCCGCCACCTGAGATCCGCGCTGCCGGGGCTGCCCGCTGCCTAGAGCACGGCGGCCGGCACGGCCACCACGGCCTCGGTGCCGCCCGCCGCTCCTGGCCGCAACGCCACCGTGCCGCGCAGCTCCCCGACCACCAGGGTGCGCACGATCTGCAGGCCGAGGCCGCCCCCGCCCGCACTGCCCAAGCTGAACCCAGCCGGCAGGCCGCGGCCCTCGTCGGCCACCACGACCTCCAGCCGGGCGGCGTTGCGGCGCACGCGCACCTGCACCCGCCCGGCGCGGCCGGCGTAGGCATGCTCCACGGCGTTGCTGACCAGCTCCGAGAGCACCAGCGCCAGCGGCGTCGCCGCGGCTGCCGGCAGCATCCCGAAGCTGCCGGTGCGACTGGTGGAGGCCCGCAGACCGGGCCCGGTCGTCGCGAGCTCCACCGACAGCGCGGCGATCGAGTCGGCGATCCCATCGAAGGCGACCGTCTCCTCCAGCGCCTGGGACAACGTCTCGTGCACCACGGCGATCGACGTCACCCGACGCACCGACTCCTCCAGCGCGAAGCGCGCCTCCGGCAATGCGGTGCGCCTGGCCTGCAGCCGGAGCAGCGCCGCCACCGTCTGCAGGTTGTTCTTCACCCGGTGATGGATCTCGCGGATGGTCGCGTCTTTGGTCACCAGGGCGCGGTCCCGGCGGCGCACCTCGGTCACGTCGCGGACCAGCACGAGCGCGCCCAGCAGCCGGCCGCCCGGGACCAGCGGCAGCGAGTGCAGGCGGACGGCGGCGTCGCCGTCGGCCGCGACCAGCTCGGTGTCGGCCGGGCGCTTGGTCTCCAGCACCGACTCCGGGCGCACGGGCTGGTCACCACCCACCCCGGCGGCGTCGTGCGGGGCGAGGTCGAGGCGGGCGACGATCGCCCCGAGGCCGACCCCGATGAGGGCCCCGGTGTCGCCGAGCCGACGCAAGGCGGACTGGGCGTTGGGGCTGACGAACGACACGGTGCCCGCCTCGTCCAGCCGCAGCAGACCGTCGCCCACCCGGGGGGCGTTCGCCAGCACCTCGGCGTCGCCGGGGAACGGCCAGCGGCCCTCGTCGACCATCTGCGCCAGGTCGCTGGCGGCGGCGAGGTAGGCAAGGTCGAGGGCGCTCGGAGTCCGCAGGCCGGCGAGGTTGCTGTCGCGCGCCAGCACAGCCAGCAAGGGTCCGCCGGGGACACGCCGCACCGGGATCCCCTCGTGCCGCACCGGCACGTCGTCGCGCCACACCGGCTCGCCCTCGCGCACGATGCGCGCCTCGGAGACCGCCCGGTCCACCGCCTCGCGCTCCCCGGCGGGCAGTCGCGCACCCACCAGGTCCTCGTCGTAGATAGTCGGTCCGGTGGCGGGGCGCATCTGGGCCACGCACAGATACCCCCCGGCGCGCTCGGGCAGCAGCAGCAGCAGGTCGGCGAAGGACAGGTCCGCCAGCGCCTGCCACTCCCCCACCAGCCGGTGCAGGTGCTCAAGGTCAACCTCGTCGAGATCCGCGTGGGCGCGGACGAGGTCGGACAGTGAGGCCACCAGCCGACTGTAGGGACGGCGTGCGGCAGACTGCCCTCCGTGAGTGACGACGTCGTGGCGGTGGCCCGCGAGCAGGTCCTGCAGCGGGGAGAGGGGCTCACCGAGGAGCAGGCGCTGGCCTGCCTGTCGCTGCCCGACGAGCGTCTCGACGAGCTGCTGACGCTCGCCCACGAGGTGCGGATCCGCTGGTGCGGCCCGGAGGTCGAGGTCGAGGGCATCGTGTCGCTGAAGACCGGCGGGTGCCCCGAGGACTGCCACTTCTGCTCCCAGTCGGGACTGTTCTCCTCGCCGGTGCGCGCGGCCTGGCTCGACATCCCGTCGCTGGTCCAGGCGGCCAGGGAGACGGCGGCGACCGGCGCCACCGAGTTCTGCATCGTGGCAGCGGTGCGTGGGCCGGACCAGCGACTGATGGACCAGATCCGGGCGGGCGTCGCGGCCGTCCGCGCGGCCGTGGACATCCAGGTCGCCTGCTCGCTGGGGATGCTCACCCAAGCCCAGGTCGACGAGCTGGCCGCGATCGGGGTGCACCGTTACAACCACAACCTCGAGACCGCCCGGTCCTACTTCCCGCAGGTGGTCACGACCCACACCTGGGAGGAGCGCTTCGGCACCCTGCAGATGGTGCGTGCCGCCGGCATGGAGGTCTGCTGCGGCGGCATCGTCGGGATGGGCGAGACGCTGGCCCAGCGTGCCGAGTTCACCGCCCAGCTCGCATTGCTGGCGCCAGACGAGGTCCCGCTGAACTTCCTCAACCCCCGACCAGGTACGCCGTTCGGCGACCGGGAGCTGATGGACCCGCTGGATGCCCTGCGCACCGTCGCGACGTTCCGGCTCGCGTTGCCGCGCACGATCCTGCGCTTCGCCGGCGGCCGCGAGATCGTCCTCGGGGAGCTGGCCGCCCGGGGCGTCACGGGCGGGGTCAACGCCGTCATCGTCGGCAACTACCTGACGACCCTCGGGCGCCCGGCGGCGGAGGACCTCGCCATGCTGGGCGAGCTCGGGATGCCGCTGAAGGCATTGTCGGCGACGCTGTGAACTCCTCGGTCGGGGGATACGGCCACCACCTGTCCGCGACGACGGCCTACGTCGTGGTCGCGGTGCTCGCCGCCTTCGCCGTCCTCGGGATCATCCGGAAGATCATCGCGCTGGCCCTACTGGCCGGGCTGGTGGCGATTGGCGTGGCGCTGTACCACCAGGGCGTGCTCAACGGTCTCGTCGGGTCCGGGTGAGCTCCCCGGCGCCGTACCTCGTCCGCGCCAGGCGAGCCTCGCGGGTGTTGGTGACCGCCTCCCTGCTGGCCGGCCGGCTGCCATCCCGGGCGCGCACCCCACTCGTGCTCGGGGTGCTGGCGCTGGGGATGCCGCATGGCGCCGCCGACACCGAGCTGCTCCGGGTGGCCGCAGCTGGGAGCCGGCGCCGGCTGGGCGCCCTCATGGGCGGGTACGCCGGGGCGGCTGCCGTCGGCACCGCCGTGATTGCCCACGGCTCCCCGGCCGTCTCCCGGGCGGTGCTGGCCGGCACGGCGGCGCACTTCGCCGAAGGCGAGCTGGCCTGCTGGCCGGCCGCCCAGCCAGGGGGCGCGCCGGTGGACCGCGCCTTGCGTGTCGCGGGGGCCGCGCTGGCGACGACGCTCCTGCCCGCCCTGGTCGGCCGCGACGGCCTGCGGGACTCCGACCGCACGGCCCGGGTGCTGCTGCGCGAGCCAGGTCCCAGACGGCGTGGGCTCCTGCTCGCCGGCGGCGCCAGCCTGGCCGCCGCCGGAGCGCTCGCCGTGCGAGGGGACCGGGTTGCCGCTGCCGACCTCGCCCTGCTCACCATGCTGGACCTGGTGACACCGCCACCGGTGACCTTCGCGGCGTACTTCGGCGGCTGGCACTCGCTGCGCCACACCGGCCGCGTGCTCGACGCGCTGGCGGCGGCGGGCGAGCTGCCCGCGGACCTGTCCCTGCCCGTGGCGGGGCTCCAGCTGGCGCGGCGCAGCGCCTGGGCGGCGGGGGTGGGGCTGGTGGCGGCGGGAGCGCTGGCGGCCCGCGACCCGCGACGCGCCGGCGACCGGGCACTCGTCGGGGTCCTCGGGCTGACCCTGCCGCACGCCGCCACCGTGGCGCTGCGCCTGCGCCGTCGCCTCCCGGTCCAGCACGGCGAGCGGTGATCGCGCTGTCGATCCTGGGGGTGGCCGTTCGTCGCCGGGCGGCGCTGGGGTTCGAGGGCTGTCACCTGATGCACGCCATCCGAGCAGACCTCCTCGCCCGGCTCGGCCGGCGCGCCGATGAGCTCAACGAGCTGGCGCGATCATGACCGACGGCACCCTCGCGGCCGGGACACCCGCCACATCTGCGAGGAGGAGTGCACATGACGCATCCACGACTGCTGTTCCCGCCCGGCACCGAGGAGTACGCGCACGGGACGTCCCCGCTGAACTCCAGCGCTGACCAGCACCCCGGCTTCGTCGCGGTTCCTGGCACCGCGGCCGATGTCAGCGAGATCGTCACCGACGCCGCGGCCCGAGATCCGGCACTTCGCCAACGCCGCGGCGGCACGACCGGGAGCCGAGACCAGCGTGCCAGGCCCCTTCGTGGTGCACGCCGTGGGCGCGCTCGGCGGACCCGGGACGCGCGGCCCGATCGAGGCGTCGTTGGCAAGAGTGCGGGCCGCCTCGGCCTCCGCCGACCTGGGCCGCCGCGTCGGCTCGTGGATCGACGGCGCGGAGTCCGTCCCCGACGCATTGCCAGCTGCCGATCGCGATCGGCTGCGCGCGATCACGGCGGCCGTCGACCCCCGAGGCGTCATCCGCCGCTCGCGCTACCTCGCGTGAGCGGCATGCGGCCGGCCGCCCCGGTGCCCGACCGGGAGTGGCATGGACGCCCTCGTCGGCCGCTGTCGATCTCGGGCAACCTGGTGGAGCTGGGGAACCCCAAGGACAACCGGGCCGCCTTCGCCGATGTCGCCGGAGCGCTACGGACGCATCCTGCAGGACGGTCCCGGCGCGGCCGCCGTGGACCGGCTAGCCCAGCTGGGCACGCAGCACGTCGTGGCGCTGCTCTGCTTCGAAGCAGACGAGAGCACATGGCACCGGGCACTGGTGCTCGACGCCGTCCGGGGCCAGGCGGGGTGCTGACCTCGCTCCGCGGTGGCCGCAGGACCGGGGTCAGCGGGGGGCGACCAGCAGGGTCTGCAGGCCGCGCCCGAGGCCCCCGGTGTCGTCCGACAGCACGGACTGGGCGAGGCCGATCCCATCGCCGGCGATCGTCGTGTGCGCCTGCAGGCAGACCCACTCCCCCACCGGCGGGCGCACCAGGGCCACGGTCAGGTCGGGGTTGATGAACAGCCAGTCACGCAGTGGCAGCTCCGCGCTGACGCCGTTGCCGCTGTCGGCCACCGCGAGCACCCGCTGCCAGCCGCTGGGCTCGGCACCGGCGACGACCTCGCCGCACAGCCGGGTCCACACCGCCGCCGGTCCAGGCCGGTCCGACGCCCCGGTGGCGAAGCGCCACTCGACCGCGCGGCCATAGCCGAACAGCCCCGCGCCGTCGAAGGTGAACGGCGTCTCCCCCTCCGGCCGCGGCGGCACGGGGTCGGTGCCAGCGACGGCCACCGCGCGACCCTGCTCCGCGGCGATCCGCCACCCGGTGGCCCGCAGCACGTCGCGGCCCCCCGCGGCGACGACCGCCTCGAGCAGCTCCACCCGCCGGCCGGGCCGCGCGACCCGCGCGCGCACCTGCAGCTCGGCCACCGGCACCGGTCCCAGGATCTCCACCGTGACCCGGGCCAGCCGCATGCCCTCGCGCGGTTCGCAGGACTCGAGCACGCCACCGACCAGCGCCGCGGGTGGGCCGCCGTGCTGGCTGTCGGGACCCCAGGGGCCGACCGTCTCGTCGGTGCTCCGGTAGGCCCCGTCGCCCAGCGGCTCGTAGAAGAAGGCCATGATCGGCGACGCTACTGCCCGGCCCCGGCCGGCAGTGGCTCCACCAACCGCGCCGCCACGCCGACCACCGGTGTCCGCCAGCGGGCGTCCAGCCGCAGCGTCAGCGCGAAGCCCACCAAGACGACGATGTGCGAGAGGTACAGCAGGAACCCGAGCACGCTGGCCGCGCCGAGCGCCGCGTTCCCGCCGTACGGCGTCCCGACCCCGGTCGCGAGCCGGACCACGAGCACGAACCCGAGCGACATCCCGGCGAGGAACGAGCCGGTGCCGGCAGCCCCCAGCACCAGGGCGCCGGCCGCCGGCCGCTCGGAGCTGAAGACCCGGTAGAGCAGCGCGAGGACGCCGGTGGACAGCACCCAGAGCAAGAGAAACGCGAGGTAGATGCCGAGCACCCGCGCGCCCGGCCCCCGCCCGAGCGACCCGGCCAGCGAGCCCCCCACGGCCAGCGCGACGACGAGGGCCAGGGTGGACGCCGCGAACAGCAGCGGCGCGAAGAGCCGGCCGCGCGCCGTCCGGTTCCGACGGCGGCCGCGGGCGGAGAGCCGATCGAAGGCCCGGACGAAGCCCTCGCTGTAGAGCGACGCCGGGACCACGGCCGCGACCACCGCCGACGGGCGCAGCCGGCTGCCGCTGACCACGAGGTGCTCCGCGGCCCGGTCGAGCCCGAGCCGCTGGCCGGCGTAGGCCCCGAGCCGGCGACCGACCGCCGCCACCGACTCTGGGGACAGCACGAGCGTGGCGGCCTTGCTGGCGAGCAGCAGCAGCGGCACCAGGCCGAGGGCGGCGTAGAAGGTGAGCCCGGCGGCGTAGAGCAGCAGGTCGTGCCCCCGCAGCGACGCCACGGTGCCGGCGGCGGTCTCCTGCAGGAACCGCCGGAGGCTCCTGGTGCGCGACGGGGTAGACACGGCGGGTGCCTACCCCCGTGCTCAGCATCCGGAGCGCCGGAGTCGAGGATCACGAGGCGATCGCCCGGCTGACCCTCGCGGCCTACGAGGAGCTGGTCGACGCGGCCTACCTCGGGCAGCTGCGCGACGTTGCCGGCCGGGCCGGACACGGCGAGCTGCTCGTGGCCGAGCTCGGCGACCAGCTGGTGGGGGCGGTGACCTACGCCGACAGCGGGCCGCTCGCGTCGATCCTGCGGGGACCAGAGGAGGCGTCTTTCCGGATGCTCGCCGTGGACCCGGCCGCGCGGGGCCGGGGGGCCGGCCGGGCCCTGGCGGTGGCCTGCCTGCAGCTGGCCCGGGCGGCCGGCCGGACCAGGATGGTGATCAGCACCGGGCCTCGCATGCTGGCCGCCCACGCGCTCTACGCCTCGCTCGGCTTCACCCACGTGCCAGCGCGCGACTGGTCGCCGCGGCCGGGCTCGCTGCTGCACGTGCTGGTCGCCGAACTGTGAGCGGGCCCTACTGCGGGCTGGACGGCCGGCCGATCGCGGCCGGCGGCCACGCCGGGTGCGCCCGTGCACTCGCGCTCGAGCCGCCGCGGTGGTGCGCGTCGTGTCGCCGCCGGCTGGTCGTGCAAGTGCTACCCGGTGGATGGACGGCGCGCTGCGTGGCACACGGCACGACCGGCGCGACGAACGGGTCCGCGCCGTAGCCTCTGCCGCGGTGGCGACCGGTCGCAACCAGGCGATCTGGCCAGGCTTCAGCTGGCGCTTCCGCCGGCGGCTGCGCCGCTTCGACCCGGAGGCGTATGTGCTGCGGCAGAGGACCTGAGGCGCGGACTCAGGCCACCAGGCCGAGGCGCCGCAGCTCGACGGTGAGGTCGTGCGGCGCGGTGCTGGCGTGCATCGCGTCGTCGAGGTTGACCACGCCGTCGCGGATGAGCGCGACGAGGTGCTGGTCGAAGGTCTGCATGCCGTAGTACGCACCCTCCGCGATCAGGGACTGGATCGTGTGGGTCTTGTCCGGGTCGGCGATGGCATCCGCGATGCGCCCGGTGTTGATCGCGATCTCCATGGCCACGCAGCGACCCTCGCCGTCCGCACGCGGCACCAAACGCTGGCACACGATGCCGCGCAGCGCGGCGGCGAGGGAGAGCCTGGTCTGCTTCTGCTCGTGCGGCGGGAAGAAGTCGATGACCCGGTTGATGGTCTCCGAGGCGTCGGTGGTGTGCAGCGTCGACATGACGAAGTGCCCCGTCTCTGACGCTGCCAGGGCGGCCTTCACCGTCTCCGCGTCCCGCATCTCGCCGACGAGGATCACGTCGGGGTCCTGGCGCATGGCGGCGCGCAGCGCCGTGTTGAAGTCCGCTGTGTCCACCCGGACCTCGCGCTGGTTGATCATCGCCAGCTTGTCGAAGTGCAGCACCTCGATCGGGTCCTCGATCGTGACGATGTGCACCTCCTTGGTCGCGTTGACGTGGTCCAGCATCCCGGCGAGCGTCGTGGTCTTGCCCGACCCCGTCGGACCAGTGACGAGGACCAGTCCGCGTGGCTCCAGCGCCAGGGTGGAGAGCACCGGCGGCAGCCCGAGGTCCGCCAGGCTCATGGCACCCACGCTGACCCGGCGGAAGACCAGGCCGCACGCGCCCCTGGCCCGGAAGACGTTGACGCGGAAGCGCCCGACCGAGGCGATCGAGTAGGCGAAGTCGGCCTCGTTGGAGTGTTGGAACTCCTCGGCGAGATCCGGCCTCAGCACCTCGAGCACCATCTGTTCGGTGTCAGCAGCGACCAGGTCGCGGGTCTGCAGCTTGCGCAGCCGACCGTCGATGCGCACCCGCGGCGGGGACCCCACCTTGCAATGCAAGTCGGAGCCCCCGGACTCGACCAGGGCCCGCAGGAAGGGCTCGACACTCGTCACCGGTGCTGCATCGGCCCGTCGACGCAACGGCTTGACCACCCCACGACGCGTACGCCGGGAGACTCGTCGGCCGGTTCGCCGGGCCGTCAGCCGATGACGGCCAGCACGTCGCCCTCCTGCACCACGGCTCCCTCGGCGACGACGCTGGTCACGGTGCCGGACTCCTCGGCGACGACCGGGATCTCCATCTTCATCGACTCGAGGATGATCAGCGTGTCACCGTCGTGGACCTCGGCGCCGTCGGCGACCAGCACCTTCCACACGTTCGCGACCATCTCGGCCTTCACCTCGGACATGCTGGGCAGGCTAGCCGGGTCGGGTCAGGCAGCCGGCAACGGGTGCGCGCGGCGGGCGGTGACGGCGCCGACGCTGAGCCGTCGGACCAGCAGGATGCCGGCCGCGGTGGCGACCCGGGTCACCGTGGGGTCGACGGCCAGCCGCAGCAGGCCGGCACCGGTCATCAGCTCCAGCAGGACCACCAGGGCGACCTCGGGCCGGCGGGTGCGCGCCAGCACCAGCGTCCCGACCACGAGCGCGAGGCCGGTCACGACCAGCGCGGCCGCGTCCAGGACCGCCGCAAGGGTCAGCCCGGTGGCGGTCAGCGGGTGCCGCCCTGGGCCGACGACAGCTGGGCCCGCTCCGCACCGATCTCCTTGCCGAGGTAGTAGTTCAGCGCGGTCCGGATGGCGGCCACGGCGGCCAGTTGGCCGATCTCCTTGAAGGACGGGGCGATCGCGGTCCTGAGCACGTCGCTGGCCAGCTGGAACTCCAGGCCGAGCTCGAGGAAGCGGCCGAGGCCCAGCCGCACGGGCACGAAGGCCTCGACGCTGCGCGAGCGGAGCCCGGCGCCGACGAAGCGGACCGCGGCGATGACAGCACCCACGAAGATGACCAGCGCGCCGGCCGCCTCGACGAAACGGACCAGCGTGTCGACCACGGCCTGCAGGGACTGCTCGGGCAGCACGTCGACCGCGAGCAGCAGGCAGGGCGCCATTCAGCGACCCTGCCACTGCGCGGGCCGCCGGGCGAAAAAGGCGGCGACCCCCTCCGCGGCGTCCGCCGTCAGGGTCAACAGCGACAGCTGTGCCTGCATGGCGGCGAGGCCGGCCGCGAGCGTGCTCTCCTGGGCCGCGGCGAAAGCCGCCTTGCCCAGCCGCACCGCGACGGGGGCCTTCGCCGCCAGCGCCCCCGCGAGCGCGTCCACCTCGGCATCGAGGTCGGCGGCCGGGACGACGCGGGAGACCAGCCCAGCGGCCTGCGCCTCGGTCGCCGGCATCCGGCGGCCGGACAGCATCAGCTCCATCGCCACCTTCGGCGAGACGTGGCGGGCCAGCAGGGCGCTGACCATGAAGGGCCACAAACCCAGGTCCACCTCCGGCAGCCCGAACGCAGCGGCGTCCGATGCCACCACCAGGTCGCAGCCCAGCGCCAGCCCCACTCCACCGGCCAGACAGAGCCCCTGCACCCTGGCGACCACGGGCAACGGACAGTCCCGCGCCGCCAGCAAGAACCGGCTCAACCCGCCGCGTGCTTCGTGCCGCTCCAAGCCTGTCGCGTCGGCTGACATCACCGCCAGATCGGCGCCGGCGCAGAACACCCGGTCCCCCGCGCTGCGCACCAGCACCACCCGGGCGGCCGCCGGGGGGGTCTCCACCGCCGCGCGCAGGCCGTCCAACACCTCGTCGTTGAGGGCGTTGCGCTTGGCCTCCCGCTCGATGGACAGCGTGAGCACCGGGCCGGACAGGCGCACGTCGAGGTCGGTCACACTGGTGATCCTGCCCGCCGCGGGACAGACTGCTGGTCATGGTCACGCCCAGCCTGCGGATCGGCGACACCCAGCGACGGGCGGTCGACAGCCGGCTGCAGGCCGCCGTTGGCGACGGCATCCTCACGCTGACGGAGTACGACGAGCGCTCGCGCGACACCTGGGGCGCGCGCACCCAGGCCGACCTCGACGCCGTCGTCGCCGATCTGCCGCCAGCGGCCATGACCGCTTCCACCGCGGGCGCCCCGGCGGGCCGGGGTGCCAGGACGGCTCGGCCGCCCGAGAGCGCCACCGCTGTCCTCGGCACCACCGTGGTGCTGGTGCCGGTGGGCGTCCGGGTCGAGGCCAATGGGATGTCGCTGCTCGGCTCGCGCGAGGAGCACATCGCCGGCGCGGTCGCTGGGGCGCCGACCATCCGGGTGCGGGCGCTCGGCGTCCTCGGCAGCGTGGAGATCGGTCGTCACGCCCGGCCAGCGCCGCCCCCCGCTGGTCCGCGCGCTGGTCGCCGGCGCCTTGGTGGTCGGCGTCGCGGCGGGAGGCAGCGCCCTGCTGCTTGAGCGCACGGACCAGGCGTCGGTGTTCGGCAGCGGCAGCACCGACGTGAGCGGGGCGACGGTGGACACCACGGTCCGCGTGGGAGTGCTGTTCGGCAGCGAGAAGGTGGTCGTCGCCGACGACGCGCAGGTCGACCTCAGCGGGGTCGTGGTCTTCGGCAGCACCGGGATCAGGCAGGGCCCGGTCAGCAGCGGGCCGGTGGTCCACGTGCACGTCCACGCCTCGGGCGGCTTCGGCAGCGTGCAGGTCGTCCGCAAGAGCGACAGCGCGGCGACCGGCGACTGATCGGGGGTGCCCTGGCCCGGTCAGCGCGGGCGTGGGCTCCGCGGCGGAGCGGCCCCGCGACGGCCGGCCGCCTCCTCCCGCTCCCGCCGTACCGTTGTCTTGCGGCCCTTGATGCTGCTCGCGCGCAACGCGGCGACCACCTCGTCCGCCGCGTCGGAGGGCACCTCGACGAGGGAGAAGTTGGTGGTGATCTCGATGGCGCCGACCTGCCGGCCGGACAGGCTGGTCTCGTTGGCGATCGCGCCCACCAGGTCCTGCGGGCGCATCCCCTTCTCGCGCCCGGCGCCGACGAACAGCCGCACCATCCCCGCCGACGGTGACGAGGAGCGGGCCGGCCGCGGGGGCCCGGCTGGCGGCCCGGACGCCGACGAGTCGTCCCGGGGGGGCCGCGGCGCCACCTCGGGGATCTCCTCGTCGTCGCCGGTGCCGCCGCCCGCCGTGTGCGCGAGTCGCACGGCTGCTGCCGCGACGTCCATCACGTCGAACTCGTCGGTGAGCTGCTCCACCACGCCCCGGAAACGGTCCAGGTCGTCGGAGAGCAGCGACTCGCGCAATGCGGCCCGGGTCAGCTCCAGCCGGCGCGCGCGCAGGTCCGCCACCGTCGGGAGCTTCTCCACCGAGATCCGCTGCCCGGTGAGCCGTTCGATGGTCTTGAGCATCCGGTGCTCGCGCGGGTCGACCAGCGTGATGGCGACCCCCTCCCGGCCGGCCCGGCCGACCCGGCCGACGCGGTGGACGTAGGACTCGGGCGCGGACGGCGCGTCGTGGTTGAACACGTGGGTCAGCACGTCGATGTCGAGCCCGCGGGCGGCGACGTCGGTGGCGACGAGCAGCTCCGCCGTGCCGCTGCGCAGCCGGCCCATCACGGTGTCGCGCTGGTCCTGGCTCATGCCGCCGTGCAGCGCCTCCGCGCGGTAGCCACGGCCGAGCATCGTCTCCGTCAACTGGTCCACGTCGGATCGGCTGCGGCAGAACACCAGTGCCGCTTGCGGCGCCTCGAGGTCGAGCAGCCGGCCGAGCGCTGCGGCCTTGTGCGCCCGCGCCACGACGTACGCCGACTGGCGCACCAGCGGTGCCTCGCCGGCGGCGGTAGGCGTGCGCTCGATCTGCACGCGCACCGGGTCGTCGAGGTGCTTGCGCGCCACCCGCTCGACCTTGCTCGGCATGGTCGCGGAGAAAAGCACGGTCTGCCGGTCGGCCGGCGCGGCGGCGAGGATCGTCTCGATGTCCTCGGTGAACCCCATGTCGAGCATCTCGTCGGCCTCGTCGAGCACGACCGTTCGAACCTTGTGCAGCTTCAACGTCTTACGCTGCAGGTGGTCCAGCACGCGGCCCGGGGTGGCCACGACGACGTCGACGCCCATGGCGAGAGCGCGGAGCTGCCGCTGGATCGGCTGGCCGCCGTAGACGGGGAGCACCCGGGCGCCGAGGCCGCGGCCGTAGCGGTGCAGCGCCTCGGAGACCTGCACGGCGAGCTCGCGGGTCGGCACCAGCACCAACGCGACCGGGTCGCCGCCGCGGCTGCCCGCCGGCGCCAGCTGCTGCAGCACCGGCAGCGCGAACGCCGCCGTCTTACCGGTCCCCGTCGCCGCCTGCCCGAGCAGGTCGCGGCCGGCCAGCAACGGCGGGATGGCCTCGGCCTGGATCGGCGTCGCCTCCTCGTATCCCAACGATGCCAGGGCTTCCTGCAGCTCTGGCCGCAGGTCGAGCTCGGCGAAGGTGCTCACCGGGCAGCGGCCCGGAGCCGGCCGACGAGCCCGGTGTCGTAGTCGCCGGCGACGAAGCCGGGATCGGCGAGCAGCTCGGTGAAGAACGGCAGCGTCGTCCTCGGCCCCTCGACCGCGAACGACGCGACCGCGGCACGCGCCCGCTCCAGCGCCTCGTCCCGGTCGGCGCCCCACACGCAGAGCTTGGCGAGCAGCGAGTCGTAGTGCGGCGTCACCACGTCACCCACCCCCACCCCGCTGTCCACGCGCACCCCCTCCCCCGCCGGCTCGTCCCACCGCGTGATCGTGCCCGGCGACGGGAGGAAGCGCACCGGGTCCTCCGCGCAGACCCGCAGCTCCAGCGCGTGCCCGGTGGCGGTGACCGTGTCCACGTCGTACGACGGGGGCTCGCCGGCGGCGACCAGCAGCTGCTGCTCGACCAGGTCCACGCCCGTCACCAGCTCGGTGACCGGGTGCTCGACCTGCAGCCTGGTGTTCATCTCCAGGAAGTAGAACTGCTGCGCCGCAGGGTCCACCAGGCACTCGACGGTGCCGGCGCCGCGGTAGTCCACGGCCTGGGCGGCGCGCACGGCGGTGGCCAGCATGGCCGCGCGCAAGGCCGCCCCGACGCCCGGGGACGGCGTCTCCTCGGCCAGCTTCTGGTGCCGGCGCTGGACCGAGCAGTCACGCTCCCCCAACGTGACCACGAGGCCGTCGGCCAGACCGAGCACCTGCACCTCGACGTGCCGGGCACCCTCCACGAGGCGCTCCACGAAGACAGCACTGGAGCCGAAGGCACGCTCGGCCCGGGTGCGCGCGGTGGCAAAGCTTCGCCGCACCTGCTCGTCGTCGCGGGCCACCGCCATGCCGATGCCGCCGCCTCCTGCCGCGGCCTTGACCATGACCGGGTAGCCCAGCGCGCGCGCCGCCTGCACCGCCGCGTCGGCGTCGGCCAGCGCCGGGCTGCCGCTCGCGACCGGCACGCCGGCCGCGGTCATCCGCTCACGTGCGGCGACCTTGTCGCCCATCGCCTCGATGGCCGCCGGCGGCGGCCCGACCCACACCAGCCCGGCGTCCAGGACGGCCTGCGCGAAGCCGGCGTTCTCGGCCAGGAAGCCGTAGCCCGGGTGCACGGCCTGCGCGCCGCTGCGGGCTGCCGCCTCGAGCACGCGGGCCTGGTCGAGGTAACTCTGCGCCGCCGGCGCCGGCCCGAGCAGCACGGCGTCGTCGGCCTCCCGCACGTGCAGCGCCCCGGTGTCGGCCGCGCTGTGCACGGCCACCACCTTCAGCCCCAGCCGATGCGCGGTGCGGGTCACCCGGCGGGCGATCTCCCCCCGGTTGGCCACCAGCAGTGTCTCGAACATCACCGGTGACCCTACGGGCCGGCCGGGGACTGGCCGGCGGGCGAGACTGCGACCGTGGCGGTCGTCGTGCTCGCGCTCGTCGGTGCAGTCGCCCTCGGACTGCTGGTCGGCGGCCGCTTCGCCGCGCTGGGTGCGCTGCCGCTGCGCCAGGGGTGGCTGGTGGTGGGGGCCGTCGCCGCCCAGGTGGTCGGCGCGCTGACCCCGCTGCGGGCTGCGTACGCCGGAGGGTTGGTCCTGTCGGCCTTGTTGGTCGGAGCCTTCCTGCTCCGCAATCGCCGGCTGCCCGGCAGCGGGCTCATCGCCATCGGACTGACCGCGAACGCCGTCGCTGTGCTCGCCAACCACCAGGTGATGCCGGTGGATCTGCAGGCGCTGGCCCGGGTGGGCGGCGACTCCGGTGCGCTGCTGCACGACCCACGCCACGCGCCGGCGTCGACCGGCACCCGGCTGCGACCGCTCACCGATGTCGTGCCGGCGCCGCTGCCGCTCGGCCTGGGCCAGGTGCTCTCACCGGGAGACGTCCTGGTGGCCGCCGGCTGCGGACTGCTGGTGTTCAGCGGGGTGCGCGGATCGGTCGGGCGGCCATGGGAGACTGCTGGCATGGCAAAGAAGGGTCGCAAGAAGCGCGCACGCAAGAACAGCAAGGCCAACCACGGCAAGCGCCCCAACTCCTGATCAGCGGTCGCCGAGGCTCGCCCATGGATCGCGGGTGCAGCGTGCATCGGGCCACAGCTGCGGCGCCCCCCCTCAGGCGGGCTGCAAGCTCGCCCGGATGAAGTCCACGGTCGGCCCGACACCCTGCTCGAGCGCCGTCCGCGCGGACCACCCGATCGCCGTCCCGGCCAGCGTGCAGTCCAGCGCGATCGCCTGCAGCTCACCGAGTCGCGGCTCTGCGTGCACCGGCTCGTCCGGGGCACCCACGACCGCCGCCACGATCGAGTGCAGCTCCCTGACGGTGGTCTGCCGGCCGGTGCCGACGTTGAGCCGCAGGCCGTCCGCACCCTCCCCGACCGCGCGGGCGAAGGCGTCCGCCACGTCGTCGACGTAGACGTAGTCCCGGCTGGACGTGCCGTCACCGAAGATCTTCGGCCGGCGGCCCTGCAGCATCGCGGTGCCGAAGATGGCGACCACGCCAGCCTCGCCGTGCGGATCCTGCCGCGGGCCGTAGACGTTGCCGAGGGCGAGCGCAGTGGTCTGCAGTCCGTAGAGGTGGCGGTAGGTGCCGAGATAGACCTCGCCGCATACCTTGGAGGCGGCGTACGGCGACTCGGGGTCGACCCGCACGGTCTCGTCGACCGGGAGCTTGGCCGGCGTGCCGTAGATGGAGCCGCCGCTGCTGGTGTGCACCACCTTGCGGGCGCCGGCGCGGCGGGCCGCCTCGAGCACGGCCACGGTGCCAAGGACGTTGAGCCGGGCGTCGAGCAGCGGGTCCGCGACGGAGACGCGCACGTCGATCTGCGCGGCCAGGTGCGCGATCACCTCGGGCCGGGCGGCAGCGACGACGTCGACGAAGGCCGGCTCTGTGACGTCGACCCGCTCGAAGGTCGCGCCCCGGTCCAGGGCGGCGGCGAGGTTGGCCATCGTGCCGCGCGAGAGGTCGTCCACGGCGACGACCTGGTGGCCGTCGGCGAGCAGCCGGTCCACCACCGTGGACCCGATGAAGCCGGCACCGCCGGTGACGAGAATCCGCATGCCGGCAACCTGCTCAGGACAGCGTGCGGCGAACCTCGACGGTGGTGCTCGTGCTCGTCACCGTGATGCCGTCGGCCTGCACCTTGTGCACGCTCGCCGCCCGGACCAGGGACAGCACTCGGGTGCGCAGCTGCTCGGGGGCCCGGTCGCTCCCGCAGCAGCGGGCCACCAGCGCCTTGACCTCGTGCTCGAGCCCGTAGTGCCGCAGGCACGCGGTGCACTCGTCCAGGTGGGCGCGCAGGTGGGCGCTCTCGGCCGGGGACGCCTCACCGTCGAGGTAGGTCCAGACAGCTGCCAGCACCTCGTTGCAGTCGACGCCGTCGCCGGCGCCGCAGTCGTCGAGCGGCCGCGGTTCACCCGGGCCGGTCATGACGCGTCCGTGGCGAGATCGCCAGCGCGGATGAGGCCGCGCTCCACGGCATAATCCTCCAGCGCTGTCCGAAGGCCGCGCCGCCCGCGGTGCAGCCGGCTCATCACGGTGCCGATCGGCGTACCCATGATCTCGGCGATCTCCTTGTAGGAGAAGCCTTCCACGTCCGCGAGGTAGACCGCCATCCGGAAGTCCTCCGGCAGCGACTGCAGGGCCGACTTGACATCGCTGTCCGGCAGGTGGTCCAGCGCCTCGGTCTCCGCGCTCTTCAGGCCGCTGCTGGTGTGCGACTCGGCCTCGGCCAGCTGCCAGTCCTCCACGCCCTCACCGCTGGCCTGCAGCGGCTGCCGCTGCGCCTTGCGGTAGCCGTTGATGAACGTGTTGGTCAGGATGCGGTAGAGCCAGGCCTTGAGATTGGTGCCAGGAGTGAACTGATGGAACGCCGCGAACGCCTTCGCGAAGGTCTCCTGCACGAGGTCCTCGGCGTCGCTGGGGTTGCGTGTCATGCGCAGGCCCGCGGCATAGAGCTGGTCGAGGAAGGGCAGCGCGTCGCGCTCGAAGCGCGCCGTGCGCTCGGCGAGCGACTCCTCCGCCACCGGCCTGACCACCTCCCCCGCGCGCATCGTCGCCGTCGGCAGCCAGCCTACCGACGCGGGGGTCGTTTCCCCCGCCGGGCTTCGCTCGAGGAGTGCGGTCACGATGCGGTGAACACCGGCGACGGGTACGGCGATTCCCGTCCTACGCCGGCCGGCGCGCTGCCCCGACGCGCGCGAGCAGCCACCAGGCCGCGACCCCCACCGCCTCCTCGACGGCGGCTCCAGGCTGGCGGCCGTCGGGCGCCCGGGTCGCCAGCCCGTGGTCGGCACCCGCCACGGCGTGCACCAGCACGTGCGGCAGGGCCAGCGCCGCCACCGCCTCCGGCCCCCCGAAGGTGTCGCGCTCCCCCTGCACCACCAGCACCGGCACCCCGGCACCGGCGAGCTCCGCGGCACGGGACCGGGGCATCGCCGGAGCCCTCGGCGGGGGAGGCAGGAGCGGGAAGCCGAGCGCGACGACGGCTGCCGCCCCGAGCCCGGCAGCGGTCCGGCAGGCGACCCGGCCCCCACTGGAGCGACCGACCAGCAGCAGCGGCAGCCCGGCTGGCAGCGGCGCGCGCACCGCGGTCGCGACCCTCCGGACGACCTCGTCGAGGCGACCGGCCGGGGCCGGGGGGCGGTGGCCGGTCACGGCGTAGGGCTGGTCCGCCCGGACCGCCAGGACTCCCTGCGCCGCCAGGGCGTCCGCTATCCCCAGCAGCACCGGCACCGCGGTGTCGCTGCCGGCGCCGTGCAGCAGCAGCGCCACCGCGCGGGGCCGACCCACTGGCGCGAGGACGCTGAGCCGTGCCGCGCCGGACGGCGTGTGGACGAGCACGCGCGCTAACGGTCGGTGGGCAGCAGGACGAATGCCGGCTCGTCCGTGAGCGGGCCCACCGCGCGGAAGTGGCGCTCGTCGAGGGTGGCGACGCGGTGGCTCCCCTCGCGCTCGGCGAGCGCCACGAGCGAGGAGTCCGTCAGTCCGAGGCCCATGTCCTCGTGCCGCGCGGCCACCTCGGCACTGCGCCGCGCAGCTCGTCATCCAGGTCGACGACAGCGACCGGGTCGAAGTCGAGGAAGCCCACCCCGACCGGAAGCGGCCGGGGGGCCTGCGCGGCCGCCGTCGCCGGTGCCCGACGGATCACCTCGGCCTTGCTTAGCAGCGGCCGGTCCAGACCACCCGCATGGCGCGCCGCTCATGCGGTGTGGTACCCCCCCAGATGCCCTCCGGCTCGGCGGTGGCCAGCGCGGTCGCCAGACACGGTCCGGCGACCGGGCAGCCGTGGCAGACCCGCACCGCCCGTTCGGCCAGCTCGGGGGGGTCGGGAAAGAACGTGCCGGGGTCCACCGACAGGCAGCGCCCGGCCGCACGCCAACCCGGATCGGCCCCGACCTGCGACGCGACCCAGGCCGCCTCGAAGCGCGGGTCCGCGCGGACGCTCCTGACCTGGTCGGGGGCGAGCACCAGCCGACGGGTCACGAGGCCGACCGCAGCTCGGTCAGGCGCGCGACCACCCGGTTGCGCTTGCCCTCGAGGCCGGCGATCAGCGCGTCCTCCTCGGCGACGTTGGTCAGCTCGGTCGCCACGTCGGCCGGGTGCTGGCTCAGATGGGTCAGCTCGTCGGACTCATGGGCGTCCTCGTGGCGCAACTGTCGCAGGGCCGAGTCCAGCTCGGACAACTCCTGCTCGAGGTCCTGCTGCTCACTACCGGTCACGTGCCGCCCTCCGTCCGCGCGGGACGCCTGTGGCCTGCGTCACGCATGTGGTGTCAGTCCTATCGCGCGAGCGTCCCCTCGACAAGGGAAACCGGCGGAGGCGACGTCGTGGGCGCGACGTGCCCCGTGGGACTCAGGTGAACCCGGCCGGGTCAGAACAGGCCGGGCGCGTCGAGGTCGACCGGCGGCGGGACGTCCTGCGCAGGCAGCGGTGCAAGCAGCTGCGGACCGTTGTTGGCCACGCTGTTGACCTCGGTCGAGACCGCCCAGGCCCGCAGCTCCCCCGGCCTTGCCGTACGCAGCAGCGGCAGCACCGCCTCGGCGTCGGTGACGGACGGATCGAGCCACCGGTCGGCGTCGTCGACCAGCACCGGTGACCTGTCGTGGATATGGCCCAGCTCGTCGACGGCGTCCCCCGTGACCACAGCGGCAGTCCACAGCCGCCGGCCTTCGGCGTCCGCCCACACCTCGTAGAGCCCCGCCATGACGAGCAGCCCCCCATCTCGGCGAGAGAGGAAGAACGGCTGCTTGCTCGGTCGGCCCTTCCCACCGGGCGAGCCCGCGAGCGGCCGGGCGGAGTACCACTCGTAGTAGCCGTCAGCCGGCAGCAGGCACCGCCGCCGGGAGACGGCAGAGCGGAACGCAGGCTTGTCGGCCAGCGTCTCGACCCGCGCGTTGATCAGCCGCGAGCCGATGGAGGGATCCTTCGCCCACGATGGCACCAGGCCCCAGCGCAGCACGCGGAGCTGACGGCGGGCGCCCGTGCCCTGGTCCCGGGGGCGTCGCACCAGCACGGCGGGCACGGGCTTGGTGGGCGCGACGTTCCAGTCCGGCTCGATCGGCCCGTCGCCGGTGTGGTCCTCGGCGCCGAACGCCTCCAGCAGCTCCGGCCGGCCGCTGGCGGAGGCGTAGCGGCCGCACATGCGGCCCATCCTGCCCGGCCCAGAGGCGGGCCGTGCGGCAGGCTGGGCTGGTGCCGGACGAGCCGACCTGGGCGGCGCCCACCGCCAGCGGGCCCGTGTGCGCCACCGTGACCATGCCGGGCTCGAAGTCCCAGACCGCCCGGCTGCTGGTGCTCTCCGCCCTGGCGGACGGGGCCTCGCTGCTCCGACGGCCGCTGCGCTCGCGCGACACCCTGCTGATGGCGGCCGGGTTGCGGGCCCTCGGCACCGGGCTGGAGGACAGCGGCGAGGACAGCTGGCGGGTGCTGCCCGCGCCGCTGCGCGGTCCCGCCGACATCGACGTCGGGCTCGCCGGCACCGTCGCCCGGTTCCTGCCGGCGGTGGCGGCGCTCGCCGACGGGCGGGTGCGCCTGGACGGCGACCCACGGATGCGCGAAAGGCCGATGGCCCCGCTGCTGCAGGCGCTGCGCGACCTGGGCGCGGTGGTCGAGGACGGCGGGCGTGGACTGCTCCCGGTCACCGTCCGGGGCACCGGCTCCCTGCCGGGCGGCCGGGTCACGGTCAACGCCAGCGCCTCCTCCCAGCTGGTCAGCGGGCTGCTGCTCGCCGGCCCCCGCATGCTCGCCGGCATCGACCTCACCCACGCGGGTCCCCCGGTGCCGAGCGCCCCGCACCTGGCCATGACCGTGCACGAGCTGCGCCGGCGCGGTGCCGACATCGACGACGCCACCCCCGACCGCTGGCGCGTCGCCCCCGGCCCGCTGCGTGGGGTCGACGTCGACGTGGAGCCCGACCTGTCCAGTGCCTCGGCGTTCCTCGCGGCCGCGCTAGCCGCCGGGGGTGAGGTGACGCTCGCCGGCTGGCCGGCGGAGACGGCGCAGCCGGGGGGGCTGCTGCCCGGCCTGCTCACCGCCATGGGTGCCGAGATCCACCTAACTGCAGCGGGTCTCACAGTCCGGGGAGGTCCCGCGCTGCATGGGCTGGAGGCCGACCTGTCGGAGTATGGCGAGGTCGTGCCCACTCTGGCGGCGCTGGCGGTTCTCGCCGACGGCCCGAGCCGGCTGCGCGGCGTGGCCCACCTCCGGGGGCAGGAGACCGACCGGCTCCGGGCGCTGGCCGAAGAGCTGGGCCGGCTCGGCGCCCGGGTGCGCGAGACCGACGACGGCCTCGAGGTGGACCCCGTACCACTGCACGGGGCGGAGCTGGACCCCCGGGGAGATCACCGGCTCGCCATGGCCTACGCCGTCGTGGCGCTCGCGGTCCCCGGCGTTCGCGTGCGCGACGTGGCGACGGTGGGCAAGACCGTGCCCGACTTCGTCGAGCGCTGGACCGCGATGCTCGCCGGCCGCCATCCGATGAGCCCCCCCGGAGACCCGTGAGCCCGCGGGAGCTGGACGAGGACGACGTCCGGGTCCGGGCCCGGGGCGCGTCGCGACGGCGCACCCGCGAACGCCCCACCTTCGGTGACGCGGTGCCGGGCCTGGTGGTCGCGGTGGACCGCGGCCGCTACACCTGCCGGGTGAGCGAGTCGGCCGGGGCGGCGCAGGTGACGGCGGTCCGCGGCGGCGAGCTCCGGCGTACCGCCGTCGTGGTCGGCGACCGGGTGGATCTGGTGGGCGACACCGGCGGCGGCGGCGACGCCCTCGCGCGGATCGTGCGGCTGGGGCCGCGCACCAGCCTGCTGCGACGGACACCCGACGACAGCGATCCCGTGGAGCGACCCGTGGTCGCCAACGCCGACCAGCTGGTCTGCGTGGTCGCCCTCGCCAACCCGCCCCCGCGCCCGCGGCTGATCGACCGGGTCCTTGTCGCGGCCTACGACGGGGGGCTCGCCCCTGTGCTCTGCCTGACCAAGGCCGACCTCGCCGACCCCGCCGAGCTGTTGGGCCTCTATGCCCCGCTGGGGGTGCCGGTGCTGGCGATGGACCGCGACTCCCCGCTCGCGCCCGTCCTCCAGCTGCTGACCGGGCGCACGAGCGTGCTGTTCGGCCACTCCGGCGTCGGCAAGTCCACCCTGGTCAACCGGTTGGTCCCGGACGCCCTGCGGGCCGTCGGGGTCGTCAACGCCACCACCGGCCGGGGTCGGCACACCTCCTCCAGCGCGGTGCTCATCGATCTGCCGGGCGGCGACGGGGCCGTCGTCGACACCCCCGGCATCCGGTCCTTCGGCCTCGGCGCGGTCAGCGTCGACCGGGTCCTGGCGGCCTTCCCGGACCTGGCGGAGGGGGCCGAGGAGTGCCCACCGGGATGCACGCACGCTGCGGATGCGCCGCAATGCGCGCTCGACGCCTGGGTGGCCGCCGGCCACGCCAGCGCCGCCCGGTTGGACTCGCTGCGCCGGGTGCTGGCCAGCCGCGAGGGCGCCGACCCCGACCACAGGGAGTGAGCACTCCGGCGCGCCTGCCGCCAGCAGGCGAAGATGGGCAGGTGGCGGACCCGTCGGTGCTGTTCGTCAACCAGGGCGCGATGGGCACCTCCATCCTGGGCCTGGCCGCAAGCGAAGCGGCGTTCCAGCAGGGCCTGGAGGGCTCTGGCCTGAGAACCGCATACCTGCGGCTGCCCCCTCCCTCGGCCGCCGAGCGCGTCGCCGCCGTCGACGTTCCCCTTCTGCGCGGCGCGGATCTCGACCTGCACGCCCTGCGCTGGCACCTGGTCGAGTCGGCGCGCGGACGGCGGGCCGCGCAGCGCGGGGTGCGGAACACGCCGGTGACCGATGTGCACGTCGTGAGTCACACCGCCGGACTGCTGCTGGCTTCTCTGGCCAGGCGTCGGCGCGTCTGGCTCTCCACCGACGCGACCATCCGGCAGTGGGACGGGTTCGGTGTCTGGCGACCGGTCCGACCCTGGACGCAGGCAGCACTCACGCCCTCGGTCGCGCTCGAGCGGCGGGCCTTCCGTTACGCCGCTGGGGTGCTGACCTGGAGCAGATGGGCCGCCGACGGTGTGCTGGAATCGTGTCCGGAGGCGAGGGTGGACGTCCTCCACCCCGGTATGGACCTGCAGCGCTGGTGCCCACAACCCGGCGCCGCGGCCCGGGTGGGTCCGCTGCGGGTGCTCTTCGTCGGCGGCCGCTTCCGGGAGAAGGGCGGAGAGGAACTCCTGACGGCGCTGGCACCCCGCCTGGGCCGCGACGTCGTGGTCGACGTGGTGACGGGGGACGCCGTGCCGGCCCGGGCGGGCGTCGCCCAGCACCGGATAGGGCATGCCGACCCGGCCCTCGTGCAGCTCTACCGGGACGCCGACGTCTTCGCCCTGCCCTCCTTCGGTGACTCGCTGCCGTGGACCGTGCTCGAGGCGCTGGCAGTCGGGATCCCGGTGGTGAGCACGGACGTCGGCGGCACCCCGGAGGTCCTTGGCCGATCGGGGGAGCGCGGCCTGCTCGTCGGCCGGCACGATGTCGCCGGGCTCCGGGCAGCCATCGACGCGCTGCTCGCCGACCCTGCGCGGCGCCGTCGGATGGGCGTGGCCGGGCGGTCCCACGTCGAGGAGCACTACGACGTGCACCGGCAGGGACGCGCCCTGGCATCGCTGCTGCGTGAGGGCCGGTGAGACCCGGGTCGCTGCGGGTGGGGCTCGACCTCGTGCACGTGCCCGATGTCGTCGCCGCCATCGCCGCCCAGGGGGAGCGCTACCTGGAGCGGCTGTTCACCGAGCACGAGCGGGCAAGTTGCACCGGGGAACCGGTGGTGGTGGCACGCGGGCTGGCCGCGCGGCTCGCGGCCAAGGAGGCCACCGTCAAGCTGCTGCGGCCGACCGGAGCGCAGCCGGAGTGGCGCGACATCGAGGTGGTGCGGCAGTCGGGAGGGTGGGTGGAGCTGCGACTGACGGGCCTGGCCGCGTGGCTCAAGGAGGAGGGCGGTCTCTCCGACATCACGGTGAGCCTGACGCACGAGAACGAAACGGCTGCCGCCGTGGTGGTGGGATGGTGCACTGGGCCGAACGGGTGATGCGCGGGGCCGCGACGGTCGCCGCGCCCGAGACAGGGAGAGCGGATGGACGAGCAGATCCGGGAGGTGCTGGCCGAGCACGCCCGCCTGGCGGTGCCTATCGACACCCTCGCCGACCACGCGGACCTCTTCGCCGCGGGCTTGACGTCGCACGCATCGGTGACCGTCATGCTCGCCCTCGAGGACGCCTTCGACGTGGAGTTCCCCGAGCAGCTGCTGAAGAAGTCGACGTTCTCCTCCATCGCGGCCATCCGGGATGCGGTCGGCGCGCTGGTGCCCGCCGCCACCGGATGAGCGTCCTACCCGCCCTCGATCTGGGCATCCCCCTGCCGACCACGACCAGCCGGGCGCGGCAGCCGGCAGTCGACCGGGCCCGCCGGGTGGCCGAGCAGGTCATCGCGCCGGCCGCCGCCGACGTGGACGAGCGTGGGCGGTTCCCCGTCGAGGCCGTCGAGGCGCTGCGCGCCGCGGGACTGCTCGCGGCCGGGGTCCCCGTCGAGCTCGGCGGCGAGGGACTGGGGCTGCGCGAGCTCTGCGGGGTCATCGAGCACATCGGCCGGGCCTGCGGGGCGACGGCCACCGTCTTCGCCATGCACAGCATCCAGGTGGCCATCCTGGCCCGGCACGCCCGCACGCCCGCGCTCACCGACGCCTTGCGCCGGGTCGTCACCGAGGGCACCCTGATCGCGTCCGCGACGACGGAGACCGGCCACGGTGGGGACGCCCGGGCCAGCACCTGTGCGGTAGACGCCTCCGGCGGGCGCTTCCGACTCGAGAAGCAGGCACCGGTCATCTCCTTTGGCGAGTACGCCGACGCCGTGCTCGTGACGGCACGGCGCCATCCCGGGGCCGCCGACAACGACCAGGTGATGGTGCTCTGCGAGCGGCCCGGCCTGGTCCTCACCCCGACAACGCAGTGGGACAGCCTCGGCTACCGCGGAAGCTGCAGCCGGGGCTTCGTGCTGCAGGCGGAGGGCGACGTCGACCTGGTGGTGCCCGAGCCCTACTCGTCGGTGTCGGCGCGCACCATGGTGCCCTACAGCCACCTCCTGTGGGGGGCCTCCTGGGTGGGTCTCGCCTCGGCAGCCGCCGGGCTGGCGCGCGCGTTCGTGCAGACGCAGGCGCGGCGGACGCCCGGTGTGCTGCCGCCCGGGGCACTGCGCCTGGCGGAGCTGACCGGCGTCGGGCAGCAGCTGCGGGCGCTGGTCGAGGACACGTTGCGCCGGACCGAGGGCGCGACCGACGAGGGCCTGGACTCCTACGCCGTGGCCATCGGGCTGAACGCGCTGAAGGTCACCGGCTCGACACTGGTCCTCGACGTCGTGAGTCGGGCGCTGCTGACCGTCGGCATGGCCGGCTACAGCAACCGCTCGCCGTACTCTCTCGGTCGTCTCCTGCGCGACGCGCATGGTGCGGCACTGATGCTGTCCAACGACAGGCTGCTGCTGACCAACGCGCAGCTCCTGCTGGCGGCCCGGGGTGAGTGAGGCCGGCGTGGCCGAGGCCGGCGTGGCCGAGGCCAGCGTCGCGCCCCCGCTGCGCGCCCGCCTGATCGAGGCCGGGCTGCTGGTCCCGTCCGGCGTCGACGGGCTCTACGGTCGGTCTGGAGCCTTCGAGGCCGTCGTGACCGCGCTCGGAAACCTCGTCAGCCGCACAGCTGCCGACGGCAGTCCGACGGTGCTCCGCTTCCCCCCCCTGCTCCCGACCGATGATTTCTTGCGCACCGACTATCTGCGGTCCTTCCCGGACCTCACCGGCGCGGTCTCCACCTTCCGGGGCAACGACGGCGATCACCGCCGGCTGCTGCGCACGCTCGGCGACGGCGGCGACTGGACGGCCGACCTCACCCCGTCAGAGGTGGCCCTGTGCCCCGCCGTCTGCCACCCGCTCTATCCCACCCTGGCCGGCCGGCTGCCCGACGGCGGCGCGCTGTTCGACCTGTCCGGCTGGTGCTTCCGGCACGAGCCGTCGCTGGACCCGGCGCGCATGGTGGCCTTCCGCCAGCACGAGATCGTCTGTGTCGGCGAGCCGACGGCCGTGCTGGCCCACCGGGACCGCTGGGTGGACCGCGGCCTGGACCTGACCCATCGACTGGGGCTGGCGACCGAGGCGGTGGTCGCCCACGACCCGTTCTTCGGCCGCGTCGGCAAGGTCATGGCCCAGTCGCAGGACGCCGCGGCGCTCAAGATCGAGCTGGTCGTGCCCGTGGCCCTGGAGACAGGCACCGCCGTCGTGTCCAGCAACTGCCACGAGGACCACTTCACCGCTGCCTTCGGCGTGTCAGCCAGCGACGGGGGCACCGCCCACAGCGCCTGCGTGGGTTTCGGTCTGGAGCGCCTCACCCTGGCGCTGCTGGTCACCCACGGCCTGCGGCCGGACAGGTGGCCAGCCCTGGTGCGTGCCCTGCTGTGGCCGTGACGATAGCGACCAGGGACAGCACGGACCGGCTGCCCGCCCTCTCGGGGCTGCGGGCCGGGGCATTCACCCCGCACCGGCTGCACGAGGTCGGCCGCACGTGGAGCGAGACCAACTGCTACGTCGACCTGTGGGTCGAGACCCTGCACGCGTTGGACCTCGACCCGGTCCCGGTGCTGGCCTGCGCGCTGTCGGCGGACTTCGACGGTGACCAGTGGACGTTTCTCAAGCCGGCGCCGGAGGACCTGCGCGCGGTCTACGGCATCGAGGTCGCGGAGCTCAACGTCTGGCGGCCGCTCGTCGAGCACATGGCCGACCACCTCGCCCGCGGCCGGTTGTTGACCGTCGAGGTCGACAGCTTCTGGCTTCCAGACACCGCCGGGACCACGTACCACCACGGGCACGCGAAGACCACCGTGGCGGTCGCCGCGCTCGAGCCCGACCGGCTGGGCTATTTCCACGGCCCCGGGTATTTCGAGGTCGGCGGCGACGACCTGCTGGGCCTGTTGGCCGCCGCCGGCCGCGGCCTCCCGCCCTACGTCGAGGTGGTGCGCCTGGAGGGGCTCCGCCGCGACCCTGCCCGGGTGTCGGCCGCGACGGCCGCGAGCGTGGGCGAGCACCTGCGCCGCCGGCCGGCGGACAACCCGGTCGCGCGGCTCGGCGAGCGCGTGCTGCAGGACCTCCCCTGGCTCGCTGCCGCCGACGAGGAGGCGTTCCACGCCTACGCCTTCGCCACCTGCCGGGCCGTTGGCGCCACCGCCGACCTCGCGGCGGAGGTCTCCGACCTGCTCGACAGCGACGCCTCAACGGAGGCGGCTGGCCACTTCCGGGCGGCCTCCACGGCGGCCAAGAGCCTGCAGTTCCAGCTGGCCCGCGCCGCCCGCGGGCGCACGGTCGACGTGCGCGGCACGCTCGCCACCCTGGCCGAGGAGTGGGGCACCGCGGTCGCCCTGCTCGCCGGCCGGCACGCCGCTCGGTGACCGACCCGGTGAGCGAGCGGGTTGCCGAGCCGGTCACGGATCTGCTCAACGGCGCCCACTGGCACTGCCTCGCAACCCGGCCCGACGCCGTAAACGGCCCCGCCGGCCTGCCCGGCGAGGAGGGTGACTGGCTGGTGGCGACCGTGCCGGGCACGGCCGGTGGTGCGCTGCTGGCAGCCGGCCGATGGGACGGCGCCGAGCCACCCGACCTCGACGCGCAGGACTGGTGGTGGCGCACGGCCGTGCCAACCGGGTGCACCGGCCCGGTGCTGCTCACGGCGGACGGCCTCGCCACGCTCGCCGATGTCTGGGTCGACGGCCGGCACGTGCTGCACAACACCGGCATGTTCACCGGGCGCGAGGTCGAGCTGCCGTCCGTCGCGCCCGGCGCGCAGGTCGTGCTGCGGTGCGCCGCCCTCGCTCCGCTCCTGGCCAGACCGCGGCGACCCCGCGCACGATGGCGCAGCGGTCTGGTGACCCGGCAGGAGCTGCGCTGGTGGCGGACCAGCCTGATCGGCCGCACCCCCGGCGTCGCCGGCACGGCTCCCCCGGTCGGCCCGTGGCGGCCGTTGCGGTTGGTGCCCGTCCCGCCGCTTCGGATCAGCGGGCGCGACCTGCACGCGGCGCTCGTCGGCGGCGACGGCGTCCTGCGGCTGACCGCGCGGCTGGCCGGCCCGGCGGTGCCGGGTCTGCTGGCGGCGGAGCTCGAGGTCGACGGCAGGTCCGCCGGACTGGCCCTGCGCCGCGACGGGCAGATGGTGACGGTCGAGGGAACGGTGCGGCTGCCGGGAGCCGCGCCATGGTGGCCACACACCCACGGCCCGCAGCCCCTGCACGAGGCAGTGCTCACCGCTGGCGGGCACCGGCTGCCGCTGGGGCGCGTCGGCTTCCGCAGCGTCGAAGCCGACACCGCCGACGGCGGCTTCGGGCTCGTGGTCAACGGCACGCGGATCTTCGCGCGGGGGGTCTGCTGGGTCTCACCGGATCCGGTCGGCCTCGCGCCGTCCGGCGGGGAGATCCTGGTCGCGCTCCGCCAGGTCCGCGACGCCGGCATGAACGTCGTGCGAGTGGTCGGGGGCAGCTGCTACGAGTCCGAGGAGTTCTGGAGCCTGTGCGACGAGCTGGGGCTGCTCGTCTGGCAGGACGCGATGCTCGCGACCCTCGACGTGCCGGACGACCCTGCGCTGGCCGCTGAGGCCGAAGCGGAGCTGCGGCAGACCTTCCGCCGGGCCCAGGCGCACCCCGCGCTCGCTGTCGTCAGTGGCGGCAACGAGGTCGAGCAGCAGCCATGGCTGCTCGGACTGGACCCCGCTGCCACCACCGTGCCGCTCGCCGAGACGCTCGTGCCGGCGCTCGCCGCCGAGCTGCTGCCCGGCATCCCCGTAGTGACCTCGACGCCCGGTGGCAGCCAACCGCCGACGCGCCCCGACCGCGGCACCGCGCACTGGTTCGGCGTCGGGGCCTACCTCCAGCCACCCGCGTCCACGCGCGACGCGGGCATCCGCTTCGCCGCGGAGTGCCTGGCCTTCAGCCTTCCGCCCGAGCACCCGACCGTGGACCGGGTCTTCGGCGGCGCGGCCGCGGCCGGCCATACCCCGGCGTGGAAGCAGGGGGTCCCGCGAGACCGCGGCCGCTCGTGGGACTTCGAGGATGTCCGGGACCACTACGTGCGGCTGCTGTTCGGCGTGGAGCCGGCCGACGTGCGCTACGACGACCCCGAACGCGCCCTCGACCTCGGCCGCGCTGCCGTCGCCGAGGTGATGGCCGGCGTGCTCCGGGAGTGGCGCCGGCCGGGGTCATCGTGCGACGGCGCGATCGTGCTTGCCGCCCGGGACAGCTGGCCCGGGGCGGGATGGGGTCTCGTGGACGCCACGGGGACTCCCAAGGCGCCCTGGTGGGTTCTCCGCCAGGTGCTCGCCCCGACGGCTGTGCTGCTGGTGGACGAGGGCCTCGGCGGGCTGCGGATCCACGTCGTCCACGACGGCGCGGACGACCTGCCGGGGGAGCTGGAGATCACCGCGTTCGCGCGGGGCGAGACCCCGGTGGGTCGGGCCGCCGAGGCGGTGGTGGTGCCGGCACACGGGGCGCTGGAACGCGACGCCGAGCTCCTCCTCGGCGGCTTCCGCGACCTCACGCACGCTGCCCGCTTCGGTCCGCTCGTGACCGACGTGGTCGCGGTGGCCTTGCGCTCCGAGGCCGGGGAGCTGCTGGCCCGCGCCGTGCACCTGCCCGGCGGGCCGGCCCGGGCCGTGGAGGTGGATCTGGGACTCACCGCGACGGTGGAGCAGCTGGCGCAGGGCTGGGCGCTGCGACTGGCCACCAGGCGGCTCGCCCAGCACGTGGTCGTCGACCTGGCTGGCTGGCTGCCCGAGCACTCCTGGCTGACCCTGCCGCCGGGTGCGGAGGTGGTGCTGGCGCTGGCCCCGGTGGCGGGCGCCGCCACCGACGGCAGGCCGGCCGGGGAGGTGCGGGCCCTCAACCTGGCCAGGCCGGTGGTGGTGCACTGACCTGATGGAAGAGTCAGGCCACCGGCTGCAGGGTGGCCAGCAGGTGCTCGTGCAGCAGCGACAGCGCGCGTTGACGTGGTGCGCTGCGCAGCAGGCTGTGGTCGAGGTCGTCGAGGACCTCCAGACGGAACGCCGGGGAGCGCTGGAGCGCCCGCAGGTCGAGCGCGGCCCGGTCCCGGAACGGGCGGATCTCCATCGGCCCGCACACGAGCAGACTGGTGGTCCCCGCAGCGACCAGCCTCCTGAGCACCGCCGCGGGACTGGCCACGACTCCGAGCCGGTGCAGCAGCCACCACACCTGGTCGGGGATGTGCTCTTCCGTCCTCGCGAGCAGTGAGGTGTTGCCCAACCGGCGAATCCATGGAGGGGACGGGCGCAAGCTGCGCTCTGCGGCCACCTGGCGGTCCTCGATCGTGACCGGGATCTCGGTGGGCGGGTTGATCACGACCACGCCGCGGGGGTGCAGCGCCACGCCCGCCAGCAGCGCGTGGTGCGCGCCGGAGCAGACGCCGACGAGGACGACGTCGGAGGGGTCGTCGGTCACGGCGCTGATCGCCTCGGTCATGTCCCGCACCGCCGTCGCGGGATAGGCGTCGTCCTGCCTGCCGCTCGCCGGGGCCGGGCTGTCACCGATCCCGGCGAGATCGAATCGCAGGCTGCGCAGCCCCGAGACGGCGAGGTCGCGGGAGAGGTTCACCCAGGCCCGTTCGGGCCCAAGATGCCGCTCCGCGGCCAGATTGAGAAACACGACAACAGTCCGGCGCCTGGCCAGGCCGGCGGGCTCGGTGAGCACCCCGGCCAGCCGCCGCGGCCCCATCCACACGAAGCGCTCGCGCACGCCCGGCAACACCTCCACCGGTCCAGCGTCGAGCCGGCCCACAGCGCCGGCGCCCGGCGCCGCGGTCGGCTGCACCGACGTGGGGGGACGCAGGCCGAGCGACTCCTGCAGCCAGCCCGCGATGAGCTCGACCGTGCGGGTCGCGGGTCGGGACAGGACGCTGGACACGCCCAACAGCGCTGCCTGTTCGGTGGTCTCCTCCCACCGGGCGCTCGACCAGGTCTCGCGCAGACCACGAGGCGTCCCGCGTTCGGCTCTCACCAGCACCAGCACCGGCACCGACGGCACTGCGGCGTCCAGCAGCGAGAGCTCCGCCAGCTCGGCCTCCACTGCCGGCGGCAGGTGGGTGCCTAGCAGCCCACCTTCGGTCGCGGCGACGTCGCCCACCGCCAGCAGGGCCCGCTGCTCCCGGAGCCAGCTGCGGCCGCTGACGCACGGATCCCACAGGACGACCGCGTCCGCCCCGACCGCGGACGCGATCGTTCCGGCCAGGGTGGCGCCGACCCGCAGCCCCACGAGCGCCACCCGCCCCGCCCCCCGCCCACGAGCCCACTGGACCGCGAGGGCGATGCTGTCCCGCCACGCCTGCACCTGGCCTGGCTGGTCACCCAGCCCGGCAGAGTCGCCGGTGCCGGCATAGTCGGGCCGCACGACGAGCGCACCGGCGTCGGCGAGCTGCGCGGCCAGCAGGCGTAGGGAGCGCTCGGCGTTGACCTGCTCGCCCAGCAGTGCCGGGCAGACGACGACGGCGGCTCGCAGCGCGGGTCCAGCCGGGTCGGCCCCCGCCGGGTGGGCTCCCGCCGGCCACGTGACACGGGCCGCCAGCGGGGCGCCCGGCGGGCCGAACCAGCCGGTCTGCTCGGTCACCCGCCTCCTCCGACCCCAGGGCCGCCGCGAGCGAACACGCGGTGGGCGGGCACGGCTGCCTCCTCGGAGCCGACAGGCACCACTTTCCGGGCGGCGGGCGCGGACACACAAGAATCTCGGCACGCCAAGGGTGGACCTTAGCGCCGCCTGGATGGCGCCGCGGGTCCCGCTTCGACCGCTCGACGGGTCAGCGGATGATGGCCGGCATGAGTCGCGGTCCGCACCGACCGCGGCAACGCCTGCTCGGCGCCAGCGGCGTCGCCGCGCTGGGTCTGCGCACTCCCCCCGGCGCCCGGTCCAAGGCGCGTCGCAGCGGACGACCGCGTCCCGGTGGCCTCGGTCCCGGCTGGACCCGCCGCGCGTGGCTCTGCGGTGCGGTCGTCGCAGCCCTCGTGGTGCTCGCGGTGCTCTGGGTTGGGCTGCGGTTCGTCCAGGTGCGAGGACATCTCGAGGCCGCGCGTCGGGACGTCGCCCTGGCTCGCGACGAGGTCCGCCAGGGTCACCTTGCCGCGGCGATCACTGCCGCGCGCTCCGCCCAGCAGGCCACCACGGCCACCCGCGGGCTTGCGTCGGACCCGGTGTGGTCGCTGGTGGCTCGGCTGCCCGTCGCCGGCAGCACGCTGGTGGTGGTGCAGGGCGTGAGCCGTGCGGCTGACGAGCTGGCGACGCGCGTGCTGCCGCCGCTGACCGCGGCGGCGGACGACCTGCGCGCCGAGCATCTGCGCCTGCCCGGGGGCGGTGGAGTCGACCTGGGGCGGCTGACGTCCGCCGGCGCGTCGCTGCGTTCGGCTCGGAGCGCGGTCGGCGACATCCGCGCCACCGTCGCCGGGCTGCCCTCCCGGACACTGCTGGGTGCGGCGGCCGGGGCGCGGTCGACCCTGCTCGAGCAGCTCGACCAGCTCGACAGGCAGTTCAGGGGCGCGCAGACCGCGGTGGACCTCGCGCCGCCGATGCTGGGCGCGCAGGGACCGCGCCGCTACTTCCTCGCCCTGGAGAACACTGCCGAGGCGCGGGGCACCGGAGGCATCATCGGGGCCTACGGCGTGGTGCTGGCCGACCACGGGCGGCTCAGCCTGGATCGGGCCGGCGGCGACGGCGACCTCCCGGTTTTCAGCAGCCCCCAGACCACCATCTCGCCCGAGTTCACGGCGCGGTGGGGGGACTTCGGGCCGGCCGAGGACTTCCGCAACGCCAACCTGTCCCCGCACTTCCCCTGGGCCGCCACGATCCTCTCCGCATTGTGGCTGCGCAGCGCCCACGAGCAGGTGGACGGTGTGGTCGCGCTCGACCCGACCGCTGCCGGCGCCTTGCTGACCGCCACCGGCCCGGCCGACCTCCCGGACGGCACCCGGCTGCCCGGCAGCGAGCTGACGGCGTTCGTGGAGAAGACGCTGTACCAGCGGTACGCCGACCGCGGCCAGCGTCAGGATGCGCTGACCGCGGTCCAGCGGGCCATCTTCGGCCGGCTCACCGCCGCGGGCGGTGACCCGGCGCCGCTGCTGGCCGCATTGTCGCGGGCGACCGGAGAAGGGCGGCTGCTGCTGGCCAGCAACCACGCGAACGAGCAGGCGGCCCTGGCGACCACCAGCGCGGGGGGCGCGCTGCCCGACACGCCCGGGCCGTACGCCGGCCTGGTGCTCACCAACGCCAGCGGCGACAAGCTCGACTACTACCTCGACCGCGACGTCTCGTGGCAGGCCGGCCCCTGTGCCGGGCCTCGTCGCACCACCACGTTGACGGCGACCCTGACGAACACCGCGCCGGCATCCGGGCTCCCCCCCTACGTCACCGGGGAGGCCACCGTCGGACGCACCGTCGCGCCGTACAGCCTCAAGGAGTACGTCAGCGTCTACGGCACAGCCGGTGGCCAGCTGTCCCACGTGGAGGTCGACGGGCAGTCCGCGGTGGCGATCCCGGGCACCGAGCGAGGCCACCCCGTGGCCTCCCTCTATGTCACCCTGCCAGCCGCTGGAGGGCGGCACACCATCACGGTGACATGGGACGAGCCGAGCTCCGGCGCGGTGCAGCCACTGCACGTGCAGCCGCTGGTGCGCGACGCGAGCGTCACGAGTTCTGTCCCGGACTGCGGCCCCGCCACCCCGGCAGCAGCCGCGGCCGGCACCACGGCCTCACCCTGACGCGCACACGGCTACGCCGATGGATGCACACATTCCCCGCTCGGGGACGCTAGCCTCCTGGCAGCCAGCATTCCCGCACCCACGAAGAGAGCCACGATGTCCCGGCAGTTCTCCCGCCCGTCCGGCCCCCCGGCCGCCGTCGCCGCTTTCGTGGTCACCACCGCGGCCCTCGGCATTGCAACGGCGTCGCCAGCCCTCGCGGCGTACCCGCCTGCGGCCCCGCAGTGCTCCCTCGCGACATCGACCAACACGTCCGGGGCACCGGTGACGGTGTCCGGGGTCGGCTTCCCCGCCGGCGGAGTCGTCAGCGTCGGGGGCAGTGGCTCCGCTGTCCTGCCGGTGCGCTCGGCTCGTGCCGGCGCCGATGGCACCCTGCGGGTGGTGGAGCGGCTCGGCCAGCCGGGAGCAGCGGTGTTCACCCTGTCCGGCACGAGCACCAATGCGCGCTGCGGCGCAGTGTCCGTCGCGCCGCAGGTGCTGCCGACCTCTGCCGTCACGTCGCCGCCTGCCCCCCCGGCCGCTGTGGCCCCCGCGCAAGCCACCAAGCCGCTGGCGTTCACCGGCGCGCAGCACGTCGGCCTGGCCGCCCTCGTCGGTGCCGGCCTGCTCGGCGGTGGCGCCGGGCTAGTGCTCGTCGGCCGCCGTCGCGCCCGCGCCTGAGGCCCGCCGCCCGCCGGCCGGCCGGTAGCTTGGCTGGGGCAGACCCCTCCACCACGGCACGCTCGCCCCGTCGTAGCGACCCCTGGCTTTGGGCGACCTGGTGCCCTTCAGCCGACCTGGTGCCACAGCCGGGCGTAGAGGGCGGAGGAGCGGGGGTTGAGCACCGGTGCGTAGAGCGAGGACCGCTGATCGGATGACACGTCGTTGAAGTAGCTCTCGTAGGCGATCTGCGGCGCGTTGGCCACCAGGAAAGCGTGGATGCGCTGGATGAAGTACGGATTGTCGGCTCCGCCGCCCGCGTTGAGCCCCCACTCGGGCAGGGCGAACGGCTTGCGGTGTCGACGGGCGAAGTCGGCGTAGGTCTGCAGGCCGCCGTCCTCGCGCAGGTACTGTGCCCAGCTGGCCGCGTCCTTGACATGGTTATAAGCGTTGTCGTAAGCGTCGACGCCGACCACATTGACCACGTCGTCGCCAGGGTAGAGATCGCGCTGCGGGTTGTGCCGCACCTGGCTGTACCCGAGATTCGCGTCCCACTCCATCCGCAGTTGCGGGGCCACCGCGTGCATGACCCGGGCCTCGCGGCGCCACGCGGCCTTCCACAGCACCGGGTTCCTCGCCGCCCAGGGGAAAAAATCGCCGTTGAACTCCCAGCCCAGCCGGACATAGGCATTGCCCCGGCCGCGGCTCACCAGGTTGCGCGCGAACGAGCGGAAGTCCTCGTCGTGACGGCCGGCGACCACGTCCGTGAGCGACGAGCCGTCGCGGGGCACCATCGCCAGGCCCACCGAGAGCGTGCCCCGGTATCCGGTCATGGCATCGGTGCCGTAGGTGTAGCTGCGGATGTCGTCCCAGCTGGCGTACGGCTGGTAGATCGACCCCACATCGGTGGTCCGGGACCGGTAGCGGCCGAAGGCCACGTGGGCGCCCGCGTCGGCGGCGTTGCCGGGATAGGTCCCGCTGGGCCAGTGCACCACCCTGGTCCTGGTCGTCTGCGAGGGTGCCGTCAGGGCGTGCGACGGCGCCGCCGACGCTCCAGCGGCGGGGGCGAGCGGCAGCACGGCCGGCAGCGTCCCCAGCGCGAGGGCGAGCGCGGCGGCCCTGGCGGTGGAGCGCACCGGTCGTCGAGCGGGGGCCAACGCAGGAAGTCGCACGGAATACCTCTCGTCAGAACTGCGGCGGGACTTGATGGCGCAGCGCGTCGCGCGACGAGATGATGGTAATGGACTCAGCTCCGGCGCCCCGCGCGCCGACACCGTCAGCACAGCCCAGGGCGGCGTCCCGGGCCACCCGCCGGCGCGCCGTACCCTGCGCCCGGGGAGCGGAGACGGAACGGATCCGCCCGCCGGGCGGGTCTGCTGGGCCAGCGGGGAGGAGGAGAGAGTGCGCAGAGACGCCCTGATCGACCCGCTGCAGGTGCTGCGGCGCTCCTGGCGGCTGCTGCTGCTCTGCACGGTCGCAGGCACGGTGCTGCTCGCCCTCGGGGCGGACCTCCTGCCGAAGCACTACACCTCTGCCGCGGTGGTGCGCGTGCTGCAGCAGCAGGGCGCCAGCACCGGAGCGGTGCCGACGGGCGGGGAGGAGTCGGCCCGGGTGGTCGCCACCCAGCGCGATCTCGTGCTGTCCGACCAGGTCGTCGCCGCGGTCGCCAGCAGGTTGGGCCGCACCGCCGACGACGTCCGTGCGTCGACCACCGTGGCCGCCGACGCCACCGCCGACTCACTGACCATCACCTCCACCGGCAGCTCGGCCACCGCCGCCCAGGCTCTCGCCGCGCAGGTGTCCAACACCTACGTCGACCAGACCACCGCCGTCGGCCGCCAGGCGCTGCAACGTCAGCTGGACGTCAAGGCGCAGGCGGCCGCCGCCGCCCAGGCGCAGACCCTGGACCCCTTGATCCCGCCGTATCTGAAGACCGCCGCCGCCCAGCGGTACATCGGCCTGCTTGCCGATCAGAACACATTGACCCAGCAGCGGGACTCCTACACCGGCATCGCTGCGGTGGTCAGCAGCGCCCGCCTGCCCGCCTCCCCCAGCTCACTCGGCGCCAAGACGGCGGCCACCGCCGGCTTCGTCCTCGGGCTGATCGCCGGCATGGGTCTCGCGCTGCTGCTGGCCACCCGCCGGGACCGCCTGACCTGGGTCAGCGACATGGTGCAGGCCGGCGGACTGCCTCTGCTCGCCGAGGTGCCCTTCGCCCGGTCGCTGGCCCGGGAGCCCGCCCGGGTGCGGCTGCAGCCGGTCGTCGAGCGACCGGTTGTCGAGGCGATCCGCGGCCTCGCGGTCACCGCAACCGCCGACGGTCGGCAGCACACACTCCTGGTGACCAGCACGGGACGCTACGACGGGAAGACCACCGTCGCTGCCCAGCTCGCCGTGGCTGCCGCCCGCTCCGGGCTGCGCACCACGCTGGTGGTCGCCGACACGCGCGATGACGCGGTGCTGGAGGAGGTGCCGCTTGGAGCGGCGGGCCTCACCGACCTGCTGGACGGGGTAGGACACCCGACGACGTCAGCAGGGGGCGAGGGCATCGACGCCACCCTGCTGGCGTCCGCCCTGCGCGACAGTGGCCACGCCCAGCTGCGCGTGCTGGGCGTCGGGACACGCCCGAGCCTCGGTCCGGACCTGCTGCGCGGACCGCGGCTCCCGCTGGTCCTGGCCGCCTTGGCCCGGGACGCAGACCTCGTGGTGGTCGACGCACCGGCCGTGTCGGCGCCCGAGACCATGACCTTGGCAGCCGCGGTGGACACCGTGATGCTGTGCGTCGGGACCCACGACGCCCGCCGGTCGGTGATCCGCGACAGTGTCGCCGGCCTGCGGGCCGTGGCCCGCTCGGTCGCCGGGCTCGTCGTGGTCGACGTGGAGGACCGGGTCCGGCCTGAGCACAGCGACTACGAGAGCGCCCCGAAGCCCGACGCGGTCGACCCCGCCCACGTCGAGGCCGGCCACGGTGGATCCAGGGAGCCGGGCCGAGCCGCAGTCCCGGTGACCCCGGTGAACCCGGTGACCCCCGTGACCGCTGGGACCGCCGCGACCCCCGACGCCGGCCTTGACCTGCTCACGTCCGCCCCTGAGGACGTCACCAGGCCCGCGCCGGCACCACCGCCCCCCCCGGACGCGGCCCCCGAGCAACACCAGGAGGCCGACGGCGCACCTGACGGCGACGGCGCCGAGCGGACGCCCGTCCACGTGCAGCTGCGGCCCTGAGCCGTGGGCTGGACCCGGGCCCTGCTGCCGCCCGCGGCGGCGGTGCCCCTGAGCCGACCGCAGCGGCAGGCGCGACTGCTGGGCGGCCTGCTCGTGGCCGACGTCTTCGGGCAGCGACTGGCTCTGCCGGCTGGTCCCGCGGGGCAGCTCCCCCTGCTGCTGCCGGTTGCGCTTGTGGTCTCCGTGGTGGGAGTCCGCCGCGGCCTGCTGCAGATCGACCCGGCCCGCCTCGCACTCGGCGGCCTCGCGATGGCGGGGACCGCCGTCGCGCTGGGCGGGAGCGTGCTGGCCGGCGGGGCGACCTCCGCCCCGTCGTACGCATATCTGCTCCTGACCTACCTGCCCTTCGTGCTGGTGGTCGGTGCGGGTGGGGCCGGCGTGGTGGCGGCGCTGATCGCCCGCTACGTCCGGCTCGCCACGGTGCTGTCGGTGCTCGTGCTCCTCCAGCTGGCCGTACAGCCGCTCGGCCTGCACCGCCCCGACCTGCTCGCCAGCGTGCTGCCGCACAGCCTCCTGCTCGACGGCTACAACACCAACAATCCCTTCTACTACGGGGCGTCGCTGGACCGGCCCACCGGATTCGTCATGCTGGAACCCTCCTTCACCAGCCAGTACCTGGGCCTGGCGGTGCTGGGCCAGCTCTGGCTGCGACAGCGGCAGGGGCCGATCTTCCTGTTCCTGTCCGCCATGCTCGTCACCCTTACCGGCACCGGCTTCCTGCTGCTGGGCGCCGGCCTGCTGGCTGCGGCCGGTGCCCAGCAGGCCGGGCTGCTGCGCCGGCTGGGCCCGGTCTCGGTGGCGGCCGCGGCCATCGCCGTCGGGACCCCCGTCGGCTCGCTGCTGCTGAACCGGGCCACTGAGGGCAGCAGCACCACCACGAGCACCGGTCAGCGCTTCGTGCTGCCCTTCACCACGCTGGTGCCGGGGTGGCTCGGGGACCTGCCCGGGGCGGTGGTAGGGCACGGCGCCGGCTCCGCGACCCACTTCCTGCAGCGGGTGTCACCCGGGGTGGCGGTCGTGCCGCTGGCCCCGCTCAAGCTGCTGTTCGAGTACGGCGTGATCGGTGGCGTCCCGTTCCTGCTGTTCCTGGCCTGGTGCGTGCTGCCGGGGACCCGGGTGGCGTCGCTCACCGCCGCGCTGGTCCTCGCCTACCTGTTGCTGTCCGCGAGCCTGCTGCAGCCGTCCACCGTCGACCTGTTCTGGCTGCTCGGTGCCGTCTGCTCGCGAGCACCCGGCGCGCCGTCGGACCGCCCCCGGCCCGCCCTCCCGGCACGAGCGCGCACGCTTGTCCCTGCTCCCCCCCGGCCTGGTCGGTCCCACCGTCACGTCGGGCAGCGTGCACGGCGACCCGCGTCCCCCAGGACCGCGATGGGTCCCCGAGCCGCCCTGGGTGCGCCGCCCGACAGTGCCGAGGAGCTGACGGCGACCCGCTGACGAGGCCGGGTGCCGTCACGCGTGGTGAGCAAAGCATCGTTACGGACAGCGACGATTCACCCGTTCGTGACCTGATCTGAGCACGCTCCGTGACCGATCTCTGATCTGCCAGGCGCACCGCCGGGCAGGACGGAGGACCGATGTCGGGCACCTGGGGACGCGACAGCCGGCTCCGCCCCCTGGCGCTGGCCCCGCTCGCCGGTCTCGCGGCGCTGCTGCTCCAGCCGGTCCTCGCCACCGGCGCGCAGGCGGTTCCCGCCCAGGCCGCCGCCCCGACCGCTGCAACTGTTCCCGCAGGGCCCGCCGTCGCCGTCCCCACATCCGCGACCGCCTGGACCAGCCGGGTGGCCGCCGGCAGCCAGCTGGGCGTGCGGGCCAATGGCCGCATCTGGGCGGCCGACCACGGTGTCGTGAGCGGCACCTCGGTGGCCGTCCCGTCGGCCACGTCGGCGCTGACCCGCCACGGCCGCACCGGCGCCGTGTCCTACCGCTTCACCGTGCCGGCGCCGGGCCGCTACGGCGTCACCCTATTGCTGAGCCCACTCCACGGCAGCGCAGCTACCGTCGACGTGGTGTCGGGGACCAGAATGCTGCGACGCCACCTGCGCGTGCCCACCTCCCGCCTCTCCGGTGCCGCCGCCCTGTCGGTGTCGGTGCTGGCCGCCACCGCGACCCGCTCCTTGGAGATCGGCGTGGTCCCCAGCAGCGGCCGGCCCGTCGTGAACGCCATCCAGGTCACCGCCGCCCCCCCGGTCGCCCCCGCCGCCCAGCTGGTTCCGGCGCCACTCGCGCCCCGCGAGCCTGCCCCCGTGGTTGCCGCCCCCGCCGGGTCCGCCCGCAGTTGGGTCTCCGGCGCCTACACGGCCGGCACCATCGACACCGCCGCCGCCGTTCGCTTCGGGTCGTTCAGGGGTCGCCCCCTCGACGTCGCCGACGTCTTCCACACCCGCGACACGTGGGACAAGATCGGCAATGCGGCCTGGTCGGAGCAGCAGTACACCGGCTTTGCCGGCAAGCTGGCCATCGCCCTGCCGCTGCTCCCCGGCTCCTCCGACGCCAGTGACCTGCCCGCTGTGGCGGCCGGTGCCCACGACGACGCCTTCCGGGGCTTCGCGAGCACCCTGCTGGCGCAGGGACGCGGCGACAGCATCGTGCGCCTCGGCTGGGAGTTCAACGGCAACTGGTACGGCTGGAGCGCCTGGGACGTGGCGACGTGGCGGGCGGCGTTCCGGCACGTCGTGCAGGTGATGAAGAGCGTGGACCCGGCCATGGTCATCGACTACGACGGCAACGTCGGCGTCAGCCAGTCGGCGGACCCCTTCGGCGCCGTCTACCCCGGCGACGACGTAGTCGACATCATCGGCGTCGACGCCTATGACAACGAGTGGAACCACGTGACCGACCAGGCCTCCTGGGACGCCTTCCGCACTGGCACCGGTGGGCTCGACCGCTGGGCTGCCTTCGCTGCGGCCCATGGCAAGAAGGTGTCGGTGCCCGAGTGGGGCGTCAACATCAAGGGTCCCGGCGACAACCCCTTCTTCGTCCAGCAGATGCACGACTGGTTCGCCGCGCACGCCGGTCAGCTGGCCTACGAGTGCTACTTCAACGAGGGCGACGCCTACATCGCCTCCGCGCTGGACGGTCCCGAGAACCCCCGCTCGGCCGGCGTCTACCGCTCGCTCTGGGCTGCCTGAGCCGAACGGTCGCGGTCACCGTGCAGCGCTGCGGTGATGGCCGCCAGGGCGGCTCCGGGGTCCAGCGCCGCGGTCACCGCCAGCACACCGGCCGCGGCCACCGAGGCCCGCAGCGAGGCATCGGTGAGCAGGACGGCCACCGCGCCGGCGAAGGCCTCCGCCCCCGTCGCCACCAGCAGGTCCCGACCGGCTTCCAGCGGCAGGCCGGCGACGCCGGCTGGCGTGGAGACGCAGGCGCAGCCGGCGGCCATCGCCTGCACGAGCTTGACGTTGACGCCGGCGCCGGTGAGCACCGGGTTCACCGCGACGGCCGCCTCGGCGAGGAAGGGCGCGACGTCCGGGACGTCCTCGTGCAGGGTGACCCCCGCGCCGGCGAGGCCGGCCACGGTGGCCCGAAGCGCGTCAGTGGGCCGTCGCCCCACCACCTGCAGTCGCGCGTCGGGCACGGCGGCGAGCACCAGGGGCCACACGTCGCCCAGCAGCAGCCCCAGCGCCTGCCGGTTGGTCTCCACGTCCAGGCTGCCGAGGAACAGCACGCCACGGCGCGCGGCCACGCCGCCGAGCACGGGTTGAGCCGCCTCCAGCGCGAAGGTCGGCACATGCAGCACGCACTGTGCCGTGCGGGTCCGGTGCGCCCGCGCCTCGACGGCGCTGATGTCGGCGAAGGCGGACACGGTGCTGCCCCGGTCCAGGCGCCGCTCGTACGCCGCCAGGCGGGCGGCCTCCAGCCGGTAGGCGACCCGGCGGGGGCCCCGGGCCCCGGTGGCGAGATCGCGGAAGTACTGCGAGTCCAGGTTGAGGCAGCGCACCAGCAGGGGGAGCCCCAGCGCGCTGGCCAATGCGGTCCCGACCGCGGCCGAGCGCACGCTCCAGCAGACGACGGCGGTGGCGCCCCAGCCGCCGGCGACCCGGGCGGCGGCGACCTGGGCGCCGAGCACGCGGGCGGGCAGGGCTCGGGAGGACACGACGTAGGGCAACCGGCCCACGTGCAGTCGACGGCGGGGATCGCGCGGCAGCGGCGCGACCGGTACGCCGGGAAAGGCCGCGGCGTACACCCCCAGGTCGAGCGCCTCCTTCGTCGGGACGAGCAGACGCACCGCGATGCCGGCGGCGAGCGCGGCGTGCACCAAGCCGCGGTGGTCGACCCGGCCGCCGGTGTCGGCCGGCAGCACCTCCTCCTCGGTGACCACCAGCCACCGCTCGCCGCTCGGCGGGACCCTCACGCCGCGCCTGCCAGCTCCTGGTAGAGCGCCCGCCAGGCAGCCACCATCACGTCCTCGCCGAACTGGTCGAGGACGCGGGCGCGGGCGGCGTCGCCCAGCCGCGCGGCCCCTGCCGGGTCGGCGAGGAGCTCACGCAGGGCACCGGTCAGCGCCGGCACGTCCTCCACGGGCACCAGCCGCCCGCACCGCTCACCGTCCAGCGCCTCACCGGCGAAGCCGACGTCGGACACGACGACGGGCCGGCCCTCGGCCATCGCCTCCAGCAGGACCAGCGGACCGGATTCCCAGCGCGACGGCACTGCCACCACGTCAGCGCCGGCCAGCAACGCCCTGGCATCGACCTGCTGGCCGATCAGCTGCACCCGTTCCTGGACGCCCAGTGTCGTCGCCAGCGCCAGTAGCGCCGGCCGCTCCGGGCCCTGCCCGACCACCGTGAGGTCGACGTCGGGCAGATCCGGCAGGCAGCGCACCAGCAGATCGACGCCCTTCTGAGTGGTGAGCCGCCCCACCACGACCAGGTGGCGTCGGTCGCCGATCCGCCGCGGCGGTGTGCGCGCCGACGGGACGCCGAGACGGATCACGCGCACGGAGCCGGGCGGCAGTCCCCCGTGCAGCTCCGTCGCCCGGGCCGCCCGCTCCCCCACCGACACCACCGCCGACGCGTGCGCCGCGGTCCACCGCTTCAGTGGTCGTTGCAGTCGCGGGTGCCCGGGGGCGAGCGGGAGGTGCTCGTGCACGACGTAGCGCACCCCGGCGGCGGCGGCGGCGACCTGCAGGGGGAGGCTGCCGAAGCTGAAACCGGCGTTCACGTGCAGCAGGTCCGGCCGGAGCCGACGCAGGACGCGGTAGGCAGCGGTGGCCGGTCGGGGGTCCATCGCAGCGGCCCGGGCGGGCAGCAGCACCCGGTCCGCCCCGGTCGGCGCGACGGCGAGCAGCCGGTCCACGACCGCCCGGTCGACCCCGAGCACGCTCACCCGGCCCGCGGCTGCCGTGGCGCGCCGCACCAGCACCTCGAGCACCGACTCGGCCCCGCCCCACTCGGCCGCCTCGGTCACGAATGCGAGGTGCGGCCCGCCTCGTGCCGCGGTCACGACCAGCGGCGGACGCGCCACGCCCGGGCCGCGGCGAGCAGCCGGGCGCGCTGCGCCGGGTCCAGCGCTGTGCGGACCAGCAACGCCGCGTGCAGGACGACGACGACCGCCGCTTCCGGGAGCACCAGCAGGCCGGGGGTGGGCGTCAGGCGCCGAAGGGCGAGTGCCAGCAACGCGGCCGCAGCGAGTGGGAGCAGGTGCGCACGGGCAATCGCCGCGCCGAGCGGCCGCAGCGCCAGCCCGGTCGCCCGGCAGGCGGCGGGAAGCAGCACGCCCACCGCGACGAGTGCCGCCACCAGCGTCGCCATCGCCACGCCGGCAGCCCCGAGCAGCAGGCCGAGGGCCACCGAGAGCACCAGGTTGACGACGGCGTCGGCGCTGGCGCCGCCCGCGGCGGCGCGCGCCTCCCGCATGCCCTTGAGCACGAGCTGGACAGCGGCGGCCATCGAGCTGGCCACGGCGGCCACGCTCAGCAGCACCACCGCCTCCCTGGCACCGGCGAAATCGGCGCCGACCCACAGGCCCAGCAGCGGGGTGGCGAAAACGCTCAACCCGACCGCGAGCGGCACGGCCACGGCGAGCGAGAGCTGGCAGGCGGCGAGCAGCGTGCCGCGCAGCGCGCCGGCGTCGCCGTGTGCCTGCAACCCGGCGGCATGCGGGAACAACAGGCCGGTGACCGGGTCGACGCACCGCGGCACGAGCGAGACCAGCTTTTGGGCGACGGCGTAGATGCCGGCCGCCTCGATGCCGACCACGGCCCCGACCAGCACGATGTCGAGCCGCTGCACGACGAGCCGGTTGAGGTCCGACACGGCAAACCAGCCGGAGAGCCGCCCCATCTCCCTCGCCTCGGCGCGGCGCACCAGCCGGGGACTCAGCGAGAGGCCGGGGACGAGCCGCCGGGCGAGGAGCAGTCTCCCGCCTTGCCCGGCGAGGCCGACCCCCGCGGTCGCGACGCCCAGCGCGACCAGGCCGCCGCCGGCGGTGAGCACGACCAGCCACGCCGTGGCGGTGACCACCGCGCCGGCGAGCAGGCTGTAGACCACCAGGTCGATCCGGCGCAGGCCGGCCAGCACGCCCCCGAAGGTGTCCCCGGGGATGGAGACCGCAAGGTCGAGGGCCAGCAGGAGCAGGAGCAGCCGGGTGGGCGTCACGTCGTGCGGCGCCAGGTCCAGCAGGGACGGCAGCGCCCACGCCGCCAGGGCGGCGGCGCCCAGCGCGAGCGCTCCCGGGACGGCGAGCACCCAGAACGAGGTGGCCACGGCTCGACGGGTCCCCTCGCGGTCCCCCCTGGCCTCCCGGCCCGCGACCACCGTCACCGTGGCGGTCCCGAAGCCGAGTTCGAGCACCTCCAAGTAGCTCACCGAGGCCCCGATCACCGACCAGATGCCGAACTGGACGGGGCCGAGACCCCGCGCAAGGAGTGGCGTGACCACGGCAGCCACCAGCAGGCCCACGACGGCGTAGGCATACCCCGAGACGGCGGTGCGGCGGAACTCCCCGCCTACGGAGATCCCGGTGGCGGCGCTGTCGGTGGCGGCGAGGGTCACCCTCCCGCCCGGCTGAGCACGCTCTTGACCGTCATGAGCACGATCCGGACATCGAGCCAGAGCGACCAGTTCTCGATGTAGTAGTTGTCAAAGCGGGCCCGCTCCTCGATCGAGGTGTCGCCGCGAAGTCCGTGCACCTGCGCCCAGCCGGTGAGCCCGGCCGGCACGCGGTGCCTGGCGACGTAGCGGGGCAGAGTCGAGGAGAAGGTGTCCACGAAGTGGGGGCGCTCCGGCCGGGGCCCGACGAGGCTCATGTCTCCTCGCAGGATGTTCCACAGCTGCGGCAGCTCGTCGAGGGAGGTCGCACGGATCAGCCGCCCGACCGGCCCGAGTCGGTCGTCATGGCGCACGTTCCACATCGTCGCCGACTCGGCCTCGTCCAGGGGGCGCAGCGAGCGGAACTTGAGCACCTCGAAGGGCCGCTTGTCCAGCCCCACCCGGGTCTGGCGGAAGATGATGCCCGGCCCGCCCTCGAGCCGGACGGCTACGGCGACGGCGGCCAGCACCGGCGCGAGCAGCAGCAGCGCAGCCCCCGAGGTCGCGATGTCGAGGGCCCGCTTGACATGCCAGGACCGGGAGCGGAACGCCGCGCGGCGCAGCCGCACCAGCGGCAGGCCCCAGACCTGGTCCATGTCGCGGCTGGTGCTGTGCAGCTCGAACAAGCGGGGGACGAAGAAGATCTCGCAGTCGAGCCGGTCGCAGGTGCGGATGACCTCGACCAGGCCGCTTTCCGGCAGCGAGCCGAAAGCGACGACGACGTCGCGCACCCCGAACTCCACGATCGTCTCCGCCAGCACGTCGTCGCCACCGAGGAGGGGGACGGGTCGCTCGTGATCGCGCAACAGCGGGTCCCGGTCGAGGAAGCCGACGGGCCGCAGGCCGTACTCCCGATGCTCCACCAGCAGGGCGGCGATCTGGGCGCCGACCCGCCCGGCGCCGAGGATGAGGGTGGGGTGCCCCACCAGGCCGCGCGAGCGGAAGCCGCGAACGGCGGAGTAGCCAAGGCCCCGCATCAGCGGCACCGCCGCGGCGAGCAGTAGCGCAGTCGTGACCAGTCCGCCGATGTCGTGGTCGCCCGTCAGTAGCGCGTCCGCGGCCACCACGGTGGTGGCCGCGAAGGCGACCCTTCCGAGCAGATGGCTCGCGTCCTCGAGCACCGACAAGGTGAGGCGGGAGCGGTAGAGCCCATTGACGCCGTAGAGCGTCAGCATCAGCGCGACAAACGGCAGGTCGAGCCGCTGCCAACCGGCGAGCTCGCAGGCAAGCGCGGCTGCTGCCAGATCCAGGAGGACGAGGAACGGCGTGACGCCGTATCGGAGCAGGGTGCGGTACGTCGCGGGGCGGGCGCCCGGCCGCAGCTCCTGCGGCGCCGGCGTGGCGTGGGCGGCCGCGCCGTCGCGGACCCGCGGGGCTCGGGCGACAGTGGTCACCACGGGCACTACGTCGTCGGTCGCCGTCATGCATCCGCCCCTCTCTTCGTCCTCGAGGACGTATCGGGGCCACTCGGCGTTACCTGGAGCGGAGCGGCGGGTGAGGACCACCCGCGAAGTCTGCCGCAGCAGCCGCGGTCCGAGCCGTGGTGGGCAGGGGTGTTCGGCGTCACGCGACAGGTCACACGACAGGTACGGCGCGGCCCTGGGGGGACGCGCCCGCAGCGGTCAGCAGCTGGGACCACCGGTCAACGAGGGCGGCCCCGGACCAGGTGCTGGCGAGCAGGTCGCGCCCACGGGCGCCGACGGCAGCTGCCGCGGCGGCATCGTCGCGGGCGCACAGCACCCGCTCGGCGAAGTCCCCCGGGTCGGCGGCGATCCACGCCTGGTCGCCGTCGGACACGTCGAGTCCGGCGACGGCCAGCGGCGTCCCCACGACAGGGAGGCCGACCGACATCCCGTCGAGCACCTTGGTCTTGAGGCCGGTGCCGATCGTGATCGGCGCCACCATCACCCGATGCCGCCGCAGCTCAGCAGGCAGGTCCTCGACGTAGCCAGTCATCCGCAGGCGCTCGTCGGCGAACTCGCGCACGTGGCGCTCCGCCGAGCACCCGATCACCGACAGCACGATGTCGGCACCCCCACGCCGATCCAGCTCGGGGCGCACGCGGTCGCGCCACCAGCGCAGGGCGACCAGGTTGGGGGCGTAGCCGAGCCAGCCGAGGAACACGGCGCTCGTCGCCGGGGCATGGACGACCGCGGAACCGCCGACGACGACGTCGACGGCCATGGGTGCCGCGATGACGGGCCGGCCGGCCCGCGCGCTGAGGGTTCTCGCCTCGGCAGGTGAGGTGACGGCCGTCGCCGCCACCGTCTGCGCGACCTCCACCTCCCTTCGCCGCAGCACGGCGGCCTCCCGCCGGAGCGCGAGGCGGGCCACCCGCTCTGCCGGCCGACGAAGCACGGCGGGCAGCTGCTCGCCGTAGAAGCCCAGCAGGTCGCCACCGGCAGCGCCGGCCGCACTCTCGGCGGCGTAGCGGTCGGACAGCAGGTCGTCCAGGTGTGCCACCACGGGCAGACCGGTGGCCACGGCCGCGCCAGCGAGCCGCACCCCGTCGGCGATGACGAGCTGCGCGCGCCGTTCGCGTCCTAGGGCCAGGGCGGCACGCCGCAGGCGCCCGTCGTCGAAGAGCACCTCGTTGAGCGCGCGGCGACCGGAGGCCGCAGCGGCCGCTCCGCGCAGGGGCAGCAGGGGCAGCAGCGGTGCCGGCAGGCGGTGCATCGGGCGTCCCTGCCACGTCGCGGCCAGGGGCAGCCGGCTCGGGACCATCACCTCGACCTGCCAGCCGAGCGCCTCCAGGCTCGCCGCCGCCGTGGCCAGCACCGTCTTGCGCCCGGTCAGCGGACCGGACGGGTCCCGGGTCAGCAGCATCAGTGCGACCGGCCGGCTCACCTGGCGACCGCCGTGACCGCCGGGCGCGGCGGCCGTCGCCACGGCCTCCATACCTCGTCGTCGCACTGGAGGTCGCCCCAGTCCCGCAGCCCCTCGGCGCGGAAGGCCGCTGCCAGCCGGCCCTGCTCCGCGGTGGTGTCGTACCGGTCGGACAGGGGCGCCAGGTGGCGCATCGGCACTGCGTCGACGATCCCCAGCCGGATGCCCTTCGCGCGCAGCCGCCACCAGGTGACCTCCACGCCCCATCCCATGCCCAGCTCGACCGGGAGCGGGAGGGCAAGGGCGCGTGCGGCGGGGCCGAGCAGGACGAGCGGCCCGGACTCCACCATGCCGCCGGAGCGGGCGACGTCGTCGTCCGCGAGCACCAACCAGCCGGTTGCCCCCAGATCCACGGCGTCGGCGCAGCGCTGCAGCAGGGCGAGCCGCAGCCCAGGCCCGCTGCCGATGGTGCTGTTCGCCAGCTCGGGCACGACCGTGTCCAGCGCCCACAGCGCGACCGGTGTCCCTTCCGGCAGTTGGGTTGTCAGGTCCTGGACGACCGGAGCGTTCGCGGAGCGGTACACGCAGGCCAGCCCCAGCGGCGGGGCGGCAGCCGCCCGGCGCAACCCGGCGCGGCGGGAGGGATACAGCCGCTCGGCGCGCACACAGGCCTGCCGTACGAGGTCGTGCAGCCGCGTCGCGACGAGCAGCGAGCGCGCGACGGCCAGCGCCCCGGTCGGACGCTGTCCCGGCGTGGGGACGTCGACGGCATCGCCCGGCACGACGTGATCGGGGGCGGCATCGTCCCTGCTGCCCACGGATGCCACGCTAGCCTCCCCTCGGTGATCGACCTGGTGGCCGACCTGTCGCTGGCGCTCGACCTGCTGGACGCTGCCGACCAGGTCACCTCCCTGCGCTTCGGCGCGTTGGACCTGCGGGTGGAGGCCAAACCCGACCACACCCCGGTCACCGACGCCGACACGACCGTCGAGGCGCTGGTACGGCGGCGGCTGGCGGCCGAGCGTCCTGCCGACGGCGTGCTCGGTGAAGAGGAGGGCGAGACGCGCGCCGGCGCTGGCCGGCGCTGGGTGCTCGATCCCATCGACGGCACGAAGAACTTCCTCCGCGGCGTACCCGTCTGGGCCACCCTGCTGGCGCTGGAGGTGGACGGCGAGGTGGTCGTCGGCGCTGCCAGCGCGCCGGCCCTGGGGCGCCGCTGGTGGGGCAGCGCCGGCGCCGGGGCCTTCATGACGGCGCCGCTGGCCCCCCGGCCCCGCCGGCTGCAGGTGTCCGGGGTGGGGGTGCTCGTCGACGCCTCGCTGGCGTATGCCTCGCTGAACGGCTGGCAGGAGCGCGGGCGGCTCGACGGCTTCCTCGAGCTCACGCGGTCGGTCTGGCGCACGAGGGCGTACGGCGACTTCTGGTCCCACCTGCTGGTCGCCGAGGGTGCCGTCGACGTCGCCTGCGAGCCCGAGGTCAGCCGCTGGGACCTCGCCGCCCTCGACATCGTCGTGCGCGAGGCGGGCGGCCGGTTCACCGACCTCTCCGGGCGGCCCGGGCCCGGGGGCGGCAGTGCGGTGGCCTCCAACGGTCTGCTGCACGACGAGGTGCTCGCCCTACTCAGTTAGGGAGGGCACCCAGCGTCGTGGTGGAGGGATGGACAGCCCCACCCCGGGGTCACTCGCCGTACCGTTCACGGCCCTGGCCGAGCTGCAGCAGCAGGGGCTCATCAAGCACCACCCCGATGGCCGTCGGCCTCGCCTGGCTGCTGCAACGGTCGCCGAACATCCTGCTCATCCCCGGGGACGTCCTCGGCCGACCACCTGCGCGAGAACGTCGCCGGCGCGGCCCTGCAGCTGCCGGCCGACGCAGTCGCCGAGCTCGACACGATCGCCGGCTGACCCGGTCGTCCGGCCTCTAGCGGCGGCCGAAGCGGCGGCGGGGGCCGGCGAGGTCGTCGACGAGGTCGCGCCCGAGCCGCCGGGTGCTGCGGGCGTTCGCCGCCGCCGCGGCCGCCGCGCCGGCGAACAACGGCACGAAGCCCAGCGAGGACCTGGCGAAGCGCCGGATCACCCGCTCCCGCAGCTGCGCCCGGGCGGCCCGCCCGAGCATGCTGCCCACCCCGCCCCCGGCACCGAGCGAGGCCAGATCGGACAGGTGCACGCCACGGCCGGTCGTCCAGGCCCGGAGCACGAGGGCCGCCCGCTGCTGCAGGTCCTCCGGCAGCGGGACCCCCATCGCCGCGTGCACCTCCGCCACCAGCTTGAGCTCGACGGCCACCACGGCGAGGGTCTCGACGCCGAGCTGCACCGGTGCGGTCAGCAGCGCGACCGGCGCGGCCTCCGAGGCAGTGGCGACCACGCCGGCAGCGGCCCCGATCGCCGCGGTCACCTTGGCGGCGGTGGCGACCAGCTCCTCGGCGAGCTCACGCCCGGTGGCGCCGTGGTGGTGGTCACGCAGTGTCGCGAGGTCACGCACGGCGAGCCGCGGGCCGATCTCGGCGACCGCGTCCACCACGCCCTTCGGGGATCCCACCCGGCGGCCGAGCCCGCGGGCGAGGTCACGCAGCGCTGCTACCCGTTCCCGGGCCGAGGTGTCCCGGTCGGTCGCGCGGTCCAGGGCGGCGGGCAGACGATCGGGGTCGGTCACCCCTCCGGCGTACCCAGGAATGCCCCTTCCGCGCCGTCGAGGGCCAGGGTCTGTCCGCGCGCTACAGATCGAGGTCCCGCAGCTGCGCCGCCAGCCACGCGGTCACGTCGTTGCGTCGGACCACGGCGGCCGCCGCCCCGAGCCGGTCCCTGCGCTGCTGCTCGGGCAGCGACAGCGCCCGGTGCAGGGCCTCCGCCTGCTGGCTCACGTCGTAGGGCGTCAGCGTCTCGGCGAAGGCCCCCAGCTCGGCGTGCGCGCCGGTGCCCTCCGACAGCGCCAGCACCATGCCGCGGTCGTTGACGAGGCAGGCCTCCTTGGCCACCAGGTTCATCCCGTCGGCCAGCGCGTTCACGACCAGGACGTCGCAGACGGAGTACGCCGCGACGGCCAGCGGCAGGTGCTGCACGAAGCGCAGCTCGATCGGCTGCCAGGTGCCGGCGGCATAGCGGGCGTTGACCTCCGCCGCCGCGGCCCCGATGGCGCGGGTGTAGTCGGTGTACTCCGCCACGTCCTGTCGGGAGGGCTGCAGCAGGGCGAGGAAGGTCGCCCGGCCGCGCCACTGCGGGTGCCGCTCCAGCAGCTCGGCAAAGGCCGTGAACCCGCGCACGATGTTCTTGCTCGGGTCGGTGCGGTCGACGCGGAGCAGCAGCCGCGCGTCGCCGGTGGCATAGCGGGCCAGCAGGTCGTCGGCCAGCCCGCGCACCTCCTCGGTTGCCGCCAGCGCCTCCATCGCCTCCACGTCGACCGAGATCGGGTAGTGCGCCGCCCGGACCACCCGGCCCCCGATGGTCGCCGTCATCGCGTCCAGGTCGATCGACGCGGCGGCGAACTCGCGGGCCGTGACCAGGAAGTTGCGCGCCGAGGTCTCGGTGTGGAAGGCGACGGTGTCCGCCCCGAGCAGCCCGGTCACGAGCTCCTCGCGCCAGGCTGGCGGCAGCACCAGCCAGGCGTCCGGACCCGGCCACGGGATGTGCACGAAGTGGGTGAGCAGCACGTCGGGGCACTGCGCGCGCACCATCGCCGGCACGAGGTAGAGGTGGTAGTCCTGGACCATCACCAGCGGCCTGGCGCCTCTGTCGGGGTCCAGCCGGCGCCGCCGGACCTCCGCGACCACCGCGTCGGCGATGGCGGCGTTCACCGGCCGATAGCCCTCGTCGTACGCCGCGTGGTGTGCGCGCGTCAGCACCGGCGCGTCGGCGTGCCCCCACAGTCCGTGCTGGACGAACCACAGCAGCGGGTTGGCGATGACGGTGTACGCCGCGTCGCGGGCCTGCTCGTCCAGCCGGACCAGCCGCACCCTCAGGCCCTCGGCCTCGACGGGCTCGCCGGGATGCTCGGCGGCGACCGCGGCGTCGGCAGCCGTCACCGCGGCGCAGACCCACGTCGTCCGCTCGTGCGCCGCTGCCACCCCGCGCAGGGCCGTGACGAGCCCGCCGGGACCGCGCTCCGTCGTGCGCCGGCCATCGGCGTCGGTGCCGAACACGACCGGCCCGCGGTAGGACGCGAGCACGAGCGCCACATCGTCCGGCAACCCGGGCGGGGGGGCGGCGAGCTCGTCGACCACTCGGCGAGCATGCCCTGCCGCTGCAGCGGGCAGGCCGGGAGGATGAGCAGCGACCCGCTCCCGCTGGACCGCGACCGCGCCGAGGCCGGCCTGGAGGACGACCCGGTGGTGGCCGAGGTGGCCTACCAGGACGACGCGTCCGTGCCGGGTCTCACCCCGCCGGGCGCCGCGGGGCCGCAGGCGGACGGGCTCACCCCGTCGTTCGCCGCGCCGGACGAGGACGCCTCCTAGCCTTCGTCGGGTGTCCCCGCCGCCGGTGTCTCCGTCGCGGGTGTCCTACACCTCCTTCGCCGGGGCGCAGCCTGAACTGTTCGCCGCCGATGCCGACCTCGGATACCAGGCCCGCCTGCCCCAGCTGCCTCGACGGTGGGGGCAGCGTGAGGCGGCCGGTGAGGGCGGTGCTGATGCTTGCTGCGGGGGTGCTGCTGGGGGGCTGCGGCGGCGGGGGCCCGACAGCACCGGCCGGCCCGGCGCCGACCGCCAGCACGCTGACCCCAGCGGGCCTGCGGTCCCCGACCCCGGGGCCGACCCCGCCATCGCGATCCCCCTCCCAGCGTCCAAGCGTCGACCGGCTCTCCCCCGACGGGTTGCTGGCGGCCGCCGACGCGAGCGGCAGGCGGCCGCAGACCCACGCGGAGCCGGTGCAGGATGGCCGCTTCCGGGCCCGGGTCGGGGCGCTCTGGTCGGCGGTGGTCACCGGTCGCCCGCAGCCGGCGCTGGCCCTGTTCTTCCCGCTGCCGGCCTACCGGCAGGTCAAAGCGCTCGCCGACCCGGCCGCGGACTGGCGGGACCGGCTGGTCAGGCTCTACGACCTGGACCTGGGCACAGTGCACGCCACAGTGCCCCGCGGCTCGCGACTGCTGGGCGCGACCGTCCCCGCAGGAGCCGCCACCTGGGTCCGGCCGGGCGAGGAGTCCAACCGGCTCGGGTACTGGCGGGTCTACGGCACCCGGGTGGCCTACCGCACCCCCGCGGGCGCGGAGGCGTCGTTCGGCATCTGCTCCCTGATCGGCTGGCGCGGCGAGTGGTACTCCGTGCACCTGGGGCCCGTCGACCACCCGGCCGGCGTCGGCGCGCTCTGCCCCTGACCCGGGGCCGCCGTCCGACCCGCCGATACAAGCAGGAAACACGAGCTGTGCGGCGCATCAACACGCTCGCGGTGCCGTTCACCGACGCCGACGGTGCCGTCTCTACGCCGGCCGCGCCGCACGCGCTGCCCGAGGTCGCTGCGCCGGGCCTGCTCCTCGTCGGCGGCCTGGCGGCGGTGAGCGCCGTGCTCGCCCGACGACGCCGACCCACGGCCGGCGGGGCACCCGGGACCGGTTAGAGGGACCTGGGCTCCGGGAGCAGGTCGTCGAAGACCGGTGTCCGACCCTCGGCTTTGGCGGTGAAGCTCTCGGTCATGTCAGCGGGCTGGAAGGCCCCGGCCTGCCAGGTGGCGACCTGGTCCAGGGCGTCGTCGACCGGGTGGTCGCGGGCATAGGTCAGCGCGACCTTGCTCCCCCAGATGGCAAGCGGTGACTTCGCGGCGATCTCGCGGGCGGTGTCCAGCACCCCGGCGAGCAGGGCGTCGTGGTCGGCGTACACCTCCTGCACGAGGCCGACCTCATGTGCCCGTGCTGCCGGCACCCGGCGCCCGGTGTAGGCCATCTCCCTGGCGAACCCGTCCGGCACGATCTTGGGCAGCCGCTGCAACGTCCCGACGTCCGCCGTCATCCCGATGTTGATCTCCTGCACGCAGAAGAAGGCGTCAGCGCTGGCATAGCGCATGTCGCAGGCGCTCACCAGGTCGACAGCCCCGCCGATGCAGCCGCCCTGCACGGCCGCGAGCACCGGGACGCGGGCCTTCTCCAGCGCAGTGAAGGACCATTGCAGCAGCCGGGCGTGGCTGCGCGCCAGGGTGTTACGGCGGCCGGCCTCCTGGGCGTCGCCGGACTGGGCCAGGCCGCCGCCGAACACGGCAAGGTCCATGCCGGCGCTGAAGTGCCTGCCGGTGGAGCTGATCGCCACGACCCGCGCGGTCGCGTCATCGCTGATCCCGGTGACGATCTCGGGCAGCTCGCGCCAGAAGTCCGGCGTCATGGTGTTGAGCTCGTCCGGGCGGTTGAGCCGCACATGGGCGACCCGGTCGGCGATCTCGACGTCGAAGCAGCGATAGCCCATGCGGTCAGTCTGTCAGCGGTCGAGCTCGAACCAGACGGCCTTACCGAGCGGCCGCACCTCGATGCCGTGCCGGGCGGCCAGCGCGTCGACCAGGGCCATCCCGCGGCCGTCGAGGGCGTCGGGGTCCTCGGGCTGTGGCTGCGGGAAGCGACTGTTCTCATCGGCGACGGCGACGTGCACGACGGCCGCGTCCACCGTCAGCTCGACCACCAGCTCGCTGCGCCCGTGCAATGCGGCGTTGGTCACCAGCTCGGAGGCGAGCAGCAGCGCGATCTCGACAGCGTCCACGTCGAGGTGCCGCTCGTCGAGGGCGCGTCGCAAGAACGTTCTGGCCCGGGACGGGCTGCTCAGCTCCGGAGGCAGGGGCAGCACCCATCGCTGCCGCGTCGCCGACACTCCCCGCGCATTCCCGTCGTAGGCCGAGTTATTCCTCGCTGCCCGGCGGCCCGGCCAGGAGGACGGGCAGGATGGGCGGGTGACCTCAGGCCAGCCCGGTGCCGCCACTCCGCTCGCGCCCACCTCGGTGACCGCCTCGACGCTCCCGCCCCACGTCGCGATCATCGATGTCCGGGAGGACGACGAGTGGGCCGCCGGACACGTCGAGGGATCCCGGCACCTGCCGATGTCGGCGCTCCCGGCCCGGGTCGGGGAGCTCCCGGCAGGTGATCTCGTGGTGGTCTGCAGGTCGGGCCACCGGTCGGGCCAGGTCGCCGGATGGCTGGCGTCGCAGGGGCGATCGGCGGCCAACCTCACCGGCGGGCTGCAGGGCTGGGCCGACCAGGGCCGGCCGCTGGTGACCGACGACGGGCGGCCGGGCCAAGTCGTCTGATGCCTGCCGCCGGCACCCGCGACCACGACCGCCGGCGGGTGCGGGTGCTGACGGGACGGCCGGGGCACTCCGCGGGTGCGGGTGGCTGGGTGCTGCCGATGCCGACGATCGACCCGCAGGTGGTGGTCCGTTCGGCGGCGGCGCTCCCCCGCTACGGCCCCGACTTCTCCTACGGCCACTTCCTCGTGGCCGGCAGCCCGCTCGCCGCCGCCGGCATCGCGGCCGGCGTCGGCACGCTCTTCGCGGCCGCCCAGCTGGCACCCGGCCGGCGCGCACTCGCCCGGCTGCGCCCGGCCGGCAGCGGACCGACCGAGGAGCAGCGCGCCGGGGCATGGTTCCGCGTCCGCTTCGTCGGCGAGGGCGGCGGGGAGCGGGTCGTCACCGAGGTCGGCGGCGGGGACCCGGGGTACGGCGAGACCTCGCGGATGCTCGGCGAGGCGGCCCTGTCCCTGGCCGAGGACGACCTCCCGCCCACGGCCGGTCAGGTCACGACGGCGGTGGCGATGGGCGCCGCCCTGCGCGAGCGGTTGGACGGGATCGGGATCACCTTCCGCGTGCTGCAGGCTGGACGAGCGTGAAGTACGAGAAGGCCGTGTCGACGGCAGCTGATCTGCACCAGGCCTGGGCGGCCCTCACCGACATCGAGTCTTGGCCACGATGGATGGACTCCTACACATCCGCGCGCCGACTGGATGATGGTCCGCTTGCCGTGGGCAGCCGGGCCCGGCTGAAGCGGCCCGGGCTGCGGGATGCCCGGAGCACTCCCGCGACAGCAGGCCGGCCCGGAAGGCCGGCCGGGCTGTTCCGGGGCCTCAGCAGGCGCGGCCTGGGCGCGTCCCAAGGACTCCCAACAGCCCCTCAACGACGAAGTCCCGGCCCTCCGTGAGGAGGACCGGGGACTTCGATTGGGCGCGGCACCAGACTTCGGTGCGCACCCGGTGGTAGCGGGGGCAGGATTCGAACCTGCGACCTCTGGGTTATGAGCCCAGCGAGCTACCGAGCTGCTCCACCCCGCGTCGCGGCGCCAACACTAACCCACGCGGGGCAGTGCCTGCTACGGCGTGGCACTCGCCGCCGGGCTAGGCGGCGGTGGCCCTCCCGGCGGCGTAGCAGCCGTCTGGCCGGCGATCCGGCCCAGCTGGGCGACCAGGGCCGTGACCCGCCGCTGCTCCGCGGCAGCCCGGGTGTAGTCGCCGGCGGCGGCTGCCTGCTGCTGGGCGACGAGTGCCGCCTGCAGCTGCGCCGCCAGGCCCGGCACGTCGGAGGGCAGGGCCCCGCCTGGCACCGCGACCGTGGGCGGCGGCGGGACCGACGGCGAGACGGCGGGCGCCGTCCCCGTCGGCGGCATCGGGCCAGCCGTCGCGCCGGCGGACGGAGTCGTCCCCGCCACCGGGGGCGCCGCCGTGGCGAATGCGCCCTTCAGCGCGGTGGGCAGGTCGGGGGCGTAGCCGATCACCCCGTTGTAGCTCGTCAGCACCCTGCGCAGCTGCGGCAGCGCGGTGCCCGAGCTGCCGGTGAGGTAGACCGGCTCGACGTAGAGGATCCCGCCGCCGACCGGCAGCGCCAGTAGGTTCCCCTGGATGACGCGCGACCCGCCCTGGCTAAACAGGGTCTTGTCCTGGCTGTAGGGGCCGTAGGAGTCGAAGTCCTGCTGCGCCTGTGGGACGCCGTCCACGGTCGACTGGGTCGGCAGCTGCAGCAAGGTGAACGCGCCGTAGGCACTCGCCTTCGACGTCGACGCCGTGCCACCGCTGCTGACGGAGAAGAACGCCGCGAGGTTCTTGCGCCCGCCCTGTGGCACGAATGTCGTGGTCAGGTTGAACTGCGGGCTGTCCTGGCCGGGCAGCTTCGACACCACGTAATAGGGGGGCTGCGGCTGCGGGACGCCGCCGGTGGTCGGGTCGTCGGGGACGGTCCAGAAATCGGTCTTGGAGTAGAACGCGGCCGGGTCGGTCACGTGGTATTCGGCGAGCAGGTCGCGCTGCACCTTGAACAGGTCCTCGGGATAGCGCAGGTGCTCGGTCAGCCCGGCCGGCATCAACGCCCGGTCCAGCACCGTGTGCGGGAAGACTCCCTCCCATGCCTTGAGGATCGGGTCGGTGGGGTCTACGTCGTACAGCCGCACGGTCCCGTCCTCGGCGTCGACTGTGGCCTTCACCGAATTGCGGATGTAGTTGACCTGGTCCTGGGTCTGCTGGGCATTGTTGGCGCCGGTCTGGGTGTTCTGGCTGTCGGCGGTGAGCTCGCCCAGCGTCTTCAGCGAGGAGTAGGGGAACTTGTCGGTGGTGGTGTAGCCGTCGAGCACCCAGAGCACGCGCCCCCCGACGACGGTGGGATAAGGATCGCCGTCCAGCCGCAGCCACGGCGCGACCTTCTGCACGCGGTCGCGGGGCTGGCGGTAATACAGGATCCGCGAGTCCGAGGTGATGGCCGAGGACAGCAGCAGGTTGGTGTCGGAGAAGCGCAGGGCGAACAGCAGCTTGTTGATGCCGCTGACGGGGACGCCGCCCTTGCCGGCGTAGCTGTTCGTGGTCTGCTGCGAGGCATCGGTGCTGCTGCCGTCGGCGCCCGGCCCGTCGACCTCCTTCTGCTTCGTGCGGACGACGGAGTATGCAGGGGCCTGCTCCCCGTAGTAGATCCGCGACCCGTCCTGGGTCAGGCCGAGGGCACCCACGGGGGGGATGTCCTTCTCCCCCCTGTCGAAGTCCGGGCGCCCGGCCGCGGTCACCGTGGACGCGGGGGCGGCGACGAGACCGTTGCCGTGGGTGAAGGTGAGGTGCTGGTTGATCCAGTTCTGCTGACCGGCGGTCAGGCCGGTCTGGTCGACCTCGCGGGCGGCCACGACGTAGTCCTGCAGTGCGCCGTTGTCGGTGTAGCGGTCGATGTCGAGGATCTTGGGGAAGGCGTAGTAGTTGCGGATCTGCTGCAGCTGGTCATAGGTCGGACCCAGCACGTTCGGGTCGAGCAGCCGGACGCTGGACAGGTTCGCCGCGTCCGCCGCGGCCCCGGCGCGGTCGGCCTTCGCGGGATCGACCTGCTGGGCGGTCACGCCGGCCAGTTGATAGGCGTATCGCGTCTCCACGATGGAGCGCTGGATGTACTTCGATTCCTTGCTGACCTCGTTGGGCTTGACCGAGAACTGCTGGTATGCCGCCGGGACGACGCCTCCGATGATGACCGCTGCCAGCACCAGCAGGCCGAGCGCTATGCCCGGCAGCAGCCACCCGCGCAGCCGGGCACTGGCGAAGAACAGCACGGCGCACAGCACCGAGATGCCGACCAGGAACGTCTTGCCGGGCAGGACGGCGGTGATGTCGGTGGCCGAGGCGCCGGTCTCCACCACCCCGCGGGTGCTGTAGTTGAGCCCGAAGCGGTCCAGGTAATAGGCGATGGCCTTCAGCAGCACGAAGACGCCGAGCAGGATGGCGAGGTGAGCCTTGGCCGCCGGGACGAGCTTGTCGCCCGGCGTCTGCAGCCGGATCCCGCCGAACAGGTAGTGCACCGCCGCGGCCGCGACGATGCCCAGCAGCACCGCCTGGAAGCCGAGGTCGAGGACCAGCCGCTGCATGGGGTAGGTGAAGACGTAGTAGGACACGTCGCGGTGGAATTGTGGATCCTGGTGGCCGAAGGACTGCTGGTGCTCCCACAGCAGCACGGTCTGCCAATGCGACTGCGCGGCGGCGCCGGCGGCCAGCGTCAGCAACCCGCCCAGGGCCACCAGCAGCAGCACCAGCCGCGGCTCGAGGACCATCCGGTAGCGGTCGAGGTTCTGCTGCTCGAGCGACGCCGGGCGGAACGGCGGGCGGCCGCGGTAGGCGATGACAGCATTGCCGCAGGCCACCGCGGCCACGACCAGGCCGCCGACGAGGAACAGCAGCACCCGCGTCGCGAGGACCGTTCGGAAGACCCCGGTGTAGTGCACCTCGCGGTAAAACAGCAGGTCTGTCCACACCGAGGTGAAAACCAGCAGCAGCACGATCAGCGCGGCGAGCGTGGCGAGGACGGGCAGCAGCAGTCGCGGACGGCCGAAGGACGGGGAGCGGAAGGCCACGAGAACGACCTTACGCAGCGGGCCTGCGCGGATCGGTCCGACAGGATGGCGGCATGACGGAGCCGCCGACCGAGCCGCCGACCGAGCCGCCGACCGAGCCGCCGCCGCCGGCGGCCCTCGCGCTGATGGAGGTCGCCACCGAGATCGAGCGCCACGTCGCCGCGACCGGGTGGGACCAGCCCCCCCGGCTCTATGCCCTCGTCGACACGGCCGACCTCGTGCACCGGGAGCCGGGCCTGGCGGCCACGCTCGGGCTGGCCGGCCCAGTGCAGCCGCTCACCCCCATCGAGCAGGAGTCGCTGCCGGAGGGGCGCGACGGGTCGACCGACCTCGCCGAGGTGCTCGCCGTCGTGGGCTGGCCCGAGGAGGTGCTGGGCTGCGCGCTCGCCCTGGAGGTCATGTGGGGCGAGGACGACGAGCGCCCGACCGCCCCGTCGCAGGCCAGGGGCGAGGGGCGGCTCGCCGTGGCCGTGCTCCGGGACGGCCGCCGGGCCGCGGTCCTGCGGCTGCGCGCCAAGCTGGAAGCGGCCGCCGGCGAGGAGGACCTGCTAGCCGGCGAGGACCTCGCCCCCGAGCTCGCCGAGGCCCTCGCTGCCACCCTGGAGCCCTGATCGTCAAGCCCTGGCCGTCACCGCGGCGCGCGCGGGGCCGGGGTGACAGGCAGGACCGGCACCTCGAGCGTGAACGCCGAACCCCTCCCCTGGGTGCTCGCCACCGACAGGCGCAGCCCCACGACGTCGGCCACCCGCCGGACGAAGGCCAGGCCCAGGCCCAGGCCGTCTCGCGCCCGCGTCGCAGACCCGTCCACCTGCTCGAAGTCGGTGAACAACCCCGCCAGCCGGTCCGCCGCGATGCCCTCCCCGGCGTCGCGCACGGTGAGCTGCAAGGCCGCGTCCTCGCTCGCCGCCACCAGGGTCACCTGGGTGCCGGCGGCGCTGTATTTGAGCGCGTTGTCGACCAGCTCGTCGACCGCCTTGGCCAGCCACGCCGGGTCGACGTAGGCATCCGGCAGCCCCGGGCGCAGCCGCCGCCGCAGGTCGGCGGCACGCTCGGGCACCCGCTGCCGCCACATGGCCAACCGCCCGTCGACGAACGCCTCGACCGCCAGCCGCTCCGGCACCGGCCGCACCCGTCCGGCGTCCAGGGCGGCGACGTCCACGAGCAGGTCCACGACCCGGGATAGCCGGACGGCGGAGGCGACCATCACCCCGGCGTACTGGGCTGTCTTCTCCGGCGGCAGCGTCGCGGCGCGGCGGGCGAGGATGTCGGCGTAGCCCTTGATCGGCGTCAGTGGGGTGCGCAGCTCGTGGCTGACGTTGGACAGGAACTCGGTCTTCATCCGCTCGATCTCGCTCTCGCGGGACGTGTCGCGCAGGACCACCACCACCCCCGCGCCGTCGGCGAGTGCCGCGGCCGAGGCGACGACGGGGACGGGCCGGCCGTCGGGGGCGTGGAGCAGTCCCTCGACCATCCGGCCGGGGGCGACGTCGAGGCCCTGCAGCACCGTGACGAGGGGGCGCCCCAGCACCGGCCCGACGAGGGCGGCCGCGGCGGGGTTGACGCTCTCGACGTCGCCAGCGGCGTCGGCCACGACCAGCCCGTCGGTCACGGCGGCGAGCACGGTCTCCAGCCGCCCGCGCACCGACGCCTCCTGCTCGGCGGTCGCGCGCAGGTCGGCGGCGGCCTGTCCTAGCGACGAGGTCATGGCGTCGAAGGAGACGGCGAGCCGGCCGACCTCGTCGCGCCCGGTCACGTCCGACGAGGCCGACAGGTCCCCCCCACGCACCCGGTCGGCGGCGGCGGTGAGCCGGCGCACCGGGTCCACCAGCTGCCGGCTGAGCAGCACCGCCAGCAGGGTGGTGATGAGGGTGGCGCCGAGCAGGGTCAGGAACAGCACCTCCAGCACCAGCCGCTGCGTCGCGAGGCTGGCGGCGGCATCGGCGCTGACGACGAGCAGCGCCACCGGCTGCGCCTTCTGCAGGTAGGTGACGATCGCCAGCGTCGGCTCGCTGCCTCCGCTGACGCTGATCTGCGGCGAACCGTCGTCGAGGGGATTGCGCAGGGCAGCGAGCACCCTCGGGTCGCGGGCGACGGCGGCGGCGGCCGGCTGCGGCAGGCTGGAGGCGGCGAGACCGCCCCGGAAGGCGACCAGGGTCGCGCCGTACGCCGAAGCAGCGCGCCGGTTGACCTGCAGGAGGTTGGGGGTGACCACGACGCCGTAGACCGCCACCGACGTCGGGTGCTGACCGAGCGGGGTCGAGGGGTCGGTCGCCGCCGAGAGGAGCATCGGCACCGGACGGCCGCCGTCGTCGATCACCACCAGGCTGTCGTGCGGCGCCTGCCTGCCGGTGCCGGCGAACAGGTCCCGCACGATCGGGCTGGCGGCGAGGTCGCGCAGCCCGAGGCCGGACACCGGCGTCGGACCACCGACGGGCAGCACGTCGACGAACCCCGACCGCAGCACCGTCGCGACCAGCTTGCTGAAGCCGTCGTTGAAGATGGCGATGCCCTTCGCCGCGCCGGTCGGGTTGACGGCGACGGCCTGGCCGAAGGTCTCGATCTGGCGCTGCACCGAACCGAGCGCACCGACCTCGGACGTGCTGACGTCGGCGACCTGGCCGGCCTGCTCGTCGGAGAGGCGACGCGTGACCACGGTGCCGAGCACCGCGGCGAGCACGATCGAGGCGAGCACGACCGAGGACAGGATGGACGCGACGAGCTTGGCCAGCAGGTTCTCCCTGGCCAATGTGGTGGCCCACCCGAGCAGCGCGATGGCACCCAGCCCGCGCAGCACGAGCAGGGCCACCGTCGTCCCCCGGGCGGTCCCGTCGCCTGCTCCCAGCGTTGCGCTCAGCAGGGACGCCGCCGCCGAGAGGAGCAGCCCGGCGGCGAGCGGCAGCCGCGCCGGCGCCGCGCGCCGGGCCACCAGCAGCGCGGCCAGGGTCAGCGCGGCTGCTGCGGTCAGGGCCGGCGGCAGGGTCGCCGCGAGCGGCGCGACCGCGAGCACGGGGGTGTCCCTGGAGCGCACCAGGGGCGCGCCGCGGGCCAGCCCGAGCAGCAGCACGATGGCGCCCGCGGCGCGCAGCCACGAGGCGCCGTCGCTGCGCGGGTCGCCGAGCCGGCTGCCGGCGATCGCCTCGGCGACACCCAGCAGCAGCGCCCCGGCCACCGTGAAGGGGGTGTTGCTGCCCCGCAGCCGGGGGAACAGCGCCCCCCCGGCCAGCGCCCCCCACGCGGCGACGGCGAGCAGTTGGGTGGTCGCGAGCAGGGCGAACGGCGCCCCGGCGCTCATGCCGCTCCGCTCAGCACGATGCCGCCGTCAGCAGGCGGCCAGCGCGGTGTCGCCGCGGGCCAGCCGCTGGAGATCGGAGTAGGCGGCGTCCAAGCCGCCGGTCTGCGGCACCTTGACCAGCTGCAGCCCGCCGACGTGAGCGGCCACCGCCTCCTGGCAGTTCTGCTCGGGCACGAGGAAGACGGTCGCCGGTCGCTGCCCGTCGCGGCCGGGGTGCCGGGCGCCCTGCAGCTTCTGCTGGATGCCCCCGATCAGGCCGACGTCGCCGGTCGGGCTGATCGTGCCGGTCCCGGCGATGACCCTGCCGCCGGTGAGCGAGCCGGGGGTGAGCTTGTCCAGGATCCCCAACGCGAACATCAACCCGGCGCTGGGGCCCCCGACGTTCGACAGGTTGATCGTCACCTTCACCGGTGAGGAGGTGTCCGGGGTGATGCCGAGGATGGTCCGGGTGGCGCGGCCCTCGGTCACCCCGATGGTGGTCACCGAGGCGTCCTGAGCGACCCCGTCGCGACGCACCGTCACCCGGGCCGTGGCGCCGGGCGCCAGGGAGGCGACCAGGGCGCGCAGGGCAGCGAGGTTCGTCACCTCCGTGCCGTCGACACCGGTGATCACGTCGCCGACCCGCAGCGCCGGGGCCGCCTTGCTGCCGTCGCTGAAGGCGCCGACCTTGGGCGGCGTCAGCTCCCCGAGGGCTGCGACGGTGGCATCGTCCTGGCTGACCTTCATGTCCTGCTGGTTCTGCGCGTCGACCTCCGACTGCTTTTTCTGCGGCGGGTAGACCACGCTGCGCGGGACCACGGCATAGGGCCGCTCGACCCAGCGCAGCAGCGCCTGGCCGAGGTCGAGGGGGTCCACGACGGAGACGGTGGTGAGCCGCAGCTCGCCGGAGGTGGGGTACGTCGCTGCCCCCGTCACCTGCAGGACCTGCACAGCACCGGCGCGGGGGTCCGCTCCCAACGTGTCGTCGGTCTCGCCGGGCCCGAGCGCGACATAGGGGACGGGCAACAGCAGCGCCACCACCGCGAGCACGAGCGCGATCCCCGAGGCCAGTGACAGCGCACGGGTCCGTCGGCTCACCTGGCAAGACTAGGGGGGCCGGCTCGGCCGCGGGCGAACAGGCCGAGCCCCCGCTGGGCGACCGGGGAGGCTATGGACAACTGCGGTAGGGCCGGGTCGGGAGCCGGGTCGGGGGCCGGGTCGGGAGCCGGGTCGGGAGCCGGCTGCGGCACTGACACCTCGACGCGGTGGTAGGTGTGGTGGGTACGCAAGGCCAGTGGCACCTCGGTCAGCTCGTGCACGGTCGCCCCGACGACGTCCTCGTCGTTGTGCAGGCACTCGACCGTGCGCAGCGCTTCGTCCAGCGAGGCCACCCGCGCGGCGCCCTGGCTCCCGTCGGCACGAGGCCAGAAGACGACGTGCTCCACGCGAACCCCCTTGCGGCCCCGCGACCCGCGGCGCGCAGGATCCACCGGGATCTCGGCACGGGTCCGCCGCCGACTGAAGCCGCGGCGCCGGGGTCAGCGCCGGCTCAGGCGGAGCCGTCGCCGGCGCGGTGTGCGCTCCATCGCGGCGGCGAAGCGGCGGTGCGCCTCGATCGTCTGGTCGACCTCGGGCGCCCGCGGCGTGCGGCCGGTCCACACCAGCCAGCAGTTAGCCGCGACGAAGGCCACCGCGGGGATGATCAGGAACCACACGCGAGCCGTCCTCGGAGACGCAGGAGAGATGTCTCACGGTAGCCCCCGGTGGCGTGTCGCCGCCGTGTCGGGATACGCCGATTGCGGACGCCGGACGTTGCGGCGGTCGCCCGGGCCGCTCCCCGGTTACGGTCGGACCGTGGTCTGGTCAGGTGTCGCCGTCAAGACGCGGTGCAAGCGGTGAGCGTTCCCTTCGGCTTCGGGTCGGGTGCCGACGGCCCGGGGGGCGATGGGGACCCCGCGCCGTTCTTCCGTGAGCTGGAGAAGCTGATGTCGTGGCAGGGCGGGCCGGTCAACTGGGACCTCGCCGCCCAGCTGGCCCAGCGTGCGGTGGCCGCCGACGACCCGCCCGTGACCGCCGAGGCGGCCGCCGCCGTAGCCGACTCGGTGCGGCTCGCCGACGTGTGGCTGGACGCGGCGACGCCGCTGCCGAGTGGCGTCGTCCGCACCGAGGCGTGGACCCGCCGGCGCTGGCTGGAGGCCACATTGCCGCAGTGGCGGCTGCTCTGCGACCCAGTGGCGGCGCGTGTCTCGGAGGCGATGACGGCGACGCTATCGAGTGGCATGTCCGCACTCGGCGAGGGCTCCGCCGAGCTGCCGGCCGAGCTCGCCGGCGCCCTGCCCCCCGGGATGGACGTCTCCTCGTTGTTCGCAGCCGACGGCCCGATGCTGGGGATGGTGCGGTCCGTCGGCGGGATGATGTTCGGCGCCCAGGTGGGCCAGGCTGTCGGCGCGCTGGCGACGGGGATCTCGGCGTCCACCGAGGTGGGGCTGCCGCTGGGGCCGGCGGGCACCGCTGCGCTGCTGCCGGCCGGGGTGGCGCCGTTCGGTGCCGGCCTGGAACTGCCCGAGGACGAGGTGCGGCTGTTCCTAGCATTGCGCGAGGCGGCGCACCACCGGCTCTTCGGGCACGTGCCGTGGCTGCGGGCGCACCTGACAGCGCTGGTGGCCGATTACGCCGCCGGCATCGCCATCGACCCGGACGCCATCGCGGCTGCGGTGCAGGGGATCAATCCCGCCGACCCGTCCTCGATGCAGGACGCGATGGGGTCCGGGGTGTTCGGGGGGCAGACGACGCCGGCCCAGGAGGCCGCGCTAGGCAGGCTGGAGACGGCGCTCGCCCTCGTCGAGGGGTGGGTGGACACGGTGGTGGCGGCGGCCGCCGCCGACCGGCTCCCGAGTGCCGGCGCGTTGCGCGAGGCGGTGCGGCGCCGCCGGGCGACGGGCGGGCCGACCGAGCAGACGTTCGCGACGTTGGTCGGGCTGGAGCTGCGCCCGCGGCGGCTGCGCGAGGCGGCGGCCCTGTGGGTGGCGCTCACCGAGGCCCGGGGGGCCGAGGGACGGGACGCCGTCTGGGCCTCCCCGGACCTGCTGCCCTCGGGCGGCGACCTGGACGACCCGGCGGCCTTTGTCGGCGGGGTGGGCGGGGCGGGCGGCGTGAGCGGACCGGGCGGAGCGGGTGACCTCGCGGACCCCATCGCGGCGATCGAGGCCCTCGGCGACGCCCCCGCCCCGCGCGAGGACCCGCCGGGCGACGAGCCCCCGGTCGCCTGACCGCCGCCGCTCACCGGTGATCACCAGCGCTTGATCACCGGTGTTTGATCACCACCAACACCGGCGACACGCCGGAGCTCCCGGCGTGTCGCGCTTGTTGGTGGTGATCAAGGGCGGGGCGAGCCTGTGGACAACGCGAGCGCGGGGGACGCAGCACTGACACGGTGCCCGCGTGCGCCACCAACCCCGCTCGTCGTACCCGCCCGTCGTCTCACGCGAGGACCACCTCTCCGCCCTGTCCGTCGTGCTGGGCGACCTAGGTCCCAGGGCGTGCGCGACCGGGATCAGCGCTGCGGTGCTGCTCGGGTGGGAGGTCGTCAACCTGCCGGCGCGGCCGCGGGTGGCAGTGCCGCGGGCGCACAGCCACCTGCTGCACCCGGACGCCGACCTCGTTCGCCTCGACCTGCTGCCGGCCGAGCGGGGACGGGCCGGCCTCCGCACTCTGCCGCTGGTGTTGCCGCCACGGCTGCTGCGCCAGCTCGCCCGCGACCTGCCACTCGCCGAGGCGGTGGCCGTCGTCGACAGCGCCGTGCACGGTGACCTGCCGATGCTGGAGGAGTGGCGAGCGGTGACGCACGGCTGGGCCGGACCCTGGGCCGGCCGACTGGCCCGGGTGCTGGCGCTCGCGGACCACCGCGCCGGATCCCCGCTCGAGTCCCTCGGCCGGGTCGCGCTGACGCTGGGGGGCGTCGTGCCGCTGGTGCCCCAGCACCGCCTGCTGCTACCGGATGGGCACCCCTACGACCTGCTGGTGGCCGACGGCTCGCGGGTGCTCATCGAGCTGGACGGGGACACGCACCGGGAGCGCGGGCGGTTCGCCACCGACCTGGACGACGGGATCTTCGGGCTCGACGAGGGCTACCTCGTGCTGCGGGCGGGCTGGCGACACGTGCGGCATTAGCGCGATGCCTGGGTCGCTCACGTGCAGCGGCAGGTGGCCCGTCAGCACGCCCAGCTCCAGACGGGTCACCGGTGATCACGTGCCCATGATCACCGGTGCACGTGATCACCGGTGCACGTGATCACCGGTGCACGTGATCACCGGTGCACGTGATCACCACCAACTAGCGCGACACGCCGGGGGCTGCGGCGTGGCGCTGTTGATGGTGGTGATCAAGGGCGGGGCGGGCAGCAAGGGCGGGGCGGGCAGCGGGCGGGGCGGGCAGCAAGGGCGGGGCGGGCAGCGGGCGGGGCGGGCAGCGGGCGGGGCGGGCAGCGGGCGGGGCGGGCAGCGGGCGGGGCGGGCAGCGGGCGGGGCGGGCAGCGGGCGGGGCGCGCCGCGCCCGGGAGTGTTCGCGTCCACACCATGCAGCCCGCCGCGCCGGGCCCTGCGGTCGGTCGTCCACCGGTCACCAGCAGGTCGTCCACAGGCACCCCTCGCGTGTTCCACAGATCCTCCCCAGGTCTGTCCACAGACGGCGGGGGGACGGCGTTGACCGGCCGCCGACGCGTCCCTAACGTCATCGGCACGGAGCCCCTGGAGAACGGATGGCCTGCCCGGAAGGGGAAGCCGGGTGGTCCACCCGCGCCCGGGGGCTCCGTCACCACCCGCACACCGGCCGGCCCTAACGGCCGGTGAAGGCCGGCGGCCGCTTCTCCCGCTGCGCGGCGATCCCCTCCAGCAGGTCGGCCGTCGCCATGGTCAGCGGCTGCGCGACCGCCTCGAAGCGCAGCGCCTCCTCCACCGACGCCGGCGCCACCCCGGCGAGCGCGGCCTTGGTCAGCCGGGTGGCGATCGGGCCGGCGGCGGCCACCGTCGCGGCCACCTCGAGCACCGCGTCGAGCAGGGACTCGGCCGGTTCAAGGCCGTTGACCAGGCCCCAGGACAGCGCCTCCTCGCCCCGCACGGTGCGCCCCGTGAACAGCAGCTCCCGCGCGCGGACCAGGCCGACGGCCTCCGGGATGAGATAGGTCGCCGCCATCCCCGGGTGCATCCCCAGCGCGGTGAACGGTGCCCCGAAGCGCGCCTCTGGCGTCGCCCACCGCAGGTCGCAGGCCAGCGCCAGACACAGCCCGGCCCCGACCGCGTGGCCGTTGACCGCCGCCAGCACCGGCACCTCCAGCTCGCGGACGGCCAGCCACGAGCGGTAGAAGGGCAGCATCCTGGCCCGGATGCCGTCCGGGCCAGCTGCGGCGCCGCTCTCGATCCAGGACAGGTCGCCGCCGGAGCAGAAGACGCTGCCCTGCCCGGTCACCACCACGGCGCGGACCGACGGGTCCCCCCGCAGCTCGGCCACCGCCGCCACCCAGGCCGCCGTCATCTGCTCGGTCATGGCGTTGCGCCGCTCCGGCAGGGCCAGGGTCAGCACGACCACCCCGTCGCTGCGCCGCTCCATCAGCAGGGGCTCTGTGTCCGTCATGATCGGCACGGTACGGCGGGACTCACCTGCCCGGGTGGCCGGTCCGCCGCCCACCGGGGTCGATGGGCAGGGGGTGGGCACCCCGGTCGCCCCCCTCACGTCGGCCCGGCCCGCAGCCGACGACAGCTGGGTGACGCGCGACGGCTCCAGGCTGACACGGCTGGGACTGCTCGTTGCCGTCACCGCGGCGGTCGGCCTGCTTGCCGCCGTAGCTGTCGTGCTCCTGGCCGGCTCGTCGCACGCCGTGCACGTCCCGGTCCACCGTGGCTGGCTGGCCGCCCTGCTGCTCGGGGTGACGGTCGCTGGCGAGCTCACCGCCGTGCGCCTCCGGCACGGCGACTCGGTCGACGAGCTGACGCTGTTCGAGGCGGCGGTGGTGGCCGATGCGCTGCTGCTGGACCCGCTCGCAGCGATCGCCGTTCCCTTGGCCGCGCTGCTGCTCGTTGCGGTCGCGCGGCGGCGCCCCTGGGTGAAGGCGGCCTTCGACATCGGCGCGCATCTGCTCGGCGTCGCGCTGACCGTGGGCGGCGTGGCCGCGTTCGCCGAGCCGGCCGCCGGGTTGCGCGCCGGCGGCACCGTGCTCGGCCTGCTGCTCGGCACCCTCGCCTCCACCGTCGTCACCCTGCTCGCGCGCGGCGTGGCGGTCGCCGCGGCGACGGGCGTGCCGCCCGGTGCGACCCTGCGCGACAGGTGGCGACTCTCCCTGGTGATGGCCGTCGGCACCGTTGGCCTGGGGGCTACGGCGGTCGCGGTGGCGCAGGTCGCACCCCTGCTGCTGCCCTTCTCGCTGCTGCCGGCCGCGGCCCTGACCTACGCCTACTCCTCGGTGGCCCAGGAGGGGGACGAGCGGGTGCGTTCGCAGCAGCTGCTCGCCCTGTCACACCACATGGCGGGCGCGACCGACGTTGAGGACCTGGTCACGTCGTTCCTCGCACTGGTAAGGGAGGCATTCAGGGCGGAGACGGCGTTCGTGGTCCTGGAGTCCGCCGGACGCGAGGAGACCGTGGTGGCCGCCACCGCCGCCGGCGTCGTGGTGCGCGGCGCCCACCCGGCCGAGCGCGCCCTGCTGGCGACCGCCGGCTCCGGCACCGAGCTGCTCGCAAGCGCCGCGACGGGCGACGGCCCGGCGCGCATCCTGCTGGCCCCGCTCGATGCCGAGGGCCGCCGGCTCGGGATCGTCGCCCTGACCGAGCCGGTCCCAGCCACGACACGCCTTTCCTTCGCCCGGCTGGCCGGCACCACCGAGCGCAGCTGCGAGCTGGATCCGGCGGCGGCGAGGGTCGTCGGTCCGCTGGCGAGCGCGCTCGCGGTGGCGCTGCGCGCGGCCGAGCATCTGGCCCGGCTGACCGAGGAGACCGACAAGCTGCAGCAGGTCGTCGACCACTCCAGCGACGGCATCGTGGTGCTCGACGGCGCGGGTGCGGTGGCGGTCTGGAGCCCCGCCATGGTTGCCCTGACCGGCGTCCAGGAGGCGGGGGCGCTCGGGCGGCCGCTGTCGGACGTGGTGGACGCCCGGGACGAGTCCGGCCGGCCGCTCGACGCCCTCCGCGCGGGTTGGGACGCGCTCACGGCTGCCGCCCCTCGGGCGACGGTGGAGACGGCGCTGCTGCGCGCCGATGGCGAGCAGCGCTCGGTGCGCTGGTCGCACGCCGCGGTCTTCGACGCACCCGGCGATGCGCCCGGCGATGCGCCAGCGGATGCGCCTGCGGACCGGCCGCCGCCCGCGCTGCTGCGCGACGTCGTACTCGTGCACGACGTCACCCGGGAGCGCCAGGTCGACCGGCTCAAGAGCGACTTCATCGCCACCGTGTCGCACGAGCTGCGCTCGCCGATCACCCCGATCAAGGGCTACGTCGCGCTGCTGCGGCGCAAGGGCGAGGAGTTCACGCCCGAGAAGCGCGCGGAGATCCTCGACCACGTCGGTGACCGGGTGGCGCACCTGACCCGGATCGTCGAGGACGTGCTGCTCGCTTCCCGGGTGGCCTCCCCCGCGTCCACGGTGGAGATGGCGACGGGCGACCTCGGGGCGCTGGCGCGCAAGTCGGCGGGAGACTTCAGCCTGGAGGCGGGGCGGCTGCGGCTCGAGCTGCCGGCCGCCGCCGTACCTGTCGCATGTGACCCGGTCCGGGTGGTGCAGGTGGTGTCGAACATGATCAGCAACGCCGTGAAGTACTCGCCCGCCGGCACGCCGGTCCGCCTGCAGGTCTGGACCGAGGAGGGCCCGAACGGCGCGACAGCCCTGCTGACCGTCGTCGACCAGGGGCGGGGCATCCCGGCGGACCAGCTCGAGGCGGTCTTCGAGAAGTTCCACCGGGTCGAGGACCCGATGCGGATGACCACGGGCGGCACCGGGCTCGGGCTCTACATCGGGCGGGAGCTGGCCGAGGCTATGGGTGGCACGCTGTCCGTGTCCTCGACGTACGGCGCCGGCTCGACCTTCACCTTCGCGCTGCCGCTGCTGCCCGCCGACGCCACCGTCGTCCTGCCGGCCCCCCGCCACGGCGCCTGGCCGCCGCTGCCACCGCGCACCCGGCGGGTCAGCGCGCCCTGACGGGGGCCGGGCGTGCGCCTGTGGAGGACCATCCTCCACAGGGGGGTGCGGTGCGAGGGTGCGCGGCATGCGACCGATCCTCAAGCCGGCCCTGCGCCGGGTGTGGCGTGACGACACCACATTGCAGCTCGGTCTGGATCCCGAGCGGGCGCTCGTGCTGCGTGGCATGGGGCCGCCGCTGACGGCCACCTTGGACCTGCTCGACGGCACCCGCCAGCGTGAACAGGTGCTGGCCGACGCGAGGGACTGCGGCGTGGACGCCCCCGCCGCGGCGGCCCTGCTCGACCTGCTCGGCCACGCCCAGGCCGTCGACGACCTGGCGGCGCACGCGCCCACGCGCCGGCCGGAGGAGGGGGCCCGGCTCGCCCCGGACCTCGCCGCGCTGTCGCTGCTGCACCCCGAGCCGGGTGGGGGACATCGGGCACTGGCCAGGCGGGGGGCGGCGCGGGTGCTCGTCGTCGGCGGCGGGCGGGTGGGCTCCGCCGTGGCACTGCTGCTGGGGGCCGCCGGCGTCGGTCGGGTGGACGTGGAGGACGAGGCGCCGGTGCGGCTCGGCGACCTCGCGCCCGGCGGCTTGCTGGCGGACGACCTCGGCTTGGCCCGCGGTGACGCATTGCGACGCCGGCTCCCCCCTCAGGTCGCCGGCGCATCGCCGGGGCCCCTCGACCTGGTGCTGCTGACGCCGGCCGGGGCCGGCCAGCCGGACGGACGACGCTGGCGGGCCGCCGGCGTGGCCCACCTCGCGGTCGGCGTGCGCGAGACCACCGCCGTCGTCGGACCGCTGGTGCTGCCAGGCACGACCTGCTGCCTGTCCTGCCTCGACCTGCACCGCACCGAGCGTGACCCCGGCTGGCCCGTCGTCGCCAGTCAGCTGCAGGGACCCACGCGGGGCACTGTGGACCCGTGCGAGGTGGCGCTCGCGACACTGGCGGCGAGCCTCGCGGCGCTGCAGGCGCTCGCCTGGCTCAGCACGGCCCCGGGGGCGCCCCCACCCGCGGCGGCCGGCGGCACCCTCGAGCTGGCGCTGCCCGACTGGCGGGTGCGGCGCCGCTCGTGGTCGGTGCACCCCGCGTGCGACTGCATCGACCAGCGCTGACCAGGGCTGCCGGGAGCTGCCCAGGGTGGCCGACCTGACCCCTGGCGTGCAGGGGGCTGCCGCGGCTGGGAGGCTGGGGACATGGCCGGTGACCGGGACGAGCGGGGCGGCAGGGGGGTACCGCGGCGGGCGATCGTGCGCAGCGCGAAGCTCGCAACGCTGCCGGTCGGCTTCGCCGGGCGGACCGCGCTTGGCGTCGGCAAGCGCATCGGCGGCCGTCCCGCGGAGCTGGTCGCCGCCGAGGTCCAGCAGCGAACCGCGGAGCAGCTGTTCAAGGTCCTCGGCCAGCTCAAGGGCGGCGCGATGAAGGCCGGCCAGGCGCTGTCTGTCTTCGAGGCCGCGCTGCCGGAGGAGATCGCCGCGCCCTACCGCGGGGTGCTCACCAAGCTGCAGGAGGCCGCGCCCCCGCTGCCCTCGGCCACCGTGCACAGGGTGCTGGCGGAGCAGCTCGGGGCGACCTGGCGGCAGCGGTTCGTGAGCTTCGACGAGCGCCCGGCAGCGGCCGCGAGCATCGGCCAGGTGCACCAGGCAATCTGGGCCGACGGGCGCGAGGTCGCCGTCAAGGTTCAGTACCCGGGCGCAGGACCCGCCCTCATGGGCGACCTCAACCAGCTCTCCAGGATGGCCCGGCTGTTCGCCGTCGTCAGCCCGGGCCTCGACGTGAAGCCGCTGCTCACCGAGCTCAAGGCGCGCGTCGCGGAGGAGCTCGACTACCGACTGGAGGCGGCCAACCAGCACACGGTGCATGTGGCCTTCGCCGACGACCCCGACTTCGTGGTGCCCGACGTGGTGGCCGGCTCCGACCGGGTGCTCGTCACCGAGTGGGTCGACGGCACCCCCCTGTCGGACATCATCGCCACCGGCACGCAGGAGCAGCGGGACCGCGCCGGGCTGCTGCTGATGCGCTTCCTCTACGCCGGACCCGCGCGCGCCGGGCTGCTGCACGCCGACCCGCACCCCGGCAACTTCCGGCTGCGGGACGACGGCAGGCTGGCCGTGATCGACTTCGGCGCCGTCGCGCGACTGCCCGACGGGATGCCGGAGACCATCGGCCGGCTGGTGCGGCTGGCGCTGGCCGGCGCGGCAGCCGACGTGCTGGCCGGGCTGCGGGACGAGGGCTTCGTCCGCCCCGACGTGCGGGTCGACGCCCCCGCGGTGCTCGACTACCTCATCCCGATGCTCGCCCCCGTCGCCGACGAGGAGTTCACCTTCTCGCGGCAGTGGCTGCGGGCAGAGGCAACCCGGGTGGCCGACCCCCGCTCCCCCGCCGCCCAGCTCGGCCGCCAGCTCAACCTCCCCCCGGCGTACCTGCTGATACATCGGGTCACCCTCGGCGCCATCGGGGTGCTCTGCCAGCTTGGGGCGCACGGGCACTTCCGGCGCGAGGTGCAGCTGTGGCAGCGAGGGTTCGCCGAACCGGGCTCGGAGGAGGCCGCGCACGCCGCGGCTCAGCCCCGTCGCACCAGGTCCAGCACCCCGCCCGAGCGGGTGTACGCCGACGAGCCCGGGTCCAGCGCGTAACCCCCCGGCCCCTCCCACCCCACCAGGGCCGCCGGTCCCCGTGCTCCGATCGTCAGCACAAGCCGGGCCAGCGCGCCCTTGGCGGTCTTGTTGTCGTGGCTCACCACCTGGCGCGCCCCGGTCCGGGGGTCCTCGCGCAGCACCCGCACCCGCCAGTGCACCCGCCAGCTGCCACCCGGCGTCCACGCGGCGGCATGCGCGGCCGGCAGGAGGTCCCATACGACGGCACCGGCGACGCGGGCGTCCAGCACCGGCGACAGCCGCGGCCGCCACCAGGATGCCAGCCCGCCAAGACCTGGCACGACCGTGCCGATCGGCAATGTGTACGCCGGGACCGGGTCCCCGCCGCTCACCAGCCCGGCAAGGCCGCTGACGATCAGCACGTTCGCCGAAGCCAGGCGGCGCAGCCCGGCCGGCATCCCGCCGACATCGAGCGCGTCGTACAGCACCCCGGTATAGCGTTGCAGCGCAGGCAGACTCGGGCCGTCGGCGGCGATCCCGGCCGCGGCAGCCACCTGGCTGCGGGCGGCACGCAGCTGCTCGAAGGTCGTCGGCCGGTCGCCCCACGATCGCCGGGATCCGCCCGGTGCCTTGCGCTCGGACGGCGGCAGCAGCAGCACGGGCAGGGGGGCGGCCACGACCGCAGGCTAGGCAGGCGTGCGGACGCGGGCGCGCAGGGCCTTGCGGTCGAGCTTGCCGACGGGGGTGAGCGGCACGGTGTCGAGCACGTGCACCTCGCGGGGGTACTTCGTCTTGGCCATGTGGGCGCGCGACCAGGTCACCAGCTCCTCCCCGGTCACGGTCGCACCGGGTCGCAGCGACACGAAGGCGACCACCTCCTCGCCGTACGTCAGGTCCGGTCGTCCGACGACGCCGGCGAGCACCACCTCGGGATGGCCGAGCAGGCCGTCCTCCACGTCGCGGGGGTAGACGTTGAAGCCACCGCGGATCACCAGGTCCTTGAGCCGGTCGACGATGCGCAGATAACCCTCGTCGTCGAGCACCCCGACGTCGCCGGTGTGCAGCCAGCCATCCCGGATCGTGGCGGCGGTCGCCTCCTCGTCGTGCCAGTACCCGATCATCAGGCCCGGCCCTCGCACGCAGACCTCCCCCTCGCTGCCGGTGGGCACCTCCGCGCCGGTCAGGGGGTCGCAGATGCGCACCTCGTAGCCCGGCGCCGGCACCCCGACCGACCCCAGCCGCACCGCGAGCGGCGGGGTGACCGTGCACAGCGCCGACGTCTCGGTCATGCCGTAGCCCTCGCTGACCGTCGCTGAGGGCACCCGCCGCTGGAACTCCAGCGCCAGCTCCGGTGCCAGTGGAGCCCCGCCACTGCCGACGAACCGCAGCTGGGACAGGTCGTGCTCCTCCAGCGGCTGGGTGAGCAGCATCGCGATCATGCTCGGCACCAGCGCGGTGCGCTGGACCTGGTGCTCGACCGCGAGCCGCAGGAAGCCCGCCGGGTCGAACCACCGCATCAGCACCGACTCGCTCGGCTCCCGCACGAACAGCCCGATGACGCTGACAAGCAGCCCATAGGCGTGCGACAGCGGAAGCGGCAGCAGCGTGCGGTTCATGCCCTCGACGTAGGTCGCCTCGGCGCCCCCACGACCCACCGCGGTGAGACCGGCGTGAGAGAGCATCACGCCCTTGGCCCGGCCGGTAGTGCCCCCGGTGTAGAGCAGCGCGGCCAGGTCGTCGTCGGCCCGGCCGACGGGTGCCTCGAGGGGCTCCGCCTGCTCCAGCTCGGCCGCCGAGACGAGCTGCGGGCCACCGGCCCCGGGCTGGGGTGGCAGGCCGTCCGGCAGGTCGCCCACCACCACGACCTGCTGGACGTCGGTGCCACCCGTGGCGGCGAGCACGGTGGCGAGGAACTCCGGGCTGGTCACGACGATCCTGGCCCCGCTGTCGGACATGACGTGCTGCAGCTCGGCGCCCTGGATCAGGAACACCACCGGGGTGACAACCCCGCCGGCGCGCCACGTGCCGGCGTAGGCGATCCCCACCTCGGGGACGTTCGGGAGCAGCACGACCACCCGGTCCGCCGGCCGCAACCCCAGCCGGTCGCGCAGCCCCCCGGCGAAGCGGGCCGCCCGGTCGCGCAGCTGACGGCTCGTCCACCAGGCCCCCTCGAAGTGCAGGATCCGGCGGTCACCCCACCGCTCGTACGACGCGTCGGCGTGCTCGGCCAGGTCCATGTGTCGAGCATCACACATGGGCCCCGCGGGGGGTGGCTGAGTGGCTACTTGCCCAGCACCCGGCGGATGAGGGCGCCGGCGAGGAGGTAGACGACGGCGGCGAGCCCCCAGTTAGCGAAGACGCCCTTCTTCGACAGGCCGGCGACGCCGCCGCAGTCCACGCCCCGGCCACACGGCCTGCCGTGGCTGCTGATGACCTTCTTGCCACCCTCGGTGAACACGTCGCGGAAGGGGCCGACGACACTGCCGGCGTAGCGCACCAGGTGCTTGACGATGTTGTTGCCGAGGTTCGCGTCGGAGACGACGAACAGGATGCCCAGGATCACGATCAGCGCCAACACCAGGAACACCAGCTGCGCGACCTGGCCGGCGGTGCCGAGTAGGTCGCGCGCGACCGCCTGCGAGCTGCGGCGCTCCCGCGCAGGCTTCACCTCCTCGTCCCGCTGCTTCTTGGTGACCACCTCCACGGTGGCGGTGGGTTCGGCCAACGGGACGGCGGCGACCTCGGGCCGGGGGCCGTCGCGGCGGGGCTCATCGCGACGGGGCTCATCGCGGCGGGGCTCTGGCCGCGGACCGGGTCGCTGTCCGGCCGGTCGGGGCTGTGGCTCGGGACGCCGCTCGGGTCGCTCGTCGGGCCGCTGCCGTTGGCGGGGCTCGGGTCGCGGAGCCGGGCGAGGACGCGGCGCGGGGCCGCGGGGCGGCGGGCGGCGGGCGGCGGGTGCGTCCTCGGGCTCGTCGTACCCGTCGTCCTCCTCGTAGGAGTCGTCCGGGTCGTCGCCGGGCTCCTCCTCCTGGTCGTCGGCGTAGGCCGGTGGCTCTGCGCGCCGGGCGGCGCGGGCCCGGGCGGCCTCCGCGGCGGCCCGAGGGGTGCCGGGCCGGGCGGCCGGGCGGCGGCCGGGCCGGGCCGGCGGCTCGGGCTCGGCGCGCACGTCGTCGTCCTGGGCGTCCGGCGCCGGCAGGTCGTCCTCGTCGTCGCGATCGTCCCGAGGCGCGGCGGAGCGGCGCGGCTCGTCGTACCTCCGGTCGTCGTAGCCAGCGTCGTCGTAGCCGTCGTCAGGCCCGTCGGGGTCCGCGGCCGGCCTGGGGATCGGCCGGCTGGCAGCCGGACGGGCGGGTCGGCGCGGGCGGCGGGGGGGCTCGGGCGCCTCGTCCGCGGCCTCGTCGAACTCCTCCGCCGGCTGCGGCGCCCTGGGCGGCAGCGGCCGCGGACGGTCCGGGCGGATCTGCACGGTCGGGCGCTGCGCGGTCGGGCGCTGCATGCCCGGGCGCTGGGCGCCGCGCACGACCTGGGCCGCGCGGGTGCGAGGCGGGGGCGCATCGTCCTCCTCGGCTCGGCCGCTCTCGCCGGCGTCGGCGATGTCGCCGCTGTCGCCGCCGTCGCCGCCGTCGCCGTCGCTGTCGTCGGAGGGGCGCAGGACGCGGACGGCGCGGGGCCTGCCGCCGCGCTGGTCGCTCGCGGCGGTGGAGCCCTCGTCGGGGTCAGCCGGGAGCGGGTCGCGAGGAGGTCGGGGGGGCATGGGCGACACTCTGCCGGAACTGCGGGGACAGCGTGGCGCAGCTCACCTATCCAACGGGTGATCCGCGAGTGCAGCGGCGACCCCACCCCACGCCGCGACCCGCGAGAGCGCGCTGCCTGCCCCACTCGATGACCTCGGCCAGCTGCCAGGCCCGGCACCGCACCGTGCGCCGGGCCAGCACCTGACTGTCGTGGTCGGTCAACGCGAAGACCTGCTTGTCATCAGCGAGATCCACCGCGAGCACGGCATGATCACGCGGGAGCACCTCCCGCAGCCGCGTCAGACGAGCGTTACGACGGCTGTCACCCCGTGACAGACCTCTACTGTTGGACACCGACATCCTCCTGTCGTGGTTGGGACACCAAGCCCGCACACACCACAGCAGGGGGATGTCTCGGCTTCAACCCGTCAGGCTCTTACTAGGCGGTGGCAGGGTTTGCCCATGACGACCACCGACGACGACCCGCTGGCGTCCACCGGCTTCGACGCGACCCTCGGGCTGACGCTGACCAGCTACGACGGCGACGAGGTCACCGCCACGCTGACCGTCACGCCGGCCCTGCTGCAGCCGTACGGCATCGTGCACGGCGGGGTCTACTGCTCGGTCATCGAGACCGTGGCCAGCGTGGGGGGCGCCATGTGGTACGGCGACCGCGGGCAGGTCGTCGGTGTCAGCAACCACACGAACTTCCTTCGGGCGGTCCGGGAGGGGACGCTGACCGTGCGGGCGACACCGGTCACCCGCGGCCGCACCCAGCAGCTGTGGACCGCCGACGTGACCGAGGAGTCGGGGCGCCTGGTGGCGACCGGCCAGGTGCGCCTCGCCTGCCTGCCGGCGGATGGCAGCGGGGCGGCGCTCCCGGGCACCGCACGTGCACGCACGGGCTGGGAGCTGCTCGTCGACCGCGCCGACCTGACCGGGGTCCGGCTGGTCGATGCGGACCCGCCGACGCCCGGCGACGGCGAGGCGGTGCTGCGCGTCGACCGGGTGGGTGTGACAGCCAACAACGTCACCTACGCCGTGCTCGGCGACAGCATGCGCTACTGGGAGTTCTTCCCCTCCCCCGCCGGGACCGGGCGGGTCCCGTTGTGGGGGTACGCCGACGTCGTCGCCTCGCGCGCCCCCGGGGTCGAGGAGGGGGCGCGCGTCTACGGCTACCTCCCGAGCTCCAGCCACCTCCTCGTCCGACCGGAGCGGGTGTCACCCGCCGGCTTCCGGGACGGCAGCGCACACCGCGCGACGCTGCCCTCGCCGTACCAGGCCTATGCGATCTCGGCTCCCGAGGACGGCACGACCGAGGACCTGCAGACGCTCTACCGGCCGCTGTTCACCACCTCCTGGATGCTCGCCGACTCGCTCGCCGAGGTGCCGGCGGAGCGCCTGCTGCTGTCCTCGGCGTCGAGCAAGACCGCCTACGGCACGGCGCATCTGCTCCGCGGGACGGGCCGGCACGTGGTCGGGCTGACCTCGGAGCGGCACCGCGGGTTCGTCGAAGGGCTCGGGACCTACGACGAGGTGCTGGCCTACGACGAGGTGGGCGGTCTCCAGCCGGGCCCGACGGCGTATTTCGACCTGTCCGGCGACCCGAGCCTGCGCACGTCGGTGCGGTCCGCCCTGGTCGGCTCGCTGGTGGCCGACCTCGTCGTGGGGGTGACCCATCACAAGGCAGCCGGCGGCGCGCTGGGTGTCGGCGGCGAGCCGCGGCCGCGGGTCTTCTTCGCCCCCGACCGAATCGCCCAGCGCACCCGCGAGTGGGGGCGGGAGGGGTACGAGCAGCGGCTCGGACAGGCGTGGGAGGGCTTCCGTGCGGCGCTCGACCCCCTGGGTGACGGTGGTGCACTCCGCCGGCCCCGAGGGGCTGCGGGCGGCCTGGCTGGAGGTGCTCGGGGGCGGGAGCGACCCGGCGACCGGGCTGGTCGTCACCCTGGGGGGCTGAAGCGTGGACTTGCGGCGCGTCCGGACTTAGGGCAGCCTGCACTTGTGCAGGGCAGCCTGCACTGCTGACGAGGAGAGGGGGCACCGGTGCTCGCGAACTACCTGATCGGCCTGCGGGAGGGACTCGAGGCCTCGCTGCTCGTGAGCATCCTGGTGGCCTATCTCGTCAAGGTGGGGCGCCGCGACCGGCTCGCCCCCGTCGGCGTGGGCGTCGCGACGGCGATCGGGGCGAGCGCCGCGTTCGGCGCGGCGCTGACCTACACGTCGACCTCGCTGCTGCGGACCGGGTCCTCGCGCGAGGTCTTCGGCGGCACCATGTCGCTCGTCGCGGTGGCGGCCGTGACCTGGATGATCTTCTGGATGCGGCGGACGGCCCGCGGCATGCGCGCCGCCCTGAACGGCCGGCTGGACAGCGCGCTCCAGCTGGGGACGCTGGCCGTCGTCGTCACCGCGTTCCTCGCCGTCGCCCGCGAGGGGCTGGAGACGGCGCTGTTCTTCTGGTCGGCCGTGCAGGCGGCCGGCTCCACCGCCACCCCGGTCGCCGGGTTCACCCTCGGGATCGGCACCGCCGTGGTGCTGGCCTACCTGCTTTACCAGCGCTCGATCACCCTGGACCTGGCGAGGTTCTTCACCTGGACCGGGGCCGGACTGGTCCTCGTCGCCGCCGGCGTGCTCGGTTACGCCGTGCACGACCTGCAGGAGGGCGGCGTCCTCGGCGGTGCGGCCTCGCTCGCCTTCGACGTGCGGGCGCAGATCCCGCCGACGTCGTGGTACGGCACGCTGCTCAAGGGCGTCTTCAACTTCAGCCCCGACACGACGCTGCTGCAGGCGGTGGCCTACGTCGGCTACCTCGTGCCGGTGCTGGCGCTCTTCTTCCGGCCGCAGCGTCGCGGCGGCCCCCTTCCCCCGGCCGTGTCTGCGCAGGCGCCGTCGCCGGCGCTCGCCGACGCCCGGTGAGCCGGCGCACCCCTGCCCTGCTCGGTCTCGGCACGGTGCTTGCCGCCGCGACCGCTTGCTCGTCCGCGGGTGGCGCGGGTGGCGCGGGTGGCAGCGCGGCCGGCAGGCTGAGCATCGCCGCCGGCGACACGGCGTGCGCGGTCTCCACCGGGTCGCTCCCGGCCGGCCGGCACACCTTCGCGGTGCAGAACACCGGCTCCGACGTCACCGAGGTCTACGTCTACGCCGCCGGCGAACGGGTGGTCGGCGAGGCGGAGAACATCGGGCCGGGGACCGGCCGGGACCTCACCGTCGACCTGCCCGCCGGCAGCTACCAGGTCACGTGCAAGCCGGGCATGACCGGCAGCGGTATCCGCAGCCCCCTCACCGTCACCGACAGCGTGGCCACGGCAGCCCCGGCGGTCGTCCCGGCGGGCCCGCCCGGCCCGATGGGTGCCGCCGCCGTCGCGGCGTACCGCTCCTACGTCGGGACCGAGGCGCGGGCGCTGGTGGACACCACCGCGCCGTTCGTGGCGGCGGTCAAGGCCGGCGACGCCGCGAACGCGCGCGCGCTCTATCCCGCTGGCCGGGTCCACTACGAGCGGATCGAGCCGCTCGCCGAGTCCTTCGGCGACCTCGACCCGCTCATCGACGAGCGCGCCGACGACGTGCGGGCCGGGCAGCAGTTCCGCGGCTTCCACGCACTGGAGAAGGCGCTGTTCGCCGACAAGGACATCTCCTCCTCCGGTCCGGCGGCCGACGCGCTGCTCGCGAACTGCCGGCTGCTGCAGGACCGGCTCGCGGCCATCACGATCACCCCGCTGACCATGGCCAACGGCGCCAAGTCGCTGCTCGACGAGGTCGCCGCGTCGAAGGTGACCGGCGAGGAGGAGCGCTACTCCCGCATCGACCTGACGGACTTCGCGGCGAACGTCGAGGGTGCCAGGACCGTCTACGTCGACCTCCGCCCGCTTGTCGAGGCGCACGACCCGGCGCTGGCGCGCACGGTGGACCAGCGCTTCTCGGCGCTGGAGGCGCTGCTGGCGCAGCAGCGGGTGGCGGCGGGCGGGCGAGGCTCGGTACCCGGCACGGCGTACGTCTCCTACGACGCGCTCGCGTCGGCCCGGGTGAAGAGCCTGGCCACCGCCGTCGACGCCGTCGGCGAGTCGCTCGGCCGGGTCGGCGCCACGGTGACGGGGAGCTCGTGAGCAGTCCCGAGACCACCGGTACGCCGGACGGCGGGCCGCAGTCGGGCCGGCAGGTCTCCCGCCGCGGCCTGCTGACCCTGATCGGTGCCGGCGCCGCGCTCGGGGCCGGGGGCGCCAGCGCGGTCGCAGTCGCAGTCGCCGGCGACGCGTCGGGGTCGGCACGGGCCGCTGCGCCGGTGCCCGACACGGTCGCCTTCCACGGCGAGCACCAGGCCGGTATCGTCACGCCGGCCCAGGACCGGCTGCACTTCGCGGCGTTCGACGTGGTCTCCGGCAGCCGGGACGACCTGGTGCAGATGCTGCGCGGGTGGACCGCCGCGGCCGCCGCCATGACAGCCGGGCGCGATGTCGGCAGCGGCGCCGAGGGTGCGGCCGCGCTGCCACCCGAGGACACCGGCGAGGCGAGCGGGCTGACGGCGGCCCACCTCACGCTCACCTTCGGCGTGGGGCCGTCGCTGTTCACCGACGCGCGGGGGCGGGACCGCTTCGGCCTGGCCGCCCGCCGCCCGGCCGCGCTCGCCGACCTCCCCGCGTTCCCCGGCGACGCGCTGGACCCGGCCCGCTCGGGCGGCGACCTGTGCGTGCAGGCGTGCGCCGAGGACCCGCAGGTGGCTGTGCACGCGATCCGCAACCTGGCCAGGATCGGCCGCGGCACGGTGGCCGTGCGCTGGTCGCAGCTCGGTTTCGGGCGCACGTCGTCCACCAGCGACGAGCAGGTGACCCCGCGCAACATGATGGGTTTCAAGGACGGCACGGACAACCTCAAGGCCCAGGACGGCGCGGCGCTGGCCCGGCACGTCTGGACCGCCGCCGGTGACGGGCCCGGGTGGATGACTGGCGGGAGCTATCTGGTGGCCCGCCGCATTCGGATGCGCATCGAGCCGTGGGACTCCACCCCCCGCGTGGAGCAGGAGCGGGTGATGGGGCGGCAGAAGGCCACCGGGGCACCGCTCGGGGCGACCGACGAGTTCGCGCCGATCGACTTCGACGGCGTCGGGGCGGATGGGGTCAAGCTGCTCGACGACCTCTCGCACGTGCGGCTGGCCCACCCCAGGTCCAACGGCGGGGCGTCCCTCCTGCGTCGGGGATACAGCTTCACCGACGGCACCGACGGCCTCGGTCGGCTGGACGCCGGCCTGTTCTTCCTGGCCTACCAGCGCGATCCACGGAAGCAGTTCGTCACGATCTATGGCAACCTGGCCGGCAGGCAGGGGGACGCCATGAACGAGTACGTCCAGCACGTGAGCAGCGCAGTGTTCGCGTGCCCGCCGGGGGTGCGGCCCGGCGAGCACTGGGCCCAGGAGCTGTTCGCGTGAGACTGCTGGGCTTGCTGGTCGCCCTGCTGGCGCTGGTCCTGCCCGGCGCGCAGGCCAGCCCCCAAGTCAGCCCGGCGGTCAGCCCGACGGTCAGCCCGAAGGTCAGCAAGGTGCTGCTCGTCGTGCTGGAGAACCACGGCACCGCCGCCGCAATGCGCGGGCTGCCCTGGCTCACCGGTCAGGCCGCCACCTACGGCCGGGCCACCGCGTGGAGCGCGCAGACCCACCCGTCGCTGCCCAATTACCTCGCCCTCGCGGGTGGCACGACCGCCGGCATCCGCGACGACGCCGGGCCAGCGGTGCACCGGGTGGGCGGCGCGTCGGTCATGGACGAGGCGCTGGCCGCCGGGCGCACCGCCACGGCGTACGTCGATGGCATGCCCTCGCCCTGCGCGCCCGAGCCGGCGGGTCTGTATGCGGTGAAGCACAACCCGTGGGCCTACTACGCCGCCCCGGCGTCTCGGGCGCAGTGCCGGGCGCACGACCTGCCGCTCGGCAGCCTCGCGAGCGGCGCGTTGCGGCGCGACGTCGACGCCGGGACACTGCCGACCGTCGGAATGCTGGTGCCCGACCTGTGCCGCGACGCGCACGACTGCCCGCTCGGGACCGCCGACGCCTTCCTGCGCAGCTGGCTGGGGATGGTGGAGCGCGGCTGGGACTTCCGCTCCGGTCACCTCGCCGTTGTGGTCACTTTCGACGAGGACGAGGGCACCGCCGCCGACGGGGTGTTCACCGCCGTGCTCGCCCGCTCGCTGCACCACGTGGTGGTCCATGCGCCACTGACGCACTACTCGTGGACCCGCTGGGCGGCCGAGCTCGCCGGCGTGCGGCCCCCGGCAGGCGCCGCCGGCGCCCGCTCGATGGGCACGGCGTTCGGCCTGCGGTGACGCCTCGTCAGCCGAGCGGAGGTAGATCCAGCGGTCGCGGGGCGGTCACTCAGCCGAGGTAGATGAAGCCGTAGGCCTCGTCGCGGAAGGGGATGCCGGCAGCGCGCAGCGCCTCGTCCCAGTCACCGGTGCAGGCCGGGTCGCCGCCGGCCATCCCGTGGTCCGCGGTGAGCAGGATCGTCACCCGGTCAAGCAGTCCGAGCGACTCGACCAGGTCGAGCCAGACCCCCAGCCGCCGGTCGCTGTCACGGAGCCCGGCCCGCGCCTGGGGTGAGCGCGGGCCGCCAGCGTGGTGCGCGGAGTCGGTGAGGGTGGTGTTGCACCAGGTCAGGGCGGGCGGTCCCTCCGGCGCCGACCACAGGTCGAGCAGCTGCTGCAGGCCCATGCCGTCGACCTGCGTCGACCACGCGTAGTCCGGGTTGCGCCGCACCCACTCCTGGTCCGCGTGCGGGTCCTGCCGCGCGTCGGGCAGCCGGTCGCCGAGCCCCTTCGCCCCGTCGCTGCTGCCCGTCGCGCGCACCAGCGCGAAGGTGGAGTACGTCGCGCCCCGGTCCACCGGGTCGTCCACGCAGGCGGTGCGCACGCCGGGCCGCGCCGTCGCGACGACATCCCACAGGGTCCGCACGCCCGGGCGCAGCAGCTCGCACGCCGTATGCCAGGTCGCGGCGCCGTTCGCCACCACGGCCTGCTGCGTCTCGCGGTCGAAGAACTCGTTGTTGACGATCCCGTGCCGCCCCGGCCCGACCCCGGTCAGCGCGCTGGTGTGGTTGGCGAGCGTCACGCTCGGGAACTCGGCGACAGCTCCCCCGGCGAGCGCACAGCCCCGCTCGAGCAGGCGCGCGACGGCGGGCAGCTCGCCGGTCTGGGCCAGGTGCAGCAGGTCCTGACCGTTCGCGCCGTCCCAGAGCAGACCCACGACGTACGCCGGGACCGGCTGCGGCGCAGCTAGATCGGTGCGTGCGCGGCCGTCGAGCCCCTGGAGCTCGGCGGCGGGGACGCCGGCGAGCGCGGCCAGCGTGGGCATCACGTCCACCGTGCGGGCGCTGTCCGCGAGCACCCCGCGCTGCGTGACCCCCGCGCCGGAGAGCAGGAATGGCGCGCGGGACTGCAGCACGCCCAGGCTCCCGTGCTCACCGAGGTGGCCCCCGCGCTCGGGCCAGTGGTGCGCGTCGGTGTGCACGACCGCGAGGTCCGGGGATCGGGCCGGGTCGACGAAGGCCGACGCCAGCCTCGGTCCCGCGTGCGGGAAGTGCTGGGTCGCGCCGGTCGGCCGCGGCATGGCCTCCTCGGCCGCCCACGGGGTTAGCGCGAGCGGGTCCTGCCGGGCCAGCGGGTCGTCGCCGCGCAGCACCTCGTGTGGCGCGGCCGGATCGTCGCGTCGCACCCTGGCCTCGCCCCGCGCGGTCGCGGCATGCACGTGGTCGCCGTCGGCCCAGGCGACCAGCTCGACCACGTGGGCCAGCGCCGGATCGAGCAGCACCTGCAGTGCCTTCTCCCGCAGATCCGGATCGACGGGCACGCCGGGCGGCCGACTGAGATAGGTGGACGGCTCGCGCGTGGGGCTCGGCACCGGCCCGACTCTAGGGACCGCTCCGGCGGTTCAGGCGGGACGGGCCAGGCCGAGGAGGTGGTCGCCGAATCCCCCGGCGGCGCGGGCGTCCCGGCGGGCGCTGGTGACGACGCACGGGGCCGTGCTCCACACGACCCGGCGCCCGGCGGCCTGCAGCGCTGTCACCAGCGCGACGTCCTCGCCGACGGGGAGGGCGGCCCAGCCGCCCACCCCCGTGTAGGCAGCCGCGCTGACTCCGAGGTTCGCGCCGTGGACGTGGGCGTGGCCCTCGACGGCACGGTAGGTCGCGGCGAAGGCCCGGCGTACCCCCTCGTCGTGCGGTGACCAGTCGTCCACCGTGACTGTCCCGCAGACGGCGTCCGCGTCGAGCGCGCGCTGGGTGTGGAGCCATGCCGCGTCGACCACGGTGTCGGCGTCGGTCGAGGCCAGCCAGTCGGCACCGAGAGCCAGGGCCCGTGCGGCGGCCGCCCGGCGGGCCGCACCCACGCACCGGGCGCGCAGGGTGACGACGTGCGCACCGGCGGCGCGGGCCAACGCGGCGGTCGGGTCCGTGCAGGTGTCGGCGGCGACCACCACGACCACCCGCTCGTCCACGCGGGCCGCGGCGCGGCGCAGGCCGGCGAGGCAGGCCGGCAGCAGCTCGGCCTCGTCGTGGGCCGGCACCACCACGCCGATCACGCCAGCAATCCGGTGCGTCGGGCGACGCTGCGACCGTCGGTCGAGAAGACCTCCAACAGCAGGTCTTCCTCCTCGTGGCGCACCAGCCGCTGCAGGCCGGGTGCCCGGCCGAGAGCGGCGTGCACCTCGTCGCCCGAGGTCGGGTAGTCCCCGACGGTGTGCCGCCAGTGACAGGCCAGCAGGGTGCCGCCGGGGGCGAGCGAGGCGGCGCACCGGGTGGCCAGGGCGGCGAGGTCGGGGCCGGCGAGGTAGTACCCGATCTCGCTCACGACGATGAGGTCGTGGTCGCCGGGCGGCCAGGAGTCGGGGACGGCGAGCTGCTCGACGCGGACCTGCTGGTGGGCGGCCAGCCGCGCGCGGGCCGCGGCCAGCGCCGTCGGGTCGACGTCGGTGGCGAGCAGCTCATCGCAGCGCGGAGCGAGCGCCTCGGTGAGCACGCCGATCGCGCAGCCCGGCTCGAAGGCCCTGGCGTAGCGGGGCTGCAGCAGCGCGGCGACGGTGAGGTCGCGCTTGCGCCGCTCGTACCACCGGTCCCGGAAGCCCCACGGGTCGTCGCCGTCGGCGTAGACACCGGCGAAGTAGCCGGCGCCGAGGCTCGAGCTCACGGGAGGAGCACCGTCTCGGCGTCGCGCAGCAGCCGGGCCAGCACCGGCGGCGGCAGCACCGCACCGATCGCCAGGGCGTCGTCGTGCATGAGCTGGCTCTGGTAAGCCTCCACCGCGAACTGCTTGCGGGCCAGCACGTCCGGTGGGAGGGCGAGCCGCCGGGCCCGCTCCCAGGGCACCCGCGGGTCGCCCGGTGCTGCCCAGTGCCAGGTCCAGATCGGGAGCTCAAGGACGGGTACGCCGAGGGCGGCGGCCGCCGACACGACGCCCTCCCCGGTCGCCTCGTGGTCGGGGTGGCCGTCGCCCCGCCAGGTGGTCGCCGCGACGTCCCCCGGCCGCAGCCCGGCGGTGACCCCCGCCGCCACCGCGCCGGCGCGCACCGCGCCGTCCTGCTCCCCGAGCCGGATGACGCGGGTGCCGGCCAGTCCGAGGCGGGCGAGCGCGGTGGCGGTCTCCCCTGGCCGGGTCGCGGCCAGCGCCGCCGCTGTCCAGCGCGCGCTGCCCGGGTGCGAGGCGGTGCCGTCGCTGACGGCGACCACCGCCACCTCGTGTCCGGCCTCGTGGGCGAGGGCGAGCAGGCCGCCGGCGCCGAGCACCTCGTCGTCGGGGTGCGGGGCGACCACGACCAGCCGCGCGCCGGCGGGCAGCAGGTCGGCGACGGTGGTGGTCGGCAGGGCGGCGAGCCCGGGCCAGGCCTGCCACTCCCGCTCCGGCGTGCCGAGTCCGGCGATCTCGGCGTAGCTCACAGCACCCAGCCGGACCCGTCGGTCACGAGTGCCGCCTGGGCCGCGAGGTCACGCTCAGCGTGGCTCTGCCGGACGAACACGGTGAGGTCGGCGACCCGGCGGGCATGCTCGGCGTCGCGGCACAGCGGGGCGGCACCGAGGGCGCGGCCGGCGGCGCGCAGGACGGTGTCGACGGTCAGCTCGGCGGCGGAGCGGGCCCGCGCGGCGAGCAGGGACGTGTCCGCGGACGGCGCCGCGTCGATGCCCGCAGCCGCCTCGCGGAGCACGGCGGCCGAGCCGGCGAGCGCTGTGTCGGCGGCGCCGAGGTGGGCGGCCGCGTGCCCGTCGCCGCGCCGGGTCGTCAGCAGCGGCGCCGCGACGCCGGCGGCGGCCCCGTGCCAGCAGGCGGCTATGCCGGCTCCCCCCTGGTGGAAGCCGCTGCGCCGCAGATACTCTCCGTCCCCTCCCACGACCGTCGCGAGCGCGCCATCGAGGACGACGTCGACCGAGCCGGTGGCGGCCATGCCCACCGCCGCCCAGCCGGCGGGCTTCGGGACGACCCCCGGCTGGGCGAGCGCGACGGCGGCGAGCAACCGCTCCCCGCCCGGTCCGCGGCAGGTGACGAGTGCGTTGTCGAGCTCCGTGGCGCCGGAGCACCAGGCCTTGCGGCCGTCGAGCCGCACCAGCCCCGGGCCGGCGGGGCTAGCGAGCGCCTGCGCGTCGGGGGGTTCGGCGGCCCAGACACCCCAGGTGCAGCCCGGCTCCGGGGGGGCGCCGCCGAGCTCGGCGAGGATGGCGACCGCGTCCGTGTGCCCCTCGACGAGCTTGACCAGCGCGACGTCGTGGGCGGCGACGGCCGCGAGCACCCGCCAGCGCTCCAGCGTGCGACCGCGCCCCGGCAGGGGCAGCACGTCGAGGCCGTCGGCGAGCAGCCCGCGCAGGGCCGCGACCAGGCCGGCCGGGGCGGCGTCGTACGCCGTACCCCGCAGGTGCTCGGTGACCTCCCGCGGTGACGGGCAGAGCGCGGGGGGCACCCTGTTGGCGTCTCCTGCCTGTTGAGGGGGGAAACGCCGTGCGCCCCACCCCCCGCCGTCGTCTCCGGACGGTTGGGGGGTGGGGCGCACGATCCCGGGCGACCGGGTCAGCGGATCGCCTGCGCGGCGAGGCGGGCCCGGCGGCCTGCCTCCCGCGCCCGCCGGTCCCACCGGCGGGCGGCCGCCAGCTTGCGCCGGAGGGCCGTCCGCTCGGCGGACCGCAGGAGGTCGCCATGGCGCAGTCGCGCCACCTCGAGCTCGGTGAACATGGTGTGCTCCGTTCCTCCCGGCCTCGTCGACGTCGTCGCCGTCGTCGCCGTCGTGGTCAGCGACATCGGTGCCGGTGCTGGTGTGTGCGGCTGGGTGGTCGGCGGGTGCTGCTCACGCGGCACCGACCGTCAGGCAGGTCTCCTTGCGTGGCCTGCCGCGGGGTCGCTTGCGGGCGACGACGACGCCCTGGATGAGCAGCTCGCCACCCCAGACGCCGTAGACCTCGCGGCGCTCCAATGCCCCTGCCAGGCAGGCGAGCCGGGCCGGGCAGTCGGTGCACAGTGCCTTCGCGGTCTCCACGTCGGCCGGGGCCTCGGCGAAGAACAGGTCGGGGTCGGTCGTCCAGCAGGGCAGCTGGCTGCCGGTGCGCTCGAGGGCGGCGAGCACGTCGGGGTCGAACACCGGGTCACCTCCTCGTGACGGTGGTGCTTCTCGCGGGATACGGACGGGGTCGGGCGGTGGGGCGGGCGGGCGCAACGAAAAAGACCGCGGTCCCCCTGGTGGGGGTCCGCGGCCTCGAGGTGCCGACGCCGGTCGTGGTCAGACCGGTCGTGCCTCTCGAGGTCGCGGCGGCTTGCCGCCGACGGCATCCGCCGTCGGGGTGACACTGCCGGTGCTGGTGTTGCCGGTGCCCATAGCGAGCAGCAGGGACGCGGACGCGGGCCGGCGCGACGGGGCGGTGGGGAACCCTGCCGGGGTCGTCCGCGACGAGATGACGGCGCACCCGGGGCGCAGGCCGCTCGTCGTCCGACTGGTGATCGTCTGGCTGGTCATCGTCTGGCTGGTCATCACGGCCCACCTCCTTCCATGGCGCCCGCACCGTCTCCGGTGGCGCTCGTCCTCGACGTGGATGACGGTAGAGCAGGCATGCTGGCCGGCGCAAGAGTATTTACGCCCAGCGGCCGCCATCAGCCCTCGAGGATCTCGAGCACGTCGCCGGCGTACTTGTCGATCTTGACCTTGCCGAGGCCCGGAATGCCGAAGAAGTCTTGCCGGGTAGCTGGTTTCGCCTCGGCGATGGCCGTCAGGGTGGCATCGGTGAACACGCAGAACGCCGGCTGGGCGAGCTCCCTGGCCTTGGCCGAGCGCCACGAGCGGAGCCGGTCGAACAGCTCCTCGTCCAGATCGCTCGGGCAGGTCTCGCAGCGGCGGAGGCGGCGCTCGACGGCGGCCGTCAGGGGGCGACCGCAGACCCGGCAGCTGGCGGGTCTGCGCTCCCGGTGCTCCCGGTGCTCCCGGTGCTCCCGGTGCTCCCGGTGCTCCCCGGACGCCGGCGACGCGGAGGCGGGGCGGCCGACCGGGGTGGGCAGCAGGCCGTCGAGGAAACGGCTGGGCCGACGGGTACGCCGGCCGCCCTCGGCGCGGGCCAGCGCCCAGGACAGGGTGAGGTGCACGCGGGCCCGGGTCACCCCGACGTAGAGCAGCCGGCGCTCCTCCTCGACCGCCTCGGGGTCGACCGCGTGCACCAGCGGCAGCGTCCCCTCCACAACGCCGACGCAGAACACGGCGTCCCACTCCAGTCCCTTCGCCGCGTGCAGCGAGGCGAGCGTCACGCCGTCGACGGTCGGGACGTGCTGGCTCGACGCCCGCTCCTCCAGCTCGCCGACCAGCCGGTCGAGCCCGGCCGCCGGGTCGCCGCCGGCGAGGTCCTCGGCAAGGCGGACGACGGCGGCGACGTTGCCCCAGCGCTCGGCCTCGGCACGCGCCGTCTGCGGCGGCGGGGCGTCGGGACGCCAGCGGTCGGCGAGGGCCTCGTGCACCTGCTCCACCAGGCCGGCCGGGGTGTCGGCGGCGGCAGCGGCCCGCGCCGCCCCCCGCAGCAGCAGCACCGCCTCGCGCACCTCCGGCCGGTCGAAGAAGCGCTCACCGCCGCGCACCAGATAGGGGACGCCGGCGGCGGCCAGCGCCGCCTCGTAGACCTCGGACTGGGCGTTGATGCGATAGAGCACGGCGATCTGGCTGGCCGGCGTCCCGGCCGCGATGAGCGCGGCGGCACGGCGCGCGACCTCGCGGGCCTCCTCCGGCTCGCTGTCGCGCTCGAGGAACTGCGGCTCCGGCCCCGGCTGCCGCTGCCCGACGAGCTGCACCCGGGCGGCACTCACAGTCGAGGCGGCCGCGGCCAGCACGGCGTTGGCCAACGTGACGACCTGCGGCGTCGAGCGGTAGTCACGCACCAGCCGCACCACCGTGGCCGCCGGGAAGCGGCGGGGGAAGTCCAGCAGCCAGCGCGGGGAGGCGCCGGTGAAGGAGTAGATCGTCTGGGCCGCGTCGCCCACGACGGTGAGGTCGTCCCGGTCGCCCAGCCAGGCGTCGAGGACACGCTGCTGAAGTGGCGTGACGTCCTGGTACTCATCGACCACGAACGTGCGGTACTGCGCCCGAAGCTCCTCCGCGACGTCGCCGTGCTCCTCGATGACGCCGGCGGTGAGCAGCAGCAGGTCCTCGAAGTCGAGCTGGCCGGACCGACCCTTGGCCTCCTCATACGCCGCGTAGAGCCGCCCTACCTGCTCCGGCGTCACCCCGGCCGTGCCGCCGCGGCCGGCCGCCGCTGCTGCAGCCGGGTAACCCCCGGGCGTCAGCAGCGAGGACTTGGCCCACTCGACCTCGCTGGTGAGGTCGCGCAGCTCGGCCCGCCCGGTCGGCAGCCGCAGCCGGGAGGCCGCCTCCGCGACCAGCCGCACCTTGGTCTGGACCAGCGGGGGCACGCCCACGCCGTACGCCCTGGGGTAGAAGTACCCCAGCTGTCGCAGCGCGGCGGCGTGGAACGTGCGGGCCTGCACCCCGTCGGCGCCGAGCGCCCGCAGCCGGGTGCGCATCTCGCCGGCGGCCCGGGCGGTGAAGGTCACGGCCAGCACCTGCTTAGGCGCGACCTGGCCGCTGTCGACGAGGTGCGCGATGCGGTGTGTGACGGCCCTCGTCTTGCCGGTGCCGGCACCGGCGAGGATGCACACCGGGCCACGGTCGGCGAGCACCGCAGCGCTCTGCTCGGGGTCGAGCCCCTCGACCGTCCGGCCCCCGACCGCTGGCAGCTCGGCGGGGGCCAGCACGTCTGTCACCGCAGGAGTCTCGCATCCGCCGGGGCGGCGCCGGGCATGCCACGCGCCGTCGTGTGGTTGCAGGTCGTGACCTTGTGGACAGCGCCCGAGAGGACCACCCCTGTGACCAGCGGCACCGGCCTGACGATCTACTCCACCACGTGGTGCGGCTACTGCAGCCGGCTCAAGAGCCAGCTCGACCGGGCCGGGGTGAGCTACGACGCCGTCGACATCGAGGAGCAGCCCGGGGCCGAGGAGTTCGTCAAGAGCGTCAACGGCGGCAACGCCGTGGTGCCGACCGTGGTCTTCCCCGACGGCACCGCGTTGACCAACCCCAGCATCGTCGACGTGCAGGCCAAGCTCGCCGCCTGAGCCCGCGGGCGTGAGATTCTGCTCCGTCGGGCCGGCCGAGTGTCAGGGGGAAGCATGCGCGGTCGAACGGTCGGCACGGTGCCCCCCCGTGCATTGCGGGACTCCGCCGTCGAGGCAACGCTGCGCACGGTCACGTCGCTGACCGGCATGGAGCTGGCGTTCGTCGCGGGCCTCACCGACACCGAGCACACCCTGCACCGCGTGCTGCCGTCGCAGGCGGCGGCGCCGTGGCCGGAGTTCGTGGAGGGAGGCGTGCTGCCGCGCGCCGACTCGCTGTGCGACACCGTGCTGCGCACCGGGCCGTATTCCAGCGCCGACGTGCCTGCCGACCCATCGCTGCGCGGTGCCGGCGAGCGATCGGGGCTGGGCGCGGTCAGCTACGTCGGGGTGCCCGTGCCCGACGCCGACGGGGGCGTCTTCGGCACCCTGTGCGGGGTGGACCGGGCCGGCATCGGTGTCGGCGCCCGGGTGCTCGAGGGGCTGTGCGAGCTCGCCGGGGTGGTGGCGGCGCGGCTGGCGGAGGGCGCTCCGGCCCTGGTGCGCAGCCCGGAGGGCTGGCGGGTCACCGGCCTGCCAGCGGACGAGGCGGCCGTCGACGACCTGCTGTCGGGGATGGTGCTCGCGGACCTGCTCGCCGCCGAGCTCAGGGAGCACACGGCTGGCCGACCACCCCGGGCCGACCCGCCGATCGACGAGGTGGAGCGGCTGCGCCTGTCGGTCACGCAGCTCGAGCACGCGCTCGCCGCCCGCGTCGTCGTGGAGCAGGCCATCGGCGTGCTCGCCGAGCGCCGGCGGGTCGCGCCGCGCGCGGCCTTCGAGACCCTCCGCGGCGTGGCGCGGGGCTCCGGCCGCCGGGTCCACGACCTCGCCCAGGATGTCGTGGCGTCCGTCTCGCCGAGCGGGCGCGCGCCGCTGCCCGGCCCGTTGCGCCGACCCGGGGGCGCTGTCGCCTCGCCCGCCGCCGTGGCCCAGGTGCTGCGCGCTGCACCGGGCGGCCCCCCACGGCCGCCGTCCTAGTCCCGCGGCCGCCCAGCAGGGGCGCGCGACGCGCGACTGCAGGGCACCGGTGACCATGAAGGGGAGATCACCGGTGCCTGGCGCGGACGAGACCCGCACTGGGCGACCACCGGTGATCATCGACCGGGCCCGGCAGTGATCACCGGTGCTCCTCGACGAGGGTTTTACGCGCTGCCGGGACACCGGTGATCTCGCTTCCGGCGCGACGAAAATCACCGATGCACGGGTGGGCGCGTGCACCGGTGCACGGGTGAGCGGGCGGGCAGGCGCGCGGGCGGCGGGCGGGATCAGGGGCCGGCGAGCCAGGCGGTGATCAGGCGGTTGGCGATCGAGACGGTGGGTGGGGGCACGATGGCGCCGCCCAGGACCTCCCCTCGCGACCACCAGCGGACGTCCTCCAGCTCGTCGTCGGTCCGCACCGCGGCGGTCGCCGGGTCGGCCACCGCGGTGAATCCGAGCATCAGGCTCTGCGGGAAGGGCCACGGCTGGCTGCTCACCGACCGCACGTCGGTCACGGCCACGCCGGCCTCCTCCAGCACCTCGCGCACCACGGCCTGCTCCGCCGACTCGCCCGGCTCGACGAAGCCGGCGAGGCAGGAGTAGCGCCCCGGCGGCCAGGAGGGCTGCCGGCCCAGCAGGGCGTGGTCGCCGGCCGGGTCGGTGATCAGCACGATGACCGCGGGGTCAGTGCGTGGCCACTGCGAGCTGCCGTCGACCGGGCAGCGCCGGACCCACCCGGCCGACTCGACGAGGGTCGCCGCGCCGCAGCGGGGGCAGTGCCCGTTCGTGCGGTGCCAGCCGCCCATCGCCGTAGCCGTCGCGAACAGCCCCGCGTCGCGGTCGTCGAGCTCGGCCCCGACCTCGCGCAGCCCACGGGCCCGGGCGAGCGGACCCGGTGCGCTCCGCTCGCCGTCGAGCAGGCAGAAGTACGCCGCGGCGTCGTCCACCCCGAGCAGGATCGTCCCCTCGGGCGGGGCGGTGCCGAGGTCGGCGGCCGGCACCAGCGCGAGCGCGAGGCCCCGGTCGACCGCGGTGGTGCCGTCGGGGGCCAGCCGCAGCACCTGCCCGCGGTCGGCCCACTGCCTCGCGACCCAGGCCTCGTCGCCGCGGTGCTCGGCGGCCCGGTCGACGGTGCCGCGGGACAGGGCGGCCGGCTGCGAGAGGTCCGAGAGCTCCAGGCCGGCAGGGCCCCACTCGTCGCGCCGGCTCACAATCCGTCGGTGGCCGCGGTCTCGATCGCGTCCAATGCCCCGAGCCCCTCGGACACCCGCCCGGCGTCGCCGAGGACGACCGTGACGAGGCCGCCGGGCGCGAAGAACCGCCGGGACACCTCGACCACCTCGTCCAGCGTGACCCGCTCCAGCCGGCCGGGGTGCTGGCGCAGCCAGTCCAGGTCCAGGCCCTGGCCGAGCAACGCTGACAACGTGCTGGCCAGCCCGGCCTGGGTGGCGGTGCCGAGCGCGAGGGTGCCGATGGCGTAGCGCCGGGCGTCCTCCAGCTCCTCCTCGCTGACCGGCAAGGTGGCAATCCGGCCCAGCTCATAGCGGGTCTCGAGCAGCGCCGGCGCGGTGACCTCTGTCGCCACGTCGGCGCTCACCGACAGCGTCGAGCCCAGCGCGCTGTGGTCCACGCCGCTGCGGGGGCTGTACGTGTAGCCCTTGTCCTCCCGCAGGTTCGCGACCAGGCGGGAGGAGAAGTACCCGCCGAAGACGGTGTTGGCCAGCTGCAGCGCCGGCCAGAGCCGGTCCTCGCGCGGCAGGGCGGGACCGGCCAGCCGCAGGTTGCTCTGCACCGCGCCCGGCCGGTCCACCACCAGCACGGGCCCGGTCTCCAGCCGGGGCAGCGGTGGCGCGGGCCGGGGCGCCGAGCCGGTCTGCCAGCCGGCGAGCGCGCGCTCCGCGGCGTCCAGCGCGGCGGCCGGGCGCAGGTCGCCGACGAGCAGCAGCAGCCCCCCCGTCGGCAGGACCCGGGCGGCGTGCAATCTGCGCAGCTGCGCCGCGCCAGCGGCCTCGACGTCCTCGGCGAGCGGGAGCGAGCGACCGTAGGGGTGCTCGCCGTAGAGCCGGCGGGCCAGCGCGGCGCCGGCGAGCACGGCTGGCTGGCTGCGCGCCACGACGAGGTCCTGGACCAGCCGGTCGCGCTCCCCCTCGACCTCGGAGGTGGGGTACGCCGCGCCGGTGAGCACGTCGGCGACGACGTCGAGCAGCCCCCGCAGGCCGGTCGCCAGCGCGCTGCCGGCGACGAGCAGCCGGTCGCCGTCCACGCTCGCCCCGAGGTTGCCCCCGAGGCCCTGCAGCTCCTCGGCCAGCTGCAGCTGGCTGCGCCGGCCGGTGCCACTGAACAGCGTCTCCCCCAGCAGGTCTGCCCGGGCCGCCTGCACCCTGCCCCGCTCCCCCGCGACGCCCGGCATCGGCACCCGCAGCCGCAGCTCCACCAGCGGCACGCTGGGCTTGCGGACGGCGACCACGCGCAGCCCGTTGGCCAGCGTGCGCTCGGCGGCAGCGGGGGCCCTCGCCGCCTTGGTGACGGCGACCGCCGGCCGCTCGGCGACGCTCACGCGGCACTCATTGCGGCACTCATTGCGGCGCCGCCGGGGACCAGCTCGAGGATCCCGCGCGGTGCGGTCGTGCGGGCCGCGGCGGCCTCGACCACCTCGTCGGCGGTCACCGCGGCGAGCATCGCCGGCAGCTCGCCGAGCAGCTCGCCGCGGCCGTGGACGAGCTCCAGCACCGCGAGGCTGTTGACCCGGCCGACCACGCCGTCGTTGCCGCGCATCAGCTGGGCGGCGAGCCGGGCGTGCACCCGGTCGAGCTCGCCGGCGGCCAGGCCGTCGGTCGCCAGCCGGGCCAGCTCTTCGTCGACCGCCGCGAGCACGGTGTCGGCAGCGACCTCGGTCGGGTGGTGCACCTCCACGGTCATCAGCTGCGGGTCCCGCCCGTCGAAGGGATCGCCGAACGTGCCGAGGTAGGCGCTGACCGACACGGCGATCCGGTCGTCGAGGACCAGCCGCCGCTGCAGCCGGCTGGCGTCCCCGTCGGAGAGCACCTCACCGAGGACCACGACCGGCAGGTACGCCGACAGGTCGGCAACCGGGTCCGGCACGCGCCAGCCAACGGCGAGGGCGGGCTGCGGGGCCAGCGGGTCGGTCAGCTGCTCCCGGCGTACGTGCTCGGGCCAGGGCTCGGCGAAGTCCGGCCTGGCCGGCACCGCGCGTTCGGCGACATCGTCGAAATGGCGCTCCACCATCGCATGCAGGGTGTCGGCGTCGACGTCGCCGGCGACCGCGAGCACGGCGTTGCCTGGCGCGTAGTAGCGGTCGAAGAAGTCCCGCGCCGTCTCCAGCGTCGAGGAGGCGAGCTCGGCGAAGTCGCCGTACCCGTTGTGGGCGTTGGCGAAGGAGTCGAAGACCACCGGCGGCAGCGAGATCCAGGGGAACCCGCCGTAGGGCTGGTTGAGGACGTTGACCCGGATCTCCTCCTGCACCACGGCGATCTGGTTGTCGAGGTTCTCCTGGGTGATCCGCGGCGTCCGCATGCGGTCGGCTTCGAGCCAGAGCGCGAGCTCCAGCGCGCCGGTCGGTAGGGCCTCGAAGTAGTTGGTGTAGTCGGGGTGGGTGGACCCGTTCATGACGCCGCCGGCGCCCTGCACCAGCCGGGCGTGCTCCATCTTCCCGACGTGCTCCGAGCCCTGGAACATCAGGTGCTCGAACAGGTGGGCGAAGCCGGTGCGGCCCTCGGGCTCGGAGCGGAAGCCAACGTCGTAGCTGACGTTGACGCCCACCACGGGGGAGCTTCGGTCGGGGGCGACGACGACGCGCAGGCCGTTGGGGAGGGTGAACCGCTCCACGGTCGAGGGTGCGGCGCGGACGCGCGGGCTGGTGGGCATCGGGCCGGACGCTACCCGCGCGGACGTGCCGTACCCGCGACGCGGGTCAGCGGCTCCCGACGCGCGCGGCCTCGCCGAAGGGATCCGCGCAGCGGCGCGCCCTGGCAGCCGCGTCGTCGCCGGCGAAGTGGGCGATCTGGGCGCAGGCGCTGGCGGCCCTGGCCCGGCGGGCGGCCGCGTCGGCCTGACCGGCGTCGCTGCGCACGAGTCCGGCGACGACAGCTGCGGCGACGACGAGCAGGGCGAGGGCGGTGTCGTTCCAGCGGCGCCGCCAGAGGCCGCCGGCGAGCAGGCCCACCAGGCCGAGGGTGACGACGCCGGCCAGGGCCAGGGCGGCATAGCGCTGGGGGTCCCAGGTATCCGGGCCGGCCAGGGTGTCGACCACGGTGAGGCTGCGGCCGGGCACGACCTCGTCGTACTCCACCGCCGGGGTCGACAGGTGCGACCGGACGGCGAGGTCGACGGCGAGCACTCCGACGGCGGACAGGATCACCGCGGACGCGACGATCCCCTCGGCGCGGGTGCGCAGGCGGCGGCCGACGCCGCGGACGAGGCCGCCCCCGAACAGCACGGCGAGCAGCGCCAGCACCGCCGGGAAGCCCAGCCGCAGCACGATGCCGGCCCGGCTCGGACTGTCGTCGAAGGCGGCGCGCACCGCGAAGAACAAGGCGACCAGGCCGGCCGCGACCGCGAGCGCGCCGACCAGCAGGACGACGTCGCCGGCGAGCCGGAGGGGGAACGGCGGGCGGCGCCAGCGGTCCGTGCGGGGGGGCTCGGGGCGTGGCGCGGCGTAGGGGGTGGTGGCGAAGTCGGGCTCGGGCCCGGCGACAGCCCGGGGCGAGGTGTACGCCCGCGGGGGCGGGCTGCCGGTGGCCTCCGGGGGCGCGGCGCGGGGCACGGCGCCAGGGTAGGTGGGCGGCAGGCGGGACGGACCGTGACATTCCTCCCCGCTTCCCGGAACCGGCTGCGCCGGGCGTGCTCCCGGCGGGACGCTGCGCTGGTGACGGTGCAGCCCGGCGGTGCGGTGGGTGTCGGCGATGCGGCGGGTGTCTCGGTGCACCGCCGGTGCGACCTGTGCGCGGCGGTGGGGGCGGAGCCGGTGCGGGTGGTCGTGGGCCACCGGTCGGCGATGGTCGACCTGTGCGCGGGCCACAGTGGCGAGCTCGATGCGCTGGTCGCGCCGTACCTCGCCGCCGCCGAGCAGCGGGGCCGGCCGATCGGCGGCTCGGCGTTCCCCCGGCTGCTGCCCGGCGAGGACCGGGAGGCGATCCGCGCGTGGGCGCTCGCGAGCGGGCTCCCGGTTGCCCGCAGCGGGACGATCAGCGCCGCGGTGCTCGCCGGTTGGCGCGAGCGGGAGCCGGAGCGGGTCGCGCCGTAGCGTTGCGCCGTGCGGCTGGCGACGTTCAACGTCTTCTCCGGCCGCTCGCTGGCCGACGGGCAGGTCGTCCCGGCGCGGCTGACCGAGGCCGTGCGCGCGATCGACGCCGATGTGCTCGGCATCCAGGAGGTCGACCGCGACCAGCCACGCTCCGGCGGCGTCGACATGACGGCCGCCGTCGCGGTGGCGATGGGGGTGCCGGACGGGCAATGGCGCTTCGAGCCGGCGCTGCTCGGCACGCCCGGCGAGCGCTGGACGGCCGTGCCCGACGGGGCGGGGCCGGCGGCCGGGCCAGCCGCCGGGCCAGCGCAGGGTCCGGCGTACGGCGTGGGATTGCTGTCCCGCCTGCCGGTGCTGGACTGGCACGCGGTCCGGCTCGCGAGCGCCCCGGTGGCGTCGCCGGTGCTGGTGCCGTCGGAGCGGCGGGAGGGTCGGCCGCGGGCGCTGTGGCTGCCGGACGAGCCCCGGGTGGCGCTCGCCGCTGTGCTGGCCACGGCGGTCGGCGCACTGACGGTGGCGACCACGCACCTGTCGTTCGTGCCGGGGTGGAACGTCGTGCAGTTGCGCCGGCTGCTGGGCGCGCTCCGGGAGCTGCCGCAGCCGGTGGTCCTGCTCGGCGACCTCAACCTGCCGGGGCCGGTGGCGCGGATCGCGGCGCCGGGCTGGCGCCCGCTCGCGCGGGTGGCGACCTGGCCGGCGACACGGCCGCGGGTGCAGTTCGACCACGTGCTGGGTCACGGTGATCTGCCTGCGGTGCAGGCGGTCTCGACGCCGGAGCTGCCGGTGAGCGACCACCGGGCCGTGGTGGTGCAGTTCGCCGGATAGGCGCCGGACGGGGTGTGCAGGGTCCACAGCGTTGTCCACAGTCGGGGCGGCTGCCGCTGCGGTGTCCGGCGTCGAGCGGCACCGTCACCCGCATGACCTCCACGTCCCGGCGGCTCGCCCGCCAGCCGGCAGCCGCCCGTCCTGTGGTCACGGTGGGCGCGGCGGCCGACCTGGTCGCCACCGTGCCGCACCTGTTCGGCTTCCACCCTGCGGCGAGTCTGGTGGTGCTGGGCCTGCGACCGCCCCGCTCCCGGGTCGGCGGCGGGATGCGCGTGGACCTCGTGGGGCCCCCCGGGGGTCAGCTGTCCGACCGCGGGCTCGCGGAGCATGTGTCGCGGGGGCTGCGGGGAACGTTCACCGAGAGCCTGGTGGTCGTGTACGGCGACGAGCCCGGACGCTCACGCGGTGGACCGCTGCTGCTCCCGCACCGGCGCCTCGTGCTCGAGGTCGACCGGGCGATGAGCGGGCGCGGGGCGCCCGTGCGCGAGTCGGTGCTGGTGGCCGCGGGGCGCTGGTGGTCCTACGACTGCTCACTGAGCTCCTGCTGCCCGGCGGAGGGGACGCCGGTGGGCGGCCAGGAGGCTCCGTCGGCCCTGGCCACCCAGCTCGCCGTGGAGCTCGGCGCGCCGCTGCCCAGTCGCGATGCCGTCGTGGCCTCGCTGGCGGCGACGGTGCCGCTGCTGTTCCCCGCCGAGGTCGACGCGGCGCTGGACCGCTGCGACCGCCTGCCGGTCGAGGACCTCCTCGCCTGCGTGCGCCGCCGCCAGCAGTCGGTGCTCGACCGGGGCCCGGGTGCCGAGGCGACCCGAGCCGAGGCGGCCGAGTTGATCGCGCTGGTGCAGCACGTGCTCGTGCGCGACGAGGTGATCACAGAGATCGCACCGGCCGACCTCGACGCGGCCGTGCTCCTCTGGTCGCAGCTGCTGCGTTGGGCGCCCCCCGGGACCGTGTCCCAGACCGGCGCGGTGCTCGCCGGCCTCGCTCACGCGGCCGGCGAGGGGGTGCTCGCCCTCACCGCCGTGGAGCGGGCGCTCGCGGCCGACCCCGGACACCGGCTCGCCCTGCTGCAGCTGCAGTGCCTGCAGAACGGCATCGGTCCGGCGGAGCTCGCCCCCCCACGTCGGGAGCGCCACGACCGCCACTGACCGCGAGGCGGGCACGGGCGGCCCGCGCACTCGACAGCGCCCGCGGCGACCGGATATCGGTCACCGAGCCCGCCTCTCGGTGCGGCCGGGCGGTCGGGCGGCCGGGCGGCCGGGCGGCTAGGCCGCGGGGCCACGCAAGAGGGCCTCGAGCTCCTCGACGCCGGGCAGGCGCGGGCGGATGACCTCGCCGGTGCGCACGGCCAGGAAGGCCGCATCCACCGCGGACTCCGGGACTCCGCGGGACCGCGCCCACGCTGTGCGATAGACCGCAAGCTGGAGGGGGTCGGCGGGCTCGGTCCCCGTCTTCCAGTCGACCACCTCGTAGCGACCGTCGCCGAGGTCGTAGACGGCGTCGATCCGTCCCCGCACGATCTGGTCGGCAAGCGCCACGGCGAAGGGCGCCTCGACGGCGAGCGGTGCCCGCGTGGCCCAGGGGGACGCCAGGAAGGACCGCTGCAGGGCGGCGAGGTCCGCGTCGTCGGCGGCCCCGTCGTCGGCGGCCCCTGGCAGCTCGTCGGGACCGAGCAGCGGGCGCTGGGCGAACAGCGTCTCCACCCACGCGTGGAACCTCGTCCCGCGCCGGGCGGCCGGAGCCGGCGGTCGTGGCAGCGGGCGGGCGAGCTCGCGGGCGAGACCGTCAGGGTCGGCGCGCAGCCGCAGCACCTGCGAGGCGGTGAGCGTGCGGGGCAGCGCCACCTCGCGCACCGGATCACGCTCCCGTCGCGCCTCAGCCAGCAGCAGCTCGGTGTCGCGGTCGAGCCGCTCGAGCTCGGTCCGCTCCGCCGGGGTGAGCCCCGCCTCGTCGGCGACAGCCGTCGACCCGGCTGCCAGCGCGGCGACCCCGGCTCGCACCTCCGCCGCCGCCTCCTGCCGCGCGGCCAGCGGCGCCTCCGCGAGCAGCGCTGGCCAGGCAACGGCCGACGGCAGCTCGAGCGCGGGGTTGCGCTCCTCTGCCGGCTTCGGCTCCCAGCGCGCCACCGTGCCAGACTCGGTCTCAGCGTGCTCACGCAGCTCGAGCAGGAACGGCGAAGGCCCCCGTCGCTTCACCTGCGTCGGTCCCCACCAGTGGCCGCTGGCGACGAGCAGATGGCGGGGGCGGGTGAAGGCGACGTACCCCAGCCGACGCTCGTCGCGCTCCAGGTGCTCGTCGCACGCGGCCTTGTGCTCGGCGAGCAGGGCACGGGTCCAGCCGCGGGCGACCGGCTGGTCGTCGGCATCGCCCCGCAGCGGTGCCGGCAGGACGCTCGCCGTGGTCGTCCAGCGGGCCCGGACGACCGAGACCGGGAAGACACCAGCCGTGAGGTCGGGCACCGCGACGACGTCCCACTCCAGGCCCTTGGCCCGGTGGGCGGTGAGCAGCTGCACGGCGTCGCGCCCGCTCGCCGGGGTGGCGGCGTCGAGCCCCCGGTCGTGCTCCTCCGCCGCCCGCAGGAAGGCGAGGAACGACGGCAGCGACTGCTCCCCGTCGAGGTCGGCGAAGCCGGCGACGACGTCGAGGAACGCCGCGAGCGACGCTCCCCCCGGCAGACCCGGCTGCTCGGGCCGGGCGGCGAGCTCGACGTCAAGGCCCGACAACGCGACGACCCGGCCGACCAGGTCGAGCAGCGGCTCCTCGACGTGACCGCGCAACGCGCGCAGCTCGCCCGCAAGGGCGACCACCCGCCGGCGACCCTCCTGCCCGAGCCGGCCGCCGGGTGACGCGCAGGCCTCGGCGAGGCTCGTGACGTCACAGGGGTCGACGCCGGCGACCGCCTCCTCGAGGGCGTCGAGCTCGCCGCGCTCCGGCGAGCCGGCGTCGCCGCCCGGCTCGACCAGCAGCCGGCGGGCCCGCTCGCCGAGGGCAGCCAGGTCCCGGGGACCCACCCGCCAGCGCGGGCCGGTGAGCAGGCGAAGCAGAGCAGCGTTGGCGGTCGGGTCGTCAAGCACCTCGAGGGTCGCGACGACGTCGGCCACCTCCGGCACGGTGAGCAGCCCACCGAGGCCGACCACCTCCACCGGCAGGCCCACCGCGATGAGCGCAGCATGCAAGGCGGCGAAGTCGCTGCGGGCGCGCACCAGGACCGCGCACTCCCCTGCTGGCGCGACCCCGTCGCGCACGATGGCCGCGAGCTGCCCGGCCACCCAGGCGACCTCCTCGGCAGCAGTCCGGTGCAGGGCGACCACCGTGGCCCCGGCCTGCTCATGGCCCGGACGGGGGGTCAGCTCGACGACGTCGTGCCGGGTGCGCAGCGTGGCGACGACGCGATTGGCCAGCTGGAGCAGCCGGCCGCCGGAGCGCTGGTTGACCGGGAGAGCGGACCGGCCGGCCCGCCGCCCGTCGGCCCGCGGGAAGTGCTCACCGAAACGGTCCAGATTGGCCACGCTCGCGCCACGCCAACCGTAGATCGCCTGGCACGGGTCGCCCACCGCCGTCACGGGGTGCCCACCCCCGAACAGCGCAGCGAGCGCCCGGCGCTGGGCGACCGAGGTGTCCTGGTATTCGTCGAGCAGCACGACGCCCCAGCGCTCACGCTCTGCGGCACCGACCTCGGGGCACTCCTCGGCGAGCCGGGCGGCCAGCGACACCTGATCACCGAAGTCGACGGCATCCAGATCGCGCTTGGCCGCCCGCAGGTCCACGGCCAGCCGTGCCAGCTCACGGCGCTGCCGGGAGACGCCCACCATCTTGAGCAGCTCCTTGCGCTGCCCCTCGACCCTGGGCAGCCCGTCGAGCGCGGCCAGCTCGGCGAGCAGCTCGAGCTCCCACGTCGCGTCGCAGGCGACGAGCTCCGCCGGGTCGACGAGGTGCTCGGAGAGCTCGGACTCCAGCGACACGAGCTCGCCGATCAGCATCGTCAGCGGTCGGGTGAGGGCGTCGACGGTGCCCCGGTGCCGGCGCAGCACGCGGGCGGCGAGCTGGAAGCGGGTGGCGTCGGCCAGCAACCTGGAGCGCGGCTCGAGGCCGAGGCGCAGCGCGTGCTCACCGACCAGCCGGCCGAAGTGCGCGTGGTACGTCGAGACGGTCGGCTCCCCCGCGTCACCGTCCCCCGGCGTCGCGAGCCCGGCCCGCAGCAGCGCGGCGCGCACCCGCTCGCCGAGCTCGCCGGCGCCCTTGGTCGTGAAGGTCAGGCCCAGCACCCCCTCGGGGGCGACCGCCCCGGTGGCGACCAGGTGCACCACGCGCGCCGCCATCACGGTCGTCTTGCCGGAGCCGGCTCCGGCGACGATCACCCCGGGCTCCAGCGGGGCCGTGGCCGCCGCGAGCTGGTCATCGGTGAGATTCAGCCCCATCAGCGCGCGCAGGTCGACGCCGGTCACACGAAGGCCGGTCATGCGACCACCTGGCGACCCTCCGGGCGGGCCGGGCAGGCCCGGCGGAAGTCGCAGCGCTCGCACTGCTCCGACGGCTGCGGACGGAAGTCCTCGGCCAGCACCCGCTGCACCGCGGCGTCGAGCGCGTCCTCCACCCAGGCGCCATCGGCGGGCAGCGGGGGCTGCGGCTGCACGCGCGGGCTGCCGCCCCGGTCGACCCGCAGGTGCACCAGCTCGCCTCCCCCGGGCTCGCGGCGTCCACCGGTCGCCTCGTCGAGCGCACCGCGCCGGACGGCGAGCTGATAGGTGGCGAGCTGCGGATGCGTCGCCACCGAGGCGTCACTGCCGGGGTTGCGGCCGGTCTTGAAGTCCACGACGTGGACCCGATCGTCGGCGTCGAGCTCCACCCGGTCGACGAAGCCGCGCAGCCGGGCGGTGCCGCTGGGCAGCTCGATGTCGACCTCGAAGCGCTCCTCGGTGGCGAGCAGCGTGCGCCCCCGGGCGGCTGCGTGCCAGGCGAGGAAGCGGGCCAGCGCCTCGGTCGCCGCGGTGTGCTGCTGCACCGACTGCCACGGCGCCTCGTAGGCCAGCTGGTCCCACACCTTGTCGAGCCGCTCGACCAGGGCGTCGAGCTCCGCTGGTGTGCGGCCGGTGGCGACCTCGTCGGCCAGCGCGTGCAGCACGCCGCCGAACCCCATCGCGGTGGTGGCCGGCCGGTCGGCGTGCACCTCGTGCTGAAGGAACCAGCGCAGCGGGCACTCCCCCAGTCCGGTCAGCGAGGTCCCTGACAGGGCCACCGGCTGGCCCGGCGCCTGCACGGGCTCGTCGTTGACGCTGGTCGCCAGCAGGCCCCACCAGCCGTCCGGGTCGGCAGCCGGCACGAGAGGGGTGCCGTCGGGGGCACGCTCGGCGGTGAGCCGGGCGAGTCGGGACCTGGCCGCCGTGCGCATCGCTGGCGAGGCGGCGGCGTCGACAGCCCGGCGGCGCAGCGCGGCGACGACCGCCGACAGCGAGAGCGGCGCGGCCGGCCGCTGGCGCACCCGGCGCACCTCGACCCCCAGCTCCGCCAGCAGCTGGCTCGGCCGGTCACCGTCCTCCTCGCCGGTGTCGACGGCGGTCACGACGACGCGGCGGCGGGCCCGCGTGAGCGCGACGTAGAGCAGGCGACGCTCGTCGGCGAGCAGCTCCGCGCGCCCGGCCGGCTCCCGCAGCCCCCCCTCGGCCAGCGGCGCCAGCCGCTCGGACTGCAGCAGCGACGAGCGGGACCGCAGGTCGGGCCAGACCCCGTCCTGGACACCGACGACGCACACGACGTCCCACTCCAGGCCCTTGCTCCGGTGCGCGGTGAGCAGCCGCACCCCCTCCCCGCGCACGCCCCGGTCGGCCAGCGTGTCACCCGGGATCTGCTGCGCCTGCAGCTCGTCGAGGAGCGGCCCGACACCGGCCACACCCCCCCGGCGTTCGCTGGCCCTGGCGACCGCGGCGGTCAGCGAGACCACGGCATCCAGGTCGCGGTCGGCGGCCCGCCCGGCAGCCCCCCCCGCCATGCTGGCCTCCTCCAGCCGGCGCGGCCAGGGGCTGCCCGACCACAGCGCCCACAAGGCAGCCTCCGGGCCACCAGCCCGGTCGCCTGGCGAGGGATGCAGCTCGCGGCGGGCCGCTGCGAGCAGCCGGGCCAGCCGCTCGACCGGGCGCGCCACCCGGGGCTCCACCTCCACCAGCATCGAGGCGTCGGCCACCGCGGCGCGCAACAGCTCGGCGCTGGGTCGCGGCAGCCGGCGGGGGCCCTCCTCGCCGGGGGTGCCCCGCTCGTCGAGCCGCCGCAGCGCGCGGCCGAGGCGCCGCAGTCCGGCGGCGTCGGCACCACCGAGCGGTGAGACCAGCAGCAGCCGTGCGGTCTCCGCCGTCAGCTGCGCCGGGTCGTCGGCGACGCGCAGGCCGAGCAGCAGCGGGGCGACCGCGGGCTCCCTGGCGAGCGGGAGCTCGTCGGCCGCCACCTCGACCGGGACCCCCGCCGCCCCCAGCACCCGGCGCAGCAGCGGAACCGAGCGCGCGCCGCTGCGCACGAGCACGGCCATCCGCCCCCACGGGGTGCCGTCCTCGAGATGCTCACGGCGCAGCAGATCGGCGACCGCCTCGGCCTGCGCCCCCTCGCTCGGGTGGGTCACCACCTCGACGCTCCCGGCCGGGCCCCCCGACCGGGCCAGCAGCGCCCGATGCTCCTTCAGCCGCGCCACGGGCAACCCGGGTGCCGGCACCCGCATCGCCACCCGGCGACTGACCTCGATCAGCTCGGGCGCCGATCGACGGCAGGTGCGCAGCGCCACCACCGGCGCCGGGCTGCCGTCGGCCTGCGGGAAACGGTCGGGGAAGCGCAGCAGGCCTCCCACGTCGGCGCCACGGAAGGCATAGATCGCCTGGTCCGGGTCGCCGACCACCACGAGGTCGCGACCGTCACCGGCGAGCGCTCGCAGCAGCCGCTCCTGCGCCGGATCGGTGTCCTGATACTCATCCACCACCACGAGCCGATGCCGTCCCCGCAGCTGCGCCTGGGCCTCGGGCTGCTCCGCGAGCAGCACCGCGCGGTGCACGAGCTCGGCGTAGTCCACAGCGCCCTGGGCGTCCAGGACGTCGAGATACTCCGCCGCGAAGCCAGCGAGCGCCGTCCACTCCGGGCGGCCCGCGGGGCCGGCCAGCGCGGCGAGGTCGGTGGGCTCGAGCCCGGCCTCGCGAGCACGAGCGAGCAGGCCGCGCACCTCCTCGGCGAAGCCCCTGGTCGGCACCGCCGGTCGGACCGACGCCGGCCACGCCCGTCCAAGCTCCAGGCTGCCCGAGAGCAGGTCGCGCAGCGCCACGTCCTGCTCGGGGCCGGAGAGCAGCCGCAGCGGGTCGGCCCAGGCCTCGGCGTCCTGCCGCTCGCGGACCGCGGCATAGCACCAGGCATGAAATGTCCAGGCCGTCGGTGCCGCCGCAGACCCCGCCAGCCGGGAGGCCAGCCGCTCCCGCAGCTCCTCCGCGGCCCTGCGGCTGAAGGTCAGCAGCAGCACCGCCGCCGGGTCGAGCCCGGCCTCCACGCGCCGAGCGACGAGCTCCACCAGCGTCGTGGTCTTGCCGGTGCCCGGGCCGGCGAGCACCAGCAGCGGGCCGGCACCGTGGGCGAGGACGGCCTCCTGCGCAGGGTCCGGCTCGAGCGCAACGGCCGGGGGCAGCGGCGGACGCACGAGGCGGAACGGGGCGGGGCTGGGCACGTCGGCCACTACAGCACGCGCGTCGGACAGTTCCGGCCAGACCGGGCCGCAGCGGCCGCCCGGCAGGAAGGACCGGCGCCGGCGCGAGATCATGGGGCGTGACGACGATGTCCTCGGGACAACCTCCCCGGCTGCCAGCCGCCCTACCGGTGCCCAGCGGGCTCGCGGCGTACGTCCAGGCCCTGCGGACGTATTCCTTCCCGGCCTCGGTGGTGCCGCTGCTGTTCGGGGCAGCGCTCGCGCTGCGCGACCCCGGTGGCGACACGTGGGCGCTGCTGCCGGTCGTGCTGCTGTCGGGGGTCCTGCTGCACGCCGGGGCCAACGTCGTCAACGACATCGCCGACTTCGACCGGGGCGTCGACCAGGGCTACGAGATGGAGGGCTCGTCCGGTGTCCTGACCCGGGCAGTCCTGCCTCGCAGCGCCGTAGTCCGTTACGCCGCAGGCATCTTCGCGGTCGCGACCGGGCTCGGGCTGGTGCTCGTCGGCGTCCGCGGGTGGCCGATGCTCGCCCTTGGCGTGGCGGGGCTGCTCGGGGCGGCCGGCTACAGCGGCGGGCCGGCGGCGTACAAGTACGTCGGGCTGGGCGACCCCCTCGTCGCGGTGCTGATGGGGCCGCTGCTCGTCATCGCCGCGCAGCTGGCGATCGAGGGTCGGGCGACGTGGGGCGCGGTGGCCGCGAGCGTTCCCATCGCCGCGCTGGTGACCGCGGTGATCGTGGCGAACAACCTGCGCGACGTGACCCACGACCGGGAGACCGGGGTGCGCACGATCAGCACCGCAGTGCCGTGGCCGGCCGCGAGGGCGGAGTACGCCGTGCTGCTGATCGGGGCCTACGTCGCGGTGGGTGTCCTGGTCGCTGCTGGCACGTTGCCCTGGCCGGCGCTGCTCCCGCTGGGGACCCTGCCGCTGGCCATCGGCCAGCTCAGAGCGCTGGCCGCGGCCCGGCCCGGCATCGCCACCGACCTGCGTGGGCTCGTGCCGAACACGGCCAAGCTGCACGCCGCCTTCGGTGCGCTGCTGATCCTCGGCGTGGTCCTCGGCCGCCTGGTCTAAGGCAGGTCCTAAGGCTGATCCACGGCAGGTACACCGGCCGAACCGGCGGAGGTCAGGCGTCGAGCCGGGCGTCGGCGAGCAGCAGCGCACCGAGCAGCACCCGCGCGCCGGCCACGAGGTCGGCGTCGTCGGTGGCCTCCTGCGGCGCGTGGCTGACGCCGCCGCGGCTCGGGACGAAGCACATCCCGACCGGGCCCAGCGCCGCCATCACCTGCGCGTCGTGCCCGGCGCCGCTCGCCATGGTGGTCCGCGGCAGCCCGAGACCCGCCGCGGCCTCGGCAACGCAGGCCAGCAGCCGCGCGTCGGTCGGGACGGGGGGTACGACGGGACCCCGGCGTACGGCGACCACACAGCCCGTGCGGGAGGCGATATCGGCGCACCTTCCGTCCAGGGCGTCGAGACCCGCGGCCAGCCGAGCGGGGTCCACGTCGCGGAGCTCCAGCGACACCCGCGCGAGGCCGGCCACGGTGTTGCGCACGCCCGGCTCGACCTCGACCCGCCCGGCGGTCGCCACCCGCACGGACCCGCTGCGCGCCAGCTCCTCCGCGGCGAGCACCACCCGGGCGGCCGCGGCCAGCGCGTCCCTGCGCAGGTGCATGGGGGTGGTGCCGGCGTGCTGCGCGACACCGGTGATCTCGACCTCGACGTTGGCCCGCCCGGTGATGGCGTCCACCACGCCGACGCGCAGCCCGAGGTCCTCCAGCACCGGGCCCTGCTCGATGTGCAGCTCGAGATAGCCGGCCAGCGAGCCGCTCGGCCACGCGGCGGCGGCCAGCGCGTCGGGGTCACCCCCGGCGGCGCGCAGCCGCTCCCCCAGCGGGACTCCCTCGTCGTCCGGCACCGCCGGGTCGGGGGCGCGGCCGGCGACCGCGAGGCTGCCGACCATGCCGGGGGTCCCCCTGGCGCCCTCCTCGTTGGCAAAGGCCAGCACGGCCAGCGGGTGCCGCAGCCGGACGCCGGCCTCGTGCAACGCCGTCGCCGCCTCCGTCGCGGCGACCACGCCGTAGGCCCCGTCGAGGTGGCCGGCCTGCACGACGGTGTCGAGGTGACTGCCGGCGGCGAGGGTGCCGAGGCCCGACCCGTCGCCGGCGGCGCGAGCGACGAGACTGGCTGCGGCGTCGACGGTCACGTGCAGACCGGCGTCGCTGAGCCAGCCGGCCACCAGGTCGCGGGCACTGACGTCCTCGGCGGAGTAGGCGAGCCGGGTGATGCCGCCGTGCGGGTCGGCGCCGATCGCGGCGAGCTGCGCGAGCCGGGCGAGCAGCCGCCGCCCGTCGACCTCCGGGACCCTCACAGTCGCTCGACGGTGGCCTCGATGACACCGAAGGGCCGGTCCAGCACGACGAAGACCTCGTTGCGGTTGGCGCGGCCGAACGGCGTGAGGTCGACCGGGACGTGGTGGCGGTTGGGCATCCGCAACGTGACCGAGGTGGCCTCGGGGAGGGCGCCGAGCAGCGCCGCGCCGGTCTCATACAGCGTCTGCTGCACGGCCAGCGAGTGGTGGGTGGCGAAGACCGTCTCCACCACCCGGCGGGCGGTCGCCCGGCTGCCGGCGTACGACGCGGGCGTGCCGCCGCCCCAGCGCCAGCCGACGTCGACGGACGTGGACAGGATCCGGTCGTCGGTCTCGGCCAGCACGGTCATGTCGTCGGTGAGGAAGCCGGCGTAGGCCGAGCCGGTCGTCTTGGTGACCAGCAGGTCGACGAGACCGCTGCTGACCTCGGCTGCGTCCACCCCGGCTGCGTCCACCCCGGCTGCGTCCACCCCGGCAGCGTCGGCGCCGCGGTGCAACACGACGGCGGCTGTGCCGTCGCCGACGACCGACCGGAAGGCGTGCGGGTGCGGCCCGGACTCGACGGCGATCCGCTCCCAGGAGTGGATGCGCGCCTCGCCGTGCGCGCTCGTGGCGGCCGGGACGACCGACAGCAGCCGCCTCAGCACGGCCTCCAGGTAGGTCTCGGTCTCGCCGAGCGGCAGGTCCGCGGCGACGGCATAACAGCTGGCCCGCATGGTGTCCGTCGGCAGCGAGGTCGAATTGTCACCACGCAGGTACGCCGCGGAGAAGTCGCCCTCGAGCCAGAGCGTCAGCGTCAGGTCGTGGAAGACGTGATGATCGCCGTCGCGCTCCACTTTGGCCAGCCGCACCCCCGTCTTGCCATAGCGGTGCTCGGTCAGTCGCATGGTGCTCACGCCGGTCAGCTCCCTCGGTAGGTCGTGTAGCCGTGCCGGGAGAGCAGCAGCGGCACGTGCAGGTGTGCGGCTGTTGGCGGCACGCTGATCTCGACGGTGACGCTGGGATAGAAGGCATTCGGGCCGTGGTGGTCCGCGGTCGCGAAGACCACCCGCCAGCGGCCGGGCGCCCAGTGCTCGGCCGCCACCAGCTCGGCGACCCGGCCGTCCGCGTCCGTGGCCGCCACCCCGACCGACCGCCAGCCGCCGTCCTCGTCGCGCAGCTCCGCCGCCACCGCCAGGCCGGCGACCGGGCGGCCGGCCTCGACGTCGAGCACGTGCGTCGAGAGCGTCATGCCGCCGCCTGCCACCGCGCGGCGAGCCGCAGGGCTGTGATCTCCCACTGCTGGCCGGCCGCCTCGCGCAGCTCGGCCGCCGGGTCGTTTCCCAGCCGGCGCAGCAGGATCTCGAGCATCTCCTCCGCATCGCGACCGGTCGCCCGCACCACGTACGTCGTCCCGAACCGCTGCTCGTAGTCACGGTTGCCCCGGGCCAGCGCGGCCAGCACCTCGGCGTCGGCGTCCCGGGCTGCGGCCTGCTCGCTGCCCTCCCTGGAGCCGGCCGCGACCGGGTCGCCGATGCGCGGATGGGCCGCCAGGGCCTCCCGCCAGTCCTCCGGATCGAGCCCCCACCAGACCCGCTCGCCGGTGGCGGTGATGGCGTCGACAGAGGGGTACGGCGCGGCCGCCGCGACCCGCTCGGCCCAGCGGCGGGAACCGCAGCAGGCCAGTAGCTCTGCGGTTGTCGGCCGGCCGATCACCGGTCCCCCCGCGTGAGGGTGCGCCCGGTGGGTGCGCCGGCGACGTCCACCGCGCGACCCCGCAGCCAGGTGGTGTGCACGACCCCGTGCAGCACGCGCCCAGCCCAGGGTGACAGCGGATGCCGGTGCAGCAGCAGCGCCGGGTCGACGGTGAAGGTGGCGTCGGGGTCCCAGGCGACGAGGTCGGCGTCGCGTCCCGTGACGATGGCCCCCTTGCCGGGCAGGCCGGCGAGCTCCGCCGGACCGGCGGACTGCCAGCGCGCCAGGTCCGCGGGGGTGACGCCGCGACCGCGGCCGGCGCTCCAGACCACGGGCAGCTGGGTCTGCAGGCCGCTGATCCCGCCCCAGGCGGTGCCCAGGTCGCCGGTGTCCTTGAGCTCCGGCGGGGCCGGGGAGTGGTCGCTGACGACGGCCTGCAACAGCCCGTCCCGCAGCCCATCCCAGAGTGCCTCCCGGTTCGCGGCCTCCCGCACCGGCGGCGCGCACTTCGCCGTAGCCGTGCCGTCGGGGATCTCCTCGGCGGCCAGCGAGGGGTAGTGCGGGCAGGTCTCCGCCGTGACCCGCGCGCCGCCCGCGCGGGCGCGGGCGAGGGCGGCCAGCGCGGGAGCGGCGGACAGGTGCAGGACGTGGGCGTGGCCACCGGTGCGGGCCGCCGCCTCGGTCACCCAGCGCACCGCCTCCAGCTCCGCCTCGGCCGGACGGCTGGCGAGATAGTCGGAGTAGCGCGGCCCCCGCGCCGGTGGGGCGAGCGCGAGCGGTCCCGGTGCCTCGGCGTGCACCACGAGCGGGACGCCGCTGGTCGCCGTCGCGCCCAGTGCCCCGCGCAGCCCGTCGGCGTCGAGCGAGCCGAACTCCGGCACCCCCGACGGCGCGAGGAACACCTTGAAGCCGCAGACTCCTTCTGCCGTAAGCGGTCCCACCGCTGACGTGTCGGTGGAGGTGATACCACCCCAGAAGGCGACGTCGACCCAGAGCTGCCCGGCGGCGGCCACCCGCTTGGCGTGCAGGGCGGCGACGGAGGTGGTCGGGGGCAGGCTGTTCAGCGGCATGTCCACCAGCGTGGTCACGCCGCCGGCCGCGGCCGCCCGCGTCGCCGTCGCGAACCCCTCCCAGTGGGTGCGCCCCGGCTCGTCGACGTGCACGTGGCTGTCCACCAATCCCGGTGACAGCACCAGGTGCGGCGGCAGGTCGACGAGCGGGAGGTCGCCGGGCACGGGGGCGGCCGGGCCGCGGCGGACCTCCGCGATCACCCCACGGCGTACGACGACGACCGCGGGGCTCTCCCCGTCGGTCAGCACGACCCGGGCGGAGCGCAACGCGAGATCGGGCACCTAGCCGACCACCGAGCCGACCACCTGGCGGACCATCAGCGGACGTCAGCCGGCCAGCACCGGGTCGGGGCGCCAGGCCCCGGAGACGACCTCGCCCAGGAGCCGGCGGTAGGCGACCGAGGCCTTGTCGGTGTCGATGTGCACGAGAGCGCCGATGGCGGTGGGGAAGTCGGCCGGGACCCGCGCCAGGATGGCCAGGTCCTCCACGCCGACGGCGGTGTCGAAGGCGACGATGTCGGCGCCGGGGCGCTGCTCCTCGCTGTCGTTGCGCACGGCCACCTGCAGCAGGCGGCAGGTGCCGTCATCGACCGGGGCGATGGCCTTGACGATGACGTGCTCCAAGCCGTCCGGATAGCGGATGCGCAGCAGCCCGGTGAACGGGGCGTGCACCTCGCTGGTCATCACCCGCTTCGTCGCGACCGTCTCCCCGGGGCGCGCCGCGACGTCGGCACCGGAGCGGGCGACCATGCCGAAGGCGGTCCGCTCCACCGTCGTCGGGTCCACCCGCGGCGACTCGGGCCGGCCGAAGGTGCCCTGGTGGACAAAGGCGAAATGCGCCAGGTCGAGGTTGTTGTCGAGCAGATGCGGTGCGCCGCAAGGCCATTCGACGTCGAACTCGCGGACCGTGCGCCATCCCTGCGCGCCGTGCTCGCGCAGGACGGGGATGCCGCCCCACGGCTCCGGCGACAGGCAGACCCACACCATGCCCAGGGCGGTGGTGGCGTTGAACGTCTCCAGCACTGCCCGCGGGTTGGGCCGCTGACCCGGCGCATTCTGCGGGACGAGCTCGCAGCGGCCGTCGGCGCCGAACTCCCAACCGTGGTATGGGCAGACGACCCGGCCACCGGCGGCCCAGCCGCCGGACAGCGCCGCCTCGCGGTGCGGGCAGCGGTCCCGCGCCGCGGCGGGCCGGCCGTCCGGACCCTGCCAGAGCACCAGGTCGGTGCCCAGCAGCCGGCGGGCCAGCGGGCCGGCGGGGAGGTCCTCGGCGAAGGCGAGCGGATACCAGTAGTGCCGCAGCAGCGGTTCGGCGGTGGCGAGCACGGGACCGACGCTAGGAGCGCGGCGCTGCGGCCGGGTCACGTCGCAGTTACGGCAGCGTTGCGCGCTCCGCCGCGCCCTCATGACACAGGCGCGACCTTGACTGCACTGGTCGATGTCGGCTCAGGTGCGGCTCCCTCGACAACCGGCGGATGCCCGACGGCGCTGGAGCGGCCGCCATCCGGGCTGGAGCTGTCCCGCCCGCTCGTGGATCCGCCAGCGAGGCCGAGTTGCATCAGGCCTGCGCGGTCGGGCTCCCCTCGCGGTGCTCGGCAGCCAGCCAGCGCAGCGCGTCCATCGCCTCGCCGACGTGGACCTCCCACGGCCGCTCGGTTGAATCCTCGATCCAGCGGGTCAGGGCGACCCGAAGGACGGCGACGCCGGTCTCGGCGGCGAGTTCGGCGCCCATGTCCGGGACCCCGCGACGACGCAGTGCCTCGCCGAGCGAGGTGGTGAGCGAGGCGAGCTTGATCAGCTCGCGTTCCTGCAGCTCCGGGTTGGCGAGGATCAGCGTCTGCCGGCGACGGACCAGCTCCAACGCAGGGAGCACTGAACCGGCCGCCTCGATCCCCGCCGTCACCGCCTCCAGGGTGGTCGCCGTCGGGGGAGCGGCGACGACCGGCTCGACGAGCGTGGCGCGGAAGCGGTCGCCACCGTCGAACAGCACCTCGCGCTTGTCGGCGAAGTGGCGGAAGAACGTGCGCTCGGTGAGCCCGGCGCGCGCCGCGATCTCGGCCACGGTGGTCTGGTCGTAGCCCCGCTCGGTGTAGAGCTCGAACGCCGCCTGCTGCAGCCGCTCGGGGGCATTCGGCTCCCAACGACTCACTCGCGGGATGCTACGGCGACGACAGTGGATGTCATCGCCCTGCTACCCTGACGTCAGCAACTGACATCGACTGCGCGTCCAGCGCCCGCGCCCGCCTTCGCGTCCCCGCCGCCGGTCGCGTCACCGGACTGGAGGTCTCCCATGCGCATCTTCGTCACCGGCGCATCCGGCTGGATCGGCTCCGCCGTCGTGGCCGAGCTGCTCGCGGCCGATCACGAGGTCCTCGGCCTCGCCCGCTCCGACGCCTCGGCCGAGACCGTCGCCGCCGCCGGCGCCGAGGTTCGCCGCGGCGACATCGGCGATCGTGACGTGCTGCGGGCTGCTGCCAGCGAGAGCGACGGCGTCGTCCACCTCGCGTTCCGCCACGACATCGCCTTCACCGGCGACTTCGACACGGCAGTCGGCTCGGACCTGGTGGCGATCGAGGCGCTCGGCGAGGCGCTGGCCGGGACGGACCGGCCGCTGGCGGTCGCCTCCGGCCTCGTCGGCCTGAAGCCGGGCTCGCTCGCCACCGAGCGCGACATGGCCGAGCCGTTCCCTGGCGCGGGCGGCCGGGTGCTCAACGAGCGCACGGCGCTGGCGCTCGCCGAGCGCGGGGTGCGCTCGATGAGCGTCCGCTTCGCCCCGACCGTGCACGGCGACGGCGACAACGGCTTCGTCCCGAGGATCGTCGCGGCCGACCGCGCGGCCGGCTCGGCCGCCTACATCGGCGAGGGCGGCAACCGCTGGCCCGCGGTGCATCGCTCCGACGCGGCCCGGCTGGTCCGACTCGGGATCGAGGGCGCCCCGGCCGGGTCGGTGCTCCACGCCGTCGGCGAGGAGGGCGTCGCCATCCGCGACGTTGCCGAGGCGATCGGGCGGGGGCTCGACCTGCCGGTCACCTCGATCCCGGCCGAGCAGGCCGAGGCCCACTTCGGTTTCCTCGCCGGCTTCCTCGCTCTCGACATCCCTGCCTCCAGCGCGCTCACCCGCGAGCTGCTCTCCTGGCAGCCGTCCGGGCCGGGACTGATCGCGGACCTGGAGCAGGGCCACTACTTCGCGGCCGCGGCGACCTGAGCGCCGGCCCGGCGCCGCACCCGGCGCCGGTGTGTCCCGCGCCGCACGTCAGAGTGGGTGGGTGCCCCTCGCCCTGCTCGCCCTTGCACTCGGCGGCTTCACCATCGGCACCGGCGAGTTCGTCACCGCCGGGCTGCTCCCGCAGATCGCCGGCTCCCTGCACGTCTCCATCCCGACCGCCGGCTACCTCATCTCCGCCTACGCCATCGGCGTCGTCCTCGGCGCCCCGCTGCTGACGGCGCTCTGCGCGCACCGGCCGGCCCGCCGGGTGCTCGTCGGGCTGCTCGGTGTGATGGCAATCGGCAATCTCGCCAGCGCGCTCGCCCCGACGTTCGGTCTGCTGGTGGGCGCCCGTGTGCTTGCCGCGCTGGCGCACGGCGCGTTCTTCGGCGTCGGGTCGGTGGTGGCCAGCCGGCTGGCCAAGCCCGGGCAGGCCGGCCGGGCGGTCGCGACGATGTTCCTGGGGCTGACGTTCTCGAATGTCGCGGGAGTGCCGCTGGGCACGCTGCTCGGCCAGCACGTCGGCTGGCGCTGGACCTTCGCCGCCATCGGCGGGCTCGCCGTCGCCTCGTGCGCCGGCACCGTTGCCCTGCTGCCGGCCGACCTGCCGGCGACGGGGACCGGGATCGCGGCCGAGCTACGCACCTTCCGCAGCGGCACGGTCTGGTACGGCCTCGCCATCACCGCCGTCGCGCAGTCCGCGCTGTTCGCCTCGATCAGCTACGTCGCCCCGATGGCCACGCGCGTCTCGCACGTGTCCGCCTCGACGGTGCCGCTGGTGCTGGTGCTGTTCGGTCTCGGCAGCTGCGTCGGGATCTACGCCGGGGGCCGGGTGGGCGAGTTGCGGTTACAGGCCGGTCTGGTCGGCGGGCTCGGGAGCGTCACGGGGGTCCTCGTCCTGCTCGCCGTCGCGGTGCAGCAGCCGGCCGTGCTCGTGGTCGGCTTCCTGCTGCTCGGGGTGACCGCCTTCTTCTTCGCACCGCTGCTGCAGGTGCAGGTGCTGCAGGCGGCCAGCGACGCGCCGACGCTGGCGTCCGCGGCGAACCAGGGGGCCTTCAACGTCGGCAACGCGCTGGGGGCGTTCATCGGCGGGCTCGTCATCGACGCCGGTCTCGGCTACGCCGCGCCGAACGCCGCGGGAGCCGTCTTCTCCGCGGCCGCGCTGATCCTGGTCCTCACCGTCGGGCGCGCCTTCCGGCCCCGGCCGCCAGCCGTCACCGGGCCGGGTCAGGAGCGGGCCGCGCCCAGCACCGCGAGGTCGTCGGCGTCGAGCGGCGTCGGCTGGCCGGCCTCGATCAGCGCGGCGAAGCCGGCGTCCGGTGACATCACCGCGTCGCGGCCTACCCGGACGACGCCGACCACCAGCGCAAGACCGACCGCGAGATCCCAGTCTTCCTGGTGAAACCCTCTGCACCGCAGGCCTGACGAGCCTTCGTAGTACCGCGGCGCCGCCCTTGGTACCGTGATGGGAATGTCGACGAACCTGCGCCTGAACGAGGCGGCCGCCGCGGCTCTCCGTGAGGCTGCTCGGCGAAGCGGCCGCTCGCAGCAGGACCTGCTGCGCGAGGCGGTCGACCGGTTCCTGGGGCTGGGCGAAGAAACCAGCTCGCGTGACCGCGCGCTCGCGCAGGGGCTCGTGCGGGCGCCGAGCCCTTTCCGCGACGTCTCCCCAAGCGTCCCGCTGGCTCGCGGCGTCACGACTATGGGTCTGCTCGATCGAGACAGCGCTCGGTGAGTGTCCTCTACGTCGACACCAGCGCCCTGCTCAAACGTGTCTTCGTCGAGGCGGAATCGGACGTCGTCGGCGCGCTCCTCCTCAGTCGGCACGTCGCGGGGGACCTGCTCACAGCATCGTCGATCGCGTGGCTCGAGGTCTGGCGTTCGCTCCGGCGCGCGGGGACGGCCGACGTCGACGAACTCGCGTCGGCGGCACTCTCCGGGGTGGCGGAATTCCCGCTGAGCGACGACGTCGTGACGCGGGCACGCGAGGTCGGGAACGACGAAACCGCTCACTCGACGCCATCCACCTCGCGTCCGCGCTGGCGGTCGGCGCGGACACCCTGCTCACCTACGACATGCGACTCGCGGACTCGGCCGCGGCAACCGGCTTGGAAATCTTGCAGCCGTCAGGGTGAGCACACCACTCGATTCAACTGGAGAGGAGACGGCCAATGCCGGTTCACGAGGGGGCGGCGCGCAGCACCGCGAGGTCGTCGGCGTCCAGCGGGGCCGGCTGGCCGGCCTCGATCAGCGCGGCGAAGCCGGCGTCCGGCGACATCACGGTGATCGTGTAGAGCCGCTCGGTGGCAGAGGTGTTCACGATCCGGTGCGTCGACCCGGCGGGCAGCACCAGCACGTCGCCGGGCCCTAGGTCGCGCACGTGCTCGTCGCTGTACGCCCTCCCCCGGCCGGCGAGCACGACGAAGGTCTCCACGGAGTCGGAGTGGGAGTTCGGCGGCTGGGAGCCGCCCGGGTCCCAGACCTCGAAGGAGACGCTGGTGCCGGAGCCGTCGGCGGGCCCAGAGAGAACGGCGAGCCGGACGGTGTCGCCGGCACTGATCCGGCGGGCCTGCACCTGCGCCAGCGGGTGCAGCACGGGAGCCGGGGTGGTCATAGCGCCCGGACCAGATCGGCAGCCGCGCAGGTGAAACCGAAGCACTGGCGCACGTTGTAGACGGTCGCCTCCAGGCAGTACGCCGGCGAGGTGGTCGCCACGGCGTCGGTCAGCAGCACCACGTCGTAGCCGGCGCAGGCTGCGTCGATGAGGGTCGCCAGCACGCACTGGTCGGCGTTGACCCCGGCGAACAGCACGGTGTCCACCCGCAGGTTGCGCAGCACCGAGTCCAGCGGCGTGTCCCAGAAGCCGCTCATCCGGTACTTCGAGACCTGCACGTCCTGCGGCACGGCGACCAGCCCGTCGACCAGCGCGGCCGACCAGCTGCCCTCCTCCAGCACGCGAGATCCATTGCCTGGCAGAGCATCGCCGATCCCGACGCCGACCCCGGTCGGCTTGTAGACGTGCAGGACCCCGGGTGGCAGGTTGGCCCGGTCGGGGCGGTTGCCCCAGTTGAGCCAGACCACGGGTACGCCGGCGGCCCGCAGCGCCGGCAGCGCGTGCGCGAGGACCGGCACCGGGGCCCCGGCCGGGGCGACGTCCACGCCGATCCCGGCGAGCCAGCCGCCCGGGGCGCAGAAGTCGTTCTGCATGTCGACGACGACGATGGCGGTCCTGGCCAGGTCCAGGGTGAGCCGCTGCGGCAACGCCTCGACCGTCACCGGACGCGGCGGTGCCGGCGGTCGCACCAGGTCGACGGCGCCGGTGGAGGCGGTCCAGGCGTTGCGCACATTCGGCCCGAGCAGCGTGCCGACGCTAGTCGTCGTCACCCCGCCGCCACCGGTGTGCGCTCGCGGCTCTCGACCCGTGGCCGCACGTCCTCGGCGAAGCGCTGCAGCTGCTCCTGCGACACGTCGTAGCTCTCGCCGGGCATGCTCGGGAAGATCGTGAGGTCCTGCAGGTCGAGGTCGTCGCGGAGCACAGCGAGCTGCCCCGCGACCTCGTCGGCGGTGCCCACCAGCCAGGTGTGCTGCGCCATCGACTCCGCCAGCGTGGGGATCCAGCCGGCCGGCGCCGGACCGCCGTCCGGCAGCCGGTAGCCGCGGCCCCAGCCGTAGGGGCCGAGGAACTTCCAGAACTCGTCGTGCCCAGGACGCGCGCGGGCGACCGCCTCCTCGTGGCTGTCGGCGAGGCAGACGTTGACCACCAGCATCCGGCCGGCCCCGGGGGGGAGCGGCAGCCCGGAGGCCTGCTCGCGCACCTCGGCGTAGGTCTCCCAGTTGCGGCGCAGCAGCTCGTCGTGCTGCAGCCAGAAGACCGCTCCGGTGCCCCGGCGCGCGACCGCCGCGAGCGTCGGCGGGCTGGTGGTGGGCTGCCACACCTCGAACGGGTAGCGGGGCGGCGGCAGCAGGGTCAGCTCCGAGACCTCGCCGCCCCGGTCGGGGATGCCGGCGGGCGGGGCCTGGAAGTGCCTGCCCCGATGGCAGAACCGCTCCTGCCGCAGCGCCGCGAGCAGCAGCTCCAGGCCCTCCTCGGTGATCTCCCGGTTGAGCGCGTCGGCGGCGGCCTGGTCCGGGTTGTCGCTGCTGCCGACCGAGGCCCGGCCCATAGACAGCGGCAGGATCTCGCGGGGCACGGTGCCGCGGCCGACGCCGAGGATCCCCCGGCCGCCGGACAGGTTGTGCAGGGTGGCGAAGTCCTCGGCCAGGCGCAGCGGGTGCCACTGCGCGACGACGTTGAACATCGTGCCGATGCCGATCCGCCGGGTGCGGGCGGCAAGGAAGGCCCCCAGCAGGATGCCGTTGGGGACCACCTCGTAGCCCTCGTGCTGGAAGTGGTGTTCGGTAAGCCAGAAGGCGTCGTAGCCGAGGCGCTCCGCGTCCACGCCGATGTCCAGCAGCCGCTCGGTCGCGTCCCACACCTGCTCGGGCGTGACCCGGCGGTGGGTCGGCGCCGGCTCCGGCGCGCCGAGCGGACCGTCGAACTCCACGGCCCCGAAGAAGAACGCACCGACCCGCACCCCGCGACCCTGTCGCGTCCAGGTTCCGTGCGGGCTACCCGGGTGTTACGCCGGCGTCACGACCGGCAGCTCCACCCAGCTCCCGGTGCCCAGCGCCCTGGTCACCTGCGCCCAGCCGGCGCTGCGGTTGAGCTGCAGCTCCGGGAAGGCGCTCGGTGCCACGGCGACCCGGACCCGGTGCCCGGCCGGGATCACGGCGTGCACCGGACCGAGGACGACGTCGACCACCCCGTCGCCGCGGGCGGCACCGAAGGCGACGTTGACCGCGCTCCCGTCCGGGGCGACATCGCACAAGGTCACGCAGCCGTCGGTGCTCGGCGCGGTGCTCGACAATGCCAGGTGCGCGATCGGCGAGCCGGCGATCTCCAGCGCCTCGTCGAGAACCTGGCCGGTGAAGACCAGCACCTCGGTGAGGTCCTGGACAGGACCTTGGTCGGCCTGACCGTTGCTCCCCACCAGCCGTGACGCGGCGCCGCCGGCGACCGGGACGGGTACGGCGGGCTGGAAGACCGACAGCGCCGGCGGGCCCGGCTCCTCCCCCGTGGTCAACCGTCCCGTGCCCCACCGGGTCGCCGCCCCGGCTGCCCCGGACAGCCACAGTCGCAGCGCTTCTGCCGGTGGTGGCCAGCCGGGCAGGTCGCGCCAGCCGGCGCCGATCGCCAGCGTGCGGGCGCGCGGCACCGGCGGTCCGGGACGGCCGGCGACGTACCGGTCGAAGAACGCCAGGTGCATGGCGAAGCTGTCGTCGAGGTCGGGCGACCACGGCATGTGCGACCACGGGGCGGCATGCAGGTGCCCGTGCGCACCCAGCGCGGCGAGGTCGGTGACCCCGCCGGAGCCGAAGGTGTCGAACCAGCCGACCGTCACCAGCGCGGGCACGTCGATGCGCGCGACGTCGGCGACCGGCCCGCACCGGCCGGCGAGCCAGTCCGACCAGAACGGCCACGTCGGCACCTCCTCGGCCGCGATCCGCTCGGCGATCAGGGCAGCGGCGCCGCCGCCCAGGAAGCCGTCCGCCCCGGCGAGCTGCGACGCCCAGCTCGCGGCGTACCCCAGCCGGAGGATCCCGTTGTGGAACAGGAAGCCCTCCGCGGGGTCCGCGCTCGTCATGCCGGGCGCGATGGCACGCAGCGCCCGCGGCCGGCGGGCGGCCGTGAGCAGCTGCACGGTGCCCTGGTAGCTGAAGCCGTAGCAGCCCACCCGCCCGTCGCACTCGGGCAGCCCGGCCAGCCACCCGACCGCGTCCTCGCCGTCGTCGGCCTCGTGCGCGAACGGCACGAACTCCCCGCCCGAGTCGCCCCGCCCGCGCACGTCGACCGAGGCGACGAGATAACCGTGCCGGGCGAAGACTGACGGGTGCGGAGAGGTCACGGCCGACGCCAGCGCCCGGCCGTAGGCGGTGCGCACCAGCAGCGCCGGGAACGGGCCCGGGCCGACCGGATGCCACAGGTCGGCGATCATGGGCACGCCGTCGCGCGCCCGCCAGGTGACGCCCTGGCGGAAGACCAGGTCAAGCCCGGCGAGCGTCACGCCAGCGCCAGCAGCGCGCGGTCGCTGCCGGCTACCCCGAGGATGCACAGCCCGACGGGTGGCTCGCCGGCCGGCCGCGCGGGAACGGTGAGGGCCGGCAGCCCGGCGAGACTGGCCAGGCAGGTGAGCCGCAGCGTCCCCGCGCGGGTGGCCGCCTTGGCCTCGGCCGGCTGTCCCAGGGGCGGGGCGGTCGTGCTGGCCGCCGGCAGGACCACGACGGCGTACGCCGGGATCCTGGCGCGCAGCGTCTGTGCGGCGGCGTCGAGCACCAACTCCGCGGCCGCGTGCTGCTCGGCCGTGATGGCCGCCGCGACGGCGAACCGCTCGGCCACCCCGCCGCCGAGTGCCCCGGGGTGGGCGCGCACCCAGGCACCGTGCGAGCGCCCGGCCTGCCACCCCTGCACCGTGCGGAAGGCCGTGAACCAGGTCTCCAGCTGGTCGCCGGCGAGGGACTCGATCTCCTCCAACCGCAGGCCCCCCCGCTCGGCCAGGACCGTCGCGGCGGCCCGGCAGGACGCCGCGACGGCGGGCTCCGCGAGGGCGAACAGGTCGGTTGGGACCAGCACGGTCCGGGGGGGAGCCGGCTCGCCGGGGGGCAGCAGCACGTCCCCGACCGCCACCAGCGTCTCCGGGTCGCGAGTCAGCCAGCCGACCGTGTCGAAGCGTGGGGCGAGTGGCAGCAGCCCGCTGGTCGAGACGGCACCGTGCGTCGGCCGCAGCGAGTAGAGGCCCTGGTAGCTCGCCGGCACCCGGATCGAGCCGGCGGTGTCCGTGCCCAGCCCGGCGTCGGCCTCCCCGAGGGCGACCGCGCTCGCCGGACCACTGCTCGACCCGCCCGGGATAGCCTGCGGCACAGCGGGGTTGGGCGGGGTGCCGTAGTGCACGTTGGTCCCCGACAGGCTGTAGGCCAGCTCGTCGGTCTGCGCGATCCCGACGACGTCGGCCCCGGCGTCGAGCAGAGCCTGCACCGCGCCCGACGACCGCTCCGCCGGCTCGGCCGCCAGCAGCAGCGTCGGGTTGCCACCGCCGGTGCGGAAGCCGGCCACGGCGAACAGGTCCTTCACCGCGACGCGTACGCCGGACAGCGGCCCAGCATCCGCGCCGGCCAGCAGCGGGGTGCCCCGCAGCCGCCAGACAGGACCCGCGCCCGGCGGCTCCACGCTGACGTGCGCGGAGGCGACCCGCCACCCCGCCGCCGTACGCACCCAGGTCTGGCTCTGCAGCCCCCGTGTCCCGTCCCCGCGCCGGGTCTCGGCCACGGCGACGACGACGCCGGCGGCGACCGGTGACAGGTGCAGGCGGTCCACCACCCGCCGTGGTGCCCCCCCGCGGCCGGCCCGGAAGGCGCCGATCGCATCGTGCCCGACGAGCACGGCGGTGGCATCGGCCCGCAGGGTCGCGGCGGAGTCGAGGAACAGCGCGTCGAGCGCTGCCACGTCGTCGGCCATCAGCGCCCGCTCGTAGGCCCAGAACGTCGCGCGCGCCGCCTCGATGTCGTCCGGCGTCACGTCGGCCACCATCCGCCGGACAGTAGCGAGTGAGGTGGGTGCGGCGGGAGCGGTGCCGGCCGGCGAGACGCCAGCGACATCCCCGCGTGACCGGCGGGAAACGCGGCGGGGCGACGGTGGCACATGACGTCGGTGGCCGAGGCGCGCCGCCCCGACGTGGTGGTGGTGGGCGGCGGGCACAACGGCCTCGCCTGCGCGGCGTACCTCGCCAGGGCCGGCGTGCGGGTGCTCGTCCTGGAGGCGCGCGCGACCCCGGGCGGGTGCGCGAGCTCGGTCGACGCCGTCGGCGCCCGGGTCAACGTCTGCAGCTGCGACCACTCGATGGTGCTCACCACGCCGCTGGTGGAGGAGCTCGAGCTGGAGGCGCACGGCCTGCGCTACCTGCGCGTCGACCCCAGCCGGATCGCGATGTCCTGGGACGGCGGGGCGCCGTTCGTCTCCTTCGCCGACCCGGCCCGCACGGTGGATGCCCTGCGACGCACTCACCCCGGCGAGGTGGAGGGGTATCAGGCCTACCTGCGCGCCGCGGTCCCGGCCGCTCAGCTCCTGCTGGACCTCGTCGGTGCCAGCCCGACGCCTGGCGCGGTGCTGCGCGCCGTCGCGGGGCGCCGCGGCGCCGGAGCGGCCACCATGCTGCGCTGGAGCCGCTCCTCCCTCGGCGAGGTCCTCGGCCACTACTTCACCAGCCCGACCCTGCTCGGCGCCGCGGCCGTCGCGCCCGCCGTCTGGGGGCTGCCGGCGACCGCCGCCCACACCGGTGCCGCCGCACTCGGCTTCGCCACTGCCCACCTGGTCGGCGTCTGGCGGCCGGAGGGTGGCAGCGGCGGGCTCACCGAGGCGCTGGCCGCCGCCGTGCTCGCCGCGGGCGGCGAGATTCGCTGCGGCGCAACGGTGCAGACCATCCTCGCCGAGGCCGGCCGGGTGCACGGGGTGCGGCTCGCCGGCGGCGAGCTGGTCGACTGCTCCGTCGTGGTGTCGGCCGCTGACCCGCAGCGGACCATCGTGGAGTGGCTGCTCCCGCCACCCGCCGGGGCGTCGCTGGTGCGGCGCTGGACCGACCGTCCGACCCGCGACGGCTATGAGAGCAAGATCGACGCCGTCGTCGGCCAGCCGCCGCGATACCGCGGCCTCGATGACGCGCTGCTCCGCGACCTCGGCATCGACGACCCGCTGGTGCCCACGGCGACGGTCTTCCCCCCGATGGCGGAGCTGGCGGCCAACCACCGGCTGCTCGCGCAGGGCCGGGTCGGTGCCCGCCCGGTGCTGCTCGCCGGGTTGCCCTCGGTGCTCGACCCGACCCTGCGGGTCGGGTCCGACCACGTGCTGAGCCTGGAGGCGCTGTGGACGCCGTACGCATTGCAGGGGGGGTGGGCCGGCTCCCCCGAACCGCGGCGGTGGCTGACGGCCTACGCCGGACTCCTCGAGCCCGGCTTCCTCGACGGCGTCCGCGACTGGCGGGTGGTGACCCCGGTGGACTACGAGACCGACTTCGGGCTCCGCCGCGGCTACGCCCCGTCGTTCACCGGCGGCCCGCTGGCGGCGCTCGTCGGCAGGGAGCCCGAACTCACCCGCTACCGCACCAGCGTGCCCGGGCTCTACCTCACCGGCGCCGGCACCTTCCCCGGCGCGAGGGTCTGGGGCGCCTCCGGACGCAACGCCGCCGCCGTCCTCCTGCGCTACCTGGACGCCCGCCCGGGCAGGGTCAACGGTTCGCGGCCAGCTTCGCGAGCCGGGAGTGCACCTCGTCGCGGACCGGGTGTTGCGCTCCGTCGAGCCGTTGCCCGTCGCTGACCACGAGCTCCCCGCCGACCCAGACCTGCTTGAGGTTGCGCTGCCCGCAGGCCAGCGCGTAGGTCCCCCACGGGTCCCAGACCGGGCCGGTGTCAGGGTCGCGCGGGTCCACCACCAAGACGTCGGCGTAGCGCCCGACCGCGAGGCTGCCGACGTCGCCGGCGAGCCCGAGCACCTCGGCCGAGCCGCGGGTGTGCAGCTGGAGCATGTCGCGCACCGCCATCGCCGCCGGGTCCCGGTGCACCGCGCGCAGCAGATAGATGCCGAACCGCAGGTTGGCGAAGGGGTCGGAGATGTCGGTGCACGACTGGTCGTCCAGGCCGATGCCGACCCGCATGCCGAGCTCGCGCATCCGCGGAATCTGCGCGACCCCGGAGGCGAGCCGTCCGCTGGAGGTCGGCTGCCAGGACATGCCGCAACCGGCCGCCGCCGCCGCCGTGATGATCTCGTCGGTGGTCTGGATGAAGTGGCCGAAGACGAGGTCGGGTCCGAGCGCCCCCGCGTCGCGGTACCACCCGAACTTCTCCTGCTGCAGCTGCACCTCGTGCGGCGTCTCCAGGAAGTGCGACTGGTTGGTCAGATTGTGCCGGCGCATGGCAGCGAGCTCCAGCACCGCGGCGACCGGGGCGGAGGCCCACTGCACCGTGCCGCTGACCGACACCCCCAGATGGGTCGGGTCGGCGACCTCGGCGGCGCGGGCGACGACCTCGTCCAGGTGGTCGAAGACGGCGGCCTCGTCGAGCGCCTGGCACAGCATCACGCTGTGCACGTGCCGCAGGCCGGCGTCGACCTTGGCGCGCAGCTGCGCGTGCTGGAAGTCCACGGACGGGGGGATCTGGCTGTAGCTCGCGACCCCGGCCGATTCGCGGTGGAAGTCCAGGCCGCTGGAGGTGAAGTCGTAGGCCGTCGTGATGCCGCTGGCGAGGAAGTCCTGCGCCCCGTGCCGGGTCAGCCAGTAGACGTCGTCGGCGGTCGCACCCCGTGTCGCGCCGAGCATCGCATCGATCCAGCCGTAGAGCGACTGGTCCATTCCCAGCCCGCGCGAACCGGACGTGAAAAGATGACTGTGCGCACTCACGAACCCCGGGGCGACCAGACAGCCTGCGACATCGACGATCTCGGCGCCGTCCACGACCGGCGGCGGATCCGCGCCGAGGGCGACAACGCGCCCGTCGACGCCGACGTGCAGCCAGCCCTGCACCGGGTCGGGGTGCAGCGGGTCCATGGTCAGCAGCAGGCCGCCGGTGATGACCAGCGGGGATTCCCTCACCGGGATGCCCTCACGCCGCCGGCAGTTTCCCGGGGTTGAGCAGCCCGTCGGGGTCGAATCGCGCGGCCGCTGCACGCACGGCCGGCAGGTTGCGCTGCAGCATCCAGGTGTGCGGGTCCTCGCCGCCGACGCCCAGCTCGGCGAGCCGCTCGACCCCGGCGTAGAGCGCATCGACTCCTTCGAAGCGGCACAGCAGCATGCCCCCGAGCACGAGGTCGCCTCGCACCTTCATGCCGTCGAAGTGCAACGACGTCTCCGGCAGCACGGCGTAGACCTCCTCGGTGCGCTCGACCAGCCCGGGGCCGCCGACCTGCAGGTGCACCATGTCGTCGCGCTTCTTCAGCGCCCGATGGTTGATGTGGTTGTACGACAGCGAGGCGAGGTACAACGGGGCCTTGGGTCGGACCTCAGGCCCATCACCCCCCGGGCGCCGCCACTCACCAGCTGGTAGGCGTCCGCCGGCCGGAGGTGCCCGGCGGCGACGAGCAGCGCGGCGATCTCCAGCGGGTCGCCGCGGCCCACGACGTTGAACGGGTCGCGCAGGTTGTCCCCGCCGGCGCCGAGCGCGACGCCCGCCGTTCGGAGCGCCCCGATCGCGGTCAGCCCCCGCGGCGGTGCGCACGTCTGCCCCCTCGCCTGCAGGAACAGGTTGGTCTGCGGCAAGGTGATCACACCGATGCCGGTCACCGCGAGCCGCCCGGCCACCCGCCGCTGCACCTCCAGCGGCTGCATGCCGAGGCTCACGCAGTGGCTCGCGGTCACCCCGGCCCCCAGCCCGCCGGCCTCGACGAGATCAGGCAGTGCGGCCAGATGCAGCGCCGCCGGGTCGAGGGTCTCGTCGGTGTGCAGGTCCAGCGGCAACCCGGCCTCGCCCGCCAGCTCGTAGCAGAACGCCTGGCACGCCAGCGGATCCGGGTCGATGTGCGGGCAGCCGCCGACGACATCGGCCAGCGCCAGCGCGTCCCGCAGCACCGCCCGGCCCTCGGCGCCGGCCACGCCGGTGAGCGGGGCGCCGGGCAGCACGGCGACCTGCAGGTCGACGAGGCCGGCCAGCCGCTCGCGCACGAGAGCGAGCGCCTCCAGGCCGCGCACCCCGACGTGCGGCCCGGCGTCGACGTGGGTCCTGATCGCCGTCGCGCCGGACCGGAGCAGGATCAGCGCGGCAGCGGTCGCGCGCTCGACGGTCTGCTCCAGGCTCTGCCGCGGCATCAGGTCGCGCATCGCCACGATGGCCCCGGCCAGGTCGCCCACCGGGTTGTCGGCCAGATCGGCGGTCAGCGCCTTGTCCAGGTGCGCGTGCGGCTCGGCCGGCGCCGGCAGCAGCAGGAACCCGGGCAGATCCACGACCTCGTCGTACGCCGGCGGGCCTGGCGCATCCGCGCGGCGCCCGGCCACCTCCGGCGCCGCCACCTCGGTGATGACGCCGTCGCGGCACCCGACGTCGGCGACGCTGCCATCGGCGACGTGCACCCCCCGCAGGAGCAGGCTCACGGGCGCAGTTCCCTTGCCACCAGGGCGATCTCCGCCGCCGCTGCGTCCTCGCCCCCTGGCACCACCCCGGCCGAGAGGTGCACGCCGGCGACCCCTGGCACGGCGAGCAGCCGGTGCGCGAGCTCGCCGGCTGCCCGCAGCCCGGCCGCCCGCGGGTCCCGAGCAGCGGCGACCCGCTCGGCGAGGCCAGGCGGCAGCGCCGTGCCGGGCCAGGCCGCCACGGCAGCCACGCTGGTGAGCACGGGCACGCTGGCGACCAGCGGCACCGCGTGTCCGGTCGCGGCGAGGGCGCCGGCCAGCTCCGCCACCAACTCCGGGTCGGCGTCGTCGACGAGCGCGAGACCGGCTCCGGCGCGGACCTTCTCGGCCAGTCGACGGGCCCGGGCGGTCGGTCCGGGCGGGGCGCCGGGAGTGGCGGCGACCGACACGGCCAGTCCTTGCGCGCTGGCCAGCGCGGTGAGCCGGGTGGCGTCGAGGTCGAAGACCGGCCGCGCGTCGGGCCGGTGGCCGCGACTGGTGTGGTCGCCGGTGACGCAATGCACGCCCGCGAGGCCGAGCGGCACCATGGTGGCGAGGGCGGCCAGCTCGCCCTCCAGCGCGACCCGGTTGCGGTCCCGGCAGTTGACCCCGATCAGTGGGCGCACGCCCTGCTCGACCAGCACCCGGCCGCAGAACGACGGCGGCAGCTGCACCCTGGCAAGCGGCCCGTCGCCGCAGAGCACGGCGTCGACGCGGCCCGCGAGCCGGTCGGCGACCCGGCGCATCCCGTCGACCGACAGCGCCTGCGCGACAGCGTGTCCCACCACAACGGGGCGCCCCGCGACGAGGGGCACGGGGCTCGGCGGCGGCGTACCCGGCTGGAGATCCTCGGCGAGCCGCACCGGCGACCCCAGGAACACGCACGGCCCGACGTGCGGCACCTCGCATCGCCCGTCCGGCGCCACCCCGCCGCAGGGGCCGAAGACCATCCCCTTGGGGCACGCGGCGGCCGGTGCGCTCACGACAGGGGGGCGAACTCGAAGTCGCAGATCTCGCCGAAGGCCAGCGCCAGCTCGCGGGCCCAGTGCGCCACGACGGTCGCGCCGAGCTCGACCGAGGAGCCGGTCGGGTCCCCGACGACGCCGCCGACGGACATGTCGTCGGTGACCCACGCCGTCGGCACCGGGCCCTCCAGCGTCAGGTGGGTCAGCCGGTCGAACTGCGCCATCCCGGCCAGCCCGTCGGGGCCCATCCGGTCCAGCTTCACGGACTTCTCGTCCAGCGCCAGCACCACCGAGGTCTCGAGCTGGCCGCCGTGGATGCCCACCGCCGCGTCGGCGACGACCACCCCGGGCGGCAGGCCGAGCCGCCCGATGTTGACGGGGAAGACCTGCAGCCCGGTCTCGACCCGGATGTCGCGGGACACCATGTCCAGCAGGCCGGGCTGGCCCCCGTGGCCGTTGACGAAGGCCAGCTTGCGGAAGCCGGACGCGGCCACCGAGCGGCCGACGTCGAGGCAGACGGCCATCAGCGTCGCGGCCGACATCGAGATGGTCCCGGCGCGGCCGAGGTGCTCGTTGGACTTGCCGTAGTGCAGTGGCGGCAACAGCCAGACGTCCTCCCCCGGCGGAACCAGCGCGGCGGCACGGCCGGCGATGCCCTCGGCGACCAGGGCGTCGGTCGCGCAGGGCAGGTGCGGACCGTGCTGCTCCACGGCGCCGATGGGCTGCACGACCAGCGCCCGCTGCTTGGGGATGGCCGCGACATCCTCGGTGGTCAGGAAGTCGAGCCGGTGGAGAACGGTCACGGGCGGCCGCTCGGGGGGCCGCTCGGGGGGCCGCTCGGGGGGCCGCTCGGGGGGCGCAGCTCGACGAAGTCGGCCTTGCGCAGCGCGGCGTGCACCCCGCTGACCCGGTCGACGACCTGGCTGACGGCGAAGTCCCCGGCGGCGGAGAGATAGGCATAGGCCACCGCGCGGGACAGCCCGAAGCGCCCTTGCAGCAGGGAGAGTGCCGAGCGAACGCACTGGCGCATCGCCTCGCCGAGGTCGACGTCCAAGCCGATCGGCACGAGCAGCTCGGGAGTCTCGCCGACCGGCCCGGACTGCGCTCCCAGCAGCCCGGCAACGCGCGCCGCCGGCACGACGTCCAGCCGCAGCGTCGCACGCAACGGCGCCTCGAACGCCGTGAGCGCCACCTCGCCGTCGCCCTGCGCGAAGTGCGGGTCGCCGACGTAGAGCAATGCATCCGGCACCTGCACGGGCAGGTAGAGCGTCGAGCCGACGCCGAGCAGGGAGACGTCGAGGTTGCCGCCGTGCGCACCGGGTGGGACCGAATGCGGCCGGTCATCGCCGGCCACGGCGACGCCGACGAGCCCGAGGAAGGGCCGGAGCGGGAAGACCAGCGAGCCGGCGTCCTCGTCGGAGGAATCGACGTCGATGCGACCGGTCCAGCCGTCGGGGCCGGGGTGGGCGGTGGCGAAGACGCAGACCGGATCGTCGCCCTCGGGCAGCTCCCCCGGCAGGGCGCCGCGGCCGTGGCGGCTGGAGACCGTGCCGTACGGCGCCCGCGGGCGGAGCTGTTCCACCGTCACCGCGAGCACGTCGCCCGGCAGCGCGCCGGCCACCGCGATGGGCCCGGTGACGACGTGCGGCCCATCCGCGTCGGCGTCGTGGGGGACAGCCGACGCGGCGATCCCGATCGCATCGCGCAGCACCGCATCCGCCGGCACGCCCTTGCCGGCGAACCACGCCACCGGGTCGCGGCCCTGGTCCTCCAGGACGCCCTCGTGGCTGACCGTGTCGACGGTGACCGTGCTGCCGTCGTCGACGCTGAGCACGGGGTGGTCGGCGCCGCAGGGCAAACGTCCCCAGAGCACGGTCTCCGGCGTCGAGGCGAGGTAATGCCCGACGGAGGGGAGATCGGTGCCGTCCTGCAACAGCGGCACCTCCGCGAGGGCCCGCCGCAGGTCGCTGGAGGGTCGTCCCCGCAGCGCGACCGGCGCGGCGGCGACCGGGGAGCCCATGCAGCGAAGCCAAGCCACCGGCTGTGACGGCTCCGCGTCGGTGGAGTGTCACCCGTGTTACCGCTGGCGGTGGAGGCGATGGTGTAGCGGATGGTGTACGTCGATGGTGCAGTTGCGCCCCCGCGGGTACTGCCCGGTCACCCGAGTGCAGGAGGACCGTGTGAGCAGCCCAGGACAGGTCGCAGGTGCGACGCAGCAGGCAGCGGTGGAGACGGCCGCGGCCGCCAGGGACGAGGCGGCTCAGGTCGGCTCGACGGCGAGCGCGGCGGCCTCGGACCTGACCGGAACCGTCAAGGAGCAGGCCGGCGCGGTCGCCGGGGAGGCCGCCACCCAGGTGCGCGACCTGCTGGACCAGACCCGCAGCCAGCTGTCGGAGCAGGCGGGCGGTGCGCAGCAGAAGCTCGGCGAGAGCGTCCGCGGCCTGTCCGAGGAGCTTCGTTCCATGGCCGACGGGTCCGGGTCGGGCTCCGGGCCGGCGGCCGAGTTTGCCCGGTCGCTGGCCGACCGGGGTCGCACGGTCGCCGACTACCTCGGCAGCAAGGAACCAGGCGAGCTGGTGCAGGAGCTGCGCCTGCTGGCTGCTCGCCGCCCGGGCGGCTTCCTGCTCGGGGCGCTCGCCGCCGGGGTCGTCGCCGGCCGCCTCGTGCGCGGCGCGAGCGCTGCCCCGTCCGACGGCACCGGCGACGACCTCCCGGCCACGGCGACCGGAACGGCGCCGGCCACGGCGTCGCCGGTCGCGGCCGCGCTGCCCCCCATGGTGCCCGCGCCGCACGCCTTCCCCGACGTGCCGGTCTATGACACGGACACGCTGCCGACGCTGCCGCCGCACACCTCCGGCTCCGGCCGGTGACTCCACCGGACGCCACAACGGCCGCCCAGCGGGTATCCGAGCAGGGCCGGCCCGAGGGCACCCAGCGCAGCGTCGGCGAGCTCATCGCGGAGGTCACGTCCGACCTGTCCGCGCTGCTCAATCAGGAGCTCGAGCTCGCCAAGACCGAGCTCCGCCTCGAGGCGGCAAAGGTGGGCAAGACCGCCGGCGCGTTCGGCGGCGCGGCCGCCGCGGGGTACTTCGCCGTGCTCTTCGCCTCCTGGACGCTGCTGTTCGCCCTGCACGCCGCGTTCCACGCTACACCTGGGCCGCACTCGTGGTGACCGCGCTCTACGCCGTCGTGGGCGGGGTGCTGTTCGCCCGGGGCCGCACCACCGCCAAGACCATCAACCCCAAGCCGGAAGTAACCGTGCAGACCCTGAAGGAGGACGCGCAGTGGGCCAAGACCCGGAAGAGCTGAGGGCGCAGATCGCCCGCACGCGGCAAGAGCTCGGCCAGGACCTCGATGTGCTCGCCGACAAGGTGTCGCCAGGCAAGGTCGTCGAGCGCCGCGTCGAGGCCACCAAGGACAGGGTCGCCGGCGTGAAGGAGCGGATCATGGGGTCAGCCGAGGCGGCCGGGGCGTCCGCCGGATCCGTCGCCTCGCTGGCGGCGCACGCACCCGAGCAGGCAAAGGCCAGGGCCGTGGGGAATCCGTTCGCCGCCGGCATCGTCGCCTTCGGCGTCGGGTGGCTGGTGTCCGGCCTGCTGCCTGCCAGCAGCGTCGAGCAGAAGGGTGCCGCCAAGGCCAAGGAGGCCGGCAAGTCCCTCGCCGAGCCGCTGAAGCAGGCGGCCACCGAGGTGAAGGACAACCTGACACCGGCGTTGACGGGGGCTGCCGACGCTGTGAAGGAGACCGCCGCCGACGCCGCCGGTGCGGTGAAGGAGACCGCCGCCGACGCCGCGGCCGGCGTGAAGGAGCAGGCCACATCCTCGGCGTCCACCGTCGCCGGTGCCGCCCAGGACAACGCGGCCGACGTCAAGGACGCCGCCTCCCCCGGCGGGCCGCCGACCTACACCGCGCCGACCTACACCGCGCCCGCCTACCCGCCCGCCTCCACCGCGCCGTCGGCGTACCAGCCGCCCGCCTACGAGCCGCCGACCTACCCGCCGCCGCGGTAGCCCTGCCCGGCGGGCGATCCTCGCCGCGACGGGCAGGAACCCAAGAAACGCCGCGGACCGGCTCCCCCGTGGGTACCGTCCTCGCCTGTGACGCCCAGAGGCGAGGCACGCTTCGGCGTTGGCGCGGTCTGCGCGTTCGTGCTGATCAGCGTCCTCGGCGCAGTCCACCTCTATCGGGTGCAGCCGACGGTTGGCGGCTACATCGCTCCGCAGTACTTCCTGGACTACCGGGACGGCTTCGTCCGCCGGGGTCTGCCCGGCGAGCTGCTCTCGGTCGCGACCCATCCGACGTACGCCACGGTGCGCAACATCGGCCTCGTCCTGTCCCTGCTTGCGGGGGCGGCGATCGTCGTCATGGCGGTGGCCGCCCGGCGACGCGCCGCAGCCGGGCATGGCTGGCTAGCGCTCGGCCTCGTGGTGGCGTCGCCGCTGACGCTCGGCCTGCTCGTCCACGACGTCGGGCGCTACGACGGGCTGGGTTTCCTCGCGCTCGCGCTCCTCGCCCTGGTCCGTGTGCCGGCAGCCGGACCACGGCGGGTCCTGCTCCTGCTTGCCCTGAGCACCGTGCTCGCGGCAACCGTGGCGAGCGAGGAGTTTCTCCTGCTGTTCCTCGCTCCGGTCACGCTGCTCGCCCTGCGCGGCCGGGCGCGGCCGGTCCTCCTGCCGGCTGCCGGGGTCGCAGCTCTGAGCCTCGCCGTGCGGCCACCCGAACGTCTGCTGACCAGCACCCTCGCGCGCACCCGGTCAGCCGGCGCGCCCGTGCTCGACCCCAACGGCGTGGACGTCCTGCGCAACACCTTGCGCGACCAGGCGAGCTTCGTCGTCCACTTCGACAGTCATGCGATCCAGGTCTTCGCGATCGTGGTCGTGCTCGGCTTCTACCTGCTGACCAGCGCGGCGCTCTGGGCGCTGCTCCCCAGCGTCGCGCCGCCGCGGAGCCAGCTGCTGATCACGCTGTATCTCGGTGCCGCTGCCCTGGCGATCTCCGTGGTCGGTGTCGACTTCCGGCGGTGGTGGTCCCTCGCGCTCGTCGCCGTGTGCGCCTGCGTGCTGCGCACCACCCCTGTCGCCGTCGGAGTTCCCGGCGCCATGAGTCCTGCGACCGTTGCCGCTTCCCGTGCGCGTCAGGTTCTTGCCCGACACGCGCGGCTCGTCGCCCCGGCAACGGCCGCGCTCACGGTCCTCGCGCTACTCGCGCAGAACATGCCCATCACGCTTGCCTGGGCCAGGGTCAATCTCATTCCCTTCTGAGCGCCCCTTCCCTTCTGAGCGCCCATTCCTTGTGCGCGATGAGCCCGCCGCTGCGCCGCTCAGCGGCCGTCCCAGCGGGCGCGATCGAGATCGACCCGCTCCCCCCGGGTGGGGCAGCCCTCGGCCCGCAGCTGCGCCAGCGCACCCGCCGGATCCGACGGTGCGGGGTGCCCGGAAGCCAGCACGACCCGCCACCACGGCACCTCGCGGCCCCAGGAGGCCAGCACCGAGCCCACCCCGCGCGGGCCCCCCCGGCCGACCATCTCGGCCACGTCGCCGTAGGTCAGCACCCGGCCGGCGGGGATGCGGTCGACGGCGTCGAGGACGAGCCGGGCGAGCTCGGTCGGGGTGCCACCTGCTCCTGGGCGCACCGCCAGCCCGGCCGACACCGACGCCACCCGGCTCCGGCCGCCCCTCACCGGGGGACGACGACCCGGTCGAGATCGGCTGCGGGCAGGGGGAACCGCGGGTCCATCGTCTCCAAGGTGTCCACCAGCACGCCCAACACGGCACGGTTGCGGGCCCACTTGTGGTCGGCGAGCAGCACCCACCACGGCGCGTCCGCAGTGGAGCAGCGCCGCAGGGCCTCGTCGAACGCCGACTGGTAGGCGTCCCACCGCTCGCGCTCGGCCAGGTCGGCGACGGAGAACTTCCAGCGCTTGTCCGGGTCGGCCAGCCGGGACTCCAGCCGGCGCCGCTGCTCGTCCCGGCTGATGTGCAAGAAGAACTTCACCACGGTCGTCCCCGCCGCGGTCAGCTGCGCCTCGAAGGCGTTGATCGCGGCATAGCGCGGCCGCCACACCGCCTCCGGAGCAAGCTGTTTCACCCGCGCCACGAGCACGTCCTCATAATGCGATCGGTTGAAGACACCGATCAGCCCGCGGCCGGGGGCGCGCCGGTGATAGCGCCAGAGGAAGTCGTGGTCGAGCTGTCGATGGCCTGCAGCACGACCAGCAGCGAGCGCCGGTGCTCGGCGTAGAGCCGCTCCTGCAACCCGGACAGCCTGCGGCGCAGCCGATCCGAGTCCTCGACCGCCGCCTGCTTGTTCCCCGGCCCGGTGTCCCCGGGGTCGACGGCGGCGAGCGAGAACCCCGAACCGACGAGATACGGCGGGGCGGCCGGCTTCGACACGGGCCTGGTCAGTACGTCGGCAGCGAGGGGTCGACCTGGGCCTGCCAGGCGAGCACGCCGCCCTGCACGTGCACCGCGTCGGCGTACCCCGCCTGCTTCACGGCTGCGAGCGCCTCGGCGCTGCGGACACCGGTCTTGCAGTTGAGCACGATGCGCTTGTCGTTCGGCAGCAGCGACAGGGCCTCGCCGGAGAGGATGTCGCCCTTGGGGATCAGCCGGGCGCCAGGGATCTGCAGGATCTCGAACTCCGCCGGCTCGCGGACGTCGATGACCTCGACCGGGTCACCGCGGTCGAGCATCTGCTTCAGCTCGCGGGCGGTGATGGTCGACCCTGCCGCGGCCTCCGATGCCTCCTCCGACACCGTCCCGCAGAACTCCTCGTAGTCGATCAGCTCGGTGACCGGCTTGGTCTCCGGGTCGCGGCGGATCCGGATGGTGCGGTATTCCATGTCCAGCGCGTCGTAGACCATCAGCCGCCCCAGCAGCGTCTCGCCGATGCCCGTGATCAGCTTGACCGCCTCGGTCGCCATCACCGACCCGATCGACGCGCACAGGATGCCGAGCACGCCGCCCTCGGCGCAGCTCGGGACCATGCCCGGCGGCGGCGGGACGGGGTAGAGGTCGCGGTAGGACAGGCCGAGGTCGTCCGGCGCAGCCTCCCAGAAGACGCTGACCTGGCCCTCGAAGCGGTAGATCGAGCCCCAGACGTAGGGCTTGCCGAGCAGCACGCAGGCGTCGTTGACCAGGTAGCGCGTCGCGAAATTGTCGGTGCCGTCCACGATCAGGTCGTACTGCTCGAAGATGCCGAGCACGTTGTCGCTGTCCAGCCGGACCTCGTGCAGCCGCACCTCGACGTGGGGGTTGATCTCGCGGATCGCGTCGCGGGCGCTCTGCGCCTTCGGCCGCCCGATGTCGCTCTGGCCGTGGATGACCTGACGCTGCAGGTTGCTCTCGTCCACGGTGTCGAAATCGACGACGCCGAGGGTGCCCACGCCGGCGGCGGCGAGATACATCAGCACGGGCGAGCCGAGGCCACCGGCGCCGACCGCCAGCACCCTGGCGTTCTTCAGCCGGCGCTGCCCGATGGTGGCGACCTCCGGGATGATCAGGTGTCGGCTATAGCGCATGACCTCGTCGCGCGAGAGGGCGTCGGCGGGCTCGACCAGGGGGGGCAGCTGGGGCATGCCTCGGTCAACCGCCGCGGCCGTGCATGGCTTCCCGGCCCGGCGGGCATGCCTAGCCCATGAGTGCTGTCGACAAGATCAAGAATGCTGCCGAGGACCTCCAGGGCAAGGGCAAGGAGGCCGTCGGCAGCGCCACGGACGACAAGAGCATGCAGGCCGAGGGAAAGGGCGACCAGGCCAAGTCCGACCTCAAGGACGCCGGCGAGAAGGTCAAGGACGCCTTCAAGCACTAGGCCCGGGTACGGCGGGGTCAGGCGTCCCCGGACCGCCGCAGCATCAGCTCTGCCAGGGCGAGGACGGCGTCGTCGACGTATCGGCGGATCCGGTCCTCGCTGGCGGCTGCCTGCCCCAGCTGTGCGGCGAGTCCGTCGGCGACCTCGAGCCGCACCGCCTCCGCTACTCCGGCGGTGACGAGGGCAGCCGTCACGCCCGGGTCGGGCGCCTCAGGCAGGTCCTCAAGCACCAGCCGTCGGATCGCATCCAGGTCCTTCCGCAGTCCTGCGATCTGCCCGCTCATGGCTTCTGCCTCGGTGGTGAGCTGACCGGCGAGCCGCTGCTGGGCCTCCCGGAGCACCTCGAGGGGCTCGGCCAGCCGCGCCGCGACAGCACCTGCCAGCAGTCCAGGCAGCTGCCGGAGGTCGGTGCGCACGCCCGCGAGCCCGTCCCGCAGCTCGAGAAGGGCCTCGGCGTCGCGGGGCAGCGCGTCCAGGGGCGCGAGGGCGGCGCGCTGCCCCGCGAGTTCGGCGTGCAGGGCCTCGAGGCCGGCCGGGACGGCGACCATCGACGTCTCCAGCTGGCCGAGGCGCCCGTGGAGGCGCTCCAGGCGCTGGCGCAGCTCCTCAGCCAGCCCGATCCCCACGCCCTGCTCGGCTGCCTGCTCCTCCACGGCCCGGTCGTACAGCTCACTCATGGTCACCTCCGGGCCGCCGGCGTCCTCGTCGCGGCGAGCATGGCACGCCGGCTGGCCCCCGAGCCCGGGTCGGCGGCCGGATCAGCCGGCGGTCGTCCCGGCGGCCACCGCGGCCCGCCGCGCCAGCCAGGCGCTGGCCACGGCCACCGGGTCCTCCAGCTGCGCGACGTGCCCGGCGTCGTCGAGCACGAGCAGCTCCGCGTCGCGGAAGACCCGGGCCGCCCGGGCCGCCACCCGCACGTCGACCAGCCGGTCGTTGCGACCCCAGATGAGCAGCACCGGCGCCGCTACGGCGGCGGCCTGCCGCCACAACCCGCGGTCGCCGCGCGCGACCTGCGCGCGCACCAGGCCGCGCAGCGAGCCGGCGAGCGCACTGTCCGCGTGGCCGAGTGCGGACCGCCGGGTGACCTCGGCCGTGGCCTCGCGCAGCCGCTCGGGGTGCACCAGGGACGGCTGGTGATAGACCAGATCGAGCGTCGCCCTCGCCCGCACCTCTGCCGGCCGGCTGGCCAGCCGCCGCTGCAGCAGCGGGCCCAGCCCGGGCAGGAAGATCAGCGGAAGCCGGGGATCGAGGTCCCGGCGCGGGGCGAGATCGGGCAGGGCCGGGCTGATCAGGGTCAACGAGCGCACCAGGTCGGGCCGCTCGGCCGCGAGCCGGGTCGACACGGCACCGCCCAGGGAGTTGCCGAACAGGTGCACCGGCCCGCGCCCCTGGTGCTGGATCAGCGCCACCACCGCCCCCACGTGCAGGTCGAGCGGGTAGCGCCCGTCGGCGGGCGGGGCGCTGCGCCCGAAGCCCGGCAGGTCCAGCGCCAGGCCGTCCACCTCGGGGGCGAGCAGCGCCATCAGGTCGGTCCAGTTGGTGGAGCCGCCCCCCAGTCCGTGCACGAACACGGCGGCCTCGCCGCCATGGGTGCCGGCACGGCGGACGTAGGTCGGGCGGCCGGCGAGGTGCACCAGCTCCCCCGGCCACGGCGGGAGCGGAGGATCCGGGAGTGGGAGCAGCTCGGTCACCGGCGTCACGCTAGAGGGGGGTGTACGCCGAGTGCCGCCAGCGCGGCACGCAGAGCGGCCTGCCCGGGGTCGGATCGCACCTGGCTGCTCGCGGCGAGACTGCCCACGACCACCTCGACGCACCCGTCCGCGAGCGCCGCCTCGACGTCGGCCTCGAGGTCGACAGTGGCCACGTCGACGGCCCCCACGGCATGCGCGGCAGCGACGGTCGCGCGAGCCACCGCCGCGAGCACCCCCTCCCGGGTCGCCGGGCCGGTCTCGTCCGCGGACTCTGTGTGGCCGTCGTGGGTCAGCGTCACGGTGGCGGCGGCCCGGTTGCCCACCCGCACGACCCGCAGCCGCTGGGCCACCCCACCGAGGGGCTGGGACTCCTCGAGGATGGCGACGGCACCCGCGTCGATGCCCAGCCCGAAGCGCTGCCCCAGCAGCAGTCCCACCGCCGCTGCCACCTCGGCCTCGTCCGCGCCCGGGTCGAGCTCGAGCCGTAGCAGGCCGGGACCGCCGCCGTCGGGGTCGAGCTCGGCCTGCCGCACCCCCACAACCCCTTCCAACGCCGCGGCAAGTGCCAGCGGACTCGGGGAGAAGGACTCGAGCAGCACGGCGGTCATGGCCGTGGTCTCGGCAGGCCGGACCTGTCGGCCCAGGGCTGTCCGTGTGACGCTGATGGCGCACCCCGTCGGCGTACCCATTGTCCCGGGTCAGGCGCTCTTTGTCGCCGGTGCCTTCTTCGCCGGTGCCCTTTTTGCCGGCGCCTTTTTCGCCGGCTTCCCGGCCGTCCGCGCCTCCTCCGCAACCGCCGCGGGCGGACCCTTCTTCGCCGCCTCCACGCTCGCCCGCAGTGCTGCCATCAGGTCGAGGACGGCCCCCCCGCTGTCCGGTGCCGCGCCCGGCTGCACGACGTCGCGGCCGGCGACCTTGGCCTCGATGAGCTGCTCGAGCGCCGCGCGGTAGGAGTCGGTGTAGGTCTCCGGGTGGAAATCACCCGAGAGCGTGTCGATGAGCGACTGCGCCATCGTCAGCTCCTGCGGCCGGACCTCGACCTCCTCGGTCAGGAACGGGAAGTCCGAGGCACGCACCTCGTCCGGCCAGAGCATCGTCTCGAGCACGAAGACACCCTCGCGCACGCGCAGCGTCGCCAGCGACTCCCGCTGCCGCAGAGCAACCTTGACCAGCCCCACCTTGCCGGAGGCCGCGAGGGCGTCGCGGAGCAACACATAGGGCTTGGTGCCCGGCTTCTCCGGCTCGAGGTAGTAGCTCTTGGCGAAATAGACCGGGTCGATCTGCTCCAGCGGCACGAACTCCAGCACGTCGATCGTGCGCGACGTCGACAACGGCAGGTCCTTGAAGTCCTCGTCGGTGAGCACCACGGTCTCGCCGTTGCCGAGCTCCCAGCCCTTCGCGATGTCACCGTAGGCGACCTCCTCGCCGTCGGCGGCCGCCACCCGCTTGTACTTGATCCGGGAGCCGTCGGAGCGCCGCACCTGGTGGAAGGAGACGTCGCGCTCCTCCGTGGCGCCGTAGAGCTTCACCGGGATCGTCACCAGCCCGAAGCTGATCGCGCCCTTCCAGATGGATCGCACGCTCGCCTCCTACCCGCGGGCAGGCCCCGCGATCATCCGTCGAGGGTGCCAGTCCGGCTCAGGACAGGTCCAGGCAGCCGTCGAACGCCGCGAGCGGGTTGACGGCGCTCCCCCCGGTCGGGAGGTCGAGCCGCTGCGCTCCGACGACGGCCGCCGGGCCCTCGGCGACGTAGCAGCCGGTGGGGCGCACCTGCAGGTCGTAGGTCGCGCGGGTGAGCCTGGTGGCGTCGACCCAGACCACCGTGCAGCGCCAGTCGTCGCCGGGCCCGTTCGCGTCGGGTCCCCCCGTTGCCCCGCTGCGGCCACAGCTGGCGACCGCCTGCGCGCTGGCCGAGGTGCGGCCGGGGCGACCGAGCAGGGTCTGCTGGCGGGCGTAGAGGTTGCCGAAGACGGTGACGACGGAGTCCTGCACCGCGGTGCGGGTGATGCCGCTCCCCCCGCAGGCGCTGACGGCCGCGAGGGTCAGCGCCACGACCGCGAGCCGCCTCACGCCCGGTCCCGCGACCGGGCGACGGCGACCGCCCCGGCCACGCAGATCAGCGCCCAGACAGCGCTCACGAGGGCGCCGGACAGCAGCGGTCCGGTGTACGCCGGGCGGCTGGCGAGCCCGTGCCAGGCGGCGGTGGGCGCCGACAGCAGCACCCGCTGCAGTCCCGGCGCGGTGGGCACCAGCGTGGCCAGCTGCACGACGGCGCCCACGACGACGGTGGCCAGCACGCCGGCGCCGGCCCGCCGGGACAGGCTGCTCGCCAGTAGCGCGACACCGGTCCAGCCCAGCGCCGGCAGCAGGCTGCTCAGCCAGGCGACGGCGACGACACCCAGCGCCCGTCCCGGCGGCACGGTGACGCCGGTGAGCGTGACCAGGTCGTGCCAGCCGGCCGTCAGCAGCCCACCGGCGGTCGCCGAGACCGCCAGCAGCAGGACCACCAGGGCCGACCAGGTCGCGGCGGCGGCCGCCTTGCCGAGCACCAGCTGGGTGCGGCTCACGTTTCTGGTTAGCAGGGTGGACCAGGTGCCGCCGGCGTGCTCGCCCGACAGCGTCTCCCCGGCGACCAGGCCGATCAGCACGGGCAGCAGCCACTGGCCGGCGAAGCCGAGCACGACCAGGCTGACCGCCGCGCCGGACTCGTGGGCGTAGCGGCCGAAGGGCGAGTCCCGCGGGAGTGCCTCCTGGGCGGCCAGGGCGACGGCGAAGGCGAGCGGCCCCAGCAGGCAGACCGCGGCCGTGACCCGGATCCGGGGCTGGGCCACCAGCTTGCGCAGCTCCACGCCGTAGACCGCCGCGGTCCCGGTGCGGCTGCCGCTCATGCGGCCGTGCCGGTCAGCGTGAGGAAGACGTCTTCCAGCGACGGGGTCTCGGTGACCAGCTGCCGCACCGCCACCCCCTGCCGGGCGAGGGCGAGCACGAGCACGTCGAGCTCGTCCGCAGTGCAGCGCAGCACCAACCCCCCGTCGGCGACGCTGCCGGCGTCCGCGACGAGGGCCACCGCCGGCGCGAGCCGGGCCGCCGCCGCGTCGTCGCTGGTGCGCAGGCGGTGCTGGGGTCCCGCCGCGCGGTGCCGCAGCTCCTCGACCCGGCCCGCGAACAGCACCCGGCCCTCCCGCAGCACGGTGACCCGGTCGCAGAGCCGTTCCACGTCGGCGAGGACGTGGCTGGACAGCAGCACCGCGCGTCCGTCGGACGCGAGCTGGCGCAGCAGCGCACCGGTGTCGCGGACGCCGGCCGGGTCGAGGCCGCTGGTCGGCTCGTCGAGCACGAGCAGCCGTGGGTCCCGCAGCAGCGACCAGGCCAGGGCGAGCCGCTGCAGCATCCCCGTGCTGTAGTGACCCACCCGGTCGCCGGCGCGCTCGCCGAGCCCCACCCGCTCCAGGACGGGCTCCACCCTGCCAGCGGCCGCGGGGTCGTCGTCGAGGCGGGCCAGCAGCCGCAGCGTCTGCCGGCCGGTGAGGTAGGGCCACGAGCGGGGGGTGTCGACGAAGCCGGCAACGCCATCGAGCCCGCGGCCACCTCGGTCGTCGTGCCGACGGCCGTGCAGCAGCACCGTCCCCTCCTCCGGCCGCAGCAGACCCAGCACCAACCGCAGCAGGGTCGTCTTGCCCGCTCCGTTGGGCCCCAGCAGGCCGTGCACCTCGCCCGGCAGCACGGTCAGGTCGACGCCGTCGAGCGCCAGCCTGGTGCCGTGGTGCCGGCTGACCCCCCGCACCTCCAGCGGTGGTGGCATCAACGGCGAGCTGCCCAGGGCCGGGGAGTGCACTCCGACAGCCTGCGCCATCGTCCGGGCGCGTGCAGTCCCGGGCCGCTGGAGCCGGCTCAAGAGGGAGCGGTCAACCGCTCGACCATGGGGACGTGCCCGGTGTTCCGCGTCCACAGCTGCCTGCCCGGCCGATGACCTCGCCCGGGCACGTCCCGAAGGGAATCTGCCGCGTCCCTGCGCAGCTGCCCCGCCCCGGCACGGCGGATCCGCGGGGCGATGCGGCGGTCGGGCGTCGGCCGCGCCGCTGCGGAGCTGACGCAGTGCGCTGCGTCAGATCCGCATGGCGCAGGACTTCCGCTTCGACGGAGAGCCACTACCCCTGCAGCTGCAGAACGGCATCCGCAAGCCGGCCGGCCTCGAAGCCGCGCTCGCCTTCACGACCGTCTACACGCCCGCCGGCGGCCGTCCGCCGTACGAGGACGCGGTCGGCAGTGACGGTCTCCCGCGGTACAAGTGGCGCGGCACCGACCCCAGGCACCACGACAACCGCGCGCTTCGCACGGCAATGCTGCAGCACAAGCCGCTCGTGTGGTTCGTTGGGGTCGGTGACGCCAGCTACGTCGCGTGGCGACCAGCGACATGCCCCTGCCGGCGCGGCGGGCCTATGCCGAGCGCATCACCAGAATGCGGCTGCACCAGCCGGTCTTCCGCGCCGGCGGGCGGTGAACCGGTGGTGCCGAACGGCGTCAGCATGTGCAAGATCCACCATGCGGCGTTCGACGCCGGCATCTTCGGCGTGGACCCCGACGGCGTGCGGGTCGAGGTGCGTGCCGACGTGCTCAGCGAGATCGACGGACCGAGCAGCACCCCGACGGCGAGCTGCTGGGCGAGCGGTTCGCCGCCTTCCGCGCCCGGGCCGCCTGAGCTATAGCGACGCTATACAGTCGGATAGGCTGTGACTGTGGACACCCGCCAGCGCATTATCGAGGTGACGGCCGAGCTGCTGCAGCGCTCACCGGCGGAGCCGGTTTCCACCCGCGCGATCTGCGAAGCCGCCGGCGTGAGCGCGCCGACGCTTTATCATCACTTCGGCGACAAGGACGACCTCTACGACGCCGTGGTCACCTACGGCTTCGAGTCCTACCTCGCCACCAAGCACGCGCTGGCCCCGACGGGCGACCCCGTCCTCGACCTGTGCCACGCGTGGGACGCGCACGTGGACTTCGGCGTGACGCATCCGGCGCTCTACGCCCTGATGTATGGCACGGCGCGCGTCGGCGAGGGCTCGCCGGCCTCCCGGGAAGCCCACACGCTCCTGACCGGCCTGCTCGCCCGGGTGGCCCAGGCCGGCCAGCTGCGGATCGACCTCGAGGCGGCCACCGCCGCGATCGAGGCCGCGTGCGTCGGGGCCACCCTGCAGGCCATCCGCGGCGGCCAGGGCGCCGACGCCTCGACGCTGCTGCGCGACACCGTCTTCGCCTCCGTGGTCACCGGCCGCCCGCAGGCCACGCACCTCACGCAATCCACGCACCCCCTGCAGACCAACACCCTGACGGGTACGGCGCACCGGCTCGCCGCGCTGCTGGGCGAGCAGCCCCCCGGCCAGGGACCGCTCACGCCCGAGGAGCAGTCGCTGCTGACCCAGTGGCTGCGGCGCCTGTCCTGACCGCGGCCAACCGCGACCCGCCCCGGATCCTGCGCTGCCTAGCGGCCGGTCGTGAGCACCATCCGGTAGCGGGCGTCGCCGGACATCATCCGCTCGTACGCCTGGCCGACCTCGTCCAGCGGGCGCGTCTCGGTCCTCGGCCGCACCCCCGTCAGGGCGGCGAAGCAAAGCGTCTCCTCGACCTCCTGGGAGGTGCCCGACGGGTGGCCGCGCACGGACCGGCTGGCACCGATCAGCTGAAATGGGCTTATCTGCAGGGGCTCCGGGGTGGCGCCTACCACGAGAAGCTCGCCGTTGTGGCGCAGCCCGTCGAGCATGGCGCTCATGGCATCGGAGTTGGCAGCGGTAGCCAGCACGACCTTCGCCCCGCCCAGCGCCTGCAGCCGGCCGGCCGCGTCACCGGCGGTGCTGTCGACGTAGTGGTGGGCGCCTAGCTCGGCGGCGGCCTCCGCCTTGTCGGCGCCGCGGGCGACCGCCACGGTCTCGAACCCGAGCTTGGCAGCGAACTGCACGCCCAGGTGACCGAGGCCCCCCAGGCCCAGCACGGCGACGAGGTCGCCGGGCCTGGCCACGCTACGTCGCAGCGCGTTGAAGGTCGTCACGCCGGCGCAGCCCATCGGTGCCGCCTCGACGGCGGTGAGCTCTTCGGGGATGCGCGCCAGCGCGGAGACGGGGACGACGACGGCCTCGGCGTACCCGCCCGGATACGCCCAGCCTGGCACCCGCAGGCGCTCGCAGTGGATGAAGTCGCCCTCGCGGCAGGGCAGGCAGGCGCCGCAGTTGCCGCCGAACCAGCCGACCGCGACCCGGTCGCCGGCCCTCCAACCCTCGACGTCGTCGCCGACCGCGTCGATCCGCCCGGCGATCTCGTGCCCGGGGACTAGCGGGAATGTCACGCCGGGGAAGCCGGCGTTGACGAACCCGGCGTCGGAGCGGCAGACGCCGCAGGCCTCGATGGCGAGGCGAACCTGGCCGCGGCCCGGCTGGGGCAGCTCGCTGTCGACGATGCTGAACGGGCCGCCAGCTTCGGCGACCTGGGCGGATCGGGTGCTGGGCATGAGGGTCCCTCGCGTCGTGGTGATGTCGCATCTACTATAGCAATGCTAGCATCTCCATGTAGCGACACTACAAACTGCGGCCTAGCGCGAGCGGATGCCGTCCAAAACGAGCAGCAGCAGGCGCTCGTTCTGCTCGATCGTGCCGTTGCGGGCCATGCACATGCCGCCCACGAGCTGCATGACGTCGGCGCCGTCGACGTCGTCTCGAGCCACGCCGGCCGACTGGGCCCGCGACAGCACCACAGACAAAGCCGCGCGGATCTTCTCGCGCGACGCGATGCCCAGGTCGGGCTGCTTCTCGACGACCTCGTGCAGCTCGGTCAGGAACGTCCGCTTGGTATGCGCGTAGACCAGGAACCCCTCCAGCCAGGCGACCAGCGCGTCCCATGGCGCCAGCTCGTCGATCACCTGTGCGGCGAGCGCGACCAGCGCCTCGACGTCCTCGCGGTAGACGGCCTCGACCAGATCGAGCCGCCGCGGGAAGTGCCGGTAGAGGGTGCCGACACCGACGCCCGCCGCCGCCGCGATCTCCTCCATGCTCGCCTCGCTGCCACGGGTGGTGAGCAGCGCGCGGGCAGCGGAGACCAAAGCCTCACGGTTGCGCAGCGCATCGGCCCGCATGGGCCTCGCGCCGACGTCGATGGTCACGCCGACCATCCTCTCTCCGAAACCGTGGGCCAGCCCACAGCCAACCGACTTGCCTACCGGAGGCGGCTTCCGTATGGTCACCGGAGGAGCCTTCCGCTTCTTCCAAGAGTACGTCGACAGTCAGGACCCCGCCTCATGTCCTCGGACACACTCGCTGACGCGACCGTCAGCCCCACCCTCCCGGCCACCCCGCCGGCGACCACGCAGCCGGACCAGCGCAGCGACCGCCGTACGCCGAAGATCGCCCCGGCCAGCATCGTGCTGTTCGTGATCCTCGCGGCGCAGCTGATGGTCGTGCTGGACGCCACGATCGTGAACGTCGCGCTCGTTCCCATCAAGGCCGACCTGCACTTCAGCTCCACCGGCCTGTCGTGGGTGCTCAACGCCTACACGCTGACCTTCGGTGGTCTGCTGCTCCTCGGCGCCAGGGCCGGCGACCTGCTCGGCCGCCGCCGCACGTTCCTCATCGGCATAGCGATCTTCGCCATCGCGAGCCTCGCCGGCGGCTTTGCCCAGCAGGACTGGTTCCTGCTCACCTCGCGCGCGCTGCAGGGCGTCGGCGGCGCGCTCGCCGCACCGTCCAGCCTCGCGCTGCTGACCACGATGTTCCCCCAGGGCCGCGAGCGGCTGCGCGCCATCGGCTTGTTCACCGCCGTCAGCATCAGCGGCGCGGCCATCGGCCTGATCGCCGGCGGCGTCCTCACCCAGTACGCGTCCTGGCGCTGGGTGATGTTCGTCAACGTCCCGATCGGCGCGCTCGTCTGGATCGCCGGCCGCAAGGTCCTCCCCGAGACCACCCGCAAGCACGGCGAGTTCGACCTGGCCGGTGCCCTCACCTCCGTGCTCGGCATGGGCTCGCTCGTCTTCGGCTTCGTCAACGCGGCGACCGACGGCTGGGGCAGCCCGGTCACGCTCGCGGCGTTCATCTCCGGGGTCGTTCTGCTGACCGCGTTCGTGGCGATCGAGCAGCGCGCCGCCGAGCCCATCACCCCGCTGCGGCTGCTCGCCGACGCCAGCCGCACCACCGCCAACGTCTCCCGCGGCCTGATGTTCGCCGGGATGTACGGCATGTTCTTCTTCCTCAGCCAGTTCCTCCAGGGGCCGCTGCACTACGACTCGCTGCAGACCGGCATCGCCTTCCTGCCGATGCCGCTGACCGTCTTCGCGATCAGCCAAGTCACCAGCAAGGTGCTCGTCTACCACGTCAACGGCAAGGTCCTCATGCTCGCCGGCACCGCGCTCGCGGGCACCGGGTTCCTGCTCGCGAGCACGCTGACGTCCCACTCGACGTACCCCAGCATCGTCGTCTGCCTGCTCCTGTTCGGGGCCGGCAACGGCCTCGCGTTCATCACGCTCACCTCCGCCGCGCTCGACCGGGTGCCGGCCGCCGACGCCGGCGCCGCCTCCGGCCTGGTCAACGTCACGCAGCAGCTCGGGGGCACGCTCGGTGTCGCCGTACTGGTCACGATCTTCGGGTCGGCGGTCAAGGGCCACAGCTTCGCGTACGGCGCGGACCACGCGTTCATCGCCAGCGCGCTGTTTCTCCTGCTGGCCTTCACCCTGGTCGCCGCGCTCGTCAAGGCCCCGAAGATCGCCCGCCACACCCCCACCCCGCCGGCGGCCACCAGCCACTGACCCGCACCGCCGGGAGGCGCCCCCCAAGGCGAAGCCCGGCGCGCCGCGACCTAACCCTCGCGGCGCGCCGGGCTTTGCCTCGCCCACTCCAGGTCGAAGTCGGCGCGCACGGCGACGCTGAGGGCGAGCTCCTGCGCCGGCAGACGTGACTACGGCGGCAGAGCTGCTGCGCGAGGCGCGCCAGGGTGCGGGGCTGACGCAGGCCGAGCTGGCGCACCGGGCCAGGGTCACGCAGAGCGTGATCAGTGCCTATGAGCGGGGTCGCCGGGAGCCGGGGTTCGCGACGCTCGAGCGCCTCGTCACCGCGACCGGAGCCTCGTTGGCGGTGCGGGTGGAGCGGACCGCGCCGGCCGTCGAGCGCCGTCGCGGGCTCCTGGCGCTGGTGTTGGAGCACCGCCGGGAGATCGTGGCCCGGGCGGCCGAGCTCGGGCTCGACGACGTACGGCTCTTTGGCAGCGCCGCTCGCGGCGACGACCACGCGGGCAGCGACATCGACCTGCTGGTGCACCGGCGGCCCGGGAGTCGCGGTCTCGCCATCTTTACCCTGGAGCGCCAGCTGGAGGAGCTGCTGCACGTCCCCGTTGACGTCGTCCCGGATTCCGCACTGGGAGCTGCGGGCGAGGAGGCGCTGCGCCCCGACCTGCTGGCGCTATGAGCGCCGTCGAGATCGGCGAAGCCGTCAAGTCCATCGAGCCGGAGCTGCTCGCGTCCGAGCCCGACGTCCCGTGGCGCGACATCGCCGGGCTCCGGGACCGGCTGGCGCATCGCTACTTCGACGTCGACCTCGACATCGTTCAGGTGGTGCTGGCCGAGAAGCTCACGCAGCTGCACGCAGCCGTCGACCGAATGCTCACCCTGCCCAGTCGCACGCGGCCGGCGTAGGGGTTTGCTGCGGGGCAAACCCCCAACGTCGAGAGCCCCGCCGGGCCGCGGTCAGCGGCGGACGCAGTGGGCGAGCGCGGCCTGCACCTCATAAGCGTCCACCTGCTCGATGAACTGCTTTCAGCGGGCAGGCTGGGCGTGTGCTCCCCGTGCCGATGCTCGCCACCACCGGCGGGCTGCTGCCCGAGGACGGGCGGTGGGCGTTGGAGCTGAAGTGGGACGGGGTCCGCGCCATCCTGCGCGCGCGGCCCGACGGCACGCTGGCCGTCGAGTCCCGCAACGGCCGTGACATCGCCCCGAGCTACCCCGAGCTGCAGCCGCTCGCCGCCGCCGTGCCCGCCGGCACGACCCTCGACGGCGAGATCGTCGCGTTCAACGAGCGGGGGCAGCCGGACTTCGGCGTACTGCAGCATCGGCTCCACGTCAGCCGGCCCACGACCGCGCTGCAGGCCGCCGTCCCCGCCGTACTGCTCGTCTTCGACGTCCTCACCATGGCCGACCACGACACCACCCGGCTGCCGTACGACGAGCGGCGCGGGCTGCTCGACGGTCTCGGGCTGCAGGGGCCGAGCTGGCAGAGCCCGGCAGCGGTCGACCTGCCGGGCGCGCAGCTGCTCGCCGCGTCGAAAGCCCAAGGGCTGGAGGGGCTCATGGCCAAGCGGCGCGACTCGCCCTACCTCCCCGGCATCCGGTCGCCGGACTGGGTGAAGGTCAAGAACGTGCTGACGCAAGACGTCCTCATCGGCGGCTGGGAGGAGGGCAGCGGGGGGCGCGCGGGGCGGCTGGGGGCGCTGCTCGTCGGCGTACAGACGTCGGAAGGCCTGACCTACGTCGGGCAGGTCGGCACCGGTTTCACCGACCGCGCGCTGGCCGACCTGCAGGCCCGCCTGGCGGGGCTCGCGACCGACGACTGCCCGCTGGCCGGCGTCCCCGCCGTTCAGGCGCGCGGGGCCCACTGGGTGCGGCCGGAGCTGGTCGGCGAGGTGGCGTTCACGGCGTGGACGCGCGAGGACCGGCTGCGCCACCCCTCCTGGAAGGGCCTGCGCACGGACATGGACCCGGCCGCCGTTCGCCGTACCGAGGCGGTCGACCCCGCGCTGCAGCACCTGGCCGGGCAGCCCATGTCGGCGCAGGTAACCAAGGCCGTGGAGGGCGCGCATCCCATCGGCGAGATTCCGCTGGACCGAGGGCCGCGGGGGCTGCAGTGATCCTCGCCGACACCTTCGGGTGGGTCGAGCACGCCCGAGCCTCCGGCAGCGCCGCGCACCTGCGGATGCGCGACCTGCTCACCGGCGGCGAGTCTGCTCTCGCGACCTGCGAGGGCACTCGGTCGCCGTACGGTTGATCAGTGACCTCGCCCCTGCTGGCCCACGCGCTGCCGCTCGCCGTGCCGCCGAGGTCCGAGTTCCCCGCGCTCACGCTCGACCTCGCGACCGTCCTGCCGCCGCGCTGACGGAGCGCGATGCCTGAGAGTCGGATCGCCGTCGAGGTCGAGGGTCGCCAGCTGACGCTGTCCAACCTCGCCAAGCCGCTCTACCCCGACGGCACCACCAAGGGCCAGGTGATCGACTACTACACCCGGGTGGCGCCGGTGCTGCTGCCCCACCTGCGCGGCCGGCCGCTGACGATGAAGCGCTACCCGCACGGCAGCGACGGCAGCTTCTTCTACGAGAAGAACGCACCGCGCGGCCGCCCCGACTGGGTGCGCACGGTGAACCTGCCTGCGCCCGGCAGCACCAAGAGCCGGGAGACCATCGACTACGTCGTCTGCGACGACCTCGCCACCCTCGTCTGGTGCGCCAACCTGGCGAGCCTGGAGCTGCACACGCCGCAGTACCGGGTGGGCGACGGCGGCGAGCCGCTGCCCAGCGACCAGCTCGTGCTCGACCTCGACCCGGGGCCGCCGGCCGCCCTCCGGGAATGCGCGGTGGTGGCGTTGCGGCTGCGGGAGTTCCTGCCGCCGACGGCCCGCGTGAAGACCTCCGGCAGCAAGGGTCTGCAGGTGGTGGCGCCGTGGGACGGTACGGCGGACGGCGACCCCTCGACGTTCGCCAAGCTGCTCGCGGAGGGCCTCGAGGCCGCGCACCCCGACCTCGTGGTGTCACGGATGCTGAAGGTGCTGCGGCCCGGCAAGGTGCTCGTCGACTGGTCGCAGAACGCCCGGTCCAAGACCACCGTGTCCGTCTACTCGCTGCGCGCCCGCGACCACGCCACGGTCTCCGCCCCGGTGTCATGGGACGAGGTGGCGGACACGGCAGCCGGTGCGCCGATCACGTTCACGAGCGACGAGGTGCTGGCACGGGTGGCGGCCGCCCCGGACCCGTTCGCCCACCTCGGCACCTGACGGGCGGGTGCAGCACCGGCAGCTCAGTGCAGGCTCACTGCAGGACCGCCGCGAGGGGACTGTCGTCGAGCTCGCGCAGCAGGTGCGCCGCGTCGTCGTAGGTCGCGACGGCGCCGGCGTCGCGCAGCTGCGCCGCGCAGATCCCGCCGGTGAGCACGCCGACGCAGGCCACGCCGGCGGCGCCCGCCGCCTGCACGTCCCACACCGTGTCCCCGACGTAGACCGCGCGGGCCGCCTGCACCCCCGCCTTGTGCGCCCCCCGCCGGCCCACCTCGCGCACCAGCTCGCGGGCCCCGGGCAGCGCGCGCAGCAGGGGGTAGTTGCTGTCGACGAGGGTCCCGTCGATGTCGAGGAGCACGGCGCCGGCGGTCACCTGGGCCGCCTACCCGCTGCGTGGGCCGGCAGCCGGGTCGCCGCGAGCTCTCCGGCCGGCTCCGCCAGCGGCAGGTCGCCGGCCGGCAGCCGGCCCCGGCCGCGCCACCGGGGCAGTCGGGGCCGCGGCAGCACGAGGAAGGCCTCCGCCTCCAGCGCCGCCACCGCGACGCGGGGCAGGTCGCGCGCGGTGCGGTAGCACACGAACCGCGGCTCCCACAGCGGCCGGAACTTGGCGTTGAAGCGGTAGAGGCTCTCGATCTGGAACCACCGCGACGCCAGCAGGAGCAGCCGCCGCCAGATCCGCAGCACCGGGCCGGCGCCGAGCTGCTCGCCGCGTGCCAGCGCCGAGCGGAAGACCGCGAAGTTGAGCGACAGCCGGGTCACCCCCAGCGCCGGGGCCGACGCGAGGGCGGTGGCGATGAGGAACTCGTTCAGCCCGTTGTCGCCCTCCCTGTCGCGCCGCATGAGGTCCAGCGACAGCCCGTCCGCCCCCCACGGCACGAAGTGCAGGAACGCCGCGAGCCGCCCCTCCCGGGTGGCCGTCACCACCACGCAATCGGGGTCGCGGGGGTCGCCGATGCGGCCCAGCGCCATCGAGAAGCCGCGCTCGGTCTCGGCCCCGCGCCAGGCGTCGGCCTGCAGGCGGTAGGCATCGCCGAGCGCCGGGTCGAGGTCGCGCAGCCGCGAGGCGGAGGCGACGTAGCCGGCCCGTTGGACCCTGGTCACCGCCTGGCGCACCCCGCGCATCGGCCGCCCCTCGAGGGTGAAGTCCGCGACCTCGATGACCGCCTCGTCACCCAGCTCCAGCGCGTCCAGGCCGGCGCGTGTCCAGGCCTGGCCGGCGCGCTCGCTGCAGCCCATCACCGCTGGCGCCCAGCCGTGCCGCTTGGCCTCGGCCAGGAACGCCGTGAGCGCACCGGGCCACGCTTCCGGGTCGCCGAGCGGGTCGCCGCTGGCCAGCATCACGCCGGTCACCACGCGGTAGGCGACGCAGGCCTTGCGGGAGGGCGACCAGATGACGCTCTTGTCCGGGCGCAACGCGAAATAGCCCAGCGAGTCCTGCCGTCCGTGCCGGGCCAGCAGGCCGCGGATGCACTCCTCGTCCTCGGCGCTGAGCGACGGCGCGGGCTCCGACGGGCGCAGCAGCAGGTAGACGACGACGACCACGGTCAGCGTCCCGAGGGCGGACAGCGTGTCGCCGAGCAGGTCTCCGCGCCGGCCCTCCAGGCCGAGCGGCCCACCCACAGCGATGAGCCCCCGCAGCGCTGTCAGCACCACGCTGCCCGCCTCGCGGTGCCCCACGACCGTGCCGACGGCGTGTCCAGCCACCCCGACGTGTCGCGGGCGCGACACGGAGATGAGCAGCGAGCCCAGTGCCACATCGAAGGTCAGCAGTGGCAGGCCGACCCGCAGCGCGGCCCACCGGGTGCGGGGATCGCCCTCCGCGGCGAACTCGCCGCGCGCGACCACCAACCCCGCGAGCAGCAGCGCCGACAGCGCCGCCTCCTCCACGTCGAGGCCCTTGCCGAGGTGCAGCACGACCGAGATGGCAAGCAGCGCGACGGCCCCCTGCCAGGCGCGTCGCTTGCGCCGCCCCAGGCCACGGGCGAGCAGCAGCAGCAGCACGCCGACGGTCGCGGTCAACGCCGCCGCGGTCGTGGTGACCGCCCCGGACAGCACCTGCTCCAGCTGCAGCACGCGGCCGCGGTCCGGCCGGGTGAGCGCGCTCCACAGGTCGACGAGGCCGACGAGCGAGACGAGCAACGCCGCCAGCCGCGCGATCAGCGGGGCCGCGCGGTCCAGCCTGGTCACGCGTCACCCGCGTGCGCGGGGGCGTTCTCAGGTCCGGCGGGCACCATGGTCGGATGCGACGTCGAGGGAGTGCAGCGCTGCTGGCGGCGGGCAGCCTGGCGCTGCTCGTGCCGGGCGCCGACGCGAGCACCTCCCCGGCGACCTCCTCGCACCCCCGGTGCGGGGAGCACGGCACCGTCACCGTCCGCGAGATCCACGATCCAGCGGGTGGCCGGCGCGAGGTCTGGGTCTACAGCCCCCCGGGTCGCACGGCCCGCACGCCGGTCACCTACCTGCTGCACGGCCTGCCGGGCACCGACCGGGATTTCGCGCAGGCCGGGCTGGTCGGCGAGCTCGACGACCTGCTCTGCAGCACGCGCGACGGACTGGTCGTCGCGGCGCCGGACGGCACCACCAACGACGGCCGCGACACGGAGTGGGCCGACGCGCCCGACGGCAGCGACGATCTGGAGAGCTTCGTCACGGGTCCGCTGATCGGGGCGGTGGAGGGGTCCGCCCGCCGACCGGCCTCGCTGCGGACCATCGGGGGCTTCTCCATGGGGGGCTTCGCCGCCCTCACGCTGGCGCTGCGGCACCGCGACGTCTACGGCGCGGCCTTCGGCATCGCCGGGTACTACCGGATCGACGACCCGGACCATCAGCTCGGGACCACGCCGGCGGCGGTCGCCCAGCACGACCCGCGCGCCCTGAGCGCCAGGGCCAGGGGGCTCAAGGTCGTGCTCGCCGAGGGGGCACAGGAGCCGCTGCCCCTGGTGTCCGGCGAGGCCGCGCGCTTCGCCCCGCTGCTGCGCGCGCACGGTGCGACGGTGACCAGCCGCCGGGTGGCCGGCGGTCACGACCTGGCCACGCTGGAGACGGCGCTCCCGCTGGGGCTGGCACTCGCAGCCGGCTGAACCCGTGATCGCGGCCCGAACCCGGCTCCCACCGCTCCCCCCGGCACCGGGGGGCCGAGCGGTCCGATGGGCCCCCGCACGCCGCGGTGCCGACGCAGCAGCCGCTGCCGGGCGGCGCCCGCGTCGCCGCTGAGCTTGCGCAACGCGGCCGATCCGTGCGTCTTCGGGAAGTCCGAGGACGGGTACGTCGCGAGCAGGGAGGGGTCCCCCAGGTGGCGGCCGGCGAACGCCAGGGCGTAGGGCAGCCCCTGCAGCGCCTCCGTCCAGGTGTGCCCCTCCCCGTGCTCGACGCGCAGCTCCACGCTCTGGCCGCGCCGGGCGAGCAGGTCGGCGAGCCCCTGCACCCGCAGCCGGTCCTCCCGGCGGGCCCCGTCACCGACGTCCATGAAGGCGACGAGGCGGCGGGTGAACGGCTCGGTCGGCAGATACCAGCTCGGTGAGTCGGCGTGCAGCAGGGCGACGCTGCCGCCCAGCAGCCGGTTCGTGACGTTGCCGGGGTCGCCGTAGGGCTCCATGGCGCCGATCAGACCGAACTCCTCGCTGTGCCGCAGCCCGACGTTCAGGGCGGCGTACCCGCCGCTCGACATCCCCACCAGCACCCGCTCGTCGCGCCGAGGAAGCGTCGCGAGGTGGGTGTCGACCCAGCCGACGACGTCGCGGGTCAGCCACGTCTGCACCTGCGGGCCGCCGACCTGGTCCACCGTCTCGCTGTCGTTGGAGAAGCCGCCGTTGATGTCCGGCGCGACGAGCAGGACCTGCGGCAGCAGCCGGTGGGCGACCAGCGCGTCGACGACCTCGCGGGCGTGCCCGGCGACCAACCAGTCGGACGGGCGGCCGGGGAAGCCGCCGAGGAGGTAGACGACCGGGTAGCGGTGCCCGGCGGCTGCGGCCGTGGCGTAGCCAGGCGGGACGGCCAGCACCACGGTGCGCTGCTGGATGCGCAGTCCCGGGTCGTCGAAGTGCAGCGACTGCACCTGCCACCCGGTCTGCGACGCGGTGGGACCGGGGAGCGTCGCCGCACCGGATGGGTGCGCCGCCTGCGCGGCGGCCAGCGTGCTGGGATCGACGAGCACCTCTCCCTGCTTCGCCCCGGCCTCCGGTGGCACGATCCGGTCCTGGCTCCCGGTGCCGGTCTCGTCTCCGCGCAGGAATCGCTCGGCAGCGGTGAGCGTGGGGAAGTAGCCGGCGTAGGTATTGACCCCGGCGCCGACGGTGAGCGTGAGCAGCGCCAGCACCGCGGACGCCGACAGCCCTCGCCGGGTCCAGGCGTGCGAGACGGTGCCGCCCGCCCGCCGGCGCTGCACCGACCTGGTGACCAGCGCCGCGAGCAGCAGCAGCGTCATCAGGCCGAGCACCACCGCCACGGCGGGGGACAGCAGCCAGCCGCCGGCATGCGCGGCCCGCACGACGTCGTCCGGCAGCGGCGCCTGACCGGGCGCCGGACCCGGGGTGGGTCCGGCAGCGGGAGGGGGCTGCACGCGGGGCTCCTGATGGTCGGGGGTCGTTGCCGGGAGGTCAACGTCCCGTCACCATCATTCGTCACCGCGGCGCCCGTCCGCACCTCGGCCCAGGTTGAGGAGGTCGACTATCGTCCTCCAGACCACGAGCGACAGGATCCCGATGACCGCCGCAGCAGCCGCGGACCCGCCCGCGCTCAAATCCCGCACTCGGCTGCCCCGCAGCGCGCGCCGCGCGCAGCTGCTCGCGGCGGCGCAGGAGGTCTTCGTCGTCGCCGGCTACCACTCCGCCGGCATGGACGAGATCGCCGACCGTGCCGGGGTGAGCAAACCCGTTCTCTATCAGCACTTCCCCAGCAAGCTGGAGCTCTACCTCGCGCTGCTGGACCAGCAGGCCGAGGTGCTGGTGGAGGCCGTCCGCGCCGCGATGGCGCGCACGACGGACAACAAGGCCAGGGTGCGCGGCGCCGTCACGGCGTATCTCGACTTCGTCGACGGCGAAGGCGAAGGCCACCGGCTGGTCTTCGAGACCGATCTGCGCAACGAAGCGGCCGTGCGAGAGCGGGTCGACGCGATCACGGCCAAGTGCGTCGAGGCGATCGCCACCACCATCGCCGCCGACACCCAGCTGCCCACCGACGAGGCCAGGCTGCTGTCCGTCGGCCTCGCCGGGCTGGCCGAGGTCGGGGCGCGCTGGTGGCTGCTCGACGGCGGCACGTCCGGCCCGGTGGGCCGCGAGCGCGCCGTCGACCTGCTGGTGGGGCTGGCCTGGCGGGGGATCGCCGGATACCCCGGCCCCGCGTCCGCCCGCAGCTGAGCGCGGGGCGGGAGCGGCCAGCGGCTGCCTAGGGTGGCGGTGAGGCCGGGACGACCGGCTCGCATCGTGGAGGTCAGCGTGGAGGTCAAGGTCGGCGTGCAGCACAGCCCCCGGGAGCTGGTGCTGGAGAGCGCCCAGTCGCCAGAGGAGGTCCTGGCTGCGGTGACCAAGGCCCTCGGCGACGGCGGGTTGCTGACCCTGACCGACGAGAAGGGCCGACAGGTCATGGTGCCGGCCGACAAGATCAGCTACCTCGACATCGGTGCGGCCGAGCAGCGTCGGGTGGGGTTCGGTTCCGCACCCCGGTAGCCAGAGCGGGGGGTCAGCCGGACAGCCCCAGCGCGGTCATCCGTGCCGCCTGACCGTCGGTGACCCGGCCGAGCAGGGCGAGCATCTCGGCCAGGTCGCGCCGCTCGCCGACGAGCTCGAGGAGCGCGTCGCGCTCGGCCGCGGCCCGCTGGGTCTGGGTGAGCGCCTCCCCGACGATGCGCCGGGCCCACAGCGCCAGCCGGCCGCCCACCGGCGGGTCCGCCGCCACCGCGCGGGTGACCGCTCCGACGGCGTAGTCGCCGGCACCCGCCGGCTCGACCAGCAGCTCCAGCAGCAGGGCCCGGCTCGCCGCGGCCGTCCCGTCGGCGTCGAGCAGGTCCGCCATCTCACGGTAGAAGTCGCGGGCGATGCCGTCGCCGACATAGGCCTTGACCAGGCCCTCGAGGAAGTCCGCCGGCGCGGTCATGTCGTGGAAGGCATCCAGCGGGTCGACGAAGGGAGCCATCGCCGCGTCGGAGTCCACGCCGAGCCCCTCAAGGTGGTCGACCAGCCGGCGGAAGTCGCCGAATCGCCGGGCGGCGTACCCGGCGAGGGCCACCTCGTCGGCCAGCGTCGGTGCCAGCCGCGCATCGGCGGCGAGGCGGGTGAACGCCGACAGCTCGCCATAGGCCAGCGCGCCCACGAGGTCCACCACCGCCTCCCGCTGCAGGTCGCGTGCTGGCTGAGCGGGCATGCCAGTACCATAGGCAGCACCACCGTGGCAACCGCCGGCGGTGAGTGCCGATCAGGAGCGCCCGTCGACGTGGCGCCCACGCAGATGGAGCCCCACGATCACCACGCTCGAAGAGACCACCCACATCCCCACCCCTGAGGAACTCGCCGCCGAGCGCGCCGCCAAGGCGTTGGCCGCCCGCGGGCCGGCGTTCGCCGACCTGGGGGTTCGGCCCGAGACCGTCGAGGCCCTCGCGAAGGTGGGGATCACCCACGCGTTCGCCATCCAGGAGCTGACGCTGCCGATCGCGCTGGCCGGCGACGACCTCATCGGCCAGGCCCGCACCGGCACCGGCAAGACGCTCGGCTTCGGCGTGCCGATGCTGCAGCGCGTCAGCTCGCTCGCTGAGGGCGCCGACGGCCGGCCGCAGGCCCTGGTCATCGTTCCCACCCGCGAGCTGTGCGTGCAGGTCACCGGTGACCTCCGCGACGCCGGCGCCACCCGCGGCATCCGGGTGCTCGCCGTCTATGGCGGCCGGGCCTACGAGCCGCAGGTCGAGGCGCTCAAGAAGGGGGTCGAGATCGTCGTCGGCACCCCGGGCCGGCTGCTCGACCTGGCCAACCAGGGCCTGCTCAACCTCGGCGCTGCCGGGGTGCTGGTGCTCGACGAGGCCGACGAGATGCTCGACCTGGGTTTCCTGCCCGACGTCGAGCGGATCATCGCCAATATCCCGGATGCCCGCCAGACGATGCTGTTCTCCGCCACCATGCCGGGGCCGATCGTGACGATGGCCCGCCGGTTCATGCGCCGCCCGGTGCACATCCGCGCGGAGCTGCCGGATGAGAACCGGGTCGTCCCCGACACCGAGCAGCATGTCTTCCGTGCCCACGCGATGGACAAGGCCGAGATGCTCGCCCGCATCCTGCAGGCGGAGGGTCGAGGCCTGACCATCGTGTTCTGCCGCACCAAGCGGACCGCGCAGAAGGTCGCCGACAACCTGGTCGAGCGGGGGTTCGCCGCGGCGGCCGTGCACGGCGACCTCGGCCAGGGCGCCCGCGAGCAGGCCCTGCGCGCCTTCCGCGCCGGCAAGGTCGACGTTCTGGTCGCCACCGACGTCGCCGCGCGGGGCATCGACGTGCAGGACGTCACGCACGTGATCAACTACCAGTGCCCCGAGGACGAGAAGGTCTATCTGCACCGCATCGGCCGCACCGGCCGCGCGGGGGCCAAGGGCGTCGCCGTGACATTCGTGGACTGGGACGAGCAGGCCCGCTGGGCGATGATCAACCGCGCGCTCGACCTGCCGTTCCCCGAGCTGCCGGAGACCTATTCCACCTCGCAGCACCTGTTCGAGGAGCTGCACATCCCGGCCGGCACCAAGGGCACCCTGCCGCGCGGTCAGCGCACCCGGGCGGGGCTCGGCGCCGAGACGGTCGAGGACCTCGGCGAGACCGGTCGCAGGGCCCGCGGCGCGGCCCCGTCGCGGGACGCTGGTCGCGAGGGTGGTCGTGACGGCGGCCGCCGCGGTGACCGGGCGGATCAGGGCGGTGCGCCCGCGGCAGCCGACCGGCCGGCGGGCCGGCCGCGCACCCGCACCCGCACGCGGGGCTCCGGCGCGGCGCTCGCGGCGGTCGGCGGCGAGGGGGACGTCGGCTCCGGCCAGGACGGCGCCCGCGCCGCCACCCCGGGTGCCTCCGCGGAGCCGGAGGGCAGCAGCCGGTCCCGCTCGCGCAGCCGCGGTGGCCGCGGTCGCGGCCGTGGCGCCACGGGTGAGGCGGCGACACCCGCCCAGGCCTGACGCCCAGACCTGACGCTCAGGCGCCGTAGGCCAGCGCGTTCAGCTCGCGCTCGGTGCGCGCGTGCGACGCCTGGCAGCGGCTTTTGATGACGTCGACGAGGTGCTCGGCGTCACGAGCCACGCCGGAGAAGCGCGCGGAGCCCCAGGTCCAGAGCCAGGGCAGGCCGACGAAGTAGACACCGGGGTGGGCCGTGACGCCCCGCCTGTGCACCGGCCGCCCGCGGCCGTCGAAGACCGAGGCGCCGACCCAGCCGTAGTCGGGCCGGAAGCCGATCGCCCACACGATGCTGGTGACGCCGGCCGCCTCCAGGTCCAGCGAGGCGGGCTCGTGCTCGGGCTCCCATACGGGGGTGTAGCGCTCCTCGACGGGAGCGTCGATCCCGTTCTTCGCGATGTGGGCGTCGATGCTGTCCTTGATCCCCTCCGACACGGCGTCGGCCATGTCGAGGGTCTCGCCCAGATTGGCCGTGAAGCGCAGCTCACCGCCGACGTAGTCCTCGAGCGTGCCGTAGAGCCGCATCCCCTCGACGGCGAACCTGCGGAGGTCGATGTCGCGGCCACCGTCGCGGCCGGTGACGTAGTGGTTGGCGCGGGCCCGCTCGCCGTCGGAGGTGGACCGCTCGTCGGCGGTGGTCTCGTAGTAACCGATGTCGTGCAGCCACTTCACGACGTCGGCACCACGATAGAAGCGGGCCACGCGGGGGGCGTCGCCGAGGCACAGGTGCACGCGGCGGCCGGCGAGGTGCAGGTCCTCGGCGAGCTGCGCGCCCGACTGCCCACTGCCGACCACCAGCACCCCGCCGGGCGGCAACTGATCGGCGTTCTTGTAGTCCTGGGAGTGCATCTGCAGGATGCCCTCGGGCAGCCGCTCGGCGAAGCGGGGGATGATCGGCACCTGATAGCCGCCGCTGGCGATGACCACGTGCTCGGCGGTCATCTCCCCAGCGCCGTGACGTCCACCCCCTCGCGCAGCGGCGGGGCGAAGGACGCGATGAAGCCGTCCAGATATTCCACGATCTGGTGCCGGACCAGGAAGCCGTCGGGGTCGTCGCCACGGTAGGGCCAACCGGGCAGCTGGCACTGCCAGTTCGGCGTGACGAGGCAGAAGCTGTCCCAGCGGTGCTCTCGCCACTCGTGACCGGCCCGGTGACGCTCCAGCACGACGTGGTCGATGCCCTCGCGCTGCAGGTGCCAGCTCACCGACAAGCCGGCCTGCCCGGCCCCCACCACGACCACCTGGTGGTGCGGGACGTCGGGCTCGCTGTCCTGCACCGTGCTGCCGGGGGCCACCAGCTCAGTCCACGAGCACGATGTCACCGGAGGGTTACCGGCAGGTCAAGCCTCGTGGCGGGCGCGTTTCCCGGCCGGCCGGTGCAGCCTGGTGACGTGACCCCGCCGGGACCGCCGCCCCTGCCGAGCTGGGTGTTGCACGACCACCGCGTGCCGCGGCCGCACCGCGACCTGCGGCTGGAGCACGACGGCGTGCTCGTCAGCTGGGCGGTTCCGCGCGGCCTGCCGACCGACCCCGCGGGCAACCGGCTCGCCGTGCACGTGCCAGACCACGACCTGGACCACCTCGGCTACGCCGACGAGCAGAAGTCGGTCGAGGACACCGGGGTCTACGTCACCCACGAGTGGGCGGCCCGCAAGATCGTGCTGACCCTGTGCGGCAGGTCGGGGGTGGCGACGTACGCCCTGGTCGCGACCCGGGCGCAGGACTGGCTGCTGCACCGGCTCGCCGACAGCGATGTGCGCCACCGGGCGGCCGCGCTGCTGCTGGCCGAGCTGTCCGGGGCCTGAGCCGCGGTGCGCTCCTCGCGTCGACGTCAAGTCGATGCCCCTCGCCGCCGATCTCCCCGGCGTGACCGCGCCGGAGCCGGGGTCCCCCGTGACGACGGCGGACGGCCTCGGCGGCTGGCTGCGCGGTCTGTCGGGGTGCCCGCCGGTCACCGACACCGCCGTGCTGGCGTGCCGCTCCGCCCGCCATGACGAGCAGGCCGAGCGACCCACCTGGTTCTTCTGCGAGGCCGACGCCGCCCACGGGGTGGCCCGGGTGCGGTGCGTGGCCTGCGGGGAGGCGCGGGGGCTGCTCGACAGCGACGCGCACTGGACCTATCCGCCCATGCACGCCTGCCCGGGTTGCGCGCAGTCCATGGTCGAGGTGGCGGTCGGTGTGCACGCCGAGCCCGACCGCGCAGTCACCTGGGCCGTCGTGGCCGTCCGCTGCGTCGCCTGCGGCCGGGTCGACGGCATGACCGACCTGCACGTCCCGCGGCTCCCGCTCGACGAGGTGCTTGCGACCCTGTAGCGCGTGGACCTGCTGCTGCTCGCCGACACCCACGTCCCGCTCCGCGCACGGGACCTGCCCGCCGAGGTATGGGCCGCGGTCGGCGGCGCAGACGTCGTCGTGCACGCCGGCGACTGGGTCGACGTCGCCCTGCTCGACGCCGTGGATGCGCGCGCCCGGCGGGTGCTGGCCTGCTGGGGCAACAACGACGGGCCACCGCTGCGCGCGCGCCTGCCGGAGACGGCCCACGCCACCCTCGGCGGGGTCCGGGTCGCTGTCACGCACGAGACGGGGGACAGGCAGGGACGCGAACGCCGCGCGGACGCCGCGCACCACGACGTCGACCTGCTGGTCTTCGGGCACAGCCACATCCCCTGGGACAGCAGCACTCCCGGCGGCCTGCGCCTGCTCAACCCCGGCTCGCCGACAGACCGGCGGCGCCAGCCGCACGCCAGCTACATCACCTGCCGCCTCGACGCCGGCGCGATCCACGACGTCGTGCTGCACGCCATCGGCTGATCGAGGCCGCGGGCAGGTCCATCACGTCAAGCCCCCTCATGTCAAGCGCAGCGTCAGCTTCACCCAGGAGCGGCGGCGGCAGGACGGGCAGCGAACGAACGACGGGTGGTCGCGGCGCAGCACCGGCAGGTGCACCCCCGGCGACGCGAGCAACCGCGCTCCCCGGCTGGCCGACAGCACAGAGGTCTGGCCGCACCGGGAGCACTCGACCGTCACAGTGCCCCGCGCCGGCGTCTCCGGCGTACGGGAGAACAGCGCCCGCTTGCCCTCGGCGTCCGGCAGGCCGGCCGAGCCCGGCACCCGGCCCGGCGTCGCATCCGGGTCGCGGCGGCGCACCCGGTCGAAGTCGGTCACGCGTCGGCCGGGATCGACGCCGCGGGCGGGGCCACTCCCGCGAGCGACCTGGCCAGCGCGCGGTAGGCCTCGGCGCCCTTGCCGTGACCGGCGGTCGCGAGGATCGAGCGCCCGGCACCAGGCGCCTCGGCGAAGCGCACCGACTTGGGGATCGAGGGCTCCAGCACGTCCAGGCCGTAACGGCCGGTGACGTCGGCCAGCACCGCCCGCGCGTGCGCGGTCCGACCGTCGTAGAGCGTCGGCAGCACCCCCCGCACCCGCAGCGCCCGGTTGGTGAGCCGCTGCACGTCGTGCACGGTGTCGAGCAGCTGGCCCACCCCGCGGTGCGAGAGGGTCTCGCATTGCAGCGGTACGAGCACCTCGTCGGCCGCCGTCAGGCCGTTGATGGTGAGCACGCCGAGGGAGGGTGGGCAGTCGAGCAGCACGTCGTCGTAGCTGTCCCCGAGGTCCTGCAGCGCCGCGCGCAGCAGATACTCCCGGCCGGTCCTGGTCAGCAGCACCGTTTCGCAGCCGGCCAGGTCGATGGTCGCCGGCAGGATGTCGGGGCCGCCGGTCGCCACCTGGGCCGTCGACCTGATCGCCATGCCGACGCCGACCCGACCGAGCAGCACGTCGTGCACCGAGATCTCCAGCGTCTCCGGGTCGAGGCCAAGACTGAAGGTCAGGCAGGCCTGCGGGTCGAGGTCGACCAGCAGGACCCGTCGGCCGAGCTCGGCGAGTGCCACGCCCAGCGAGGCGACCGTCGTGGTCTTGGCGACGCCACCCTTCTGGTTGGCGACGGCGATCACACGGGTGGGCATGCCAGGATTCTGGCATTCCGGGCAATGCGGCTGGTTGACTTCCCGCTGTGAGCCGCGCCGCCGTCCGGATCCCGCACCCGACGACGTACGTCGGGCTGCCCGGCGGCGACCGGCTCGCCCTCGTCGACCTGCCGGCGGCAGCCCCGGCGGCCCCGGCGGATCGGGGTGCCGGCCTGCCGGTGCTGCTCGTGCCCGGCTTCACCGGGAGCAAGGAGGACTTCGGACCGGTCCTGGCGCCGCTGGCCGCCGGCGGGCACCGGGTGCTGGCGCTGGACCAGCGGGGGCAGTTCGAGAGCGACGGGCCACTCGATCCGGCGGCGTACCTCCCGGACGTGCTCGCCGGAGACCTCCTCGCGCTCACGGAGCTGCTGGCAACCGGCCCGGTGCACCTGGTGGGACACAGCTTCGGCGGGCTGGTGGCGCGCGCCGCCGTCATCGCCGACCGCTCCCCGTGGGCGTCGCTGACGCTGCTCGACAGCGGGCCGGCCGCGCTGGAGGGTATCCGGCGGTCCTCCACCGAGCTGTTCGCCTCGGCGGCAAGGGGTATGCCGCTCGCGACCGTGTGGGACGGGGTGCTGGCCTTCTGGGCGGCGGAGGGGCACGTCGCGGAGGGCGGCGCCGCGGACTTCCAGCGGGACCGCTTCTTCACCACGGCTCCCGGCGCGCACGCCGGGATCGCCGAGGCGCTGCTCACCGAGCCGGACCGGGTGGCGGAGCTGCGCGCGGCGCTCGACGGGCTGCCGGTGCAGGTGGTGTACGGCGAGGCCGACGAGGCGTGGCCGCCCTCCGTGCAGTCGGCGATGGCCGCGGCGCTGGGGGCCAGGGACGTGTGCCTGCCAGGTGCCGGGCACAGCCCGGCGTACGAGTCACCGCGGGCGCTCGCGGTAGCGCTGCTGGAGTTCGTTACCGCTGCCGAGGCGGCCGGCTGACCGCCGATCGCCATGGCTGACCCCGGCTAACGTGACAGTCGGAAGGGCAGCGTGGCGACGACGGCGTCGGTGCGGGCACGCAGCACCGCGGCCAGGATGAGGCCACGCTGGTTGTGCAGGATCTCGTAGCGACGGCGGCGGGGCTGCAGCTCCACGATGAGCACCGTGACCTGACACCCCGCGACCGCGCGCTGGCGCACGTACCCGACAAGCGGACCGACCAGCCCCCGGTGCGGGCTGGGCAGCACGACGAGCGGCACTCCCGGGTCCCACGCGTCCCAGCGGGCCAGCAGCTGATCGGCGGCGCCCGCCCCGGTATCCGTCGTGATCGCCACCGTCTCGCCGCCCAGGCACAGGGCTGCCGACAGCGCGGTCGCGGTCGCTGCGCTGACGGTGGCGACGGGCACGACGACCAGCCCGTGCAGCGCTACCGGGTGGGCCGGCTGCTGCCCAAGCCCGAGCTCGACGGCGACGGCGTCGTAGTAGCGCTGCACCCTGGTGAACAGCAGCATGAGCGCTGGGATGACGACCAGCAGCAGCCAGGCTCCGGCGAGGAACTTGCTGGCAAAGAAGACCACCGCGGCCAGCGCCGTCAGGACGGCGCCGAAACCGTTGAGCGCTGCGTTGGCCCACCAGCGCGGTGGCCGTTCGTTGGCCCAGTGCAGCACCAGACCGACCTGGCTGACGGTGAACCCGACGAAGACGCCGACGGCGAACAGCGGCAGCAGGCGGGCGGTGTCGGCACCCAGCGCGAGGAGCAGCAGCCCCGCCATCAAGGCGAGGGCGACGACGCCATAGCGGTAGACCGGCCGCTCGGCGCGCAGGCCGAACACATGCGGCAACCTGTTGTCACGCGCGAGCAGGCTCATCAGCACCGGCAGGCCGCCGAAGCTGGTGTTAGCGGCGAGCGCGAGGATCAGCGTGACGGACAGGTTCGAGACGTAGAACGGCCAGCCGGTGCCGAACGCGCCGGCGGTGAGCTGCGCGAGCACGGTGACGCCACCGCGGGGCACCACGTGGTGGGCGCGGATGAGCACCGCGAGTCCCACCAGCAGCAGGCCGAGCAGCAGCCCGAGGGTCACCTCCGTGCGCTGCGCGCGCCGCACCGCGGGAGCACGGAACGACGGCACGCCGTTAGCGATCGCCTCCACCCCGGTGAGCGCCGAGCAGCCGGCGGCGAAGGCCTTGAGCACCAGCAGGACCCCGACCCCCTCGACGGGGTCGAGCGGCCCGAGCGAGGTGCCTATGACAGCCACCGGGCGCTCGTGGACGAACCCGACGGCCAGCACCGCCAGAATGCTCACGACGAAGACCAGGGTCGGCACGATGAGGAACCGCGCCGACTCCACGACACCCAGCAGGTTGACCGCGGCCAACAGCAGCAGGCCGAGCAGGCAGACGGCCAGCAGGTGGGGCGCGACGGAGGGGAAGACGCTGGCCAGGCTGGCGGCGCCGGCCGACAGCGACACGGCGACAGTGAGCACGTAATCCACGACCAGGCTGGCGGCCGCGAGCAGGCTCACCTGCCGTCCCAGCTCCTGCTGTGCCACGGCATACGCGCCGCCGCCGTCGGGGTGGACCGCGATCACCTGGCGGTAGGACAGCACGAGCACGACCAACAGGACGGTGATCGCGACGGCGATTGGCACGGTCAACCGCAGCGCCGCCGCGCCGGCCGGCGCGAGGGCGACGACCACCGCCTCCGGGCCATAAGCAACGCTGGACAGCGCGTCGAGGGACAGCGCCGCGACCCCCTCGACCGCCGTCAGCTTGTGCCGCTCGTCGGCCTCCCCGGCGACGGTGCCGGCTGACGCCCGGGGGGGCGGGTCGGGCGGGGCCATCCGGGAGCGCTGCTCGGTCACCGCGCTAGTCCTTCGCTGCTGCCTGCTGCACGACCTCGAAGGACCAGACCTCGCTGCCGGTCGCCGCTGGGGACGAGGAGCCCCGGTCGGTGGCCGCCTGGGCGTGCCCGCGGGTGAAGTCCTGCGAGGACTGCCAGGCCTGGAAGTCCTCCTCGCTGCGCCACCGCGTGTAGACGAGATAACGGTCGGTGCCCTCGACCGGCCGCAGCAGCTCGAACCACTCGAAGCCGTCGGAGCCCTCCACCGCCCCGGCCCGTCCGGCGAAGCGCCGTTCGAGCACCTCCGCCTGGTCGGCCGGCACGGTCAGCACATTGATCTTCACGACACTCACGCCGGCAGTGTCTCCCGCGCATCCGCGTCCGCATCCGCGTCCCGCCGGGCCGGGGCGCCCCGGCCCGGCCAGACTGGGAGGGTGAGCGCTGCGCCCGAGCTGGGTCCCGACCCTGGGTACTTCGGGCCGGACAGCGTCACCTGGCGGGTCCTCGCCGACCCCAGCCTGGCCGTCGGCGGTCTGCGCACCCTGCTGCTGCAGGCCCTGCACCCGCTGGCCATGCACGGGGTGGCGTCCAACAGCGACTTCCAGAGCGACCCGTGGGGGCGGCTGCTGCGCACCGGTGAGTTCCTGGGGACCATCACCTTCGGCACGCGCGCCGAGGCTGATGCGGCGTCGGCGCGGGTGCGCGGCGTCCACCGCAGGCTCTCCAGCACCGCGGGGGTGGAGCCGGAGACCGGGCTGGCCTACCGCGTCGAGGACGCCGAGCTGCTGCGCTGGGTGCACGTGACCGAGGTCGACAGCTTCCTGTCCACGGTGCGCCGGTGCGGGCTGCGGCTGACCGACGCGGAGGCGGACCGCTACGTCGAGGAGCAGCTCGTCGCGGCCCGGCTGGTCGGCCTCGACCCGGCCACCGTCCCGGCCAGCGTCGCCGCCGTCGCGGCGTACCTGGTCGATGTCCGCCCTCAGTTGCGCGCGACGGCGGAGGCCCGGCGGACCGCCGTGTTCGGTCTGCTGCCACCGATGACGCCATGGGTCGCGCTAGCGACCCCCGCCCAGCCGGCCTGGGCGGCGATGACGACACTGGCCTTTGCGATGCTGCCGGGCTGGGCCAGACGGATGTACGGCGCGCCGGGCCTCCCCGCCACCGACCTGGCCGCCAGCCTCGCCGGCCGGGCCCTGCGTCGCACCCTGCTCGCGGTGCCCCAGCACCTTCGGGAGGGACCGCACCTGCGGCAGGCGAGGGAGCGGCTCGCGCTGGGGTGAGGGAGGATGCCCGGGTGCCGGCCATCGACTACGCGGCGCTGTTCGCAGCGGCGCCGACGGCCTACCTCGTGATGTCGCCGGACCTGGTCATCCTCGACGCCAACGACGCCTATCTCGCGACCGTCGGCCGCACCCGCGGCGAGCTGGTCGGGCGGCCCATCTTCGACGTCTTCCCGCCGACCCCAGACGCCTTGGCGGACGACGGCGTCCCCCGGGTCCAGGTGTCGCTCGAGCGGGCCCGCGACACGGGGCGCCCCGACAGCATGCCGCTGCAGCGCTACGACATCCCCGACCCGTCGGCGCCGGGCGGCTTCGTCGAACGCTTCTGGTCGCTCATCAGCGTGCCCGTGCCAGGACCGGACGGCAGCACGCGGCTGGTCGTCCAGCGCGCGGAGGACATCACCCAGTACATCCGCGAGCGCGACCGGGACCAGGCCGAGGCCGCCCGCGGTGTCGCCAGCCTGCGACGCCTGGAGCAGGTGGAAGCCGACCTCTTCCTCCGGGCCCAGGAGCTGGAGGCCGCCGTCGCCGCCAGGGAGCTCGCCTCCCGCCGCCTCGCCCGGCTCGCCGAGGTCGCCTTGCAGCTCGCCGCCGCGCAGTCGCTGGCCGACCTGGCGAGCGTGGTCGTCGACGCGGGCCTGGCGGCTATCGGCGCGGACGGTGGCACCCTCGCCGTCCGGGACGATGAGCGCGGGGTGGTGCGGCTGCTGTCGACCAGGTCCCGCGCCGCTCGGGGGCTCCCCCGGGACCTGCCCCTCGACTCGTCGTTGCCCGCAGCGGCGGTCACCCGGACGGGGCGTCCGTTGCTGCTGCCCACCCGGGCCGCGGCCGCGGCGTGGTCCGCCGAGACCGCAGCGGCCTTCGAGTCCGCCGACCGTCAGACGGCGGTTGCGCTGCCGCTGCTGGCCGGCCACCGGGTGCTGGGCGCCATCGTCGCGACCTGGTCGCAGGAGCATGACCTCGACCACGACGAGCTCGAGCTGCTCGCCGCCTTCGCCGCCCAATGCGCCCAGGTGCTCGACCGGCTGCAGGTCCGCGCGGCCGAGCAGCGGGCCACCGCGGCGGCCCGCCGCCTGTCGGAGACGCTGCAGCGCAGCCTGCTGACCGAGCCGCCGGAGCCCGACCACCTCGAGATCGTCGTGCGCTACCTGCCCGCCGCCCGTGAGGCGAAGGTCGGTGGGGACTGGTACGACGCCTTTCTCGTTCCCGACGGCAGCACCACGCTCGTCATCGGCGACGTGGCCGGGCACGACCGCAACGCCGCCGCGGCGATGGGCCAGCTGCGCAACATCCTGCGCGGGGTGGCACAGAGCATCCCCAAGCCGCCGGCCGCCGTGCTGTCGGCGTTCGACCGCGCGCTGCAAGGTCTTGCCGTCGACACGCTGGCGACGGCAGTGCTTGCGCAGGTGCGGCAGGACCGGGCGTTGAGCGAGGCCGGATTGCGCGCATTGCACTGGTCCAACGCCGGGCACCCGCCGCCACTGCTGCTCCTGCCGGACGGCAGGGCGTCGCTGCTGCAACACGAGCCGGACCTGCTGCTGGGACTGGACCCGACCTCGCCGCGAACCGACCACGAGGTGCTCCTGCCCCCGGGTGCCGCGGTGCTGCTCTACACCGACGGCCTGGTGGAACGCCGCGGGGAGAGCCTGGACGACAGCCTGGAGCGGTTGCGGGTGGCCGCCGAGGAATGCGCCGGCCTGCCGCTGGCGCAGCTATGCGACGGGCTGCTGGCGATGCTCGCCGACGACCCCGACGACGACGTCGCGCTGGTCGCACTGCGCGTGCACCCCGAGGACCAGCCGCGACCACCGGAGGCCGGGCCGGAGGTGCTGCCGGGCAGCGGCTCCCCAGCGTGACGGTCTGACCGAGACTGGATGGGTGGCCTTCGACGTCGACGCCGTCCGCAGTCAGTTCCCGAGCCTGGCCCTGGGGGCGGCGCACTTCGACGGTCCTGGTGGTTCCCAGACTCCGGCCAGCGTGGCTGCCGCGGTGGCCGCGACGATGACCGCAGGGCTGGCCAACCGCGGCAGCAGCACCGAGGCCGAGCGGCGCGCCGAGGGGGTGGTGGTGGGAGCCCGCGCGGCGATGGCCGACCTGCTGGGCGCCGATCCGCGCGGCGTGGTCTTCGGCCGGTCCATGACCCAGCTCACCTACGACATCGCCCGCACCCTCGCGCGAGGCTGGGGACCGGGTGACGAGGTGGTGGTGACGCGCCTGGACCACGACGCCGACGTGCGCCCCTGGGTCCAGGCGGCGCAGGCGGTGGGCGCCAGCGTCCGCTGGGCCGACCCGGACCGCGACACACTGGAGCTGACTCCCGCCGCGGTCGAGGCCGTGCTCGGCGAGCGCACCCGGCTGGTCGCGGTCACCGGCGCCTCCAACCTGGTGGGCACCCGGCCCGACCTGGCGGCCATCGCCGGGTCCGTGCACGCTGTGGGGGCGCTGCTGTTCGTGGACGGCGTGCACCTCGCCCCGCACGCGCCGGTCGACCTGGCGGCGACGGGGGCAGACCTGTTCGCCTGCAGCCCTTACAAGTTCTTCGGTCCGCACCTCGGGGTGTTGGCTGCCGACCCGGAGTTGCTGGCGACGCTGCACCCCGACAAGCTGCTGCCCTCCAGCGACGCGGTGCCCGAGCGCTTCGAGCTCGGCACGCTGCCCTACGAGCTGCTCGCCGGCACCACGGCCGCCGTCGACACCATCGCCGGATGGGATCCGACCGGTACCGCCGGTTCACGCAGGGATCGCGTGCTCGCGACGATGGCGGCGGTCGCCGAGCACGAGGCCCGGCTCTTCGCGCGGATGACGACCGGTCTGGCCGCCCTGCCGGGGGTGACGCTGCACGGGTGCGCCCGGCGACGCACGCCCACTGCGCTGTTCACCGTCGCGGGACTGACGCCAGGCGCCGCCTCCGCCGCCCTGGCTTCCCGGGGGGTGAACGCCCCCGCCGGCGCCTTCTACGCCGTGGAGCTGTCCCGCTGGGCCGGGCTCGGGGACGAAGGCGGGGTGCGCGCCGGGCTGTCGGCGTACTCCGACGCCGCCGACGTCGACCGCCTCCTCGACGGCGTCGGCGCCCTGGTGGGCCAGGCCGGCTGAGCGGGGCCCGCGACGTCAGGCGGCGGTGCGGGCTGCCTCGACCTCCGCCCGCACCTGGCAGGTCGCGATGTGGTCGTCGACCAGCCCGTCGGCCTGCATGAGGGCATAGCAGGTGGTCGGCCCGACAAAGGTGAAGCCTCTGCGCCGCAGCGCCTTTGCGAGCATGGTCGACTCCGAGGTCGTGGCCGGCACGTCGGCGAGCGTCGCCGGCGCGGGAGCAGACGGCGGCGCGTGCGACCAGATCAGGTCGACCAGGCCACCCTCCTCCCGCAGTCCGACGGTCGCGCGCGCGTTGGTGCCCACCGCGAGGATCTTGGCGCGGTTGCGCAGCATCCCCTCCGCGGCCAGCAGCCGCTGCACGTCGTCCTCGTTCAGCCGGGCGCAGGCATCGGGGTCGAACCCGTGCATGGCCGCGCGCAGGCGGTCCCGCCGCACCAGGACCGTGCGCCAGGAGAGCCCGGCCTGGAACGCCTCGAGGCAGACCTTCTCGAACAGGCCATGCTCGCTGCGCACCGGCCGCCCCCACTCGGCGTCGTGGTAGTCGGCCATCAGGGGATCGCCGTCGCCCCAGCAGCGGCTCACCCCTGGCCGGAACCGGCCCGGGCCAGCTCGGGCAGCTCGGGCAGCTCGGGCAGCTCAGGCAGGTCGGGCAGCTCGGGCAGCGAGGACCACCGGTCACGGTCGGGCGCCGCGGCCCGACCGGACGGGCAGCGATCGCGGTGGTCACACCAGGCACACGCCGCACCGGGTCGCACCGGGAAGCTCGCGTCCGGATCGGCTCCCGCCGCCACGAGCGCGGTCGCCCGCACCGCGTCGGCGGCCACCGCCTCGGCCCGCTCAACGTGTCGGGCGAGCGCCGCGTCGTCATGCTCGTGCGCCGCGACAGTGCCGGTGGGCAGGTGGTGCAGCTCGACCCGGTGACAGGGCTGGCGCAATGTGCGCGCGGCGGCGGCGGCGTAGAGCGCCAGGGCCGGGGCCGAGCGGACGTCGTCGTGGTCCGGCACCCAGCGGCCCGTCTTGTAGTCGACCACCACCAGCTCGCCGTCCCGCTCGTCGATGCGGTCCACCCGCCCCGACAAGGCGAGCGTCGACGTTCGCGCCGACACCACCCGCTCGACACCGCGGGGCTCCTCGTGCGGATCCAGGGTCGCGACCAGGCGCTCGACCCAGCCCCGCGCCAGGGTGAGAAACGACGCGGCCTGGGCGTCGTCGCGGTATCCCTCCGCGACCCAGCGCCGGGTCAGCAGCTGCGCGGCCACGGCCGGCGTGCGCCGCGGCGGCGGCTCAGACCACCAAGCGGCCAGCGCGGTGTGCACGCTCGCGCCAAGGGAGGTGTGCGCCCAGGCGCGGCCTCGCGGCGGACGGGGGCGATCGAGGTAGGTGTGCCGGAAGCGGCGGGGGCAGTCGGCGTACGTCGCCAGCTTGCTCGGCGTGCACGCGAACAGCCGCGCGGGCATCCCGCCGAGCTCCAGCTGGTCGGTCATGTCAACGAGTCTCCCGCGTGTCCGGGCTCCGGTGCCGGCGCCTGTGGACGGATGCCGTCGCGTCACCGTAAGCAACGGCGGCGGGCCGCTAGACGCAGGCCGGACCTAGCGTCCGATCCGTGCCGGTCGCCCGGGTCGTCCTCGCCGCAGCGACTCTCCTGCTCGCCGGACTTACCGGCTGCAGCGCGGGCAGCCCGGGCCGCCCGGGCAGCCCGGCGCCGCCCGCAGCCCCCCGCCCGACTGCCAGCACCGCCCGCGCCCCGCTGGCCCTCCCCACTGCCCCCACCGCCTGGTCGCAGGCCTCCGGCGACGCAGCCCGCTCCTCCGCCACCGCGGCGATCGGCCCGCAGCAGGCGACGGTGCGCTGGCAGCGCCGGCTCGAAGGCGCTGTCACGCCGGGCGCGGCGGTCGGCACCGACGGGTCGGTCCTGCTCGCCAGCGATGGCGGGGTGCTGCATGCGCTCGACCCGGCCACCGGCAGCGACCGCTGGACGGTCGGCGGCGGCGGCCGATACGGCAGCGACCTGTCCACCACACCTGCCGTACTCGGCGACGGCACGATCCTGTGGCCGGCCCCCGGCAACCGGCTCCTCGCGGTCGACCAGCACGGGAAGATGCTGTGGTCGCAGGCGTTCTCGGGCTTCGTGCTGTCACCGGCCGTCGTCGGGGGTGACCGCGTCTACGTCGGCGACCAGGCCGGCCGGCTCAGCGCGCTGGACGTCCGGCCGGGCGGCGCGCACAGCACGGCGTGGACCCTGGAGCTCGGGGGCACGAGCTATGGCAGCCCGGCGGTGGGGGCCGACGGCACCGTCTACACCACCACCGGCAGGCAGCTCGTGGCCGTCACCGACCGCGGCACCAGCGGCACCGTGCGGTGGCGGTTCTCCGCGCGCGACACGGTGGAGGTCTCCCCCGCGGTCGCCGCCGACGGCACGGTTGTCCTCGGCACGAACGGCGACGACGAGATCGGCGTCGGACCCGACGGCCGGGAGCGGTGGCGTTTCCCCAAGGGCGACTTCAGCTACTCCTCGCCAGTGGTGCGCGCCGGGAAGGCCTACTTCGGTGACCACCTCGGCTATCTCGACGTCCTCGACGCCGCCACCGGTCGGCAGCTGCGGCGCGACCTGGGAATCCCGAAGGCGCAGGGAACGACCGGCGACGGCACGGGCGTCTGGACCGCACCGCTGGTCGACGCCGCCGGCGACGTCTACAGCGGCACGGCCGCCGGTCACGTCTACGGCACCGGGCCTGACGGACGGCGCCTGTTCGATCTCGATGCCGGGTCGGTGGTCGCAAGCTATCCCGCGCTCACCGCCGACGGGACGCTGGTCATCGGGTCGCAGGGCGGGACGGTCTACGCGCTCCGCGGCTGACCTGATCCACGCTGGTGCAGCGGCGGCAGACAGATCCGCCTCCGTCGCCGGCCGCAGCACGCGTCCCCCCGCCATCGTTATCCCCGCACCGACGCGGTCAGGCCGCGCACGCCGCTGGGTGCTGGTGGCCCAGTGCGGCGAAGTCGGCGACCGCCACCTCCGCCGGGTCGTGCGACGCGCGCTGCGCCTCCTCCGCAAGGGCCGGTTCGCTCCGGGCGGCGAGCAGGATCGCGCGCACTGCCCGGTCGGCGAGGACCGTGTCGTGGTACGCCGTGGCGGCAGCCCATAGTGGGTCGAAGCCCGGCTCCCTGTCGCGGGTGGCCTCGTGCAGGGCCCCGACCTTGGCCACCCCCGCCTCCGCGGTCACCGCCTCGACGTTCAGCTGTGACAGGCCCGTGCGGGCGGCGAGCCGCAGGCCGGCGTCGAGCAGCGCGACGCAAGTCGGCTACCAGCCGCCGCCGCCGCCACCGCCACCGTCGCCACCCCCACCCCCGCCGTCTCCGCCGCCACCACCCCAGCCCCCGCCATCTCCGCCGCCGCCCCAGCCGCCACCGCTGTCCCAACCCCCGCCGCCACCGTCACTCCAGCCACCGCCACCGCCACCGGAGTCGTCCCCGCGGCGCTCCCCCTGCTCGTAGCCCTCGTCGTAGCCGCCGCCGTAGCCGCCGCCGAAACCGCCGTAGCCCCCTCCCCACCCGAGGCCGCCCCAGGCGATCGAGGAGATCAGCGCGGTCTCCCAGAACGGCGTGGCATACCACCCGCCGGGCACGTAACCGCCCTGGTAGTAGCCACCGCCGAAGTAGTGGCCGGCGCCGGGCTGGTAGGCGCCGTAGCCGGTGTAGGTCTGGTTGCCGACCGCCACCGTCTGCTGGCCCTGCACCTGCGGCGCCTGGGGCGGCGGCGCGGGCATCGGGTCCAGGCCGGGGTCGAGGCCGAGCTGCTTGCGGGCCACCCGGGCCGCGCTGATGCCCTCGATCGCCGTGCGCTTGGCCGACTGCAGCTCCTCCGCGGTGTCGATGTCCGCGCGGGACAGCAGCGCCCCGGTGGCGGTGTAGCGCTCGCTGGCGTCGGCCATCGCCTGCCGGGCGATGGCGTTGTCACCAGGGGACAGCGTGGAGACGTCGTTGCCGAGCCGCTGGTAGAGCGACTCCACCTCGGCCCGGGCAGCCGCCGCGGCCGCCGCGGCCTGCCGCTTGCGCCGCCGTGAGCGGGCAACCAGATATCCGCCGCCGCCGACCGCACCCACGGCGACGATGCCGCCGAGGAGCGCGCCGCCACCTCCCCCGGTCGAGCCCGACCCCGACGACCCGCTGCCTGACGACCCGCTGCCTGAGGACCCGCTGCCTGACGACCCGCTGCCCGTGGAGCCCGAGCCGGACTCGGCCGACCCCCTCGCCCGCACCGTGCTGACCGCGGCGACGAGCGCGCCTTCCGGGTCGCCGCCGTGCTGCGACGCCGCGCTCTGCACCAGCGAGGCAACCTCGCCCTTGCCGAATGGCCCGTCCCGGGTCTCCGCGCCGCCGAAGTCGCTCGCGCCGGTGAGCACGATCGCGACGCGCCCGCCGCTGTCGGTCGTGAGCTGGGTGGCGAGCGACTGGGCGTTGCCGGCGCGGGAGGGCAGCACGACCACCGCGATCCTGGCGTTGGTCGCGGCCTTGAGGTCGTCGTGGCTGACCTTCGCGGCGACCTCGGCGTCGTCGGCGATGAAGACCCGGTCGTTCGCGAGCGCGGACTTCACCCCGGCGAGGTCCTTGTAGTTCGCGGCGAGGGCGGGAGCGGCGGCGGCGACCAGGAGGGCGGTGGCGAGACCTGCGGCGGCGACCGGGCGCATCATGGCGTGACCGTATCCGCGGGGGCCCAGGTCATGCGGCGATGAAGCCCCGCACGCCCTCGGCGGCGAGCTGAACGGCGATGGCGGCGAGCAGCAGCCCGCTGATGCGGGTCAGCAACTGGATGCCCCCCTCCTTGAAGACCCGGATGAGGATGCCGGAAAAGCGCAGCGACACATACAGCACCAGGTGCACCGCGACCACGCCGAGGGCGACCGCACCGCGCTGCCCCCAGTCGTGCGCCTGCTGGACGAAGACGATGACGGCCACGATGGCCCCGGGGCCAGCCAGCAGCGGGGTGCCGAGCGGGACGAGCGCCACGTTGACGTCGTCAAGTCCCTCGGGTGGTTTGTCGTTGCCGGTGAGCAGCTCCAGCGCGACCAGCAGCAGCAGCAACCCGCCGCTGACCTGCAGCGCAGGCACGGTGATCCCGAGGTAGTCAAGGATCCGACGGCCGAAGACCGCGAACGTCGTGATGACGCCGAGCGCCACCAGGACGGCCTGCCACGCCGCGCGGTGGCGGGTGCGCGGGGTGCGCCCGCGGGTGAGGGCGAGGAAGATCGGGATCCCGCCGAGCGGATCCATGATGACGATCAGCGTCACCGTCACCTCGCCGAACAGGGCGAGCGTCACGCTCCGCCTCGGGCCGCGCGGAGTGCCTGCAGCGCAGCCGGTGTCGTCGTACACGCCCCGAGGGGAGTGGTCTTGTTGGCGCCGTGATAGTCGCTGCTGCCCGTCACGACGAGCCCGAGGTCGGCGCCCAGCGCGCGCAGCTCTGCCCGCTCCTCGGGGAGGTGGTCGGGGTGGTCGACCTCGAGACCGACGAGGCCGGCGGCTGCCATCGCAGCGACCGTATCGTCGCCGACGGTCGGCCCGCGCCGCGCGGCGCGCGGGTGCGCGAACACCGGGACACCGCCGGCCGCCAGCACGAGCCGCACCGCCTCGAGCGCAGGCAGTTCGAGCTTGTCAACGTAGAACCGGCTCCGGGCACCGATCCACTCGGGCGTGAACGCAGCACCGACGTCGGGCACCAAGCCGGCGCGCACGAGGGCGCGCGCGACATGCGGGCGGCCGACGACCCCGCCCTGCGCGTCGGCCTCCACCTCAGACCACGAGACGGGTACGCCGGCGGCGGCCAACCCCGCCACCATCCGGCGGGCGCGGGTGTCCCGACTGTCGCGCATCGTGAGCAGGGACGCCTGGAGGGCTCTGTCGGTGGGATCCGGCCAATACCCAAGCAGGTGCAGGCTGACCCGCCCGCCCGGCTCGTCGGAGTACGCCGAGAGCTCGACGCCCGGGACCACCTCGACCCCGTCGGGGGCAGCGGCCAGCGCCTCGTCCCAGCCGGCGATCGTGTCGTGGTCGGTGAGCGCAACGACGTCGAGATCGGCTGCGGCAGCGGCGGTCACGAGATCGGTCGGGCTGTCGGTGCCGTCGCTAGCGCGGCTGTGCGTGTGCAGGTCGATCGGCACTGGACGAAAACCTCCCGGGACTGCCCGGGGCCGCACCGATGCCCTCCGTTGGACGCCGGCCGCCCGCCCGGGGGTGCGCTTGAATCATACGAGCCGGGCCGGCCCGTGTAGATGGGCGCGCCAAGGTTCACTCTTTGATAGCAGATCATGCCCTGACTGCTATCATCGGCGTATGAAGCAGCTCATTACCCGGGTTGAGGAGTCTTTGGCAGCGGCTGTGAAGGAGCATGCCGCGTTGACCGGCGAGTCCGTCAACGCCTACGTCACCCGGCTGCTGGGCGCGGCTGTCGGGGGGCGGCAGGCGTGGAAGAGCGAGGCCATTGCGGGAGGACGACTGATGTCGCGCGCGTCCTCGCCATCCCCGCATCCTCGTGCAGCCGTCTCGACGGCTCCCGGTTACGCCTCGGGCCTCGTGTCGTCCGAACGTGACGAGCGGTGATCGTCTACATCGACACCAGCGCGCTTGGCCGCGTGTATCTGGGTGACCAGTCCGACAGCTCGGAGCTGGCCCGCGTCGTCTACGAGGGCGACCGCCCGGTGATCACGAGTGAGCTGTCGGACGTCGAGATCGCGAGCACATTCGCGCGGGCAAGCCGAGACGGCGTCATCGATTCGGTCACCGCCCACGGGCTGCTGGATCGGTACGCAGCCGACACCTCAGACACCGGGCCCCTGGGCGTCGTCGCATTGGACAGCGACACCATCGCTCTCGCGCAGCGGTTCGTCCTCAGCGCGCCACTGCGCACACTGGATGCGATCCACCTGGCTGCCTGCGCGCGATTCGGCGAGTCCACCCCCGACGAGGTGCGACTCCTGTCCCGCGACAACCGGCAAAACGAGGCGGCACAAGCGCTTGGCATCGCCCTGGCCGAGGACTGACAGATCTGCAGGGCGGCGAGCATGCTCATCATGGGCACGCGCAGCGCCGCGAATCGTGCCCCCGTGCTCCAGTCGGTCAACCGGCGGGACGACGTGCTGTCGCATGGCTTTCGGATCGGGGAGGGCGGGACTCGCCCGTACGGCGGCTCCTCGTGCTCGCTCAGCTACCCCAGAAGACAGCCAGACACTCTGCGTTGCAGGCTGACCGAGACGAAAATTGTCCGAGGTGCTTCCTAGTGTTGGGGCATGTTCGAGGCCCTGGTCAGCGCGATCGACGAGCTCGCGGCGCAGCCGTTGACGCACGTCGACGGCGCGCAGGTGGTGGCCTTCGAGCAGCTGCTGACCAGGGTGCAGGCCGAGCACCTGCGCCGGGTGCGCACCTTCGCCGACGGGGGCCTGTGGGCGCTCGACGGATCGGGCACCTGCGGGGCGTGGCAGCGCCGGCATCTGCGGGTCGATCCCGGCGAGGCCAACCGGCGGGCCAGGATCTCCCGCCGGCTAGAGGGACTGCCCTGCTGGCGGGACGCGTTCGCCGCCGGCCGGGTCAGCCGCGCCCACCTGGAGATCCTGCTCGCCGGCACCCGCCACTGGCCCGGCCAGGCGGTCGACGAGCAGCAGCAACTGCTCCTTGCCGCGGCGATCGCGACCAACCCGATGAAGCTGGGGGCCCGGCTGCGGCAGCTGGAGTCCCAGTTCCTGCCCGAGGCGGCCGAGGAGCGGGAGCGCACGGCGTTCGAGCGGCGCGGCCTGACACTGGGCAGGTCCGCGCACGGGGTGACCCTGCTGCGCGGTGACCTCGATACCGTCGGTGGCGCCCTGGTCGAGAGCGTCCTGCAGGCCATGAGCGCCCCGCGCACCACTGACGGCGAGCGCGACCCGCCCACCGCCGCGCAGCGCCGCCACGATGCGCTGATCGAGGTGTTCCGAATTGCCGCCGACAGCACCCTCCTCCCGTCGAAGCAGGGTCGGCGCCCCCAGGTCACCGTCACCGTCGGCCTGGACACCCTGCGGTCCGCACCCGACGGCACCACCAGCAGCAGGAGTCGGCCCGCGAGCCCCGGCCAGGAACCCGCGGACCTGGCCTGGGCCGGCGCGATCAGCTCCTGCCTCGCGCTGCGGCTGTGCTGTGACGCGGCGGTCACCCGGGTGGTGTTCGACCCCACCGGGATCCCCATCGACATCGGCCGCACCACCCGCGTCATCCCCGCCGGGCTCCGCCGCGCTCTCGAGGTCCGCGACAGAGGCTGCGTGCACCCCGGCTGCGACCGGCCGGTCGCAAGGTAGCGTTTGCTACTGCTTTACTCCCATGAGTCGGAGGCGGCGTGGCTGCGGCGCGAGCCCGCCTAGGTCGTCATCTCGAGAACGTCGTATCAGTCCAGTCTGCATTGCTCCGGGCGGCCCTTTTCTGCGCTCATCCCACTGCGCCGCGCAGGAGCACGACCAGGCGGTCGCGCTGCTCGAGTGTCAGCGGCGGCGCCGTGTCGACGATCTCCTGCACGCGCCGGTGGATCTGGTCCGCAGCATCGGCGAGCATCGGCGCCACGGCCTCGGTCTGCTTCTCGGTGATCACCAGACGCTGCCCGACGAGACGAGGCGCCCCTCCAGCAGGTGGTGCAGGCGCGCGCGCCAGCGCGCCCGCGAGCCGCGGCGCTGTGGCCAGAAGGCTCGGGACGTGGGGTGCGTGCGGCTGGTGACCCCGATGGATCGGCGTCGGCTCGGTGTTCCTCATCGTCGTGTCCCCGTCGCCATGCACCCGTGCGGGTGCGGCCCACTCGTCACACGGGAAGGGGCTCTGAGGTGGGGGGTCACTGCCACACACGAGGTCACAGTCCAGTCACACACAGACCTGCGACCGCTAGCGGCAGCTGGCGCCCGACGACCACGACGCTCGTGCCCTCACCGCCCCCAGGGTCGGCCGCCACAGCCCCCCTCGCCCCTCGCCGCTCCTGGCCTGTCTGCACGACGACCTGGACGCGAAAGTCCACCTGACCTTCGACCCGCCGCCGACGTGCTCCCAAACCGCCCCGCGCCCCTCCCTCCCGACTCCCCGCGCCCCTCCCTCTGCGACCCCGCCCCACCAACCAAGATCAGACAGGACACACCTCTTGCATCCTGGCTTGGATTCGTCGTGACGAAAGATGGCACGCCCAAGGTGGTCGTCATCCCGGCGGAAGCGACTGCAGTGCTCGCAGCTAGCTATCCGGCTGGCTGTCCGACGTGGCGGTTGTAGGCGGTGACGACCGCGGTGAGGGCGGGCGCGATGACGTAGAGGTCGCGGTCGTAGACCAGGCCGGCGTCGATTGCCGCGCTCAGCCGTTGGATCTGGTCGGCCCAGCCCTGCGGGGTCGGTGGGCTGATGTCTGGCTGGGGTGGCGCGGGCTGCGGTGGTCCCCATGGCGAGAACACGACCTGCTTGGTGCGCGGCTCGACAACGGTGACGGCGCTGCGCCCCGACGCCGCGGCCCGGGCCTGTTCCCAGGCCCGCTGCCGGCACGCTGCCGAGCACCAGGTCGGCACCCGGCCACGGGGCTTGACCGGGAATACCGTGTGGCACCACGGGCACATCAGCTCGGTCGCCCGGTCACCCTTGTTGTGAACCAGCTGCACCAGTACCGGCTGTCCGCGATTCACCGTCATGTCATCGCCGGCAGCTGGCGCAACAACCTTCGCGTCGACGCCTGCGGCCGGCCCTACCGGTGACCTGATGGCCGCCTGATGGGTCCTGCTGTCGGCCTGCCGGTCCAGGTCTTGGCGGTGCCGGCGGGCCCGGTCTCTTGCCTCGAGCTGCTTGCGAGCACGGGCCTTGCTCATCCCGGAACTCCCCTCTGACCGGGTTGACACCGGGTTGACAGACCCCCGAACCAGTCTCGCGGCATTACGTCACGACGAATCCAAGCCAGGATGCAAGAGGTGTGTCCGGTTCCAGGGGTCGGGGTGGGGCGGGGTTCGGTGGAGGGGGGGCGCAAGATCATCACGCTGGTGGGCGGGAGGCTTGAAGGCAGCGGAGGGAGGCGTTCGCTTTGTCGTGCGGGTGCTTCGAGATGGCGGGTGGTCGGTGGTGCGCGGGTCGGTGTGGTGTGCTCGAGCAGCAGGTGCCGGACGGCGGCCGGAACCTCCGTCCTCAGGTCGAGGTCGTCGAGCACGACCGGGATGAGCCTGGCGTCCTCCTAGATGCGCTTGACCACGGCCCAACTCCAGCTCCTCGCGGCGCCGCTCGACCTCCAGGTGCACGATCCGCGCCGGGAAGTGCATCACGACGGCGGCGAGCAGGTACTTGGCCTTCCCGTCCCTGGGGAGCTTCCACACGGACCACCTCCGGACCCAGAACACCGACGCCGGGAACACGAAGTCGGCCGGCACGAACCGGGGCTTGCCGTCGGCCACCCCCACACCCTGCCCGACCGCCGCCCCGCCGGCCCGGATCTCGCTGCGGCGCGTCCCCTCCGGGACGACCGGGACAGTCGGTCATGGCCGCCACCGTCGCGCCGCAGACCGTCCCCACGGACGGCGGGGTGCTCACCCGGTACCGGGCTCGTCGTGGACCACGCCGTCGAGGAGCTCCGCCCCGGGGACACGGTCAGCGTCGTCGCGGTCGCGCACCGCCCCGGCGACGAGACCGTCGAGGTCGTCGCCGACGCGTGGGCACCGCTGCCCGACGCCTCGCTCGACGCGGTCCTCGCACCGTCCGTGATCGCCGGTATCGCCGACTGCCAGGACGTCGCCCTGTTCCGCGACGGCGAGATGACCGGCGGGGCACGGGCATGGTCAAGTGCCACGAAGGCATACAAGCGGACCCGGCCGAGGACAAGGGCTACGCCGACCTCGCGCCGGACCGGCGCGTTCCTGAACGAGACGTTCCCGGCGTTGGGGCGGCCGCCGCTACAGCAGCTCTGGCTCGACCACCTCCTCGCCCTGCGCATGCTCGAAGTGGACGCCGGCACCTGGGACTGGGGCAGCTTCGCGCTGCTCTACCCCTCCGCGAACACGGCCTGCCACAAGGTCGGGCTCGCGTACCGGGCCGGCCTGGCCGACGACAGCACATACCTGACGCTGTCGCTGGAGACCTACCTCGACGCGCTCGTGACGGTCGCCGGCCCGGGCTGGGCGCAGGACCTCCGCGACCGCTACCTGGGTCGCGCCCACAGGCACGGCTAGCCGACCGGACCGGGTGAGGCGCCCATCAGCCTCCGGGCTGACAGGCACGAGGACAGGGTCGCGGCATCCGCCCGGCCCGGCTCGGTCGCCGGACGGTCAGCAAGCCGGGGAGCTCTGTCTGAGCGACGTGCGATCGTGGCCCTCCAGCCGAATGCACAACGGGGAGCGACATGAGCGTCACAGAGGCCGAGGCCGTCAGCGACTCCATCGACGTGACGCCGCACCCCCGCCCGTTGTCGGTGCTCGGGGATATCGACTTCGCGTCGTGGCAGTGCCTCGCGGAGCTCGTTGACAACTCCTTCGACGACTTCCTGGCCAGGCCGGGCGCTGTCGAGCCGATCGTCACGATCCAGTTGCCCGGCAAGAGCAGCACGCCGCGCAACGGCCAGGTCTGGATCAAGGACAACGGCGGCGGGATGGACCTCGACCGTCTGAACAGCGCGTTGCGGGCCGGCTGGACGGGGAATTCCAGGCAGGGGCAGCTCGGCCTGTTCGGGATGGGCTTCAACATCGCCACGGCCCGGCTCGGGCACGTGACGAAGATCCGGACGACCCGGGCCGGCGACCCGGAGTGGGTGACGGTCACCCTGGACCTCCGCCGGCTGCAGCGGGGCTACGGCTACAGGGTCCCCGTCGTCCGGGAACCGAAGGACGACCCGAACGAGCACGGCACCGAGATCGTGGTCAGCGACCTGAAGGACGGACAGCACGAGTACCTGTCCCGCCAGTCCGCGAAGCTGCGCGAGACCCTCGGCGACGTCTACTCCTACCTCCTCCGGGAGCGGGGGTTCCGGCTCGTCGTCGGGAGCACGACGGTGCAGCCGCGCCGGCCGTGCCTGTGGGACGAGTCCCGTGCCGTCGTCAGGTCCGTCGGCCGGGTACCAGCGGTCATCCGCGTCAACGAGGTGCTGCCCGATCGTGCGGTCTGTCAGTCGTGCGGCCGGTGGCAGGACCCGGTGAACGTCGAGTGCGACGCGTGCGACGACGGCGCCCTGGAGGTGCGGGAGCGCCGGGTCCACGGCTGGCTCGGAGTGCAACGCTACATCGACCGGCGGGACTACGGCATCGACTTCGTCCGGAACGGACGCAAGATCCTCGTCCGTGACCTCCGACTGTTTGGGTGGTCGAACCCGGACGAGCCGGGCGACCGCAGCGAGCAGGAGTACCCGGTCGAGGTGCCCGCCGAGGGCCGGCTCGTGGGCGAGATCCACTGCGACCACGTCGGCGTCAACTACATGAAGAACGCGTTCGAGTACGAGACACCCGAGTGGAAGGCCGTCGTCAAGACGATCAGGGGCGACGGTCCCCTCTTCCCTAAGCACGCGAAGGCGGCCGGCTACCCGACCAACCGGAGCCCGCTCGCGCGGCTGTTCAACGGCTACCGCCGGAACGACCCCGGCCTGAACTACCTCGTCCCCGGCAACGGGTCGAGGGCCATCCACAACAAGGCGCGCGAGTGGGGGGAGCTATTCCGCAAGGGCGACCCCGACTACCAAACCGACGAGAAGTGGTACGACAGCGCCGCCGCGCACGACGAGGAGCGCCGCCGCCCCGTCCCGGAGTTGCCGCCCATCCCTGCCCAGGCCGACGACGGCCCGGTCGGTGTGCTGGCGCGCCTCGGGCTTGGCGACGTGGCAGGCGACCCACGCCCGCCGGAGCCCCTCGTCGTCGCCGAGACCGACGACGCGCGCCGCCAACGTCTCCGGGACGCGTCCGTACCGCTCGGCGACCTCAACGGCCGGTACGCCCTCCCCGACCTGGGCAAGCTCGAGGTGTCCGTCTTGGCCGTCCGGGGCGTCGAGGTGCTCGCCCCCGGCGGGGAACGGGTGCCGGTGCTCGTCGAGGCCGGACGCGGAGGCACCGCCGAGGTCTTCGTTGACACGGAACACCCGGTCTTCACCGAGTTCGCGATGAACCCCCGCGACCTGGCGGTGACCGAGCTCGCCGAGTACTTCCGTGTCCGCGGCGAGAGCGCCCGGCCGCTGAGCGCCGTGATCGCCGAGATCAAGATCCGCTGCCTGGCCGACCAGAAGGTCACGCCGTCGTCGCTCGCGTCCGACGCCGTCCGCATCCTCGGCCGCGCGCGAGACGCGATGCTGCCGGTCGTCGCCGGCGCCAGCGAGGGCTTCTGGGAGGCCACGGCACCGGACGAGCGGGTCTCCGCCGAGCGCCGGTTCGCCGCCGAGGGCGCGGCACAGGACTGGGCAGACGCCAGGGAAACCGGGTCGTGGGTGCACTACGTCCCGTCGAGCGCCCTTTCCCGCCTCGTCCGGCTCAGGCCGGAGTCGTTCCTCGACGGGACCGCGTTCCGCGCGTCCTACTCGGCCTTCGAGGACGCGCACGCCCGCGAGCTCGCTCTCAGCCCGCTGCTCGGCTACCTCGGCGACGCGGCCCTGCTCACCGAGCACCACAACCACCGCGGCGCTGAGGAGCTCGCGCGCGCCCGACTCAGCCTGCTCCTGCTCGAGCAGGAGATCGTCGCGGCCGAGGAGAGCGACAGTGACCGCTGACACGTTCGTCGACCCGAGCGTCCTCGTCGACGGTGGCCCGCGCCGCTTCACCCGCCAGGTCGAACGGCTCCTCGCCCAGGCGGGCTTCACCGACGTCGTCAACGTCGACGGGTCCGGCGACAAGGGCAGGGACATCCTCGCGGTCCGGGACCGGCGACTGTGGGTCGTCCAGTGCAAGTGGCAGGCCAGGGGCGTCCTCCCCCGCGCCGGGGTCGACGAGGTCGCCGAGGCCTACGACCACTACCGGGCCAACCAGGCCGTCGTGGTCACCAACGTCCGCCCCGGACCCAGCGCGGTCCGGCGCGCCCAGGACCTCGCCAGGGTCGGCCACGGCGTCGCTTTCTGGGACGGCCGTGACCTCACCGACCTCTGGCTGGCCACGGACGACCCGCCCCAAGTCAGGCTGCGCGACTACCAGCGGCTGGCCGCCGACCGGGTCTGCGACGCCCTCCAACGGCGGGGCCGGGCCCTCCTCGTCCTCGCGACAGGGCTGGGCAAGACGGTCGTCGGGGGCGAGGTGATCGCCCGGCACGTGGCCGACCGGCCGGGACTCGACGTACTCGTCGTGGCCCACACCAAGGAACTCGTCAACCAGTTGGAGCGCGCCCTGTGGCGCCACCTGCCGAAGACGGTCAAGACCCAGGTGCTCACCGGCGACGAGAAGCCCCGCGACCTGGGCGGCGTCACGTGCGCGACCACGCTCAGCGCCCTCGGCGCCGTGCAGCGCGGCTACCGTCCCGGCCTCGTCATGGTCGACGAGACCCACCACGTCGCCGAGGAGGGCGGATACGACACGCTCCTCGGCGAGCTCGACGGCGCCCGGCAGTTCGGCGTGACCGCGACGCCGTGGCGCGGCGACAGCTACGACATCGAGCACCGGTTCGGCCCCGCCGTCCTCAAGGTCGGGATCGAGGACGGCATGCGCCTGGGCTACCTCGCCCGCGTCGACTACCGGCTCTTCGTCGACGACCTTGACTGGCACGCGGTCCGCGACGCGAGCCGGCACGGCTACTCGATCAAGGAGCTGAACGCGAAGCTCTTCCTGCCGCAACGCGACGAGGCCGTGCGCGACGAGCTGGAGACGGTGTGGTCCGCGACGCCCGAGCCGCGCGGGATCGTCTTCTGCCGCACGATCGAGCACGCGGAACACATGGCCGCGCTCCTGCGCCCAGCCGCGCCTGGCGGAACGCCCGGGCCGTCCACGCCGGGCTCACCATGCGCGAACGACAACTCCGGCTCATCGACTTCCGGGCCGGCCGGGTCCCGCTGCTGACGGCCGTGGACATCCTCAACGAGGGCGTCGACGTGCCCGACGTGAACATCATCGCGTTCGCCCGCGTCACCCACAGCCGACGCATCTTCGTCCAGCAGCTCGGCCGGGGGCTCCGGCTCAGGGAGGGCAAGGACACCGTGGTCGCGCTCGACTTCGTCAGCGACCTGCGACGCGTCGCGGCGCTGCTGGAACTCCGGCGCAACCTCGGTGGGGTCGAGGTCGAGGTCCTGCCTGAGGTTCCGCAGCCGAGCATATCGTTCAGCGACGTCAAGGCCGAGGCCCTCTTCGAGGAGTGGATCAAGGACGCCGCCGACCTCGAGACCAGCAACCAGGAGGCGCGCCTGCAGTTCCTCGACCCGAACGTGCTCCCGTCGTGAAGGACGTGCCGGAGCTCCAGAAGCAGCGCGTGATCGCCAAGCTGTTCGCCGACGCCGAGGACCTCGACTGGGAGCACCTGTCCCTCGCCGGCCGCTCCGCCGCCTACACGCGCTGGGTCACCGACCCCGACGTCGGCGGCGTCCTCGCGCGGTACGTCACCGCCGAGCGCGCCCGGTCGTGGATCAAGGACGGACCGATGAAAGAGTTCCACCGGGCGCGACGCGGCACCGGCCGGTACGCCAGGTTCGGGCCGGCCGACGGGACGGGACCGGAGGAGGTCGTCCGCGCCGCCCTTGGCGAAGGTTGGACGCTGCTGGGCGGGAGCGTGGGCACCAAGCCGTCGCACTGCCTCGCCGTGTCCGGGGCGGAGGACACCAATTCGGCCTACTTGGCCTGGGGGCCGCCGTCCGCGTTCCGGCACGTCCTCTGGGCGGCGCTGCGCCACGCCGTCGACCACGACGGCCGGGCGGTCGCCGTCGTCGTCACCGGCCCCACCGACGTCGTCGCGGACGACGACGCCAAGCTGCACCGCAGGCTCGCCGACCGCTGCGGACTGGAGGTCGCGTACGTCACGGAACGCCTAGGTACCACCGCGCCCGCGGGACCGCCGCGGTGACGCGCGAGCCGGCGGTCACGTCGAAGATCATGCGGGCCGTCCGCGGCACCGGCACCGGGCCGGAGATGCGCCTGCGACGGGCGCTGCACGCCCTGGGGTTCCGTTATCGGGTGCGGAACCGGCTCCCCGGCCGACCGGACCTCGTCTTCACCGGGGCCAGGGTCGCGGTCTTCGTCGACGGCGACAGGTGGCACGGCAACGGCTGGCGGGCCCGGGGCATGGAAAGCCCGGAGGAGGAGTTCCAGCACGCGAACGGGCCGTGGTGGCGGGAGAAAATCGAGCGGAACGTCGCGAGGGACCGGCGCGTTGACGCCGAGCTCCACGCCACCGGTTGGACCGTCGTCCGCGTATGGGCGTCCGACCTTGACCGCGACCTGCAGGCCGCCGTCGAACGCGTCCTGGGAGCCGTGCGCGGTCGTGGCCACACACCCTCGAGGACCTCGTGACCGGCACGGACGACCTAGGCGGCGTGCCGCCGGAACGCCACCGGAGCGTCGAGTTGTTCGCGGGCGGAGGAGGGATGGCCCTCGGGCTCAGGCTCGCCGGCTTCGGTCACGACGCGCTCGTCGAGCTCAACCACAACGCGACCAGGGTGCTCGCCCACAACGCCGCGGCACATCCGGCACTGTGGGAGGTGGGTGCCGTCCAGCGGCGGGACGTCGCGGAGTGGGCGTCGTCGGGCGACTCCGACACATCCGTCCGGCTCGTCGCCGGGGTCCCTCCCTGCCAGCCCTTCAGCCTATCCGGGGCGCACGCCGGCCACAGCGACCAACGGAACGCCTTCCCGGCCGGGCTCGACGTCGTCCGCAAGCTCGACCCGGAACTCGTGGTCTTCGAGAACGTTCCCGGGCTCACCCGGCCCTCGTTCGCGCCCTACTTCGAGTACGTGAAGGCGCAGATGGCGTGCCCTTCCGTCCTCCCCGTCGAGGGGGAGCTCTGGCACGAGCACGCCCGCCGTGTCGGACTGGGCGGGCCCACGGCCGACCGGTACGCGGTCTACGAGCAGCACGTCGACGCAGCGGACCTGGGTGTGGCGCAGAGCCGCCGCCGGGTCTTCCTGATCGCCGTGCGCAACGACCTGCCTGGCAGCGCCGACTGGGCCGGCCTCACGACGACCCACTCCCGGGACGCGCTCCTGTACGACCAGTACGTCGAGGACGCCTACTGGGGAGGGCACGGGCTGCCGCAGCCCACCACGCCCGACAGTCTCCGCCCGGCGATCGAAGGTCTCAAGCGGGCGGGCCGGCCATCCGGGGAGAGGTGGAGGACCCTGCGGGACCTCCTCCGCGACGTCCCCGGCCCCGTCGACGGGCAGGATCACCCGACCCTCACCGAGCACGCCGGCATACCCGGGGCCCGCTCCTACGCCAAGCACACGGGCAGCGAGTACGACTGGCCGAGCAAGACCATCAAGGCCGGGGTGCACGGGATAGCCGGGGGCGAGGGCATGATCCGGTACGCCGACGGCCGGCTCCGGTACCTGACCGTCCGCGAGGCCGCCCTCGTCCAGGGCTTCCCACGCGACTACGGCATGCCGGGCGTGCGCAGCAGGGTCATGGGCGTCATCGGGAACGCCGTCGCCGTACCCGTGGCCCGAAGGCTCGGCGAGGTCCTCAGCACCGCCTTCCTAGTGCAGTGTCTCAGTATTAGCTGGCGACTCGATCGAGGGCGACGCGGCCGCGGCGGACCTTGGCCAGGATCGCGTCGGCGCTGGCGGTCCAGATGAATGGCTTGGGGTCGCTGTTGTTGGCCTGCAGGTAGGCCTCGATGGAGGTGATGAGGTCGGGGACGGAGTGGAAGACCCCGCGCCGCAGGGCTTTGTCGGTGAGGTCGCGGAACCACCGTTCGACCAGGTTCAGCCAGGAGCTGGAGGTCGGGGTGAAGTGCAGGTGGAACCGCGGGTTCTTGGCCAGCCAGGTCTGCACGTTCGGGTGCTTGTGGGTGGCGTAGTTGTCCAGGATCAGGTGGATCTGCAGTCCGGCTGGGGTCTGCCTGTCGATCGTCTTGAGGAATTTCAGGAACTCGTCGTGCCGGTGCCGGGGCAGGCATTGGCCGACGACGACACCGGTGAGCACGTTCAGCGCGGCGAACAGCGTGGTGGTGCCGTGCCGTTTGTAGTCATGCGTCATCGTGCCGGCCCGGCCCTTGACCATCGGCAGTGACGGCTGGGTGCGGTCCAGCGCCTGCACCGAGGACTTCTCGTCCATGCACAGCACCACAGCGTTGTCGGGCGGGTTGAGGTAGAGCCCGACGACGTCGATGAGCTTCTCCTCGAACTTCGGGTCGTTGGAGAGCTTGAACGTCTTGACCAGGTGCGGCTTGAGGCCACGCGCAGACCAGATCCGCTGCACCGTCGCCGGACTGACCCCCTGCGCCTTCGCCATCGTGCGGCAGCTCCAGTGGGTCTGACCCGGTGGCGTGCTCTCCTGCGTCGCCCGGACGATCTCGGCGATCTTGGCCTCCGACAGCACCGGCTTGCGACCCCGGCCCTTGGCGACCTCACCGAACTTGACCAGGCCCTGCTCGGCGAACCGGGCCCGCCAGGACGTGACCGTGGAGGCCGATACCCCGACCTGCGCCGCGATCCTGGTGTTCGCCCAACCCTGACCGGCCAACAGCAACGCCCGCGCTCGCTGCACCTCCCGGTGCGGCGCGGTCCGCGACCTACTCAAGCTCTCCAAGATCTCCCGCTGGCCATCGGTCAGCGGCATCGGCGGAGCGGCAGCGCGCATAGCCCATCCTACCGCAACTCCTTGCTATTACTGAGACACTGCACTAGTTCCCGCGGCCTCCGCCGGGCGGGACCGACCCGTCCGGGCCGTAGCTTTCCCAGGCCAACGGCCCTAAGCTGCCGCCCAGCGATCGTCTCCTGCTCAGATCCGACTCTGCCGTCTCCTCGTCACCGCGACCAGGAGACGGCAGCACCGTCCAGGTCAGCGCCTAGCGCACCACCACGACGGTCCTTGTCGGTGAAGCGCGGGAACGTCACCACGTGAAGTCGCGGAACGTCGCGGGTGTCACCACGGTGGAGAACGGCAGCGTGCCGGCTCTCGCGCCAGAGCCGACGACCGTCGGCCTGGCCCGAACCGGAGCACGCGGCCCTCCGCCGCGGAACGGAACCCAGCATGGACAACGACCCGCAACCTACGCTCACCCCTGTCGTCGTGGACGAGTGGGAAGTCAACGCCGTCCACACCGCCCTAACGCGGGCGACCTTCTACGAGCTCGCCTCCAGTTGGACCGTCGCGTCCGTGACGGTCACCGCCGGCGAGTCACTCGTGACGGTCGACGCACTCCCGGGCGACGCGCTCTTCCCCGTCCTGGTCGAGGAGAGCGACCGCGCGATGATTGTCGTCGCTCTCGAGGGCCTCACTCTCGTCCGCGGCGTCGGCGGGCGCGGCTCCCTGCCCGTAGAACTCATCAACGAGCCCGACGCCGTCGAACGTCTCCTCTCGTTGCACCTCCGGTTCGGAGGCACGTTGTGACAGCGACAGGGGAAACGTCGCGGAGACACGTTCGTCGCCGGTCGTCCCGAGATCGCGCACCCGAGGACGAACCCGCCACCGACTTCCGGTGGGACGCGTCCGGGCAGGCAACGCTGCCGCGGGCCAAGGCCATCGAGAACCTCGAGGCCGCGATCGAGGGCGCCGGCGGGAGCGAGGGCGCGGCCCGCGTGATCGCGCGCGGCGCCGTCCGCCCGGACGAGATGCGGCTGCGGCTCGCCCGCCCCGCCGAACTGCGGGTACCCGGGGGCGTCCTCCTCGTGGTGGAGACGCCCGTCTGGTCCGCGGCGGTCGTGCCTTACCCGAACAACCCGCGCGAGCTGGGGACAAGGGTGTACCCGCTGGCGGTCACGGGCGATGTCGCTCCCGAGAACCGACCCCTGGCCGATCCGGTCGAGCAGGAGGACAGGCCGTTCGAGCTGACGCTGGCCGTCGCGAACCGCGAGCACCTCGCGGCGCGCCTCCGCGGTGCGGAGCTGTGGCTGACCGAACACAACCCCCTCGCGGGCGACATCGGCGACCAAGGGGTGCTGCAACCCGTGACGCTGGTCGCGCTCACGGTTGAGCACGCCGACGGCCAGCCGCCGGTCACTGTCCTCGCCGCCGCCGACGGGTCGAGCCGCACGTCGGCGGCACACATACTGCTCGGGCTCGACGCGGGCGACATCGCCTACCACCTGGGACATGACGACCGGGCCTTCCGGCAGACAGTAGGGGCGGTCATCCGCGCGGCGACCGGGGACGGATGGGCGGACCTCACCGAGGCTCGGCAACGGGGCGCCCGCGTGCTGACACTGCCGGCGCGGGTGATCGTCGGCTGGCGTCCCAACCCGGGCAGTGCCGTGACATTCCCCGACGCGATTCGCGCGCTCATCGGGCTCATGCACATCAACCCGCCCCGCTCCTACGGTTCGGCCGTTGAGAACAACGCGGTCGCCGACGCGGTCCTCGACACCCTCCGACGACCTCTCCGGACCCGACCGCCGGTCCTCGACGACTACCAGCGCCGATGGTTTGCCGCAACCATGACGGAGCGCGAACGTGCCCAAGCGGATCTGCCGCCCGAACTCGACGTCCGTGCGGCGCAGATCGTCCGCCACCTGCTGTTCGGCGGTCGCACCACGGCCGGCCGCGTCAACCGGGGCATCCGCGCCGTCACCGCCGAGAGCTCGCCGACCGCCAACAACCGCGTTGACGTCTGCGTCGAGCTAATCCTTCGTCCCTGGTTCAGCGTGCATACGGACGAAGCCCCTTCCGTGCGGACCGCGCGGCGCGCCGCTCTCCAACGAGCCCTCCGGATGGCCGAGATCTCCGACGAGCCCAACGTCGACCTCTTCGAGGACCAGCCAGGCAACCCCGACCGGTGGTCGCTCGAAGAGGTGCGCGACACGGCCCTCACCGAGATCGCGGACACGAGCAGCGCGTCGGGGCTGCAGAGCGCACAGGTCGAGCTGGCCATCAAGGCTCTCTACTACATGGTCACGGCGGAGCCGATGGCCGTTCGCAGAGAACGGGTCGGCCGCCTCGACGCATCGGGGGGCCAGAAGGACGGGCGCAGCCCGGCGCTGGTCCTGAGAGAAATGGTCTCGACCGAGCGTGGCGTGTGGCAGGCCTACGCATTCGTCGTCGCCGGCCGTGACGGGCTGCCCCTGTACGAGGTCGACACGGGCGGCGAGGAGACAGCGGTGAACGGCTCAAGGACAGCGGTCGACGACGACCTGCTCAGAAGCACGTACGGGGGGACGGCCGCCACCGCTCCGGTCATAGCGGGGCCGGCGCTCGCCCGAGAGAGGTGGGCTGCGATCCGTGCGAACGTCGCCGAGCTTGAGATGAGCGTGAAGCTGATGAGTGCGGTGATGACTGAAGCGGGCCCATCCCTCGTCGAGTCCGACGGCTGGCGTGCGGATGAGGTGAAGTCGTTGCGCGACCGGGTCGACCGCGTCGACCGCGCGCTCGGGAACTGGGAGGACCGATGGAAGCTCGAACACGAGGACGAAGGGGAAGACGCGGTCCCGTGAGCGCGGCACCTCGTGCGAAACGGGCGGCTCAACGTCGATGAGCGAGCGGGCGCGGCTCCCGAGCAAGGCATGCAACCACCGGCTTACGCGGGCGCGTCGGGCCCGTCCTCGCGTGCTTGTGGCGGCGGTTCTAACCGCGCGGGAGGCTGACCCGGTGACGGTCACGGCGCCGCCCGCCGGCTCCCCGCCGCGGCCGCGGGCACGGTCTTCTCCGCTGCAAGCACCACGTCCGTGATGATCGCCGGCGCCCGGCCGGGCCGCTCCGGCAGGCGCACCACCCCGGGCGTGTCCAGCGCGGCGGCCAGCAGAACCTCGCACTGGGCCTGGTCCGCGCCACCGTGCATCGTGGCGGCGACCAAGGCCCAGGGCCTGGTGCCAGGTGAACGACGGCGTGTGCGCCGTCGTTCCAATCACCCACACGTGCCTGGGAAGGCCATGACCGGCCGCCACGGGAGCCGGAACACGGAGCTTGCGAGGGCGACGTCGTCCGGCGAGACCGGGGGCCGCATTCCGCGTGGGACTCCCAAGCGAGCGTCCCGTCGACCTCGCGCCAGGCGGCCGACCAGTGGTCGGCCGCCAACGTCCCCCGTCCGGGGGCGCGGGCCGTCGTGGTCGCCCGGGCATCAGCAGCTCGCGAGGCCGTCGTAGTCTCCGTCGGCGTAGACCTCCTGCGTGGCGGCCGAGGGGTACCACTCGCCGTCGGTGACGCGGAACCACGTGTGCCAGGTCTCGTAGTGCCCGTCCGCGAAGCGGACGGTGTACGCCGCGGCCTGTCTCTCGCAGTTGACCGCGACCCCCAGGCCGTTGGGGTACCAGTACTTGCCGTTTGCCGGTCGGTTCCCGTGGGTGTGCCAGGTGCCGTCGTTCGGGTCGTCGCGCGCCCATGTGCCGCCGTAGTAGTCGTCCTGGATGTGGACGCCCACTGTGGTGGTCGGTGGCGCTGGTGGTGGTTGCTGTGTCGGGGGCGCGGTTTGTGTCGGAGGCGCGGTCTGTGTCGAAGCCGGGGCCGGTGGCTGCGCCGGCGTTGAGGGAGCGGACTGTGTCGGGCCGGCGGCTGGGACGGCCGACAATATGACCAGGTGTGCCGCGTTGCGGAACGACGTTGCCTGCGCGACGCGGTTGTAGGCGGAGCCGATGGTCGTGACGTCGTCGTAGAGCTCCTCGACGATCTTGGCGGTGTCCTTGCCGAGGGAGATCCCGGCCTTGAGTGCGAAGCGGCCGAGGTCGAAGGCGATGCTGCCGTCGAACAAGGTCGAACAGGCCGCGCCCTTGAGGACGTTGCCAGCGGCTCTGCAGGACCCGAGGTCGTCGACCGTCGACCGCACCGACGCGGCGAGTTGCAGGAACGCGTCTCGCGACCCCGCAAAATCCATCTTGAGAAACGGCCCGATTAGTTGCAGCAGACCGTAGGCGGGGTCGTAGCCGCCGGATAAGGCGACTCCCACGGTGGCCGCGCCGCGGCCGACGGGCACGGTCGTGGAGAACGCCGGAGGCAGGACGCCGCCGGAAGTCATGGTGGAGCCGATCGTAGACAGGAGGCCAATCGCGCGAGCGTTCGACGACGCGGAGGGCGTCGCCGTGCGTACCGGTTCGCCGACGTCGCCGTCGACGGTCAGGTCGAGGACCAGGTCGGTGTCGTTCGTCAGCGTGACGTGCGTGCCGTCCCAGCACGCCTGGATCGCGAAGCCGGACGGGATGTTCGCTCGCCCGTCTCCTCGACAGGCGGCGCTGGTCTGGCTGACGAGCCGCGGGGCGGCGGCCCCGCTGCCCTCGCGTGGCGGCGAGGGGTTCACGGGGAGGTGGCACGCGCTCTGGACGTCCCGGGACAGGGCCATCAGGGCGTGCCCTGCTGCCCTCCCCTGCGTCGAGGTGATTCCCCGGCCGGAGGCGACGGCCAAGAGTCCGGCGGCCGAGTCCCTGGCCTCGCGACGGGTCCGTCCTTGCGCTCGTCGACCGAACTCCGAGAGGACTCCAGCTGCGGCGCGCAGCTCGCTTCGCTCGTGTCCGAGGCCCCAGTAGTCGACGACGCGTGTCATCGCGAAAGGAAGGCCGTTCAGCGCTTGGTTGTGAACCAGGGCGCGGCACGTCGCCGGTGGCGACTTAGTCTCCCGTGCCCGTGCCGGCGCCTCCTGCGCGGCGGCGACCGAGACGACCGTGGCCACCGTCAGCAGTGTCAGCGCACGCTTGCCGACGTGCATAGGACTCCCCCCTCCTTGCTGGGCAAGGTAGCCGTCCGGGCGACCCCCGGCAAGGAGCGGGCCGGCTGACGGGACGGAACGGGAACCGCGCGTGGCGGAGCGGGGGCGGGTCCGTCGTCGGCCTGGTCGGCGCCATCGGCGTCGACCAGCGAGCCTGCGGCTCCGCACGTCTGACGTCGGTCGGCGCGCCGGGGGTCTGCGACGGTCTGGTCCGCCAGCGCCCTGCCGCTCCCGCTCTATCGCCACGGCGAGGCCGGCGGCTTCCCCTCGACCGGATCGGATCCCGTCAGCCCACACGTAGACGTAGTCGACCCCGCGCAGATCCCTCGCGGCGAAGGTCTTCTGCTCCGCCTGCCAAATCTGCGTCAACCGCGTGACCGTGGCCGCGGACAGCCCCGCCGAGGAGCCCAGGAAGTGCCCCAGCGCGGGCACGAAGTCCAGCGTGCACAGCCCGTGCAGGTAGAGCAGCGGCAGGACGTCAGTGACCTGCGGTGATCGCCGGCAGGATCGATGAGGAGAACTTCACCCGCTCCCCGGCCTCATCGGTGTGCATATCGTTCACCCGCGGCGCCGTCAGCTCGATCGCCCCCGCCGCGGGTGCTCACCGACCTGGGCAGCGCGTGACCGTTGCGGACCACCAACCGGTGCCCTCGCTCGTCGAGCTGGTCGGTGCCGGAGTTGCCAGTCGCGGATATGCCCGAGGCATACCAGTCAGCGGGGTAGGCCTGTAGCAGGGGCGCACGGGGCCAGCCCTCCACGTTCAAGTCGTCAACTCCAACCGAGCCGCGCCACCGCAGCAACTGCCCCATGAGGTTGTCGTCCCGTAGTCGTCCCGTGGTTCGGTTCAACCTGGTGGGGCAGCCGTGGGCGCTCCAGCACGGCGCGGCCGGCCGCCGGCCACGGCCACGTGTCGGCGTCAGTGAGCGGCCCGACGCGGATCGAGATCAAGGCCTCAAGGTCGCCGAGACGACCCCAGCACGCCGGCGAGCTGCACGCCTTGGCCGAACAAGCGCACGCACGCGGCCTAGCGACCGCCGAACAACAATCCCACAATTCTGCCACGGGGTCAGTCATATGTTCCTGAGGACGATAGTCTTTCTTCCATCGGCGCAGTCGCCTGCCGGTCCGGCCAGCGATCGTCGTCCGGGACCACTCGCCCCGAGTCATGAACCGGGGGAACTATGTCCGTATCGAGCAGTTCGATGAGGCGCATCTCAGCTGTCAGCGTTGTGACGCTCGTCGTGGCTGCGATGCCCGCTTGGAAGACTGCTGGCAGCGCCGCTACCGACACGCGAACGCTTGATCTGATCAGGCCGGTCAGCTTGATCGCTCAGGCTCCCTTGCTGGGAACAGTCGGCCCAGTATCGTCGCTTTCTGCAGCCAGACCGTTTCTTGTCCGCTCCGCCAGCAACGCGGGCCCCGCCACGGAAGTGTGGCTAAAACCTGATCTCCGCAGTCTGCCAGCCGGCGCCCGGGTTGTTAGCGCGAGCTTGGACACGCTGGGAGCGCGACTACCGATCCAGCACGCAGCTGACTGCGCCGACATCGTGTGTAACTCCATCAGCGTGTCCTCCGTCACCAGCGCCTGGGATATGACCACCTCGCCAGACACTCTGGCCACAAAAGCGAGTGCGGCCCCTTTAGGTGACCTTAACTACGTTGCAGGTCGAGAAGATGCAGAAAGCCTGGACATCACTGGTCAGGCGCAGAGATGGATTGACGGGCGGGATCCACAGAATGGCCTAGCCCTCGCTGCGCATCTTCGCGGCATCCAGTTGGCAGCCATCCCAAGCGTCACTCTGCACGTCACCGTCGCTGCTGCAGACGCCGCGTCACTGACGGCTGCGGCGAGCCCTTCCGTACATTGTCCTGATAAGATCAGCAGTGACTACCCAACGGACCTTGCGTTCCTCAAGTGCTCTACGGTAGGCCGCGACTTGCAGTCAATCGTCACAGCTGGTCAGGCGGCGTTCACCACGGTGCTTGCCTCGGCGACACCCGCGATGACGGTGGACGGCGCGGATGCATTGGTGCAAGCCCTCAACGATGAGCAGACCTACATCGCCGGTGACCTCGCCTCCGATGAGGCGCTACTCAGCAGCACCCCCGCAGCCCCCGACCTCACGCGGTTGCATAAACTACTGCGGCTAGCTATGCAGCAAGACGACCAAGAAATTATCAATGTCTTCGCGTGGAAGTCTGCTCAAGAGGTGGGGCGCGCATCGAGCATCTACCCACTCGTCATATCGGCGGCTCGCGCGCTGTCAGGGACGGACGGTGCAATACTCCGGACTGTCAGTACCGGCGGGCTCACCGCGTCAGTGCCGGACACGGCCGACTTCATATGCGTGCCCTACCAGCTGAAAGGCGCTAAATTCGTAAGCGCTGACGGCGACGCGGTAAGAGTACCAGGGCTCAGTGCGGGTGCGCGGTCCATCACAAGTGGAATCGAGGTGGCGCTGACGGCTGGCGAAGGCTCGCGCGTGGACTCGATGGTGACGCCTGCGGGATGGAGCCCCCTCGCTGCTAGCGCCGCGCAGCTTGCATTCTGGAGATTCCCTAGCAGGCCGGCAACGGAACCCGAGCTTGACGCTTGGAACACCACCTACGCCCGCTTCAAGGGCTCCAACACACCTGGATCGTGTGGCTCGGACCGGCAGGCGGGCGCAGTCACCGCCGTGACCCCACCCCCAACGCCACCTCTAAATGCTCCAGTGGCGCCGACCATCACGGCGAACTACAACGGATACGTCGCCGTCTCACAGACGAGTAATGCGACGGCCAGTGCCGTCGAGGGGAAGTGGAAGCAAACGGGGTTCTTGGATGGGACGTGCGTCACCAAGGGGGCTGCCTACGCAACGTGGACGGGCTTCCAAGGGCCCGACCCTGCAGGCGGGGATCGACTGATCCAGCAGGGCACCGATGTCGCAACGTACGCTGGCGCGACCCCTTACGCCTGGTGGGAAGCTCTCGCCCCGAACCAGCACGCGGTGAATGAGCAGATATTCTCAAATTTTGCCGTCCAGCCCGGGGACGAGTTTGTCTCCGGCACGCGGATCTTCCACCATGACGGGTCGAGTAGCGACACGTGGTACACGCCGGACGGAACAGCCCTATCGTTCTTCGATTTCGATGCGAGCAACGGCATGTACATGAACATGATTATCAACTACAACCAGACTATTCCCACACCGGCAGGCCCCACGTACGCTTACCAGTTCTTCACCGCTGCAGCGTCGGACTTCGTGACAGAACGACCCGCCTTCCCAACTGGTCTATCCGACTACAGGCAGCCCTACTACTCCAACACGGAATGGAACTACGAGTACAACCTGTACCCCGGTGGCGCGTACGGTCAGAAGACGGGTCTCGCAGCTGTCTTCATGCATGGCGACAAGGGTCTTAGCTACCTGCTAAGCGGCGGCACATACGCTATTATTGGTACTGATACACCGGTGATGAGCACCAGTTTCGGTACTGGTGACTTCTACAGTCAGTGGCAAGGTTGTGAATAGGAGTCGGTGCACCTGCGTCTCACTAGCTGTGGCAGCGGCGCTCGCCGGCTGTGCCTCGGCAGATAAGACTCAGTCCGAGGCACTGTCAGCGCAGGCAGGGTGTCCCGCGACCCTGGATATCGGCGTGGTCACGCGGCTCATGCATCTTGGCCTGCCGGCCAAGCAGCCCAATCTCAACGCTCCGGCGAAGCAGGCTCTACGGTGCGAGTACCCGACCGCATACGACTCCGGCGCACTGAGCGGCCAAAGTCACCTCGATGTAACAGCCACGACGGCACTGCTGAACGACACCCAGTCGCTGTTTGACAGATCCGCCAGCGGCGTCTTTCACTGCGAGGGCGCCACCGGCTTTACGCTGGTGATCGTCGATCGCGGAAACGGGCGCAGCGACAACCTGTATTACCCCGAGGACGGATGCATCGCCTACGTTGCCATCGCAGGCGAAGGTATTATGCCTCTGCACAAGTTCCCGCCCGAGATACCGGAACGGTACACACCCCTCCCTAGAATCAGCAGTCAGCCCATCGGCGGCTAATAATGAGCGTGGCCTCCTTGCGTGTCAGGCAAGTACGCGCGAGCCGGAACTCCCTGGAGTGCAGACGGTAAACGCGCAATAGCCCTCGGCCCGTTCCGCGAGCCTCGCGCCCGGGGGTAGCACCCCACCTCACGCTGCGGTTGCGCCAGGAGGCGACGTCTGAGAAGGATCATCTCCTTGGCTGGCGGGAGCGGCTCCGTCGCCGATGGTTGCCGGCAGCCGCTGTCCAACCCGCGCCCAGCTCGGCGAGGCCGCCGAGCGACTCGGGCCCGTCCTGATCGCCCCTTGGCGCCGCGCACGTGGCCCTCCCCGGCGCGAGCTACACCGGCCCACCTCACTTCCTGACCCATCGCGGCCCGGCTCAGCCGGGCCCTACTCTTGCCGGGTGCGCCCCGCAGTGTGCGTGGGGCCCCCTCCACGGTGTGGACGTCGCGGGTGAGGAGCGCAGCGACGGCCGGGGTGCCCGCGGGGTTCACCCGGGCACAGCTGGACCGCTCTACTCCTCCGCGCTCGACATCCCGATCCGCGAGCTGCGCCGGGTGGCCGGTCAGGTCACCTGCACGGACCCGACGCCCTACTCGGACACCTGCCCGAACCACCCGGCCCGCAGCCCGAGGACCGCGGCGAGGACCGCGTGACGGCGGTGGCCCGGTGAGCGGCCGCGGTGGGCAGCTCGCCGGGGCGTCCCCCGTCGGCGCGGCGGCGGTCGCAGCCCCGGCAGTGGAGGCGGCGGTCGCAGCAGCGGTGGAGGCGGCGTTGCGGTCGTTGAAGCTGACCGGGATGGCCGACATGCTCGGCGAGCGGCTCGACCAGGCCCGCACCGGGAGCCTGGGCCACGCCGAGCTCCTCGGCCTGCTGATCGGTGACGAGCAGACCCGCCGCGACACCGCCGGGCTGGCCCGGCGCCTGGCCGCAGCGCACTTCGAGCAGGTCTGCGCAATCGAGGACTACGACTTCGCGTTCAACCCGCAGATCCCCGCCGGCGCGATCCGTGACCTGGCCGGCCTGGGGTTCCTCACCGCCGGCCAATCGGTGATCCTGCACGGCCCCGTCGGCGTCGGCAAGACCATGATCGCCCAGGCGCTCGGGCAGCTGACCTGCCGCCGCGGCCACACCGCGGTGTTCACCAAAACCAGCCGGCTGCTCGCCGACCTGTCCGGTGGGCACGCCGACCGGACCCGGACCACCCGGCTACGCCGCTGGGCCCGCCCCGCGCTGCTGATCTGCGACGACTTCGCCATGCGAGACCTCACCATGACCCAAGCCGATGACCTCTACGAGCTGATCACCGAACGCGCCGGCCGACCCATCATCATCACCAGCAACCGGGCCCCCGCCCACTGGTATCCGCTGTTCGGCAACCCCGTGGTCGCCGAATCGATCCTCGACCGCCTGGTCAACACCGCCTTCCACGTCCCCATGAGCGGCCGCACCTACCGGCCCCAGCAACGCCCCGGCACCACCTCCGCCGCGGGTCCGGCCAGCCAGTGACCGGCAGCCCCGGCCACCACGGCGTTTCGTCACCAGCAGAAACACCGTCCGGCCGGTCCTGCGCCCGCCCCGGCTGCCCGCACCCGGTGATCCGCAACCCGGTCGGGCGGCCCCGGCTCTACTGCAGCCAGGCCTGCCGCACCGAGACCTACCGCCTCGCGCACCCGGCCGCCCACGAGCCCCTGGTCGTCGAGGTCGACCACGGGTCCACCAGCAGCCGCGGCCGGCCCACCGGACACATCTGGCTCGTCCGGCTGCGCCGCGGACAGCAACAGGCCGTCATCGCCATCGGTCTCGGCCGGCCCTCCGCCGACCACCTCGCCACCCAGATCCGCGACGTCATCACCCCGCCACCCCTAGCCACCCCGGCCAAGATCCGGTAGACCTGACACCGCGGGCCACCAGGGAATAACGTGACAACCCGGCTAGGGAATTACGTGACGGACGACACCCCGAGGTCAGCCGCCGTGCGGTGGCCATCGACGGCAAGACCGTGCGCGGCGCCCGGACCGGTGACCGGCGCGCCCCGCACCTGCTCGCCGCCTGCACCCACCCCACCCACGGGTCCCCGCGGTGGTCCTGGCACAACGGCAGATCCCGGGTAAGACCAATGAGATCCCCATGGTCGCAATGCTGATCGAGGATCTGCGGGCCGCCGGGCACGACCCGGCGACGATGGTGTTCACCCTGGACGCACTGCACACCCAGCACCGCACCGCCACGCTCCTGGACGACGCCGGGGCCGGGTACGTGCTGACCGTGAAAGGCAACCAGCCCGGCCTGCGCACCGCGGTCATCGGGCGACTCCGCGACCACGATGCCGACCGGCCGTCCCGCAGCAGCCGGCGCTCCCACGGGCACGGGCGCACCGAGGAACGCCTCATCGAGGTCGCGCCAGCCACCGGGATCGACTTCCCCGCCGCCACCCAGATCTTCCGTGTCACCCGCTACACCGGCGGGCTGGACCGAGGCGACATAGAAGACGAGTTGCCCGACGTACTCGGGTCGGAAGCTCTCCGTTTTGAACTCCAGGACCACGAAGCGCGACTGCAGCCAGTTGTAGAGCTCGTGTTCGGCGACCCCTTCGGTGAGGTCGAGGAAATCGAAGACCTAGTCGGGCGGAGCGTCTGCCTCTTCCACGAACCGGCGCAGCGTGCCCTGGTCCCGTTGTACTGCGCTGGAGCGTAATCGGTGGGGCCCGACACGACCCAGTCGCCGCGCGGCCGCAAGCGCCCGGGGGCCTTCCGCGGAGAGCCCACCGTGCCACGCGCAGATCCGCGGCGCCTGGCTCGACGCGCCTGGACGCGTGCGCCTAGTACTACAGTCGCACTTAGTTTGATCTTCCACGGCGTGTCGTCTTGATGTTGTTCGTTGGCTGCGCAGTCTGGGTGCGGTGGTTGACCATGTTGGGGTGGCCGAGGTAGCCGGCTGGGCGGCGG